>Ga0308171_1000047_pt1 | contig 404420 bp, 373 predicted proteins | sample PhyGR1_FD_202135 | JGI IMG/M metagenome (GOLD analysis project Ga0308171, IMG submission 202135) | Phyllosphere microbial communities from UC Gill Tract Community Farm, Albany, California, United States - DLSLSG.R1 | ecosystem: Host-associated > Plants > Phyllosphere > Unclassified | place... | reverse complement strand
ACGACGAGATCTGGAAGCTCAACCGTGGCGGCCACGACCCGTACAAGGTCTACGCGGCGTACCACCAGGCTGTGAACCACAAAGAGCAGCCGACCGTCATCCTGGCCAAGACCATCAAGGGTTACGGTACCGGTGCTGGCGAAGCCAAGAACACCGCGCACAACACCAAGAAAGTCGACGTCGACAGCCTGCGTCACTTCCGCGACCGCTTCGACATTCCGGTCAAGGACGCCGACCTCGAGAACCTGCCGTTCTTCAAGCCTGAAGAAGGTTCCGCCGAAGCCAAGTACCTGGCCGAGCGTCGCGCCGCACTGGGTGGCTTCGTGCCACAACGCCGCGCCAAGAGCTTCAGCGTTCCGACCCCGCCACTGGAGACGCTCAAAGCGATCCTCGACGGCTCGGGCGACCGCGAAATCTCCACCACCATGGCCTTCGTGCGCATCCTGGCGCAACTGGTCAAGGACAAGGAAATCGGCCAGCGCATCGTCCCGATCATCCCGGACGAAGCCCGTACCTTCGGTATGGAAGGCATGTTCCGCCAGCTGGGCATCTACTCGTCGGTCGGCCAGCTCTACGAGCCAGTCGATAAAGACCAGGTGATGTTCTACCGCGAGGACAAGAAGGGCCAGATCCTCGAAGAAGGCATCAACGAAGCCGGCGCCATGTCGTCCTTCATCGCTGCCGGTACTTCGTACAGCTGCCACAACCAGCCGATGCTGCCGTTCTACATCTTCTACTCGATGTTCGGCTTCCAGCGTATCGGTGACCTCGCCTGGGCCGCTGGCGACAGCCGCACCCGTGGCTTCCTGATCGGCGGTACCGCCGGCCGTACCACGCTGAACGGCGAAGGCCTGCAGCACGAAGACGGTCACAGCCACATGATGGCGGGCACCATCCCGAACTGCCGCACCTACGATCCGACCTACGGCTACGAGCTGGCGGTGATCATCCAGGACGGCATGAAGAAGATGACCGAAGAGCAACAGGACATCTTCTACTACATCACCGTGATGAACGAATCCTACCAGCAGCCTGCCATCCCGGCCGGTGCCGAGGAAGGCATCATCAAGGGCATGTACCTGCTGGAAGAAGACACCCGCGAAGCGGCGCACCACGTTCAGCTGATGGGCTCCGGCACCATCCTGCGTGAAGTCCGCGAAGCGGCGAAGATCCTGCGTGAAGAGTTCAACATCGGTGCCGATGTGTGGAGCGTCACCAGCTTCAACGAACTGCGTCGCGACGGCCTGGCCGTGGAACGCGCCAACCGCCTCAAGCCTGGCCAGAAGCCACAGCAGACCTACGTCGAGCAGTGCCTGAGCGGTCGCAAGGGTCCGGTCATCGCCTCCACCGACTACATGAAGCTGTTCGCCGAGCAGATTCGCCAGTGGGTACCAAGCAAAGAGTTCAAGGTCCTGGGTACCGATGGCTACGGTCGCAGCGACAGCCGCAAGAAGCTGCGTCACTTCTTCGAAGTCGACCGTCACTTCGTGGTGCTGGCTGCCCTGGAAGCCCTGGCTGACCGTGGCGAGATCGAACCGAAGGTTGTCGCTGACGCCATCGTCAAGTTCGGCATCGACCCGGACAAGCGCAACCCACTGGACTGCTGAGGAGTAACTTAAGTGAGCGAACTCATTCGCGTACCTGACATCGGCAGCGGTGAAGGTGAAATCATCGAACTGTTCGTCAAGGTCGGCGACCGCATCGAAGCGGACCAGAGCCTGCTGACCCTGGAGTCGGACAAGGCCTCCATGGAGATCCCGGCCCCCAAGGCCGGCGTCATCAAGGAGCTGAAGGTCAAGCTGGGCGATCGCCTGAAAGAAGGCGACGAACTGCTGGTCCTGGAAGCCGAGGGCGCCGCTGCGGCGCCTGAGGCTCCGGCCGCCGCTCCGGCTGCCGCCAGCGTGCAGGACATCCACGTGCCGGATATCGGTTCGTCGGGCAAGGCCAAGATCATCGAAGTGCTGGTCAAGGTCGGCGACACCGTCGAAGCCGACCAGTCGCTGATCACCCTGGAATCCGACAAGGCTTCCATGGAAATCCCATCGCCTGCCGCTGGCGTGGTCGAGGAAGTCCTGTGCAAGCTGGAAGATGAAGTCGGCACTGGCGACCTGATCTTCAAGCTGAAAGTCGCGGGCGCAGCTCCGGCTGCCGCTCCGGCACCTGCTGCTGCCCCCGAAGCCGCCAAGGCCGAAGCTGCTCCGGCCGCCGCACCCGCCGCTGCCGCCGCTGCCGCCCCAGCTGCTGCCCCTGCACCGGTTGCTACCGCACCGGCTGCTGGCAGCAACGCCAAGGTTCACGCAGGCCCTGCCGTTCGTCAGCTGGCGCGTGAATTCGGTGTCGACCTGGGCGCTGTTGCCGCCACTGGCCCGCACGGCCGCATCCTGAAAGAAGACGTGCAGGTCTACGTCAAGGCGATGATGCAGAAGGCCAAGGAAGCTCCGGCAGCCGCCGGTGCGACCGGTGGTGCCGGCATCCCGCCGATCCCGGCCGTGGACTTCAGCAAGTTCGGTGAAGTCGAGGAAGTCGCCCTGACACGCCTGATGCAGGTCGGTGCTGCCAACCTGCACCGCAGCTGGCTGAACGTACCGCACGTGACCCAGTTCGATTCCGCCGACATCACCGAGCTGGAAGCCTTCCGCGTTGCGCAGAAGGCCGTGGCTGAGAAGGCCGGCGTCAAGCTGACCGTTCTGCCGCTGCTGCTCAAGGCCTGTGCCCACCTGCTCAAGGAGCTGCCGGACTTCAACAGTTCGCTGGCGCCGAGCGGCAAGGCCATCATCCGCAAGAAGTACGTCAACGTCGGCTTCGCCGTGGACACCCCGGATGGCCTGCTGGTCCCTGTGATCAAGAACGTCGACCAGAAGAGCCTGCTGCAACTGGCTGGCGAAGCAGCTGCGCTGGCTGAAAAAGCCCGCACCAAGAAGCTGTCGGCCGACGACATGCAGGGTGCCTGCTTCACCATCTCCAGCCTCGGTCACATTGGCGGCACCGGCTTCACGCCGATCGTCAACGCGCCGGAAGTGGCGATCCTCGGTGTTTCCAAGGCGACCATCCAGCCAGTCTGGGACGGCAAGGCCTTCCAGCCGAAGCTGATGCTGCCGCTGTCGCTGTCCTACGATCACCGTGTGATCAACGGCGCTGCCGCTGCGCGCTTCACCAAGCGCCTGGGCGACCTGCTGACGGACATCCGCACGCTGCTGCTGTAATGCTGCACCCCGCCTCCCCCAACCGGGGAGGCGGTACCGATTTCGAGCTGCCACGCTCGTACCTCAACCCCGCCCCTGGCGGGGCTTTTTTTGCCTGGAAACACCCTCCCCATGAAGGGCCGCGAGGCGCACAAGCTTCAGATTTCCCACGCCCAGCCGACAACCTGCATACGCTGCCCCATATGGCCGCTTGCCAGCCCACGGGACATGATGCACCCTTGCTCAACGCGCCGCCGCTTACCTGCGGCATACCGCGCCAAACGCCTTGTTCAAGCGAGTCTTCGATGAAAAGCCAACCCGATGCCGCCAGCCGTGTGGCGGCCGAGGTCGTGACGCAGTTACCCGTGCCCTCGCGGCTCGGGATGCTGCGTTTCGAGCGGCTGAACGAAGCCAGTTGGGCGATGCTCTACCTCGACCCTGGCTGCGATCGCCAGTTCGGCCTGCCCGCGGCCGAGCTCTGCGCCCTGATCGGCTCGCCCTATGCCAGCCTCATGGAGCCTGAAGCGCGCTACAAGCTGCATGACGAGATCCAACTGCAACTGGCGCGGCGCAACCACTACCGCGTGCGCTATACCCTGCACGCGGGCTCCGGGCCCCTGCGCTTGCTGGAAGTCGGCGAGGCCTACAAGCAGCACAATCGCCAGCTGCTGCGCGGCTACCTCACGGTGCTGGACGACCAGGCCGAGGAAACCCCAGGCCAGGACGCAAACGATCTCGAGTCACGCAACAGCCGCCTGCAGCTGGCCCTGCAACTCAACCAGCGCGCCCAGCAGGAGCAACTCGAACACCTGGAGCGGGTGCGTGCCCAGCAGGACCTGATCCTGCGCCTGGCACGCCAGCGCTACAGCGCCAGCAACTCCTTGCTCGAAGCGGCCGAACTGATCACCCGTAGCGCCTGCGAAATCTACAAACTCGACTGCGCCAGCATCTGGTACCTCAACGAGCAACGCCTGGAACCGATCACCGCCTGGTTCCAGCACGAGCAGGCCCACCGCCTGCCGCAGCCGATCGACGCCAGCCACTACCCGGATTACCTCGACGCCCTGCACGCCAGCCGCGCCATCGACGCCCACAACGCCAGCCATGACCCACGCACCCGGGACATGGTCCAGGGCCTGCTCAACACCGCCGACAATGCCATGCTCGATGCCAGTATCCGCGTCGACGGCCAGGTAGTCGGCGTGCTCTGTCTGGAGCAGACCGGCCAGCCGCGGGCCTGGCAGTCCGACGAAATCGCCTTTGCCGGTGAGCTGGCCGACCAGTTCGCCCAGGTCATCACCAACCACAACCGCCGCACCGCCACCAGCGCCCTGCACCTGTTCCAGCGCGCGGTAGAGCAAAGCGCCAGCGCCTTCCTGCTGGTCAACCGCGACGGGGTGGTGGAGTACGTCAACCCAAGCTTCACCGCCATTACCCAGTACAGCACCGACGAAGTGCAGGGCCACCACCTGGCCGAGCTGCCGGCACTGGAAAACCTCAGCCAGATCCTGTTCGACTCACCGTCGAGCCTGGCCATGGGCAACAGCTGGCAAGGTGAATTCAAGAGCCGGCGCAAGAGCCTGGAGCCCTACTGGGGCCAGTTATCGATTTCCAAGGTGTATGGCGACAACCGCGAGCTGACCCACTACATCGGCATCTACGAAGACGTCACCCAGAGCAAGCTTGCCCAGCAACGCATCGAGCGCCTGGCCTACACCGACAACCTCACCAGCTTGGGCAACCGCCCGGCGTTCATCCGCAGCCTCGACGAACGCTTCGCTCGCGACGGCGACAGCCCGATCTGCCTGCTGCTGGTCGACATCGATAACTTCAAGCGGATCAACGACAGCCTCGGCCACCAGACCGGCGACAAGCTGCTGATCAGCCTGGCCCGCCGTCTGCGCAACAGCCTCAGCAGCGGTGGCAGCCTGGCGCGCTTTGCCAGCAACGAGTTCGCCGTGCTGCTGGACGACACCAGCCTCGAAGACGGCCAGAACATCGCCCAGCAGTTGCTGCGCACCCTCGACAAACCCATGTTCGTCGACAACCAGCTGATCAACGTCACCGCCTCCGTGGGCCTGGCCTGCGCGCCCCTGCACGGCGCCGACCCGCAGACCCTGATGAAGAACGCAGGCCTGGCCCTGCACAAGGCCAAGGCCAACGGCAAGCATCAGGTCCAGGTGTTCACCGAAGTGCTCAACGCCGAGGCCAGCTACAAGCTGTTCGTCGAGAACAACCTGCGCCGGGCCCTGACCCAGAACGAGCTGGAGGTCTTCTACCAGCCCAAGCTGTGCCTGCGCAGTGGTCGCCTGCTGGGCCTGGAGGCGCTGCTGCGCTGGAACCACCCCGAGCGCGGCATGATCCGCCCCGACCAGTTCATCAGCGTGGCCGAGGAGACCGGCCTGATCATCCCCATCGGCAAATGGGTGGTGCGCCAGTCGTGCCGCATGAGCCAGGAATTGCGCGAGGCCGGCATGGGCAACCTGCATGTGGCGATCAACCTGTCGCCCAAGCAGTTTTCCGACCCCGAGCTGGTTAGCTCGATTGGCGCCATTCTCAAGGAAGAAGCGCTACCCCCGCACCTGCTGGAGCTGGAGCTGACCGAGGGCCTGCTGCTTGAAGCCACCGAAGACACCCGGCGCCAGCTCGACGAGCTCAAGCAGCTGGGTCTGACCCTGGCCATGGATGACTTCGGTACCGGCTATTCATCGCTGAGCTACCTGAAGAAGTTTCCCATCGACATCATCAAGATCGATCGCAGCTTCATCAGCGAGATCCCCGCCAACCAGGACGACATGGAGATCACCTCGGCGGTGGTGGCCATGGCCCACAACCTCAAGCTCAAGGTGGTCGCCGAAGGCATCGAGACCTCCGAACAACTGGCATTCCTGCGTCGCCACCGCTGTGACGTCGGCCAGGGCTATCTGTTCGACCGGCCGATCCCCGGGCGCGAGCTGGTCGACAAGCTCAGGCGCTACCCGCGCGGGCCGGTGGCCTGACAGGCGCGCAAACCTCGGGCACTATAGGGGCCATGTGGGCCTCTTCGCGGGCAAGCCCGCTCCTACAATGGCAGGCTGCAATGCAACCCTGCAGGAGCGGGCTTGCCCGCGAACAAGCCACAACCGCTCCCACTGTCAGACAGAGGAACAATCATGGTCCTGCGCTCGGAAATCCTCGTGAACAAAAACGTCATGCCCACTGCCGAACAGGCCCTGCCCGGCCGCGAAACTCCCATGCCCCTGCCCGAATTCCACTATGTGTTCGAAGGCACCCCCCTGCTCGGCCCATTCTTCGAGGGCAGCATCGACTTCGCCATCTTCGGCCTGGGCTGCTTCTGGGGCGCCGAACGACGCTTCTGGCAGCGTGAAGGCGTGGTCAGCACCGTGGTCGGCTACGCCGGCGGTTTCACCCCGAACCCGACCTACGAAGAGGTCTGCTCGGGGCTGACCGGCCACACCGAGGTGGTACTGGTGGTGTTCGACAAGGACAAGGTCAGCTACCGCGAACTGCTGGCGATGTTCTGGGAACTGCACAACCCGACCCAGGGTATGCGCCAGGGCAACGACATCGGCACCCAGTACCGCTCGGCCATCTATTGCACCTCGCCCGAGCAACTGGAGCAGGCCAAGGCCAGCCGCGATGCTTTCCAGGCCGAGCTGAACAAGGCCGGTTTCGGCGAGATCACCACCGAGATCGACCAGGCGCCGACCGTGTACTTCGCCGAGGCCTACCACCAGCAGTACCTGGCCAAGAACCCCGAAGGCTACTGCGGCATCGGTGGCACTGGCGTGTGCCTGCCGCCCAGCCTGCAGGGTAATTGACATGGGTATGGTGCTGTTCCATGCGCCGCTGTCGCCTTTCGTGCGCAAGGTCTTGCTGGTGCTGCACGAGACCGGTCAGCTCGACCGCGTACGCCTGCAAACCGTCAACATCAGCCCGGTGAGCGGTGACGAGCAGCTCAACCAGGACAATCCGATCGGCAAGATCCCGGCCCTGCGCCTGGAAGACGGTAGCGTGCTGCACGACAGCCGGGTGATCTGCGAGTACCTCGACAGCCAGCACGTCGGCAACCCGCTGATCCCCCGCGAGGGCTCGGCGCGCTGGCGGCGCCTGACCCTGGCCTCCCAGGCCGATGCGATCATGGATGCGGCGGTGTCGAGCCGCTATGAAAGCTTCCTGCGTCCTGAGGACAAGCGCTGGGATGGCTGGCTGCAGGCGCAGTCACAGAAAATCCGCCGAGGCCTGGCGGATCTTGAGCAGCATCACCTGGCAGAGATCGCCTCCGGCTTCGACATCGCCGCGATCGGCGCGGCCTGCGCGCTGGGCTACCTGGACCTGCGCCAGCCGGAGTTCGGCTGGCGTGAACAACAGCCTGGGCTGGCTGAATGGTATGCCCAAGTGAGCCAGCGCGCGTCGATGCTGGCTACCGTGCCGGTCGCCTGAAACCCCTTCGCGGGCAAGCCCCTCCCACAGACATATCCCCTCTGTAGGAGCCAGCCTGCCCGTGAATGCCTTACCCCGGCCTGGCAGGAAACAACGACCCCACCCGAACCGCCAACCAGCGCCCGATCACCTTGTCCTCCCTCATGCCGCCCTCCCCACCCGCGACCAGTCCAGCCGCCGGGTCAGCACCATGAACACGCCAAGCAAGCCAAAGCACAGCAGCGAGCCCATCAACAGCGCATAGTCCTCCGCGCTCAGCAGCCCGTACAGCAGCCCATAGAGCGCCGCCAACCCCGCCGCAAAACCCACCCCGCGTACCGGGCTGTGCAGCACATGGCTCAAGTAGAAGCCGATCAGCAGCACGCAGGCCCCTGCCGACAAGCCATAGGCCAGGCCAAAACCCAGGTGTTCCGACAGTGACAGCAGCAACAGGTAGAACAGCGCCAGCGCCGCCCCCACCAGCACGTATTGCATCGGGTGCACGCTGAGGTTCTTCAACACCTCGAACAGGAAGAAGCCGGCAAAGGTCAGTGCGATGAACAGCAGCGCATACTTGATCGCACGCTCGCTCCTGAGGTACTGGTCCACCGGATCGACGAAGCTCACACCGAAGGTGCGCCCACTGAAATCCGCGCACTTGTCCGCACCGGCGCATTGGCGCAGCGCGTCTTCCAGGTTGGTGGCAAAGAACGAGGTCTGCCAGCGCGCGGTGAAACCCTGGGCATCGATCTCACGGCTGGCCGGCAAGTAGCTGCCGATGAAGCTCGGATGGGGCCAGTTGGCGTGCATCTCGACCCGGCTGCTGCGCCCCACTGGCAGCACATGGAGTTGTCCGGTGCCCTGCAACGCCAGGTCGAAGGCATAGCCGAACTCGCGGGCAGCCTGGCCATCCAGCCCAGGCAGGGTGACGTGCACTCCACCGGCCATCCAGTCCAGGCCGGTGCCTGCTTCGAACGGCAGGCGCTGATCGTCGAGGCTCAGTTCCAGGGCATTCTCGATGCCTCGGATATCGCTGATGCCCACCACCATGAACGGCTTGTCGAACCGGTAGTCTTCGTAGTCCTTGTCGACGCCCCAGCGCTCAGGCAGCTTGAAGCGGCCACTGATACGGTTCCTGGCATGGAACAACCGCGCCTGGTAAATGCCGCGGGCGCGCAGTTCGGTATCGACCTGGCTGTCGACCTCGAAGGTTTCCGGCAGGAAGTACAGGTGGCCGCTGACGGTGCTGGTTTCCTGCACACTCTTGCCGTCCTTGTCGATCCAGCGGCGCTGGTACTTGCGGTACGGCACCACCAGCAGCGGGCCGCTGATCTGCTGGTCGAAGCTCGAACTCTGGGCGATGTCCTGCAGCACACCATCGCGCACGGCCTGCCGTTCATCGATCAGGCCACCAATCATCAACAGAGGGATCAATAACAGCAGCATCAGCAGGACGATCATGCCGAGCTTGAAACTCAGGGGCTTGTTCATGGGGCTTTGGCTCCAGTTGTGATGGGCGCAGCTTGCGCCGCGCACATGGAGCCGATAGGGAGGGTTTGTGCAGATTGTGTGGAGATGACGAGGCGGACAGCAGGAATCAGCTCACGCGCCGCGCAGGCAGCCACAGCCTGACCCGCACCCCGCCCTCGACGTTATCCACCGCCAGCGCTCCGCCATGCAGTTGCATCACTTCCTCGACAAAGTTGAGCCCAAGCCCGGTGCTCTTGCGCCCGGTGCCTGGCCGCGGCAGGGAATAGAAGCGCTCGCTGACCCGCTCGATGGCGTAATCCGGAATCGCCTCCCCCTGGTTGAACAGGCTCAACGCGACCCTATCGCCTTCGTGCATCAGCTCGAACGACAAGGCGCCGCCTGCCGGCGTGAAGTCGAGCGCGTTGTCCACCAGGTTTGCCAGCGCCTGACGCAGCAAGAAGGGGTCGCACAGCAACAACACCCCGCCCGTCACCTGTTGCCTGATCTGCAACCCGGCACTGTCGATCCGCGCCGCATACCCGTGCAGCAACTCGTCGACCAGCGCAGCGAGCGGCACCTGCTGCTCGTCTTCCAGCGCCTGCATCTGCTCGACCCGCGCCAGGTTGAGCAAGCGCTCGATCATCTGCTGTAAACGCTCGCTCTCGCGCTCGATATTGCTGGCAAAACGCGCCCGCTGCTCATCCGGCATCGGCCCCTGCAACAGCTCGGAAGCCCCACGAATCGCCGCCAGCGGGCTTTTCAGCTCATGGGTGAGGGTATGCACATAGCGCTCGACATACGCCTTGCCCTCCAACTGGGTGCGCATGCGCTCCACCGCCGTGGCCAGTTGCAGCAGTTCACCGCCCTTGTAGTGCGGCAGCGCCGCGCGCTCGCCCTCACTTACCGCCTGGGCGTAACGGGTGAGGCGGCGCAACGACCGCGCCAGCCACCAGGACAGCGCAGCGCCCACCAACAGCCCGAGCACGATCAACCCCAGGCCTAGCGTCAGCAAACGTTGCTCGGAACGGTCGATATAGGGCTGTAGCGAACTGTTGGGCTTGGCCACCGTCACCACACCGATGACCTGGCCGTTATCCATGATCGGTGCCGCCACATGCATCACCGAGGTGCTTTCGTCGTCCGGGTCGCTGCGGGTCGAACGCGCGCCATATTGGCCTCGCAGGGTCAGGTAGACGTCGTTCCAGCGCGAGTAATCCTTGCCCAGGGCCTGGCCACTGGAGTCGAGCAGGACGATGCCCTTGGCGTCGGTGACATAGATACGGTGGCTGACCTGGTTTTTCGCCAGCCCCCAGATATCCGCACCTGGGCGGCGCTGACCGTAGGATTCGAGTACTTGAGGCAGACGACTTTGCCCAAGCGTGCCGGCCTTGACGTCATCGTGAAGGATTTCTGCCAACAGGTTGGCGGTGTCCACCAGGGTTTCCTCGGAAGACTGGCGCACCACTGGGCGAATCTGTTCGCGCACGGTATTGAGCAGGAAGTAACCCGACAACCCGACGAACAGGAAGTACACCAGAAAGATCCGGATCCCCAGGCGCATCAGGCGTGATCCGGGCTATAGCTATAGCCCAGGCCGCGATGGGTCTGGATTGGTTCGGCATCGCCAGACACCAGGCGCAACTTCGCGCGCAGGCTCTTGATGTGGCTGTCGATGGTTCGCTCGTAACCGGCATCTGAAGCCACGCCCAGCCCGTCGAGCAATTGCTCGCGGCTGAACACCCGACGGGGTTGCTCGAGCAGGCATTGCAGCAAGCGGAATTCATGGCGAGTGAGCGTCAGCGCCTGGCCACGATAGAGGATGCGCATCCCCAGCGTATCGACCTCGAACAGCTTCGCATCGACTGCCGTCTCGGCTCTGGGCGCCATGCGCTTGAGGATCGCCCGCACCCGCGCAGCCACCTCGCGCGGGCTGAACGGCTTGACCACATAGTCGTCGGCACCGATTTCCAAGCCTACGACCCGGTCGATCTCACCATCGCGGGCACTGAGGAACATCACCGGCACCTCGCTGAAGCGGCGCAGTTGGCGGCAGGTTTCGAAACCACTGATATCTGGCAGGCCGATGTCGAGGATGACCAGGTCGGCCGGGCGCTGGCGCATCTGTTCGAGCGCGGCGCTGCCCAGGGTCACCCAGGCGGTACTATGGCCGTCGGCCTGGAGGGCATAGACCAGGGTGTCGGCGATAGCGGACTCGTCTTCGACGATGAGGATGTGGGGCATGGGTGAGACTCTGAGGGGCTGGTCGTCGATTGTCTGACCGAGCCCCTTCGCGGGACAAGCCCACTCGCACAATTGCAGGCTGACGCTGCAGCTGCGGGGATCGGGCTTGCCTGCGAGAGGCCAGGCCGGACGATCAGCAGTCCGGCTTGTCCGCCGTATACCGCCGTGCCGGGTTCACCGCCGCCTTGAACTCACGCAACGCCTTGGCGCCGATCAGCAGCGGGTAGTTGAAGTTGCTGCGGTCGGTCAGGTTGACCTCCACCGTACGCTTGACGTCACCCAGGCACAGCTCCAGGTCCACCACCGGACGGCGGGCAGCCTCGGCCGGTTCGTCCTCGTCTTCCTCATCGCCTGAGCGGGCCTTGATCTTGCTGATGCGCGCCACCTTGTGTTCATAGACCTTGCCGTCGGCATCCTTGGTCGCCAGGCGGAAACGCACCCAGTCCTCGCCGTCGCGGGTGAAGGTCTCGATATCCTTGGCCGACAGCGATGCGGTCAGCGCGCCAGTATCCATCTTGGCCTTGAGGGTCTGGCCGATCTCGGGGAGCTTGATGTACTCATAGCGGCCATAGAGTGTCGGCTCGGCGGCCATCACCGGCAACGCCAGCAGCGACAGGAGGGCAAGCAGTGGTTTCACGGGAAGCATTCCTTGAGATGAGACAGTGCTTAGACTACGCGGGGAGGATAGGTTCGTTGTCACAGCCTATCCAACATAATGTGAAACATTTGTCCCTTCCATTGGGCATTGGCCGTTTGGCGTAGGACGTTACCCTGCTTATCATTGCCAACCGCAAATCTCACACAACACTTTCATACAACAAGAGTCTCCTTATGCGTCGCCTGCTGACCGGCATCCTTACAACTGTCCTGCTGCTGCTCAACACCCTCGTGTTGATCTGCCCGCTGATGGTCTTCGCCCTGCTCAAGCTGGTGCTGCCCGGCCGTGGTCGCGACTATGCCTCCTGGGCGGTGATGTGGATCGCCGAGACCTGGTCGGAAATCGACAAGGCCATCTTCGCCCTGTGCATCCCCACGCAATGGGACATCCGCGGCATCGAGACGCTGAACGCGAACACCTCCTACCTGTGCGTCAGCAACCATCAGAGCTGGGTCGACATTCCCGCACTGATCGAAAGCCTCAACCGCCGTGTGCCGTTCTTCAAGTTCTTCCTCAAGAAGGAGCTGATCTGGGTACCGCTGCTGGGCCTGGCCTGGTGGGCGCTGGACTACCCCTTCATGAAGCGCTACAGCAAGGCCTTCCTCGACAAGCACCCCGAGCTCAAGGGCAAGGACCTGGAAATCACCAAGGCCGCCTGCGAGCTGTTCAAGCGCCAGCCGGTAACGGTGGTCAACTACCTCGAAGGCACGCGCTTCACCGAAGCCAAGCGCGAACAGCAGCAATCGCCGTACCGCCACCTGCTCAAGCCCAAGGCCGGCGGCGTCGCCTTCGTGCTCGCCGCACTGGGCGAGCAACTCGACGCCCTGCTCGATGTGACCATCGTCTACCCCGGCAACAAGGCCCCAGGGTTCTGGGACCTGCTCAACGGCAGCATCAGCCGGGTCATCATCGACATCCGCGTACGCGAGCTGGACCCGGCATTATGCGAAGGCGACTACGAGAGCGATCCGGCGTTTCGCCAGACCGTGCAGGCCTGGGTCAACCAGCTGTGGGAAGACAAGGACGCCCGAATCCAAGCATTACGCGCGGAATTGACGTGAAGCGAGCGAACACTGGCATGAAACAACTTGCCGAAAAGCCAGGCGGAGGGGGCTTTTCGGCAAGCCGGACGATCAATCGTAGAAACGGATATTATCGATACGTCGTTCGAAGTCTTGGAATTCGATGTATCTTATTTTCTTTCCAGCAGGTGCACTGAAATCAAACCCAGGGAATGGAGAGTTGATCCCATGCCCTGTTCCATCCGTGTATTGGACCGAAGAGTGATTATAGGGGCGATCCCTAGAAGGATTATCCACATCCAAAACTATACGACTCGCAGGCGTAATAGGCATGATGATCAGCTCTGCGCGCAAATTATCAGTATTATTTGTCATGTGCAGAAAGCGCCCCGTAATGCCATTTGACGGAGTACCAGCGTTGCGTATTGCCAACTTACTATTACCGCCGTTGGAGGAGAAATAAAACCGCGCTTGTGGAAGTGATATTTCCGTTACCCCTTCCTGAAAAGCAACGTTCTCAAAATCGATAAATCTCGACGAGCCACCGCCACCTACGACTTGATCGCTCTCACGATAGACAAAAGCCGCTTTTTCGCTCACATTCGACGGCAACGTGAGCTGAATAACAGGCACTGTTTGCTGATAGCTCTGGAAATAACGCCGTTGGTCATCTTGTGCACTCACCAGACCGTTGCTGCCTGCAAGGTAGAAGAACGATTGGATAGGCAACTTCGCCCCGCTCCCCGTCGCCCAGGTTGCGACACGCAACTCATCGTTGGCCGTTCGATAGAAGCCCGTGAGCAGATTTTTCGCAACTATCGTCTGATTGAAACGATCGGCCGTGTTGGCTTGCCCCTGACGCAGATCCCAGCCACATTGAGCTTTATGCTTATCAGAGACAGAGTTGAAATGGGACAGCCACTGCGCCGCCGCATTGATCCCCTGCTCATTGCAAGGCTTGCTCTGAGCAGGGTACTCGGGTGATATCCCGCACCCCTGTTGTTGACGATTGTCCGTCCAGCCGTCGAACGGAAAAGAACACAGCACCTGGACAGCTGTCTTGGACGCTGGCACTTCCTGCGCTGGATATAATATATAACCGTTATTGTAGTTGAGCGGCAATGTAGAGAAATTCATATCCGCCCTGATCCACGCAAACGACACGCCACCACTGGTAATTGAGGGAGGGCTGGGATCCCAGGGTAAATAGCTCTGCCGGCTCAACGTTCCGCGAAGCATGATGCCCGAACATAAATAGGCTGGTAGCGCCGCGCCACCGCAATTCTGACGCACTTGGTTATACCAGCCCGTCAATTGCGCCGCAGCGTCTGCACCTTTGACGCCTACATCCTGTGCTGCTGGGGCTTGCGCTGGAGTTTGAGTGATCATAGTTCCCGAAGGCTGCGCGTCCGGAACTCCAGAAGTTCTGGCGCAAGCCGCCAGTAACAACAATACTCCGGGAATGGCAGCGTATCTTATCCGCATGTGAACACCTCACGTATCGACTGGCACACCGTGTCCGCTTTAGACTCTTGAACCATCCCACCGAAACATCAGATGGTCGATGTTTGCCAGCCGAACCTAACAAGACTGACAGTCACGCGAAACTGGTAAATATGCCAGGTGACAGCGAGGAAATTGCTGAGCAATATAGTTGATTAATTCGCGCTCACAATCACGATGTCACCCATGACCACGAGGCTCTATTATTTGAAGCGGCGGTAATACGGGGGGAGATAAAATGCCTTCAAACAAGAAGGCACGCATGATGATTATCTGATGGACTCAGTACCCTCAAGCTACCGGCCCCTCCAGATCTTAGATCGAGGGTATCGCGCCGGGAGCCTGCCACAATCCGGCCAGATTCTGCAGCAACGAGCCGGCAATGCCCTGCTGCCCCAGATATTGCAGGATCAACGGCGCGAACTGGCCAATCATGCCGGTATCCATGCCCAGCGCCTTGAAGGCGTTATCCAGGTCGTTGCGATTCTCGACATTGCCCAGGGCATTGCTCAGCGCCGACGAGCGCTGGTTGTTCTGCCCCAGCAACTCGCCCAGCCCGTTGAGCCCGCCCAAGGCGTTGGCACCGGACAACAGGTCAAGACCGGGCACCGCCTTGGTCAACTGGCCATAGTCGTCATTGCTCAGGTTGTTGCGCGCAAGGCCCAGCATGGCGCCAGCGCCGCCGACAGCCTGTTCGGGGGTGATCTTCAGTTCGCTGCCCAAGGTATTGAGCAGATTGGCCTGGGCGGCCGGCGCCTGGACCTGGCCTTTCGGGGTCTGCATGGCCGAGACAGCGTTGGCGGCATCGTTGAGGTTGAAGGCGAACACCGGGCTTGCGGCCAGGGTCATCAGGGTTGCCAGGGTGAATGCTTTCATCGGAGGACCTCGTAGGCCGGGATGGCCTGGGAAACGAGGCGTTGGACTGGGGGGCTGGAGCTTTGTTCCGGGCCGGATGTCGGTAAGGGACGAACCCGCCCCCACAGGCAGTCACCCCACCTGTGGGAGCGGGCTCGTCCCGCGATTGGCCCGCAAAGCGACGCCAAAGGCCTCAGGCAGCGCTGAAGGTCCTGTGCGGATCGATCACGAATTTCTTCGGCACGCCCGCATCGAACTCGCCGTACCCTTCCGGCGCCTGGTCCAGGCTGATCACCTGAACACCGACCACTTCGGCAATATTGATCCGATCCCACATGATCGCCTGCATCAGCTGGCGGTTGTACTTCATGGTCGGGGTCTGGCCGGTGTGGAAGCTGTGCGACTTGGCCCAGCCCAGGCCGAAGCGGATGCTCAGCGCACCGATCTTCGCCGCCGCGTCTACCGCACCCGGATCTTCGGTCACGTACAGGCCCGGAATACCGATCTTGCCGGCCACACGGGTGACCTGCATCAGCGAGTTGAGCACGGTCGCCGGAGCCTCGTGCTTGGCGCCTTCATGGCCGTGGCCGCGGGCTTCGAAGCCTACTGCATCGACGGCGCAGTCCACTTCAGGCTCACCGAGGATGTCGATGATCTGCTCGTGCAGCGGCGTGTCCTTGGACAGGTCGACCACCTCGAAGCCCTGGGACTTGGCGTGGGCCAGGCGCAGCGGATTGAGGTCACCCACGATCACGCACGCGGCGCCCAGCAGGCGTGCCGAAGCGGCAGCGGCCAGGCCGACCGGGCCGGCGCCAGCCACGTAGACGGTGCTGCCCGGGCCGACGCCCGCGGTGACAGCGCCGTGGTAGCCGGTGGGCAGGATGTCCGACAGACAGGTCAGGTCGCGGATCTTCTCCATGGCCTTGTCGCGGTCGGGCAGTTTCAGCAGGTTGAAGTCGGCGTACGGAACCAGCACGTATTCAGCCTGGCCGCCGGTCCAGTCACCCATGTCGACATAACCGTAGGCACCACCGGCACGGGCCGGGTTGACGGTCAGGCAGACGCCGGTATGCATCTCCTTGCAGGAACGGCAGCGCCCGCAAGCAACGTTGAACGGCACCGACACCAGGTCGCCGATCTTCAGGCGCTCGACATCACGGCCCAACTCGACGATTTCACCGGTGATTTCGTGGCCGAGCACCAGGCCGACCTGAGCGGTGGTGCGGCCACGGACCATGTGCTGGTCGGAGCCGCAGATATTGGTGGAGACCACCTTGAGGATCACGCCGTGCTCGATCTTCTTGCCGCGCGGATCCTGCATCTTGGGGTAGTCGATCTTCTGCACCTCGACCTTGCCTGCGCCGAGATACACCACTCCACGATTACCAGACATGCTCTTACCTCGCTTGATTTGTATTTATGCAGCGGTGGTTGAAGCGCCGCCATCCTTGGGCGGCCTGTGTTACTGGAATGAGGGGAATTGTGGGCTTGATGGGGGATGTCGCAGTGACTGGATGCGACAGGGGGTTGTCTGTTTACGGCAGCTCGAAAGCGGTGATGCCATTCGCGGGCAAGCCCGCGCCTACAGGCACAGTGCCGTTCTCAGACACGCGATCCCCCTGCAGGAGCGGGCTTGCCCCGCGATAGGGCCAATCAGAGCACCACAGTCCTGTTGGCGTTCAAAAACACCCGTCGCTCGATGTGATACCCCACCGCCCGCGCCAGGGTCAGGCATTCGATATCACGCCCCTTGGCGATCAGATCTTCGGGATAGTGGCTGTGATCGACCACCTCGACGCCTTGGGCGATGATCGGCCCTTCGTCGAGGTCGTTGTTGATGTAGTGCGCGGTCGCGCCGACCATCTTCACACCCTTGTTGTATGCCTGGTGATAGGGCTTGGCCCCCTTGAACCCCGGCAGCAGCGAGTGGTGGATGTTGATCGCCCAGCCATCCAGGCGCCGGCACAGCTCTGGCGACAGCACCTGCATGTAGCGGGCGAGAATAACCAGTTCGGCGCCGGTTTCCTCGATCACCTTGAGCACCTTGCGCTCCTGGCCCGGCTTGTCGTTCGGGTCGAGCGCGAAGTGGTAGTAGGGGATCTTGTGCCAGTGCGCCAGCGGCTCCAGGTCGGGGTGGTTGGAGATCACTGCGACCACCTCCATGCCCAGTTGGCCGATGCGCTGGCGATACAGCAGGTCGTTCAGGCAATGGTCGGCCTTGGACACCATGATCACCACCTTGGGGCGGTGATTGGGTGCAGTCAGCTCGAAGGCCATGCCAAACGCTTCGCTGCGCTCGGCGAATCCGGCACGGAAGGCATCTTCATCGAAACCGTCAGGTGCGCGGAACTCGACACGGATGAAGAAACGCCCCGACAGTCGATCATCGAAGGAATGGTGCTCGGTGACGTAGCAGCGCTGCTCGAAGAGATGACGCGTGACCACATCGACCGTGCCGAGCATGCTCGGGCAGTCGGCGGTGAGAATCCAGGTGTCCGGTGCCCGACTCATGATCTGCGCTCCTTATGCCTCGATGGCCAGGCCGTACTCGGCCGATGCGTCCTGCAGCCACAGCCACCAGTAGTCGGAGAAGCTGCGGCGGATCACCAGCTCCCAGGTGTCTTCGGCAGTGCGACGAATCACCAGTTGCGACTTGGCGAACACGGTACCCACGGCCTTGCCGACCGGGAAGTTGTTCGGGTGTACATCATAGCTGGTGGATTTCATCAGCACGTCGCGCACGTTCGGGCCGCGCAGCTCGAGCAGGGTCTGCCCGCCACTGACATTGACCACCTGGACGTGCTGGCCTTCAAGGGCATCGCGCAGCTTCTGCTCGACGCTGAACTCCTGGCCGCCCGGGACGATCAGCAGCCATTCGTCGGGGCCCACCCACTGCAACGACATTTCACTGTTGGCGACCACCGTCAGCGCCACCGGCAGCTCCAGGCCCAGGGCCTTGTGCACGGCACCGGCGAACTGCGGGTCATGGCCGTCGCCACGAAGGGTCAGGTGACCGAGGAATTTCTTCTCGCGCAGGGTCACGCCTGCGTTGTTGCGGCCCTTTCCGACCAGGCTGGCCAGGTCTGCATGGTGCAGCGGCGATTGGGCCTTGGCATCACTGCCGGGGTTCTGCTGGAAGACGTTGATAGCGCTCATTTCTTACCTGCCTTGAATTCTTGTGCCAGGAACGGCGCCGACCTGTAGGAGCGGGCTTGTCCCGCGATTGGGGCGCAGAGGCCACCATCGCAATCGCGGGGCAAGCCCGCTCCCACAGGGTCCGGCGTGGTCTTCCAATGCCTTAGACGTTCTGCCGCTCACCCTTCGGATCGAAGAACACCGAAGACACGATCTCTGCCTCGATCACGCTGCCATCGGCCTGTGGCGAATAGACCCGCTCGCCGAGGCGCTTGAGGCCACCCTTGACCACGCCCATGGCGAACGAATAGCCCAGGGAGTTGGCCTTGTAGCTGGAGGTGACGTGACCGACCATGTCCATCGGGATTGGCTGCTTGGGATCGAATACCAGCTGGGCGCCTTCAGGCAGCCACACGTTCGGGTCGACAGGCTTGAGGCCAACCAGTTGCTTGCGGTTCTCGCGGGTGGTGTCCTCGCGGTTCATACCGCGCAGGCCGATCCACGAGTACGGCTTGTTGCGCCCCACGCACCAGCTCATGTTGAGGTCGTCCGGGGTCATCGAGCCGTCGGTGTCCTGGCCGACGATGATGAAACCCTTCTCGGCGCGCAGCACGTGCATGGTCTCGGTGCCGTATGGCGTGAGGTTGTACTGCTTGCCCGCCTCGATGATCTTTTCCAGCACGCCCATGGCGTAGTTGGCTTGGACGTTGACCTCGTACGACAGCTCGCCGGTGAACGAGATACGGAACACCCGCGCCGGTACACCACCGACGTTGCCTTCCTTCCAACTCATGAACGGGAAGGCGTCCTTGTCCAGGTCGATGTCGCTGATCTGCTCCAGCAGCTTGCGGCTGTTGGGGCCGGACAGGGTCATGGTCGCCCAGTGGTCGGTCACCGAGGTGAAATACACCTTCAGCTCCGGCCATTCGGTCTGGTGGTACAGCTCCAGCCACTGAAGCACACGGGCGGCACCGCCAGTGGTGGTGGTCATGATGAAGTGGTTGTCGCCGACGCAGGCGGTCACGCCGTCGTCGAAGACCATGCCGTCTTCCTTGCACATCAGGCCGTAGCGGGCCTTGCCCACATCGAGCTTGGTCCAGGCGTTGGTGTAAACGCGGTTGAGGAACTCGCGCGCATCCGGGCCCTGGATATCGATCTTGCCGAGCGTGGAGGCATCGAGCAGGCCCACGCTGTCACGCACTGCCTTGCACTCACGTGCCACGGCGGCGTGAATGTCTTCGCCAGGCTTGGGGAAGTACCATGGGCGCTTCCACTGGCCGACATCCTCGAACTCGGCGTTGTTCTTCACGTGCCAGGCGTGCAGCGCGGTGAAGCGCACCGGCTCGAACAGGTGGCCACAATGACGGCCCGCCACCGCGCCGAACGTGACCGGCGTGTAGTTGGGGCGGAACATGGTGGTGCCCATTTCCGGAATGGTGATACCCAGCGAGCGGGCGGCGATGGCCAGGCCGTTGATGTTGCCCAGCTTGCCTTGGTCGGTACCGAAGCCCAGCGCGGTGTAGCGCTTGACGTGCTCGACCGACTCGAAGCCTTCGCGGGTGGCCAACTCGATGGCGGCCGCAGTGACGTCGTTCTGCTGGTCGACGAACTGTTTCGGCGCGCGCGCAGTGCCCTTGTCGTGCGGCACCTGGAACAGCGCCACAGTGGCCTCTTCCTTGCGTTGCAGGGCCTTGGGCAGGCTGCCGACGCTGGCCTTGAAGCCGGCCTCGGTGGCGGCGCGAGCCCCCCCTTCGAAGCCATCGGCGAGGGTGTCGCCCAGCGCATAGACGCCGTTCACGCCACCGACGCACACGCGCTTCTGCGGCGCGTCGCCCGGCACGAAGCCGAGGATATCGTCACGCCAGACCGGGCGTCCGCCCAGGTGCGAAGCCAGGTGCACCACCGGGCTGTAGCCCCCGGACGTGGCCACCAGGTCGCATTCGAGCCATTCGCCAGGGCTGGTGACCTTGTGCGCAGGCACATCGATGGCCGCCACACGGGCACCGGTGACGTGCTTGCCGCCACGGGCTTCGATCACTGCACTGGAGGTGAGGATGCGGATGCCCTTGGCACGCGCCTCCTCGACCAACGAACCGCGTGGGTTGTGGCGCGCATCGGCGATGGCGATCACCTGCAGGCCGGCATCGTGCCAGTCCAGGGCGGTGCGGTAGGCATGGTCGTTGTTGGTCGACAGCACCAGCTTGCGGCCCGGCGCCACGCCATAACGGCGCACATAGGTGGAAACCGCTCCGGCCAGCATGTTGCCCGGCAGGTCGTTGTTGCCGTACACCAGCGGACGCTCGTGGGCGCCGGTGGCCAGCACCACACGCTTGGCCCGCACACGGTGCACGCGCTGGCGTACCTGGCCGATCGGCGCGCGATCGCCGAGGTGATCGGTGAGGCGCTCGTGGATGGTCAGGAAGTTATGGTCGTGATAACCGTTGACCGTGCTGCGCGGCAGCAGGGTGACTTCCGCCAGCCCCTGCAGCTCGGCAAGGGTCGCAGCCACCCAGTCGGCGGCCGGCTTGCCGTCGAGGGTCTCGCGGCTGTCGAGCAGGCTGCCGCCGAACTCTTCCTGTTCGTCGGCCAGGATCACCCGTGCACCGCTACGGCCAGCCGCCAGTGCGGCGGCCAGGCCTGCCGGGCCGGCACCGACGATCAGCACGTCGCAGTGCTGGTTCATGTAGTCGTAGCTGTCCGGGTCGTTCTGCAGCGGTGCACGGCCCAGGCCCGCCGCCTTGCGGATGTACTTCTCGTAGGTCATCCAGAACGACTTGGGATACATGAAGGTCTTGTAGTAGAACCCCGGCGGCATCATGTTGCCGCCGACCTTGCCGATGATGCCCATGACGTCGTTGTTGACGTTCGGCCAGCCGTTGGTGCTGCTGGCCACCAGGCCCGAATACAGCGCCTGCTGGGTGGCACGCACGTTGGGAATCTGCGTGGCTTCGCTGGAGCCGATCTGCAGGATGGCGTTCGGCTCTTCAGTACCGGCGGCGATGATCCCGCGTGGGCGCGAATACTTGAAGCTGCGCCCGACGATCTCGACACCGTTGGCCAGCAGCGCGGCGGCCAGGGTATCGCCGGCATAACCCTGGTAGGTCTTGCCGTTGAAGGTAAAGTTCAGAACCTTGCTGCGGTCGATGCGACCGCCGCTGGCGAGGCGATAGACCTGGCTCATACTTTTTCTCCCTGGCCCTTGGCGGTCGCCGGTGCGGCGCTTTGTCTGGATGCAGCGGTCACCTGAGGTTTCTCACCGATCTTGTAGGTTTCGAGAATCTCGTAGGTCACCGTGTCGCGGGTCACGTTGAAGTACTGGCGGCAGCCGGCGACGTGGTCCCACAGCTCATGGTGGATACCGCGCGGGTTGTCGCGGAAGAACATGTAGGTACCCCACTCTTCGTCGGAGCAGGCGTTCGGGTCCAGCGGGCGGGCGATGTGCGCCTGGCCTGAAGCGTGGAATTCTTCTTCGGAGCGCAGCTCGCCGCAGTGGGGACAGAAGATTTGCAACATGACGATTGTCTCCGGGTCAGTGGGCGACGGCAGCAGCGCCGTGTTCGTCGATCAGCGCGCCGTTGTAGAAACGGTCGATGGAGAAAGGCGCGGCCAGCGGGTGCATCTCGCCCTTGGCCAGGCTCGCCGCAAAGACGTTGCCCGAACCTGGCGTGGCCTTGAAGCCGCCCGTGCCCCAACCGCAGTTGAAGAACATGTTCTTGACCGGAGTCTTGGAGATGATCGGGCAGGCATCGGGAGTGGTGTCGACGATGCCGCCCCACTGACGGTTCATGCGCACGCGCGACAGGATCGGGAACATCTCGACGATCGCCTGCAGGGTGTGTTCGATGATCGGGTAAGAGCCACGCTGGCCATAACCGACCCAGCCGTCGATGCCGGCACCGATCACCAGGTCGCCTTTGTCGGACTGGCTGATGTAGCCGTGCACGGCGTTGGACATGATCACCGAGTCGATGATCGGCTTGATCGGCTCCGATACCAGTGCCTGCAAGGGGTGCGACTCCAGCGGCAGGCGGAAGCCAGCCAGCTTGGCCATGTGCCCGGAGTTACCGGCGGTGACCACGCCGACGCGCTTGGCACCGATGAAACCCTTGTTGGTTTCCACACCGATCACAGCACCGTTCTCCTTGCGGAAACCAATGACTTCGGTCTGTTGGATCAGGTCCACACCCAGGGCGTCGGCGGCCCGGGCGAAGCCCCAGGCGACCGCATCGTGACGGGCCACGCCGCCGCGACGCTGCACGGTGGCGCCCAGAATGGGGTAACGGGTGTTCTTCGAACAGTCCAGGTACGGGATCTCGGCTGCGACCTGGTCGGTGAGGATCAGCTCGCCGTCGACGCCATTGAGACGGTTGGCGTTGACCCGCCGCTCGGAATCACGGATGTCCTGCAGGGTGTGGCACAGGTTGTAGACGCCGCGCTGGGAGAACATCACGTTGTAGTTGATGTCCTGCGACAGGCCCTCCCACAGCTTCATGGCATGCTCGTAGAGGTGCGCGGACTCATCCCACAGGTAGTTGGAACGCACGATGGTGGTGTTGCGCGCGGTGTTGCCACCACCCAGGTAACCCTTCTCGACCACCGCGACGTTGGTAATGCCATGTTCCTTGGCCAGGTAGTAGGCCGTGGCCAGGCCATGACCGCCGCCGCCAACGATGACCACGTCGTAGACCTTCTTGGGAGTTGGCGTGCGCCACATGCGCTGCCAGTTCTCGTGGTGGCTGAGGGAGTGCTTGAGGAGGCCGAAGCCCGAATAGCGTTGCATGGTGTTCTACTCCACTCAGCGGTAGACCGGGAAGTCGGCGCACAGGGCGGCGACGTTCTTGGCGACATCGGCTTCGACGTCGGCGTCGCCCAGGTTGTCCAGCACATCGCAGATCCAGCCAGCCAGCGCCACGCACTGGGCAACCTTGAAGCCGCGGGTGGTGACGGCCGGGGTGCCGATGCGCAGGCCCGAGGTGACGAACGGCGACTGCGGATCGTTGGGCACGGCGTTCTTGTTGACGGTGATGTGAGCGCGGCCGAGGGCGGCGTCGGCATCCTTGCCGGTCAGGCCCTGGCGAATCAGGCTGACCAGGAACAGGTGGTTGTCGGTACCGCCGGAAACCACGTCGTAGCCACGCTCGATGAACACCTGGGCCATGGCCTGGGCATTCTCGATGACCTGTTTCTGGTAAGTCTTGAACTCGGGCTCCAGCGCCTCCTTGAAGCACACCGCCTTGGCGGCGATCACGTGCATCAGCGGGCCGCCCTGGGCGCCGGGGAACACGGCGGCGTTGAGCTTCTTCTCGATCTCTTCGTTGGACTTGGCCAGGATCAGGCCGCCACGCGGGCCGCGCAGGGTCTTGTGGGTAGTGGTGGTGACCACGTCGGCGAAAGGAATCGGGTTCGGGTACAGGCCCGCAGCGACCAGGCCGGCAACGTGGGCCATGTCGACGAACAGCAGCGCACCGACTTTATCGGCGATCTGGCGGAAGCGTGGGAAATCGAGGGTTTTCGAGTAGGCCGAGAAACCTGCGACGATCATCTTCGGCTTGTGCTCGACGGCGAGGCGCTCGACTTCGTCGTAGTCGATCAGGCCGGTATTGGTGTCGATTCCGTATTGAACGGCGTTGTAAAGCTTACCCGAGGACGACACCTTGGCGCCGTGGGTGAGGTGGCCGCCGTGGGCCAGGCTCATGCCCAGGATGGTGTCACCGGCCTGCAGCAGGGCGAGGTAGACCGCACTGTTGGCCGAGGAGCCGGAATGCGGCTGGACGTTGGCGTAATCAGCGCCGAACAGCTGCTTGGCGCGCTCGATGGCCAGCGCCTCGACCTTGTCGACGTGCTCGCAACCACCGTAGTAGCGCTTGCCCGGATAGCCTTCGGCGTACTTGTTGGTCAGGCCGCTGCCCTGGGCCTGCATCACGCGCTTGCTGGTGTAGTTCTCCGAGGCGATCAGCTCGATGTGATCTTCCTGGCGCTGTTCCTCGGCATTCATCGCCGCCAGCAGTGCATCGTCGTAACCCTGGATCTGGTCTTGCTTGCTGAACATCGTGTTTCTCCCGGCAGCGATCGCTTCTTGTCTGATGAGGGTCTTCTCACCCTTTGCAGCGATGGTATGACTGGGCCGGGGGGCACAGATGCCTGCGCGCGCCTTGCAATGGCGCGTTTACGACATTGTGGTGCAGGGACCGTGGTGCCCCTGCAGGAGCGGGCTTGTCCGCCAAGAAGCCGGCACTGACACCCCACACCCGGCTTGTATAGGCAACTGCTGAATCGATGGTTTAGAGTGCTGCCTTGCGTCGTAAAAAGGACAGGCGTCATGACCGATAACAACCAACAATTCGCCAGCGACAACTATTCCGGCATCTGCCCCGAAGCCTGGGCGGCGATGGAAAAGGCCAACCAGGGCCATGAGCGCGCCTACGGCGACGATCAGTGGACCGAACGCGCCTCGGAATACTTCCGCAAGCTGTTCGAGACCGACTGCGAGGTATTCTTCGCCTTCAACGGCACCGCCGCCAACTCCCTGGCCCTGGCCTCGCTGTGCCAGAGCTACCACAGCGTGATCTGCTCCGAGACCGCCCACGTCGAGACCGACGAATGCGGCGCGCCGGAGTTCTTTTCCAACGGTTCAAAGCTGCTGACCGCACGCAGCGTCAACGGCAAGCTGACCCCGGACTCGATCCGCGAGGTCGCGCTCAAACGCCAGGACATCCACTATCCGAAGCCGCGCGTGGTCACCATCACCCAGGCCACCGAAGTCGGCAGCGTGTATCGCCCCGACGAGCTCAAGGCGATCAGCGCCACCTGCAAGGAACTGGGCCTGAACCTGCACATGGACGGCGCACGCTTCTCCAACGCCTGTGCGTTCCTCGGCTGTTCGCCGGCGGAGCTGACCTGGAAGGCGGGCGTCGATGTACTGTGCTTCGGGGGCACCAAGAACGGCATGGCGGTGGGCGAGGCGATCCTGTTCTTCAACCGCGAACTGGCCGAAGACTTCGACTACCGCTGCAAGCAGGCCGGGCAACTGGCCTCGAAGATGCGCTTCTTGTCGGCGCCCTGGGTCGGGCTGCTGGAAGACGGCGCCTGGTTGCGTCACGCACGACATGCCAACCACTGCGCGCAGTTGCTGGCGTCGCTGGTCAGTGACCTGCCGGGTGTCGAGCTGATGTTCCCGGTGGAGGCCAACGGGGTGTTCCTGCAACTGCCGGAGTTCGCCATCGAGGCCCTGCGTAACAAGGGCTGGCGCTTCTATACCTTCATTGGCAGCGGCGGCGCACGTTTCATGTGCTCATGGGATACCCAGGAAGCACGCGTGCGAGAGCTGGCGGCGGATATCCACGCGATCATCAACGGCTAAGCGAGAAGGCTGGCGGCGGGAGCGGGCTGTCCCACTCCCCGCAAAACGCGTCAGTTCAAGATCATCAGCAGGACAGTCATCCTGCCTCGGGAAGGGTTCAGGCCTTGCCAATGGTCCGGGCGATAGCGTCCACCGCAGCATCCACCTTCGCCTGGGTGCGCTCCAGCGTCTGCGCGTGCTCGCGCTGCAACTCGATCTGCTTGGAGCACAGGTTCAAAGCCGCCAGCACCAGCAACTTGTCGCCGATCAATGTGGGGTAGTTGCGCTTGGTCTCGGCCAGAGCGACGTTGAGCATGCGCACGGCCTGCGAGAGCGTCTCTTCCTGGCCCTCGGGCGCCTTCAGCGAGTAGTCGGTGCCGAGAATGTTCACCACATTGATCGGCTGCGCTTGCAGTCTCATGCGCCTACGACACCTGCACTGGCACGCTCGACCAGCGCCTGGATACGTGCGGCGGTAGCGCCGTGCTTCTCTTCCTGCTCCATCAGCGACAGCTGCAGGGTCTCGTTCTCTTCCTTGGCCTGGGCCAGTTCCTGATCGAGCTTCTGGTTCTGCTCGGTCAGTTGCGCGTTCTTGTGCATCAGGTCGCCGACCAGTTGCTCCAGTTGATTCAGGGATGCTTCCAACATGCGTCTATCTCGGTTGTTGCAAAGGGCGCACACGATAAAGAAAAGCTCGCGCCCCCGCCATTAAAAATCAGGTAAGGGAGGGTGTGTTCCGGCAGATTGACAGGCTTGCGGGCACCTTGTTCCGGCCTGGATCAACCGCCTGTCAGGAAGAACGAGTGTAAATCCTCGTTTAGCCCCCCGTTGCCTAAAGACTCGTGCGTTCCGACCGATAGGCAGGTAGGTCAAATTCCTTCGCATGGACGCGAGCCTTCCCTCCGGATCTCGACGTCATGTCCCTACGCAATCTGAATATCGCCCCACGCGCCCTGCTCGGCTTTTCCCTGATCGGTGTGCTGATGCTTAGCCTGGGTATTTTTTCCCTCATCCAGATGGGCAACATCCGGCAGGCGGGCATCATCATCGAGCAGGTCAATGTCCCGAGTATCAAGCTGCTGGATGAAATGACCGCGCTCAACCTGCGCCTGCGCACCCTGTCCTATCGCCTGCTGGTCAACCGGGAATCCCAGGCCGATACCATTCGCCTGATGGACGAACGCAACGCCCAGATCGACAAGGCCCGCAGCGCCTACGCACCACTGATCGCCGAGCCTGAGGAACAGGCCGCATTCGACCAGTTCGGCCAGTTGCTGACCCAGTACCGCCAGCTCGAAGCGCGCATGCGCAGCCTGAGCCAGGCCGGCCAGCTCGACCCTATGCGCGAGATGCTCAACCGCGACCTGCTGGCCAACTCGGACCAGATCAACAAGGCCATGGAACACCTGCTGCAGATCAACACCGCGCAGACGCGCAAGACCAACGAGGAAGCCGCACGCCAGTACGACAGTGCCTTCATGTTGGTGATCGGCCTGCTGGTCGCTGCCACGGTGCTCACACTGCTGTTCGCCCTGATCCTGACTCGCAGCATCGTGGGTCCGATCGACGACGCCCTGCGCGCCGCCGAGCAGATCGCCGAAGGCGACCTCACCCAACGCGTCACCACCGACGGCACCGACGAAGCCGCTCGTCTGCTGCAGGCCATGGCCAAGATGCAGGACAAGCTGCGCGACACCCTGCAACTGATCGCAGGCTCTGCCACCCAGCTCGCCTCGGCCGCCGAGGAGCTCAACAGCGTCACCGACGAAAGCGCGCGCGGCCTTGCCCAGCAGAACAACGAGATCCAGCAGGCAGCGACTGCGGTTACCGAGATGACCAGCGCTGTCGAAGAGGTCGCACGCAATGCCGTCAGCACCTCGGAGGCCTCGGGTGAAGCCAGCCGCTCCGCTGGCGATGGCCGCGACCTGGTGATCGAGACGGTCGGTGCCATCGAGCGCATGAGCAGCGACGTGCAGACCACCGCCAGGCTGATCGAGGACCTGGCCGGGCAGTCCCGCGATATCGGCAAGGTGCTGGACGTGATCCGCGGCCTGGCCGACCAGACCAACCTGCTGGCACTCAACGCCGCCATCGAAGCGGCACGTGCCGGTGAAGCTGGACGGGGCTTCGCGGTGGTAGCCGACGAGGTGCGGGCATTGGCTCACCGCACCCAGCAGTCGACCAGCGAGATCGAGCGGATGATCGGCAGCATCCAGGGCGGCACCGAGCATGCGGTGGAATCGATGCGCACCAGTACCGATCGAGCCGAATCGACCCTGAACATCGCTCGCGGCGCTGGCCTTGCATTGGACACCATCACCAGCGCCGTGGCGCAGATCAACGAACGCAATCTGGTGATCGCCAGCGCCGCCGAGGAACAGGCCCAGGTGGCCCGCGAAGTGGACCGCAACCTGGTGAACATCAATGACCTGTCGGTGCAGAGCGCGACCGGCGCACACCAGACCAGCATGGCCAGCGCCGAGCTGTCACGTCTGGCGGTGGATCTGAACGGGTTGGTGGCGCGGTTCAGGACCTGAACACGCAAATCCTGCAGGAGAGGCGGTTCGCCGCTCCTGCAGGTACGGTGCAACGGATCAATACTCGATCCGCACATCCCCCTTGGGCACGCTGCAGCATGACAGGATGTACCCTTCGGCTTCGTCTTCCTCGGTGATCCCGCCGTTGTGGTCCATCTCTACCTCACCGCCGAGCTTGAGCACCTTGCAGGTGCCGCAAATGCCCATGCCGCAGGCCTTGGGAATCATCAGCCCGACCTTCGCCGCCGCCGCATGCACCGTCTCGCCCGGGGCGATGCGGATGCTCTTCTCGCTGCCGACGAACTCCACCAGGTTGAGGTCGGCCACATCCACTTCCGGCGCCTCGGCGGCCGCTTCGGCGTGCTCGACCGCATCGGCCTTGGCCTCGGCCGGCGTCGCACCGAACGATTCCTCGTGGTAGTTCTTCATGTCGAAGCCGACCGCTTCGAGCATGCGCTTGACCGCGTTCATGTAGGGCGTCGGGCCACAGCAGAAGATCACCCGCTCGAGGTAATCCGGCGCGATAAGCTCCATCAGCCGTTGGTTCAGGTAGCCGCGATAGCCCGCCCAGGGCTCGCCCAAGCCGTGCTTCTCGCAAATGATGTGCAGGCTGAAGTTGGGAATGCGCGAGGCCATGTGTTCCAGCTCGCGGTGATAGATGATGTCCTTGGGTGAGCGGGCACTGTGCACGAAGACCATGTCGACATTGGCGTTGGTGTCGTAGAACCAGCGCGCCATGGACATCACCGGGGTGATGCCGACGCCGCCGGAGAGGTACAGCGCCTTGTTGGCCGGGAAGTCGATGGCGTTGAACAACCCCACCGGGCCGTGCACGGGAAGCTCTGCGCCTTCGTGCAAGGTGTCGTGGAGGAAGTTCGACACCAGCCCGCCAGGCACACGCTTGACCGTGATCGAGAAGCTGTAGGGGACTGAAGGCGAGCTGGAGATGGTGTAGGAACGCATCACCGGCTTGCCTTCGATCTCCAGCTCCAGCGTCACGAACTGGCCCGGCTTGAAGAAGAACATGATCGGCTGGTCGGCCATGAAGCAGAAGGTGCGCACGTCCCAGGTCTCCTGGATGACCTTGACGCAGCGCACGATGTGGCGGCCGTTGGCCCAGGTCTGGGTGGTGACCGGATTGAGGAAGGTTTCGGACATGTTCTTCTCCAGCAGCCGACTATCGGCCTTCTTATGGCTGCGATAATGCGCAACGCCGAGACGTCGCACATTCCCATCCGCGACATCGGCGTGCTTATCGCGACCAGCCCCGAGGTACAAGGGCTGGCGCGTCGGAATTCGATTCGGCCATGTCGCCCATGGATATGGTTCGCGAACGGCGCGAACGCACACTCCTCGGCAAATAGAACCGCTGTTCTTTCGCTGACAGCCTTGCGCCAACCACAACAACGATTAGCCACCTTTCGCCGGCCGACAACGGCCTTGAGGATATAACGATGGACGTCACCGCAACCCTGAGCCTGGGCGATCCACTGGAACCTGCACGCAAGGCCACCGCCGAGATGCTGCAGACCCGCGAGCGGACCTACTCGCTGCCGCAGCCGTTCTACTGCGACGAGCGCCTGTTCCAGATCGACATGCAGGAGATCTTCCACAAGGAGTGGCTGATCGCGGGAATGACCTGCGAGATTCCGGCGAAAGGCAACTACCTGACCCTGCAGATCGGCAAGAACCCGGTGATCGTGATTCGCGGCACCGAAGGCAAGGTGCACGCCTTCCACAACGTCTGCCGCCACCGCGGTTCGCGCCTGTGCGTCAGCGACAAGGGCAAGGTGGCCAAGCTGGTGTGCCCATACCACCAGTGGACCTACGAGCTCGACGGCCGCCTGCTGTTCGCCGGCACCGAGATGGGCGCCGACTTCGACATGAACCAGTACGGCCTCAAGCCGATCAACGTGAAGACCGCTGGCGGCTATATCTTCATCAGCCTGGCGGAAAATCCGCCGGCCATCGACGAGTTCCTCGCCACGCTCGACCACTACATGGAACCGTACGACATGGAGAACGCCAAGGTGGCCGTGCAGACCACCTTGATGGAAAAGGCCAACTGGAAGCTGGTCCTGGAAAACAACCGCGAGTGCTACCACTGCAACGGTTCGCACCCCGAATTGCTCAAGACCCTGCTGGAGTGGGACGACACCAACGATCCGCGCGCCGACCAGGCGTTCAAGGACCACGTCGCCGCGTCCGCCGCTGCCTGGGAAGCCGAGAAGATTCCGTACCTGCACAAAAGCCATGGCCTGCGTAACCGCATCGTGCGCATGCCGCTGCTCAAGGGCACCGTATCGATGACCATGGACGGCAAGCAGGCGTGCAAGAAGCTCATGGGCCGCATCAAGAACCCCGACCTGGGTTCGATGCGCATCCTGCACCTGCCGCACTCCTGGAACCACTGCATGGGCGACCACATGATCGTCTTCACGGTGTGGCCGATCAGCGCCCAGGAAACCATGGTCACCACCAAGTGGCTGGTGCACAAGGATGCCGTCGAAGGCGTCGATTACGACCCTGAGCAGATGCGCAAGGTGTGGGACGCCACCAACGACCAGGACCGCCGCCTGGCCGAAGAGAACCAGCGCGGGATCAACTCCACCGCCTACCAGCCGGGCCCGTACTCCAAGACCTACGAGTTCGGTGTGGTCAACTTCATCGACTGGTACAGCAACCGCGTCCTGGCCAACCTGGGTGCAGAGCCCGCGCCATACCTGAAGGAAGTCAAGGTTCAGTAAGCCTTCACGGAGGGTGATAAACGCCACGACCGAGTGATCGGCCGTGGCGTTTTACATTGCAATCCAGAGGAACTGAACATGTTATCCACAGAGTTGTTCAGATGGGTTGTGGACAGGAATCGAATATCTGCCGAAAGCCGATTGATCATTATTTGATCAAATCCTTGCAAGCCTTTGATTCAAAGGCCTGCAGGCAATATCGAACACCTTGTCCACAGATACGCCAACAGATTTTGTGGGCACATGCAGGATTGTTGGAAAAGTGCTGTGGATAATGGCCCAGGAGCCTTATCAATCATGATCTTGAGAGTGATCATCGGGGTTTTGATCAATTATTGATCATTATCTTGCAGGCCAATGAAATCAAGGCATCTAGCGGTTGCCCAACATATTATCCACAGAGCCGCCAACAGTGATTGTGGGAAACATCATGGGAATGGCCGGTGATTGCCACGGACGATTCACGAAGCGGGCTGTATGTTTTTTGATCAATCCCCTACAGGCTTTGATTTCAAAGGGCTGTAGAGAAGCGCGAACACTTTATTCACAGGGTCGCGAACAGATTTGGTGGGCAACTCTCGTCCTGGTGAAGACCAGACGTACGGCGGGTGCGGTACCTCTGGGGACAGATGTCTTGTTCAAAATCTAGAAGCCAGCCCAATCCCAGTGGGAGCGGCGGTTCGCCGCTGCGACTTGTCCCGCGAACACGGGCGTAGCCCGTGCCAGGCAGTGCGGTGTTCTTTTCGCGGGCAAGCCCGCTCCTACAAGCCCCAACCAGTCAGCGCAACACGCCTTCCTCCACCAACAACTTGAGGATCGCCTCGGCGCCCTCCTGTGGAGAAACATCCTTGAGCACCTTGCCGCCGCCACCGCTGGCCTTGGCCGTGGCCGCCTTCATCCGGTCGGCACCGCTCTTGGCCTTGATCACCTTGAGCCGCTTGGGCCGCGGGCGGGCAGGCTGCAAGGCGTCGCCTTCGAGCAACTGATCCTCCACCACCGCCACGTTACGCGCCGCCAGCACACCCCGCCGTGCAGGGCCAAAGGCGCTCTGGCGCGGCTTGGGCGCCGCGTTATCCACAGTCGCCAGCAACGGCAGGCGCACCTTCAACCGGCGTCGTTGACCGCGCGGCAAGGCTTGCAGGACCTGGGCGGTGCCATTCTCGATCGATTCCACCTCGGCCAGGCCCACCACCAACGGCCAGCCCAGCCGCTCGGCCAGCAGAAACGGCAACATGCCCGAGCCTTCACCCGTCTCGGCCTGGCTGCCGGTGAGCACCAACTGGGCACCGGCATCGCGCAGGTAATCCCCCAGTACCCCCAGCACATCGGCCCCCGCAGGCTGCTCGAGGACATCCAGATGCTCCAGGCCCATACCCAGATAGGCGCGCAGGGCCTCTTCGCGCGGGTCGCCGGCATGCACCACCTGCAAGTTATCCCCAGCCAGCTGCAAGCCCAATTCGACGGCGCGTGCATCCTGCTCGGCGCGGCGGGCGCGGCGAGAGCTGGGGTGGGCACCGATGGAAACCAGGCTGATGACTTTCGTACTCATGCTCGTGCCCTTATGCCGCGTCGCGCTGAGCGCCGCTGCGGTAGTTGTCCACAGCCTCGATCAGTGCCTGAAGAATCGCCGCGCTGTCGCCAATCACAGACAGGTCGGCCCGTTTGATCATGTCGCAACCGGGGTCCATGTTGATCGCCACCACCTTGTCGCAGGCACCGATCCCCTGCAGGTGCTGGATCGCCCCGGAGATACCCACAGCCACGTAGACCCGCGCCGTGACCCAGGTACCGGTAGCGCCGACCTGGCGGTTGCGCGGCATGAAGCCGTCGTCCACCGCCACCCGCGAAGCGCCTTCGGTAGCGCCAAGCGCCACGGTCGCCCTGTGGAAAAGCTCCCAGTCTTTCACGCCGTTGCCACCGGAGACGATGAATTCCGCCTCGGCCATGGCGATCGAGGCTGGATCTACCGCGACTGGCCCCAGGTCTTCGATACGCGACAGGCTGCGCGCCACGCCTGTGGACAACTCCACCGGCAACGCTTCGTGACGGGTTTCGCTGACCGGCTCGGCGCATTCGGCGGCGGCCAGGATCAGGCGCGGCAGACCTCTCTGCAGGTCCTGCTGACCGGCACCGGCGCGGCCGATGCACTGGCCGTCCTTGATCTGCCAGACCCGCGTCGCCGGGCGCTCGCCCAAGGCGGCGCCCAGACGCCGACCCAGTTCGCCGCCACCGGTGCGGCTGTCGGGCAATAGCCAGTGTCGTGGCGCGAACTGGTTATCCACAGCCCGCAAGCCCTGGACAAGCTGTTCGGGCACATAGCCTTCGAACGCTTCGCCTTCAATGACCAGCAGGCGGTCGACGCCGGCTGTGGAAAAGTGGTTTTCCTTGTGTTCACCAAACACCACCGCCAGCACCGCACCGTCACTGCCGGCAAGGCTGCGGGCAAGGCCGAGCAGGTCGCAGTCGTGGCTGCCCAGGCGGCCACCGACCATGTCAGGCACCACGGCGATGTAGAACGCCGGATCCGCCACTTGATGCAAGGGCAATTGCACCTCGGCGGCTGCCGTGCGCCGACCACCGATCGCCGTGCCCTGCTGGGCGCCGCTGCGGTCGATACGCTTGAGGCCACTGGGGCCGATGAAACCGGCGGCGATGGCGTGAGGATTCTTGCGGATGAGCCCATAGGGGCCCATCCAGCGGGTCTGTTGCGTCTGCATCGCCGCGTGCAGCGGATGCAGGCGGTTGCGGGCAATCCACTCGGCGCGGGGATCGCGGCGGATGATGTCGCTCATCAGTGCACCTCCGCAGGTTCACGTTTTACCTGGTTTGATTTGCTCGCGGCGGCGGGAGTGTCGTCCTCGATCAGCACGTCGGCGACCAGCTCGGCCAGGTCCTTGATCTGTGGCCGCGGTTCGACCACACCTTCAAGCATTGCCGTGCACTGTGGACAACCCACCGCCACCAGTTCGGCCTCGGTCTCGCGGATATCGTCCATGCGCATGTCGGGAATGCGCTGCTTGCCTGGGATGTCGGTGATCGGCGCACCGCCGCCACCGCCACAGCAACGCGAACGGAAGCCCGAGCGTTGCATCTCGCGCACCTCGATGCCCAAGGCCTTGAGCACGTCGCGCGGGGCTTGGTACTCGCCGTTGTAGCGCCCCAGGTAGCACGGGTCGTGGTAGGTCACGCTACCGCCCTTGTGCTGGGCGAGGTTGAGCTTGTTGGCGGCGATCAACTCGGCGATGTAGGTGCTGTGGTGCTGCACCTGGTACTCGCCGCCCAGGGCGCCGTATTCGTTCTTCAATACATGGAAACTGTGCGGATCGCAGGTGACGATGCGCTGGAAGCGGTATTGGCCCAGGGTCTGAATGTTGCGCTTGGCCAGTTGCTGGAAGGTCGCTTCATCGCCCAGGCGGCGGGCTACGTCTCCGCTGTCGCGCTCCTCCAGGCCCAGCACGGCGAAGTCCACACCCGAGGCCTTGAGCACCTTGACGAAGGCACGCAGGGTGCGCTGGTTGCGCATGTCGAAGGCGCCGTCACCGACCCAGAACAACACCTCGGTGGTCTTCACCTCCGACAGCAGTTTCAGGTTCAGGTCGGCGGCCCAGTTCATCCGCCCACCGGGGTTGAAGCCGCCGGGGTTGTCGGTGGCGATCAGATTGTCCAGCACCTCGGCGCCTTTGTTCGGCGTCGCGCCCTTTTCCAGCGTGAGGTGACGGCGCATGTCGACGATGGCATCGACGTGCTCGATCATCATCGGGCACTCCTCGACGCACGCGCGACAGGTAGTGCACGACCACAGCGTCTCGGCATCGACCAGGCCGTTGACGATCGGCTGGTGCGGATGACCGCCGTGCTCACCCACCGGTTTACCGGGGTACGGGCTACCGGCAAAGGTCGCATCGGTGCCACCGGCCAGGCCGATGACCATGTCCTGGATGAGCTTTTTCGGGTTCAGCGGCTGGCCGGCGGCGAATGCCGGACACATCGCCTCGCACTTGCCGCACTGCACGCAGGCGTCGAAGCCCAACAGTTGGTTCCAGGTGAAATCGACCGGTTTCTCCACACCCAACGGTGCGTTCGGATCTTCCAGGTCGAGCGGCTTGAGGCCAGTGGAGCGGCCGCCACCGAAACGCTCGGCACGGCGGTGCCAGGCCAGGTGCAGGGCACCGGCGAAGGCGTGCTTCATCGGCCCGCCCCAGGTCATGCCGAAGAACAGCTCCGACACACCCCACAGCACGCCCAGGCCGAGAATGCCGACCATCACCCAGCCGCCGGTATTGGCCGGCAGGATGCCCGCGACCGGCAAGGTGGCGATGAAAAAGCTCGCGGCGAACACCAGCAGGCTTTTCGGCAGGCGCATCCACGGGCCCTTGGACAGGCGCGCGGGCGGATTCAGACGACGCTTGAAGACGAAAATCGCGCCGCTGAACATGATCACCGTGGCCACCAGCAGTGCGTAGCCAAGGATCTTGCTCTGCAGGCCGAAGCCGTGCACCAGGATCGCCAGCAGGGCCGACAGCACGAAGCCGCCTGCGGTGGCGACGTGGGTCTTGGACATGTACTTGTCGCGCTCGACCACATGGTGCAGATCGACCAGGTAACGCCGCGGCATGGCCAGCAGGCCACCGAGCAGGTCGACCTTGCTTGGCCGCCCGCGTCGCCACATGCGCACGCGGCGCAGGGCGCCGAGCACCGCCAGGGCGAGCGCGGCGAACAGCAGGATGGGTAGAAGGGTGTTCAACATGGGAGGCTCCCACAACAGCGGTTGCAAGGGGTTCAGGCCCCTGGAATCCTGCACCGGCCCTGTGGGAGCGGGCTTGCCCGCGAATGCGCCAGGTCAGACAACCCTGTTGTTGGTGCTGACGCTTTCGCGGGCAAGCCCGCTCCCACGGGGGCCGGTGTGTGCCGACAGATCGATCAGAAATCCTTGCACAACCGCAAGGCGTCATAGATCGCCGCATGCACGTTGCGCTGGGCCACGCAGTCGCCGATGCGGTACAGCAGGTAGCCCTCGCCCGGCTGGCTGAGGATCGGCTGCGGCTGGATCGCGAACAGGGCGTCGATGTCGATCTGGCCCTTGTTGCGCGAACCCTCCTTGAGCCCGTAGTACAGCTCCTCGTCCGGACGCACGCCGTTTTCGATCACCACCTGGTCGACCACACGCTCTTCCTTGGCCCCGGTGTATTCGTTCTCGAGCACCGCCACCAGCTTGTCGCCCTCGCGGTAGACCTTCTCCAGCATCATGTCCCCGGTCATGATCACTTCCTTGGGGTAGATGCTGCGGTAGTAGGTCGGGAAGGTCGTGCCGCCCATGGCTACGCCCGGCTTGATGTCGTCGGTGACGATCTCGACCTGGCTGCCCTTGTCGGCGATGAAGTCGGCGGTGGACATGCCGGTGAATTCGCAGATGGTGTCGTAAACCAGCACGTTCTTGCCCGGTGCGACCTTGCCGTCGAGCACGTCCCAGCTACTGACCACCAGCCCTTCGGCGGCGCCCCAGTGCTCGTTCTGCTCGATGAACGGATGACCGCCCACCGCCAGCACGATGATGTCCGGGCGCAGGTCCTGGATGGTCGCGATGTCTGCCGCAGTACCCAGGCGCAGGTCGACCTTCAGGCGCGCGAACTCCAGCTGGTACCAGCGGGTGATGCCGGCGATCTGGTCGCGCTGCGGTGCCTTGGCGGCGATGGTGATCTGCCCGCCGATCTGCTCCTTCTTCTCGAACACGGTGACGTCATGGCCACGCTCGGCAGCCACTCGTGCGGCCTCCATGCCGGCAGGGCCGGCGCCGACCACCACCACCTTGCGTTTCGGCCCGGTGGACTTCTCGATGATGTGCGGCACACCCATGTATTCACGGGACGTCGCGGCGTTCTGGATGCACAGCACGTCCAGGCCCTGGTACTGACGGTCGATGCAGTAGTTGGCACCGACGCACTGCTTGATCTGGTCGATCTGGCCCATCTTGATCTTGGCGATCAGGTGCGGGTCGGCCATGTGCGCACGGGTCATGCCGACCATGTCGACATAACCGCCTTCGAGAATACGCGTGGCCTGGTTCGGGTCCTTGATGTTCTGCGCGTGCAGCACCGGGACCTTGACCACTTCCTTGATGCCGGCCGCCAGGTGCAGGAACGGCTCCGGCGGATAGCTCATGTTGGGGATGACGTTGGCCAGGGTATTGTGGGTGTCGCAACCCGAACCGACCACGCCGATGAAGTCGATCATGCCGGTGGCGTCGTAGTACGCGGCGATCTGCTTCATGTCCTCGTGGCTCAGGCCATCGGGGTGGAATTCGTCACCGCAGATACGCATGCCCACGCAGAAATCGTCACCGACCTCGGCGCGTACCGCCTTGAGCACTTCCAGGCCGAACTTCATGCGGCCTTCGAAGCTGCCGCCCCACTCGTCGGTACGCTTGTTGACCCGCGGGCTCCAGAACTGGTCGATCATGTGCTGATGCACCGCCGACAGCTCCACGCCGTCCAGTCCGCCTTCCTTCGCCCGGCGCGCGGCCTGGGCGTAGTTGCCGATCACCCGCCAGATCTCCTCCACCTCGATGGTCTTGCAGGTGGCGCGGTGCACCGGCTCGCGGATGCCGGACGGCGACATCAGCGTGGGCCAGTGGAAACCGTCCCAGCGTGAGCGACGGCCCATGTGGGTAATCTGGATCATGATCTTGGCGCCATGCTTGTGCATGGCGTCGGCCAAGTTCTGGAAGTGCGGAATGATGCGGTCGGTGGACAGGTTCACCGAGGCCCACCATTGCTGCGGGCTGTCGATGGCCACCACCGACGAGCCGCCACAGATGGCCAGGCCGATGCCGCCCTTGGCCTTCTCTTCGTAGTACTTCACGTAGCGCTCGGTGGTCATGCCGCCGTCGGTGGCGTAGACCTCGGCGTGCGCGGTGCTGAGCACCCGGTTGCGGATGGTCAGCTTGCCGATCTGGATCGGCTGGAACATTGCTTCGAATGCCATGACGCTCTCTCCGGCTTACAACGGCTTTGTAACGAACAGGCCATCTTCGTGACCTTCTTCAGAACCGCCATAGACCTGCTCCGCCACAGTGCGGATCGAGCTGCCACGGGCAGCGAGGATCTGGTCCATGGCACCGGCGAACCAGCCGGTGAACATGTAGTCGACCTTGCGGCCGCATTTGCCATACACGTAGACGAACGCCGAGTGCTTGAGCTTGACGCTGCATGTGCCTTTGTCGAGGTCGATGTCCTGGATCTCGAACAGGCCCCAGCCACGCTGACTCAGGCGCTTCATGTAGTGCTCGAACACCGCCACGCCTTCCAGGCCATGGCACTCGGCCTCTTTTTCGCACCAGTGCCAGGCGGATTTGTAGCCGGCCTTGTAGAGGATCTCGGCATAGGCGTCGGCGCCCAGCACCTCCTCGATGCCAATGTGGTTGTTGACGAAGAAATGCCGCGGTACGTACAGCATCGGCAAAGCGTCAGAAGTCCAGACACCGGTCTCGCTGTCGACTTCGATTGGCAATTGCGGGGCGATCTTGGCCATGGAAACTCAACTCCATAAAATTTTTTGTTTGGATGCCCCGGCGTTGCTGGCAGGGGCTTTCAGGCTCGGAGTGCGGCTTTATTCGCCCCACACATCCTTGAGGACGTTCACCCAGTTCTCGCCCATGATCTTGCGTACCACGCGCTCGGAATGGCCGCGCTTGAGCAGGGTTTCGGTGAGGTTGGGGAATTCGCCCACAGTGCGGATGCCCAGCGGGTTGATGATCTTGCCGAAGTTGGTCAGACGACGGGCGTAGCCCTTGTCGTGGGTCAGGTACTCGAAGAAGTCCTGGCCATGGCCCTGGGTGAAGTCGGTGCCGATACCGATGGCGTCTTCACCAACGATGTTCATGGTGTACTCGATGGCCTCGGCGTAGTCGTCGATGGTCGAGTCGATGCCCTTGGCCAGGAACGGCGCGAACATGGTCACGCCGACGAAGCCGCCATGGTCGGCGATGAACTTCAGCTCTTCATCGGACTTGTTGCGCGGGTGCTCTTTAAGGCCCGACGGCAGGCAGTGGGAGTAGCAGACCGGCTTTTTCGATTCGAGGATGACTTCCTCGGAAGTCTTGGAGCCCACATGCGAGAGGTCGCACATGATGCCGACACGGTTCATCTCGGCGACGATCTCGCGGCCGAAGCCCGACAGACCGCCATCACGCTCGTAGCAACCGGTGCCGACCAGGTTCTGGGTGTTGTAGCACATCTGCACGATGCCCACGCCCAGCTGCTTGAAGACGTCGACGTAGGCAATCTGGTCTTCGAACGCATGGGCGTTCTGGAAGCCGAAGAGGATGCCGGTCTTGCCCAGCTCCTTGGCCTTGCGGATGTCGGCAGTGGTGCGCACCGGCATCACCAGGTCGCTGTTCTCGCGGATCAGCTTCTGGCTGGCGGCGATCTGGTCGACCGTGGCCTTGAAACCTTCCCAGACCGACACGGTGCAGTTGGCTGCGGTCAGCCCGCCTTTACGCATGTCTTCGAACAGCTCGCGGTTCCACTTGGCGATGATCAAGCCATCGATGACGATGCTGTCGGCGTGTAATTCGGCTGGGCTCATCAGGCTGTCCCCTTTTGTCGAGTTGGGCGACGCCGAATCGTGTGCCGGCGCTTTGGGGCCAGCATATGCCTGCGGCCCTTGTCGCCCCGATGCAAAAACGACAGGGGGTTTGCCGAAAGCGTCAATGAGCGACATGGCATGCTCTGGCACGCCGCTTGGCAATGAGAGCAAGTCTCGACAAGAACCGTTCATGAACATTTTCCCTGCCCTCTACCACCCGGCTCTAGGGTGAGCGAGAATCTCGACGATTCGTCAGCCTGTTCAGGAGAAAACGGATGAAATCAAAGGCATGGCTGGTACTGCTGTTCGTGGCGCTGGGCGCCCAGGCCGCCGAAGAAGAAAGCACGCCCTGCGACAACGTCGAGACCGACCAGCAGACCTATGCGTGCGCGGCGTACAACAAGCAGACCGCCGAACGCGAACTGAAGGCCGCCTACGACGACCTGATCCAGCGCATCCGTGACCAGTACGCGGATGAAAACGACAAGGCCGTTGCGCTCAGCGGACGCATGGAGGCGGCCGAGAAGCTCTGGACCCAGTTGCGCGATGCCGACTGCAAGGTCGAGACCTATGCCGAGAAACCTGGCAGCAAGGCCTTTGAAGCGGCGTGGAATACCTGCGTGGCGCAGCGTAGCGACGAGCGCTCGGAGTATCTGCAGTCGGTGGGGCAGCAGTGACTCTAATGGCCCTTTCGCCGGCAAACTCGCGAAAGGGCCAGCGCTGACCCCATCACACCGCCCTGGCCAACCTGTCCTCCCGCGGGCAGCGCTCGAACCGCGCCCGATAACAGCGGGTGAAATACGACGCCGACTCGAACCCGCACGCTACCCCCACTTCAAGCACGCTCATATCGGTCTGGCGCAGCAGTTGCCGAGCCTTGTCCAGCCTCAGTCGCAGGTAGAAACCACTGGGCGTGTCGTCCAGGTGCAGGCGAAACAGGCGCTCCAACTGACGACGGGTCACCTGCACGGCATCGGCCAGTACCTGGGTGTTGAGCGGCTGCTCGGTGTTGCGCTCCATTTCGCCGATCACCTTCACCAGCTTTTTGTTGCGAATGCCGTAGCGCGTGGCGATCTCCATGCGCTGGTGATCCTGGCGCGGCCGGATGCGGCTGACCACGAACTGCTCCGACACCTGGATCGCCAGTTCGCTGCCGTGGGCCTGGGCGATCAGGTCGAGCATCAGGTCGATGGAGGCGGTCCCCCCGGCGCAGGTGATCCGTCGACGGTCGATCTCGAACAGCTCCTGGGTCGCCTGCAGGCGTGGATAACGCTCCTTGAACGCTTCCAGCGCCTCCCAGTGCAAGGTCGCGCGATAGCCGTCGAGCAAGCCCGCCTCGGCCAGCACCAGCGCACCGGTATCGATACCGCCGAGCGTGCCGCCGTCATGCTCTACGCGCCGCAGCGCCTGTTGCAGCACCGGGCCGTAGCAGGCCAGCGGCTCGAAGCCGGCGACTACCAGCAGCATCCCTCCCCGCTCTCTGTCAGACAGCGCCTGGTCGGCATTGACCGACATGCCGTTGCTGGCCTGCACCGGGCCGCCGTCCAGGCTCAGCACCTGCCAGCGATACAGCGCTCCCCGAAAGCGATTGGCCACCCGCAAGGGCTCCACTGCACTGATGAAGCCCAACGCAGAAAACCCCGGCAAGAGAAGAAACTGGATCGTTTCCGGCATCGCTTACTCCTGGGAAGTGGGTGGTCGCTGCAGTGCAACTCTTGGTCGCCAGCGTGCGATTGCCCACTGTGCCATGGGCGTAACTTTTTTCCCACGGCCCGCAGAGGCCGGATCCCATAACAATACGCACTGCCGATGGAGAGCCACCATGCATCGCTTTATCCGCCGCAGCCTGTTGTCCCTCGCTCTCAGCACCACCGTGGTCACCCCGCTGTTCGCCGCCGAGCCCGCCGCCTGCAAGAACGTGCGCCTCGGTGTGGTCAACTGGACCGACGTCATCGCCACCAGCGCCATGGCCCAGGTCCTGCTCGACGGCCTGGGCTACCAGACCAAACAGACCAGCGCCTCGCAACAGATCATCTTCGCGGGTATCCGCGACAAGCGCCTGGACATGTTCCTCGGGTACTGGAACCCGATCATGACCCAGACCATCACCCCGTTCGTCGATGCCAAGCAGGTCAAGGTCCTGGACCAGCCCAGCCTGGAAGACGCCCGCGCCACGCTCGCAGTACCCAAGTACCTGGCCGACAAGGGCCTGAAGAGCTTTGCCGACATCCACAAGTTCGAGAAGGAGCTGGGCGGCAAGATCTACGGCATCGAGCCAGGCTCGGGCGCCAACACCCAGATCAAGGCGATGATCGCCAGCAACAAGTTCGACCTGGGCAAGTTCCAGCTGGTCGAGTCGAGCGAGGCCGGCATGCTTGCCGCCGTCGATCGTGCCGTGCGCCGCAATGAAGCCGTGGTGTTCTTTGGCTGGGCGCCGCACCCGATGAACGTGAACATCGACATGGTCTACCTGGGCGACAGCCAGGACGCCCTGGGCCCGGACGAAGGCCGTGCCACGGTGTGGACCGTCACCGCGCCCGACTACGCCGAACGCTGCCCCAACGCCAACCGCCTGCTGGCCAACCTGAAATTCAGCGCCGAGGATGAGAGCCGCATGATGCAGCCGCTGCTCGATCACAAGGACCCGCTGGAGTCGGCACGACAGTGGCTCAAGGACCACCCGCAAGACAAGGCCCGCTGGCTTGAAGGCGTGACCACCTTCGACGGCAAGCCGGCGGCTGACAACCTCAAGCTCACCGCCAACTGATCCGGCCTCTTCGCGGGCAAGCCCGCTCCTGCAGGTTATGCGCATGCCATGAGCATGTAGGAGCGGGCTGCCCGCGAAAAGCCCAACACCGAACTCACAGAACAGAAAAGCCTGAAGGATTTAACCCATGAACCACGACGTCATCATCACCTGTGCCCTGACCGGAGCCGGCGACACCGTTGCCAAGAGCCACCTGGTCCCGGTCACCCCCAAGCAGATCGCCGAAGCCGCCGTCGAGGCCGCCAAGGCCGGCGCCACCGTGGTCCACTGCCACGTCCGTGACCCACAGACTGGTCGCTTCAGCCGCGACGTCGCGCTGTACCGCGAAGTGATGGAGCGTATCCGCGAGTCTGACGTGGACGTGATCGTCAACCTGACTGCCGGCATGGGCGGCGACCTGGAGATCGGCCCGGGCGAAGCACCAATGGATTTCGGCGCCGGCACCGACCTGATCGGCCCGCTGGAGCGCCTGGCCCACGTCGAGGCGCTGCTGCCGGAAATCTGCACCCTGGACTGCGGCACGCTCAACTTTGGCGACGGCAACTCGATCTATGTTTCCACCCCGGCGCAACTGCGCGCGGGTGCCAAGCGCATCACCGAGCTGGGCGTGAAGGCGGAGCTGGAAATCTTCGATACCGGCCACCTGTGGTTCGCCAAGCAGATGATCAAGGAAGGCCTGCTCGAAGACCCGCTGTTCCAGCTGTGCCTGGGCATCCCATGGGGTGCGCCTGCCGATACCACCACCATGAAGGCCATGGTCGACAACCTGCCGGCCAACGTCACCTGGGCAGGCTTCGGCATCGGCCGCATGCAGATGCCGATGGCCGCACAGGCGGTGCTGCTGGGCGGCAACGTGCGCGTGGGCCTGGAAGACAACCTCTACCTCGACCGTGGCGTGCTGGCCAGCAACGGTCAACTGGTCGAGCGCGCGGTGGAGATCATCTCGCGCCTCGGTGGCCGCGTGCTGACCCCGGCCGAAGGGCGCGAAAAAATGAATCTCAAGCGTCGCGGATAAAACAGCCCCGCCGCAATCCCTGTGGGAGCGGGCAAGCCCGCTCCTACAAGGCCCGCGCCAACCTCAAGCACATAGAGAGACCAACATGTCCTTCATCACCGACATCAAAACTTTCGCCGCACTCGGTAGCGGCGTCATCGGCAGCGGCTGGGTCGCCCGCGCCCTGGCCCATGGCCTGGACGTGATCGCCTGGGACCCGGCACCCGGCGCCGAGGAGGCCCTGCGCAAACGTATCGCCAACGCCTGGCCGGCCCTGGAAAAACAAGGTCTGGCACCGGGCGCCGCACAAGAACGGCTGAAGTTCGTCGCCACCATCGAGGAATGCGTACGCGACGCCGATTTCATCCAGGAAAGCGCCCCCGAGCGCCTGGATCTCAAGCTCGACCTGCATGCCAAGATCAGCGCCGCGGCCAAGCCCGATGCGATCATCGGCTCCAGCACCTCGGGCCTGTTGCCCAGCGAGTTCTATGAGTCGGCCACCCACCCCGAGCGCTGCGTGGTCGGCCACCCGTTCAACCCGGTGTACCTGTTGCCGCTGGTGGAGATCGTCGGCGGCAAGCACACCGCGCCTGAAGCCATCGAGGCTGCGAAGAGCATCTACACCGCGCTGGGCATGCGCCCGCTGCATGTGCGCAAGGAGGTCCCGGGCTTCATCGCCGACCGTCTGCTCGAAGCGCTGTGGCGCGAGGCTCTGCACCTGGTCAACGACGGGGTGGCCAGCACTGGCGAGATCGACGATGCGATTCGCTTTGGTGCGGGTCTGCGCTGGTCGTTCATGGGCACCTTCCTCACCTACACGCTGGCCGGTGGCGATGCGGGCATGCGCCACTTCATGTCGCAGTTCGGCCCGGCGCTGAAGCTGCCCTGGACCTACCTGCCAGCGCCAGAGCTGACCGACAAGCTGATCGACGACGTGGTCGACGGCACCTCCGAACAACTGGGTGAACGCAGCATCGCGGCGCTGGAGCGCTATCGTGACGATACCCTGCTGGCGGTGCTGGATGCTGTGAAGAACAGCAAGGCCAAGCACGGCATGGCCTTTGGCGACTGAGGAGACTGCGATGCCCGCACTGATCACCTACCGCACCCCGGTTCAGCAAGACTGGGTCGATTACAACGGGCACCTGCGCGATGCCTTCTACCTGCTGATCTTCAGCTACGCCACCGATGCGCTGATGGAGCGCATCGGTCTGGACGCCGACAGCCGCGGTCAGACCGGCAACTCGCTGTTCACCCTGGAGGCGCACATCAACTATCTGCACGAGGTGAAGCTCGGCACCGAGGTCTGGGTGCAGACGCAGATCATCGGCTTCGACAAGAAGCGCTTGCACCTGTACCACACGCTGCACCGCGCAGGCTTCGACGAAGCCCTGTCGGCCAGCGAGCAGATGCTGCTGCACGTGGACCTGGCGGGGCCGAAGTCGGCGCCGTTCAGCGAGCGCAGTGCCGCGTTGCTGCAAGGGCTGATGGATGAGCAGCGTGACCAGGCACCTGCCGAGTTCGTGGGCCGGGTGATCGGTTTGCCTGCACGAACCTGAAGCCTCTCCCGAGGCCGCCCGCGCCCCCCGGCCCGGCCGGGGCAAGACAGCGCGCTGTCTTCTTCGCGGGCGAGCCCGCTCCCACAGACAGCCAAAAAAAACCCCGGAAGCCGTGAGCGTCCGGGGTCGAGAGCGAGCAACATCCACTGTGCGTGAAGTGAGGGTGACCAAACCCTCGGTGCCGTGAATGACTCCAGTGTGCTCACTTCCCTTCTGCCTGATTTAGCCGGGAACGACCTGTTCTTAGCCAAAGCGGCCATCGCGACGATCTACCCTTGCGAGGTTGTCGTACTGGTCACAGAATCAGTCGTAAATCACGGCACCAGACAAGGACTACAACGATGATGCATGCGGATTTGATCGACCAGGACGACCTGCTGGGCCACCTGCGCGCACGCGGGTTCGACATTCCGGCCGGGGCCAGCGCCGAGCAGGCGTGCGAAGTGGTGGTGCGCGGGCTGACCGAGCCCAATGCCCGGGCGTTGAAGGGAATGGTGGAGCAGATGTACACCGGCAGCGCGACCATCCTCCCGGCGGTACGTCAGGCGATCGACAAGCAGCTGTTGCCGGCGTTGGCGCAGTTTAGTCAGCGCGCCTGATTCTGGATCTTCACTGAATTCTTCGCGGGCAAGCCCGCTCCCACAGGGATTGGGCTAGCCTTCAGATTTTGAGCAACACAGTTACTCCCACAGGGTCACGCGATCCCTGTGGGAGCGGCGGTTCGGCGCTCCGATTTACCCGCGAAGAAGGCGACGCCGTCTCAGAGCCTCACACTGGCAAAGGTCGACTCGTTACGCGCCTGGCTCAGGGCCGCCATCGGCCCGCTGTGCGGCGACAGCGCCATGGCCTGCGGAATCGGCATCATCGCCACCTGCTGCGCGGTATTGGAACCTACACGCTCGTCACGCGGCGGAATGCCGAAGTATTCGCGGTAGCACTTGGAGAAGTGCGGCGTGGAGACGAACCCGCACACAGACGCCACCTCGATGATCGACATCGGCGTCTGCTTGAGCAACTGCCGTGCACGGATGAGCCGCAGCTTGAGGTAGTAACGCGACGGCGAGCAGTGCAGGTACTTCTGGAACAGGCGCTCGAGCTGACGCCGCGACACGTTGACGTACACCGCCAGCTCGTCCAGGTCGATCGGCTCTTCGAGGTTGGCCTCCATCAGCGCGACGATTTCCTGCAGCTTCGGCTGGTTGGTGCCGAGCATGTGCTTGAGCGGCACGCGCTGGTGATCCTGCTCGTTGCGGATACGCTCGTAGACGAACATCTCGGAGATGGCCGCCGACAGCTCACGGCCATGATCGCGGCTGATCAGGTGCAACATCATGTCCAGCGGCGCAGTGCCGCCGGAGCTGGTGAAGCGGTTGCGGTCGAGGGTGAACAGGCGCGTGCTCATGTTGACCCGTGGGAAGGCCTCCTGCATCGCCGCCAGACACTCCCAGTGCACGCTGCAGTCGAAGCCGTCGAGCAGGCCGGCACAAGCCAATGCCCAGCTGCCAGTGCACACCGCGCCAAGCCTGCGCGACTGGCGCGCCTGGGCCTGCAGCCAGGTGACGTGTTCGCGGGTCACGGTGCGCTGGATACCGACGCCACCGCAGACGATCACGGTGTCCACCGGTGGTGCGCTGTGCATCGCGGCGTCCGGAGTGATCTGCAAGCCATCGCTGGCCCAGACCTGGCCGCCATCGACGGTCAGCGTATGCCAGCGGTACAGCTCGCGCCCCGACAGCTGGTTGGCCATGCGCAGCGGCTCGACGGCCGAGGCAAGCGAGATCAGGGTGAAGTTGTCCAGCAGGAGAAAGCCGATGGACTGGGGGGCTGTGCGGTTCTGGGTTGGGTTCCCGGAGGTGTACGACGTCATCGCGGTTTCTCCTCACACAATGCAGGGTGTGCCTCAGGCGGGCACCGTTTCTTGTCATGGCCCCGATTCGTATGCAGGGGCTTTGCCAATCTCAACGCAATCGCCGTGCCTGAAATTGAACGGCTATCCAAAAAAACCCAAAAACGACGTTGCCGTGCGAGTTGTAGGGCCTTTCAAAGGGCGCTGGGTGAACACCGCAAACAAGCGTGCCAGCGCCTCTGCGTGTAACGACTGAGCAGTTCGGTAGCACTTGTGGGAAGGCTGCCCAGAAGCGACATTCATAAGTGTCACCGACAATGACACCACTGGTCGCGACAGCCGACAGCCGGTCGGCACCGGCTGTTGCACAATAAAGCAGCACAACCGCCGCAAGAGGGCCAGATCAGCGCATCAGCATTCGATGACGCTGACTGCCAACCCGCCGCGGGAGGTCTCCTTGTACTTGTCGTGCATGTCGGCACCGGTGTCGCGCATGGTGCGGATCACCTGGTCGAGGGAGATGAAGTGTTCGCCGTCGCCACGCAGGGCCATCTGCACGGCGTTGATCGCCTTTACGGCAGCGATGGCGTTACGTTCGATGCAAGGCACCTGGACCAGCCCACCGACCGGGTCGCAGGTCAGCCCGAGGTTGTGCTCCAGGGCGATTTCAGCCGCGTTCTCCAGTTGTGCCGGGGTAGCCCCGAGCACTTCGGCCAGGCCCGCTGCAGCCATGGCGCAGGCCGAACCGACCTCGCCCTGGCAGCCCACTTCGGCGCCGGAGATCGAGGCGTTCTTCTTGCACAGGATGCCTACCGCCGCTGCGCCCAGGAAGAACTCGACCACGTTGGACTCGTCCACCGCGTCGGAGAAGCGCATGTAGTAGTGCAACACTGCCGGGATGATGCCGGCCGCGCCGTTGGTAGGCGCGGTGACCATGCGCCCACCCGCGGCGTTTTCTTCGTTGACGGCCAGGGCGAACAGGTTCACCCACTCCATGGCACTCATGGTCGAGCCGATCACATTCGGCTTGCCGATCTCCTGCAGGCTGCGGTGCAGCTTGGCTGCGCGGCGCCGCACATTGAGCCCGCCGGGCAAGATGCCTTCGTGCTTGAGGCCGTTGTTCACGCATTCCTGCATGGCCCCCCAGAGCTTGAGCAGACCGGCGCGAATCTCGGCTTCGCTGCGCCAGACCTTCTCGTTCTCCATCATCAATTGCGACACGCGCATGTCGTTTTGCTTGCACAGGCGCAGCAGTTCGGCGGCGCTGTTGAAATCGTAGGGCAACACCGTCTGGTCGGCGTCCAGTACACCGCTCGCGGCCTGCGCCGCATCGACCACGAAGCCGCCCCCCACCGAGTAGTAAGTGTCGCGATGCAGCTCGCCCTCGGCACCTTCGGCCACCAGGGTCATGGCGTTGGGGTGGTAGGGCAGGTTCTCGTCGAGCAACAGCATGTCGCGGGCCCAGATGAATTCGATGGGCAGGCGGCTGTCGAGCTGCAAGGTGTTGGTTTCACGCAAGTCGGCGATGCGTGGGGTGATCTGCGTGGGGTCGATTGCGTCGGGCCACTCACCCATCAGCCCCATGATCGTGGCGTTGTCAGTGCCGTGACCGATGCCGGTGGCCGACAACGAGCCGTACAGCCGTACCTCGATGCGCCGAACCCGCTCCAGATCGCCGCGTTCGCGCAGGCCCTGGACGAACAGCGCTGCGGCGCGCATGGGGCCGACGGTATGCGAGCTGGAAGGCCCGACGCCGATCTTGAACAGGTCGAACACGCTGATGGCCATTGTCGAATCACCTCTTGATGGGCTTGTCTCTGCGCGCCATGTGGCGGCGCAGCCAGCTGCTAGGCTGATAGCGGCGAGTTGCCGCGAATGCACGCATCATCGGGCTTTTACCCCTCCCCTCGCCGTCTGCAACCGACGTACTTTTGTCCGGCAGCGCCCTGTTGCGAAAGCCATCATTGCGCCGCTTTCAGGCGAACGGGTGACGCAAAGACACGGGCCGGGGCGGGGAAAAATCCGTAAGCGACATTGCCCGTACTGGATGCGACCTGTCCTGCACTGGTTACGACTCCACCAGTAGGCGATTGCCGAACGCTGGGGGATTATCGAAAGCGACTCGTATTGCACGGCCACGCAACCTGCCCTCTGCAGGCCAGATCGATCGACGCCCCAGAAAGCGACGACGATTACGCGAACCCGAAGAAAAAATCACAGGAGTCCACCCATGAAAGGTTCACCCTCGCTGTTGTTGGTTGCGTTGCTCGCAGCACCCGTGTTCGCCCAAGCCGCCGAACCGGAACAGTGTCAGACGGTCCGCTTCTCCGATGTCGGCTGGACCGACATCACCGTGACCACGGCAACCACCAGCGTTGTCCTCGAAGCGCTGGGCTACAAGACCCACACCACCATGATCTCGGTGCCGGTGACCTACAAGTCGCTGGCCACCGGCAAGGACCTCGACGTGTTCCTCGGCAACTGGATGCCGACCATGGAAAACGACATCAAGCAGTACCGCGACGCTGGCACCGTCGAGACGGTCCGCGCCAACCTGGAAAACGCCAAGTACACCCTGGCAGTGCCCCAGGCTCTGTATGACAAAGGTCTGAAGGATTTCAGCGATATTCCCAAGTTCAAGAAGGAACTCGACGGCAAGATCTACGGCATCGAACCGGGCAACGATGGCAACCGCACCATCCAGAGCATGATCGACAAGAACGCCTTCGGCCTGAAGGACGCCGGCTTCAAGATCGTGCAGTCGAGCGAGGCCGGCATGCTGTCGCAGGTCGATCGAGCCCAGAAGCGCGGTGAGGCCATAGTGTTCCTGGGCTGGGAACCGCACCCGATGAATACCCGCTTCAAGATGCAGTACCTGACCGGGGGTGATGAGTTCTTCGGTCCCGAGTTCGGCAAGGCCACTGTACTGACCAACACCCGCAAGGGCTATGCGCAGGAATGCAGCAACGTCGGCCAGTTGCTGAAGAACCTGGTGTTCGAGCTCAAGGATGAAAGCACCATGATGGGCTATGTCCTGGACGACAAGATGAAGCCCGAGGCGGCCGCCAAGAAGTGGCTCAAGGACAACCCTGGCAAGCTGGATACCTGGCTGGCCGGCGTCACCACCGTGGATGGCAAACCAGGCCTGGAGGCAGCCAAGGCCAAGTTGACGCAGTAGCTTTAGGCACTACCTCGGGGTGGGACCGTGCTCACCCCGGACTGATTCCAATCATTGCAGGTGGAAGCTCGCTATCATGCTTATCGATCAGAAAATACCTCTGGGGCAGTACATCGCCTCATTTGTCGAATGGTTGACCCAGAACGGCGCCAACTACTTCGACGCTATCGCCCAAGGCCTGGAGTTCATGATCCATGGCGTCACCAGCGCCCTGACCTGGTTCAACCCCTTCGTCCTCATCGCCCTGTTCGCCGCCCTCGCGCACCTGATCCAGCGCAAGTGGGCGCTGACCGTCTTCGTCGCCCTGTCGTTCCTGTTGATCCTCAACCTCGGTTACTGGCAGGAAACCATGGAAACCCTGGCGCAAGTGAGCTTCGCCACGGTGGTCTGCGTAGCCATCGGCGTGCCGCTGGGCATCATTGCCGCGCACAAGCCGATGTTCTATACCGCCATGCGTCCGGTACTCGACCTGATGCAGACCGTACCCACCTTCGTCTACCTGATCCCGACCCTCACCCTGTTCGGCCTGGGAGTAGTACCGGGGCTGATTTCCACCGTAGTGTTCGCCATCGCGGCCCCCATTCGCCTCACCTACCTGGGCATCTGCGACGTACCGCAGGAGTTGATGGACGCCGGCAAGGCCTTCGGCTGCTCGCGTCGCCAACTGCTGACCCGTATCGAACTGCCGCACGCCATGCCGAGCATCGCTGCCGGCGTGACCCAGTGCATCATGCTGTCGCTGTCGATGGTGGTGATCGCCGCCCTGGTCGGCGCCGATGGCCTGGGCAAGCCGGTGGTCAACGCTCTCAACACCGCCGACATCTCGCTCGGCTTCGAAGCGGGCCTTGCGATCGTGCTGCTGGCGATCATGCTCGACCGTATCTGCAAGCAACCGGAACTGCCGGCAAGGAGTGAAGCATGAGCATCATTCGCTTCGAAGATGTCGATGTCATCTTCTCCAGCAAGCCGCGCGAAGCGCTGTCGCTGCTCGACGAGGGCAAGACCCGCGAGCAGATCCTCAAGCAGACCGGGCTGGTGGTCGGCGTCGAAAAGGCCAACCTGGATATCGAGAAAGGCGAAATCTGCGTGCTGATGGGCCTGTCGGGCTCGGGCAAATCGAGCCTGCTGCGCTGCATCAACGGCCTGAACACCGTCAGCCGCGGCAAGCTGTTCGTCGAGCACGAAGGCAAGCACATCGACATCGCCCACTGCACCCCGGCGGAGCTGAAGATGATGCGCACCAAGCGCATTGCCATGGTGTTCCAGAAATTCGCCCTGATGCCCTGGCTGACCGTACGCGAGAACATCAGCTTCGGCCTGGAAATGCAGGGTCGCCCCGAGAAAGAGCGGCGCAAGCTGGTCGATGAAAAACTCGAGCTGGTGGGCCTGACCCAGTGGCGCAACAAGAAACCGGACGAACTGTCCGGGGGCATGCAGCAGCGAGTGGGTCTGGCCCGTGCGCTGGCGATGGACGCCGACATCCTGCTGATGGACGAGCCCTTCTCTGCACTCGACCCGCTGATCCGCCAGGGCCTGCAGGACGAGCTGCTGGAACTGCAGCGCAAACTGAGCAAGACCATCGTCTTCGTCAGCCACGACCTGGACGAGGCGCTCAAGCTGGGTAGCCGCATCGCGATCATGAAGGACGGCCGGATCATCCAGTACAGCAAGCCGGAAGAGATCGTGCTGAACCCGGCCGACGAATACGTGCGCACCTTCGTCGCCCACACCAATCCGCTCAATGTCCTGTGCGGGCGCAGCCTGATGCGCAGCCTGGACAACTGCAAGCGGATCAACGGTTCGGTGTGCCTGGATCCGGGTGGTGATTCATGGCTGGACCTGGGCGAGGGCGGCTCGATCAAGCGCGCGCGCCAGGGGCAGAACGGGTTGGACCTGCAGAATTGGGTGCCAGGGCAGGATGTGGAAAGCCTGGGTCGCCTGCCAACGCTGGTGCACGCCGACATCGGCATGCGCGAGGCACTGCAGATTCGTTATCAGACCGGCAACAAGCTGGTGCTGCAGGAGAACGACAAGGTGGTCGGTATTCTGGGCGACAGCGAGCTGTATCACGCGTTGCTCGGCAAGAATCACGGTTGAAGCAATTGGGGCCGCGTCGCGGCCCTTCGCGGGCAAGCCCGCTCCCACAGGATTTACACAACCTGTGGGAGCGGGCTTGCCCGCGAAGGCTGCAAAGCAGCCCCAATCACTGATTCAGCGTACGACGATCCCGCGCGAAGCCATGTAGGCCTTGGCCTCGGGCACCGTGTACTCGCCGAAGTGGAAGATGCTCGCCGCCAGCACCGCGCTGGCATGCCCTTCCAGAATCCCATCGGCCAGATGCTGCAGGTTGCCCACACCACCGGAGGCGATCACCGGTATCCCCAGCGCATCGCTGATGGCACGGGTCACGCCAAGGTCGAAGCCGTTCTTCATGCCGTCCTGGTCCATGCTGGTCAGCAGGATCTCACCGGCGCCCAGCCCTTCCATCTTCTTCGCCCACTCCACCGCATCCAGACCGGTGGGCTTGCGCCCGCCATGGGTGAAGATCTCCCAGCGCGGCGTTTCGCCTGGGCCAGAAACCTTCTTGGCGTCGATGGCCACGACAATGCACTGCGAACCGAAACGGTCGGCAGCTTCGCCAACGAACTCAGGGTTGAACACTGCGGCGGTGTTGATCGAAACCTTGTCGGCACCCGCGTTGAGCAGGTTGCGGATGTCCTGCACGGTACGCACGCCACCCCCGACGGTCAGCGGGATGAACACCTGGCTGGCCATGCGCTCGACGGTATGCAAGGTGGTATCACGGCCATCGACACTGGCGGTGATGTCCAGGAAGGTGATCTCGTCGGCGCCCTGCTCGTTGTAGCGACGGGCGATTTCCACCGGATCACCCGCATCACGGATGTTCTCGAACTTGACGCCCTTGACCACCCGGCCGTTGTCCACGTCCAGGCAAGGGATGATGCGCTTGGCCAGTGCCATCGTTCAGTCCTCAGCCTTGGTAGTTGTCGCAGAAGGCCTGGGCCTCGGCGACATCGAGGGTGCCTTCGTAGATGGCACGCCCGGTAATGGCGCCGATGATGCCTGGGGCCCTGGCGTCCAGCAGGGCCTTGATGTCACCCAGGTTGTGAATGCCGCCCGAGGCGATCACCGGGATCGAGGTGGCTTCGGCCAGGGCCTTGGTGAAGGGCACGTTGCAGCCCTGCATCATGCCGTCCTTTGCGATGTCGGTGTAGACGATCGCCGAGACGCCATCGGCCTCGAAACGCTTGGCCAGGTCGATGACCTGCACCGAGCTCACTTCAGCCCACCCGTCGGTGGCGACGAAACCGTCCTTCGCATCCAGGCCGACGATGACCTTGCCCGGGAACGCCTTGCACGCCTCGGCGACGAACTCAGGCTGCTTGACCGCCTTGGTGCCGATGATCACGTAGCTGACGCCAGCCTTGACGTAGTGCTCGATGGTTTCCAGCGAACGGATGCCGCCGCCGATCTGGATCGGCAGTGTCGGGTAGCGCTTGGCGATGGCAGTGACCACTTCGCCGTTGACCGGCTGGCCCTCGAAGGCGCCGTTGAGGTCGACCAGGTGCAGGCGGCGGCAGCCACCCTCGACCCACTTGGCGGCCATGCTCACCGGGTCGTCGGAGAATACCGTCGAGTCTTCCATGCGGCCCTGGCGCAGGCGCACGCAGGCACCGTCCTTCAGATCGATAGCGGGGATAATCAGCATCTTGGAAACCTGTTCTAATCGGTGGAGTTCAGGGCTTCTCGAGCGCCCACAAGTCGCTTTCGATGCTCTCGAACCGCTCCTTGAGGTGCAGTTGAACATCGGCAATCGCCCTGTTGTAGTAATGGGGTGCAATTTTCTTGCTGAACAATTCGAGGACCTCGGCCACCTCGAACGAACCGAGCGTCAGCTCGAAGCGGTCTTCAAGGAAGCGCTTGAGCACATCGAGTGCCTCGCGCTCCTGCTCGGGGGCCAGGGTGATGACCGGGGCCTTGGTCTTCGACCTGCTCATTTACCAGCGCCCGTCCCAGGCGACGAAGTTCTGCAGCAGTTGCAGGCCGTGCGTGTGGCTCTTTTCCGGGTGGAATTGCACGGCGAAGCGCGAGCCGTCGGCCAGCGCAGCGGCGAAGTCGACGCCATAGTGACCGCGACCGACCACCTGGCCCGGCTTGCCGGCATTGATGTAGTAGCTGTGCACGAAATAGAAACGCGCGCGGTCCGGGATGTCGTGCCACAGCGGGTGGTCGATGCACTGGCTGACTTCGTTCCAGCCCATGTGCGGCACCTTCAGGTGCTCGCCGTCTTCCTCCAGGCCCTTGCCGAAGAAACGTACCTGGCCGGGGAACAGGCCGATGCAGTCGACGCCTTCGTTCTCCTCGCTGTGCTCGAGCAGCGCCTGCATGCCGACGCAGATGCCGAGGAAGGGGCGGTCCTGGCTGACTTCACGCACCAGGCTGTCGAAGCCCAGGCGACGGATTTCGGCCATGCAGTCGCGGATCGCGCCGACGCCTGGGAACACCACGCGATCGGCCTCGCGGATCACCGCCGCGTCGCTGGTGACCAGCACCTTGCCGGCGCCCACGTGCTCCAGGGCCTTGGCCACCGAGTGCAGGTTGCCCATGCCATAGTCGATTACCGCTACCGTCTGCATCTACAGGCACCCTTTGGTGGACGGCATCTGCCCCGCCATGCGCTCATCGAGCGTCACGGCCATGCGCAGGGCGCGGCCGAAGGCCTTGAACACGGTTTCGATCTGGTGGTGGGTGTTGTGACCACGAATCGTGTCGATGTGCAGGGTCACCAGGGCGTGGTTGACGAAGCCCTGGAAGAACTCCTGGAACAGATCGACGTCGAAACCGCCGACCGAGGCGCGGGTGAACGGCACATGCATCTGCAGACCGGGACGGCCGGAGAAGTCGATGACCACGCGCGACAGCGCTTCGTCCAACGGCACGTAGGCGTGGCCGTAGCGGAAGATGCCCTTCTTGTCGCCAATGGCCTTGGCGAAAGCCTGGCCGAGGGTGATACCGACGTCTTCGACGGTATGGTGATCGTCGATATGCAGGTCGCCCTTGCATTCGATGTCCAGATCGATCAGCCCGTGCCGGGCGATCTGGTCGAGCATGTGTTCAAGGAAAGGCACACCGATATCGAATCGGGCCTTGCCGGTGCCATCCAGGTTGATCGAGGCCTTGACCTGGGTTTCCAGGGTATTGCGCTCGACGGAAGCCTTACGTTCGACCATCACCAGCTCCGCAAAATCATTGGGCGAAAAGGGCTCCATTATAGGCCCAGAATGCGCCGGCTTGAAACGCGGATGACGTGTGGCAGCACAAAGCATTCGCGGGCGAGCCCGCTCCCACAAGGGCAACATCGCCTTGCAGGAGCGGGCTCGCCCGCGAAAGGGCCCTTTCAGGCCCGGCAAATCAGTGCATCAGTGGAACAGCACCGCCGTCTTCTGCAGGGTGATCCACACGCCCCAGGCCAGCGGAATCACCACCACGGCCCAGGCCAGCAGCACCAGCGGCAGGCTGCCAGGCGCTGCATGCCACTCCAGCGACTGCGCACCATCGGCGCCCTTGTCGTGGCTCAGCGCGCGCTCGGCGGCAAGTTCGGCCTCGGTCATGAAGTACTTGTCGGCCACCGGGCGCACCAGCAGGTTGCAGATGAAGCCCAGTACCAGCAGGCCGGCGAGGATGTACAGGGTCATGTCGTAGGCGGCGGCACGCGGTACGCCCGCAGCCAGCTGGGCTTCACGCAGGTAGGTGATCAGCACCGGGCCGAGCACGCCGGCTGCTGCCCAGGCGGTCAGCAGGCGACCGTGGATCGCACCGACCATCTGCGTGCCGAACAGGTCGGCCAGGTAGGCGGGCACTGTGGAGAAGCCACCACCGTACATCGACAGGATGATGCAGAACGCCGCCACGAACAGCGCGACGTTGCCGATGTGGCCCATGTTCGGCACCAGGGTGTACAGGCCCACGCCGATGGCGAAGAAGGCGAAGTAGGTGTTCTTGCGCCCGATGTAGTCGGAGAACGACGCCCAGAAGAAGCGCCCGCCGATGTTGAACAGGCTCAGCAGGCCGGTGAAGCCGGCAGCGATCGCAGCGATCTGTGCCAACTGCGCGGCATTCAGCTCGCTGAAGCTCAGGTCGTTGCCCAGCAGCTTGCCGCCGAACACTTCCTGCAGCAGTGGCGAGGCCATGCCCAGGATGCCGATGCCGGCCGAGACGTTCAGGCACAGCACCAGCCACACCAGCGCGAACTGCGGGGTCTTCCAGGCCACGCTGACGTGCACGTGACGGTCGGTGACCATGGCGTTGGCCTTTTTCACCGGCGGCGTCCAGCCCTCAGGCTTCCAGCCGGTCGGCGGCACGCGGTACGCCAGGGCGCCAGCAGTCATGAACACGAAGTAGATCGCCGCCATGGCGATGAAGCTCTGCCATACGCCGACTTCCTGGCCGTTGGCGAAATGCCCCATCAGTGCAGTGGCCAGTGGCGCCCCCACCATCGCGCCGCCGCCAAAGCCCATGATCGCCATGCCGGTCGCCATGCCGCGCTTGTCCGGGAACCACTTGATCAGCGTCGAAACCGGCGAGATGTAGCCCAACCCCAGGCCGATACCGCCGATGACGCCCGAGCCTAGCCACATCAGCCAGAGCTGATGGGTCTTGATGCCGATTGCCGAGATCACCAGGCCGCCGCACCAGCACAGCGCCGATACCAGGCCAGCCTTGCGCGGGCCGGCGTGTTCCAGCCAACCGCCCAGCACGGCGGCCGAGCAGCCGAGGAAGACGAAGAACAGGGTGTAGATCCAGCTGAGCATCGAGATCTGCCAGTCGCAGTCGGCGCTGAACAGACGAGCGATGAAGCCCATGTCAGGCGAGCAGGCGACCGGTGCGGTGATGCCGATGGCCTGGGACAGAGGCAGCCAGAACACCGAGAAGCCATAGGCCATGCCGATGCACAGGTGGATGGCCAGGGCGGCCGGTGGAACCAGCCAGCGATTGAACCCTGGCCGGGCGATGATGCGCTCCTTCGACAGGAAGCCCGGCGCGCTCGTCGCCGCTCCTGCCGTAATACTGCTATTCATGGATTCGATCCTTTTATGTATGGTTGCGCTTTCGGATCGTTTCCCTGGCTGTTTCGCGGCACACAAGGCGAAATTGGCACCGTTTTCGGCGTCGTTGCCCCGCGACAATAGGTCGCGGTCACTCCGGAAGCTGCGCAAGGTTACCAGCATAAGATGACGGCGAGATCAATCTGACATCATTATTTTTCATAAAACTGAACCGGTACAGGTCGGTCGCGCAACCGTTTGCGATGTGCAGCGGCCTCTTCGCGGGCAAGCCCGCTCCTACAACGGCGGTACCACGCGGCTTTCGTGGGAGCAGACTTGCCCGCGAACGAGACCGACGCCGACTCGAACGTGGAACTGCCCAAGCCAGAACTGTCGAATCCGATTCGCAGGAAACGCCCTGTATCTCTTGTCAGATACTCAGAAGCGATGGTCGCGGCGCTATACTCTGCCGCTCGAATTCACCTATCGGACTACAAGGACTCGCCCATGAAAGCGTTCGGCAAATTCCTGGGGCTGGGACTTCTCGGGTTGTTGCTGATCATCGTGGCGCTGGGCTTCGCCCTGACCCACCTCTTCGATCCCAACGACTACAAAGACGAAATCCGCCAGCTGGCCCGCAACAAGGCCCACGTCGAGCTCACCCTCAACGGTGACATCGGCTGGAGCCTGTTCCCCTGGCTGGGCCTGGAACTGCACGAGGCGAGCATCGCCACGCTGAACAACCCCAAGCAGCCGTTCGCCGACCTGCAGATGCTCGGCCTGTCGGTGCGCGTGCTGCCGCTGCTGCGCCGTGAGGTGCAGATGAGCGACGTGCGCATCGAGGGCTTGAACCTTAGGTTGCTGCGCGACGAACACGGCCATGGCAACTGGGAGGATATCGGCAAGCCGCTCCCCAACCCGAATGCCACGGCCAGCAACCAGCCGGCCCCTGCCGAAGGCGCGCCCGCGCAGCCATCGGCGCAGGCGCAGGCCAGCAGCGAGCGCTCGGTGAAGCTGGACATCGACAGCCTGACCGTCAACAACGCGCGGGTGCAGTTCACCGATGAGCAGAGCGGCAAAAGCTATGGCGCCGAAAGCATCCAGTTGAGCAGCGGGCCCATTCACGATGGGGTCAGCACCCCAATCAAGGCCAGCGCCTTCCTCAGCGCCAGCGAGCCGAACATCAAGGCTCGTACCGAACTGGTCGGCGACCTGCGCTTCGACCGCAAGCTCAAGCGCTACAGCCTCGAAGACATGCGCCTGTCCGGCGAAACCTCGGGCGAGCCGACCGCTGGCAAGACCGTGACCTTCGCAGCACAGGGCCAGGTGCTGGTCGACCTGGGCGCCAACGTCGCGTCCTGGAGCGGCCTGAAGGTCTCGGCCAACCAGTTGCGCGCCCTCGGCGAGCTGAGCCTGCGCGACCTGGACAAGGCGCCGCAGATCAGCGGCGGGCTGTCCATCGCCCAGTTCGACCTGCGTACCTTCCTCGACGGCATCGGTCATCCGCTGCCAGCCACTGCCGACCCGGCGGCCTTCGCCAAGCTGGAACTGGTCGGTCGCCTGCAAGGCACCCAGAACTCCATCGCCATGGAAGACTTGGCGGTGAAACTCGACCAGAGCACCTTCACTGGCCGTGTCGCCGTCGAAGACTTCGCCAAGCAGGCCCTTCGCGTGCAGCTCAAGGGCGACACCTTCGATGCCGACCGCTACCTGCCTGCCAAGAGCGATGAGGCCAAGGGCGCCAAGGCCGCGCGCCAGGCCGAGGTCAAGCAACAGGAAGCCAGCGCGATCGCCGGTGCCGGCACCACGCCGCTGCCCAACGCCCCCACTCAAGTAGCCTGGAGCAACGACAAGCTGTTGCCGGTCGATCGCCTGCGCGCCCTCGACCTGCAGGCCGATCTCTCGTTCGGCGCGCTGACCCTCGACAAGCTGCCGATCACCGACGCCCAGCTCAAGGCCAATGGCCAGGGCGGCCTGGTCACCCTGGAGACCCTGCGCGGTGGCCTGTACAACGGCACCTTCGAAGCCAAGGGCACCGTCGACGTACGCCCTGCCGTCCCGCAGCTCGGGGTGAATACCAGGATCAACCGGGTACCGGTCGAGCACTTCATCAAGCGCGAAAGCCCGGATCAGGCACCGCCGGTCAAGGGCCTGCTGACCTTGTCGAGCGACCTGACCGCCACCGGCAACAGCCAGAAGGCGCTGATCGATACGCTCAACGGCAACGCCAGTTTCACCATCAATGACGGTGTGCTGGTCAATGCCAACCTCGAGCAGCAGCTGTGCCAGGCCATCGCCACGCTCAACCGCAAGCAGCTCAGCGGCGAGCCACGGGCCAAGGACACGCCGTTCCAGGAACTGCGCGGCACGCTGGTGGTACGCAATGGCGTGGCCAGCAACCCAGACCTCAAGGTGCGCATCCCGGGCTTGACCGTGAACGGCCAGGGCGACCTGGACCTGCGCGTACTGGGCATGGACTACGGCGTCGGCGTGGTGGTCGAGGGCGACCAGCGCGCCATGCCGGACCCGGCGTGCCAGGTCAATGAGCGCTATGTCGGCGTCGAAGTGCCACTGCGCTGCCGCGGCCCGCTCGAACTGGGGGCCAAGGCCTGCCGCCTGGACCAGGACGGCCTGGGCAAGGTTGCCGCGAAGCTTGCGGGCAACCGCCTGAAAGACAAGATCGACGAAAAGCTCGATGAAAAACTCGGCGACAAGGTGAGCCCTGAATTGAAAGACGCGCTCAAGGGGCTGTTCAAACGATGAGCCCCCAGCAGTTCTCCAGCGCCGTGCTGGCGTGGTTCGACCAGCACGGCCGTCACGATCTGCCCTGGCAACAGGGCATCACCCCCTACCGGGTGTGGGTGTCGGAAATCATGTTGCAGCAGACCCAGGTCAGTACCGTGCTCAACTACTTCGACCGCTTCATGCAGGCCCTGCCCACCGTGCAGGCCCTGGCCGAGGCGCCGGAAGACGAGGTCCTGCACCTGTGGACGGGCCTGGGCTACTACACCCGCGCGCGCAACCTGCAGAAGGCCGCGAAGATCGTCGTCGCCCAGCATGGCGGCGAGTTCCCGCGCAGCGTCGAGGCGCTGACCGAGCTGCCCGGTATTGGCCGCTCCACCGCAGGCGCCATCGCCAGTATCAGCATGGGCATCCGCGCACCGATCCTCGACGGCAACGTCAAGCGCGTCCTGGCGCGCTTCACCGCCCAGGCCGGTTACCCCGGCGAGCCGAAGGTGGCCAATGCGCTGTGGGCCGCAGCCGAGCGTTTCACCCCCATGACCCGGGTCAACCACTACACCCAGGCGATGATGGACCTTGGCGCCACGCTGTGTACCCGCAGCAAGCCCAGTTGCCTGATCTGCCCGCTGCAACAGGGTTGCGAGGCGCACCTGCTCGGCGACGAGAAACGCTACCCCGAACCCAAGCCGCGTAAGGCCCTGCCCCAGCGCAAGACGCTGATGCCGCTGCTGACCAACAACGAAGGCGCCATCCTGCTCTACCGCCGCCCCTCCAGCGGCCTGTGGGGCGGCCTGTGGAGCCTGCCAGAGCTCGACAGCCTGGCGCAGCTTGACGACCTTGCCTACCAGCACGGCCTGCGCATGACCGAAAGCCAGGCGCTGCAAGGCCTGACCCACACCTTCAGCCACTTTCAGCTGGCGATCGAGCCGTGGCTGGTGCGAGTCGACCCGCTCGGATCGCACGTGGCCGAGCCTGACTGGCTCTGGTATAACCTCGCCACCCCGCCGCGCCTGGGCCTGGCAGCCCCGGTCAAGAAGCTGCTCGCACGCGTGGCCGACGAATTGATTGCAGGAGAAGCCCGATGACCCGCACCGTGAAGTGCCGCAAGTACAACGAAGAACTGCCAGGCCTGCCACGCCCGCCCTATCCTGGCGCCAAGGGCCAGGACATCTACGAGCACATCTCGCAGAAGGCCTGGGACGAGTGGCAGAAGCACCAGACCATGCTGATCAACGAGAAGCGCCTGAACATGATGAATGGCGAGGATCGCAAATTCCTCCAGGCGGAAATGGACAAATTCTTCGCCGGCGAGGACTACGCCCAGGCTGAAGGCTACGTTCCACCCAGCGCGTGAACCCGATCCGAACGGTTCGCTGTACAAAAAACAGACAACATTCGTAAGCGACGGAATTAATTTAAAAAATTTTCAAAAAGTCGTTGACGCAAGGTCTGAAAACCTTTTTAATTCGCCCCGTCGCCCAGATAGCTCAGTCGGTAGAGCAGAGGATTGAAAATCCTCGTGTCGGCGGTTCGACTCCGTCTCTGGGCACCACCATTAAGCATCGTGTGGTTGCAAAGTTACCCGAAGCGACACAAGAAACCCGCCTAGTGCGGGTTTTTTGTTGCCTGCGATTACGCTTCTTCGTCAGTGCAACCATCCATGCCCCTCGCCTGTACCAACCTAATTGCCATTGCGCATTCGCTGGAGCAAGGTGAACGCACGCCAGCCAACCCGTAAATCGACGTCTCTGCGATCAAATTCTGTTTTTTGCAGAACCGGGCCGCTGCGCGGCCCAATCGCGGGACGAGCCCGCTCCCACAGCGTGTACTACCGCAAAGTGGTCTTGCCTCACCGACCATCATTGACCAGCATCAAAACGCCACCAGCCGCACCGCCCTACACTGCGCCATGGATACCCGATCCCCGAAAGGACCTCCATGAGCGACGATTCCCCCCTCCCCCTTGCCAACCCCGTCGAGGCTGCACCGGCTACGCCACTGCGTACACCGCGCCCTCGCAAGCGCAAACCGCAAGCGTCCATCACCCGGATCAGCCAGCAGCCTACCGCCCTGGAAGTCGCCACCGCCCCTAAAGGCAGTAACGAAGACAGCACCAGCGCGCGCCTGCCGGCCAGCTACCCCTACCGCACGCGCATGCGCCGCCAGGAGTACGAAAAGGCCAAGCACGCGCTGCAGATCGAGCTGCTGAAGGTGCAGAGCTGGGCGAAAGATACCGGCCAGCGCATCGTGGTGCTGTTCGAGGGACGCGATGCAGCGGGCAAAGGCGGAACCATCAAGCGCTTCATGGAGCACCTGAATCCGCGAGGGGCTCGCATCGTAGCGCTGGAGAAGCCGTCCGAGCAGGAAAAGGGCCAGTGGTACTTCCAGCGCTACATCCAGCACCTGCCTACGGCGGGCGAAATGGTGTTCTTCGACCGCTCCTGGTACAACCGCGCCGGGGTCGAGCGGGTCATGGATTTCTGCTCACCGCTGCAGTACCTGGAGTTCATGCGCCAGGCACCTGACCTTGAGCGGATGCTGTGCAACAGCGGCATCCTGCTGTTCAAGTACTGGTTCTCGGTGAATCGCGAAGAACAGCTGCGCCGCTTCATCTCCCGGCGGGACGACCCACTCAAGCACTGGAAGCTGTCGCCAATCGACATCAAGTCACTGGACAAGTGGGACGACTACACCGCCGCCAAGGAGGCGATGTTCTTCCACACCGACACCGCCGATGCGCCCTGGACGGTGATCAAGTCCGACGACAAGAAGCGCGCCCGGCTCAACTGCATCCGGCACTTCCTCCACTCGCTGGATTACCCGGGCAAGGATCACAGCGTCGCCCACGCGCCAGATCCACTGCTGGTGGGTCGTGCCGCTCGCGGGTTCGAGGAAGAGGACGCTGCCGAGCTGGCCAGCTGAAACAAAAACGCCACCGTCGATACGGTGGCGTTTTCGTTATGCGATGCCTTGCCTTCAGTGCCAGACAGCAACCAGAGCCTCGAGCTCCGCTTCACTGAGCAGGCCTTGAGGATAACGACCATCCAGAAGGCGGCGCGTATCGGTCTTCCTGACCCGGATGTTTCCATGGTGCTTCAACCATTGCGCCAGCACCTTGAGCGATTCGTGATTGATCGCCATTGGAGACAAAGCCGACTCACTTGTTGCATTCATTCGACACGTACTCCCTGGGGCCGTGAGCGGCTAAATTACTGTGGGATTGTTACAGAACAGCGTGGACCGCCGCCCCGAAACACCCCAGGGAAATGCAATACAAGAGCTGTGCCAGCGCGTGGATAAATCGTTTGCGCGAAGCAAAAGGGCCTGTCATTCGACAGGCCCTTTCAGTGTTCGGCGATCAGCGCTTGACCGGTGCCGGTTGCTGCTGGGTGAGGCAGTGGATGTTGCCGCCGCCCAGCAAAAGCTCGCGACCCGGGATCATCACCACTTCATGGTCCGGGAAGACCTTGGCCAGAATCGCTCTAGCCTGGGCATCTGCCGGGTCGTCGAAGCTCGGCGCGATGATGCCGCCGTTGACGATCAGGAAGTTCACGTAGGAGCCGGCCAGGCGCACCGACGGGTCACGCTCCTGGCTGCCAGCGACCTGGTCAACGCCGGCGCATTCTTCCTCGGTGGCGAACAGCGGCCCAGGAATGGGCATCTTGTGCACCACGAACTCGCGCCCCTTGGCATCGCGGGTGTTTTTCAGCACCTCGTAGGCAGCCTGGCAGCGCGCATAGTTGGGGTCGTTGGAATCATCGGTCCAGGCCAGTAACACTTCGCCCGGGCTGACGTAACAGCAGAAATTGTCGACGTGGCCGTCGGTTTCATCGTTGTACAGGCCTTCGGGCAGCCAGACGATGGTCTCGACTGCCAGATGTTCGCGCAGCACGTCTTCGATCTGCTCACGCGTGAGGTGCGGGTTGCGGTTGCGATTGAGCAGGCACTCTTCGGTGGTGATCAGGGTGCCTTCGCCGTCCACGTGGATCGAACCACCCTCGAGTACGAAACCTTCAGTGTGGTAGCGCTGGCAGCGCTCCATCTCCATGACCTTGGCGGCCAGTTCTTCGTCACGGTTCCAGGGCGCATACAGGCCGCCATCGAAACCGCCCCAGGCATTGAAGCCCCAGTCCACGCCACGCACTTCGCCATGATCGTTGATCACGAAGGTCGGGCCGGTGTCGCGGACCCAGGCGTCGTCGTTGCTGATCTCGACCACGCGAATATTGGGCAGGTCGAGCTGGCGGCGGGCATTTTCGTACTGGCCCGCAGATACCGCCACGGTGACCGGCTCGAAGCGGGCAATGGCCTTGGCCAGGGTGACGTGCGCCGCCTGCGCGGGCTTGCCGCCCAGGCGCCAGTTGTCCGGGCGCTCCGGCCAGACCATCCATACCTGGGTTTGCGGGGCCCACTCGGCGGGCATGTGGAAACCGTCGGCGCGGGGAGTCGAGTTCAGGGTCTTCATGAGTAGCCTCTGGATGGCCCGGCAGGCTGGTGCCAGGGTTGATTGTGCGGGTGTCTGTCAGGGCCTCTTCGCGGGCAAGCCCGTTCCCACAGGGGCAGCATCAGCTACCTGTGGGAGCGGGCTTGCCCGCGAAGGGCCAGCGAGTACGACCAATCTAACCGATAGATATCGACTTTTAAAGCCTGAAATAAAATACAAATAGATATTTCAAGAAATTTAATCGATATAAATCGATTTAAATCAGCTCAGCTCCGCCAACACACGGTCCACGCAATCGACGAAGTAGTCCACGCTCTGCCGCGTGGTGCACATCGGCGGCTTGATCTTGAGGATGTTCAAGTAGTCTCCCGTGGGCTGCATGAAGATCCCCAGGTCGCGCAGGCGATCGCACAGGACCATGGTCTCCTCGGTGGCCGGTTCCAATGTCTGGCGGTCACGCACCAGTTCCAGCCCCAGGTAGAAGCCCGAGCCGTGGGCAGCGCCCGCAAGCGGATGTTTATCGACCAACGCTTGCAAGCGCGCCTTGAAGTGGCGGCCAACATCGCGGGCGTTATCCCACAGCCCTTCGTCGCGCATCACATCCAGCACCGCCATGCCGATGCGGCAGCTCACCGGGCTGCCGCCGGCCGAGGAGAAGAAATAACCCTCGGCCTCGAGCGCTTCGGCAATCTCGCGCCGGGTGATCACCGCACCCAGCGGCTGGCCATTGCCCATGCCCTTGGCCATGGTGATGATGTCCGGCACCACGCCCTGCTCCTCGAACCCCCAGAAGTACTCGCCCAGGCGGCCGTAGCCAACCTGCACTTCATCGGCGATGCACACGCCGCCGCGCGCCCGCACCTTTGCATAGGCCTCGCGCAGGTAGCCCTGGGGCAGCGAGATACCGCCGGCATTGCCGTACACAGGCTCGCAGATCATCCCTGCCAGCTGGCGGCCACGGGCATCCAGGTCGGCGAGCTTGGCGTCGACATCGCGCAGGTAATCACTGGCACTGTCAGCGCCGCGGTAACGGCCGCGGAACGTATTGGGCGCCTCTACCGGATGCACCCAGTCCGGTCGGGTTTCCAGAGCCTGGGGATTGTCGGCGATCGAGGTGGAGATGGCATCGGTGGCCACCGACCAGCCGTGATAGGCCTCCAGCACGCTGAGCAAGTCACGCCCACCGCTGTAGGCCCAGGCCAGACGGATCGCCAGATCGTTGGCCTCGGTGCCGCTGTTGACCAGAAACACCCGGTCGAAGCCTTCCGGCGCTATTTCGAGCAGACGCTCGGAGAACTCGGCGACGGCCGCGTAGTGGAAGCGCGAGTTGGTATTGACCAGCGACCACTGCCGCGCCGATTCAGCGACCATGCGCGGATGCCCATGCCCGAGCACCGCCACGTTGTTGAGCATGTCCAGGTAGGAACGCCCCTGCATGTCGATCAGGTAGTTGCGCCAGCCGCGCTCGATATGCGGCGGCTGGGCGTAGTAGTGCTTCTGCGAGCGGGCGAAGCTGGCATCGCGCCGCGCCAGCAGCGCCTGGGCATCGACCAGCGGCTCGGCATCGCAGTCGAAGCCGAGCAGTGCCGTCGGCGACGGGCAAAGCGCCAGCCAGGCCTTTGCCTGGGACGGTTTGGCGAAGAACGGCGGCGCGATGTTCGGATCCAGGCACAGCTGTACGCTCAGGAAGCCACAGGTCGAACCGAGCAGCTGGCCCTTGCGCACCGATTCGCCATCCTCCGGCGCCTGCTCCAGGCCGCTCAGCCACAGCCCCCAACCGGCGGTGCTCAGACACCCGCGGCCATCCCCCGTGCTCAGCCAGATACCGGTTTGCGGCGCGTGCAACACCGTACCGCCCGGCAGGTTCAGTTCCACGCCCAAGGCACAGGTGGCAGGCTCGTCAGGGCGGTCAAAATGGGTTTGCGACAGACGGTACTGCCCATGCAGCGTGGTGGCGGGAGCCGGCTGGGCAAGCAACAGGTGCTGGTCGAATCCAGCCTGCTGCCAGTTTCCAGCCTCGCAGTGCGGGCTCAGCACACCCAGATCGAGCCGACCCACGGTCTGGCCGGCCAGGCTCGGCAGCAGTGCTGCGCAGTCGCCGAGGGCCAGGGTGTCCGGGGCAAAGCCCGCGGTCTGCAGGATCGCCGCTTCCATCAGGGCGGCAGGCACCGCAGTGGCAGTGTCGAAGATTTCCCACTCATGGGCGATGTTGTCGCGGGTGTACTGGTTGTCCGGATCGACGGTGAGTTGCTGCTCGCTGCTGAGCACCAGCACCGCGGAACGGTTGAGCACCAGCGGCCACAAGGCGCGCAATTCGGCTTCGCTCAGCGGATTGACCGCCTGGTAGGCCGCAACCACCGGCAGGATCCGTAGCGGATCGCCTTCGGCATGATGCAGCAAGGCCGCGCAGGTGACAGAGAGGTCGGCGATACGCCAGGTGTGGGACAGATCGCCGAAGTCGATAACGCCTTGCGCCTGCCACTGACGATGCTCGTCGAGCGCCCAGACCACGTTGTCATCGGTGATGTCCAGATGCACCGCCTGCGTCGGAAGCTGTCCGACCAGCGGCTGCAGACGCGCCCGCGCCTGACTGGCCACACCCTCGACGCGCTCGCGTCGGGCCTCGTCCTTGATGACCGGCAGCAGGTGCTCGATCAACTCCTCGGCATGGCGTGGGTCCCACTGCAGCGTGCGCTCCAGCCCCGGGTGCTCGAAACCGGCCAGGGCCTTGCCGAGTTGTGCACACAGCGTCCCCAGCTCGGCCATCAACCTATCCGGCATATGCTTCAGACGGGTCAGCGGCTGGCCGTCGATGTATTCGAGCACGCGGCAACGCAGGGCCTGGCCGCCGATCTCCAGGGCCAGCAAGCCCTCGCCACTCAGCGCTGCACGCACCGCCGGCACCGGCAGACCCTGCCCCTGCAGATACGCGAGTGCCGCGTGTTGCGCCTCGAGCTCGACCTGGGCATAGCTGCCATGACACAGCTTGAAGACGAAGCGCCCCTGCTCGCTGTCCAGCCGGAAGTTCACGTCCTGCTGGCTACCGAGGGGCACCAGCGCGCCGTGCAGGCCGTAATAGGCCTGCAGGGCATGGCTGGCCTGCACCTCGGAAACCTCGGGACGTGGAAGGCTGGAGCGGTGGATCAGGGTGTGCAACGGCATGGTGCGAACCTCGGCCTCTTTTTTGCTTATATCGCCATTACCACTGCCCGGAAGCAAGGGGGTGAGGCGCAGACTGTCGTTGCCAATCTGCAACGATCATTGCCAAAGCCGCGCCCCAGAAGGCCTGGCCTCGTCCGCTGTCCACCAGGAGCTCGATGTCGATGCCCGCTGCACCACTGTTGTTGTCGCCCCTCCCGCACCGGCTCCTTGACGCCGGGGCATCGTCGCGCAGGCTGCGTGCGTCAGAAGTTCGTCACAAACGCGCGGGGGCATACGCATGAAGAAGGTCGCCATCGTGCAGTCGAACTACATCCCCTGGAAAGGTTATTTCGACCTGATCGCCGCCGTGGACGAGTTCATCCTTTACGACGACATGCAATTCACCCGACGTGACTGGCGCAATCGCAACCAGATCAAGACTCCCCAAGGCGTGCAATGGCTGACCGTGCCGGTTCAGGTCAGAGGGCGCTACCACCAGGCGATCCGCGAAACACGCATCGACGGGCACGACTGGGCCGCCAGTCACTGGCGGTCCCTGGAAGCGAACTACAAGCGTGCGCCGTATTTCGACGAAATCAGACAGTGGCTGCGACCGATCTATCTCGAAGAGCAGTTCGACCATCTCAGCCCGCTGAATCGTAGGCTGCTCGAGGCCGTCTGCCGCTATCTGGGCATCGGCACACGCATCAGCCACTCCTGGGACTATCGCCTGGGTGAAGGCAAGAGCGAACGCCTGGTCGACTTGTGTCTGCAAGCCGGTGCGAGCGAATACCTTTCCGGCCCGGCCGCGCGCGACTACCTGGATGAAAGCCTGTTCGCCACACAGGGCATCACCGTCAGTTGGTTCGACTACAGCGGCTACCCCCAATACCCGCAGCAGTGGGGTGATTTCACCCATGGCGTGACCATCCTCGACCTGCTGTTCAACTGTGGCCCGGACGCACCGCGCTTCATGAAGCACATACGGTCATCGGCTCCTGAATCCACCGCGCCGACGGGCGCAGCACCCGACATGCGAGTCTCCCCATGAGCAATGCACTAGACAGCTACATCGGCGCCTACAGTGATCGTTTCGGCTTCGCTTTCGACAACGACATCATGCTCAACTGGTATCCCCAGCGGGTCATGAAGCTATGCCAGGAACATCACTCGATTCTGGAATTGGGCGTCGGCCACGGTTTCTCGACCAACCGCTTCTCGCGCTTCTTCGCCTCGCATACGGTGATCGACGGCTCACCCTCGGTCATCGCCCAGTTCCGCGAAAACTACCCCGACAGCCCGGTCGAGATCGTCGAAAGCTATTTCGAGCACTTCGACACCGAGCGGACCTTCGACCTGATCGTGATGGGCTTCATCCTCGAACACGTCGACAACCCGCAGCAGGTCCTGGAGCACTTCCGTCGCTTCCTCGCGCCTGGCGGCCGACTGTTCGTCCTGGTGCCCAATGGCGAGTCGCTGCACCGGCGTATCGGCCACGCGGCAGGCAAGCTCGACGACATGATGAAGCTGGGCCAGGGTGACCTGGAACTGGGCCACCAGCGCACCTACTCGGTCAGCCGCCTGACCGATGAGCTGGAGCAGGCCGGCTATCGCATCGTGCGCAAGGAAGGGGTATTCCTCAAGCCGCTGATGACCTCGCAACTGCAGCCGCTGGGGCTGTCCAACGAGATCATCGAAGGGATGTGCACGGTCGGCATCGACTACCCCGAGCTCTGCTGCGCCCTGATGTTCGAGGCCCAGGTCGAGCCGACATGAGAAGCCTGTTGATCGGCAGCACCTCGGTCATCGGCCAGGCCATCGCCGCCCGGCTTGCCACGCTGGGTGAAGTCAGGACCGCTGGGCGTCGCGAAGCGGACTTCCCGTTCGACCTGGAGCGGTCAGACAACCCGCCCTTCGATGGCGGGCATTTCGATACCGTGGTGGTGGTGGCCGCCGCGTTCGGCGGGACCTCCAGCGAAGCGCTGATCCAGGCCGAACAGGTCAACGCGGTCGGTACCCTGCGCGCTTGCGAGCTTGCTGCGCAAAGCGGCGTCCGACACCTGATCCTGGTGTCTTCGGTGTTCGCAGGCTTTACCGCCGACGACCCTCACTACAACATCTATTCGCTGTCCAAGCGCCATTCCGAGGAGCTTGCACAGCTGTTCTGCAAGCAACGCGAAATCGCCCTGACCATCCTGCGTCCCAGCCAGGTCTACGATGCAGCCGGTGCCTGTCGCAAACACCAGGGACTGCTGTACCTCATCGCCGAAACGGCGCGCGCAGGCAAGACGGTGCAGCTGTATGGCAAAAACGACGCGCAGCGCAACTACCTGTTTCTGGACGACCTGGCCGAGATCGTGAAACGCGTGGCGCAGCGCACGGTGATCGGTCGCTTCGACTGCGTGCACCCGCACAGCCCCAGGCTGTCGGAGATCGCCGAAGCGGCCTTTGCCGGCTGCGGCCGTAGCGCCGACATCCACTTCCTGCGCGACAAGCCGGACATCGCCGATATGCCGGCCATGCAGGCCGATGCGCAACTGCACCAGGCCATCGACTATTGGCCAGCCACCGACATTCGTACCGGCCTGCAACTGATGCAGGCTCATCAGGAGGCCCAGCAATGACCACGGCAATGGTCACTGGCGTCGGCGCGATCATGGGCTACGGCCTTCTGAAATCGCTGCGCGCCGCCGACCCGACGATCAGGCTGCTGGGCACCGACATCTACGACGATGCGGTCGGCCAGGCCTGGTGCGACCACTTCGAACAGGCCCCGTTGACCGCCGACCCCAGGTATCAGGACTGGCTGCTGCGGATGATCGAGCAGTACCGGGTCGATCTGCTGATTCCCGGTATCGAACAGGATGTGCACTGGCTCGACGAACACCGTGACGCACTGGCTGCCACCGGCTGCCGGATTGTGCTCAACGATGCCCGGCTGATCAGCCTGTCGCGCGACAAATACGCCATGGACCAGGCCCTGCTGGCACATGAAGACGACGCCCGTATCCCCAGCCATCTGACCGGCGACTTTGCCTCGCTTTCGCAGCAGCTCGGCCTGCCGTTCCTGCTCAAGCCACGGCGCAGCTACGCCTCCAAGGGCCTGGTGTGGGTCCGCGAAGCGCGCGATTTCACACCCTGGGCACCCCTTCTCGGGGAGGTGCTGATGGCCCAGCCGATCATCGGCAGCGCCAGCCAGGAGTACACCGTGGCGGTGTTCGGTGACGGCCAGGGCGGCATCTGCGCCGCGATCACCTTCCAGCGCAGCCTGGCCTCTGACGGCTCCACAGCCAAGGCCAAAGTGCGCCACGACGCCAGCCTGGATGCTGTGGTGACGCGCCTGTGCCAGCACTTCAAACCGGTCGGGCCCACCAACCTGCAGTTCCGCCGGGCAGACGACGGCACCTGGAAGCTGCTGGAGATCAATCCACGGATCTCTTCCACCAGTTCCATCCGCACCGCTTTCGGCTACAACGAGGCCGCCATGTGCCTGGCCTGGTATCTCAAGGGCGAAAGGCCCCGGCAACCAGCGCTGCGCGCAGGTTTTGCTGTGCGCTACATCGAGGACTACGTGGTTCATGATCGGGATCATTTCTGACATCCACGGCAATTTCGCCGCACTGTCCACCGTGCTCGCCGAGCTCGATCGGATGGGTGTGGACGAGATCATCTGCCTGGGCGACACCGCCGGTTACTACAGCCAGGTCAACGAGTGCTGCGATACCTTGCGCGCTCGCGGGATCTTCTCGCTGATGGGCAACCACGATGCCTATATCGCGCTCAACCAGCCCTGCCCACGCTCCAACAGCGCCAATGCCTGCCTGGACTACCAGCGCGAGGTGCTCAGCGCCGACAACCGCCGCTGGCTCGAAAGCCTGCCGGAGCGTGCCAGCCTGCACGGCCTGGAGTTGATCCACGGCGGCTGGAACGACCCACTCGATGAATATCTCGAGCCCAGCGAAGCCTATTTCGCTGAACACCCGGGGCGCTTCTTCGCCTCCGGCCACAGCCATGTGCAGTTCCTCTGGCAGGGCCGCGACAAGACCTGGTGCAACCCCGGCTCGGTCGGCCAGCCGCGCGACGGCGACCCTCGAGCGGCCTTCGCCACATGGGACGGCCAACGCTTCGCGCTCTACCGCATCGCCTATGACATCGAGGCCGCGCAACGCGCCATGGCACACGCAGGCTTCACCGACTATTTCTACGAGAACCTTGCCAAGGGCACGCAGATCGGCGGGCGCGTCAGCGCGATCCGCAGCGACCTTCCGCCCGCGAACTCTGCAGGAAAACGCCCATGAGCCTGGAAAAGATCCCCTTCAACCGCCCCTACATGACCGGCAAGGAGTTCCACCACATTGCCGAGGCCAACCTGGGGCAGATGCTTGCCGGTGACGGACCGTTCACAAAGCGCTGCCATGCCTGGCTCGAGGAGCGTACCGGCAGCGGCAAGGCGCTGCTGACCCATTCCTGCACCGCAGCGCTGGAGATGTGCGCGCTGCTGCTCGACATCCAGCCCGGCGATGAAGTGATCATGCCGTCCTACACCTTCGTCTCCACCGCCAATGCTTTCGTCCTACGCGGCGCGGTGCCGGTGTTCGTCGATATTCGCGAAGACACGCTCAACCTCGACGAACGCCTGATCGAAGCTGCCATCACCCCACGCACCAAGGCCATCGCCGTGGTCCACTACGCTGGCGTCGCCTGCGAGATGGACAGCATCCTGGCCATCGCCCACAGGCACGGCCTGAAGGTGGTGGAGGATGCCGCGCAAGGCGTCATGTCCAGCTACAAGGGGCGTGCGCTGGGCAGCATTGGTGATCTGGGAGCGTTCAGCTTCCATGAAACCAAGAACGTCATCAGCGGCGAAGGCGGAGCCCTGCTGGCCAACGATCCAGAGCTGGTGATGCGCGCGGAAATCATCCGCGAGAAGGGTACCGACCGCAGTCGCTTCTTCCGCGGCCAGGTCGACAAGTACACCTGGCAGGAGGTCGGATCGTCGTTCCTGCCCGGCGAGCTGACCGCCGCATTCCTCTGGGCACAGTTGCAGGAAGCTGAAGCGATCACCAACAGCCGCCTGGCTACCTGGGCGCGCTATCACCACGCCCTTGCCGGCCTCGAGGCGGACGGGCTGCTGCGCAGGCCGATCATCCCGCAGGACTGCCAGCACAACGCCCATATGTACTATGTGCTGCTCGCCCCGGGCATTGACCGTCAGGCCGTGCTGCAGAGGATGCGAGACGAAGAGGTGTATCCCGTGTTCCACTATGTGCCACTGCATTCCTCGCCCGCCGGCGAGCGCTACGGACGTGCACATGGCTCGATGCAGCTCACCGACGAACTGTCAGACCGCCTGGTACGCCTGCCGCTGTGGTGCGGCCTGGGCGATGAACGCCAGGACCGGGTGATTTCAGCCTTGAGTACCGCGCTCGCGCGCCGTTGAACCTATTCGCTGCCAAGAACATTCATGAACATCATCCACACCGAAATTCCCGATGTGCTGATCATCGAGCCGAAAGTGTTCGGCGACAGCCGAGGCTTTTTCTTCGAAAGCTTCAATGCCCGTGACTTTGCCGAGAAGGCCGGTTTCCCTGCCAGTTTCGTCCAGGACAACCACTCGCGCTCCCAGCGCGGCGTGCTGCGCGGCCTCCATTACCAGATCGAAAACCCCCAGGGCAAACTGGTACGCGTGGTCCAGGGCGAGGTACTGGATGTCGCGGTCGATATCCGCCGGAGCTCGCCCACCTTCGGCAAATGGGTCGCGACACGCCTGAGTGCCGAAGACCACCGACAGTTCTGGATTCCACCAGGCTTCGCCCACGGTTTCGTGGTGCTCAGCGAGTCGGCCGATTTCCTTTACAAGACCACCGACTATTACAACCCCGCTGCCGAACGCTGCATTCGCTGGGACGATCCGCAGTTGGCCATCGACTGGCAACTGACGTCGGCACCGCTGCTGTCAGCCAAGGACCAGGCCGGGGTGCTGCTTCAGGACGCGGAGCTGTTCCCATGAAGATCCTCGTCTGCGGCCGCAACGGCCAGGTCGCCCAGGCCCTTCAGCAGGCACTGGCCGGGCTTGGCGAGCTGCACCTGCTAGGCCGCGACCAGCTCGACCTGGCTCACCCCGAAGCCGTGCGTGAGCCTCTGCGCCAGCTCGCCCCGGACCTGATCATCAACGCCGCGGCGCACACTGCGGTGGACCAGGCCGAAAGCGAAGCGTCGCTGGCTCACGCCATCAATGCCGAAGGTCCGCGGGTGTTGGCCGAGGAAGCCGCACGCCTGGGTGCGCCGCTGATCCACTACTCCACCGACTACGTGTTCGACGGCAACAAGACAACGCCTTATGTCGAGGATGACCCGGTGCATCCGCTGGGCGTCTACGGCCAGAGCAAGCTCGCAGGCGAGCAGGCGATTGCCGCGGTCGGCGCCGAGCACCTGATTCTGCGTACCAGCTGGGTGTACTCGCTGCATGGGCGCAACTTCCTGCTGACCATGCAGCGCCTGTTGCAGGAGCGCCCGCAATTGAAGGTGGTCGACGACCAGATCGGCGCACCGACCTGGGCCGGGACGATCGCCGCCAGTACCCGCGCCATGATCGAGCGCTGGCAGGCCGGCCAGGCGGGTGCGTGGGGCACTTATCACCTGACAGCCCAGGGCGAAACCTCCTGGTTCGGCTTCGCCCAGGCCATCGCCGAGCAGTTGAAGGCCCGCGACCTGCCCTGCGCCGAACTGCTGCCGATCCCCAGCAGCGAATATCCGACCCCGGCCCGCCGCCCGCTCAACTCTCGTCTGGACTGCTCACGCCTGGCACGTGAATGGCAGGTCAGCCAACCGCATTGGCAGCAAGCGCTGATCGACTGCCTGAAGTAGCGCATAATTGCGCCAGTTCATTCTGGCGCACTTGGCGATGACCTCGACTTCAATCACTTCGCAACGACCCCGCTGGCGCAGCCTGGCCCTGCTGGCCCTGTGCCTGGCTCCGCTGCTGTGGCCGCTGCATCATCTTGCCGAGCGCTACTACCAGGACCAACTGGCCTCGCAGAACCGCCAGACCCTCGACCTCTATGTCGCCAACCTGCTCGGCACCCTGCACCGCTACGAAACCCTGCCACAGATCCTCGGCGATTTGCCGGCCCTGCGTGGCGTGCTGGCCGACCCGTTCAGGCTGGAGGCGGTGACCAACGCCAATCGCCTGTTGCGCGAGATCACCCAGCAGACCGGCGCCGAAGTGATGTACCTGATGGACGTCAGCGGCAATACCCTGGCGGCCTCCAACTGGGACAAGCGCGACAGCTTCGTCGGCCGCAACTTCGCCTTCCGCCCGTACTTCATCGAAGCGATGGAAGGACGGCTGGGCCGCTTCTTCGGCCAGGGCACCACGTCCGCCAAGCGCGGCTACTTCTTCGCAGCCGCGGTGCGTGACGGTGAACGAGTAATCGGCGTGCTGGTGGTCAAGGTCGACCTCGATCACACCGAAACCCTCTGGGGACGCACCCCGGAACAATTGCTGCTGACCGACCAGTACGGCGTGGTGGTGCTCACCTCGCGCCCGGAGTGGCGTTTCCGCGCCACCCGTGTACTGAGCGAAGCAGAACGCAAGGCGATGATCGCAATCCAGCCTTACCCAACCCAGGCCCCGCAACCACTGCGCCTGGAGCCCGAGGCCTGGCTGACCCAGACCCGCGATATCAAGGAGACCGGCTGGCAGGTGAGCATCCTTGCGCCGCGTATCCTGGTCGATCGCTCGGTGCAGACCGTCATGGCCATCGGCGCCGGCGCGTTGCTGGTAACCATGCTCCTGGCCGGGCTGGTGATGCAGCGCCGCCGCCACTACATGGACCGCATCGAACTGGAGGCCCGTGGCCGCCAGGAACTGGAAAACCGCGTGGTGGCGCGCACCGCCGACCTCGAATGGCTGAACAACCGCCTGAAGAACGAAGTGCTGGAGCGCGAGCAGGCACAGCAGGAACTGGTACGCGCCCAGGACGAGCTGGTCCAGGCCGGCAAGCTGTCGGTGCTTGGCACCATGTCGGCGAGCATCAGCCACGAACTCAACCAACCGCTGGCGGCGATCCGCAGCTACGCCGAGAACGCCGAGATCCTGCTCGATCACCAGCGCACCGAGGATGCCCGTGGCAACCTCAAGCTGATCGGCGAACTGACCGGACGCATGGCCTCGATCATCGCCCACCTGCGCGCCTTTGCCCGCCGCGACCGGCATGCCCCGGAAAGCGTGGCCCTGCAACCGGCGCTGGACGATGCCCTGGCATTGCTGGCCAAGCGCCGTCGGGCGATGGCGGTAGAACTGATCCGCGATCTGCCGGACGCCACCCTGTGGGTCCAGGCCGGTGAAACCCGCCTGCGCCAAGTGCTCGGCAACCTGCTGGCCAACGCCCTTGACGCACTCACCGAAAAAGCCAACCCACGCCGCCTCTGGCTGAGTGCCGAGACGCGCGACGACTGCGTCTACCTGTACATTCGCGACAACGGCCCGGGCTTTACCCGGCAAGCGCTGGAGCATGCCAAGGAACCCTTCTTCACCACCAAGACCCGTACCCAGGGTCTTGGCCTGGGCCTGGCGATCTGCGAAAGCCTGATGCGTGCGCTCGGTGGCGAGTTGCTGATGGGCAACCACCCGGAAGGGGGCGCCCTGCTCACCCTGCAACTGCGCATCGCAGCCCCCGGCGCCAACCTGAAACCTTCGGAGGATTCCTCGGCATGACCGAGACACTGATCGACAGTCAAACCCAGGTCATCCTGGTCGATGACGATCCGCACCTGCGCCAGGCCCTGAGCCAGACTCTGGACCTGGCAGGCCTCAAGGTTGCCGCCCTGGCCGACGCCCAGGGCCTGGCCGAGCGCATCGAGCCCGACTGGCCTGGCGTGGTGGTCAGCGATATCCGCATGCCCGGTATCGACGGCCTGCAACTGCTGGAGCAACTGCACACACGGGACAGCGAACTGCCTGTGTTGCTGATCACCGGCCACGGCGATGTGCCGCTGGCAGTACAGGCGATGCGTGCCGGGGCCTATGACTTCCTGGAAAAACCCTTCGCCAGCGATGCCCTGCTCGACAGCGTGCGCCGGGCCCTGGCACTGCGTCGCCTGGTGCTGGACAACCGCAGCCTGCGCCTGGCCCTGAGCGATCGCCAGCAGTTGTCGACACGGTTGGTCGGCCATTCACCCTTGATGCAGCGCCTGCGCGAACAGATCGGCGCCTTGGCAGGCACCCGTGCCGACGTGCTGATCCTTGGCGAGACCGGCGCTGGCAAGGAGGTGGTCGCGCGTGCCCTGCACGACCTGTCGAGCCGTCGCGACGGCCCGTTCGTGGCCATCAACGCCGGCGCCCTGGCCGAGTCAGTGGTCGAGAGCGAGCTGTTCGGCCATGAGCCCGGCGCCTTCACCGGCGCGCAGAAGCGCCGTATCGGCAAGTTCGAGTTCGCCAACGGTGGCACGCTGTTCCTCGACGAAATCGAGAGCATGAGCCTGGACGTGCAGGTCAAGCTGCTGCGTCTGCTGCAGGAGCGCGTGGTCGAGCGCCTGGGCGGCAACCAACTGATACCGCTGGACATCCGCGTGATCGCCGCGACCAAGGAAGACCTGCGTCAGTCGGCCGATCAAGGGCGTTTCCGCGCCGACCTCTACTACCGCCTGAACGTCGCACCGCTGCGCATCCCGGCGCTGCGCGAACGCGGTGACGACATCCTGGTGCTGTTCCAGCACTTCGCCGATGCCGCCAGCCAACGTCACGGCCTGGCACCGCATACCCTGCAACCGGCGCAGCGGGCCATGCTGTTGCGTCACGAATGGCCAGGCAACGTACGCGAACTGCAAAACGCGGCAGAGCGCTTCGCCCTTGGCCTGGAGCTGGCCCTGGACGGCCAGGCGCCCTCTGCCACCGACAGCGCCGAACCGGCACGTGTCGGCAACCTCAGCGAGCAGGTCGAGCAGTTCGAGCGTTCGCTGATCGCCGCCGAGCTGAACCAGCCGCACAGTTCCATGCGTAGCCTGGCCGAAGCCCTTGGCATCCCGCGTAAAACGTTGCACGACAAGCTGCGCAAGCACGGCCTGAGCTTCGCCGACGGCAACAGCCATGACGATCACGAGGAGCCGCGGCCATGACCACCGACAGCCAGTACCTGCAGGCAGTCCTGCACAGCGATATACCGCTGACGCGGGAAATGGGCATGCAAGTCATCGACTGGCGCGAGCAGTGCCTGCGTCTGCAATTGCCGCTGGCGCCCAACGTCAATCACAAGAGCACCATGTTCGGCGGCAGCCTCTACTGCGCCGCCGTACTGGTCGGCTGGGGCTGGCTGCACCTGCGTCTGCGCGAGCTGGGGTTCGATGACGGGCATATCGTCATTCAGGAGGGGCAGATCAGCTACCCGTTGCCCGTGACCGGTGTAGCGGTAGCACGCTGCCCGGCACCGGACGAAAAGGCCTGGGAGCGCTTCCTGACGATGTACCAGCGCCGCGGCCGGGCGCGCCTGACACTGGAGACGTTGGTGAGCAATGCGGGGAGTGAAGAGGCGGCAGTGAGATTCAGCGGGCAGTATGTGCTGCACCGCTGATCAGGCGAGGAGCGAGGCGGCTTCGGTAGTTACTGCCCGATAGCCGCTGCAATGACATTTTGCCGCCAGGGCGCCTTGGCCGGCAGCGCGAGGAAGAACGGATTGAGCAGCGACTCCCGCGCCGGGTAACGGAACGCCTGGCCATCCAGCCCGATCACCTCGCCCCCTGCGCCTTCGACTACCCCCTGCGCCGCCGCGGTATCCCACTGCGAGGTCGGCGCCAGGCGCGGGTAGAAATCGGCAGCGCCCTCGGCCAGCAGGCAGAACTTCAGCGAGCTGCCGATATTGGCCAGTTCCAACGCGCCAACCTCGGCACCGAGCCCAGCCAGCAAGGCTTCCTGCTCGGGGCTGGTATGGCGGCGGCTGGCAACCACGGTGAAACGGCCATCGGCAGGTGGCGCGTTGCGCACGTGAATCGGCTGAGGCTCTGCCTGTAGCTCTGCACGCCATGCACCCAGATCACGACCACCGAAGTAACAGCGGCCACTGGTCGGCATCGACACCACGCCAAACACCACCTCGCCGCGCTCGATCAGGGCAATGTTGACGGTGAATTCCTCGCTGCCGGCGATGAACTCCTTGGTGCCATCCAGCGGATCGACCAGCCACCAACGCGACCAACCCTCGCGGGTGGCCAGCGGGATGTTGCAGTCTTCCTCGGACAACACCGGAATCTGCGGTGCCAGCACCTGCAGGCCGTCGGCGATGATCCGGTGGGCGGCCAGGTCGGCAGCCGTCACCGGCGACTCATCGGCCTTGTTGGTGACTGCGACGCCAGAGCGCCAGAACGGCAGGATCGCCTCGCCCGCCAGTTGCGCCAGTTTCACCACTTCGTGCATCAGTTGCAGGTCGTTCATGCGCTCAGCAGCCCCCGCTGGATCAGCAGGTCACGGGCCAGGTACAACGCTGCCAGCGCTCGCCCTTCGCTGAATTGCGGGTGCATGGCCAGGGCCGATAGTTCGCGCAGGTTGACCTTGTCGACGCGCATCGGCTCGGGCTCATCGCCTTCCAGGCGCTCTTCGTAAAGGTCGCTGGCCAGCACCACCTGGATCTTCTGGCTCATGTAGCCGGGCGACAGCGACAGCTCGGTGAGGTGCTCCAGTTGCCGTGCGCCGAAACCGGCTTCTTCCTTGAGCTCACGATCAGCGGCGGCCAGTACGTCCTCGCCCGGCTCGATCAGGCCCTTGGGCAGCGACAGCTCGTATTCGTCGGTGCCGCCGCAGTACTCCTCGACCAGCACCGCATGCTCGGCGTCGAGCATGGCCACGATCATCACCGCCCCATAACCGTTGCCTCGACCGACCAGACGCTCGTAGGTGCGCTCGTTGCCATTGGAGAAGCGCAACTGCACCGCTTCGACCCGGAACAGGCGGCTGCTGGCGACGATCTCGCGACTGAGGACAGTGGGTTTCTGGCGCATGGGTGCGGCTCCTTGGCGTGAACGGGTTACTATACCGTGGCTTGCCGACCGATCGAGAATTTCCAATGCCTGTTCTGCCCTGGTCCGCCATCGATACCGTCCTGCTGGACATGGACGGCACCCTGCTCGACCTGCACTACGACAACCGCTTCTGGCTCGAACACCTGCCCCAGCGCTACGCCGAGCTGCATGGCGTAAGCCGCGCGATGGCCGAGCTGGAGCTGCGACCGCTGTTCGAGCGCCATGCTGGCACCCTGAACTGGTATTGCCTGGACTTCTGGAGCCGCGAACTGCGCCTGCCGATCCGCGAACTCAAGCGCGAGATCGCCGACCTGATTGCCCTGCGTCCGGACGCCGACACCTTTCTTGCCGCCATCGGCAAGGCTGGCAAGCGCGTGGTGATGATCACCAACGCCCACCGCGACTCACTGTCGCTGAAGCTCGAGAAGGTGCAGCTTGCGCCGTATTTCGAACGGCTGATCAGCTCGCACGACTACGGCTACCCGAAAGAGAGCCCGCAGTTCTGGGATGCCCTGCGCGCCGATATCGGCTTCGAGCCCGCGCGCAGCCTGTTCATCGACGACACCCTGGCGATCCTGCGCAGTGCGCAGCGGTTCGGGGTGAGGCATCTGCTGGCAGTGCGCCAGCCCGATAGCCGGGCGGATGTGCGCGATACGCAGGAATTTGCGGCGGTCGAGGATTACCGGGAGTTGTTGCTGGGGCTTTGAGGGCCTCATCGCGGGACAAGCCCGCGATGAGCGCAACACCGATCCTCAGTCAGGAATACGCAGCACCTGCCCCGGATAGATCTTGTCCGGATGTGACAACAACGGCTTGTTGGCCTCGAAGATCTTCTGGTATTTGCTGGCATCGCCATACTCGGCCTTGGCGATCGCACTCAGGGTGTCGCCCTTCTTCACCGTGACGAACCGGGCCGCCTGCGCCACCGGCCCGATGACGGTGATCTGGTCATCCACCGAAGCCACCCCGGCGATGTTGCCTGCCGCCAGGATGATCTTCTCCTTCTCCTCCTGACTCGCCACCTCGCCCTTGAGGATGACCTTGTCACCCTCTACGGTGGCCGAAATGTTCGGATTGCCCAGGCCCACGCTCTCCACGTGCTTCTTCAACTGCTCCTCGGCATTGGCATTGCCGGGGGTCAGCAGATCGATCAACTTCTCGCCGGCTTCCTTCACGAAACTGAACAGGCTCATGACGCGCTCCTTGTTGATGATTCCTCGGAACCTGAGAGTCTAGGCCAGGAATCCCTACCCCGCTCCACTGCGACCAATCGACGCGGTCTATCACGGCATCGACCCTAGCGATTAGACGCGGCGCGCCCACAAGCCTAGGCTTGTGCAAGTAAAAAGCCGCCGGTGATCCGCCCCGATGAACAGCAAGCCCCCGGTCTGCGCGGCATCAACGCCCCTGTCACTGCCTGCCGCCAGCAACACCTACGACTACGTACAGCTCTCCGACCAGGCGAGCGACAGCACGCCCCTGGCCGAAGAAGTCGCCCTGGCGATCGTCTACAACGGCCTCAACCAGGCGGTGATGCTGGTCAGCCCGACCGATCTGGAAGACTTCGCCGTTGGCTTCAGCATTGGCAGCGGCATCGTTTCCAGCACTGAAGACATCTACGACCTGAAGCTCTCCGGTAGTGGTTCGGCGCTGTATGCCGACCTCGAGATCTCCAGCCGTGCGTTCTGGAACCTCAAGAACCAGCGCCGCCAGTTGGCCGGCACCAGCGGCTGCGGCCTGTGTGGCGTCGAGGCCCTGGAGCAGGCGTTGCCCGAACTCGAGGCTCTACCCGGCGCGCCCCTGCCGCCGGTGGAATGGCTCAAGGACCTGCGCCAGCGCATCGACGCCTTCCAGCCTCTGGGCCAGCACTGCGGCGCTGTTCATGCGGCGCTGTTCATGGACCGCCACGGCGAACTGCTGCTGGGCCGCGAAGACATCGGCCGGCACAACGCCCTCGACAAGCTGATCGGTGCCCTGCTGCGCCAGCGCATCGACACCCACGGCGGCCTGGCCATCGTCACCAGCCGCTGCAGCCTGGAGCTGATCCAGAAAGTCCTGCGTGCCGGCATCCAGACCCTGGTCAGCCTGTCGGCACCGACCGGCCTTGCCCTGCAATGGGCACGCAAGCACAACCTCAACCTCATCCATCTGCCCAAACACAGTGCACCGCGGGTATTCAGCCCAGCGGCGGAGTCGTAAAAGCCGTGACCTCCTTCGAGAAACTTCCAGACAACGCCCCCGCTTCCACCCCACGCTACAAGCCCTACCACGGCCCAGCCGGCGGCTGGGGCGCATTGCGCAGCGTGGCCAAGGCCTGGGTCGGCAGCGACAACGCGCTGAAGAACCTGCGTGCACTCCTCAAGACCAACCAGAACGGCGGCTTCGACTGCCCTGGCTGCGCCTGGGGCGACTCGCCCGAGAGCGGCATGGTCAAGTTCTGCGAGAACGGCGCCAAGGCCGTCAACTGGGAGGCCACCAAGCGTCGCGTCGACGCTGCCTTCTTCGCTCGCTACAGCGTCAGTGCGCTGCTCGAGCAGAGCGACTACTGGCTCGAGTACCAGGGCCGCCTGACCGAGCCGATGGTCTATGACCCGGCCAGCGACCGTTACCAGCCGATTGCCTGGGATGCAGCCTTCGAGCTGATCGCCAGCCACCTCAAGGCGCTGGAGTCACCAGACCAGGCCGAGTTCTATACCTCCGGGCGGGCCAGCAACGAGGCGGCGTACCTGTACCAACTGTTCGTGCGCGCCTTCGGCACCAACAACTTCCCTGACTGCTCGAACATGTGCCACGAGGCCAGCGGCGTGGCCCTGGGGCAAAGCGTCGGCGTCGGCAAGGGTACCGTCACCTACGACGACTTCGAACATGCCGACGCGATCTTCGTCCTGGGCCAGAACCCCGGCACCAACCATCCACGCATGCTCGACCCGCTGCGCGATGCCGTGAAGCGCGGCGCCCAGGTGGTCTGCGTCAACCCGCTCAAGGAGCGCGGCCTGGAACGCTTCCAGCACCCGCAACATCCACTGGAGATGTTGCTCAACAGCGACCGGCCGACCAATACCGCATTCTTCCGCCCGGCACTGGGTGGCGACATGGCGTTGCTGCGCGGCATGGCCAAGTTCCTGCTGCAGTGGGAGCGTGAGGCTCAAGCCAATGGCGAGCCGGCGATCTTCGATCATGTGTTCATCGCCGAGCACGGCCAAGGCGTGAACGAGTACCTGGCGGTGGTCGATGCCACGCCGTGGGAGCAGATCGTCGAACAGTCAGGCCTGACCCTCGACGATATCGAGTTGTCGGCACGCATGTACTGCAAAGGCAAACGCGTGATCATGTGCTGGGCGATGGGGATCACCCAGCACCGCCACTCGGTGCCGACCATCCAGGAAATCGTCAACCTGATGCTGCTGCGCGGCAACATCGGTGTGCCTGGCGCCGGCCTGTGCCCGGTACGCGGCCACAGCAACGTACAGGGCGACCGCACCATGGGCATCAACGAGCGCCCGCCGGTAGCCCTGCTCGATGCCATCGAGAAGCGCTTCGGCTTCCCGGTGCCACGCAGCAATGGTCACAACACGGTCGAGGCGATCCACGCCATGCTCGAAGGCCGGGCCAAGGTGTTCATCGGATTGGGCGGCAACTTCGCCCAGGCCACCCCGGATACCGAGCGCACCGCCCAGGCCCTGCGCAACTGTGCGCTGACCGTGCACATCAGCACCAAGCTCAACCGCAGCCACCTGATCCATGGCCAGCAGGCATTGATCCTGCCGTGCCTGGGCCGCACCGATATCGACCTGCAGGCCGAAGGCCCGCAGGCGGTCACGGTGGAAGACTCGTTCAGCATGGTCCACGCCTCCAACGGCCAGTTGCGCGCGCTGTCCAAGCAGATGCGCTCGGAACCTGCGGTAGTCGCAGGCATCGCCGCCGCCACCCTGGGCAACCATCCTGTGGACTGGAACTGGGTAGTGGCCGACTATGATCGGATCCGCGACCTCATCGCCGATACCATCCCCGGTTTTGCCGACTTCAACCAGCGCCTGAACCTGCCGGGTGGTTTCTACCTGGGCAACAGCGCAGGCAGCCGCCAGTGGAAGACCGCGAGCGGCCGCGCCAACTTCAAGCCCAACCTGCTGCCCGACACCCTGCTCGACGAACGCGTGCGCGCCAGCGGCCAGGTGCCTGACCTGATCATGCAGTCGATGCGTTCGCACGATCAGTACAACACCACCATCTATGGCCTGGACGACCGCTACCGCGGCGTGCGCGGCCAGCGCGAAGTGCTGTTCGCCAACGAGGCCGACATCATTCGCCTGGGCTTCCAGCCAGGGCAGAAGGTCGACATCGTGTCGTTGTGGGGCGATGAGCATGTGCGTCGGGTGGAGGGTTTCACCCTGCTGGCTTTCGACATTCCGGCGGGGCAGGCAGCCGCCTACTACCCCGAGGTGAATCCGCTGGTTCCGCTGGAGAGCATCGGCGACGGCAGCCACACGCCAACCTCGAAGTTCATCGCCATCAAGCTCGAGGCGGCGCGCGGGAACGGGCGTATCATCTGAAAGGCGCGGACCGTCCCGCGCTGACGGCCGACCAGAAAACAAAAAGCCCCGGCGTAGTAACCGGGGCTTTTTGTTGTCTCAAGTAACCTGAGACCGACAAAAACGAATAAAGTTTCATAGCCAAATCAGCAAGTTAGGAAATTGTGTACAACTCGTGCTACTCGTCGGATTTCCATTGCCAGCCGCTTCGCCGAGCCTCAAATTTCGCCTCGTCATCCCTCTGAGGCTCTCTTGATGAAGAAGTACTCCTCGATTCTGTTGTTGTCTTTTGGTCTGCTCAGCGGCGTTGCCATGGCAGGCGGCACCACCGAGGCCGGCATTGGCGGCGCATTGGGTGGGGTACTGGGCTCGGTGGTCGGCCAGTCCATCGGCGGCAACACCGGCTCGGCCATTGGCGCGGGCCTGGGTGGTGCGGCGGGCAGTGCCGTCGGTGCCGACAAGCGCCAGCGTGGTGAAGCCGCCATTGGTGGTGCCCTGGGCGCGGCGGGCGGTAACGTCGTCGGCCGCCAGGTTGGCGGCAGCACCGGTAGCCTGATCGGCGCAGCCGCAGGTGGCGGTGCCGGCGGTGCGCTCGGCAACTACATGGGCAACAAGGCCGACGAAGACGACCGTCACGACCGCGATCGTGACCGGCGTTACCGCCGTGGCGACGACCGTCGCCATTGGGACAACGGCCATCACTATGGCCATCGCAAGCACAAGCGCCACTGGCGTGACTGATCGGCGTCCATTCACCTACGCCTGATGCCTAAGGCCCCGCCCTCACCCGGCGGGGCCTTTGCATTCTGGCAGGTCGAGGGCTTAAGGGACACCCCGATATGGAGGCAACTAGCCACTAGCTATCATTTCCCACCGCCATCACAACAGGGGACGCAGGGAATGCGCACGAGCCTCGTCGATCCAATACGCCAGCCCGACGCCGGGGAAGCAGAAGGATGACGGACGATACGCGCCCGCCACGCCTCGACCACGCCTGCTTCCAGCGCATCCGCCAGCGGGTTTCCCAGGCCACCGGCCTGCAACTGGCAGACGATCGCCAGAACGTGGTCGCCCATCGGCTGCATGCACGCTTGCGGTTACACCGGCTGGCGAGCTTCGAGGCCTACCTCGACCTGATCGATGCACACCCCAGCGAACAGACGCACCTGCTGCACCTGCTCATCGCCCGGGACACCTACTTCTTTCGCGAGCACCGCCACTTCGAACAGTTGCTGCGCTGGCTTCCCACACTTGCTCATCCTGCGCGCCTGTGGAGTGCGGCCTGTGCCAGTGGCGAAGAAGCCTGGAGCCTGGCCATGGTCGCGCAACAAAGCACATCCGCCGGCTGGCAGGTGCTCGCCAGCGACTACGACAGCGCACTGCTGCGACAGGCTGAGGCCGGTGTCTACGACATCGCCCAGGCCCGCTACTTTCCCCATGGCTGGCTGGACCGCCATTGCCTGTGTGGCGCCGACGAAGCAGCCGGTCGTCTACGTATCGCACCGGGCCTGCGCGAACGGGTACGCTTCGAGACAATCAACCTGATCAAGCCATTGCCGACCGATCTGGGCGAGTTCGATGTGATCCTGCTACGCAACCTGCTCGCGGGCTTCGACGCGCGATGCAAGGCCGATGTCCTGCTGCGCCTGATGCCTCACCTGCGTCCGGGCGGACTGCTGATGATCGGCCACAGCGAAAGCATCCACGGCCTGGATCTGCCCCTGCGGCCACTACTGCCGTCGGTGTTCGAACGCCTATGATGAATAGCACTGCCGCATCGAACGGCAGACAAGGACTGGTCGCGCCCCCGCGCGGCAGTGCGCTTGTGGATCGAGCAGGCCTGCCGCCCCCCATCCCTTGCGAAACAGGCCTTGACCCATGCCCTGCCGAATCCTGCTTGCCGACGACTCGCCACTTTTCCGCGCCGGCCTGCGCGCCCTGCTCGAACAGAAGAAGGAATATGCCGTGGTCGGAGACACCAACGACGGCATGAGCGCCGTGGCGCTGGCGGAGAAGCTGCGGCCGGAGATCGTCGTGCTCGATATGAACAGCGATGCGCTGGATTGTCAGCAGGTGTTGCAGGAGCTGTTCATCCGGGTTCCGGCCACACGCGTGCTGATGCTCTCGACCCGCTCGGAACTGGAGCATGTGATGAGTTGCCTGCAACTCGGCGCCCAGGGCTTCCTGCTCAAGAGCGCCACCGTCGCAGAATTCGAGCAGGCCTTGCAGACCTTGCGCAGCGGCGGACAATACCTTTCCTCGACAGTGTTGCCAATGGTCATCGGGCAGGCCCTCAAGCACAGTCGTAAACGTCCGCCCAGCCCCGCACAAGCGCCGCTGACCACGCGTCAGCTGGAAGTCCTGCGCCTGATCGCTCGCGGCGAGAGCACCCGCTCCATCGCCGATGGGCTGGGGCTGAGCATCAAGACCATCGAGGCCCATCGCTCGCAGATCATGCACCGCCTGCAGATCCACGATGTTCCAGGGTTGGTGCTGTTTGCCGTGCGCGAGGGGATCATCCGCCTCAACGATTGAGCGACAGCCCCGCCAGGATCAGTTGCAGGGTTTCCGGCAGCACTGCCGGTTGCCCCGTGCTGCGTTCGATGAACACCTGCACCACGGTGCCCGCCGCACAGGGCTCGACCTCGCCCGGCCGGTACAACGCCAGGCGAAACTCCACTGTGCTGCCAGCAAGCCGGGTTACTCCCAGGCCAACCTCCAGCACATCGGGAAACCCGGGCAAGGCATAGAAATCCGCGGCAGAACTGACCACGAACCCGGCCAGCTCACCGTCGCGCAGGTCCAGCTCGGCCTGCTCGACGAGAAATGCCTGAATGGCCGTCTCGAAGAAGGCATGCACCGTGGAACCGCCAAGGTGGCCGTTGTGGTCGTTGTCCTGTGGACGCGTGAGGATGGGGTGGAAATGAGAAAAGGCGCTGCGTTGGATGGTCTCGGTCATGGGGTATCCAAGGCGGGTGGCAGGAAAGGGGAGCTTCCCACATCTGGTCTGGAAAACCATAGCCGCAAACACAGTGCTCGCTCGCCAGACATGAAAAAGCCGCCCCGAAGGGCGGCTTTTCACTGCGGGCAGTACAGCTTACAGCTGCGGGCCAGCGGCCTTGATGGCGTCGGAAACTTCGAACTTCTTGAAGTTTTCGATGAACAGCTTGGCCAGGCCTTTGGCGGCCTCGTCGTAAGCGGCCTTGTCAGCCCAGGTGGCGCGCGGGTTGAGCAGCTCGGTATCGACGCCTGGAACGAACTTCGGTACGTCCAGGTTGATGATGTCCAGGTGCTCGGTTTCAGCACCGACCAGAGCACCGCTCTGGATCGCGGCGATCACGCCACGGGTGGTCGGGATGCTGAAGCGCTTGCCAACACCGTAGCCACCGCCGGTCCAGCCGGTGTTGACCAGGTAAACCTTGGAGTTGAAGCCGTTGATACGCTTGATCAGCAGCTCGGCGTATTCGCCTGCAGGACGGGCGAAGAACGGCGCGCCGAAGCAGGTGGAGAAGGTCGACTTGATGCCGCCGCCCGAACCCATTTCGGTGGAACCGACCAGCGCGGTGTAGCCCGACAGGAAGTGGTAGGCCGCCTGCTCGTTGTTCAGGATCGACACCGGAGGCAGAACGCCGGTCAGGTCGCAGGTCAGGAAGATGACCGCGTTAGGCTCGCCACCCAGGTTGGCTTCGGCACGCTTGGCGACGTGCTCCAGTGGGTAGGCGGCACGGCTGTTCTGGGTCAGGCTGACATTGGTGTAGTCGGCGTGGCCGGCTTCGTCGATGACGACGTTTTCCAGCACCGCGCCATGCTTGATGGCTTTCCAGATGACCGGCTCGTTCTTCTCGGACAGGTCGATGCACTTGGCGTAGCAACCACCTTCCATGTTGAAGACGACACCTTCGCCCCAACCGTGCTCGTCGTCACCGATCAGGTAACGGCTTTCGTCGGCGGAGAGGGTGGTCTTGCCAGTACCGGACAGGCCGAAGAACAGGGTCACATCGCCGTCTTCGCCGATGTTGGCCGCGCAGTGCATCGGCAGCACGTCGACTTCCGGCAGCAGGAAGTTCTGTACCGAGAACATGGCCTTCTTCATTTCGCCGGCGTAGCGCATGCCAGCGATCAGCACTTTCTTCTGGGCGAAGTTGAGGATCACGCAACCATCGGAGTTGGTGCCGTCACGCTCTGGAACGCACTCGAAGTTGGCGACGTTGAGGATCTGCCACTGGTCGCGGCCGGCCGGGTTGAACTGGCCTTTTTCCGGATTGATGAACAGGCAACGGCCGAACAGGTTCTGCCAGGCGGTCTGGGTGGTCATCTTGACCGGCAGGTAGTGCTCGGCCGCGGCACCGACATGAACGTAGGAGACGAAGTGTTCCTGGGCGTTGTTGAACGCCTCGACGCGGTCCCACAGGGCATCGAACTTGTCGGCCGGGAACTTGCGGTTGATCGGGCCCCAGGCGATGGCGGCAGAGGTGCTCGGTTCATCGACGATGAAACGGTCAGCGGGCGAACGGCCAGTACGGTGACCGGTTTCCACGACCAGTGCGCCAGTATCGGCCAGCACGCCTTCACCGCGTTGCAGCGCATGTTTTACCAGCTCGTCGACGGTCAGGTCGGTGTACACGGTGTTGTTGGCTTGCGTCATGAGATACCCCATCCGGCCCGAGGCCGAGTGCTCCAAACGTTTTGTAGTGGCCTGTTTCAAACTACTACAGCGAAAAAAGTGGCCGGATTATGCCAGAAACGCCCAAAAAAAGTAGGCCCCTCCTGTCGTAACTGCGCTTTCACGCAATTAGACAGGAGAATCTCCTGTAGTGAAGCGTTTCAGTGGCGAGTTTCTGACGCCTCGTCCGTGCCACCACCCGCAAACAATTGCGCTACATCGCTGGCATCGAAGAAATACCGCTCGTTGCAGAACTGGCAATCGATCTCGACCTGGCCACCGCATTCCTCCACCAGCGCCTTGGCATCCGCCTCGCCGAGGCTGACCAGGGCGTTGCCGGAACGCTCACGCGAGCAGCTGCAGTGAAAGCGCAGTGGCTCGATGTCGAAGAGGCGTACGGCGTCCTCGTGATAGAGGCGGTGCAGGAGGGTTTCGTTGCCTTCGGCCCACTCTTCGGGCTTCAGCGTGCTGGCCATGGCCACGACGTGTTGCCAGCTGTCTTCGCGCTCTTCTTCATCACGCTGGCGGTCGACCGGCAACTGCTGCAGCAGCAGGCCACGGGCTTTGCCCGTCGAGGTGTCGAGCCAGAAGCGCGTGTTGAGCTGCTGGGATTGCACGAAGTAGTTGGTGAAGCATTCGGACAGGTTGGCGCCATCGAGCTCAACGGTGCCTTGGTAGCGCTGGCCCTTGACCGGGTCGATGGTCAGCGTGAGGTGACCACCAGGCATCAGGTCGGCCAGGGTCGCGTCAGTCGCGATCTGCTCGGCCTCGTAACGCGCCATGCCGCGGATGTCGCGCTCGCCCGAGCACTCCACCATCAGCAGCGGGATTGGCCCTTGCGAGCGCGCCTGCAGGATCAGCAGGCCATCGAACTTGAGTGCGCCGACCAGCAGCGAGGTGGCAGCCATCAGCTCACCCAGCAGAGCGGCAACCGGCTGCGGATAAGGGTGACGGGCAAGCACTTCGCTGTAGCTCTTGTCGAGCTCGACCCATTCGCCGCGCACATCGCGCTCTTCGAACAGGAAGCGTTGGGTGAAATCGGTATCCGGTAAATCGCTCATGGTTTTGGCTATCTGAAAATTCTGAAAAGAGTGACAAAATGATTACAGGAGCCTACAAAGGCCCGTGTTAAAGCGCGCACGACGCGCGGAAATTCAGCTGGCAATTGAGGTATTTTATGGATAATCGACCACTGTTCCAAGAAAAGTGGTCCTGGGGACCTCTGGCAGCCTGCACTTTACTGCCGATCGCTCTACTGTGTTTCTGGTTGTGGCCGTTTGGCCAGATCCTGTTCCTGACTTTCGACGAGTGGCTATTCCGTGCACTCAACGGCCCACTGGCAGACAGCACCACCTGGCGCTACATCTGGACCTTGGGCAGCCTGCGCCCCTTCGACATCGTCGTCGGTCTGATCCTGCTCCTGCTGCTGATCAAGGGCGACTGGGTGTTCAAGGCCGTGCAGGTACGGCAGGCATTCTTCGGCTTTTTCGTCAGCCTGCTCCTCTTAGTGGTGGTTCGCGCGCTGTTTTCCAAGTGGGTGGATGCATCCGGATGGCAGCATGACAGCCCGTCGATCGTATTCGACGACGCCGTGCGCCTGAGCCACTACTACCCGAACCTTGAAGCCCACTGGGAACTGAAGGACCGTTCCAGCAAGAGCTTCCCGGGCGATCACGCCTCGGTACTGCTCCTCTGGGCGCTGTTCATGAGTCTGTTCAGTCGCCGGCTGGTGCAAAGCCTGGTGATCTGGGGGCTGGCCGTGCTGTTCATGCTGCCGCGTCTGGTTGCTGGTGCGCACTGGGGGCAGGATGACTACATCGGTGGTCTGGGGATGGCATTACTGGCTCTGGGCTGGACCGTGCATACACCTCTCGCGGCCAAGGCCAGCGCGGCACTGGTGCGCTGGACCTCACCGCTGTTCAGGGTACTCGGCAAGCTGCCGCTGATCGGGCGCATGAGCGTGATGCGTACAGCCTTCTAAGCGCAACTGACGGCGCAGGTCTACTCGAAACTGCCATGCAGTTGGTGGATCTGCCGCCGTTGCTTCTTGTTCGGCCGGCCGTCGGTGGTCACACCCATCGCCCCGGCCTTGCGCAGTTCGGCGGCCTGCTCGCGGCGCTTCACGCTGTCGGCGGTTTCCTCGTAGAGGGTCTGCGCCTCGGGCGCCCCACGACGCACCACCGACAGCGCCTTGACCACCACGGTCTTCTCGTCGAAACCGGTGCGCAGCACGAACTCGTCACCTACCCGCGGTTCCTTGCCCGGTTTGCAGCGCTCACCACGGCAATGCACCTTGCCGCTCTCGATCGCCGCCTTGGTCAGCGCACGCGTCTTGTAGAAGCGCGCCGCCCACAGCCATTTGTCCAGGCGGACCTTGTCGTCGTCTTCCGCTTTCTGTGCCATCCCTCTACCTAGAATTCTGTCTTTAACGGAACTGTACTACCGTAACTGTCGGATGCAAAAAGTCCGCGCCATGCTTACAGTTCACCACCTCATTCGCAGGGTGTGCTTCGTGAAAACATTTGACCATCTGACAGTGATCGGCCTGCGCGAGTGGATCGCCCTGCCCGACCTCGGTCTCGCCGGGCTTCGGGCCAAGATCGACACCGGCGCCAGCACCTCCAGCCTGCACGCCACCGACATCGAACCCTTCGAGCGCGACGGCCAGTCCTGGGTACGTTTCACCGCGCACCTGGGTTCTGTAGTGCAACTGCGTCATCGCCGCTGCGAAGCGCCTCTGGTGACCATGAAAACCATCAAGAGCTCCAACGGCCATGCCCAGACCCGCTATGTGATCCGAACGCCACTGGCATTGGGCGACCGGGTCTGGGAAGTGGAATTCACCCTGGCTTGCCGCAAGAGCATGCGCTATCGGTTGTTACTTGGATCGAAAGCCTTGGTCCACGGTCAACTGGTCGTCAACCCCGGCCTCAAGTACGTTCAGGACAAACCGGCCTTCCCGGCCACTCTCTCCCCTGTCACAGGTGCTGCATGAAGATCGCCGTGCTTTCGCGCAACCCGCGTCTGTATTCCACCCGCCGCCTGGTCGAAGCCGGCACCCAGCGCGGCCATGAAATGGTCGTGATCGATACCCTGCGCGCCTACATGAACATCGCCAGCCACAAGCCGCAGATCCACTATCGCGGCAAACCGCTGGAAGGTTTCGATGCAGTGATCCCGCGTATCGGCGCCTCGGTAACCTTCTATGGCTGCGCAGTGCTGCGTCAGTTCGAGATGATGGGCGTCTACCCGCTCAATGAATCGGTGGCCATCGCCCGCTCGCGCGACAAGCTGCGCTCTTTGCAATTGCTGTCACGCCGCGGCATCGGCCTGCCGATCACAGGTTTCGCTCACTCGCCGGATGACATTCCCGACCTGATCCAGATGGTCAATGGTGCACCGCTGGTGATCAAGGTGCTCGAGGGCACCCAGGGCATCGGCGTGGTGCTGTGCGAAACGACCAAGGCTGCCGAGTCGGTCATCGAAGCGTTCATGGGCCTGAAGCAGAACATCATGGTCCAGGAATACATCAAGGAGGCTGGCGGCGCCGACATCCGCTGCTTCGTGGTTGGTGACAAGGTCATCGCCTCGATGAAGCGCCAGGCCAAACCCGGTGAGTTCCGCTCCAACCTGCACCGCGGTGGAGTGGCCAGCCTGATCAAGATCACCCCCGAGGAACGCATGACGGCCATTCGCGCGGCCAAGGTCATGGGCCTCAGCGTGGCTGGTGTGGATATCCTGCGCTCCAATCATGGCCCGCTGGTGATGGAGGTGAATTCGTCGCCGGGGCTGGAGGGCATCGAAGTCACCACCGGCAAGAACGTTGCCGGGATGATCATCGAACACCTGGAGAAGAACGGCGGACCGAACCAGACCCGGACCAAAGGCAAGGGTTGATTCGAAATCGTGTAGGTCTCTTCGCGGTTTTAGCCATAAAGAGACCACAGAACCTCACACGGCATCGCGCGGCAGCAACAACCCCAAGGGCAAGCGTACCCGCGCCTCGATCCCGCCACCGGAGCGGTTGCGCAACTCGACATTGCCGCCATGCTGGGCGGCGATCCGCTTGACGATCGCCAGGCCCAGCCCGGTGCCCTTGCCCCCACGTGCACGGTCGCCGCGAATGAACGGATTGAAGATGGTCTCCAGTTCCGATTCGTCGATCCCCGTGCCCCGGTCCAGCACGCTGAGTACCACGTACGGCGCCCCCTGCTCACCTGACACATAAGCCGCCACCTCGACGCCCTTGCCCGCATGGTGCAGGGCATTGCCGATCAGGTTGCCCAGCATGCGCTTGAGCGACACGCGCCGTAGCGGGAAGGGTGGAATAGGCTCCAGGCACAGGCGCACGCGCTCTTCGGGCTGGTTATACGGCGCCACCACCTCGCGAATCAGATCACCCAGGTCGACCTCCTCCACCGGCTCGTCGCGGCCATCGCGAATGAAGGCCAGGAACTGGTCGAGAATGGCGTCCATGTCTTCGATGTCGCGCACCATGTCGTCGCTGAGCTCACTTTCGTTCCCCATCAGCGACAGCGACAGCCGTAGCCGGGTCAATGGCGTACGCAGGTCGTGGGAGACACCCGCCAGCATGAGCTCGCGCTCGCGCCCGGCCTGCTCGACATCCTCGGCCATCTGGTTGAACGCACGGTACACCTCGGTCATCTCGCTGGGTGTATCGCTGATGGGCAGGCGCACGCTGCGCCCCTGCCCAAGCTGACGGGCAGCGAACACCAGGCGTTTGAGCGGCTGGTTGAGCTGGCGCACGAAGATCCAGGCCGACGCGGTGGACAGCAGGCCGATGGCCAGGAACCAACCGAGCACGTTCCAGATCTTCTGCCCGCGCAACGGGTGCGGATACAACGGCACCTTCAGCCAACCCGGCCCCAGGCTCGGCGCATTGACCCACAGTGCCGGCGGCGCATGGATGCGCAGGCGTACCTCGGTATCCTCGCCCAGCTCAGCCTGCATCTGGCGCTGGTAGATCTCGCTGTACGGCCAGTGCTGCTCACCCTCCGGCACACCCGAGCCGGTCACGCGGATCAGACCGGCCGCCTCGGCGATCTGGTCCCGGTTCTCTTCATCGGCCGCCCAATAGGCACGCAAGGTCAGCGCCACACCGTGGCTGTACTGGCGGTCGACCAGAACGTCCTCGTTCATCAGCAGGTACACCAGCGTCAGCGCCTTGGAAAACAGGACGACGATCAGTACCAGCCACAAGGTGCGGGCGAAGAAGCTTTGCGGAAACCAGAGAGGCGTTTTCATTGGCGACGATTACTGCACGGCGGGAACAAGCAAGGCGGGGACCACAGACGAAAACAGGGCGACCCTTGCGGGCCGCCCTGCCGTGTCATGGCAGCGGTTCATTTACCGGCATTTCCGTCCGGCACGAAGACATAACCCACACCCCAGACCGTCTGGATGTAGCGAGGCTTCGATGGATCGGGCTCGATCATGCGGCGCAGACGCGAGATCTGCACATCGATGGAGCGCTCCAGGGCATCCCACTCACGGCCGCGGGCCAGGTTCATCAATTTGTCGCGGGTCAGCGGTTCGCGAGCATGCATGACCAGAGCCTTGAGCACGGCGAATTCACCGGTGGTGAGCATGTGCACTTCATCGCCGCGCTTGAGTTCGCGGGTGGCCAACGACAGCTCGTAGTCGCCGAACGTGACGGTTTCTTCCTCGCTGCCCGGGGCGCCAGGAACGCTCGGAGCCTGGCGCCGCAGCACGGCCTTGACCCGCGCGACCAGCTCGTCGGGGTTGAACGGCTTGGCGAGATAATCGTCAGCGCCCAGTTCAAGGCCCTTGATGCGGCTAAGCTCGTCGCCCTTGGCGGTGAGCATGATGATCGGGATCTGGTTGTTCGCCGCGCGCAGGCGGCGGCAGGCGGAGAGGCCGTCTTCGCCCGGCAGCATGAGATCGAGCACCACCAGGTTGAACACTTCACGGGCCAGCAGGCGGTCCATCTGCTCGACGTTCGGCACGGCGCGGGCACGGAAGCCCTTGCTGGTGAAGAAACGCTCCAGCAGGCTGCTCAGCCCCGGATCGTCGTCAACGATGAGAATCTTTTCGCCTTCAGCAATGTTTGCGGTGCTGGTCATCAATAACTCCTCTGATATCGCCGCGCATTATGGCGTAGCCATTGCGACGCGTGCCGTGTGCATTGTTAGCAGATTTTTCCCCGGGTGCCACTTCTCGCTCGACACACATGGCTCAGCGCCATCACCGCAAGCCGGACTCGATGGGTATAATGCGCGGCTTTCATCCAGTGCCGCCGGGCCTGAACCCCCACTGCGGCCTTAGTATTCACTATTTGTCAGGTGGTTCTCATGGACAGCATCAACAGCCGTATCGCCGAGGAACTGGGCGTGCGCCCACAACAGGTCGAGGCGGCCGTGGGCCTGTTGGACGAAGGCTCGACGGTGCCCTTCATCGCCCGTTACCGCAAGGAAGTGACCGGCAGCCTGGACGATACGCAACTGCGCCACCTGGAAGAGCGCCTGCGTTACCTGCGTGAACTCGACGAGCGCCGCGCCAGCATCCTGGCCAGCATCGAGGAGCAGGGCAAGCTGACCCCGGAACTGGCCCGCGAGATCAAGCTCGCCGACACCAAGACCCGCCTCGAAGACCTTTACCTGCCTTACAAGCAAAAGCGCCGCACCAAGGGCCAGATCGCCCTGGAAGCCGGCCTGGGTGAATTGGCCGACGGCCTGTTCGACGACCCGCAGCGCGACCCTGAAAGCGAAGCCGCGCGCTTCGTCGACGCCGACAAAGGCGTCGCCGACGTCAAGGCCGCCCTCGAAGGCGCCAAGTACATCCTCATGGAGCGCTTCGCCGAAGACGCCGCCCTGCTCGACAAACTGCGCGGTTTCCTCAAGCAGGAGGCGGTGCTCACCGCGCGCGTGGTGCCGGGCAAGGAAGAGGAAGGCGCCAAGTTCCGCGACTACTTCGCCCACGACGAACTGCTGCGCAACGCCCCGTCGCACCGCGCCCTGGCGATCTTCCGCGGTCGCAACGAAGGCGTACTGAGCGCCTCGCTCAAGGTCGGCGAGGAACTACCGGGCACACTGCACCCCTGCGAGCTGATGATCGCCAGCCACGTTGGTATCGAGAACCGCGGCCGCCCGGCCGACAAATGGCTGGGCGAGGTGGTGCGCTGGACCTGGAAGGTCAAGCTCTACACCCACCTGGAAACCGACCTGTTCGGCGAGCTGCGCGACAACGCCGAAAGCGAGGCGATCAACGTCTTCGCCCATAACCTGCACGACCTGCTGTTGGCCGCCCCCGCCGGCCCGCGTGCCACCCTGGGCTTCGACCCGGGCCTGCGCACTGGCTGCAAGGTTGCGGTAGTCGATGCCACCGGCAAGCTGCTGGACTACACCACCGTCTACCCGCACGCACCGAAGAACGACTGGGACCGCACCCTCGCCGTACTGGCAGCCCTGTGCGCCAAGCATTCGGTGGAGCTGATCGCCATCGGCAACGGCACCGCCAGCCGCGAAAGCGACAAACTGATCGCTGACCTGGTGAAAAAATACCCGGCACTGCAGATCACCAAGATCATGGTCTCCGAGGCGGGCGCCTCGGTGTATTCAGCGTCCGAACTGGCTGCCCGCGAATTCCCCGATCTCGACGTCTCGATCCGCGGCGCGGTGTCGATTGCCCGTCGCCTGCAGGACCCGCTGGCCGAACTGGTGAAGATCGATCCGAAGTCCATCGGGGTAGGCCAGTACCAGCACGATGTGTCGCAGGTGAAATTGGCGCGCGGCCTGGACGCTGTGGTCGAGGACTGCGTGAACGCCGTGGGCGTGGACGTCAACACCGCCTCGGTGGCCTTGCTGACCCGCATCTCCGGCCTCAATGCGACGCTGGCACAGAACATCGTCGCCCACCGCGACGCCAACGGCCCGTTCGCCACCCGGGCGGCACTGAAGAAAGTCAGCCGCCTCGGCGAGAAGACCTTCGAGCAGGCCGCAGGCTTCCTGCGCGTGATGAACGGTGACAACCCGCTGGACGCCTCTGCCGTGCACCCCGAAGCCTATCCGCTGGTACAACGCATCGCCGCCGACACCGGCCGCGATATCCGCTCGCTGATCGGCGACAGCAGCTTCCTCAAGCGCCTCGACCCGAAGAAATTCACCGACGAATCCTTCGGCCTGCCGACCGTCACCGACATCCTCCAGGAGCTGGACAAGCCCGGCCGCGACCCGCGCCCTGAGTTCAAGACCGCGACCTTCCAGGATGGCGTCGAGGACCTCAAGGACCTGGAGCCCGGCATGATCCTCGAAGGCGTGGTGACCAACGTCACCAACTTCGGCGCCTTCGTCGACATCGGCGTGCACCAGGATGGCCTGGTGCACATCTCGGCGCTGTCGGAGAAGTTCGTCAAGGATCCGCGCGAAGCGGTCAAGGCCGGCGACGTGGTCAAGGTCAAGGTCATGGAAGTGGACATCCCGCGCAAGCGCGTCGGCCTGTCCATGCGCATGAGCGATACCCCAGGCGAGAAGGTCGAAGGCAACCGTGGCGGCCCACGCGGCAACGGCGGCAACCGTTCGCAACAGGCACCACGCCCGCGCGAAACCGCCACCGCCGCGCCGGCCAACAACGCCATGGCCGCGCTGTTCGCCAACGCCAAGCAGTTGAAGAAGAAGTGATGGACGTCCCGAAGGAATACGTCGAAAGCGCCTTCAGCCAGCTCCTGGGCTGCCGCCTGCAACGCCTGGACACAGGCGTTGCCGAGGTGGCCCTGGCGCTGGAACCACACCTGCGCAACCGTGGCCAGAAACTGCACGGCGGGGCGATCTTCAGCCTGGTGGACATCGCCATGGGCCTGGCCTGCTCGGCCAGCCATGGCTTCGACCAGCAAAGCGTGACCATCGAATGCAAGATCAACTACATGCGCGCTGTCAGCGACGGCGAAGTGCTGTGCACCGCCCGGGTGATACACGCAGGGCGGCGCACGCTGGTGGTCGACGCCGACGTGCTCCAGGGCGACAAGCTGGTGGCCAAGGCACAGGGAACCTTCGCGGTTCTCTAGCTGCCCGAGTGATAACTGCGGTATTTTTGCCGGTATTGGTCGGGCGCTGTCACTGACCCTATCGCGGGACAAGCCCGCTCCCACTGGTGCCTCGGTGCTTTTGTGGGAGCGGGCTTGTCACGCGATGGGTTCGGCAAGGCCCCGAAGTATCTGCGCTACCAGCACCGGAACCGCGTAAACCAGGCGACAACGCCAGTTCCTTTGTCCCTACCCTTGTAGACCGTCATTTCTACCCCCATATTGGGGCGACTGACGCGTGAAGGAATCCATCTTGAGCGACCTCCTCAATCGCCGCCTGAGCTTGCTCGGCGCCAATCTCTCCCTGCTCAAGCAGTGCCTGCACGGCATTGAGCGCGAATGCCTGCGAGTGACCGACGAAGGTCGGCTGGCCCAGACCCCACACCCCGAAGCCCTGGGTTCGGCACTGACCAACGAGCAGATCACCACCGATTACTCCGAATCGCTGCTGGAGTTCATCACCCCGGCCCTGCCTGATCCGGCCAAGGTGCTCGAGAACCTCGAGGAGATCCACCGCTTCGTCTACACCAAGCTCGGCGACGAATACCTGTGGAGCCCGTCGATGCCGTGCGCGCTGCCCGCCGAGGAAGACATTCCGATCGCCGAGTACGGCAGCTCCAACATCGGCAAGCTCAAGCACGTGTACCGCAAGGGCCTGGCCCTGCGCTACGGCCGCACCATGCAGTGCATCGCCGGCATCCACTACAACTTCTCGTTGCCCGAGGCCCTCTGGCCCTTGCTGCGTGAAGCCGAAGGCAGCGAACAGGACGACCGTGACTATCAGTCGTCGGCCTACATCGCGCTGATCCGCAACTTCCGCCGCTACAGCTGGCTGCTGATGTACCTGTTCGGCGCCTCGCCAGCGCTGGACAAAGGCTTCCTGCGCGGCCGCCCGCACCAGCTCGAAGAGCTGGACGCCGACACCCTCTACCTGCCCTACGCCACCAGCCTGCGCATGAGCGACCTGGGATACCAGAGCAACGCCCAGGCAGGCCTGACGCCCTGCTACAACAATCTGTCCAGCTACACCGACAGCCTGCGCAAGGCCGTTGGCACGCCTTACCCACCCTATGTCGAAGTGGGTACGCACAAGGACGGCGAATGGGTGCAGTTGAACACCAACATCCTGCAGATCGAGAACGAGTACTACTCGAACATTCGCCCCAAGCGCGTGACCTACACCGGCGAACGTCCGATCCAGGCCTTGATCTCGCGCGGCGTGCAGTATGTCGAGGTGCGCTGCCTGGACATCAACCCGTTCCTGCCGGTGGGCATCGACCTCACCGAGGCGCGCTTCCTCGACGCCTTCCTGCTGTTCTGCGCGCTTGATGAGAGCCCGTCGCTGGACAACGGCGAATGCGGCCAGTGCACCAGCAACTTCCTCACCGTAGTCAAGGAGGGGCGCCGCCCAGGCCTGGAGCTGCAGCGCGATGGCCAGCCGGTCACCCTGCGCGAATGGGCCAGCGAGCTGATCGCCCGCATCGGCCAGCTGGCCGGACTGCTTGACCAGGCGCAAGGTGGCGACGACCACGCCAAGGCCCTGGAGGCGCAGCAAGCCAAGGTCGACGACCCTGAGCTGACACCTTCTGCACAGGTCCTGGCGCGCATGACCGAGCACGACGAAAGCTTCGTCGCATTCTCGCTGCGCCAGAGCAAGCTGCACGCCGAAACCTTCCGCGAGCAAGCGCTGCCTGGCGAGCGCCAGCAAGCCTTCGAAACCCTCGCCCGTGATTCGCTGGCCGAACAGTCGCGTCTGGAGCAGCAGGAAGTCGGCGACTTCGACCTGTTCGTCGGTGCCTACCAGGCCAGCATCCTGGCGATCAGCAACTGATGAGCCGCACGCCCTCGCCGCGCAAGCCCCGCGCCAGTAGCCAGGCCAGGATCGAAGCGATCCTGGCGGCCGCTCGCGAGCTGCTGGCAGGCGAAGGTGTGGCGGGGCTGTCGATCTACAGCGTGGCCGAACGGGCGCAGATCCCTCCGTCCTCGGTCTATCACTTCTTCGCCAGCGTTCCGGCGTTGCTCGAAGCCCTGACCGCAGATGTGCACCGCGCTTTTCGCGAGGCGCTGAGCGCGCCGATCGACGCCCACGCCTTCAGCACCTGGCAGGGCTTGTCACGCCTGGTCGAGCAACGCACGCTGGAGATCTACCGCCAGGACACCGCCGCCCGGCAGTTGATCCTTGCCCAGCATGGGCTGAGTGAAGTGGCGCAAGCCGACCGCCAGCACGACCTGGAGCTCGGCAAGCTGATGCACAGCTTATTCGACCGGCATTTCCAGTTACCCAGCATGCCCACCGACGTGGATGTGTTTGCCCTGGCGATGGAACTGAGCGACCGGGTCTATGCCCGGTCGATGCAGTTGCACGAACAGATCACGCCGCGCATGGCGGAGGAAGGGATGCGGGTCTTCGAAGCGTATCTGGGGCTTTACCTGCCGCCTTTCCTGGCCAGACGCTCAAACTGAAACCTTCGCGGGCAAGCCCGCTCCTACGGGGCACCGTGGGAGCGGGCTTGCCCGCGAAGGCCTTCACAAGGACCTGGGAGTCGAACGCCATCACAGCTTGGCGATAGACACCTCGGTCGATTTCACGAAGGCAATCACTTCACTGCCAACCTGCAGTTCCAGCTCGCGCACGGAACGGGTGGTGATCACCGAAGTGACGATGCCGGAGGCGGTCTGCACGTCGATTTCCGACAATACCGGGCCTTCGAGGATTTCTTTGACGGTGCCTTTGAACTGGTTGCGGACGTTGATCGCTTTGATGGTCATGGCTTGATTCCTTTGGTTGGCTTCGCAGATTCAGTGGGCCCAACGCAGTTGCGTGGGCAAAGGGGCTACAGGCTCCGGCTCGGGCGGGGTGCCAGGGACGGACAGGACACGGTTGAGCACTTCGCTTTCCAGCGCAGCCAGGCGGTGCGAACCACGCGCCCGCGGCCTTGCCAGGTCGACGGTAAGGTCCAGGCCGACCTCGCCGTCCTCGATCAGGATCACCCGGTCGGCCACGGCGACGGCTTCGTTGACGTCGTGGGTGACCAGCAGAACGGTGAAGCCGTGTTCGCGCCACAGGCGCTCGATCAGTTGCTGCATTTCGATCCGGGTCAGGGCATCCAGCGCACCCAGCGGCTCGTCGAGCAGCAGCAGGCGCGGCTGGTGGATCAGCGCTCGGGCCAGGGCCACGCGCTGCTTTTGTCCGCCGGACAGCGCAGCAGGCCATTCGTTGGCTCGATCGGCCAGGCCCACCTCCTCCAGCGCTTGCACCGCGCGCGGCCGCCAGTCACCGGACAAGCCCAGGCCGACGTTGTCGATCACCTTCTTCCAGGGCAGCAGACGGGCGTCCTGGAACATCAGGCGGGTTTCCTCGCGCGCATCGGCCAGCGGCGCAGCACCGGCGAGCAAATCACCGGCACTGGGTTGGTCCAGACCGGCCAGCAAGCGCAGCAAGGTGCTCTTGCCGCAGCCGGAGCGGCCGACGATGGCAACGAACTGACCGGCCGGGATGTGCAGGTCGATACCGCGCAGCACTTCACGCTTGCCGAACGTCTTGCGCAGGCCGTTGGCGGCCAGCGGGATGCCACGCAGCAGGCGCGGCGGTTGTTCCTTGAGCACGGTCATGCGCCCTCCTTCTTCGCCACCTGGTAGGCGGGGTGCCAGCGCAGCCAGACACGCTCCAGGCCACGGGCGGCGAGGTCGGCGAGCTTGCCGAGCACGGCATACATGACGATGGCCAGGACCACCACGTCGGTTTGCAGGAATTCACGGGCGTTCATCGCCAGGTAACCGATGCCGGCATTGGCCGAGATGGTCTCGGCAACGATCAGGGTCAGCCACATGAAGCCCAGGGCGAAGCGCACACCGACCAGGATCGACGGCAACGCACCGGGCAGGATCACCTGCCGGAACAGCGAGAAACCGGACAGGCCATAGCTGCGTGCCATTTCCACCAGCGCCGGGTCGACATTGCGGATGCCGTGGTAGGTGTTCAGGTAGATCGGGAACAGCGTGCCCAGCGCGACCAGGAAAATCTTCGCCGACTCGTCGATGCCGAACCACAGGATCACCAGCGGGATCAGCGCCAGGTGCGGCACGTTGCGGATCATCTGCACCGAGCTGTCGAGCAGGCGTTCGCCCCAGTTCGAAAGGCCGGTGATGAACCCCAGCAACAGGCCGATGCTGCCGCCAATCAGAAAGCCCACACCGGCGCGCCAGCCGCTGATCGCCAGGTGCGTCCAGATCTCGCCGCTGCGCACCAGCTCGACACCGGCACTGACCACCGCGCTCGGTGCCGGCAGGATGCGCGTGGACAACCATCCAGCGCTGACCGCCAGCTGCCACACCGCCAGCAGCAACACGGGCAAGGCCCATGGCGCCAGGCGCTGTGTCAGGGTGGAAGAAGTTGCACGACTCATGGCCTGACCCTCAGCTCTGCGACACGGACTTGGGCAGGATGTCGTTGGCGACCATTTCACCGAACGGGCTCACATAGCCCCCGGTCTTGGCCTGCTCCGGGCGCTGCACGTCCAGGTGCGGGAACAGCAGCTCGGCGACGCGATAGGACTCTTCCAGATGTGGGTAACCGGAGAAGATGAAGGTATCGATGCCCAGGTCGGCGTATTCCTTGACGCGTGCCGCGACCGTCGGGCCATCGCCCACCAGTGCGGTACCGGCGCCGCCTCGCACCAGGCCGACGCCCGCCCACAGGTTGGGGCTGACTTCGAGCTTGTCGCGGTTGCCGTTGTGCAGGGCTGCCATGCGTTGCTGGCCAACCGAATCGAAGCGCGCCAGCGAGGCCTGGGCGCGGGCAATGGTGTCGTCGTCCAGGTGCGAAATCAGGCGATCGGCGGCAGCCCAGGCTTCTTCGTTGGTTTCCCGCACGATCACGTGCAGGCGGATACCGAAGCGCACCTCGCGGCCTTGCGCAGCGGCTTTCTCACGCACTGCGGCAATCTTCTCCGCTACGGCAGCCGGTGGCTCACCCCAGGTCAGGTACAGCTCGACCTGCTCGGCGGCCAGATCCTGTGCGGCCTCGGACGAACCGCCGAAATACAGCGGCGGACGCGGCTGCTGGATCGGCGGATAGAGCAGCTTGGCGCCCTTCACCTGGATGTGCTTGCCGTCATAGTCGACCACTTCGCCTTCCAGCACCTTGCGCCAGATGCGGGTGAACTCGACCGAGGCTTCGTAACGCTCCTCGTGGTTCAGGTGCAGGCCATCACCGGCCAGCTCGTCCGGATCGCCACCGGTCACCAGGTTGAACAGCGCACGGCCGTTGGACAGGCGATCCAGGGTCGCTGCCTGGCGAGCGGCCACGGTCGGCGAAATGATGCCCGGGCGCAGCGCAACCAGGAACTTCAGGTTCTGGGTCACCGGAATCAGTGATGCCGCAACCAGCCAGGAATCCTCGCAGGAGCGACCGGTAGGGATCAGCACGCCACCGAAACCCAGGCGATCGGCCGCCTGGGCGACCTGGGTCAGGTAGCCGTGATCGACGGCGCGTGCGCCTTCGGTGGTACCCAGGTACTTGCCGTCACCGTGGGTGGGGAGGAACCAGAAAATGTTAAGGCTCATTGGAGTTGTCTCCTCAAGGGTGGCTCAAGCCGCAGCGATGCTGCGGCGCAGGCGAATCGTTCAAGGTGCGCTGGCGACCTTGGCCGGTGGGGTCCAGATCACGTCCTTGATGCTCAAGGGCTTGGGAATCAGCTTCAGAGCCTGGAAGGTGTCGGCGATCTTCTGTTGCGCGGCGATCACTTCGGGCGTCAGCGGCGCAGCGCCGTAGCCCTGGCGCTTGACCGAGGTCAGGGTGATGTCGGCCGGCAGGCCGAGCAGCGGCGCGACCTGGTCGGTCACTTGCTGCGGGTTGGCCTGGGACCACTCACCCACGGCGCGCACCTCGTCGATCAGGGCGCTGATCACCGCCGGGTGCTGGGTCGCGTAGCTGCGGGTGGCCAGGTAGAACTGGTGGTTGTCGACCAGGTCCTTGCCATCACGCAGGGTACGGGCCTGCAACTGCTGTTCGGCGGCAGCCTGGTACGGGTCCCAGATCACCCAGGCATCGACGCTGCCACGCTCGAAGGCGGCGCGGGCATCGGCAGGCGGCAGGTACACGGGCTGGATGTCGCTGTATTTCAGGCCGGCGTCCTCAAGGGCGCGGACCAGCAGGTAGTGCACGTTGGAGCCTTTGTTCAGCGCGACTTTCTTGCCTTTGAGCTCCTTCACCGACTGGATCGGCGAGCCCTTGGGCACGAGGATCGCCTCGCTGTGCGGCGCAGGCGGCTCATAGGCCACGTAGAGCAGGTCGGCACCGGCGGCCTGGGCGAAGACGGGTGGCGTTTCGCCGGTGACACCGAAATCGATCGAGCCGACGTTCAGCCCTTCGAGGAGCTGCGGGCCACCGGGGAACTCGGTCCACTGCACGTCGATGCCCTGTTCCTTCAGGCGCTTTTCCAGCGAGCCCTTGGCCTTGAGCAGCACCAGGGTGCCGTATTTCTGGTAACCGATGCGCAGGCTCTCGGCCTGGGCTTGGGTGATGGCGCCGAAGGACACAGCCGCCGCAAACAGGGCGACCAGACCACGACGCAAGAAGACTGTGCGCATGGCGCTCTCCTGTGCGAATGAGGTTCGGGTTGCACCTGCTTGCCTCGTTGTCGGGCGAGTAAGGTGGAAAAACGGTGACGCATGTGCGGGGTCGTTCAGATGCTCCAGCGAGCACTGATCAGGCGTTCGTTGAGTACACCTGGAGCGACCGGCTTGGGCCGACGCGCCAGGGCACTGTGGAAGGTTTCCAGCGAGTCCAGCAGGCGGGCCTCCAGGGCCTCGGCCAACTGTGCCGGGCGATTGCCTTCGGCGTAAGCGACCTGGCTGTCGTCGGCGAAGATCCCTTGAAGGGTCTCCTGCGCCTTGAGTGCCGACAGCACAGGCTTCAATGCGTAATCCACCGCCAGCATGTGGGCGATGCTGCCGCCGGTCGCGATCGGCAGGACCACCTTGTGTTCCAGCGCGCGCTCGGGCAGCAGGTCGAGCAACGTCTTCAGCGCCCCGGCGAACGATGCCTTGTACACCGGGGTCGACACCACCAGCCCATCAGCCTGGGCTACCAGTTGCTGGAAGTGCTGCACCTGCGGGCTGTCGAAACGTGCGTGGAGCAGGTCCTCTGCCGGAAACTCGCGCACCTGGAAGGTCACCACCTCCACACCACGATCTTGCAACCACTGGCGCGAACGCTCGAGCAGCACGCCGGAGCGTGAACGGGTACTGGGGCTACCACCTATCGAAACAACCAGCATTGCAGCGCTTCCTTCAATTCGGTTCCGGGGTGTGGCCCCTGTGAATGACTCCGACATTAGCAGCTCGCCACATATATCTAGAAATCATATTTTTTCATTTGTTTATTCGTTATGGAGATATAGCTTTTCACCCTGAAGCGCGCCCTCTCATTCGCTTCACGGGCAAGCCTGCCCGCACGAAGAGCAGGCATAAAAAAGGGCCGTCGAAACGGCCCGAAATCCCTGCTATGGCTAAGAACAATGCAACGAGGATTCAACGATTGGGTTGCGGGGTGAGGCGCAGATAGGGTTTGACTGCCCGATAACCTTTCGGGAAGCGCTGCTTGATCTCGTCCTCATCCTTCAGCGAAGGCACGATCACTACCTCGTCGCCGTCCTGCCAGTTACCTGGGGTGGCGACCTTGTAGTTGTCGGTCAGCTGCAACGAATCGATCACCCGCAGGATCTCGTTGAAGTTGCGCCCGGTGCTGGCTGGATAGGTGATGGTCAGGCGTACCTTCTTGTTCGGGTCGATCACGAACAGCGAGCGTACGGTAAGCGTGTCGTTGGCGTTGGGGTGGATCAGGTCGTACAGGTCGGACACCTTGCGATCGGCATCGGCGATGATCGGGAAGTTGACCACGGTGTTCTGGGTCTCGTTGATGTCATCGATCCACTTGTGGTGCGAGTCGACCGGATCCACCGACAGTGCGATAGCCTTGACGCCGCGCTTGGCGAACTCATCCTTGAGCTTGGCGGTCAGGCCCAGTTCGGTGGTGCACACCGGGGTGAAGTCGGCCGGGTGGGAGAACAGCACGCCCCAGCTGTTGCCCAGCCACTCATGGAAACGGATCTTGCCGGCGCTGGAATCCTGTTCGAAGTCGGGGGCGATGTCGCCGAGTTTGAGGCTCATGGAAGCGGCTCCTGTGCTGTGTCTGGCCTTGTGGGATTCAATGTGCCTGCTTCCGATTAAAAACAAAAAGAATAAATACTGATTTATTTATAACCGGAAAGAATACGAATTCGCAGGCACAAAAAAGCCTCGCACCAGGCGAGGCTCTTTCGTTGCAGCTACGACTTACATGAAGTTGTAAGTGTAGTTGAAGATCAGACGGGTCTGATCGGCATCGTTGATGCTCTCGCCGCCGCCACGGTAGGTGCCGTGACGCAGGCTGACGCCCAGGCCCTTGAGGGTGCCTTCCTGCAGTACGTAGTCGATACGCGCGTCGCGTTCCCACTCGCTGTAGGTGCCGCTGGTGCGGGCGTTCTTGATGTCATCACCGCGCAGGTAGGCCACGGATGCCTTCAGGCCCGGTACGCCCAGACGTGCGAAGTCATAGGAGTACTGACCGAAAGTGGTGTTCTCGCCAGCACGGGCGAACTGGTTGATCATGCTGTCGGTGAACAGGTAGAAGCTCGAGCCACCGTTGCCTTCCAGCGGCGAGGTGCTGCCGTCCTTGCGAACGTTACCCTGGTTCAGCCAGACGAAACCGCCGTCGTCGCCAACCTGTTGGTGACCCAGCATGATTGCGTGGCCGCCGATGGTGTAGGTGAACATCGCGGACCAGGTCTTGTTGTCGACCTCGCCTGCGTTCTTGGCGTAGCCACCGTTGTTGTTGAAGGTGTAGCCGGCTTCGCCGTTCTTGCCGTCGCTGCTGCTCTTGAACCAGCGCAGGTCGGTCTTGAACGACTGATCGTTGGCGATCTGGTAGACGTGGGTCAGACCCAGGAAGTGCTGCTTGTAGAAGTCTTCCAGGTTCGAGTAGTAGTACTGCAGGGTCAGGTCTTTGGTGACCTTCCAGTCGCCGCCGGCGAACTGGAACTTGTTGCTGTCGCGGTAAGCGCCGCCAACGGACAGGCCGGTGCGGTTGCTCGAGGCACGACCCATGGCGTGGGTCAGCTGACCCGCGTTGAGGGTAACGTTGTCGATTTCCTTCGACTGGACGGTACCGCCCTCGAAGGTTTGCGGCAGCAGACGACCATCGTTGGAGACCAGGATCGGCAGGTTTGGCGCCAGGGCGCTACCGTAGTGGACTTCGGTCTTGGAGAAGCGAGCCTTGGCGTTACCACCGATGCGAGCCCACTGGCTCACGGCAGAGCCGTCGCTGTCGCTTGGGAAGAAGGTGTTGTTATCCGGGTGACGGCCACGGCCGCCATCGAGGTGGATACCCCAGAGAGCTTGAACGTCGACACCGAAACCAACGGTGCCTTGGGTGAAGCCGGACAGGTAGTCGAGCTTGAAACCTTGGGCGGTTTCGCGCTGGTCACCGTTACGACCCTGAGCGTTCGTGCGAACTTCATGGTCGTCGTTGTTGAAGTACATGGTGCGCGAGCTGATGGATACCTTGCTGTCTTCGATGAAGCCAGCGGCGCCCGCTTGTTGGGCGAGAACCCCCAGTGCCACGGCCAGGGCCAGGCTAGACTTGTACATGCTTTGCTCCTCTACGTTCTAATTTTTGTACTCTCAAGGCGGAGGGATCTGCTGCCCCCCTCGCCACGGGTAAGCGATTTAGCACCAAAGTGTGACTGGTAAGTCAATCGTTACCAGAAATTTCACGACTTTGGTCTAATGCACCTGCGCTACAGGATAATGACAATCCTATAAATCCAAAATGACCGTTTTATGAAATCGTCAGATTTTTCCGGAATAACTACGGAACCTTAAGCGTCATTTGGTGTATGCACATCCTTCGCTCATAGCTTCCGGTTATCTGCACCCCTTTGCCAGAGGGCGCTCCGTGAAAAGTTGTGAAAGCGTAGCTTTTCACAAAAATTTCACAACCCGTCCTCTGAAGGCGCCGATTTCTAAGCGTTTTGTCTCCTAAGCTAATTCTGAAAAGTTATTTATTTTGTAATTCTTAGATCATTTAGTCTTCACGTCATTCATCACCCGATGCCTGACGAGAGGTTCGATCATGATCCCCCACGCCCCCCTGCGCCTGTTCGCCGCGCTGACCCTGGCCAGCGCCAGCTGGTTCGCCCAGGCCGCCGACCTGACCGTGGCCTACCAGACCACCGTGGACCCGGCCAAGGTGGCCCAGGCCGATGGCAGCTACGAAAAAGCCAGCCACGCCAGCATCGACTGGCGCAAATTCGACAACGGTGCCGACATCATCGCCGCCGTCGCCTCCGGCGACGTGCAGATCGGCTACCTGGGCTCCAGCCCGCTGGCTGCCGCGACCACCCGCAAGGTGCCGGTGGAAACCTTCCTCATCGCCACCCAGATCGGTGCCGGTGAAGCGCTGGTCGCCCGCGACAGCATCAAGAGTCCACAGGACCTGATCGGCAAGAAAGTCGCCGTGCCCTTCGTCTCCACCGGGCATTACAGCCTGCTGGCGGCACTCAAGAGCTGGAACATCGACCCGTCCAAGGTGCAGATCCTCAACCTCGCGCCACCGGCGATCATCGCCGCCTGGAAACGCGGCGACATCGACGCCACCTACGTCTGGGACCCAGCGCTGGGCGTGGCCAAGGAAAACGGCAAGGTGCTGATCACTTCTGGCGAACTGGCAAAGAAAGGCGCCCCGACTTTCGATGCCTGGATCGTGCGCAAGGACTTCGCCGAGAAGCACCCGGAGATCGTCAAGTCGTTCGCCAAGGTCACCCTTGACGCCTACGCCGACTACCGCAAGGACCCGAAAGCCTGGTTGGCCAATCCAGACAACGTGAACAAGCTCGCCAAGCTGTCCGGCGCCAAGACCGGCGACATCCCGGGCCTGCTGGAGGGCAACGTCTACCCGTTGGCCGCCGACCAGACCGCGGCACTGGGCGCGCCCACCACCCAGGCACTGACCGACACCGCGACGTTCCTCAAGGAGCAGGGCAAGGTCGAGGCGGTGCTGCCGGATTACTCGCCGTACGTAACGGCCAAGTTCCTGCCCAACTGAAGCACCCGCCCAACCGATCGAACCCAGGGGCGCCCTGCGCCCCGAACCGGAGCCCATCATGGCCTTGCTCGAGCTGGAGCGCATCAGCGCACAGTACCCCGGCGCCACCACCCCGGTGCTGGATGACATCAACCTGACGCTGGGGCCACGCCAACTGCTGGTCGCCCTCGGGCCCTCCGGCAGCGGCAAGACCTCGCTGCTCAATCTCATCGCCGGCTTCGTCGCCCCCAGCGGCGGGCGCATCACCCTTGACGGTGCGCCCGTGCAAGGCCCAGGCGCCGACCGCGGCGTGGTGTTCCAGGATGACGCCCTGCTGCCCTGGCAGGACGTGCTCGGCAATGTCGCTTTCGGCCTGGAGCTGGCCGGCGTACCTCGCGCACAGCGTGAAGCCAAGGCACGTGAGATGCTGGCACTGGTCGATCTGGCCGGGTTCGGCGACCGGCGCATCTGGCAGCTTTCAGGCGGACAGAAGCAACGCGTGGGCCTGGCCCGCGCCCTGGCTGCCGACCCCCGCGTACTGCTGATGGACGAACCCTTCGGCGCCCTCGATGCCTTCACTCGCGAGCAGATGCAAGAGTTGCTGCTGCAGGTCTGGCAGCGCACCGCAAAGCCGGTGTTCCTGATCACCCACGACATCGAGGAAGCCGTATTCCTGGCCAGCGAACTGGTGTTGCTGGCACCGAATCCGGGGCGCGTGGTCGAGCGCCTGCAACTGGACTTCGGCCAGCGCTATGCCGCGGGCGAACCGGCGCGGGCGATCAAGTCCGATCCACGTTTCATCGAAACCCGCGAGCATGTGCTGTCGCGAGTCTTTTCCCAACGTGCCGCCCGCCGCGAGGAGTCCGCATGAGCAGCCTGGACCTGCCGGTCGCCGGCAAAACCGACACCCGCACCGCGTCGGCGATCAAGGCCCGCCGCCCGCTGCCGACCCGCTGGATCAGCGCCCTGACCCTGGGCAGCCTGCTGCTGGCCTGGTGGCTGGTGACCGCTGCCGGCTGGGTCGAGCCACTGTTCCTGCCCGCCCCCGGCGACATCCTGGCCAAGGCCTGGGTGCTGCTGACCCAAGGCTATATGGACGCCAGCCTCTGGCAGCACCTGGGCGCGAGCCTGGGGCGTATTGGCGTGGCGTTGCTGGCGGCAACCCTGACCGCGATTCCGGTCGGCATCGCCATCGGCTACAACCGCGTGGCCCGCGGCATCCTCGATCCACTGATCGAGTTCTACCGGCCAATCCCACCGCTGGCCTACCTGCCGCTGATCGTGATCTGGTGCGGGATCGGCGAGTTGTCGAAGGTGCTGCTGATCTACCTGGCGATCTTCGCCCCGATCGCCATCGCCACCGCCACCGGCGTGCGCACCGTCGACCCGGCCAAGCTGCGCGCCGCGCAGTCGCTTGGAGCGAGCAAGGTACAACTGATTCGCCATGTGATCCTGCCCAGCGCCTTGCCCGACATCCTCACCGGCATTCGCATCGGCCTCGGGGTCGGCTGGTCGACCCTGGTCGCCGCCGAACTGATCGCCGCTACCAGCGGCCTGGGCTTCATGGTCCAGTCAGCCGCGCAGTTCCTGGTCACCGATGTGGTGGTGCTGGGCATCTTGCTGATCGCGCTGATCGCCTTTGCCCTGGAGATGGGCCTGCGTGCCCTGCAGCGCCGCCTCGTGCCTTGGCATGGACAAAGTCACTGACCTTTCCGGCCTCATCGCGGGCAAGCCCGCTCCTACAAGTTCACAGAGCTACCTGTAGGAGCGGGCTTGCCCCGCGATGAGGCCCGCAACGACACCGCCAACCGCCCCCATTCGAGACCGACATGAGCCTGACCATCACCCCCCTCAGCCCGGCCCTCGGCGCGCAGATCAGCGGCGTCGACCTGTCCCGCGACATCACCGACGCACAGCGCGACGCCATCGAGCAGGCGCTGCTCGAGCACCAGGTGCTGTTCTTCCGCGAACAATCGATCGACCCCGCCCAGCAGGCCCGCTTCGCTGCGCGCTTCGGCGACCTGCACATCCATCCGATCTACCCCAACGTGCCGGAAACCCCGCAGGTGCTGATTCTCGACACCGCCGTCACCGACGTGCGCGACAACGCGATCTGGCACACCGACGTTACCTTCCTGCCGACCCCGGCACTGGGCGCGGTGCTCAGCGCCAAGCAACTGCCCGCCTACGGCGGTGACACCTTGTGGGCCAGCGGCATCGCTGCGTTCGAAGCCTTGTCGGCGCCCCTGCGCACCCTGCTCGACGGCCTCACGGCCACCCACGACTTCACCAAGTCGTTCCCGCTCGAGCGCTTCGGCACCACTGCCCAGGACCTGGAGCGCTGGGAAACCACCCGCCGCAACAACCCACCGCTGTCGCACCCGGTGGTGCGCACCCATCCGGTGAGCGGGCGCAAGGCGTTGTTCGTCAACGAAGGGTTCACCACGCGGATCAACGAGCTTGCCGACCACGAGAGCGAGGCGCTGCTCAAGCTGCTGTTCGCCCATGCCACACGACCGGAATTCAGCATTCGCTGGCGTTGGCAGGAGAATGACGTGGCGTTCTGGGACAACCGCGTGACCCAGCATTACGCGGTGGACGACTACCGGCCGCAGCGGCGGGTGATGCACCGGGCGACGATTCTCGGCGACGCACCGTTCTGAAACCATTCGCGGGCAAGTCGGAGCGGCGGTTCGGCGCTCCGACTTGCCCGCGAATGGAAGCGCCGCGCGTTACCTGACCAGGTGCAGGAACTGCATGTGCCGCTCGTACTGGTCGAGGATGTCGTTGATGATCTGCTCCTTGCTGTAGCCGACCAGATCATAGTTCTGGCTGCCTTCGGCCAGGTGCACCTCGGCGCGGTAGTAGCGGCGGTTCTTCAGCTCCTGCGTACCCAGCCCACCCAACGCGAACGACGGGGTGAAGTAGCCACGCATCTGCACCTGGTAGATGAACGGCTGTTCCTCGCCATGGCCGATCTTCAGGCTGACGTTGTCGTGGCTCGGGTCGTCCTGGGTGATCAGCGCCAGGCCCTTCTGCTCGAACACCTCGGTCACGTCGGCAATCGCCGGGCGCACCACGTCATCCATGAAGCGATACACCTCGTCGCGTGATGGGAAGTGCACGGCCTGGCTCAAACGCTGGCGCCAGCCACCGCGTCCGCGGCGGGACTGGGCGAACGGTGCCAGCGAGTGCATCTGCGCGATCTGCCGCTGGCTCTCCAGGTAGAACGCCTTGTGCAAGCCCCACATCATGCACAGCAAGATCAGCGAGAATGGCAGCGACGTCAGCACCACCGCCGATTTCAGCGAATCAATGCTGCCAGCGAACAGCAAGCCGCTGGTGACCAGCGCAGTCATCGCGCCCCAGAAGATCCGCAGCCAGTTCGGCCCGTCCTCGTCGGCGTCGCCGCCTTTGGCAGAAAGCGTCGACAGCACCACGGTGCCGGAGTCGGCGGAGGTGACGAAGAACACGAAGCTGATGAGCACGGTGACGGCAATCACCGTCTTGCTCCATGGATAGGTCTCCAGCAGCAGGTACAGGCTCATCGAGGGGTTGTCCAACGCCGACTGCCCCAGCGCGGTCATGCCATGGTTGATCACCTGGTCCAGCGCACTGTTGCCGAAGATCGACATCCACGCGAGGGTGAAGCCCAGCGGGATCAGCAGCACGCCGAAGACGAATTCGCGAATGGTGCGGCCACGCGAGATCCGCGCGATGAACAGCCCGACGAAGGGCGCCCAGGCGATCCACCAGGCCCAGTAGAACACCGTCCATCCGCCCAGCCAGTCGCGATTCTCGCCATAGGCATACACGTCGAAACTCTTGCGCGGCAGGGCGCCGAGGTAATCGCCAAGGTTCTGGATCAGGGTGTTGAACAGGTGCTGCGTGGGGCCGGCGAAGAGCACGAACAACAGCAGCGCGCAGGCCAGGAACAGGTTGATGTCGCTCATCACCCGCACGCCCTTCTCCACCCCGGCAACTGCAACGGCCACCGCTGCACCCATCATCAGGGCGATCAGCAGCACCTGCACCCACTGGCTGTGATCGATGCCGAACAGGTAGTCGAGGCCGGCGTTGAGGTGCAGCACGCCAAAGCCCATGTCCGCACCCAGGCCGAACACCGTGGCGATGATGCCGAAGCCGTCCACTGCGTAGCCGATCGGCCCGTTGATGCGTTTGCCGATCAGCGGGTACAGCGCCGAGCGCAATGCCAATGGCAGGTTGTGGCGGTAGGCGAAATACGCCAGGGCCATGCCGACGAAGGCGAACACGCCCCAACCATGCAGGCCCCAGTGCAGGAACAGGATCTGCATCGCCTGGCGCCCGGCCTCGGCCGTGCCCGCCTCGCCCTGGGGCGGCTGGAGCATGTGGGTCAGGGGCTCGGAGACGCAGAAGAAGAACAACGTGATGCTGATGCCGGCAGCGAACAGCATGCCGGCCCAGGACAGGTAGCTGAACTCGGGCTCGTCATGGTCGGCGCCGAGCTTGATCTTGCCGTAGCCGGACACCGCAGTGACCACCACGAACACCAGGTACAGGGTCATGGCCAGCATGTAGTACCAGCCGACCGTGTTGGCCGCCCAGTTCTGTGCAGCCAGCAACCAGTCGCCCGCCGCTTGCGGGTTGGCGATGACCACCAGGCCGAAGATGAGGATGAAACTTGCCGCGAAGTAGAACACCGGGGGGTTCATGCGGATCTTGCCATTGGCAAGGGAAGGCGTCGGTGCACTCATGAAACGGGCACCTCTACAGCAGTGAAAAGGCTCGGATTGAACGGGTTCAGCAAAGGGAATCCTCCTGTTGAACACCGGCAGCGGACCAGCGTTTTAATTTGAACAAGCGTTCAAGTTAAACATGGATCGGATTTCAATGCGACCTGTGGTCGCTGACGGGCGACCAGTTGACCTTTGCTCTTTGCCAGCAGTTCCGGCCCTATCGCGGGACAAGCCCGCTCCACTCTGTGGGAGCGGACTTGTGCTGCGATAGGGCCCGCCGGGCCTACCTCACTGTTTGTCCTGGCAATCGAGTTGCAGGTTCGCCTGGGTGATGTTGCTCTCGGCCGGCACGCTGCGCGTCAGCCAGACATTGCCGCCAATGGTCGAACCCTTGCCGATGGTGATGCGCCCCAGAATGGTCGCACCGGCATAGATGACCACGTCATCCTCGACGATCGGGTGGCGCGCCAGGCCCTTGTGCAAGGTGCCCGACTCGTCCGACGGGAAGCGCTTGGCGCCAAGGGTCACCGCTTGATAGATGCGTACGCGCTCGCCGATGATCGCCGTCTCGCCGATCACCACGCCTGTGCCGTGGTCGATGAAGAAGCTCTGGCCGATCTGTGCGCCGGGGTGAATGTCGATGCCGGTGGCCGAATGCGCCAGCTCCGAGCTGATTCGCGCCAGCAGCGGCAGCCCGGCCTGGTAGAGGTGGTGCGCCAGGCGGTGGTGGATGATCGCCAGAATGCCGGGATAGCACAGCAACACCTCATCCACGCTGCGCGCCGCGGGGTCGCCGTGGTAGGCCGCCAGCACGTCGGTGTCGAGCAATACACGCAACCCCGGCAGCGCTTTGGCAAAGCCTTGGATCAGACCCAGTGCGTGGGCATCGACGTCCTTGGGCTCAACCTCGGTATTGCCGTGCCGCGCGGCGTAGCGCAGTTCCAGGCGCGCCTGGTCGAGCAGTGCGGTCAGCGCCGCATCCAGGGTGTGGCCGACATAGAAATCCTCGCCCTCCTCACGCAGGTCCACAGGCCCCAGGCGCATGGGAAACAACGCTCCACATAATTGCTCGAGGATGTCGCGCATCGCCTCGCGCGAGGGCAGTTCGCGCCCGCCCTGCTTGTTGCTGCAACGGCCATTGCGACTGCGCCACTGGTCACGGGCCTGGCGCAGTTCGCTGACGATGCCCGGCAATTGCCAATGGCCGGTCGATGGTTGTTCGCTCACGGTGTTCTCCTGGCTTGCGACGGTGTCGGTAGGTAGAGCCGCCACTTGTAGAAATCACTCTACGGCAAATTCTTCCCTTGGAAAAAACAACGCTTTATTCCATCCTGCACTAAGTCGGGCATAAGCAGCGATGACGGGGACCCGGTTCACGGCTACCCTCAAAACTGCCCTTCAGGGACGAAATAACAGAAAGGAATAATAGATAATTTTTTATTATTTCCTGAGCTATACAGCCCACCCTATAGTCGCCACCCACTACTTAAAACAAAGCGCGGGGACAGCCATGACCAAATTCACCAAACCACTTCTCAATGCCAGCCTGGCCATCCTGCTGGGCACCGGCCTGTTCAGCCACGCCTTTGCGGGTGAGCAGCTCAAGACCATCCAGGAAAAAGGCGTGATCAACGTCGGCCTGGAAGGCACCTACCCACCCTTCAGCTTCGTCGACGAAAACGGCAAGCTGACCGGTTTCGAAGTGGAACTCTCCGAACTGCTGGCCAAGGAGCTGGGCGTCAAGGCCAAGGTCCAGCCAACCAAGTGGGACGGCATCCTTGCCGCGCTGGAATCCAAGCGCCTGGACGTGGTGATCAACCAGGTCACCATCTCCGAAGAGCGCAAGAAGAAGTATGACTTCTCCGAGCCCTACACCATCTCCGGCATCCAGGCGCTGATCCTGAAGAAGAAGGCCGAGCAGCTGAACATCAAGACCGCGCAGGACCTGGCGGGCAAGAAGGTCGGTGTGGGCCTGGGCACCAACTACGAGCAATGGGTCAAGCAGGACGTACCCAAGGCCGACGTGCGTACCTATGAAGACGATCCGAGCAAGTTCGCCGACCTGCGCAACGGCCGTATCGACGCCATCCTGATCGACCGCCTGGCCGCCCTGGAATACGCACAGAAGGCCAAGGACACTCAACTTGCCGGCGAAGCCTTCTCGCGCCTGGAAAGCGGCGTTGCCCTGCGCAAGGGCGAACCTGAGCTGCTCGCGGCAGTGAACAAGGCGCTGGACAAGCTCAAGGCTGACGGCACCCTGGCCAAGCTGTCCGAGAAATACTTCGGTGCCGACGTCACCAAATGATCTCTGAAAGCCTGCAACTCGTTATCGACTCTACGCCCTTCCTGCTCAAGGGCGCGGGTTACACGGTACTGCTCAGTGTCGGCGGCATGTTCTTCGGCCTGGTGCTGGGCTTTGCCCTGGCACTGATGCGCCTGTCGAAGATCCTGCCGCTGGACTGGCTGGCGCGGATCTACGTGTCGTTCTTCCGCGGCACGCCGCTGCTGGTGCAACTGTTCGTGATCTACTTCGGCATGCCACAGATCGGCATCGAACTCGATCCGATCCCCGCCTCGTTGATCGGCCTGTCGCTGAACATGGCGGCGTACATCTGCGAAATCCTGCGCGCGGCGATCTCCTCGATCGACCGCGGCCAGTGGGAAGCCGCAGCCAGCATCGGCATGACCCGTACCCAGGCCATGCGCCGGGCGATCCTGCCCCAGGCCATGCGCACCGCCCTGCCGCCGCTGGGCAACAGCTTCATCTCGCTGGTCAAGGATACCGCCCTGGCAGCGACCATCCAGGTGCCAGAGCTGTTCCGCCAGGCACAGTTGATCACCGCACGGACCTTCGAAGTCTTCACCATGTATCTGGCCGTGGCCGTCATCTACTGGATTCTCTGCAGTATCCTGGCGCACTTCCAGAACCGCATGGAAGCGCGGGTCAACCAGCATGACCAGGAGCACTGAAGATGATCGTAGTAGAAGGCCTGACCAAGCAGTTCAAGGGCCAGACCGTGCTCAAGGGCATCGACCTGACAGTCGAGGCCGGTGAAGTCGTCGCCATCATCGGCCCCAGCGGCTCGGGCAAGACCACCTTCCTGCGCTGTCTGAACCTGCTGGAAACACCCGATGCCGGGAAGATCCGCATCGGCGATATCGATATCGACGCCGACCGCCCGCTCGGCAGCCAGCAAAGCGCGATCCGCCGTCTGCGCCAGCAGGCCGGGTTCGTGTTCCAGAACTTCAACCTGTTCCCGCACCGCACCGCCCTGGAGAACGTCATCGAAGGGCCGGTGATCGTCAAGAAGACCCCGCGCGACCAGGCCCTGGAGCTGGGCCGCAAGCTGCTCGCCAAGGTCGGCCTGGCCGGCAAGGAAGACGCCTATCCAAGGCGCCTTTCCGGCGGCCAGCAGCAGCGCGTGGCCATCGCCCGTGCCCTGGCGATGGAGCCTGAAGTGATCCTCTTCGACGAACCGACCTCCGCGCTCGACCCCGAGCTGGTCGGCGAAGTGCTGGCGACCATCCGCGGCCTGGCCGAAGAGAAGCGCACCATGATCATCGTCACCCACGAGATGAGCTTTGCACGTGATGTGGCGAACCGGGTGATCTTCTTCGACAAGGGCGTGATCGTCGAGCAGGGCGAGGCCAAGGCGCTGTTCGCCGATCCGAAGGAGGAACGCACCCGGCAGTTCCTGCGCAAGTTCCTCGGGACCACTGCTTCGCAAGACTGAAAAGCTCGGCTGGATCTTCGCGGGCAAGTCCCGCTTCCACAGGAGCCGCACCGGCGATGAAGCCTGTGCGGTTCTCTGTGGGTGCGGGCCTTGCCCGCGAAGAGTCCGGCACAGCCAGACAAATGCCTCTCTTCTATTCATATTCCAAAGAGTTAGTTCATAAACTTTTTATAAGCACATAAGGTATATAGACCGGACCACCGGACCCGCCTACATCCGTCGCGACCAGCTGTAGCGACGCATCTACTTCGTGAGGTTCAGGAATGGTCAGGAACACAATCACCCCAGTGCGTAACGCCAGGGCATTGAGTGCAGCCAAGGAGCGGCACTGATGTCCAGCCAACCCAATACCCAATTCCACAGCGATATCGACAGCTCGCCCCTGCTGCTGCCGGCCAAGGTGTTGCGCAATGACGCCGAGGCCCTGCAAGCGGCCCGCGAACTGGCCGAAGTCGCGCGCCAGCAGGCTTCGCGCCGCGACCAGCAACGCAAGCTGCCGTGGGCCGAGATCGAGCTGTTCACCCGCTCGGGGCTTGGCAGCATCAGCGTGCCCAAGGCCCATGGCGGCCCGGATGTGTCGTTCGCGACCATCGCCGAAGTCTTTCGCCTGATCAGCGCCGCCGACCCGGCGTTGGGGCAGATCCCGCAGAATCAGTTCGGCCTGCTGCAACTGCTGCGCCTGACCGCCAGCGAGGCGCAGCAGGCGCTGATCTTCCGCTCGGTGCTGGACGGCTGGCGCATCGGCAATGCCGGCCCCGAACGCAGCACCAAAGACACCTTGACCCTCAAGGCCCGCATCACCCGCGACGGCGACACCTACCGGATCAGCGGCGAGAAGTTCTACTCCACCGGCGCCCTGTTCGCCCACTGGGTGGCGGTAAAGGCCCTGGACGACGAAGGTCGCCAGCGCCTGGCCTTCGTACGCCGTGGCAGCCCTGGGCTGCGCATCGTCGACGACTGGTCCGGCTTCGGCCAGCGCACCACCGCCAGCGGCACGGTGCTGCTCGACCAGGTGCCGGTGGACGCGGACCTGGTGATCGACAACTGGCGTCAGGCCGACCAGCCCAATATTCAGGGCTCGGTCTCGCAACTGATCCAGGCTGCCATCGACGCCGGAATCGCCGAAGCGGCCATCGACGACGCCATCGCCTTCGTGCGTGACAAGTCGCGGCCGTGGATCGATGCCAAGGTCGAACGGGCCAGCGATGATCTCTACGTGATCGCCGACATCGGCCGTCTCAAGCTCGAGCTGCACGCCGCCGAGGCGCTGCTGCGCAAGGCCGCGCAGGTGCTGGACGAAGTCAATGCGGCGCCCATCGATGCCGCTGCGGCGGCGCGCGCCTCGATTGCCGTGGCCGAGGCCAAGGTGCTCACCACCGAGATTTCGCTGCAGGCCAGCGAGAAGCTGCTCGAACTCGCCGGCAGCCGCGCCACCCTCGCCGAATTCAACCTCGACCGCCACTGGCGCAACGCCCGGGTGCACACGCTGCACGACCCGGTGCGCTGGAAGTACCACGCGGTCGGCGCCTATTACCTCAACGGCACGCTGCCTGCGCGGCATTCCTGGATCTGACTTGAGGGCCTTTCGCGGGCAAGCCCGCTCCTACAGGTGATCGCGATCCTCTGTAGGAGCGGGCTTGCCCGCGAAACGCCCCGGAGAACAACATGACCACATCCGTGATCACCAGCGACGCCCAAGCCCTGGCCGTCGCTGAAGACATCGCCCGGCAACTGCACCGCGACAGCGCCCTGCGCGACCGCGAGCGTCGCCTCCCGCACGCCGAACTGGAGCTGTTCACCCGCTCCGGCCTGTGGGCCATCAGCGTACCCAAGGCCTTCGGCGGCGCCGAAGTGTCGAACGTTACCCTGGCCAAGGTCATCGCCCGCATCGCCCAGGCCGACGCCTCGCTCGGGCAGATTCCGCAGAACCACTTCTACGCCCTCGAAGTACTGCGCGTGAACGGCACCCTCGAACAACAGCAGCGTCTCTACGCCGAGGTGCTGGCCGGCAAGCGCTTCGGCAACGCCCTGGCCGAACTCGGCACCAGGACCTCCAGCGACCGCACCACCCGCCTGACCCGCGACGGCGGCGGCTACCGCATCAACGGCCGCAAGTTCTACGCCACCGGCGCGATCTACGCCCAGCGCATCCCCACCTCGGTGGTCGATGACGAGGGCGTGCAGCAACTGGCGTTCGTACCCGCCGACAGCCCCGGTGTGCAGGTGATCGACGACTGGAGCGGCTTCGGCCAGCGCACCACCGGCAGCGGTTCGGTGCTGTTCGACAATGTCCGTGTCGAGGCTGCCGACCTGGTGCCCTTCCAGGCCGCGTTCGAACGCCCGACCACAGTCGGCCCATTGGCCCAGATTCTCCACGCCGCCATCGACACCGGCATCGCTCGCGCCGCAGTCGAGGACGCCCTGCACTTCGTGCGCAACCACAGCCGCCCATGGATAGACGCAGGTGTCGACCAGGCTTCGGCCGACCCACTGACACTCAACAGCTTCGGTCGCCTGAGCATCCGCCTGCACGCCGCCGAAGCACTGCTCGAACGGGCCGGTGAAATCCTCGACCAGGCCCAGCGCGACAGCAACGCCAGCAGCGTGGCCGCCGCCTCCATCGCCGTCGCCGAGGCCCGCGCGATCAGCACCGAGATTTCCCTGGCCGCCGGCAGCACTCTGTTCGAGCTGGCAGGCAGCCGCGCCACCCTGGCCGAACACAGCCTCGACCGCCACTGGCGCAACGCCCGGGTCCACACCCTGCACGACCCGGTGCGCTGGAAGTACCACGCCATCGGCAACTACTACCTCAACGGCGAAAACCCACCGCTGCGAGGGACCATCTGATGAGCAAGCAGATCCTGCTCAACGCTTTCAACATGAACTGCATTGGCCATATCAACCACGGCCTGTGGACCCATCCGCGCGACACCTCGACCCGCTACAAGGACATCGAGTACTGGACCGACCTCGCGCGCCTGCTGGAGCGCGGGCTGTTCGACGGGCTGTTCATCGCCGACATCGTCGGCACCTACGACATCTACGGCGACTCGGTCGACGTCACGCTCAAGGAATCGATCCAGCTACCGGTCAACGACCCGCTGCTGCTGGTCTCGGCCATGGCCGCGGTGACCCGCAACCTGGGCTTCGGGCTTACCGCCAACCTCACCTACGAGCCGCCGTATCTGTTCGCCCGCAGGCTCTCGACCCTCGACCACCTGAGCAAGGGCAGGGTCGGCTGGAACATCGTCACCGGCTACCTCGACAGCGCGGCCCGTGCCATGGGCCTGGAACAGCAGCCCGAGCACGACCGGCGCTACGACCAGGCCGACGAATACCTGCAGGTGCTGTACAAGCTGCTCGAAGGCAGTTGGGCGGACGATGCCGTGGTCGAAGACCGCAAGCAGCGCGTCTATGCCCGGCCCGACAAAGTGCGCAAGGTCGAGCACCGAGGCGAGTTCTACAAGGTCGAGGGCTATCACCTGTGCGAACCCTCGCCGCAGCGCACACCGGTGCTGTTCCAGGCGGGCAGCTCGGCACGCGGCCTGGCATTTGCCGGCAACCACGCCGAGTGCGTGTTCATCGGCGGCCAGACCCACTCAGGCACCCGTGCCCAGGTCGACAAGGTGCGCGCAGCCGCCCTCGCCGCCGGCCGCGACCCTCAGGCGATCAAGGTGTTCATGGGCATCACCGTGATCGTCGCACCCACCGAGGAGCAGGCCCGCGCCAAGCACGCCGAGTATTTGCGTCACGCCAGCGCCGAAGCCGGTGTGGCGCACTTTGCCGCCTCCACCGGCATCGACTTCGCTGCCTTCGACCTCGACGAGCCAATCAACGCAGGCCAGGGCAATGCGATCCAGTCCGCCACCAAGCTCTTGCAGGACAACGTCTGGACCCGCCGCCGCCTGCTGGAACAACACGCCCTGGGCGGACGCTACGTGACCCTGGTCGGTGCGCCTGACCAGGTCGCCGAGCAACTGATCGGCTGGATCGACGAGACCGGCCTGGACGGCTTCAACCTGGCACGCACCGTCACCCCGGAAAGCTACGAAGACTTCATCGACCTGGTGGTCCCCGAACTGCAACGCCGCGGCCGCTACAAGACCGCCTACGCCGAGGGCAGCCTGCGCCAGAAGCTGTTCGCCAGCCCTAGCGCACATCTGCCCGCCGACCATCCCGGCAGCACCTATCGCACCCCGACCAACGCCCCCACCGGAGCCGCGCATCATGCTTGAGAAACTCTATCGGCCCGTCGCGGCCGCCCTGCTGTCCCTGGGCCTTGCCGGCGCCGCGCTGGCAGTTGAACCCCTGAAGATCGGTACCACGGCCGCCTTCGCCATTCCGCTCGAAGCGGCCGTGGCAGAAGCGCACAAGCAAGGCCTGGAGGTGAAGCTGATCGAGTTCAGCGACTGGATCGCCCCCAACGTCAGCCTCAACAGCGGCGACATCGACGTGAACTACTTCCAGCACATTCCTTTCCTGGAAAACGCCAAGGCCGCAGCAGGCTTCAACCTGGTGCCCTATGCACCGGGGATCATCAACAACGTCGGCCTGTATTCGAAGAAGTACAAGCGCTTCGCCGAACTGCCCGAAGGCGCCAGCGTGGCCATCGCCAACGACCCGATCAACAGCGGGCGCGGCCTGCAGTTGCTGGCCAAGGCCGGGCTGATCACGCTCAAGCCTGGCGTGGGTTACAAGGCCACCGAAGACGACATCGTCGCCAACCCGAAGAAGCTCAAGATTCTTCAGGTCGAGGCCGTGCAACTGGTGCGGGCCTACGACGATGCCGACCTGGTGCAGGGCTACCCGGCCTACATTCGCCTGGCCAACAGCTTCGATGCCACCTCGGCGTTGCTGTTCGACGGCCTGGAGAACAAGGAGTACGTGATCCAGTTCGTGATCCGCCCGCAAAGCAAGGACGACCCGCGCCTGGCCAAGTTCGTCGATATCTACCAGCATTCGCCGGCCGTGCGTGAAGCCTTGAACAAGGCCCACGGCAGCCTGTACCAGGCCGGCTGGGAGGGCTGAGATGAGTCGCGCCAGCGCCCTCAGGGCGCCCGTCCCCCACGCCACGCCGGCCCCGGCGCGCGAGCAGGTATTGCGCCCGGAGGTGAACGAGGCTCATGTACGCTTCATCGGGTTGGGCAAGACCTACCCCGGGCAAGCTCACCCTGCCCTGCACGGCATCGACCTGAACATCCGCCGCGGCGAGATCTTCGGCATCATCGGCCGCAGCGGCGCCGGCAAGTCGTCACTGCTGCGCACCATCAACCGCCTGGAGCAACCCAGCGAAGGGCGCGTGCTGATCGACCAGGTCGACATCGCTCCGTTCGACGAGGATCGCCTGGTGTCGCTGCGCCGGCGCATCGGCATGATCTTCCAGCACTTCAACCTGATGTCGGCCAAGACCGTGTGGCAGAACGTCGAGCTCCCCTTGAAGGTCGCCGGCGTGGCCAAGGCCGAGCGTCAGCGCAAAGTGCGCGAGTTGCTGGAACTGGTAGGCCTGGAACAGAAGCATCACGTCTATCCGGCGCAGTTGTCCGGCGGTCAGAAGCAGCGTGTCGGCATCGCCCGCGCGCTGGTGCACGATCCGCAGATCCTGTTGTGCGACGAAGCGACCTCGGCACTGGACCCTGAAACCACCGCCTCGATCCTCGACCTGCTGCGCGATATCAACCAGCGCCTTGGCCTGACCATCGTGCTGATCACTCACGAGATGGCGGTGATCCGCGACATCTGCCAGCGCGTGGTGGTGCTCGAACGTGGCGAAGTAGTCGAGCAGGGCGAGGTCTGGCAGGTATTCGGCGCGCCGCGCCACGAAGTGACCCGCACCTTGCTCGCCCCCTTGCAGACCAAGCTACCCGCAGCCTTGCAGGCCAATTTGCGGGCTCAACCGGTCAGCCAGGACGCTGCCGTGGTGTTGCGTCTGCAACTGGTCGGCGAGCCAGAGCTGTCGGCATTGTTCACCGATCTCGGCGGGCGTGTGCGTCTGCTCCAGGGGGGTGTCGAGACCATTGGCGAGCACGCCTTGGGCCAACTGGTCCTGGCCGTGCGCGGCTCCGCGCTCGGGGCTCATCAACTGCTCGAACGTGCCCGGCGCTGGGCTGCCGATGTGGAGGTGCTGGGTTATGTGGACTGAACGCCTGCTGCAAGGCCTGATCGATACCCTGCTGATGGTGGGGGTGTCTTCGTTGATCGCGCTGCTGGTGGGGATTCCGATGGCGGTGCTGCTGGTCACCAGCGGCAAGGGCGGCATCTACGAAGCGCCGCTGCTCAACCGCGTGCTCGGCGCCTTCGTCAACCTGTTCCGCTCGATCCCCTTCCTGATCCTGATGGTGGCACTGATCCCCTTTACCCGGCTGATCGTCGGTACCACCTATGGCGTCTGGGCGGCCGTGGTGCCGTTGACCATCGCTGCCACGCCGTTCTTCGCCCGAATCGCCGAAGTCAGCCTGCGCGAGGTCGACCACGGCCTGATCGAAGCGGCGCAGGCCATGGGCTGCCGACGCTGGCACATCATCTGGCATGTGCTGCTGCCTGAAGCGCTGCCAGGGATCGTCGGCGGCTTCACCATCACCCTGGTGACCATGATCAACTCCTCGGCCATGGCCGGCGCGATCGGTGCCGGTGGCCTGGGCGATATCGCCTACCGCTATGGGTACCAGCGCTTCGACAGCCAGATCATGCTGACGGTGATCGTCATGCTGGTGGCCTTGGTGGCGGTGATCCAGTTGGGCGGGGATCGGTTGGCCAAAGGCTTGAACAAGCGCTGAGCTGAAATCGAGTTCCTACGACCAGCGCAGGTTCTCGGCCGCCACGGGCCGTCCGAACCAGTAGCCCTGCCCCAGGTCGCACTGCTGCTCCAGCAGCAGTCGCGCCTGCTCGGCCTGCTCGATCCCCTCGGCATGCACCTGCATACCCATGCTCCGCGCCAGGGCGATGATCACCCGCACGATGGCGATGTCGTCTTCGTCATTGGGCAATCCGGCGACGAAGCCCTGGTCGATCTTCAGCTTCTGCACCGGCAGGCGCTTGAGCCGCAACAGTGACGAATAGCCGGTGCCGAAATCATCGATCGCCAAGCGCAAGCCCAGCTCGCGCAGACGGTGCAACTGCTCCAGCGCCACCTCCGGGTCCTCCATCACCGCGCTCTCGGTCACTTCCAGTTCCAGCAGCGCCGGGTCCAGGCCGGTCTCGTCCAGCACCTCGGCCACTTGTCGATACAGGCCACGCTGGCCGAACAGGCGACTCGACAGGTTCACCGCGACGAAGTCCAGCACTCGCCCCTCGGCTTGCCACTGCACCATCTGCCGACAAGCCTGGCGCAGCACCCAGGCATCGATATCGACGATCAGCCCGGTGCGCTCGGCGATCGGGATGAACTCGCCCGGCGGCACCAGGCCGCGCTCGGGATGCTGCCAGCGCACCAGCGCCTCGACCCCGACCATGCTCCCGGTGAACAGGTCGTGCACCGGCTGGTAGAACACGCGCAGCTCTTCCTGGGCCAGGGCACGACGCAGTTCACCGGCGGTCTCGACGCGATGCTGGGCGTGGGCGGTAAGTTCTTCGGTGTACAGCGCATAGCAGGCGCGGCCATTGCTCTTGGCCTTGAACAGCGCCGAGTCGGCATTGCGCAACAGTTGCTCGGCGCTCAGCGCGTCGCTGGGGAACAGGCTGATACCGATGCTCGCACCGATGAACAACTGCTGCCCTTCGAACGCGAACGGCTGGCGAAGGCGTTCGAGGATGCCCTGTGCAGTGGTCGCCGCCTGGGCGACTTGCTGGCACCCCTCAAGCAGTACCGCGAATTCGTCGCCGCCCAGGCGCGCCAGGGTCACGCCGCTACCCAGTTGCTCCTGCAAACGCTCGCCCACCAGCTTGAGCAACTGGTCGCCAATGGTGTGCCCCAGGCTGTCGTTGATGCTCTGGAAGTGGTCGAGGTCGAGCAGCAGCAAGGCGCAGCCACGCTTGTTCGCCTGCGCCGCCGCCAACGCCTGCTCGGCACGGTCGCTGAACAGCAGGCGGTTGGGCAGGCCGGTCAAGGGGTCGTGATGGGCGAGGTAGGCCAGCTCTTGCTCGGAATGCTTGATCGCACTGATGTCGCTGAACACCGCAACGTAGTGGCTCAGCTCACCGCTGTCGTCGCGAATCGCGCAGATCGTCTGCCATTGCGGATAGATCTCGCCACTCTTGCGGCGATTCCAGATTTCTCCGCTCCACTCGCCTTTTTCGGCCAGGGTCGCGTAGATCTGCTGGTAGAAAGGCGCCCCATGGCGTCCCGACTTGAACTTGCTCGGGCGCTGGCCCAGCACTTCGTCCTGGTGATAACCGGTGATGCGCATGAAGGCGCGGTTCACATGCACGATCAGGCCGTTGCGATCGGTCACCAGCACGCCTTCCAAGGTGCTGTCGAAGACCGCTGCCGCCATGCGCAGGCGTTCGCGATCCTCGCTGCGCAGACGCGCACCCACGCCGATGAAGTTGAGCAGCCGGGCCCGTGACACGAAGATCAGCAAGGCGCTGAGCAGCACCCAGACCACCACGTTGATCTGCCGCCCGACGGTCAGCGCCAGGTCGTTGTCGGTCATGCCACGCAGCACCCACTCCGACAGCACCAGCCAGAGGAACGACAACACAACGTAGAGCGCAGCCATGCGCAAGGCGTCGCGAACAGAAACAGACATGTCGGGTGCATCAGTCCATGGAAAATAATGGCGCAGTATAAAGGTTGAAACATGCCGTGACTTTAAATCCCGGCTCATAAATAAGTCGCGGTTCCCGCCGCCCTGGCCCGTCCAGCCTGCCTTGGCGACACCCTCGTCGACGGCAAGGTGACCGGCGGTGACGATCCCGGCGAAAGCACGACTGGTTTTATTTCCCCGTCAAGGGATAATGCGCCCGTTGTTTCCCCTGATTTCCCGAGGGTCTTTCCAACTATGTGGTACAACGGTCTGCTCGACCTGTCGGCCTGGCAACTGGTCGCGGTCACCCTGCTGATGACCCATGTGACCATCGTCAGCGTCACGATTTACCTGCATCGCTACTCGGCGCACCGCTCCCTGGAGCTCAATGCCGGGCTCAAGCATTTCTTCCGCTTCTGGCTGTGGCTGACCACGGCGCAGAACACGCGTGAATGGACAGCGGTCCATCGCAAGCACCACGCCAAGTGCGAAACCCCCGACGACCCGCACAGCCCGGTGTACAAGGGCCTGGGCACGGTCCTGCGCAAAGGCGCGGAGCTGTACCGGGAAGAGGCGCGCAACGAGGAAACCCTGCGCATCTACGGCAAGAACTGCCCGGATGACTGGATCGAACGCAACCTCTACTCGCGCTACAAAATGGGCGGCATCGCCCTGATGGCCGTGCTCGACCTGCTGCTGTTCGGCACCATCGGCATCACCATCTGGGCCATCCAGATGATGTGGATTCCGTTCTGGGCCGCCGGCGTGGTCAATGGCCTGGGCCATGCGGTCGGCTATCGCAACTTCGAATGCCGCGACGCCGCCACCAACCTGGTGCCCTGGGGCATCATCATCGGCGGCGAAGAGCTGCACAACAACCACCACACCTACCCCAATTCGGCCAAGCTGTCGGTGCGCCGCTGGGAGTTCGACATGGGCTGGATGTGGATTCGCCTGCTGTGCCTGCTGCGCCTGGCCAAGGTGCAGCGCGTGGCGCCGATCGCCCACCGAGTCGAAGGCAAGGCCTCGTTGGACATGGACACCGCCATGGCGATCCTCAACAACCGCTTCCAGATCATGGCCCAGTACCGCAAGCTGGTGATTGGCCCGCTGGTCAAGCAGGAGCTGGAAAAGGTCGATACCTCGGTGCGCCACCACTTCCGCCGCGCCAAGCGCCTGCTGTCACGCGAGACCAGCCTGCTGCAGGATCGCCACCACGTACGCATCGAATCGATGCTGACGCACAGCCAGACGCTCAAGACCATCTACGAGAAGCGTCTGGCGCTGCAACAGATCTGGGCACGCACCAGCGCCAACGGCCACGACATGCTGGCGGCCATGAAAGACTGGGTACACGAGGCCGAAGCCAGCGGTATCCAGTCGCTGCGCGACTTCGCCGCACAGCTCAAGACCTACTCCCTACGCCCTACCGGCGCTTGACTGCCGTTGATCGGCATGCCCCGCCCGAGGGCATGCCGACCGGAACTTCACCCCCCCTGCTCGACTCAAAATCGGCATATCGCCCGCGTGGCGGGCCGAGTCGTGGCCGCACGCACATTCGTCGAGATCCGATCCGTGCACATGGCCAAAGAACGTCACCCCTCGATCCAGGCCGGTCCGCCCCGCCCCGAAGCTGCCCAGACCCTGCTCGCCCTGCTGCATGCCCAGGGTGAAGTGGCGCGCCTGAGCGAGCGCGAGCAGCTCTACAGCTCGCTGCTCGACAGCGTCAACGCCGTGCTCTGGGCCTTCGACTGGGAAACCCGCCAGGTGCTGTACGTCAGCCCCGCCTACGAGCGTATTTTTGGCCGCCCGGCCAGCCTGGTGATGGCCGACTACAACGAGTGGCGCGACGCAATCCACCCCGACGACCTCGACTACGCCGAGCGCAGCTTGGCCCAAGTACTCCTCCAGGGCACGGTCGAGGACCGCGAATACCGCATCATCAACGGCGCAGGCGAAGTGCGCTGGCTCAGCGACAAGTGCTACATCAACCAGCAGCGCGAAGGCGAGCGGGTGATCATCGTCGGCATTGCCGAGGACATCACCGAGAAGAAACAGCTCGAAGGCGAATTGCAGCGCCTTGCCACCACCGACGTCCTGACCCAGAGCAGCAATCGTCGGCACTTCTTCGAATGCGCCCAGCAAGCCTTCGACCGCGCCCGCGAAGACGGCACGCCAATGGCATTCCTGCTCCTGGACATCGACGACTTCAAGCACATCAATGACAGCTACGGGCATCCGGAAGGCGACCAGGTGCTACAGCGCATCGCCGACAGCGGCAAGGCAGTGCTGCGTCGGGGCGATCTGTTCGGCCGTATTGGCGGCGAGGAATTCGCGGCGGTATTCCCAGGCTGCACGGCACAGGTCGCCGAGCAGATCGCCGAGCGCTTGCAGCGAGAAATCCAGCGCCTGAGCTTCACCTACGGCCAGCAGACCTACGGCGTGACCGTGAGCCAGGGGCTGACCGAGCTGAGCGATCAGGACACCGACCTGGACAACCTGTTCGGTCGCGCCGACGCGGCGATGTACCAGGCCAAGCGCCAGGGCAAGAACCAGATCGTGCGCGGATGAGCGGTAGCGCTCACGGTTTTTCCGTGGCGCTGTCTTCGTCGGTGTTCGGGGCCTGAGGCATCTCTTCCACAACCTCAGCTTCAACGGTCGCCGCTTCGACCTCAGGCGTTGTGATCACCGCCGGCGGCGCGGGTGGCTCGCGCAGGCGGTTGAGCTCAGGCAGGCCGAGCTTGAGCAGGCGTGCGGTCTTGCTGCTGGCGATCTTCTCGTTGCCCTGGGTCGGCAGCGCCCGCGACAACTGGCCGGCCAGGTTCATCGCCAGAATCTCTCGCGAATACACGCCACCACCCAGCTGATAGATCGCAGCGATCAGCTCGCGCAGGTTCAGCGGCAGGCGCCAGCGGGTGCGCAGGGCCGAACCGAATGGCGCGCCAAACTCATTGAGCGACAACTGCACCTGGTCTTCGTCCAGCTCGCCACCGGCCAGACGCCACTCCTGCAGGGTACGCAACACGGCCAGGTCACCCAGGCAATGCAGCAGGCCCGCGCAGTAGCAGCGCTCCTGGTCCAGCTCGAGCATGCGTGCCAAGGTACGCGCGAATTCGGCGGTATGCAGCGAGATGTTCCAGAAGCGCGCGGCATGCTGCGCCAGCAGCGGGTCGCTCAAGCGTGCGCTGCGCTTCAGCGTGAGGCCCAGGATCAGGTTCATGCTCTGGGTGCTGCCCAGCTTGTTCAGCGCCTGCAGCAGGGTCTGCACCGGCGCATCGCTATGCATGGCGGCACTGTTGGCCGCGGCGATGAGCACCCCGGTGATCTGCGGGTCATTGCGCACTTCCTCTTCCAGCACACGCAGGTTCAGGCCCTGCGGGTTGAGGGCGCGCTTGATCGCCACCTGTACATCGGCAAACAGCGGGCCGCCATCGGCAGTAGCGCGGCGCTGCTCGAGGTAGGCCGGCAGGCTGGCACCCGGCTGAAGGGGCGGCACGGGGCAGGCGATCTGCTCGCCGACTTCGAGCAACAGGTTTTCCAGGCGTTTGCGCAGGTTGTCCAGGTTCAGCGGTTTGCTCAGGTAGGCGGTGGGATGCAGCGGCAGCGCTTCTTTCACACTGGCGCTGTCGGTGCGTTCGCTCATGAGGATGAACGGCAGCCCAGGCTTGTCGCTCTTGGCGCGCACCTTGCGCAACAGGTCGAGGCCATCGACACCGGACAGCTCTCGGGCGGCGATGATCAGGTCGGGCTTGCTCGACAGCGCCGTCAGGGCCTGGGATCCATCGGCGCAGACTTCCAGACGGGCATCGCAGCGCACGCTGAGCAGCATCTCGCGAAGCATGTCGCGCACCCAGGGATCGCTCTCGGCGATCAGCACGCGGGGTGGGAGGGGGTCTGCAGCGCTCATGGGCAACTCCTGAATAATCCTGACACGCAGTCCATCGCGGCTTCCAAACACGTCCATCGGTTAACCATAGCGCCACCTGCCGCGAATTGGCATAAAAAAACCCGCGATGGCATGCAGTTCACAGTTTGTTCATCTTCGTCGCAGCATCCGTGCATGCATTAACTACCACCTCGCCCAGCGCCCGCCTGGCTCTAGTGATGCCCCCATCACAAAGCCGTACAACACGCACGGCCAGCGAGGAGCTCATGACGCTCAACCTTTCATCCGTCACCCAACACGCCCTTTCGACCCTGCGCACCCGCATCGACCAACGCCTTGAGGAGCACCCCTCGCTTGAGCGCATAGGGCTCGCCAATCTGGACCAGGCACTGACAGACGCAGAAGCTGCGAGCATCGAGCTGACGATCAGGAGCACCCTGCACGCCTACTGGGAGTCGCTCGAAAAGCCCGCCATGACGAGGCGCCAGTGTCACATCGAAGATATCGAGGCCACGCTGCGCCAATTGCTCGATGTCCAGATCGCCGCCGGCAGGATCCATCCGATCTATGCCACCTGCCTGCCCGCTTCGCTCGATCAGAATGACCTGACCATCAGCACCCTGAGCCTCAAGCTTGAGGCAAGCCGCACAGCCACACTGCATGGCTGCCTGATGTTCAGCCTGGACAGCGGCCCGACCCTCGTGTGGCTCGCAGGCCGGCAATGGGCCACCTTCGCCACGCGCGACCTGGCACTCGCAGCGCTGACCGCGCTGATGAACCAGCCGGTGGCCAGGGCCAGCATCACCGATACCCTGCCCCGCACGCAGCGCCTCGCGATGACCCAGGCATCGTCAGTGCAAACCTATGAACAGCGCCACTGGGTGATCAGGCCCGCACCGCGCAAGGCCTTTGCCGAGCTGCATCGACAACTGCGCAGCCTGCAACTGCACGATATCAAGCACGCCTTGCAGGCCGGGCTGGCGCCTGGTGAATCCCGTTCCGGGCGCGTCCAGGATGCCCTGCGCCTGCCACTTGCCCTCGGGCCAGGCAGCGCGCTCGACGCCACCCTCGGCGAAGCGCTCAAGACGCCGCCCAAAGCGCCCGACTGGCTGCGATACGCGCCTGAGGACCAGGCCAATCATTGCCTGAAGGCACTCCAGGAATACGACCACGCGCGTGCCGCCATGCTCAGTGCATTGGGCGGCTGCGACAGCATCGAAAGCTTCGCCGCGACCCATCTGCGCAGCAGTATCGCCAACGACCTGGGCCTGGATCTGGACCCCGAGCAGATCATGCTGGTGACCAAGCGTACGCTGCCCGAAACCGCCGCCCCCTACGAGATCCGGCGCAGCCTGGTGCACCTGGCGTTGCAGGGCCTGCACGACGGCGACGACCAACCGGCGTCGGAATTCATCACCGCCACGCGCTTCGAGCAACAAGACCGGCCACTGCCTGAGGCGTACGCCACACTCACGCCCGCTTATGTTTGCAAGCTGATCGAAACACTGGCGCTGCACGGCAAGTTCGCCCCCGCTCAGAGAGCCGCACACAAGCAAGAAAGCAGCAGGTCGCTGATGAACGCCGCGCTCTTGCAGCAGATCGCGGCCCAAGCCTGGTGCGCACGCCTGCAAGGCCAGATCAAGCCCGAGGACCAGCAGACGCTGGCAACCTTCGCGGCCGGAAGCGGCACGGGCTACGACAGGTTGTCCAGTGCCAACCTGCTCCTGGCCGACCAGTACCTGCTCAGCGACGCGCTGCTGGTGCGCCAGGAGGACGCCGAGGGCGCCCTGCAACGCCTGCTGCTCTGCTGCCCGCATCATCCGCACAAGCCTGTGTTGGGTTTCGACAGCGAACGGCAGTTGCTCGTCGAGGTGGTGGGCTGGTTCGCAGAAGCGGACACCCAGGCCTACCTGCTGCAGAACGTTGTAGCCCAGCAGCGCACCTCGTTCGCCGCCCTGATCACTCAGATCGCCAACAAGCCATTCCCGCAAACACAGCAACAGCCAGCCAGCACCGAGACGCAGGTCTGGGACACCTGGTACCTGGATATCTACGGGCAGTCTCAGCAGATCCCTACTCCGGAAAAGCTTTACGAGCAGTTCTTGACACTGGTGCGCTTCACTGGCCAGGAGGGGGTCAAAGCCCTGACCCAGAACCGCATCGAGGTTGCCGAGGCCAACACAGCCGCGCGCGCGCCCGCCTGGTTGCTGGCGGCCAGTGCCTCCCAGCGTGGCCAGCTGACACGCCTGGAAGACCAGATCCAGGCTGCAGAGCAGCAGTATGCCAAGGCCAAGCATGCGCAACTGCCGGATTTCGAGGCGTATGTCCACGCCCAGGCCCAGGACAAGCTCAAGCAGTTGCTCGGCAACAACGACGACAGCATCGATCCGGACAGCGTGATCATCAAGTCACCCAGGGAGACCCTTACCTACACCCAATTGCTGCGCAACGGCTATGACGACAGCCTGGGCCTTTTCACGGCCACAGCCGATACCACGGCAACCTTCGAAGGCCCCGCCGGGGTCGATCTGACAGCGCTGACGCCGCAGTCGGTCACAGGCTCTGTACGCGGTCAGTGGGTATCCGACCGCTACGTCAGCCTGATCGAGGAAACCCTGCTCTCGCCCCTACACACCGGCTACGCCTGGCGTCGTCGGCAGAGCGTGTTGATCGTACAACTGCAGATGCAACTGGCGGCGCTGCGCAGCCTCCTGCAAGGGCATCTGGATGCCGCCCAGTACGCTTGGGTGCTGGCGAGCATCCAGAGCATGCACCAGACTGCCGACACCCAGCGCAAGCGTCATGCGTTCTACCGATTGGTAGTGCGTATCGACAACGAGTTCCTGGCCGACGAGCCGGCAATCGGCAAGTTGTTCAACGCGCTCTACCGGATCATGGACAAGACCCCGCCCTACCGCGAAGAAATCATCCACGGTTGCTACCTGCTCAAGTCGCCGGAAGGGCAACCCTCGCAGACGTTGCTCTACACTCCCGCGGCTGCAGACGGCATCGACTTTCGGCCCTTCAGCAGCTTCGTCCAGTCGCTCGACACCCCAGGCATGATCGACTACTACAAGGACCGCAGTCGCAGGCAAGCCGGGCAACTGCTGGCCTTCCTGTTCAAGGACCTGCGCGAGGGCGGAGCGAGCCCGGTGCCAAGCGTGCCCGAAGCCCCCACGGACGACCTGCGCATCCTGTGCTACGACGATGGGCTGCGCCAGCGCATCGTCGATGTACGCGATGTCACCAAGGGTCGCGCCGATATGATCGCGAGCATCGTCTGGAACACGCTGGAAACAGTGGCCCAGATCGTGACGCTGCCCTTCCCGCCTGCCGCCTTCACAGTGGGCGCCGCACTTGCACTGCGCGACTATGTCGGCGCACTGAGCGCATTCATCAATCGCGATGCCGGCACCGCGAGCCTGTACCTGTTGTCTTCGCTACTCAACGGCGCAGGCGCCTATGGTGACCTGGCGCACGGCATGAAAGGTTTTGGCAGCCTGCTACGCAATGCCGAGCGGCTGCCCAGCCAACCACGGCGCTGGGCAGATACGAAAGCGGCAGTGCTCGGTCTCACCGAGCGTGAGCTCAAGCCCGTCGAGCTGAAGGGCCAGTCGGTACTGCTCGGCCCCCGTTCTACCCAGGGATTGGCGCGGATCGCCAGACGTAACGCGAGCGGTGAACTGATCGACACCGGACGTTACGCCAGGCAGGACAAACTGGGTGACTGGACCCCCGTGGAGCACGCGGAAAACGCTGTAGTTCAGCCAGCCCCCGACAAGCACGCCGTCGCCATCTCGCTGGAAGGTGGCACACCGGCCAGTGGCACACACGCGCAAGGCATCACCCTGGTCAATGGCCGCCTCTACGTGCAGATCGACGACCAGGTGTTCCAGGTGCAATTCGATGCGCATACCGCGCAATGGTCGATCATCGACCCGGACAATCCCTTCGCCTTCTTCGGACGCCAGCCATTGGCGCGCCAGGCGGACGGTACCTGGAAGCGCGTCGACAGTGGTGGGTTGCGGGGAGGGAACCCTGGCGATAACAACCTGGTACCCCCGCCTGAAACCGTGACCCCACCTGTGGCAGGTGGCGACAACGTCGTGAGCCTGCCCAGCGCTCGCTCGAGCTTCTGGGATACCCACATGAAAGAGGACGCGGCACAAAGCGAACTGCTCTCGAACCAGGCCCAGGCCCGTCATCGCGCGCTGCTGGACGATACCGACATCGCCCGCCTGGAAGATGGCGAAGATGCGCCCATGGATGAGCATGACTTCGAGTACCTGCGAACCGATGAAGGCATCACCTACACCTACAAGGAAGACGAAGACTACGTAAACCGCCTCATCGGCAACTACACGGATGAAAGCTCTCAAATCAACAGCTACCTGCGCCGCGGGGTGCCTGAGTTCCCGTTCTGCGACTCGGACACGTTCGTCGACAAGCTGGTGGACTCGCTGGAAACCCTGCCCAAGAGCAACACGGTCGCTCTCTACCGCGGAGGCAACGGATCGAGAAGCACCTCGGGCGAGCACTTTCGCAGCGGAAAACTCAAGAAAGGCGACGTACTGGTCAACTCGGACCTGACGTCCTTTACCGAAAATCCCTACGTGATACGCGCCTTCGCCAGCGATGAGCTGTCCTCGCCGGACATCGTGAAGGGCACGTTCGACGACACATCGGTGGTTTTCGAGATACCCGCGGGCCAATACCAGAGCGGAGTGCCCATAGCTCCCCTGTCATGGACAGCAACAGAGGCGGAAACCTTGTTCCCGCCAGGGTGCCGTTTCGAGATCGAAGACATCGGCGAGGTCGTGGGTGACGACTTCCGCTTCGTCAATGTGAAACTCAAGGAGATCCCGAGCACAGCGCCCGTGGTGCACCCGGTATACGATCTGCGCACCGGCAACCCGTTCAAGCGCGACGAGTACGCCGCCATGCTCAAGAACGACGCCCTGGTCGAACGCTTCTTCCCTGCTGCCGACTGGACACCTCCCAGCCCTTCGAGCACCTGATCCTCAGGTTGAAAAAAAACGCCCAGGCAATGCCTGGGCGTTTTTTATCGGCTACGCGGATCGGCGATCAAGCCAGTTCAGCAAAGCACTCTTCGATGATGGCCAGGCCTTTGTCCAGCAGGGCGTCTTCGGCGGTCAGCGGAACCAGGATCCGCAGGACGTTGCCGTAGGTGCCGCAGGACAGCAGGATCAGACCCTTGTCACGGGCCTTGGCGACCACTTGGGCCACGGCGGCAGCGTTCGGGGTGTGGGTGCCCTTCTCGAACACTTCCACGGCGATCATCGAACCCAGACCACGGACGTCACCGATGATCGAGTGCTTCTTCTGGATTTCACGCAGGCCGGCGGTCAGGCGCTCGCCAACGGCCTTGCTGCGGTCCAGCAGTTTCTCTTCCTCGAACACCTGGATGACGGCCAGGGCCGCGGCGCAGGCGATCGGCGAACCGGCGTAGGTGCCGCCCAGGCCACCTGGGGCGATGGCGTCCATGTATTCGGCCTTGCCGCACACACCAGCCAGCGGGAAGCCGCCAGCGATGGACTTGGCGAAGGTGGTCAGGTCAGGCGCGACGCCCATCTGCTCCATGGCGAAGAAGGTGCCGGTACGGCCAGCGCCGGTCTGCACTTCGTCGGCGATCAGCAGGATGCCGTGCTGGTCGCACAGGGCGCGCAGGCGCTGCATCAGCTCTTTCGGCGCTGGCAGGAAACCACCTTCGCCTTGTACTGGCTCGAGGATGATCGCAGCGATGTCGCGTGGCTCGGCGTCGTTCTTGAAGATGCGCTCGACCGACGCGATCGCGTCATCGACGCTCACGCCGTGCAGCTCGCTCGGGAACAGGGCACGGAACACGCCGCCTGGCATCAGGCCCATGCCTGCGGAGTACGGCACGACCTTGCCGGTCAGGCCCAGGGTCATCATGGTGCGGCCGTGGTAGCCACCGGTGAAGGCGATCACACCGGCACGGCCAGTGGCGGCACGGGCGATCTTCACGGCGTTTTCAACGGCTTCGGAGCCGGTGGAAACCAGCAGGGTCTTCTTGTCGAAGTTACCCGGAACCAGCTTGTTGATCTTCTCGCACAGCTCGACATAAGGCTCGTAGGCCAGCACCTGGAAGCAGGTGTGGCTGACCTTGGTCAGCTGCTCTTGAACGGCAGCGACCACTTTCGGGTGCAGGTGGCCGGTGTTCAGTACTGCGATGCCGCCGGCGAAGTCGATCAGTTCGCGGCCTTCAACGTCGATCACCGTGGAGTTCTTCGCCGACTCGACGAAGATCGGGTGGATCTGGCCAACGCCACGTGGGACGGCGGCGACACGGCGTTGCATCAAGGATTCGTTGGTCTTGCTCATAATGCCCTCATTCGCGCCGACTCTGACGGCGCTGTTATTCGGGGGTGGCTGGGTGTGCCTGCGAACAGTATTCGTTGATCGACTGTCACCGGCGCCCTGGCCACCAGGTACTGCATGTCAAAAAAACCAGCGAGACGTCGCTCTCGCGCCCCGCTGGCAGAGGTAAAGCCCTTAGCGCATCAAACGCTGATGCACAGGTATTTGATTTCGAGGTAGTCCTCGATGCCGTACTTGGAACCTTCGCGGCCCAGGCCCGAGGCTTTGATACCGCCGAACGGCGCGACTTCGTTGGAGATCAGGCCGGTGTTGATACCGACCATGCCGTATTCCAGGGCCTCGGCGACGCGGAACACGCGGCTCATGTCGCGGGCATAGAAGTAAGAGGCCAGGCCGAACTCGGTGTCGTTGGACATGGCGATGACTTCGGCCTCGTCCTTGAAGCGGAACAGCGGCGCGAGCGGGCCGAAGGTCTCTTCCTTGGCGACGGCGGCAGTCTTCGGTACGTCGACCAGGATGGTCGGCTCGAAGAAGTTGCCTTCGATCAGCTTGCCACCGGACAGCACCTTGGCGCCCTTGGAGACGGCGTCCTCGATGTGTTCCTGAACCTTGGCGACCGCTTTGTTGTCGATCAGCGGGCCAGTGGTGGTGCCTTCTTCCAGACCGTTACCGATCTTCAGCTTGCCAACGGCAGCCTTGAGCTTCTCGGCGAACGCGTCATAGACACCGTCCTGCACGTAGATACGGTTGGCGCAGACGCAGGTCTGGCCATTGTTGCGGTACTTGGAGATGATCGCGCCCTCGACCGCCTTGTCCAGGTCGGCGTCGTCGAACACGATGAACGGAGCGTTGCCGCCCAGCTCCAGGGACACTTTCTTGATGTCCTTGGCGCATTCTTCCATCAGTTGGCGACCGATTTCGGTCGAGCCGGTGAAGGACAGTTTGCGTACCAGGGAGTTGCCAGTCAGCTCGCCGCCGACTTCGCCAGCGCTGCCGGTAACAACGCTCAGCACGCCAGCCGGGATACCGGCGCGGGTGGCCAGCTCGACCAGGGCCAGGGCGGAGTATGGGGTCTGCGAAGCAGGCTTGAGCACCATGGTGCAGCCAGCGGCCAGGGCCGGGCCGGCTTTACGGGTGATCATCGCCGCCGGGAAGTTCCACGGGGTGATGGCCGCGGTGACACCGATCGGCTGCTTGATGACGATCAGGCGCTTGTCTGGCTGGTGACCTGGGATGGTGTCGCCGTAGACGCGCTTGGCTTCCTCGGCGAACCACTCGATGAAGGAGGCGGCATAGGCGATTTCGCCCTTGGCTTCGGCCAGGGGCTTGCCCTGCTCGGTGGTCATCAGGCGAGCCAGGTCGTCCTGGTTCTCGATCATCAGCTCGAACCAGCGGCGCAGCTTGTTCGAACGCTCCTTGGCGGTCAGGGCACGCCAGGCCGGCAGGGCCTTGTCGGCGGCTTCGATGGCGCGGCGGGTTTCCGCAGCCCCCATCTTCGGCACGGTACCGATGACTTCGCCGGTGGCCGGGTTGGTCACCTTGATGGTCTGACCGCTGTCCGCATCCAGCCATTCACCGTTGATGAAGGCTTGCTGGCGGAACAACTGAGCGTCTTTGAGCTGCATGTCGGCTTCCCTTGACCGCGCCGCGCTGGCACGGAACGTCTTGTTGATTGTTGAAAGGCGCCCCTGGTGGGGCTGCCGTCAGGAATTCTGGCACCCAAACGAGCCAAGTGTTCAATATTGGGTATCGAGCGTTTGAAATCTCAAACGAATGCTAAGCGGGTGCTGGGGTGTTGGACAATAGGCTGTTCGAAAAAAAGAACGAATGGTCTTTAGACAGCGCTGGCCCTATCGCGGGACAAGCCCGCTCCCACAGGTTGTGGGAGCGGGCTTGTCCCGCGATAGGGCCAGCAAAGATTAGACGATCGAGCTGACGAAAATGTGATGCCGCTTTATCAGAAGGCCTTGTCCAACTCGATCACCAAAGCCCGATACCCCACACTCCCCGGCTGACGGCTGTGCACCTTCAACTCCACCAACACCTCCTGGGTCCCCCGGCGCACCTCATTGAGCACCGTGGTGGTGAGCTTCTCCGGCGTCAGGTAGCCCACCGAGGCGGAATAGATGAACTGGGTATCGGTCTCCGGACGGTAGGCCACCACCGAAGTGATCGGGCTATACCACTCGTCGCCTCGCTCCTTGCCGTATTCCCACACCTGCTCGACCGTGCCCTTGGCCTCATCGATCCGGTATTCCACTGCGCGACTGTAGTTGCCGCTGAGCTTGGTCGGCGCAAAATCGCGGCCCCAGCCGTTGTCGAACACGGTCAGCGTACCCTTGCCGGTGAGCCAAGCGGTGTGCTGCGTCCACGACCAGTCGAAGCCATCGCCGCCAACTGGCGTCAGCACCTTGGCCTTCAGCCGCGCGGGCCAGCCCTGGGGCGAGGCGAGGATCCACTTCACCTGCTTGTCACGCCCGATCTTCACCACCCCTTGATGGCGCGCTGAAACGATGATGCTGTCGTCATCGGCGTCGTAGTCGATGGCATTGACATGCGCCCAGTTGCGCCCGGTGCCGACGCCGGGAGTGTCGCCGAACGGCAGATCGCCTTCGGCCAGCTCGTTGGCCAGGCGCTCGTCCTGCTTGTGCACGCCCGCCGGCAACTGGATCGCCGCCTTGCCGAGGGTTTCCAGCAGGTCGCCGCGGTAGGGGTCGAGGATCTGGTTGAGGTCCCAGAAGTCCAGGACATCCCCCGCCTCGTCAACCTCGATGATGTGGTCGCGGATCGAGCGCACGCGCTTGCCGTCCGGTCGCCGGTAGTCGCTGGTGCCCACCCGCAGCAGGTAGGTGCCCTGTGCCGTTTCGCGGATCTCGTGGGAGAAGTCGGCGAACTTGTCCGGCAGGTTGCGCTGCCAGACACGCCGCCCCAGCAGGTCGAACTTGGAGTAGGTCTGGCCCTGGCCCCAGATCAGCTTGCCGTCGCGGGTCTGCTGGAAGCCCATGGTCCCCCCCAGGCCATCGCGGCGGTTGGAGTCGTGGATCTGCTCGATATCCAGGTACCAGCGCACATCGCCATTGCTGTCGGCGATCCAGTTGTTGCCGACCTGATCCCACTCGGCAGCACCGCCCAGGCCGTTCCACTTGAAGGCACGGCCACCGGGGATCTCGCCCAGCAGGTGGTTGAACAGGTAGAGACGTTTCTCGAAGCCCGGCGCCACCTTGATCGGTTCGACCAGCGGCAGCGCCGCCGTCTGTTTCGCCACGACCGGCAGGCGCACGGCCGGGGCGTAGATTTCATAACGCTCACGCACGCGCTCACCGTCGAGCTTGTAGCTGACCTCGACCTGGTTGACGTGGTCCGGGTAGAGCCCGAACACCGGGATGCCGCCGTAAGTCCACAGCGAGCGGTTCGAGACGTCGTAGGCAATGTCCACACCCCGCTCGCCACGGCCCAGCACACGCACATGGGCGTTACCGATGGTGCGCCCGCCGTCGCGGATGATCGCGGTCAGCGGCGCCAGGCGGTAAGGGTTGACGACGATGTCCCCGAGCAGCGCTTGGTCGTCGGTGGGCACTTTGGCGGTGATGCAGGCGCCCTCGGGCAGTGCGGGGGTTTCGGTCTTGGCGTTCATGGCAAAGCTCCTTGTCCTCAGAAGTCGTAGCGGGCGGTGGCGCCCACGGTGCGCGGCGTGCCGAGCACGCCGGCATAGCCGCCGTTGGCGGAATTCCACAGGCTGGTGAAATAGGTCTTGTCGCCGGCGTTCTTCACCCACAGCGACAGGTCGAGCACGCCGTCGCCCTGGTCCAGGCGCACGCCGGTGGAGAGGTTGACGATGGCGTAGCTGGGGATCTGGCCGTAGTCCGAGTCGTCGATGGTGCCCACTGCGCGAGAGCGGAAGGCGTAGCTGGCGGTGACATAGGGCTCGATGCGCTCGGCCAGTTGCCACTTGTACTGGGCGTTGAGGTTGGCGATGTACTTGGAGGCACCGACCACCTGGTGGCCGGACAAGTCGCAAGTCGCGGCGGCGTTGACCAGGCTGACCTCCGGCGGGCACGGGGCGTCCTTGTACTCGGTGTAGCGCACGTCGTTCCACGAGCCGTTGAAGTTCAAGGTCAGGCCGCGCAATGGCACGGCCGTGGCCTCGAACTCGAAACCACGCGAGCGCACGCTGCCGGCGTTGGCCAGGTACTGCACGCGATTGACCTGGTCGTAGACGTTGGCCTGGTAGCCATGTACTTGCGCCCAGAACAGGTTGGCATTGAGTTGCAGGCGGTTGTCGAGCAGCGTGCTCTTGACCCCGAGCTCGGCGTTGTTGACCCGCTCGGTGCCGACCTGCAGCGAGTCGGTGCCCAGGCGCGGGGCGGCGCCGACGGTCAGGTTCACGCCACCCGACTTTTCGCCGTGCGAAAGGCTGGCGTAGCCAAGCACCTCGTCGTTGAAGCGGTAACTCAGGCTCAGCAGCCCCGACGGCGCGAAACTGTACTGGCTGAGGTCGCCCGAATCGTAGGCCCCCACCCGGCCCTGACGTGCTGTCGCTGCTGCACCGGTGACCGCGGCACCGCCAAAGGGATCGTCGCGGGTCACCCAGGCATTCTTCTCTTCATAGGTGCCGCGCACGCCTGCGGTGAAGTCCAGGCGCTCGGTCAGGTGCCAGGTGCCCTGGGCGAACAACGCATAGCTGTCGGTATCGATATGGCCTTTGCCGAGGGTAGTGACGTTGGCCAAGGCACCGGCCGGGGTGGCGTTCCAGATGTCGGCCTGGGGGCCGTAATAGGTGAACGACTTGTTGTCCAGGTCCTGCTTGAAGTAGTAGGCCCCCAGCACGTAGTCGAAGAAGCCGCCGGTGGGCGAGGCCAGGCGCAGTTCCTGCGAGTACTGCTTGTCACGCACCGACACGCCCGCGTTATAGGCGGCGGGCACGTTGAGGCCGTCGTCGTTGCGTGGCGTGAAATCCCACCAGCGGTAGGCGGTGATCGAGGTCAGGGTGAAGTCGTTGGGCAGCGTCCAGTTGGCCTCGACCGAAGTGCCGCCCTGGAACACCTTGACCATCTGGTCGGCATCGAAGTTGACCTTGCGCTTCTTGCCCGACACCAAGGTAGCGCCAGCCTGGCTGGCCAGGCTTTCGTAGCGGTTGACGCCGTTGATGGTCGGGCCGGTGCTGTAGAGGCTGAGGATGCCGTTGTTGGAGTCCTCTTCGTTGTACTCGCCGATCCAGCGCAGGTTGAAGGTATCGCTGGGCTTGAACAGCAACTGGGTGCGAAAACCCTGGCGCTTGCCACCGTTGAGATCGTCGCCGTTGTAGAGGTTCTTCACATAGCCGTCGTCCTCGGTGCGGTAAGCGCTGATGCGCCCGGCGAGGGTGTCGGTGATCGGGCCGGAGAAACTGCCTTGCGTTTGCCAGTAGCCGTCCTCGCCCAGCGACGATTGCACGCTGCCCTCGCGCTGGAAGGTCGGCTTGCGTGTGGTGATGTTGAGTACCCCGGCCGTGGTGTTCTTGCCGAACAGCGTGCCCTGCGGGCCACGCAGCACTTCGAGCTGCTCCACGTCGAGCAGGTCGAACACGGCCATGCCGGGGCGCCCAAGATAGACGTTGTCCAGATACACCCCGACGCTGCCTTCGAGGCCATCGCTGGCCGGGTTGTTGCCCAGGCCGCGGATCGAGATGCTCGACTGGCGCGCATGGACGTAGGCGACATTGGTGCTGGGCACCAGCTGCTGCAGGTCCTGCACTCGGTAGATACGCTGGGTTTCCAGGGTTTCGCTGCCCAGCACGCTGATGGGCGTGGGCACGCTCTGCGAGGTTTCCTCGCGGCGCCGGGCATTGACCGTGACGGTGCCAAGCTTGGCGTCCTGTTCGACGGTAGGCGCAGCGTCGGCAGGCGCCGGCTCGGCGAGGACATGACCGGCGGTCGCCAACAGCACACCAGCGGCCAGGGGTTGCAGGGTGAACAGCGACGCACGCGTCGGCCAACGGAAAACTCGCGACATGCAGATGCTCCTTGAGGCATGGGCCCTGGCGAGCATTTCCGTTGACGGAACCGAATCGCAGTCAGAGGGGCTTATATTCTTTTAAGAGATATAAATATTTGCATTTCATATTTTGTGGAATAAGTAACTGCATTTATAAGGTTCACAACCCTTGTCAGCAATTGCATTTCACCGAAAGTTTTCATGTAGAAAATGCATATCGATCTCCGTCAGCTTCGCCACTTCATCGCCCTGGTCGAGCACCGCAGCTTCGTCGCCGCCGCCGCGGCCGTGAACCTGTCGCAATCGGCCTTCAGCCGCAGCATCCAGACGCTGGAGCACAACGTCGGCTGTCGCCTGGTCGACCGCGCCAGCAAGGAGCTGGCACCGACCCGCCAGGGCCAGTTGGTACTGGAGCATTCGCGGCGCCTGGTGCATGGCGCGCACAACCTGGTCAACGAGATCAACCAGTTCAATGGCGCGACGACCGGCATGGTGCGCTTCGGTTCGGGGCCGGCGCCTGCCGGTGGGCTGGTGCCACGCGCGGTGGCGCGCTTCGTGACCGAGTTTCCGGCGGCGCGCACCTGCTTCCAGGTGGATAACTGGCAGGCGTTGAACCGCAGGCTGATGGCCGAGGAGATCGAGTTCTTCGTCGCCGACACCCGTCAGTTCGAAGCCGACCCGGACTACCGGGTGCACAAACTCACGCCGCAACGCTGGTACTTCTGTTGCCGCGCCGGGCATCCGCTGACCGAGCGCAACGAGGTGCGCGCGCGTGACCTGTTCGACTACCCGATGGCCACCACCTTGCGCCCGCCGAACATCCGCAAGGTGCTCAGCGAGATGAGCGGCCGCCAGGACTTCCTGCCCAACGTGGAGTGCGAGCATGGCTATGCGCTGCTCAACGTGGTGATGCAGTCAGACACCATCGGCATCGCCTGCCGGGGCAACTTGCGGCCTTATCAGGACGAAGAGCGGCTGGTGGCGCTGGAGCTGGTGGACCTGACGGCGGAACAGGAAGAGGCTTGCCATACCCGCTACGGCATCGTCAGCCGGGTGGGCTATGGGTTGTCCCCATTGGCGCAGGGGTTGGTGCGGCAGTTGATTGCTTGTGACGGGGAAGGTTAGGGATCGGGCGTGGACTTTTCGCGGGCAAGCGCGATCCCACAGGGAGCGGACTTGCCCGCGAAGAAGCCGACACACCCGCTACAGGATCACCCCTTGCGCGTGGTCCGACTCAACTGCCCATCCACCCCCACCGGCACCTCACCGGCCAGGGTCACCCGCCGCACGATCCGCGGCTGGGTGCCGTAATCGTCCACCGCATAGTGCTGCGTCGCGCGGTTATCCCAGATCGCCACGTCCCCCGCCTGCCAGCGCCAGCGCACGGTGTTCTCCAGACGCGTCACATGCCCCTGCAGCAAGTTGAACAGGTGGTTCGAATCCGCCTGTGAATAGCCCTTGATGCGCTTGACGAAGTGCCCCAGCTGCAGCACCCGTTCACCGCTGATCGGGTGCACGCGCACCAGCGGATGCTCGGTCTCGTACACGGTCGAGGTGAACACCTTGCGATAGCGCTCCAGCCGCTCGGGGTCCACATCCGGCTTGGCGCCGGCATAGTCGTACTCGTTGCTGTGCACGGCCCAGAGCTTGTCGGCCAGCTCGCGCAGCGGTTCAGGCAGCTCTTGATAGGCGCTCGCGGTGTTGGCCCAGACCGTATCACCACCGGAGGCCGGCGCCACCACGCTGCGCAGGATCGACGCCTTGGGGTAGGCGTCGACGAAGGTCACGTCGGTGTGCCAGGAGTTGGCGCGCTGGCCCTCGGCGCCGTCGAGCTGCAACAGGTAGCGGGTGCCATCGACCACCGGCACGGTGGGGTGAGCGATCGGCTCGCCGAGCCGCTTGGCGAAGGCTTCCTGGCCCTGGTCGTCGAGGTGGGTCTGGTTACGGAAGAAGATCACCTTGTACCGCACCAGCGCCGCCTGGAGGGCGTCGACGGTGGCAGTGTCCAGATCAGCGGACAGCTTCAGGTTGCGGATTTCGGCACCGATGCGGCCGGCGACCGGATGGATATCGAGTTCCAGGGCTTGTGGCGCGGCGGCCAATGCGGCGTTGCTCATGTCGTGCTCCTTACGATGGATTCAGCGGGCGGCCTGGACGGCCTGTTCCTGTTGCAGGGCGGTATCGATGAAACGGGGGGCGATCCAGTCGGATACCTGGAAACTGCGGCGAATCAGGCGCTCCTTGGCGGCCAGGTCGACGCCCTGCTGCAGCAGGCCGACGAATTCGCCATCCAGGCGCGGATCGAAGTAGTGGGCGAGGTTTTCCTGGGCCAGGTCGTCACTGAGCACGCTGCGCGGCCAGTTGGCGGTGCTCGACACCAGATCCAGGTACGCCTCACGGTTGCGCTCGTCACGCAGCCAGTTCACCGCCTGCTGCTGGGTGCTGACCAGGCGCTGGACCAGGTCCGGGTGCTGGCGGATGAACTCGCCCGTGCCTACCAGTACCGACTGGGTGCTGCCAGCGCCTTTGAGGTCGCGCGAGTTGACCGGCAGCTCGACCAGCCCGCGGTCACGCAGCGACAGCAGGTTCGACAGGCCCCAGGTGGCGTCGATTTGCTTGGCGGCGAGCGCCGCGTTGGACGCGTTGAAGTCCAGGTTGATGACTTTCAGGTCGCGCTCCGAGAGCCCCTGGCTGGCCAGGGCACTGGCAAACGACAGCTGGTTGGCGGTGCCACGGAACACCGCCACGCGCTTGCCCTTCAGATCCGCCAGGCTGCGGATGCCGGAGCCCGGCACCACCCCCAGGTAGCTCTTCACCCCACGCACCCCGGCCGCCAGCACATGGGTGTCCAGGCCGCTGGACTTGCCGATGATCGCGGCCAGGTCGCCCAGGTAGGCGAAGTCTGCCTGGCCGTTGGCCAGAGCTTCGTTGACTGCAGGCCCGGCACCCTTGAAGAAGCGCCAGTCGATGCGGATGCCGTCCTGGGCGAAGGCTTTTTCCAGCAGTTGCTGATCACGTAGCACATCGACCACGCCCCCGGCGCTGGGTTTGCTGCCAGCGCTCAGGTCAGGCACGGCGATACGGATGACCTCGGGCCTGGTGCTGTCAGCGGCCTGAGCGGTCAGCGGCAGGACGCTGCACAGTGCGGCGAGCAATAGGTGGCGGAACGGGGTTTTCATGGCGTGGCTCCTTGGCAGGCTGCCGCCGGCGATGACCGGCGCGTTGGCCAAACGCTAGGCCGCCCCGCTTAGAACCGGCAAAGACCGAAAACTCATGCTCAAGTAACCGAAAGCTATAAATGAGCAAAGACGCGGCTCTGCGCCCGGCTTGCGCAGGACGCATCGCAAATATGAGCAAAACGCAATGTCCGGGGGCTTCCCGATGCACAGGATGCATGCTCTTATTTCTTTGATATTGACATTGAATATTTTTTATTCCTTTAGCGCATAAGCTTGAAACGCTTCAAGAGAGGGATCGATGAGCGAGAGCACGACAGCGTTGAGCCAGGGCGGTTGGCGGGTATCCTTCGCGAGGCGCGGCTGGGCAGACAAGGCGATCCCTTGGGTGATCCCGGTCGCCGTGGCGCTTTTGTGGTGGGTGGCCAGCCAGCGGCACTGGATGAGCGAGCAGATCCTGCCGGCTCCGTCATTGGTCTGGCAGACGGCCCTGGAGTACGGCTCGGGCGAGCTCTGGGGCCACCTGTGGATAAGCCTGCAGCGCCTGCTCTGGGGTCTGCTCGCCGGGATCGTCAGCGGCCTGTTGCTCGGCACCTGGCTGGGCAGCTCTCGCCGCGCCCAAACCCTGGTGCTACCCACCTTCATCGCCCTCGCGCAGATCCCGACACTGGCCTGGATCCCGCTGTTCATGCTGTTCTTCGGCATCGGCGAATGGCTCAAGCTGGTGGTGCTGGTCAAGGCCGTGGTGGTACCGGTCACCCTGCACACACTGATCGGTATACGCGACGCCCAGCCCCGGCTGCGCGAGGCCGCCGCCGTGCTGCGCCTGCCGCCACACCTGTTGTTCCTGCGCCTGCTGCTGCCCGCCGCCCTGCCCGCGTTCCTGGCCGGCGTGCGCCTGGGCCTGGCAACCGGCTGGACCTCATTGCTGGCAGTGGAACTGCTGGCCTCCAGCGAAGGCATCGGATACCTGATGGTCTGGGGCCGGCAGTTGTTCATGCTCGACCTGGTGTTTCTCTGCATCCTGCTGATCGGTGTGGTCGGGGCCGGCATGGAACACGGCTTCTCGCGCCTGGAGCGCCGGCTGCTGTACTGGCCGCAATCGGCGACCGGCGAACAACGCCTGCGTGATACCTCGCGCGCCTGGCAGGGATGGCTGCTGCCGCTGGCGTTGCTGGCGTTGTGGCAGGCCAGCAACAGTTTCGGTTGGGTCGACGGCAATATCCTCACCTCACCGCTCGAGGTGCTGCGCAGCCTGATTGGCGGCCTGTTCGATGGCTCGCTCCCCGACGCCATGGCGCGCAGCCTGCAGCGCACCCTGCTCGGCCTGCTGCTCGGCGGTGGCGCAGGCTTTGCCGTGGGCCTGGTGCTGGGATTGTCGCGCACCGGCGAGCGCCTGTTCGGGCCAAGCCTGTCGGCGCTGCGCCAGGTCGCGCTGTTCGCCTGGGTGCCGCTGCTGACCGCCTGGTTCGGCCTGGGTGAAGGGTCGAAGCTGGTGTTCGTCGGGCTGGCAGCGTTCTTCCCGTTGCTGATCGCCACCCAGCGTGGCATCGCCAGCCTGTCGCCGCAGCTTGGGGAAGCGGCACGCACACTGCGCCTGGACCTGCCCCATCGCCTGCGCCTGCTGGTGTTGCCCGGCGCCGCCCCGGCTATTTTCGCCGGCCTGCGCCTGTCGTTGATCTACGCCTGGCTGGGCACCATCGGCGCGGAATACTTCATGCCTTCGGACGGCGGTATCGCCAGCCTGATGCTGGGCGCTCAACAGCTGTTTCGCATGGACCAGGTGATGGCCGCGATGGTGCTGATCGGCCTGGTCGGTGCCCTGCTCGGCAACCTCGGACAACGCCTCGAATCGCGCGCCACGCGCTGGAGAACCGCATGAACGCCTTCAACACCTCGGCCCTGCACGCCGCCAATCAACCCGACGCCACCCCGCCGCTGGTCAGCTTCGAAAACATCGGTAAAACCTTCAGCGTCGACGGCCAACCGTTCGAAGCCATTCGCGGCTTCGACCTGTCGATCAACGAAGGTGAATTCATCGCCATCGTGGGCGCCTCGGGCTGTGGCAAGTCCACCCTGTTGCGCCTGCTGGTGGGGCTGGACACCGACTTCAACGGCAGCATCCGCATCGACGGCAAGCCGGTGACCGGCATCGGCGGCGAACGCGGCATCGTGTTCCAGGAGCATCGCCTGTTCCCTTGGCTGACGGTCGAGCAAAACATCGCCCTGGGCCTGGTCAACGACCCGCTCACCCAGGGCGAGCGAGCGCGCAAGGTGCATGAGTTCGTGCAACTGGTGGGGCTGACGGGGTTCGAGTCGGCCTATCCGCACCAGCTTTCCGGAGGCATGGCACAGCGCGTGGCGATCGCCCGCGGGCTGGTGGCAAGCCCGCGCATCCTGCTGCTGGACGAGCCCTTCGGCGCACTGGATGCCTTGACCCGGCAGCAGTTGCAGGACGAATTGCTGGCGATTCGCGAACGGTCGGGGGTGACCATCTTGCTGGTCACCCATGATGCCGAAGAAGCCACGTATCTGGCCGACCGAGTGGTGGTGCTGGAGCCACGGCCAGGGCGGATCAAGGCGGTGGTCGAGATCGAGCTGCCGCATCCGCGCTTGCGCACGGGCGTGGCCTTGCACGGCCTGCGCGAAAAGGTGCTGCAGCAGATCACCGGGGCGGGTGACCATCTGAGGCCCGCGCCGAGCCGGGTGGAGGGGTTGCGGCCGGAGCTGATTGCACTGTGAGTGCTTCGCGGGTAAGCCTGCTCTTGGAGGCTTGGGTTCGCGTGCAACTTCTGTAGGTGCAGGCTTGCCCGCGAAGGAGCCTGCCCGGTCACTGCAGCTCGCGCAAATACGCCCAGGGATAGATCCCTCGATCATGCCCATCGCTGAACATCAGTTGCAGGCCATATCCCTGCAGCTCGATGCGCTCTATCCGCACACCTTCCACCACCAGGCTGATCCCCCCGCGCAATCGCGCCGCACGGCACTGCGAGCAAGGGCAGGCACCGCGCAGGCGAGCATGGCTGATCACCTGGCGCACCTCGCCCCATTGCAGCGTCAGCTCGCCCTCGCTGCGCAGGTTCGACACGCCACTGGGCACATCCATCACGCCACACCCTGCAGCTGCGCCAGGGCGATACGTATTGCCTTGCGCACTTCGGGGTCGCTGTCGTCTTCGGCCCCCCGCAGCACCGCCAAAGCCCGCGCATCGCCCAGCTCGCCCAGGGCCAGGGCTGCCTCCTTGCGCAGGTTGGCGATGCCATGGCCGAGCAGCACGGCCAAGCCGTCCAGCGCTGGGCGGTGGCGCAGGCGGCCAAGCGCCCGGGCGGCCTGCAGACGCACTTGCCAATAGCTGTCATTCAACGCGGCAATCAGTGCATTGCCTGCCTGCGCCTCGCCCACCTTGCCCAAGGTCGTGGCGGCTTCTTCGCGCACCTGCCAGGCGGGGTCGCCCAGCGCGGCAATCAACGCCGGCAATACACTGCCGTCACGGGCCAGGCCCAGCGCGCCGATGGCCGCGCGGCGCACGTCGGTATCCACCTCTTCACCAGCCAGCCGCGCCAAGGCCGGCAAGGCTGGCTCATGCTTGAGCCAGCCAAGAATCCCCACCGCCTCACGGCGCACCGCTGCCTCGCCATCGCCCAGCGCCAGCAACGCAGGTGCGGCAGCTTCTTCCAGGCGCAACTCGCGCAGGGCGCGCAGGGCACTGGCACGCACGAAAGGCTCGGCGTGGTTGACCCACGGCAAGATCAACAGCCCTGCCTCCAAGCTCTTAAGCTCACTCAAGCTCTGCGCCGCCGCCAGGCGCACGGGTTCGGCGGCATCGGCCAACGCCGCACACAGGGCCTGCACCACTTCGGGTTCCTCCCAGGCCTCCAGCAGGCGCGCGGCCTCGGCGCGCACTTCGGCGTGGGTGTCGACCAGCAGCGCATCGGTCAGCCAAGGCAGGCTTTCGGGGTCTTCGAGATCGGCCAGCTCGATCAGCGCGATGCGCCGTACGCCAGCGTCGCCATCGCCCAAGCGTGGCAGCAGGTCGAGGATGTCGGGGTTGTCGGTGATTCGATCAGTCATAGGGCGATCCGTAGCGCAGGAGGGTCGGAGTCGGGCAGGCCCAACGGTGTCAGGCGCGGCAGTTCGCGGCCTTCTTCATGGCGCAGCAGCGCCAGGCAGTGACGCTTGAGGTGGGTGAACGCCGGGCTGGTCAGCAGGCTCGCGCGACGCGGGCGGGCGAAGTCCAGCCGCAGGTCTTCGATGAAGCGCCCGGGGCGCGGGCTCATCACCAGGATGCGGTCGGCCAGGAACAGCGCTTCGTCGATATCGTGGGTAACGAACACCACGGTGGTGCGGATGCGCGTCCAGATATTCAGCAGCAACTCCTGCATGCGCGAGCGGGTCTGTGCGTCGAGGGCACCGAAGGGTTCGTCCATCAACAGCAGGCGCGGATGGTTGATCAGCACCCGGGCAATCTCGGCCCGTTGCTGCATGCCGCCAGACAACTGGCTGGGCCAACGCTCGGCGAAGTCGGCAAGCCCCACGAGTTGAAGCATTTCATGGGCGCGGCGCTGGCGTTCGGGCTTGGCCACCCCCTGCATCTTCAGGCCGAAAGCGACGTTGTCGAGCACGCTGCGCCAGGGCAGCAGGGTATGGTGCTGGAACACCATGCCGCGCTCGGGCGACGGGCCGTCGATGGGCTGGCCATCGACGTGCAACTGGCCGCCGGCCGGCATCAGGTGGCCGGCCAGGGCACCGAGCAGGGTGGACTTGCCACACCCGGAGGGGCCAAGGATGCACACGAATTCGCCCGGGGCGATGGCAAAGTCCAGCGCCTGCACGGCCTCGAACGCCTCGCGGCCCTGCCCCAGACGTATCGACACGCCCTGCGCCTCGATACGCCCCGGCGTTGGCGCCTGTTGATAACGGCCCATCACGAACTCCTCCGCGCGCGGTACCAGGGCGTGGCCAGCGCGCCGAGGCGCTTGACCAGGGCACTACTGCCCATGCCCAACAGGCCGATCAGCAACATCCCGACGATGATGTCCGGGTAGTTCTGCAAGGTGTAGGACTCCCAGGTGTAGTAACCAATGCCGAACTGCCCGGAGATCATCTCGGCGGTCACCAGGCAGAACCACGAGGTGCCCATGCCGATGGCCAGGCCCGTGACGATGCTTGGCAATGCACCAGGCAGCACCACTTCCCGCAGGATCGCGCAGCGCCCTGCCCCCAGGCTGCGCGCCGAGGCGACCAGCCGTGGGTCGACCGCCTCGACGCCATGCACGGTGTTGAGCAGGATCGGGAACAACGCGCCGGTGAAGGTGATGAACACCATCGACAGCTCCGAGGATGGAAACATCAGGATCGCCAGGGGAATCCACGCCACCGCCGGGATCGGCCGCAGCACTTCCAGCGGCGGTAGCAGGGTGTCTTCGGCCCATTTCGAGCGACCGATCAACAGCCCCAACACCACCCCCAGCACTGCTGCGGCCAGATAGCCGGCGAATACCCGCGACAGGCTGCTACCCAGGTGCGCCAGCAGCGCATTGGAGGCCAGCAGCTGCCAGGCCGCATCGAGCACCGCGCCGGGCGTCGGCACATAGGTGAAGGTGAACAGGCCGAAGTTCAGCTTGTGGCTGGCCGCCACCTGCCAGAACAGCAGGCAGGCCAGCAACGAAGCCAGGCGCAACGGCCAGCGCGCGAAGGAACGGCTCATGTGGATTCTCCCGGCTCCATTCACTCAGCGCTGAGCGATGAGCTTGCGGTTGGCGTCACCGAAGTCCAGCGCTTCGCCGCCGTGGGCCTTGGCGTACTGCTCGGCCTGGTCCTTGAGCAGGAAGGCTGACAGCTCGCCCTTGGCGTTGCGCACGAACCACGCCTGGTTGGCCAACAGCTTGATGCCACTGTCGGCGGCCTGGGCGTAGATCGCGCGGATATCCTTGCCCTCCTGCTCGAGCTGGGCGAGGGCGCTAAGGGCGGCTTCCGGCGAGGCGTAATGACGGACCTTGTCCTCGCCGCGCACCCAGATCTGCGCCAGGCGGCTGAAGTCGGTGATCGGCTTGCCGGTCAAGGCGTCATTGGCATTCAACGGCGATGGGGCATAGCTCTTGAGTGCCTTGTCGTAGTCCAGGCCAGCCTGCTTGAAAGCGGCGCGGAGGTACTGGTCGTCGATGAAGCGGTCGGTGTCCAGGCCGCGATCGGTCTTTTTCAGCAGCTTGAGGGTGTCGATCGAGGTGGCGACGGCCTGGCGATACTCGGGCTTCCAGGTCAGGTCGCGGGTCTGCAGGCCGAGGGGGCCGTGGAACAGGTAATTGACCTCGGCCTCGATGCCGGTGACCTTCTCGATCAGCTCGCTGTACTTTTCAGGTTCGGCCGCGATCAGGCGATCGGCTTCAAGGCTGGCGCGCAGGTAGGCGGTGACCACCTCCGGGTATTTCTTCGCATAGTCCGCATCGACCAGTGCGCCGTGGAAGGTCGGCGCGTTGGCCTGGGAGCCGTCGTAGATCTTGCGAGCGAAGCCGCGGTTGGGGAACAGCTCGGCAAAGGGCACGAAATCGGCGTGGGCTTCAATGCGGTTGCTGCGCAGGGCAGAACCTGCAATTTCCGGGGCCTGGGCGATGATCCGCACATCCTTCTGCGGGTCCCAGCCCTGGGCGGCGATGGCGCGCAGCAGCATGCCGTGGGCGGTGGAGGCGAAGGGCACGGAGATGGTCTGGCCCTTGAGTTCGGCCAGCGACTGCACGCTGGAGGCGGCGGGTACCACGATGCCGTTGCCGCTGCCATGCACGCTGCCCGACAGCACGCTGATGAACAGGCTGCGCTTGCCGGCATCGAGGTGGGCGACACCGTTGAACGAGCCGGGGAAGTCGGCCATGGCGCCGAAGTCGAGCTTGCCGGCGACCATTTCGTTGGTCAGCGGCGCGCCGCTGGTGAAGTTCTTCCACTCGACCTGGTAGGTCGCGTCCTTGTACTTGCCGTCGTGGGGAAGGTACTTCTCCAACAGGCCCAGCTCACGGATCAGCAGGCCGCCAGTGGCGCAGTTGATGGTGGTGTCCTGGGTGCCGATGGCCACACGGATGGTTTCGGCGCTGGCGTTCAGGCCAGTGATCGCCAGCGCGAGGCCGGCCACGGTTGCTGCAAGGCGCATGGGTGTTTCCCCTCGAATCGTCTAGGTATTGGAATCGTCTCCGCCACCAGGCTTGGGTGGTGGGAAACGAGGGGCTTGCGGTGTGGGGCGTCCGGTGGTTCGCCGGATGGCGGGGGTGTTTTCAGCGCAGCAGGTAGGGGATATCCACCTTCACGGCGCCGGTCGGGCAGTCTTTCTCGCAGGGCATGCAGTACCAGCACTCGTCGAAGGCCATGTAGGCCTTCTGCGTGGCTGGGTTGATGGCCAAGAGGTCCATCGGGCACACCTCGACGCAGACGGTGCAGCCTTTTTCGGCGATGCACTTGTCTTCGTCGATGGTGACCGGGGCGCTGCTGCGAAAGAAGATTTCCTGGGGTTGGTAGGCCATTTCACGGGGTCCTCGGGGCCTTTGGCCCTCTATCTCTTTAACGGTGTCCACGGCCCCCTGTAGGGGCGGGCTTGCCCGCGAAGAAGTCACTGCGGGTATGGCCAGGGCTTCGCCCTGGTTCGCGGGCAAGCCCGCTCCCACAGGGTTTGCGGCGCTCTAAGCGGCGTCGGCCTTCACCCGCAGTCGGTCGTAGGCACTCTGCTCCTCGGCATCCAGGGCAATCAGGTACGGCTCCACCGGCTTCTTGAAGCTGGTCATCTCGCCGTCCTCACCCTTCTTCAGATGGCAGTGGCAGAACCACTCGGCATCGTTGCGCTCGGGGAAATCGACCCGGTGGTGGTACAGCCCCCAGCGGCTCTCCTGGCGGAACAACGAGGCCCGCGCCGCCATCTCGGCGCAGTCGCGGATCACGCTCACTTCCATGGCTCGCATCAGTTCATGGGGGTTGCTGGCCTTCATCTGCTCGAGGTCGCGCTCGATCTCGGCGAAACGGGTCAGGCCGATCTCCATTTTCTTGGTCACTTTCGGCGGCTGCAGGTAGTCGTTGACCATGCGCCGCAGCTTGTACTCGACCTGCGCCGGCGGCAGGCCGTGCTCGCGCTGCAGAGGCGCGAACACCCGCGCCTGCTCGCGCTCGACCTGGGCCACATCGACCTCGGCCAGCTCGCGCCCGGCGACGTAACGCGCGGCATTGATCCCGGCGAACCAGCCGTAGGTGAAGGCACCGAGCATGTAGTTGTGCGGCACCGCTGCCATGTCACCGGCGGCATACAGGCCCTTGACGCTGGTCTCGGCCTTCTCGTTGACCCACACCCCCGAAGCCGAATGCCCGGAGCAGAAACCGATCTCGGAGATGTGCATCTCGACCATGTGCTGGCGGTAGTCGGTGCCGCGCCCGGCGTGGAACTGGCCACGGCTGGGGCGCTCGTTGCTGTGCAGGATCTCTTCGATGTTCTGGATGGTTTCCTCGGCCAGGTGATCGAGCTTGAGGAATACCGGGCCGTTACCGCCCTCGAGCTCCTGGTGGAACTCCCACATCATCTGCCCGCTCCAGTAGTCGCACTCGATGAAGCGCTCGCCCTTGCTGTTGGCGGTGTAGCCGCCCAGGGGGCCGGTGACGTAGGCGCAGGCCGGGCCGTTGTAGTCCTTGATCAGCGGGTTGATCTGGAAGCACTCGAGATTCGCCAGCTCTGCACCGGCGTGATAGGCCATGGCATAGCCGTCGCCGGCGTTGGTCGGGTTCTCGTAGGTGCCCATCAGGTAGCCCGACGAGGGCAGCCCGAGGCGCCCCGCCGCACCGCAGGCAAGGATCACCGCCTTGGCGCGGACCACGCGGAATTCACCGCTGCGGCAATCGAAGCCCAGCACTCCAGCGGCAGCGCCTTCAGCGTCAAGCAGCACGCGGGTGCAGACCATGCGGTTGCTGATCTCCACACGGGCGCGCTTGAGCTGGCGGTACAGCACCTTCTTGATGTCGTGGCCTTCGGGCATCGGCAGCACGTAGGCGCCCATGTGGTGGACCTTCTTCACCGCGTAGTCGCCGGTCTCGTCCTTCTCGAACTTCACGCCCCAGCGGTCGAGCTGCTCGATGGTCTCGAAGCTCTTGGTGGCATAGGCGTGCACCGTGGCCTGGTTGACGATGCCATCGTTGGCGACGGTGATTTCCTTGGTGTACTGCTCAGGGGTGGCGTGGCCGGGAATGATCGCGTTGTTCAGGCCATCCATGCCCATGCTGATGGCGCCACTGCGCTTGACGTTGGCCTTGTCGAGCAACAGCACGCGCAAGCTCTTGTCGTGCTCCTTGGCCTTGATCGCCGCCATCGGCCCGGCGGTGCCGCCGCCGATGACGATGATGTCGTAGTCCTGGGTCTGGATGCTCATGCCTTGCCCCCTTTCTGGCGGTCGATGCGCAGGCGGTACTGGAAGGCATCGCCGCGGTAATAGAGGTGTTCGAAGTCCAGCGGCGTGCCATCGGCGGCGTGGGTCAGGCGCTCGATGCGCATGATCGGCGAGCCCTCTTCCACTTCCAGCGCCTGGGTCAGGTCGCTGTCGGCCAATACCGCGTCGATGGCAAGGTCGGCATGGCCCAGGGCGATTCCACAGTCGTTTTCCAGCAGCAGGAAGATGTCGCGGGTGACCAGGTCGGCCTTTTCCAGCTTCTCGCCGACATGCTTGGGCAGCCAGGTCAGCTCCAGCGAGATCGGCTCGCGGTTGATCAGCCTCACCCGGCGAATCTCGGTCACCAGGCTGCCCTCCTCGACCTGCAAGCGCGCCGCCACCAGCGCAGTGGCCGGCACATGGCGAAAGCTGCGCAGGCGGTTGAGCACTTCATAGCCCATCTGCGTCATCGACTCGGCCAGGCCCTGCAGGGTGCTGACGTTCTGGAACGCCTTGGGCTTGGCGACGAAGGTGCCCTTGCCATGGATCTTGAAGATCAGCCCCTCTTTCTGCAGATCACCCAGCGCCTGGCGCACGGTGATACGACTGACCCCGAACGCCTTGCCCAGCTCGCTTTCCGACGGCATGCGGCTGTGCGGCGGGTAAGTGCCATCGAGGATGCGCTCGCGCAGCAGTTCCTTGAGCTGGGTGTAGAGCGGTACCGGGGACAGGGGGAGCAGTTCGGCCATGGGTCTCTTCGCTAGTCGGCTGACTTGTTATAACAAGTTGTGACCAGAGGATAGGGGTATAAGCGGGGTTGGGGGAAATATCGATATGGCATATGGATAGTTTGGATCGTGATGTGCTGGAAAGACTCACGAAAATTTCCACCCCAGAAACGAAAAAACCGGCTCGAGGCCGGTTTTTTCACCTCAACGGCCAGCGAACTTAATCGCTGCGTACGAGGCTGAGTAGTACTGCGATAATCGGTCATCCGAGAAGGAATTTCGAGCTTTCTTTTGCATTTTTCGACAATGAAGCCTGGCCCTGGGCAAGTCCTACATCAGATTTTCCCCATTGCGCGTAGTCCATTTCCCAAAGACACTTTTGCCGCACTCAAGCCATTGCGAGAGGCCTACGGCGCGCCCTAGGCTCGCCCGGTCGTTGCCAAATCAACGATCGGGTTTAGCCACTCGGATCAAAGACGGTCGCACCTCGCCTCCACTATTCCAGAGCATTGCTCTGGTGCTTCATGGCGGCTGTGCGTGGGGCACCTTCGGGTGCGCCGGGTGCCGTCTTCCCGGTTGGCTAACCCGCGTACAGCTGCCACCTATTCGTTTAGCCACGGATCTGCGGCAGCTCTAACAAGACGGAGCTGTAGCCATGAAAAAACGCGTCCCCGACCCACCCCTTCTCACCCTCATCACCAATCCCGCCTTCTCCATCCAAACCGACATGATCGCCCCCGACGCCCTGGCCCACGCCAGCGCACTGCTGCTCGGCGTTGCCGAAACCATCGACGAGCATTGCCGCGCCTGCGCCGGTGCGCCCGGCCTGAACATGCTGGCCAACGCTGCTCAAAGCGCCGAAACCGCGCGGGCACTGGTTGAACATGCCTTGAACCGGATCTGAGGGAATGTCCATGGACGATCAATCGAACCACTACACCACTGCCGGCATCGCCACATTCCTGGACATGTTCAGGGTGCAGCCCGGCGTACCGCTGGAGCGGGTGCTGGAGGAAGTCTCGGTCGTGCTCGGCTGCATCCGTGACCTGAGCGACCAGGAAGACGCGCGCCCTGCCGCAGTAACGGCACTGCACTACCTCAGCGCCCTGGCCAAGGGGTTGATGAATGATCTGGAGATAGCGCGCAACAGCGTGCATTGAGCCATCCAGTACTCTGGTGACCTCTTCGCGGGTTTGCCCGCGAAGCAGGCAGCGCCGGTCCCCCGGGAAAAACACCCACGGATCAAGGCGATGGACGCCACCGGCGCAGATGGGTATCATTGCGCCGCGTTGCACTCGTAGCTCAGCTGGATAGAGTACTGCCCTCCGAAGGCAGGGGTCGTGGGTTCGAATCCCGCCGAGTGCGCCATCTCCGAAAGCCCCGGGAAATCTCCCGGGGCTTTTTCGTTTGTGCGCCACGTCGCGTTCCCGCCACTCCCCCGACACCGTCCATTGGTGTTAGCGTGGGCATGTTTCCTACCAATGGACATCCCTTTTAAACCCTTCGCGAAGGAATGCGTTTACCCATGCCCTTGCCCAAGCTTTCTGCCGTCTCCGTGATGCTCGCCAGCCTTGCGCTGTTCGCCATCCCAGCCCACGCCAACCTCAACCCGCAACAGTCTGCCGCCATCCTCAAGGCCTACGATGGCAGCGACCCGGCCGACTTCAAGCAATTCATCGACAAGCTGGCCAACAGCGAACTGGCCAAGGCCGACAAGCTCGACGAAACCCTCAAGGCCTATCTCGCCGGCAAACCGCTCGCCGCCGAGCAGCAGAACGAAATCAACCGCCTGCTGGGCCTGTACACCCGCATCAAGTACGGCAAGGCCGCCACCGAGACCCTGCGCGAGCTGGTAGAGATCCCGACCTTCCAGGTCGAGGGCCTGCCACAGCACGAGAACCCTGAATTCCACAAGATCGCCGACAAGATCAAGGCACTGGCCGAAAGCTTCGGCCTTGAGTTCCGCAACATCGACAACCGCGTCTACGAGATCACCCTCGGCGAAGGCAAAGAAGTGATTGGCATCCATGCTCACGCCGACGTGGTGCCGGTCAATCCGGACAACTGGAAGCTGGAAGACGGCACGCGCCTCGATCCGTTCAAGGTCACCCTGGTGGGTGATCGCATGTACGGCCGTGGCACCGAGGATGACAAGAACGGCATCGTCGTCGCGCTCTACGCACTGAAGGTGGCCAAGGACGAGAAGCTGCCACTGGCGCGTCAGTTCAAGCTGTTGGTGGACACCACCGAGGAAACCTCCGGCGACGCCATTCCCTACTACTTCGCCCGCAACGCCACGCCGGACTACAACCTGGCGCTGGATGGCGGCTACCCGGTGGTGATCGCCGAGAAGGGCTATGGCACCGTCATGGCCAGCTTCAGCAAGCGCGCGGGTGAAGGCAAGGGCGCCGAGGTGATCAACCTCACTGGCGGCCTGGCCACCAACCAGATCCCCACCACCTCGGTGGCGACGCTGATCGGTGACCATCCGGCCGATCTGGCCCGGCGTCTGAAAAAGGCTGGCAACGAGTACCGCAAGGCCAACGGCAAGGACTTCAAGATCGACACCGTGGTCTCCGGCAAGCAGGTGATCCTGACCGTGACCGGCGTCTCCGCGCACTCCTCCTCGCCACAGTCAGGGGTCAACCCGGTGGCACGCATGCTCGACTTCCTCAACGGCCTGGGCGATCGCGTGCCGCTCAAGCACAACCACATCACCGATGCCGCCCGCTACGCCGCCGACAACTGGGGGCTGGACTACCTGGGCACCAAACTGGGGGTCGGTTTCAAGGACGATTTCATGGGGCCGCTGACCGCCTCGCTGACCTACGTCGGCCTGGACCAGAAAGCCCTGAAGCTGGCGGTGAACCTGCGCATCCCGAAAGGCAAGCCGATCGACACGATCAAGGACGAATTGGCTGACAAGCTCGGTGCTTGGGCGCGTACCAGCCACACCTCGGTGGCCTTCGAGTACACCCTGGACGAGCCGATGTACCGCAACCCCGAAGGCGAGTGGGTGAAGGCGCTGCTGGATGTGGCCACCGAGAACCTCGGCCTGCCCCATGAGTTCGGCACCTCTGCTGGCGCCACCTCGGTGCACGACTTGCCCAACGGCGTACAGTTCGGCCTGTCGATGCCCGGCGTGAAGTACACCGGCCACAACGACAACGAGTTCAAGACCGTGGAGCAGTTCATGCTCGACCTGCAGGTGATCAGCGAGATGGTCGCGCGGATCGGGCAAATGCCCAAGCTCTGAGCGAATCCCGGCGAGGGCCGCCCGTCGGCCCTCGTGCGCTGCGACCAATGACGTTTTTCAATCGCCTCGATGCCGTTTCCTGCATTGCCGTGCAGAGCGCGGTCCCGGATGCTTTATTTATTCCAGGACAGCGCTTTTTCCACCCACGAGGCCCCCATGAAGAACGTCGAACAGATTCTCAAGACCAAGTCCCAGCACCAGACCGTCTACACCATCGGGCCTGACGACTCGGTGCTCGACGCGCTGAAGCTGCTGGCAGAAAAGAACATCGGCGCGCTGCCCGTGGTGGAGAACAAACAAGTGGTGGGCATCGTCAGCGAACGCGACTATGCGCGCAAGCTGGTGCTCAAGGGCCGCTCGTCCGCAGCCACGCCCGTACGCGAGATCATGAGTTCGCCGGTGGTCACCGTCGATCCCAAGCAGAACCTCGAGTACTGCATGAACCTGATGACCAACCGTCACCTGCGCCACCTGCCGGTGGTCGACAATGGCCAACTGCTGGGCCTGCTGTCGATCGGCGACCTGGTCAAGGAAACCATTGCAGAACAGGCCAACCTGATCCTGCAACTGGAACAGTACATCCGCGGCGAATGAGCCGCCGGTTCAGTGGTAGGCGCGCTCCAGCTCGTCCAGCTGATGGTCGAAGCTGCGCAGACGCGCCGACCAGGTGTACACCAACACCTCCAGGTCACGATTGAGCACCGCGGTATTACCACCGTCACGTCCCTGCGGGTCGCACAGGTCGAGCTGATAGCGCTCGCGTGCCATGGCCGTGGCCACGCTCGACAGGTCGCGGGCATTGGCCAGCCAGTGATGATGGTGATCGTGCACCTCCCGGTCCAGTGCTCGACACTGGCGCTTGAGCGCATCCAGGCACTGGTCCAGCGGCGTGCCCTTGAGCTCGCCCATGACCTCCTCGAAGGTGCGTCCGGAATGCCAGTAACTGCCCCAGAAATAGCGGTCGAACACCGTTTCGACCCGACGCAGGGCGACCTTGGTGTTCCAGATGGCCACCAGCGTTCGGCCCTGGGCCACCTCACGCTTGTTCAGGTGCAACTGCTGCCAGGCGATCCACGCCAGGCCGCAAAGCGCCACCGCCGCGGTGACCGCAGCGGCGGCATACAGGAACTGCACCGCCTGGTTCATCTGATGGGTGTGCCGGATACCGTAGAAGTAGCCAGCCGTCAGGGTGCCCAGGATCATCACGGTGCACCAGAAGCCTGGTGCGTAGGGATCTTTCATCGCGCTATCCCCTTATTGTTTTCCTGAGCATAGCAACGCTGAAATCAACCATCAGGTGCCGCTCGGCGCTTTATTGCTTGCGTGGGTGCAGCGCCTCGTTCAGTTGATCGATCATGACTATCCAATCGGAATCGGCGATGTAGTTTTCCTTGAGGAACGCGCGCTGGGAGTCGTTCCAGAACGGCGCATCCACCAGTTTCACGCCATCGTCCAGCGGCGAGTGGGTAGTGATGAAACGGTCGATCTCGACCGGGTCGTCATCAAGGCCCAGTTGCTTGAAGATTTCAGAGAACGGATGAATCGGTGCGTCCATGGTGCATGCCTCCGGCTTGGCCTGGTTTGAATTGCCTACCACTAGACAGCGTAGACCCCACCCTGACTCGATCGAATGCGCTGCACCATGAAAAAAGGGGCCGCTGTGGGCCCCTTCATGGCATGACCGGACGATCAGATCGGCGCGCGACGCAAGGTGGCGAGGAAGGTCGCCGCACCGATGAACAGCCCCGCGAAGGTACGGTTCAGGCGCTTCTGCTGTTTCGGCGTGCGCAACAGGCGCAGCACGCGCGAGGCCAAGCCGGTATAACCTGCCATCACCAGCATGTCGACGCTGATCATGGTCGCGGTGATCGCCAGGTATTGCGCCAGCAGTGGCTGGTGCGGATCGATGAACTGCGGCAACACCGCGAGCATGAACACCAGCGCCTTGGGGTTGCTGACGTTGACCAGAAAGCCCCGGAACACCAGGCTCAATGGCTTGCCGATGGGACGCACGGCAGACTCTTCGCTCATGTCCATCGGCAGTGCACGCCATTGCCGGTACGCCAGGTACACGAGGTAGGCGACACCGAACCACTTGATGATCTGGAAGGCAGTAGCCGATGCGGCGAGGATCGCGCCGACACCGGCGGCGATGATGGCGATCTGCACGATCAGGCCCAGTTGCAGGCCCAGGGCGTTCCAGTAGCCACGCCAGAAACCGTATTGCAGGCCGCTGGACATCGAGGCGATGGCCCCGGCCCCCGGCGACAGGCTGATGACCCAGCACGCGGCAAAGAAGGCCAACCAGGTTTCCATCGACATCACACACCTCGCTCGAACGAATGTTGCAAAACGTTAAGCTAAGGTTTTGGTGAAAAAATAACCAGTGGAATTTGTGGCGAGGCTCTGGTTTTTTCTGTGCCTTTGCCGGCCCCGCGACAGGGTCGGCAGAGGTTCAATCAGTCTCGGCCGATGTACCGTTGTTGGCGCCCTGCACCTCAGTCCCCCGCCAGCGTCGCAACGACTTCTGGAAGAACTGACTGTTGGGCACCTGCACCAGCGCCCCACCCGCCTCCGGCGTTTCCATCAGCGTGGTGTACAGCAGGTTGATGGCGATCACCCGTCCCTTCACACCCGGCTTGTCGAGGGTATCGACCAGCTCGACCACGTCGCCAATGCGAAACGGCCCGACGGTGAATATCAGCACCGCGCACAGCAGGTTCGACAGCACGCTCCAGATCGCGAAGAACGCCACCGCCGCCACCGCGACGAAGCCCGACAGCGCCGTCCACAATACCGTGGCCGACACCCCCATGCGCTCCAGCACGAACAGCAGCGCACTGCCCATGATCAGCCAGCGTAAACCGCCGCGCACCGGCACCAGCAGCTCCGGCGGCAGCGGGTAGCGCTGGCCGAGACGGCTCAAGGTGCGGGCGACAACGCGCTGCAGCACGAAGGCCAGCGCCAGGATCAGCAGGATCTGCAAGCCCAGCCAGAACGCATCCATCCATTGCCCCGGCAACAGCGAGCGCAGCGCCTCCATCAGGACAGCGCCTCCAGCTCGGCCTGCATGCTTTCCAGCGTTTCCAGCGCCTCCATCCAGGCCTCTTCAAGCTCGCCTTCGCGCTGCTTGAGCTTGGTCTGGCGAGCCAGCAGGTCGCGCAGCTCATCCTTGCGGGCGGCGTCGTAGAGGCCACTGTCGCCCAGCGCGGTCTCGATCTCGGCCAGTTGCGCGTGCACCTGGCCCAGTTCGGTCTCCAGCTTGTCGGCGGCCTTCTTGTGCGGTGCCAGTTGCTGACGCAGGGCGGCGGCGGCCTGGCGCTGGGCCTTCTTGTCGGTCTTGTCCGGGTTGACCGGCGTGTTGCTCACCGGGGCCGTGCGCTGGCGGTAGTCGATCAGCCAGCGGCTGTAGTCGTCCAGGTCGCCATCGAAGGTGTCGACCTTGCCATCGGCCACCAGCAGGAAGTCGTTGGTGGTGCTCTTGAGCAGGTGACGGTCGTGGGACACGACCACCACGGCACCGGCGAACTCCTGCAACGCCATGGTCAGGGCCAGGCGCATCTCGAGATCGAGGTGGTTGGTCGGTTCGTCGAGCAGCAGCAGGTTCGGCCGCTCCCAGGCGATCAGTGCCAGGGCCAGGCGGGCCTTCTCGCCACCGGAGAAGTTGACCACCGGCTCGTCGATGCGATCGCCACGGAAGTCGAAGCCGCCGAGGAAGTCGCGCAGGGTCTGCTCGCGCTCTGCCGGGGCGAGGCGCTGCAGATGCAGCAGCGGGCTGGCCTTGTCGTCCAGCGAGTCGAGCTGATGCTGGGCGAAGTAGCCGACAGCGAGGTTCTCGCCACGCGCCAGGCGCCCGGACAGCGGTTCGAGTTCGCCGGCCAGGTTCTTGATCAAGGTGGACTTGCCGGCACCATTCGGGCCGAGCAGGCCGATGCGCGCACCGGGGGTGAGTTGCAGCTTGACCTTCTCGAGAATGGTCTTGTCGCCATAACCCAGGCGTCCTTCGGCGAGGTCGAGCAGGGGGCTGGAGATCTTGTGGGCTTCGCGGAAGACGAAGTCGAACGGCGAGTCGACATGCGCCGCCGACAGCTCCTCCATGCGTTCCAGGGCCTTGATCCGGCTCTGCGCCTGGCGGGCCTTGGTGGCCTGGGCCTTGAAGCGGGCGATGTACTTTTCCATGTGCGCGCGCTGCGCCTGCTGCTTCTCGTAAGCCTGTTGCTGCTGCGCCAGACGCTCGGCGCGGGTGCGCTCGAAGGCGCTGTAGCCGCCCTTGTAGAGATTGAGCTTGCGCTGTTCGACATGCAGCACATGGTCGACCACGGCATCGAGGAAGTCGCGGTCGTGGGAGATCAGCAGCAGCGTGCCCGGATAACCCTTGAGCCAGTCTTCGAGCCAGAGGATCGCGTCGAGGTCCAGGTGGTTGGTGGGCTCGTCGAGCAACAGCAGGTCGGACGGGCACATCAGCGCCTGGGCCAGGTTCAGGCGCATCCGCCAGCCACCGGAGAAGTCGCCGACGCGGCGGTCCATCTGCTCGGCGGTGAAGCCCAGCCCGGCCAGCAGTTTGCGGGCGCGGGCGTCGGCGGTGTAACCGTCGGCGCTGTCCAGCTCACTGTGCAGGCGCGCCAGCGCCGTGCCGTCATGGGCCTGCTCGGCAGCAGCCAGGTCAGCCTGAACCTTGCGCAGGCGCAGGTCGCCGTCGAGCACATAGTCCACCGCCAGGCGATCGAGGGTGTCGACCTCCTGGCGCATGTGGGCGATGCGCCAATCGGCGGGGATCTGGCAATCGCCGGCGTCGGGCGACAACTCACCGCGCAGCAGGGCGAACAGGCTGGATTTGCCGGCGCCGTTGGCGCCGATGAGGCCGGCCTTGTGACCGGTGTGCAGGGTCATCTCGGCGCCTTCTAGCAAGCGCTGAGGACCACGCTGTAAAGTGAGGTTGGATAGTCTGATCATGATGGTCGCGGAGTCTATCAGCTTCCGGGTGGCCCACACAGGCCACTCGATCATTGGCGCGAGTCGAATCATGCACAGCGAATTGTGGAACCACGCCCTGGCCCTCTACGGCCGTCCAGGGGTCGAGAATGCCTGCCTGACCTTGCAGGCCTTGGGCGGCGATGTCTGCCTCCTGCTGTGCGGCACCTGGCTGCAGGCACGGCGGGTAGCCCCCGATGCGCGGCGGGTGGAAGCACTACGGCAAGTAGCCGGCCCCTGGCAGCAAGAGGTGGTTACACCCTTGCGCACGCTGCGTCAGGCGTGGCGTGCACAGGCACAAGGCGATCCGCACCTGGCGGCATTACGGGAGCAGGTGAAAGGCCTGGAGCTGGAGGCGGAGCGAACCTTGCTGGCGCGGTTGCAGATGTGCGCCGCAAAGTGGTCGGCGAGCCCGGACGGACACGCCGACGATTGGCTGGAGCGGCTAGCGCCGGACCAGGCCCGTGACCACGACGCGCTGCATCAGTTGCGCGCCGCGGCCAGAGCGCTTCAGGACGCCGAAGACGGCGACTGAGCCGGGGTGCTGGCCGGAGCCGATGGCGCTGGAGAGGCCGGAGTGCTGCTGGCAGCAGGAGCTGCGGGCTTGGCTTCGACAGGCTTGGCAGGAGCCTTGGTGGCAGCTGGCTTGGCGGCAGGTTTCGCAGCGGGTTTGGCTGCCGGTTTCGCAGCCGGTTTTGCCGCTGCTGGCTTCACGGCAGGTTTGGCTGCCGCTGGCTTGGCTGCTGGTTTAGCTGCTGGTTTGGCAGCCGCTGCAGGCTTGGCTGCAACCGGCTTGGCGGCGGCTTTGGCTGGAGCTTTGGCAGCAGCGGGCTTGGCAGCAGGTTTAGCGGCTGCCGGTTTGGCTGCTGGTTTGGCGGCAACCGGCTTGGCAGCAGCTGGCTTGGTCGCAGGTTTGGCCGCAGCTGCTTTGGCTGCTGGCTTGGCCGGGGCCTTGGCAGCAGCAGGTTTGGCAGCGGATTTGGTAGCAGCAGGTTTGGCCGCAGCGGTTTTCGCAGCAGGCTTGGCGGCTACCGCTTTGGCCGGAGCCTTGGCAGCGGCCGGTTTGGCGGCGGCCGGTTTGGCGGCGGCTTTAGCAGCAGGCTTGGCAGCGGCGGTTTTCACTGGTGCCTTGGCGGCGGGCTTGGCAGCAGGAGCCTTGGTGGCAGGAGCCTTGGTGGCAGGCTTGGCGGCCGCGACCTTGGTGGCAGGTTTTGCAGCAGGTTTTGCAGCAGCCTTGGTCGCAGGCTTGGCTGCCGCACGCAGGCCGAGTGCCTTGCCAGCGGCTTCACGCACCTTGCCAACACCCTGGGCCAGTTTCAGGCTCTCCTGGGCATCACGCTTGAGTTGCTGAATATAGGTACGCGTCTGGGTCTGGCGATCTTTCAGCGAATCGAGAAGTGCTTCGAGTTCACCGACTGCCCCCTGGGCCTTGCTTTGTGCCTTGGCCTTGCCGGCCTTGGCAGAGTCCTGCAACTTCAGGCGGGCATTGTGCAGTTTCTCCTGCGCCTTGCCGCGTTGTTTTTCCAACTTGGCGAGCAGTTTCTCTGCATCCGCCAGCGCTTGCGAGCAAGCCTCTTCCAGATGTTCGAGCAGGCTACCGGAAAGTTGCTGGAGCAGATGCAACGGCGTACTGACGGGCTTCTTTTTGGCCGACATGGCTTACCTCCTGGCTGACGAGATTGCGGCTCATACTATGCTTCTGCTGCTACCGCCGCTAGGGCATGTTGACAGTATTGTTTGCGCCGCGTTGCATGCCTGGGCAAAGTTGTTATCTTGCAGCTCGGTGCAAGTGTAGTAGTCGATTAAATGATTGCTGACATTTACACATTGGCCGACAACAAAGGCTGGCATACTTCGCCTTCATCGCCGCAGGAGTTGCCCGTGCCTCGTTATCTGATTCTCGGCTTGAGCCTGTTGGCAGCCTCTGCCCTGGCCGCCCCTCAAACGCCCCCCGCCAATGACCAGGACCTGGCCTACAGCTTGGGCGCAAGCCTTGGCGAACGTCTGCGCCAGGAGATCCCCGACCTGCAGCTCGATGCGCTGGTCGAGGGTCTGCGCCAGGCCTACCAAGGCCAGCCGCCGCGCATCGACAAGACGCGCATGCAGGCGATCCTCCAACAGCATGACGAGCAAGCCAACGCTGCCGCACAGCAGGCGCAGGTCGACAAGCTGCTGGTCGCAGAAAAACGCTTCATGGCCAACGAGCGCGCCCGCAGCGGCGTGCACGAACTGCCCGAGGGTGTGCTCTACAGCGAGCTGGCCAGCGGCAGCGGCGCGCAACCCAAGGCGGGTGGGAAAGTGCAGGTTCGGTATGTCGGCAAGCTGCCGGACGGCTCGGTGTTCGACCAGAGCCAGCAACCGCAGTGGTTCAGCCTGGGCTCGGTGATCGAAGGATGGCAGGTGGCATTGCCACACATGAAGGCAGGCGCCAAGTGGCGACTGGTGATTCCGTCGGCGCAGGCTTATGGCGCCGATGGGGCGGGCGACCTGATCGCGCCCTATACCCCGCTGGTGTTCGAAATCGAACTGCTGGCAGTTGGCGACTGAGACAGGCCGTCAGGCCTGTACCGCATCCTCTTCCTTGTGCGCGTTGTGCAGCACTTCGATCAGGCAGTCTTCGAGCTCGAAGCGTTCGTGCAACAGGCTGCCCAGCTTGCCGAGCTTATCGGCGAAACGCTCGGTATCCGTGCACTCGCCTTTCTCGCAATGGTCATTGAAAGCCAGAGCGATCTGGGTGATGTCATTGATCCGGGGGTTGATTTCCTCGGCCAGCTTGAGCGCCTGCTCGTCGCCGAAAGCCTTGGCTTCAGTGACCAACTGCTCGCTGACCTCGAAATGCCAGGCCGACACGTAGTCGACCAGGACCGCGCAGAAGTCGCGGTTCTTGTCCTTGTCGGCGAAGGCTGGCTTGGCATCGCGCAGTGCGCGGAAGGCCTGCACCAGTTCATGACGCTCCTTCAGCCAACGGTCGATCAGCTTGTGAACCCCGCCCCATCGTTCCTGGGCGTTCTGGCAACTATCGAGCATGGCAGTCTCATCCCTAGCTGGGCAGATGCCGCTGCACCTCGCGTCACAACTGCGCGACACAAAGGTGACATCCGCAGAGCGGCATCGAACCGTATGTTTTCAATGTGCGTGCAGGGGAGATTATTCCCGCGCGTGCTGACCATCAAGGTACGCAGTGGACTAAGTTCATACAAGCGTTTGATGCCCATGCAAGGGACCATTGGTCGCGCAATTGCGCTGGGTCAACTGCCGCCAGGGTTGCGGAAACGATACGCCAACAGGTAGTACAAGGGCAGCGCCGTCAGCAGCAGGAAGGCCATCAGGCTCCATTCGGGGAGCGTGAGGTCGAGGAAGCTCCAGCTGATCGAAACACATTCGGAGCCGCCGATCAGCAGACGCTCCAACGCCTCTGGCCAGGAGCGCTGGAGTGTATGCGCGAAAGGTTCGGGGGTAACCGCCAGCCACTCACCTTGCAGCCACACCTGTCGTGACGCCAGGGCGACACCGGCACAGGCAAAACCACCTGCCAGCCACGCATAGACACGCATGCCGGCTGCGCCCGGGGCATGCAGCATGGCGCACAGGCAGACCAGGGCGTAGAGCCCCAGCAACAGGCGCTGGGTCAGGCACAGGGGGCACGGAACCAGGCCGAGCCAGTTCTCAAGCAAACTCGCCCCGCTCAAGGTGGCGAGCGAGGCGAAGAAGGCTGCAAAGAACAAGGAGCGCGAGCGAGCCAGCGACATGAGTGATGGAAATCCCGGAAGAGCAGTAGGGGCTTGAAACGGTAGAGGAAAGAGGATCACTGTTTCAAGTTACTACAGCTGGGACAAGTCGCTGATTCAAAGGGAAAGTTTACGGATCTTGGTAGGAGATATCCGAAGCTTCGCCACTGGGCAGATACCGTCCTACCACTGCCACGGGAAATAGCCCATTGAATGTGCCCGATCGCAACACCAGGCAGCAGGTGCTGCCTGGTGTTGCGATCGGGCTACGCAATGGCCCAGGCGAGCTCAGGAAGCGTGCACACCCTCAGGCAACGGCAAGGCCAGCAAGCGCTCGTCCAGTAGGCCAAGGCCCTCCTGGAACAGCTGGTTGCTGCGCTCGGTCTCGCCCAACCCAGCCAACAACCGCGCAAGCTCGGCGCAGGTTTCCGGGTTGCGCTCCATGCGCAGGCTGCTTTCGAGGTAGTCGCGCGCCTTGCCCCATAAGCGGTTCTGCAGGCTCAGGCGACCCAGGGTAAGCAGCAAGCTGGGGTCTTGGGGATGATCCTTGAGCCAGCCTTCGGCGGTCTGCAATTGGCGCGCCGGGTCATCGCCGCGCACCAGGCCATAAAGGCGCGCCAGGTGGCTTTCGAACTGACGCTTCAGCGCAGTACGCAGCACCTGCTCGGCTTCACCCTGGGCGTCGACCTGGCGCAGTTGCTCGGCATAGGCCAGCACCAGTTGCGGCTCCTGGCGCTGGGCCGAGGTGAGCTGTTGCCAGGCGCGCTCCAGCGACTGGCGGGCGGCTTGAGCGTCCTCGCCCCGGGTTGCGGCCAGCGTCAGGTTCTGGCCCCAGGCACGCTGCTCCAGCTCGGCCAGCTCGTTGCCCGGCAGCACCTTGCCCTTGCGCAGGTCCGGCAGCAGGCGGATCAACGCCGGCCAGTCACCGCGCTCGCGGTGCAACCGCTGGAGCAAACGCAGCACCTGGGCGTTGTGCGGATGCCGTGCCTGCATCGCCAGCAGGGTTTCCAAGGCACCGTCACTGTCGCCGCGGTCCATCTGCAGCTGCGCATGGGTCAGGGCGATACCCAGCTCCGCCTGGGGCTGACGCTCCAAGGCACGCTCGAGCAGGTTGTCGCTGTCTTCGGTGCGCCCCTGCTCGTTGGCCGCGCGGGCGGCGCCGAGATAGTAGAGCAAGGGTTGACGCTCGGCTTCGGCGGCGCGGTGCAGGTGGCGTTGGGCGCTGGCCCAACGACCTTCGGCGAGGTCCAGTTGGCCCTGCTCGATAGCGATACGCACACGTCGGCTGCGATTGCGTCGCGACCAAGGGTTGACCACCCCGCTGGAGGCCAGCACCAGGCCGACCAGGTAACGCAGCAACAGCAGCGCCAGCACCAGCACCACCAGTGCCGCGAGCGCCGCCCACAGCCCTGACTGGTAACGGAAGCCGCCATAGGCGATCAGAACATAGCCACTGTGCTTGGCGATGGCGACGCCCAAGGCCGCGGCGACGACGATCGCCACCACCGCCAGCAGGTAGACACGCTTCATGGCTTGCCCCCTTCGCCTTCGGCCGGCAGATGGCGCCGCTGGATATAGGCCTGCACAGCGGCGAGGCTTTCGCTCAGGTCAGGCACGACCACCGAGACGGGCTGCTCGGCCAGTGCGTTGAGGCTGTCGAGCATGGCCTTGCTTTGCGGGTTGTCCGGGTTGAAGTTGGCCAATAGCACGCTGCGCGCATCGTCCAGCGCCTGGCTGTAGACCTTGGCCTGGCCATTGAGCGCCGCCCACTGGGCCTGCTCGATGGTGAGGCTCAACGCGAGGCGCAGCTGGTTGAGCGATTGCCCGGCCAGCAACGGGCGTACGTTCTGGTCAGCGTCGAAATCGATCTGGAAGTACTTGGAAATCTCTGCCCACCACCGGGACAGGCGGCTTGCACCATCGCCGTCGGCGGTCAGCGCACCAAGGGCATCGGCATCGCTGTTGAATTCAGGCGACTGGGCACTCAGTTGCTGTACCTGCTCGCGCTGGGCGGCGAGCTTGAGGAACAATCCGGTACGGTCGGGTTGCTCGGTGCTGTTGAGCGTCGCCAGGCTGCGCGCCAGTTGCTCGCGCGCCGCGAAGGCGCCCGGGTCGCTCTGCTCGCGCAGGATCTCGTCGGCACCTTCGACCAACGCCTTGGCACTGGCGATATCCTGCAGCGCCGACAGGCGCAGGGTGGCCAGGCGCAACAGATGCTCGGCCTCGGCCAGACGCCACTCCTTGCGGCTTTCGCCAAGCACGGTTTCCAGGCGCTGGCTGAGCCTTTGCTGGTCACTCTGCAACTGTGCCACCAGGCGGCGGCGGTCTTCGAGTTCGCTGGCTGCGGGCAAGGTCGCGAGTTGCGAGCCGAATTGCTGCTGGCGTTGTTGCAGCGCTTCGGCGCGCTGGTTCAGCGCCTCGATATGCTCGCCCTGACCCTGCTCGCTGCCTTGCAGTTGGCGCACCTGCCATGCGCCCCAGCCACCGACGGCCACACCGGCGGCGCCGATCAACAGCGCCAGCAGGGCCAGGCCATTGCCGGCACGCTTGGCCGACTGCTCGACGGGAGTCTGCGGCGCATCGATCGCCGAAGGTTGTTCGTTGTTGGACAAGACAGTCTCGCTCACGTATCCATCCTTTGCATGGGGGCGTCGTCGCAATCCGCTCGACGCCTTAGGAGGCAGGTGCAGCGCTGCGCTGCACGGCTGCCAGCAAGGCCGCGGCGCTCGCGCCACGGCAATCCACAACCTGTTGGGCGCCTGCCGCCCTGGCCTGTTCGGCCACGCGCGGGCTTGGCACGAACAGCGCAAGCCCCGCCAGACGCGGCCAATCCGCACCGGCCAGCTGGAGCAGGTGTTCGAAACCCTGCCCACTGCTGACCACCAGCCCGTTCAGGCGTTCCGCTTGGATCCGGCGCATCAGGCTGCCTGGGGGATAATCCGGCAGGCGACGTTCATACAGTTCCAGATAATCGACACTAGCACCTTGCTCACCAAGACGCTCGGCCAGCCATTCACGACCACCGACACCACGGACAATCAGGACGCGTGCTGTAGGAACTGCGACAGCCTCTCGCAGGACAGATAGACCGAGCAAGGCCTCGCTGTCATCACCCGCTGTAGGGAACGTCACCTGCAGATCGGCAGCCTGGAGAATGCGTGCCGTCGCCTCCCCCACAGTGAACCAGCCCTGGAGCGGCGCCGCGATGCCCTCGTCGGCAAGCCGCTCGAGCAGCAGGCGCGCCGCAGGCTTGCTCACCACGATGATCGCCTGGTACTGGCCGATGTCGGCCAGTCGCGCCTGGGCCGTTTGATCCAGGGTCAGCGGGTCGATCGCCAGCAAGGGCAAGCGGCTGCTGGCGATTCCGACAGCAGCCAGGCTCTGCGCCAAAGCCGCGCACTCCTCTTCGGGGCGGGTCAGCAGCAGGCGCCAGCCGCTCACGGATGGCCGGCCTCGCCGTAGACTTCCTTGAGGATCGCCTCGGCGCCCTGCCCCAGCAGGTCTTCGGCCACCTGCACGCCCAGGGTTTCGGCGTCGGCACGCGGAGCGCGGGCATCTGCCATCAGTAACGTCCCGCCACTGGGCTGGCCGACCAGGCCACGCAGCCACAATTGATCGCCTTCAAGCACGGCATAGCAGGCGATCGGTACCTGGCAGCCACCGTTGAGGTGCTTGTTCATCGCCCGCTCGGCCTTCACGCGGTCAGCGGTATCGGGGTGGTTGAGCGGCGCCAGCAGGGCGTGGATCTCGCTGTCGGCGCTGCGACACTCGATACCGACAGCACCCTGGCCACCGGCCGGCAGGCTGTCATCGACACTGATGCTGGAGGTGATGCGGTCTTCGAAGCCCAGGCGGATCAAGCCTGCGGCAGCCAGGATGATGGCGTCGTACTCTCCGGCGTCGAGCTTGGCCAGGCGGGTATTGACATTGCCGCGCAGAAAGCGGATTTCCAGATCAGGGCGGCGCGCCAGCAACTGGGCCTGGCGGCGCAGGCTGGAGGTGCCGACGACGCTGCCGGCCGGCAGCGCCTCAAGGCTGTCGAACGTGTTGGAAACGAAGGCGTCGCGCGGGTCTTCGCGCTCGCAGATGCAGTACAGGCCCAGGCCTTCGGGGAAGTCCATGGGCACATCCTTCATCGAGTGCACGGCGATATCGGCTTCGTTGTCGAGCAGGGCGGTTTCCAGTTCCTTGACGAACAGGCCCTTGCCGCCGATTTTCGCCAGGGGCGAGTCGAGCAGCTTGTCGCCGCGGCTGACCATCGGCACCAGGGTCACGACCAGGCCCGGATGGGCCTGCTCAAGGCGAGCTTTGACATAGTCGGCCTGCCACAGGGCCAGGGCACTTTTACGGGTAGCAATGCGGATTTCGCGAGTGGACATGTAACGCCCCGAAGCAGAGAAATGCCGCCGATGATAACAGCTCCGCCAGCCTCGCTAGCAGATCCAGGTCATCACCTGGCCCGCCATCCCTGGCAGCGGCCGGCATTCACCTCGGTCAGAGCGTCTGCATCATCTTGCGCACACCGGCCACATGCCGGCGGCTGACAGTCAGGGCATCGCCGTCGAGGCCTTTGAGAAACAGCTGGAAATGCCCCAGCGGTGTGCGCTGCAGGCGCTCGATACGCTCGCGGGCCACCAGGGCGTTGCGATGGATACGCACGAAGCGCTCGCCGAATTCGTCTTCCAGCGATTTCAGCGGCTCGTCCAGCAGCACTTCGCCAGACTCGTGGCGCAAGGTCACGTACTTGTGGTCGGCAATGAAGTAGATCACCTGGGGCAGGGGAATCAGCTCGATACCCTTGCGCGTTCGCGCACTGATATGACTGCGCGGGCCGCCTCCGCTTTCGGTGGACGGGCGGGTCAGGGCGGCGAGCTGGGTGCGGTTGGGTTTTTCCGCCTTGCGCAGGGCATCGCGCAGGGCCTGGGGCTGGGTCGTGCGACCTACGTGGCTGAGGGCGCTCTGGCTGAATGCCTCCTGCTCGTCGTCATCGAGGCAGAACACCAGCGCCGGTGGCGCCTCGCGTTCGCACAGACGCGCCGCCACCTGCAGGCCATCGAGGCCCGGCATGCGGGTGTCCAGCAGGACGACATCGGGTTTGAGGCTATCGATCAGCGCCAGGGCCTCCTCGCCATTGGTGGCACTGGGCTCAAGCACCGTATAGCCCTCGAGCTCACCAAGCAGTCGGCTCAGGCGCTCGCGGGCCTGGGGTTCATCATCAACGATCAGGACATTCATAATTGCGCTGGATTCCTGAGTGAGTCTCGCAGTGGGTACAAGCGTAGACAGGAGTCGGTGACCGTTGTAACGGTCACGCTACAGACCCATGCGAAGGCCAAAGATTCACTGGTCTGGCAGAATCGCTGCCAGTCCTCTGTCCAACTGTAGACGGTCCGTGGAACACTGCCGTTCAATCGTTGAATATCCTGTGGCGCCCGCCACCCGCCGTAGACCGGCAATTTTCTCGCGACCGGCGCCCTGCTTAGCGAAGCCCAACCCTGCTATGATCGGCGCCACTTTTTCATTCACGCCTTCTATGAGTGGATCCATGAGCACCGACAAGACCAACCAGTCCTGGGGCGGCCGCTTCAGTGAGCCCGTCGACGCCTTCGTCGCCCGTTTCACCGCCTCGGTCGATTTCGACAAGCGCCTGTACCGTCACGACATCATGGGTTCGATCGCCCACGCCACCATGCTGGCGCAGGTCGGCGTACTCTCCGACGCCGAGCGCGACACCATCATCGATGGCCTGAAGACCATCCAGGGTGAAATCGAAGCGGGTCAGTTCGACTGGCGTGTCGACCTCGAAGACGTGCACATGAACATCGAGGCGCGCCTGACCGACCGCATCGGTATCACTGGCAAGAAACTGCACACCGGCCGTAGCCGCAACGACCAGGTCGCCACCGACATCCGCCTGTGGCTGCGTGACGAGATCGACCTGATCCTGGACGAGATCACCCGCCTGCAACAGGGTCTGCTGGAGCAGGCCGAGCGCGAAGCCGAAACCGTCATGCCCGGCTTCACCCACCTGCAGACCGCCCAGCCGGTGACCTTCGGCCACCATCTGCTGGCCTGGTTCGAAATGCTCAGCCGCGACTACGAGCGCCTGGTCGACTGCCGCAAGCGCGCCAACCGCATGCCGCTGGGCAGCGCGGCGCTGGCCGGCACCACCTACCCGATCGACCGTGAGCTGACCTGCAAGCTGCTGGGCTTCGAAGCCGTGGCCGGCAACTCGCTGGACGGCGTCTCGGACCGTGACTTCGCCATCGAATTCTGTGCGGCCGCCAGCGTGGCGATGATGCACCTGTCGCGCTTCTCCGAAGAGCTGGTGCTGTGGACCAGTGCGCAGTTCCAGTTCATCGACCTGCCTGATCGCTTCTGCACCGGTAGCTCGATCATGCCGCAGAAGAAGAACCCGGACGTCCCGGAGCTGGTGCGTGGCAAGACCGGCCGCGTGTTCGGCGCCCTGACCGGCCTGCTCACGCTGATGAAAGGCCAGCCGCTGGCCTACAACAAGGATAACCAGGAAGACAAGGAACCGCTGTTCGACGCCGCCGACACCCTGCGCGACTCGCTGCGTGCCTTTGCCGACATGATCCCGGCGATCAAGCCCAAGCACGCAATCATGCGTGAAGCGGCGCTGCGTGGTTTCTCCACCGCCACTGACCTTGCCGACTATCTGGTGCGCCGCGGCCTGCCATTCCGCGACTGCCACGAGATTGTCGGGCACGCCGTGAAGTACGGCGTCGACACCGGCAAGGACCTGGCCGAGATGAGCCTGGACGAGCTGCGTCAGTTCAGCGATCAGATCGAGCAGGATGTGTTTGCCGTACTCACCCTGGAAGGCTCGGTGAACGCGCGCAACCACATCGGCGGCACCGCGCCGGCACAAGTGCGTGCAGCGGTTGCGCGCGGCAAGGCGCTGCTGGCTTCCCGCTAAGCGCGTACCGAGGGCCGCGCCCTCGAATCACCACACAAGGCCGCTGCCACAGGACACCTCGAACCCTGTGGAAGCGGCCTTGTGCCGTGATGGGCCGCACAGCGGCCCTTCTTCCCATCACCGCTTGTTCTGCACCATCTCCATGAACCTTGGCATCGCCGCCTCCTTGTCCGCCACGATCCGCGCCATGTGCGGATGCTCGCGCAGCTTCCCCAACAGCGCCGCTGCCTGTGGGAAGTCCGCCAGGAAATCGATCCCCAGCACCTTCTTGCCCACCGCACACGCCAGGTCGACCGAGAAGCAGAACATCAGGTCAGCCAGGGTCAGCTTTTCGCCAGCGACATAAGGCGCGAACTTGCCGTTGCGCTTGAGCGTGGCAAAACCTGCCAGCAGCTCGCTGCGCGCCCGCTCCTTGATCAGCGGCTCCACCGCCGTACCGAAGAACGCTTCGGCGTAGCAGGTACGCGCAGGCAGTTCGATGTACAGCTCGATCTCCTTGAGCAGCTCACGCACCTTGGCCTGCCCGAATGCATCACTGGGCAGCAGCGGATGCTCGGGGTGGGTCTGCTCGATGTAGTCGAGGATCACGTTTGTCTCACTGAGAAAGCCGTGTTCGGTTCCCAGCACCGGAACCTTGCCACGCGGGCTGATGGCCAGCACCTCGGGCGTCTGCCCGGAAACGAACGGCACTTCCTCGAAGGGCACGCCTTTTTCCAGCAGGGCCAGCTTGACCATGTTGTAGTAGTTGCTGACCGCGAATCCGTAGAGCTTGAGCATGAACGACAGCCTCCAGGCCGTAAGGGGTTGGCCTGGCTGTTATAGCCGCCTGGCCACCCCCCTGACCAGCATCATGGCGCGCGTCGATGACCGGGCATTGCCGACACAGGCATGGCACACTGTCGCTTTCATCACAGGAGTAGCGCCATGAGCGAACCCACCGACATCGAAAACGACGACGAAGAATTCGCCGAGGCGACGCTGACCCAGGCCATCGAGAACCAGATCGAGAGCGGCAATCCGCCTGCGGCCAAGGCCACCTTCAACAAGCTGACCCTGGTCGGCTACGAACGCGAAGACATCCTCAACCTCATGGCCCACGTGCTGGCCATCGAGATCGACGCGCTGCTCACCGAGGACCGCGCATTCGATACCGAGTGGTACGAAAATGCCCTGCGTGCCCTGCCCGAATTGCCACCTGAGGCAAATCAAGGCGACGACGACGAAGCCTGACTACACTCCTGACTTCCATCCTCGTCTGAGAAGTCAGGAGTCGCCCCATGTCCTTTACCCCCGAATTGGTCGCCGAACTGGAAGTCCTTGCGCTGTTCAACCTCGACAGCAGCCAGGAAGGGATCAAGATTCACGCCAATGCCTCGCCAGCCCTGGTCGCTGCGGCCAAACGCCTGCATGACAAGCAACTGACCGATCAGCCAGACGGCGGTTACCTGACCAGCCTGGGACACGATGCGGTGGAGAGCGTGCAGTTGCTGCTGAATGTCCTGAAAAACCCACAGCCTGCATAACTGCGCCGGCCTCATCGCGGGACAAGCCCGCTCCCACAGGTGCAGCACCGTTTTCAAGGGTCTGGTTGGATCTGTGGGAGCGGGCTTGTCCCGCGATGAGGCCCGTAAAGACACCGCACTTTCTTGGGCGCTGGAAAAATGGCGTCAAAATGCCACTCACCCTCTTATCCGACCTCGCCACTCAGGCTAAACTCGCCGGTGCTCCCCCGGCCTGTCTGAGTGCGTCATGAACCACCCCCATGAAATTCGCCCCGATCTGCACGACGGTATCGACCGCAAGGTGCTGTCGACCCTGCGCGGGCGCTTTCTCCAGCTGAACCAGGGGCGCCTCGAGCGGGCCATGGAAGGGCTGTCCAGCCGCCAGCAGCAGGTACTGACGCTGCTGCCGCTGTTCTTCCACGTCAATCATCCGCTGCTGCCGGGCTATGTGTCGGGCAGCACGCCAGCGGGCGTCTCGGGCTTCGAGCCGGACGCCGATCTGTTGGCCGAGGCCCAGCGCCTGACCCGCTCCTTCACCTACAAGGCCCGCCACGGCAACCCGCCACGGCCGATTCACGGCCTGTTCCTCATGGGCAGCCTCGGCACCCTGGCCCAGGCCGAGCAAAGCGACATGGACCTGTGGGTCTGCCATGCGCCGGGGATTGGCGAGGGCGCCCTGGCCGAGCTGCGGCGCAAATGCCAGTTGCTCGAGGCCTGGGCCGCTACCCAGGGCGCCGAGGCGCATTTCTTCCTGATCGAGCCCCAGGGCTTTGTCCAGGGCGAACGCGACAGCCAGCTCAGCTCCGACGACTGCGGCACCACCCAGCATTACCTGCTGCTCGACGAGTTCTATCGCACGGCGATCTGGCTGGCCGGGCGCACGCCGCTGTGGTGGCTGGTGCCGGTCTACGAAGAGCACAACTACCAGGCCTACACCCAGACGCTGCTGTCCAAGCGCTTCATTCGCGCCCAGGACGACCTCGACCTGGGCCACCTCGCGCACATCCCGCCGGGTGAGTTCGTCGGCGCCGGGCTGTGGCAACTGTTCAAGGGCATCGACTCGCCCTACAAATCGCTGCTCAAGCTGCTGCTGACCGAGGTCTACGCCAGCGAGCACCCCGAAGTGCGCTGCCTGAGCCTGGACTACAAACGTGCGGTGTTCGCCAACCGCCTGGACCTCGACGAGCTGGACCCTTATGTCATGGTCTACCGGCGGATCGAGCAGTACCTGCAGCGCCGCGGCGAGCACGCGCGCCTGGAGCTGGTGCGACGCAGCCTCTACCTGAAGGTCAACAAGAAGCTCAGCGCCCTGGCCCGCACACGCAGCACCGGCTGGCAGCGCCAGCTCCTGGAGCGCCTGACCGAGGAGTGGGGCTGGGACGAGCGCCAACTGGCCCTGCTCGACAGCCGCAGCCAGTGGAAGGTCCGCCAGGTGGCGGTCGAGCGTCGCGAGCTGGTTGCCGAGCTGAACTACAGCTACCGCTTCCTCAGCCAGTTCGCCCGCGACCAGAACGCCAGCAGCCGCGCTGATCAACGCGACCTCAACGTACTGGGTCGGCGCCTGTACGCAGCCTTCGAGCGCCGCGCCGGCAAGATCGAGGTCATCAACCCGGGCATCGCCCCGGACGTCGCCGAAGACACGCTCACCCTCGTCCAGTCGCCCAACCGCAAGGAGCCGGGCACCCACCACTGGGGCCTGTACAACGGCAACCTGGGCGTGCACGAGTGGGAACATTTCAGCCCGATCAAACGCTGCCGCGAACTGCTCGAACTGCTGACCTGGGCGCACCGCAACGGCGTCATCGACAGCAGCACCCGCCTGGCTCTGCACCCTGGTGTCAGCGATCTGAGCGAATTCGAGCTGTTCAACCTGCTTGGCAGTTTGCAGCAGACCATCGCGCTACCGCTGGAAACCGTCAGCGAAATCCGCCTGCTGCAACCAAGCGTGGCCGACGAAATCCTGCTGCTGGTCAACGTTGGCATCGACCCGCTGCGTCATCACCGCGACCTGAACATCCTGATGACCACCGAGCGCACCGACTCGCTGAGCTATGCCGGGGTGCGCGAAAACCTGGTGCTGACCTTCGACCAGATCACCCTGAACAGCTGGAACGAAGTGCTGGTGCAGCGCTACGACGGCGAGCACGCGCTGATGCGCTGCTTGCGTGATTTTCTCAACAGCCAAGGCCCACGCACGCAGCGTCCGCGGTTACGGGTGCGCTGTTTCTGCCACAACCGCGCGCAAGCGATCGCCCAGCGCGTCGAAGACATCTTCGAGACCGTGCAGTCGCTGCTGGATCAGGGCCTGAACCACCGCTACCTGCTGCAGGTGGCGCAGCACACCCATGTGCTGGACCTGGTGCCCGGCCAGGTCAGCCTGACCACCCTGGACGACCAGGATGCCGTGCTCGCCCACCTCGGCGAGGAGCGCAGCCAGTACAGCCCGCTGTACCTCGACGCCAACGCCCTGCAGGACCACGACCTGCCGCTGGTGCTGGAGCAGGGCCAGCCGGGTTGCATCCAGGTGTTCTATCGCCTGCACGAAGGCTGGGCCGAACTCTACGTACTCGACGAATACAACGCACTCTGGCAACAGCGGCTGCCACTACAGGACGAAAGCCACCTGCTGCTGCCCCTGCAACGCTTTCTGCAGTCGGTCGTGGTACGCCGCGATGCCCAACTGCCGCTCGACAGCCTGCAACAGGCCGCGCTGGACATCCTCTACTACCAGCTACTGCCCAACGGCCCAGGCAAATGCCGTGCCCTGGAGCCTCGGCCCGCGCCACAGGTCGCGGGCGGCCAGCCGTACTACGAAGTGCAGGCGATTCTCCAGGCAGGCGCGGGGGATGACGTGCATGTCACGCTGTATTGCGACCAGCAGGAGTTTTCCCAGCTCGATCACGGCGACCAGCTGTATGCCGTGGTCGCCCGGCAGATTCTGCGCCAGCGCCGCAGCGCCGGGAACTACCGCTGCTACATCACCGACCTGGATCTGTCCGAACTGCTTGAGGACGAACAGGGCTCGACGGTGCTGTTCCTGCGGTACAAGCGCGAACTGGAGCAGTCGCTCAATGATGGGCTGGAGCAGCTACAGGCTGGTTTGTAGGTGATGCCGTTCAGAGGTCGAAATCACCCGCCGCTTCAGGCTGGTATTCCACCTCGAGCAGCTTGAGCTTCAGCGTCTTGCCACCCGGCGCCGGCCAGTCGATCTGGTCGCCCACCGACAACCCCAGCAGCGCACAGCCGATCGGCGCCAGGATCGAGACGTTGCCTTCCACGCCTGCGTCCTTCGGGTAGACCAGGGTCAGGTGATAATCCTTGCCGGTGGCTTCCTCGCGGCAGTGCACGCGCGAGTTCATGGTCACCACGCCCGCCGGGACCTCCTCGTGGCCGACCACCTGTTCGGCGCGGTCCAGCTCGTCCTGCAGGGCGAGCACACCCGGCGTGCTTTCGTCGAGGCTGTCGAGCAGACGCTCAAGACGCTGCACGTCCAGTCGGGTGAGGATGAGGGAAGGCTTGGTGCTCATGGTCCAGTCAGACTCCTTTCAACGAGGTATTTCAAGCTGTAGATAAAGCAAAACCCCGCCCAAGGGCGGGGTTTGAGAATGCTTCTGGCGCGGCCAGTACCGGATTGACACTACCACAGCCGGGCAAATACTCAAGCCTGTGGCGTCGAAGCCCTGAGCGCGTCGGCCTCGCGGCAGATCTGCCGCCGCCGTTCGTCATCGGCCGAACGCCATTCTCGGATATGCTCCACATGCCGCATGCATCCGGTGCAGACCCGACGCTCGTCGAGTCTGCAGACGCTGATGCACGGCGAAGGCACGGCCGGGCTGACGTTGCTGTAGAGCGGCTTGGGCGGCCGGGGTTGCTCGCTCATCTCAGATCTCGTCGAAGTCCAGCTTCTCGCCGACTCGCTCCCAGACGATGCGCTCGAGCATCTCACCGAGCAGTTCTTCGCTCTTCTCGCAGACCCACTTGCCGCTCTCTTCGTCATAGTCGAAGTGGAAACCGCCCGAGCGGTCGGCCAGCCACAGCTGACGCAGCGGCTCCTGGCGGCTGAAGATCAGTTGGCTGCCGTTGTCGAACTTGATCGTCAGCACACCGGCGGAGTTTTCCATGTCCAGGTCCAGGTCGGTCTCATCGAACAGATCCTCCAGGGCCTGTTGGGTCGCGTCGACCAGGTCGTGGAAACGCGCTTCGCTCAAACTCATTGCAGGAACCTCGAAAATGGCTGCACACACGCAAGCCGGGCACGATACGACCGCTGGGCGCTGATTGCAAAGACTAGCGACCGGCAGCACCAAGCCAAACCCTCACAGCCAGCAAGCCTGGCCCGCCCGACGGACCGGCCCTTGCATAGGCAATCCGCCGGTCGCTCGGTATACTCGGGCGCAATACTGCTTATTTCAAAGGATTTCACCCATGAAGCGCCTGATTTCCTCCATTGCGGCGCTGGTCGCTGTAGCCTGCCTCGTTTCGGCCTGCGGTCAGAAAGGCCCCCTGTACCTGCCTGAAGACGGCAAGGACGGCAAGAGCGCACGCAAGTCGTCGCACCAGCACGCGCAGCCGGCCAAGGCCGCCCCGCAAGACGAAGAATCGCTGCCCGAGCAGTCGCCAGAGCAGTAAGGAAATCCAATGGACGCATTCAACTACCGCGACGGTGAACTGTTCGCGGAAGGCGTGGCCCTGTCGGCCATCGCCGAACGTTTCGGCACCCCCACCTACGTCTACTCGCGCGCCCACATCGAGGCCCAGTACCGTAGCTACACCGACGCCCTGCAAGGGGTCGAGCACCTGGTGTGCTTCGCGGTCAAGGCCAACTCCAACCTCGGTGTGCTGAACCTGCTTGCACGGCTGGGCGCGGGCTTCGACATCGTTTCCGGTGGCGAACTGGAGCGTGTGCTGGCCGCCGGCGGCCGGGCCGACCGCGTGGTGTTCTCCGGCGTCGGCAAGACCCGTGAAGACATGCGCCGCGCGCTGGAAGTCGGCGTGCACTGCTTCAACGTCGAATCCACCGACGAACTCGAGCGCCTGCAAGTGGTAGCCGCCGAGATGGGCAAGGTCGCCCCGGTCTCGCTGCGGGTCAATCCGGACGTCGATGCCGGCACCCATCCGTACATCTCCACCGGCCTCAAAGAGAACAAGTTCGGCGTCGCCATCGCCGATGCCGAAGCCATCTACGTGCGCGCCGCACAGTTGCCCAACCTGGACGTGGTCGGTGTCGACTGCCACATCGGCTCGCAGCTGACCACCGTCGACCCGTTCCTTGACGCCCTCGACCGCCTGCTCGACCTGGTCGACCGCCTTGCCGACTGCGGTATTCACCTGCGTCACCTCGACCTGGGCGGCGGCGTCGGCGTGCGCTATCGCGACGAACAACCACCGCTGGTGGCCGACTACATCAAGGCCATCCGTGAACGCGTCGGCGCACGCGACCTGGCCCTGGTGTTCGAGCCGGGCCGCTACATCGTCGCCAACGGCGGCGTGCTGCTGACCCGCGTCGAATACCTCAAGCACACCGAGCACAAGGACTTCGCCATCATCGATGCGGCGATGAACGACCTGATCCGTCCGGCGCTGTACCAGGCCTGGATGGGCGTCAGCGCGGTCAAGCCACGCGAAGGCGAAGGCCGTGCCTACGATCTGGTCGGCCCGATCTGCGAAACCGGTGACTTCCTCGCCAAGGATCGCCAGCTGAACCTGGCCGAAGGCGATCTGCTGGCCGTGCAGTCCGCGGGCGCCTATGGTTTCGTCATGAGCTCGAACTACAACACCCGTGGCCGTTGCGCCGAAATCCTGGTCGATGGCGACCAGGCCTTCGAAGTCCGCCGCCGCGAGACCATTGCCGAACTGTTCGCCGGCGAAAGCCTGCTGCCGGAGTGAACCCATGCTGCTGCGTTTCACCAAGATGCACGGGCTGGGCAACGACTTCATGGTCCTGGACCTGGTCAGCCAGCACGCGCACATCCAGCCCAAGCATGCCAAGCAGTGGGGTGATCGCCACACCGGCATCGGCTTCGACCAGCTGCTGATCGTCGAGGCACCGAGCAATCCGGAAGTGGATTTCCGCTACCGGATCTTCAATGCCGATGGCTCCGAAGTCGAACAGTGCGGCAACGGCGCGCGCTGCTTTGCCCGTTTCGTGCTGGACAAGCGCCTGACCGCGAAGAAGCGTATCCGCGTCGAAACCAAAGGCGGTGTCATCGAGCTTGATGTGCAGAACGACGGCCAGGTCTGTGTCGACATGGGCCCGCCGCGCTTCAACCCGGCCGATATCCCCTTCGTTGCCGACCAGCAGGCGCTGAGCTATCCACTGGAAGTCGATGGACAGGTGCACTCGATCGCCGCCGTGTCCATGGGCAACCCGCATTCGGTGCTGCGCGTCGATGACGTGCGCAGTGCCCCCGTGCATGAGCTGGGCCCCAAGATCGAGCACCACCCGCGCTTCCCGCAGCGGGTCAACGCCGGCTTCATCCAGGTCGTCGACCGCCACCGTGCCAACCTGCGGGTCTGGGAGCGCGGTGCCGGCGAAACACAGGCCTGCGGTACCGGCGCCTGCGCCGCCGCCGTGGCAGCCATCGCCCAGGGCTGGATGGACTCTCCCGTGTCCATCGACCTGCCGGGCGGGCGCCTGAGCATCGAATGGGCTGGCCCCGGCAAACCGGTATTGATGACCGGCCCAGCCGTACGCGTCTACGAAGGACAGGTTCGTCTCTAAGCGAGTATCCGCCATGACCGATCAGCCACAGGTTGTACCCGAGCAAGCCGCCGACCTCGACGCCGAGGCGGTGGTCGCCTACCTGCGTGCCCACCCAACCTTCTTCTCCGAACATGACGAACTGCTCATCGAGCAGCGCATCCCCCACCAGCGCGGCGACAGCGTGTCGCTGGTGGAACGTCAGCTCAAGCTGCTGCGTGACCGCAACATCGAGATGCGCCATCGCCTGTCGCAGTTGATGGATGTGGCCCGCGACAACGACCGACTGTTCGACAAGACCCGCCGCCTCATCCTCGACCTGCTCGACGCCAGCAGCCTGGAGGAAGTGGTGATGGCGGTCGAAGACAGCTTGCGCCAGGAGTTCCAGGTGCCCTTCGTCAGCCTGATCCTGTTCGGTGAAAACGCCGCGCCGGTCGGCCGCTGGGTCAGCGGTGCCGAGGCGCAACAAGCCATCGGTGGCCTGCTGGGCAGTGGCAAGACGGTCAGCGGCAACCTGCGCGAGCATGAGCTGGCATTCCTGTTCGGCGAAGACCAGCGCAAGGACGTCGGCTCCAGTGCCGTCGCCTCGCTGGAGCATCAGGGCCTGCACGGCGTGCTGGCCATTGGCAGCCGCGACCCGCAGCACTACAAGAGCAGCGTCGGCACCCTGTTCCTCACCTACATCGCCGAAGTCCTCGGTCGCGTGGTTCCGCGCTTCACCCAGACGCTGCGCTCGGTACGCTGATGGAACGCCAGCTGGAAGCTTATTGCGCGCACCTGCGCAACGAGCGCCAGGTGTCCGAGCACACCCAGCTGGCCTACCGCCGCGACCTGGAGAAAGTGGTCGAATTCTGCAACACCCAGGGCATCGCCAGCTGGCAGGCCCTGCAGATCCAGCAACTGCGCCAGTTGATCGCACGCCTGCACCACCACGGCCAGTCATCGCGCAGCCTGGCGCGCCTGCTCTCGGCGGTGCGCGGCCTGTATCGCTACCTCAACCGTGAGGGGCTGTGCCAGCACGATCCGGCCAACGGCCTGACCCCGCCCAAGGGTGAGCGTCGCCTGCCCAAGACCCTCGACACCGACCGCGCCCTGCAACTGCTCGACGGCGGCGTCGACGACGACTTCATCGCCCGTCGCGACCAGGCCATTCTCGAACTGTTCTACTCCTCGGGCCTGCGCCTGTCGGAACTGACCAACCTCGACCTCGAACAACTGGACCTGGCCGGCGGACTGGTCCAGGTGCAGGGCAAGGGTGGCAAGGCGCGCGTCCTGCCGGTCGGGCGCAAGGCGCGCGAAGCGCTGCAGGCGTGGCTGAAACTGCGCGGGATCAGCGCGCCACGCGACGGTGCGATGTTCGTCACCCGCCAAGGCAAGCGCCTGGGGCCACGGGCCATCCAGTTGCGGGTCAAGGTCGCCGGAGAACGCGAACTGGGCCAGCACCTGCACCCGCACATGCTCCGCCACTCCTTCGCCAGCCACCTGCTCGAATCGTCCCAGGACCTGCGCGCGGTACAGGAGATGCTCGGTCACGCCGACATCAGCACCACGCAGATCTACACCCACCTGGACTTCCAGCACCTGGCCGCCGTCTACGACAGCGCCCATCCCCGAGCCAAACGCAGCAAAGGCAGCGACTCATGAGTATCAAGCTGATCACCTTCGACCTGGACGACACCCTGTGGGACACCGCACCGGTGATCACCAGTGCCGAGACCGTCCTGCGCGACTGGCTTGCCGCCAATGCCCCAACCCTGGGCGGCGTGCCGGTCGAGCACCTGTATGCCATCCGCGAACGCCTGGTGCAGGCCGAACCGGGCCTCAAGCACCGCATCAGCGCCCTGCGTCGGCGCGTGCTGTTCCACGCACTGTCCGAGGTTGGCTACAGCGAGCAACACGCCCAGACGCTCGCCAATGAAGCCTTCGAGGTGTTCCTGCATGCCCGGCATCAGGTCGAGGTGTTTCCCGAAGTGCAGCCGGTGCTGGAGATCCTGCGCCATCACTATGTGCTGGGCGTCGTCACCAACGGCAATGCCGATGTGCGGCGGCTGGGGATTTCGGACTACTTCCGCTTCGCCCTGTGCGCCGAGGACCTGGGGATCGGCAAGCCCGACCCTGCGCCCTTCCGCGAAGCCCTCAAGCGCGGTGAAGTGGAGGCCAGTGCCGCAGTGCATGTCGGCGATCATCCGGGTGACGACATCGCCGGGGCCCAACGCGCCGGCTTACGCGCAGTCTGGTTCAACCCCCAGGGCAAGGCCTGGGCCGGCGAGCAGGCGCCCGATGCCGAGATCCAGCGCCTGTCGCAGTTGCCCGAGGTGCTGGCACGCTGGCGCTGACGGCCCTATCGCAGGGCAAGCCCGCAAGAACAGCCAAATTCCACCCACAAAAAAGCCCGCAGCGACCGCGGGCTTTTTTGTATCCAGCCACTCAGATAGGGCGGCTGCCGTACTTGTTGTCCGGCTTCTTGGGCGGATCGGCGACCACGTTGGCCTCGACTTCCTGGACCTTGCCACCGCGTGCCAGGAACTCTTCCATGGCGCGCGCTAGCGCGTCGCGTTCCTTCTGCTTGGCTTCCATGCTCGGCATCTCGTCTACCGAGACTGCCGCCTTGGACTTGCCTTTGGCGGCAGGTGCAGGGCTGCTGTCGTCGTCGCCGGCGTCTTCCGCGCCGTCGTCGGATGCCGCTTCAAGGGCCTCATCACCCTCGTCTTCGTCGCCTACTTCGAGGTCATCATTTTCCAGATCGTCGTCGCTCATGTTCTACCTCATGACTTGCGAAAAGCAGGTTAGTTATAGACCAGTGATGCCGTAGACCGGCAGCCACCAGTGAAAATTCAACTGGCCGTGGGTTGGCCACTGCCTTGGATGTACGGCCCCTGGTGAGGGCGTTTCACCCAGCAGATCCCAGCTCCTGGCGGGATCTGACGAAATCCTTGAGCCACCGCTGCTGGCCTTGCGCTATTGGCAAGCCTAGCAAAGCGTGGCGAAGTGTGTGGAAGGCACTGCAAACACCCTTCCGGCGCGCATTCTAGCGCGCCGGGAGAAAAAACAAAGCTCCATCAGTACCCGCTTTTCTGTAAGTTTTCTGCCTGCGTCACGAACGTGCCGGATAAACCGTTTGCCTACCGGCGAAACGGTAAAAATCAGGCAAAAAAATGCCCGGACAAGCCGGGCAAGTTTTTTACTGCAGGGCGGTTACAGGTTGTAGCCGCGCTCGTTGTGCTGAGCCAGGTCGAGGCCGACCGACTCTTCTTCTTCGTTGACCCGCAGGCCCATCACCACGTCCAGCACCTTGAGGATCACGTAGGTGACGATGGCGGTGTAGGCCACGGTGAAGATCACGCCCTTGGCCTGGACCCAGACCTGCGCACCGATATCGGTGACCGCGCCGAAGCCGCCCAGGGCCGGTGCTGCGAACACACCGGTGAGAATCGCGCCGACGATACCGCCGATACCATGCACACCGAAGGCATCCAGCGAGTCGTCGTAACCCAGCTTGCGCTTGAGGCTGGTGGCGCAGAAGTAGCAGATCACACCCGACGCCAGGCCGATTACCAGGGCGCCCATCGGGCCGACGGTGCCGGCAGCCGGAGTGATGGCGACCAGGCCGGCGACCACACCCGAAGCGATGCCCAGGGCGCTTGGTTTGCCGTGGCCGATCCACTCGGCGAACATCCAGCCCAGCGCGGCGGCGGCGGTGGCGATCTGGGTCACCAGCATGGCCATGCCGGCAGTGCCGTTGGCCGCTGCAGCGGAACCTGCGTTGAAGCCGAACCAGCCGATCCACAGCATGGCAGCGCCGACCAGGGTGTAGCCGAGGTTGTGCGGAGCCATCGGCGTGGTCGGGTAGCCTTTGCGCTTGCCCAGTACCAGGCACGCCACCAGGCCTGCGATACCGGCGTTGATGTGCACCACGGTGCCGCCCGCGAAGTCCAGTACGCCCCAGTCCCACATCAGTGCGCCGTCACCGCTCCAGACCATGTGCGCGATCGGCGCATAGACCAGGGTGAACCACACGCCCATGAACACCAGCATGGCGGAGAACTTCATGCGTTCGGCAAAGGCACCGACGATCAGTGCCGGGGTGATGATGGCGAAGGTCATCTGGAAGGTGATGAACACCGCCTCAGGGAACAGCGCGGTGGCCGAGGTCAGGCCAGACGGCGTCACACCGGCGAGGAAGGCTTTGGAGAAGCCGCCGATGAACGAGTTGAAGTTGAGCACGCCCTTTTCCATACCGGTGGTATCGAAGGCGATGCTGTAGCCGTAGATGACCCACAGGATGCTGATCAGACCGGTGATTGCGAAGCACTGCATCATCACCGACAGCAGGTTCTTGGAGCGCACCATGCCACCGTAGAACAGGGCCAGGCCCGGGATGGTCATGAACAGTACCAGCGCCGTGGCCGTGAGCATCCAGGCGGTGTCGCCGGAGTTCAGTACCGGGGCGGCTGCTTCCTCTGCCAGGGCCAGGCCAGGCATTACGAGGGACAATAGGGCTCCTAGCCCTGCGATCTTGCGCAGAGTCATTTGTTTTCTCCTGGGGCGTTTGGGTTTGGTGAGGCTTGTTGTGTCGCTTAGATCGCGTCGGTATCGGTTTCGCCGGTACGGATGCGGATCGCCTGCTCCAGATTCACCACGAAGATCTTGCCGTCGCCGATCTTGCCGGTGTTGGCCGCCTTGGTGATGGCTTCGATCACCCGGTCCAGGTCCTTGTCATCGATGGCGACATCGATCTTGACCTTGGGCAGGAAATCGACCACGTATTCGGCGCCACGGTACAGCTCGGTGTGGCCTTTCTGCCGGCCGAAGCCCTTGACTTCGGTCACGGTGATGCCTTGCACGCCGATTTCCGACAGCGACTCGCGCACGTCGTCCAGCTTGAACGGCTTGATGATGGCAGTGACTAGCTTCATGAAACTCTTCTCCCGATTTGGTGGACTTGCCCCAGGAAAACAAACCCGTCTCAAGTCTAAGCGCAGCGCCTGGCTTTGTAACGCGTCGTCGGCTCCATTCCCCCACCGACACACGTTTCGGCGGGTGGAGAGGGAGCCTTGCGGCTCCGCCTGCACACTGCCCGATCACAAGGGACTGCATCAGTGCATGGCGCACAGAGGCCTTTGCAGAAACCTTGCCAGATCCGGCAAAGGGCCAGAAAACAAGTAGTTGCGCACAATGCTCGGGATTAGCCCATGGCCAGTACGCTGAAAGCTGCACGATTCTGGTGCATCGAGCCGCCAGCAGCTGCTCAAAAAGTGTGCGTCCGACCGTCGAAATGCGCCGTGCTACACTGCCCACCTTTCACACGCCACGGAACAGCCTGACCCATGCTCGCGCCCAAAGCCCTTCTCGACGCCCTGAGCGACCAAGCCTCGCGCCTGTTCAGCGGCGACACCGCGCAGCCGCGCGCCGAACTCGAAAGCCAGTTCAAGATCCTGATGCAGAGCGCGTTCAGCAAGCTGGACCTGGTCAGCCGGGAAGAATTCGACAGCCAGATGGTGGTCCTGGCGCGCACCCGCGCGCGCCTCGAAGCCCTGGAGAAGCAAGTGGCCGAGCTGGAAGCGCGCCTGGCGCCACCGGCCCAGGACTAGCCCCCCTGAGGGATATACGGCCTGCCTCCGCGCAGAGGCCGGCCGCAAACTTCAAACGCTTCCTACAAACACCAGGGAGCATTCAAACAAGATGAAACTTATTTAAAGTTCACCTCCCCGGTTGACTTCGATACTACCCTTGAATAAAGTTCGCTCGCCCTGAGAGAAGGGGCCTTTTTTCCATTCACTGAAGAATTCAATGGACACAGTATCTAGTCGCTGCCTGACCGCCGCCGTACGGCCCGGTCAGGCACTTGAACCGGAACACCGGTCCCGACACCCTGGTCGGGCAAGCCGCGCCAGAGCCTGATGCTCCGCCGTGACTTGCCACAGCCGGTGTCCGCCGGTTGGAGGCAAGCTCATGAACCTCACGTCATTCGTTTCACATCGCCTGCACGCCTGCCTGGCGCGTTTGCAGGCCCGCGCCTGGCCGCCCCATGGCCCGTGCGCTCCAGCCCAGCCCCCGGCCGCCGTGCGCGGCCCGCAGTTGCGTGCCCTATGGCAGGCACACTCCTGCCTCGGAAAACTCCAGTTGCGCCTGCACTGGCACCATGACGACAGCCAGGACCCTCCAGGTAGACGGGGGCCGCTGGCACGCGTTTGCGCTCGCCTGAGACCCCACACACTCCACTGAACAACTGATATTGAACAGTCACTTTTTATCGAACTTTCAACCTTGAAAGTTCGCCGGACCGTTATTGCCCATTATTTATCAACGAGGAATACAAACATGGACTGCGCGAGTAGAAAGTTCGCTGCCGAAACAACTTCCGACTCTCGGCAGCGGACAGACAACTGTCGGAAAAACCAAGCTTTTTTCTGCGACCCGACATGCCTACGTTCACCCCCTGAGTGAAACGTCTGTGTGTCGTGCCGCCGCAGCGGCAGGAGCACAGCAACATGACCGTCAAACACCGCAACACCCCACCGGCCAAGGCCGAACGCGAAACCCGCCTGTCCACCCGCGCCGCCCGTGAAGCGCGCAATGGCCTGTCCGTCACCCTCGCCAACCTCGATGCCAGCGAGCATGGCCTGACCGAACACGAAGCCGCCAAGCGCCTGCAGCGCGACGGCGCCAACCAGGTCGCTCACGACCAGCAACCCCACGCCCTGGTGCAACTGCTCAAGGCCCTGCACAACCCGTTCATCTACGTCCTGCTGACCCTGGCCGGGATCAGTTTCGTCACCGACTACTGGATGCCGATCAACGCAGGTGAAGCGGACGACGCCGACCTGACCAAGGTCATCATCATCATGACCATGGTCAGCCTCAGCAGCCTGCTGCGCTTCTGGCAGGAGTACCGCTCGAACAAGGCCGCCGACGCCCTCAAGGCGATGGTGCGCACCACCGCCACCGTGCTGCGCCGCGAACAGTTCGGCCAGCCGCCGCGCCTGCGCGAAGTGCCCATGGACGAACTGGTGGCCGGCGACATCGTGCAGCTTTCGGCGGGCGACATGATTCCCGCCGACATCCGCCTGCTCGAATCACGCGACCTGTTCATCAGCCAGGCGGTGCTCACCGGCGAGGCACTGCCGGTCGAGAAGTACGACACCCTGGGCAATGTCGCGCAGAAGTCCGCCACCGATGACAGCGGCAACCAGGACAACCTGCTCGAGTTGCCGAACATCTGCTTCATGGGCACCAACGTGGTCAGTGGCCGCGCCCGCGCCGTGGTGGTCGCCACCGGTCGACGCACCTACTTCGGCTCCCTGGCCAAAGCCATCGCCGGTTCACGCAGCCAGACCGCCTTCGACCGCGGCGTGAACAGCGTCAGCAGCCTGCTGATCCGCTTCATGCTGGTGATGGTACCGGTGGTGTTCATGATCAACGGCCTGGTCAAGGGCGACTGGGGCGATGCCTTCCTCTTCGCCCTCGCCGTGGCCGTGGGCCTGACCCCGGAAATGCTGCCGATGATCGTCAGCGCCAACCTGGCCAAGGGCGCCGTGGCCATGGCCCGGCGCAAAGTGGTGGTCAAGCGCCTGAACGCCATCCAGAACCTCGGCTCGATGGATGTGCTGTGCACCGACAAGACCGGCACCCTCACCCAGGACCGGATCATCCTCGAGCACCATGTGCGCATCGACGGTGAGCGCGACAAACGCGTGCTGGAACTGGCCTGGCTCAACAGCCACCACCAGAGCGGCGTGCGCAACCTGATGGACCAGGCCGTGCTCCACTTCGCAGGCCAGGATCGTGAGTTCCAGGCGCCCTACGCCTACGCCAAGGTCGACGAGTTGCCGTTCGACTTCATTCGCCGTCGCCTGTCGGTGGTGGTGAAGAACGCCCTGGGCGATCACCTGATGGTGAGCAAGGGCGCCGTCGAGGAAATGCTCGCCATCGCCACCCATGTGCAGGAAGGTGACAGCGTCGTGGCCCTCGATGAGCGTCGGCGCCAGCGCCTGCTGGCCAGCGCCGATGCCTTCAACCGCGACGGCTTCCGCGTGCTGGTGGTCGCCACCCGCGACATTCCGGCAAGCGAAGGCAAGGCGCAGTACCACACCGACGACGAGCGCGACCTGGTGATCCAGGGCTTCCTGACCTTCCTCGACCCGCCCAAGGAAACCGCCGGCCCAGCCATTGCCGCCCTGCGTGAGATGGGCGTGCGGGTCAAGGTGCTGACCGGCGACAACCCGGTGGTCACCTGCAAGGTGTGCCGTGAAGTCGGCCTGGAGCCCGGCCTGCCGCTGCTCGGCCAGGACATCGAGCGCATGGACGACACCACCCTGAAGATTCAGGTCGAGGAACGCACCGTTTTCGCCAAGCTCACCCCGCTGCAGAAGTCCCGCGTGCTCAAGGCGCTGCAGGCCAACGGTCACACCGTGGGCTTCCTTGGCGACGGCATCAACGACGCTGCCGCCCTACGCGACGCCGACGTCGGTATCTCGGTAGACAGCGGCACCGATATCGCCAAGGAATCGGCAGACATCATCCTGCTGGAAAAAAGCCTGATGGTGCTTGAGGAGGGTGTGCTCAAAGGCCGCGAAACCTTCGGCAACATCATGAAGTACCTGTGCATGACCGCCAGCTCCAACTTCGGCAACGTGTTCTCGGTGCTGGTGGCCAGTGCGTTCATTCCCTTCCTGCCGATGCTGGCGATCCACCTGCTGCTGCAGAACCTGATGTACGACTTCTCCCAGCTGTCGCTGCCGTGGGACCGCATGGACAAGGAGTTCCTCAGCGAACCGCGCAAGTGGGATGCCCGCAACATTGGCCGCTTCATGCTGTGGATCGGCCCGACCTCCTCGATCTTCGACATCACCACCTTTGCCCTGATGTGGTACGTGTTCGCCGCCAACAGTGTCGAGATGCAGGCGCTGTTCCAGTCTGGCTGGTTCATCGAAGGCCTGCTGTCGCAAACCCTGGTGGTGCACATGCTGCGTACGCGCAAGGTGCCGTTCTTCCAGAGCACTGCAGCGCTGCCGGTGATCCTGGCCACGGGCCTGGTGATGGCGCTAGGCATCTACATCCCGTTCTCGCCAGTGGGCGCTATGGTCGGTCTGGTGCCGCTGCCGTGGGAATACTTCCCTTGGCTGGTCGCCACCCTGCTGGGCTACTGCGTGGTCGCACAGACCATGAAGACCCTCTACATCCGCCGCTTCGGACAGTGGTTCTGAGCCTGCAGGGAGGGCAGACCATGCGCGTACTGATCTGTGCGGGACGCAACTACGCCGACACCCGGCGGTGCCGCCAGGCCCTGGACGATGTCCAGCGCCAGCGGCCGATCCGGGTTTTGATCCACGGCGGCAGCCAGTTCCTTGGTGGCGAGATCGAAAGCTGGGCACGCGAGCACGGCGCCGACCTGGTGCGCTACCCGCCCAACTGGCAGCTGCACGGCAAGCAGGCCGAACGCCTGCGCAACCTGTTCATGTTCACCGACAGCCGCCCCGAGTTGTTGCTCGCCCTGCCCGGGGGCGACGACACCGAGGAGCTGCTGGCCAGGGCCCGCGGCGCGGGTGTGCAGGTGATCTGCGGCAGGCAACCACGACAACCCGAGCGAGAGGAGCATTGCCATGACGCCTGAAAAGCCTGATGAGAGAGCCCGTTTCTCGCTCACCCACGACCTGCCACCCGCCCAGGCCCGGGCGGCGCGGCGCAATGTGCTGTTTGTGATCGTGACCTTGGTGCTGAGTGGGGTGTTGGTGGTGTTGTTTGGGGTCGAGGCGCGGTTGTCTGGATGATGCGCCGCAACAGGCTTGTGGGGCGCCGCGAACGCCGGCACTGCCGGTGCCAACCACCACGGTGTCTGCTTCGCGGGCAAGCCCGCTCCCACAAGTGCTGCACCGACTCCGGTGCCTGTGCCCCCCCTGTGGGAGCGGGCTCGTCCCGCGATCGGGCGCGCAGCGGCCGCCAACGTACGAAAGTTCTGAAACCTCTAGCAGGAGCCTTCGATCCGTAAACCTTGGGAAGTATCCTACGCGCTTTGCGGAAGCCTCTTAATTGTCGGGGAAATACCTCAGGGATAACTTCGCTGGGTCGCCCACATTGGCGACTGGGTGTGAGAAGCCCAAGTGTTTCAGGAATGGCTTCCCGTCATGGTAGCCGTGCGCGAGCAGGTTTCGACCTGGCCGTGTCCCTGGACCACGGACTTCTCACCTCGTGCACGGCTGCCACCCTAATCCGTGAGAAGGGTTCTGGTGGCAGCTCCAGATGTCGTCCAGGAGTTGAACCATGAAGAAACTCGTCCCCGACCCACCCCGCCTCAAGCTCATCAACAACCCCTACTTCTCCATCCACACCGACATGACCCCTCCCGACGCCCTGGCCCACGCCAGCGAGCTCTTACGCGGTGTCGCCGAAACCATCGACGAACACTGCCGCACCTATGCCGGTGTACCCGGCCTGCACATGCTGTCGAACGCCGCGCACTCCGCCGAAACGGCTCGCGCGCTGATCGAACATGCGCTGAACCGGATGTGACCCTGAGCCCGTCAAGGAGTGATGAACATGAGCGGTAACCAATCCGGCCGCACCACCGCAGGTGTTGCCACCTTTCTCGAGATGTTCCGCGTACAGCCCGGTGTCCCCTATGAGCGCGCCATCGAAGAGATCTCAGTGCTGGTGGGCTGTACACGTGATCTGAGCGATCAGTTCACAGGGGAGGCAAACCCCGCGGCAATCACCGCCCTGCACTACCTCAGCGCGCTGGCCAAGGCGTTGTTGAATGATCTTGAAGTCAGCCGCAACGCTGGCGTCTGAAACCTCACGACCAAGCCTCGATACCGCCTCGGCATCGAGGCCCAGGCAAATGCTGCACGAGCACGCTTCAATGAGCTGAAGTCTCAGGCCGCGCAAGAATCCGTCACTAAAGTATTCCCTCCCTGTGCCGTTAACTGCCTCAACTGGAAGGATTTATTTAGCTGGACTTTGCGCAAGTCGAGCTAACCCATGGAAGGCACCGATGCAAAGTGACCGGAAAGGACATGCAGCTGCCGTAACGCTGCAGACCGGGCAAGGCGGACTGTTGTCCGCCGTGCGACATACGAAAATGTCAACACATGGAAAATACGCTATGCAATTCAAGAAACGGATCTTCGCGGCCCTGGCCGTTACCTCCCTGTTCGCTGCCGGTGCAGCGCATGCAGGCCCTCCCGTGCAGATCACCGTCAAGAATCTGGGCACTGCCGAAGCCAAGTACTCGATGATCGGCAACAACGAAGCCCTGACCAACGCCAGCGCAACGCCCAAGCCCAAGGATTCGATCCTGCCGAACCAGGCCTTCACCTTCGTTGTGACCGGCCCCCTGAGCCCAGACATCACCACCGCCTTCGTGCGCTACGCCATCGGCGGCAAGTCCTGCGTGTTCCGTACCTCGTTCGTCAACACGATTGCCCCGGGCGGGCTGGGTGGCACCATCACCAAGATCCCGAAATGGACCAAGGATGCCGATGCCAGCGGCGGCGCTCGCTGCACCGCAACCATCACCTCGACCAGCCTGTCGAACTATTCGTGGAACGTCGAATTCACGATCAAGTAAGTCGCTGAACGTTCTGCCCCGGAGCGATCCGGGGCAGAACGGGTCCAAAGTAGACGCAGCATCCCCGCTGCCCAGAGAGATACGGAGACGATCATGGATGGTGTCAACAGCCTGCCGGCGTCACAGGTAAAAACCCTCAACGCAACTCAAGGCACTGGCAAGCCAGATGAAAAGCCTGACGCCACGGCCTCGGTCGCGGCGCCCCAGAAAACGGGCAGCTCGGATAACGCGAGCATCTCGCCACTGGCGCAGTTGCTCAGCGACGCAGCAGCACGGGCGGCAAAGCGCGACGCCAGCACTGACCGTAGCGGCCTGAAAGCCATCGCCGAGCAGGTAACCCGCGCTATTCACAGCCCGGCGTTCGAGCAGTCCAAGGTCGAACGCGATGCCGAAACGCCCGCTTCGGACGACCCACAGCGCCTCGAGCAAGCACGTCAGGCAACCGCCTTCCTGAACAACAAAGGTTCCAACCCGTTCGCGGGCATGTCCATGGAACAACTTTCTCTGATCGTGCATGACGACAGCGGTGCATTTACAGTCAACGAACGGCGCGCAGCGCTGGTGGAGACCGGTGCACAAGAAGAGGCTTGGTCCAGGGCGGTTTCGCAGAAGTTGATGGACGAGTACAACCGCGACGGGCACATGTCACCTAAAACCCTTCAAGGCATCCTGGATTATTACAAGGGCCTGCCGCCGATCATGGAAGCCCAGCTTCCCGACAACTACGAACACGATTTGAACAAACTCATCCAGTACGCCGAAAAAGAACAATCGCACAGCAAGGATCAACTGCAATCGCTGCTCGATCTGGTCTTGGCAAAACGCCTTGAATACACCGACAAGACAGCAACGCAAGACACCTGAATTTATTCAACCAGGTGCCCATCGTATTGAGTGGGAATACCTGAACAGATTCCCAAGGATCGTGGGCAATGGATGCCTGAGTCACCCAACCAGACGCTGATTCGCCTGCAAGGCGTGACGCATGCGTACAGCTCCCATAGCGCCGCGCGGCCCGTGCTGCGTGATGTCTCGTTGTCGGTCGAGGCCGGCCAAAGTTGCGCCATCGTTGGCGCCTCGGGCTCGGGCAAAAGCACCTTGCTCAGCCTGATCGGTCTGCTCGACCAGCCCACCCAAGGACACCTCCACCTGGCAGGCCGCGACATGACCCTGGCAACCGATGGCGCCCGCGCACTGATGCGCAACCAGCACATCGGCTTCGTTTTTCAGGGCTTCAACCTGCTGCCGCGTCTGGATGCCCTCGACAATGTCGCCTTGCCGCTGCTTTACCGTGGCGAGCCACGCAACTCGGCACGGGAGGCGGCGCGCCAGCAGTTGCGGCGGGTAGGCCTCGGCGAACGGCTGCACCACCGCCCGGCAGAGCTCTCCGGGGGCCAACGCCAGCGAGTGGCCATTGCCCGCGCCCTCGTCGGTGAGCCCCAACTGCTGCTCGCCGACGAGCCCACCGGCAACCTCGATGGCCAGACTGCACAAGACATCATCGAACTGCTGCTGGCTCTCAACCGTGAGCAGGGCGTCACCCTGATCATCGTCACCCATGACCTGGGGATTGCCCGTCGTCTGCAACGCTGCCTGCAGGTTGTCGAGGGCTGCATACGCGAGGTCGTGCATGGTTAGCACGCGAGCCTACGGCCCATCCCTCGCTCAGCGCCTTTCTGAACCATTCGATAGCCTCCAGCGCCTGGGACGCCGGGCCATTCTGGCGTTGCTCGGTATCGCAGTCGGCTGCGCAGCCGTGGTTGCGCTGCTGAACATTGGGCACAACGCCCAGCGCCAGGCGATGGCGGTGTTCAAAGGCATGGGCAGTGACCTGCTGGTCGCCGACGTGCAATGGCCTGCAGGCGCCCACTTGTCGGCACAGGCAACGCAGCCCTTCGACGCCCAAGCCGTGCGCGAAGCCGAGCCGGGACTGCGTGCAATCAGTCCGCTGAGCCTGTCGTCGGTACGCGTGAGTCTGCACGGACGAACACACGACGCGCTGCTAGCCGGGGTAGATCCGCAAGTGGCCGAAGTACTCGACCTGAGATTGATAGAGGGGCGTTTCATCAGCCCTTATGACAGCCGCAGCACCCATGCGGTACTGGGCGAGCGCCTTGCCGCCGATCTGGCCGCACAGGGCATGCCGGTCATGCCTGGCGCACAGCTACAGATCGCAGGCTACGTGTTCCAGGTGATCGGCGTATTGCACGGCATCGGACAAAACCCACTGCTGCCGCTGTCGATCGACGACAGCTTGCTGATCCCGCTCGAAGGTATGCGACGGCTGGTCAGCGCACCTCAGGTGGGTACCGTTCTGGCGCGCACTGCCGACGGTGCCGACCCACTTTCCGTCGCCCCTCGCCTGCAGGCGCGGTTGCAGACCGCACTGCCCGGTCGCACGATCGATGTCCAGGCTCCCCAGCAGTTGCTCGCCGGTATCGCCCAGCAGTCGCGGCTGTTCTCCTGGCTGCTGGCAGGGCTGGGCGGCATTGCCCTGCTGGTGGGCGGTGTCGGGGTGATGAACGTGATGCTGATGAACGTCTCCGAACGCCGCCGCGAGATCGGCGTGCGCATGGCACTAGGCGCCCGCCCGCAAGATATCGCCTGGCTGTTTCTCCTCGAAGCGGTGGTACTGGCCGTGACCGGCGCAGCTGGCGGTGCAGTGCTGGGCGTGGGCGCGGGGTGGCTGTTTACTTTGCTGTCTGGCTGGGCCGACTTCACCCTCGCCCCCCTGTCGTTGCCACTTGGCATCGGAGGCGCAGTCCTCACCGGGCTGTTCTTCGGCTTGAGCCCGGCGCTGTCTGCCGCCCGCCTGCAACCGGTACAGGCATTGCGCGATGATTGAGCGCTGCCTGGCCTTGCTACTGCTGATCATGAGCACCGGGCCTGCCCTGGCCAGCCTGGCGCTCGCGCCTTCCCAGGCGACCCGGTCGAGCGCACCTTCGCCAGCCGTTTCCAGCCTCTCGCTGAAGGCACAGCGCATTGATTTGAGTCTAAGCGACGCGATCTACCTCGGTCTGCGCGACAACCGCGGGATCCGCAGCGCCTATCTGGATCGAATTGCCCAGAAGTTCGACCTGCGGGTGGCCGAGGATCGTTTCAGCCCCAAGCTGCTCATCCGCGGCAACTACCTGTCCAATCACAACCAGGCCGACCGCTATCGCCAAGGGGATATCACACCCACTACGACCCTGCTGACTCCTTACGGCACCCGCCTGAGCCTGGGCTGGACCTATCGTCACACCGAGGCCGATCTGGCCGGGCTGACCCGTAACGACGGCGCCAACATCACGGTCATCCAGCCGCTGCTGCGCGGTGCCGGCAGGGATGTCGCCACGGCACCGGTGCAACTGGCCCGCCTGGGCGAGCAGGTCAACCGGCTGGCGTTGAAAGACACCGTGGCGCAGACCATCACCCGAATCATCATCGGTTATCACACTCTGCTGCAGACCCAGGAGCAGTTGCAGATTGCCCGCGACGCGCTGCAGCGGGCCAATCAATTGCTCGAGGTGAACCAGGCAATGATTGCTGCCGGTCGCATGGCAGCCTTCGAGATAGTCCAGACCGAAGCCGAAGTCGCCACCCAGGAGCTCGGACTGGAAGACGCCCGCAATCAACAGCAAGCCGCGCGCCTGGCTCTGTTGCAGATGCTGGCGCTGGATCTCGATACCCCCATCGTCGCCAGCGACACGGTCCATGCAGACGCGATCGATGTCGACACCTCCTTGGCCCTTCAACAGGCTCAGGCCCTGCAACCGACCTACCTCATCGAACTGATTGCCGGCGAGCAAGCAACGATCAACCTGACGGTGGCGCGTAACGAGCGCCTGTGGGACGTCTCTCTGGTCGGTGGTGGCGCCCAGGTACGTGAACGCAACAACCTCAACGGCAGCGCGCGCAGTTGGGAGAATTATGTGGGTGTTCAAGTGGAAATTCCGATCGGTGACCTGAGTACCCGTCAGGCTGAAGTACATGCGCGTGTCGGGGTGGAAACCCAGGAAGTCCGGTTGCAGGAAGCACGTCAGCAACTCCAGCGGGACGTGACCAATGCCGTGCGCGACATCGGCGTGCGCTGGCGCCAGTACCAGATTGCCCTGCGCGCGCAGGAATTGTCGCAACGCAAACTAGCGATCGAACGAGAAAAACTCACCGTCGGCCGATCGAGCAACTTCCAGGTTCTGAGTTTCGAGAACGACCTGCGCACGGCGCAGAATACGCGCCTGGGTGCGCTCATCAGCTACATGAACGCCCAGGCCGAACTGGACCAGACCCTGGGCACCACGCTGGACAGTTGGGACATTGCACTGAATGACTAGGTTTTGCTCGATCACTGGCGGCCGCGCGCTACTGGTGCTGGCCCTCGCCAATCTGCCGGGCTGCTACGGCGATGCGGATGAGCAGCCGGGCGCTTCCCCGCAAGCGCAGTGGGTGCAGGTAGCACCGCGCCTGCTGGAAAATCGCCTGGGCCTGGTAGGCCACCTGCAGTCAATGGACCACATCACCCTCGCTGCACCTTTCGATGGGCTGATCGCCGACGTGCGCGTACAGGAGGGCCAGCACGTCGAGAAAGGCCAGGTGCTGGTGACGCTGGACCCTGCGCAGCTGCAAGTGCAATTGCGCCAGGCACAGGCTGAGCTGCTCAAGGCCCGTCGAGAGGCGCAACGCCTGGAACGTTGGAGCTCCAGCCCGGAAGTCGCCCGCGCACGGCGCGCAGTGGCGGCCGCGAACCAGAACCTGTCCCGCAGCGAGAATAGCCTGCGCGATACCCAGGCGCTGTTCGAGCGCGGCATCGTCGCGCGAATGGAGGTCGAAAGCCTGGCTCAGCAGGTGAACACCCAGCGCCAGGACCTGACCGCCGCCAACGAGGATCTGCTTACAACACTTGCGCACGGCCACGGCGAGGAGCTCAGCATCGCGGCAATGGAACTGGCCAACGCCCAAGCGCGCCATCAGGCCCTCGAGCAGTTGTATGCACGACGCGAACTGCTCGCTCCGCTGGCCGGGTATGTGGTTCGCCCGGCCCCTCAAGAGGGCGGAAAATCCGTTCCCCTGCAAACGGGTGTCGCCGTTACCCAGGGGGTACCGCTGCTCGGCGTGATAGGCCAGGAGCGCTTCCAGGCCTTGAGCCGGGTGGAAGAGACCGACCTGCGCCTACTGCACGAAGGCATGCCGGTGCAGATCAGTGGCGACGGCTTTTCCGGTGAACTGAGCGGCCGCCTGACCGCCATCGGTATCCAGAGCGAGACGGCTGATACGCAAGGCGCCGGAGCCCAGTACCCAGTGAAGGTGTCGATCGACCTGCCAGCACAGCCCTTGCAGCACCCCATGCGCGCGGGGATGAGCGCACGCCTGTCGATCATTCTGCAGCGTGACGAACAGGGTATCGCCATTCCCCCGCACGCATTGCGCGATGATGGCCAGGGGGGACGCTACGTGGTGTATCGAGCGACGCCACAGGCTGCGGTCGAGCAGATTCCGGTGACGACCGGTGCAGCGGTGCCCGAGGGCGTGATGGTGCGGGGGCTGGAGGCTGGGCTGGTGGAGGTGCAGGAGCGCACGCCTGACTGAAGAACTGCCACGTTCGAAGACCAAAATCCGGAAACCAGGATGATCTGACAGTGTTCAATGCGTGAACTGAGCTGCAAGGTCCGCATGTATACATCGCCTTCCATGCGGACCTCGTGGCTGGCCACCACCGCACCATGCCCGCAGTCTGTTCCCAAGGCTTCCAATGCCGATATCGCCTCAGGCCGTGACGATGGTATTGCCCAAGGGCTCGAGCAGGCCCTGGCGAGTAGCCCTGCACACGGCACTGACCAAAGCCTGCAGCGAAGCCTGGAGAATGCTGCTGTCTTTACCAACACCGAAAAGCAGCTGGTTGTTGACGCGAATTTCCACATAGGCGATCGCCTCGGCCTGGGCGCCATCACGTACCGCATGCTCATGGTAGTCGGCGATGTCGAAATTCAGGCCAAGTGCGGCAAAGGCGTTGACCAGCGCGGCGAGCGGCCCGTTGCCCTTCCCGGTCAATGGCAGGCGGCCACCGTCAACGAGCAGTTGAGCATTCACGTAGGTGCTTGCTTGGTCACTGGTGAGCATGGGCTGGGTCAGGGTGTAGGGCCTGCCCTGCTGCAGATAGGTTTCAGTGAAGCAGGCCAGGATCATATCGCTGGTCACTTCCTGGCCTTCGGCATCGGCAACCCGCTGCACCACGCCGCTGAACTCCATTTGCAGACGCCGCGGCAGCACGATGCCCTGCTGCTCCAGCAGATACGCCACGCCTCCCTTGCCTGACTGGCTGTTGACCCGGATCACCGCCTCATAGCTGCGCCCCATGTCGGCAGGGTCGATCGGCAGGTAGGGGATTTCCCAATAACCGTGAGGGTTTGCGCGGCGGCGCGCGAAGCCTTTCTTGATCGCGTCCTGATGAGAGCCGGAGAACGCAGTGAACACCAACTCACCGGCATAGGGATGACGAGGATGGGTAGGTAACTGGTTGCAGTACTCGACCTCACGCTGAACGTGGGTGATGTCCGAGAAGTCCAGTTCAGGGCTGATGCCGCTGGTATACAGATTCATGGCCAAGGTCAGGATATCGACGTTGCCGGTGCGCTCGCCATTGCCGAACAGCGTCCCCTCGACCCGTTCGGCACCCGCCAGGCACGCCTGCTCGGCAGTTGACACCCCGGTGCCGCGGTCATTGTGTGGGTGCACGCTGATGATCACGCTGTCTCGCTGGCTCACATGCCTGCAGAACCATTCGATCTGGTCGGCGAACACGTTGGCCGTCGACACCTCGACGGTTGTGGGCAGATTGAGAATCATCTTGTTGGACGGCGTTGGCTGGAACTCGGCGATGACCGCGTCGCAGATTTCCAGGCCGAAGTCCAACTCGGTGAAGCAGAACGTTTCCGGCGAATACTGGTAGGTCCACTGGGTTTGCGGATTGGCCTGCATCAACGCCTTGATCTCACGGGTGGCCTGGGTGGCAATATCGATACAGCCAGCGCGGTCGACACCGAACACGACTTCGCGGAACACAGGGGCCGTGGCGTTGTAGACATGCACAATGGCCCGCGGCACGCCCTTGAGCGCCTCGAAGGTGCGCTCGATCAGGTGAGTACGCGCCTGAGTCATGACCTGGATGGTGACATCGTCAGGGATTGCGCCGCTTTCGATAAGCTCACGGACGTAATCGAAATCAGTCTGCGAAGCCGCCGGAAAGCCTACCTCGATCTCCTTGAACCCGACCTTGACCAGCAGATCGAAGAAGCGGCGCTTGCGCTCAGCGTTCATCGGTTCTATCAGGGCTTGGTTGCCGTCGCGCATATCAACGCTGCACCAGACCGGTGCGGCTTTCTGTACCTGGCCAGGCCAGGTGCGGTCCGGCAGATCAACCACGTTGAAATGGCGGTATTTAGTGGATGGGTTCTTCAACATCATGGTGGCGTTCTCCTTGGCCTGTAAGCGATCGTGCTGGCGCTGAGTGAGGTGAGCGTATATCTGATATTGGATCCAATTTATGCTGAAAGCGCTTAGTCTGGATTGCGTTCTGTTTACCCAGAAACAGGGTTATGTTTTTTAAAATTGCTGAGAAATCAATTTTCTTGGTGAATACTTGCCATATGACATAAAAAGTATGTTCACGCTGCTGCGCCACGGTGGGCCTGACGGACTGTGTCCACTCAACAAAAAAACGCCATGCCTTGGCAAAATCTCGTCGCACTCTTCACCCGCCACTGCCCACGCTCCTGGCTATCCTTGCCCCTGCCGCAGGACGCGGCATCCCCAGTGACCAAGGAGTGTCCATGTCCCTCGCCCTCGTCCACAGCCGCGCCCAGGTCGGGGTGCTGGCGCCCGCTGTCAGCGTCGAAACCCACCTGGCCAACGGCCTGCCCAACCTCACCCTGGTCGGCCTGCCCGAGGCCACGGTCAAGGAAAGCAAGGACCGGGTACGCAGTGCCATCGTCAATTCCGGCCTCGAATACCCGGCCCGACGCATCACCCAGAGTCTCGCCCCCGCCGACCTGCCCAAGGATGGCGGGCGCTACGACCTTGCCATCGCCTTGGGCATCCTCGCCGCCAACGGCCAGGTGCCGGTGGCGACCTTGGTCGATTTCGAATGCCTGGGCGAGTTGGCGCTATCCGGGGCATTGCGCCCGGTGCAGGGCGTGCTGCCAGCGGCGCTGGCGGCGCGGGAGGCCGGGCGGGCACTGATGGTGCCGCGGGAGAATGCCGAGGAGGCGAGTTTGGCCAGTGGGCTGGTGGTGTATGCGGTCGGGCATCTGCAGGAGCTGGTGGCGCACCTCAATGGCCAGGCACCGCTGCCAGCCTATGCCGCCAATGGCTTGATGCTACGCGCGCGCCCCTATCCGGACCTGAGCGAAGTACAGGGGCAGATCGCGGCCAAGCGCGCCCTTCTGGTCGCGGCGGCGGGGGCGCACAATCTGCTGTTTACCGGGCCACCCGGCACTGGCAAGACCTTGCTTGCCAGCCGCCTGCCGGGCTTGCTGCCGCCGCTGGACGAGCACGAGGCGCTGGAGGTTGCGGCCATCCAGTCGGTCAGCGGCAAGGCACCGATCGACTGCTGGCCACAGCGGCCGTTTCGCCACCCTCATCACAGCGCGTCGGGCCCGGCACTGGTCGGTGGCGGCAGTCGGCCACAGCCTGGAGAAATCACCCTGGCCCATCATGGGGTGCTGTTTCTTGACGAACTGCCCGAGTTCGAACGGCGTGTGCTGGAGGTGCTGCGCGAGCCGCTGGAGTCTGGCGAGATCGTGATTTCACGGGCCAGGGACCGGGTGCGCTTTCCTGCGCGCTTTCAACTGGTAGCGGCGATGAACCCCTGCCCCTGCGGCTATCTGGGCGACCCGGCAGCCCGCTGCCGGTGCAGCCCTGAGCAGATCCAGCGCTACCGCAACAAGCTCTCGGGCCCGCTGCTCGACCGCATCGACCTGCACCTGACCGTCGCACGCGAAAGCACCACCCTCAGCCACCAGCCCAGTGGCGAGACCAGCGCCAGCGTCGCCGCCCAGGTCGCCCAGACCCGCGAGCGGCAACAGCGCCGCCAGGGTTGTGCCAACGCGTTTCTCGATATGCCAGGCCTGCGCAAGCATTGCGACCTGAAAGCCGCCGACCAGTCATGGCTGGAGGGCGCGTGCGAGCGACTCAACCTTTCGTTGCGCGCCGCTCACCGTCTGCTCAAGGTCGCCCGCACCCTGGCCGACCTTGAACAAGCCGATCACATCGACCGCCCCCATCTGGCTGAGGCACTGCAATACCGCCCCGGTAGTTGACCCGACGTCCGCACAACCACCGATTACCCCACTCAATCTTCTCCATAGCGGAAATATATTTTGCGCGCTAAATATTTGCGCGCAATATTCACCTCAAGCAGCAAGCAGTCGCTGACCCCTTACCGAACCCTTGGAGAACGATCATGACCACTCTTCGCAAAGCCTTCGCCATCGCCACCCTGACCCTCGGCACCACTGCAGGCGCCTTCGCCCAGTCCATCGAGGCCACGCCGTACCACTACGGCATGAACCTGGACATCGCCCAGGTCATCGCTGTCGATGCCCCGAACAGCACCCGCAACCATGCCTCGGCCGCCACCCTCACCTACCGCGACAGCAGCGGCCAGGTGCAGAAGGTCAGCTACATCCACCCCACCACAGCCGCCAACCAGAACTGAGCACCACGGCCCGACCCCAGAGGAGCTTGAACCATGAAACTGTCCCGCACCCTGACCACCGGCCTGCTGGCCCTCGCCGTCAACAGCGCCTTCGCCGCCGGTAGCCCCGGCGTCGAGCACACCACCCAGGGCTTCCTCGACGCGCTGGCCGCCGGTGGCGGCAAGCCGCTGGAAACCTTGGCGCCCAAAGACGCACGGGCCGTGCTCAGCGGTGCGCAGGCCAGCGTCAAGGTCGACCTCTCGGGTATCGAGGTCGAGCGTCGCACCTTGCAGATCGACGGCAAGCCGCTGGACATCCGCGTGGTGCGCCCGCAAGGCGCGAAGGGTGAGCTGCCAGTGTTCATGTTCTTCCACGGCGGCGGCTGGGTGCTGGGCGACTACCCGACCCACGAGCGCCTGATCCATGATCTGGTGGTTGGCTCCGGCGCGGCGGCGGTCTATGTCGACTACACGCCATCGCCAGAAGCCAAGTTCCCCACCGCGATCAACCAGGCCTACGCCGCGACCCGCTGGGTAGCCGAGCACGGCAAGGAAATCGGTGTGGATGGCAGCCGACTGGCCGTGGCCGGCAACAGCGTCGGCGGCAATATGGCGGCGGTGGTGGCGATCAAGGCCAAGGAAGCAGGTACGCCCAAGTTGCGGTTCCAGGCGCTGTTGTGGCCGGTCACCGATGCCAACTTCAACAATGCGTCGTACAACCAGTTTGCCGAAGGGCACTTCCTGACCCGCAACATGATGCAGTGGTTCTGGGACAGCTACACCACCGACCCGCGCCAGCGTGACGACATCCATGCTTCGCCGCTGCGGGCCAGCCTGGATCAACTCAAAGGCCTGCCACCAGCACTGGTGCAGACTGCCGAGATGGATGTGCTGCGTGACGAAGGCGAAGCCTACGCCCGCAAGCTCGATGCTGCCGGTGTGCCGGTGACTGCCGTGCGCTACAACGGCATGATCCATGACTTCGGATTGCTGAACGTGCTGGGACAGGTGCCCGGAACTCGTAGCGCGATGGGCCAGGCGGCGCAGGCGCTGAAGGAACATCTGCAATAACGATGGTGGCCTCACGGGCCTCTTCGCGGGCAAGCCCGCTCCCATTAGTAGGAGCGGGCTTGCCCGCGAAGAGGCTCGTGAGGGCTACAAAGGCTCCAGATCCTGAACGCTGCTTCCCACCCCCGACGGTTGCCCCCTCCCCCCGCCGAGACGAAAATGCCTACCGTCCCCGGCGCCTGCTCACACAGCGCTTCATCCAAGCCTCCTGGAGTTCTACCCATGCCACATGAAGGCAGCATCCTGCAGACCGCAGTGATCTTCCTGCTTGCCGCCGTCGTCGCCGTGCCCCTTGCCAAGCGCCTGCAACTGGGTGCCGTCATCGGCTACCTGCTCGCCGGCGTGGCCATCGGACCACAAGCACTGGGCCTGATCCGCGACACCGAGAGCGTGGCGCACATTTCTGAACTGGGCGTAGTCCTGCTGCTGTTCATCATCGGCCTCGAACTTTCCCCACGACGCCTGTGGCTGATGCGCAAGGCGGTGTTCGGCGTAGGCCTGGCACAAGTGGTGCTGACTGGCGCGATCATCGGTGCCATCGCCCTGTTCGGCTTTGCCCAGTCCCTGCCAGCAGCCGTGGTGCTCGGCCTGGGCCTGGCGTTGTCATCCACCGCGCTGGGCCTGCAGAGCCTGGCCGAAAGCAAGCAACTGAACGCCCCCCATGGGCGCCTGGCCTTTGCCATCCTGTTGTTCCAGGACATCGCGGCAATCCCGCTGATCGCGCTGGTGCCCTTGCTGGCGGCCAGCGGCCCGGACACCAGCCACGGCGACAGCATCGAACATGGCCTGCGGGTGTTCGGCAGCATCGCCATCGTCATCGTCGGCGGGCGCTACCTGCTGCGCCCGCTGTTCCGCATCGTCGCCCGTACCGGCCTGCCGGAGGTGTCCACGGCCACCGCGCTGCTGGTGGTGATCGGCACCGCCTGGCTGATGGAGGAAGCCGGCATTTCCATGGCACTGGGCGCGTTCCTCGCGGGCCTGCTGCTGGCCGACTCGGAATACCGGCACGAGCTGGAGTCGCAGATCGAGCCATTCAAGGGCCTGCTGCTGGGGCTGTTCTTCATCAGCGTTGGCATGGGCGCCAACCTTGGCCTGCTGCTGGAGGCACCCGCGCTGTTGCTGGGCCTGACCTTGCTGCTGGTAGCGGTGAAACTGCCACTGCTGATGCTGGTCGGGCGTGCGGTGGGCGGCCTGAGCAACCTGAGCGCGCTGCGCCTGGGGCTTGTGCTGGCGGCGGGCGGTGAGTTCGCTTTCGTGGTGTTCAAGCTGGGCAAGGACCAGAACCTGTTCGACACCTACACCTACGATCTGCTGCTGATGACCATCACCCTGTCGATGGCCCTGACGCCGATGTTGCTGCTGGCCAGCTCGCGCCTGATCAAGCGCCCGGCGCCAGCCCGCGAAGTGCCAGAGCAATACCGCACGATTCAGGCCGACGCCCCGCGCGTGGTGATCATCGGCATGGGCCGCATGGGGCAGATCGTGGCGCGTATCCTGCGGGCCCAGAAAGTCTCCTTCATCGCCCTGGACACCTCGGTCGATGCCATCGAGATGACCCGCAGCTTCGAACAGGCCCCGGTGTTCTACGGCGACCCGATGCGCCCCGAGGTGCTGCATGCGGCCAAGGTCGGCGAGGCCGAGTACTTCGTCATCACCACCGACGATCCGGAAGCGACCATCCGCATCGCCGAGCGGGTCAAGCATGAGTACCCGCACCTGAAAGTGATCGCCCGGGCGCGTAACCGCCAGCACGTGCACAAGTTGCTCGACGTCGGCGCCGAGCCGATTCGCGAGACCTTCTACTCGAGCCTGGAGATGACCCGCCTGACCCTGATCGGCCTTGGCCTGAGCGAGGCCCAGGCAGCAGACCGCATCCAGCGCTTCACCGAGCATGACCAGCAGGTGCTGGAAGCACAGGGACGGGTTCGCGATGACCGGGCGAAGGTGATGCAGACGGCCAAGGAGGCCAGGGTGGAGCTGGAGCGGTTGTTCGAATCGGATAGCGACTGAGCTGTATGCCGCAGGGGCCTCCATGCCGCCCCTGCGGCGACACGGCACCTGCTCGACGCCGTGCCAGGAAGGGTCAAAATCAGCTTCGGCTCAAGCAAATCCCAGCCGCGCGATAGGCGGGTGCTCACGATGAGCAGCCTGCCATAGATCATACGCCGCCTGCTCTGCTAGATATTGGCGGGCACTGCCCAGACCAGCCAATTCAAGCCGGTACGCAAGATCGGCGGAGATAGCTGCGCGCCCGTTCATCACAGTGGACAGTTGACCTCGGGAATAACCGAGATGACGAGCAAGCGCAGAGACACTCAGGCCAATCGCCGGCAGGACATCCTCGCGCAACGCTTCACCCGGATGGGGGGGGTTATGCATGGGCATGACAGTGCCTCCTAGTGATAGTCCAGATAGTCCACAAGCTCTGCATCAGTGCCGACAAAGCGAAACACCAGCCCCTCTACACAGACTGCAGAATTCTGGAGGGAAGGCGTTCCGGGAGGGAGTTTCAGCTTTCCGCCTAAGGCGTGAGAGCCTTCCGATCCACTGGCGTGATCTGATACCTGCGAAAACCCACCACACAAACAGCAAAAAGGGCGACTGTCTCCAGTCGCCCTCAATGCCGCAGTTGCGCAGGCCAGGCCTCAGCCGGTCACTTCGCCAGAAACGCCAGCAAGTCGTCGTTCAATTGCTGCGCGTGGGTCACGGCAAAGCCGTGTGGTGCACCCTGATACACCTTCAACTGCGCCCCCTTGATCATCTCGGCGGCTTTCTTGCCGGTGGTCTCGAACGGCACGATCTGGTCGTCATCGCCGTGGATCACCAGTGTCGGTACATCGATCCTCGCCATGTCCGGGCGGAAGTCCGTTTCGGAGAACGCCGTCACGCAGTCGATGGTGCCTTTGAGCGAGGCCAGCAGGGCAATGTTCAGGGTCTGGGCCTGCACGCCCTGGGAGACTTTCTGCCCATGGTTGATGCCATAGAACGGCGCGGCGAAGTCGGAAATGAACTGCGCACGGTCGGCACGCAGGCCGTCGCGAATACCGTCGAATACCGACTTGTCGACACCCTCGGGGTTGTCGGCGGTCTTGATGAACAGGGGCGTCACCGCACCCAGCAGCACCAGCCCGGCCACGCGCTCGCTACCATGCTTGGCGATGTAGCGGGTGACATCGCCACCGCCCATGGAGAAGCCGACCAGGGTGACGTCACGCAGGTCCAGGTGCTCGATCAACTGGGCGATGTCATCGGCAAAGGTGTCGTAGTCGTAACCGTTCCACGGCTGGCTGGAACGCCCGAAGCCGCGGCGGTCGAAGGCGATGGTGCGATAGCCGCGGCTGGCCAGGAACTCCATCTGGCCATCCCACATGTCGGCGTCCAGCGGCCAGCCGTGGCTGAACAGCACGGGCTTGCCGCTGCCCCAGTCCTTGTAATAGATCGCGGTGCCATCGCGGGTAACTAGTGTGCTCATGTCGGAATCTCCTGAAAGTCGGGTAGGTCTGGATCTTGAGTGCGGGGCGCGAGGAACATTCCATCGCGCGGCTGGCCGGTCGGTCACGAGGCGTACCGACCGGCGTTTGGCTGGGTCACTTGCTCGCGGTGAGGGCGTTGTAGCTGGTGATCAGGTTGCGGTAGTCCGGGATGTGGTTGGAGCACAGCGCGGCCAGGCCTTCGACGTCGTTGCGCCAGTCGCGGTGCAGCTCGCAGGCCACGCCGAACCAGGTCATCAGTTGCGCACCGGCAGCTTCCATCCGGCGCCAGGCGGCATCGCGGGTCATCTCGTTGAAGGTGCCGGAAGCATCGGCCACCACGAACACTTCGAAGTCCTCGGCCAGGGCCGACAGTGCCGGGAAGGCCACGCACACTTCAGTCACGACACCGGCGATGATCAGCTGCTTCTTGCCGGTGGCCTTCACCGCCTTGACGAAATCTTCGTTGTCCCAGGCGTTGATCTGGCCAGGGCGGGCGATGTAGGGCGCGTCCGGGAACAGCGCCTTGAGCTCCGGCACCAGCGGGCCGTTGGGGCCTTGCTCGAAGCTGGTGGTGAGGATGGTCGGCAGGTTGAAGAACTTGGCCAGGTCGGCCAGCGCCAGCACGTTGTTCTTGAACTTGTCCGGCTCGATGTCACGGACCAGCGACAGCAGGCCTGCCTGGTGGTCGACCAGCAGTACGGCGGCGTCGTCTTTGTTCAGGCGGTTGTAGGTGAATTGGCTCATGGTCTGTACTCCCAATGTGTCTTCGATGTGCGGTAAGTGGGGTGTTGCGCGTTGATGAGTACAGATTAAAAACATCACCTTTGATGCGGTAGACTGCAAAAATTGTCTGTAGCGTTCTGTTTGGAGAACGATCTTGGAAGACCTGAATTCCCTCTATTTCTTTACCCAGGTCGTCGAGCATGGCGGCTTCGCCCCGGCGGGCCGGGCGCTGGACATGCCCAAGTCGAAACTCAGTCGGCGCATCGCCGACCTGGAAGACCGTCTTGGCGTTCGCCTGCTGCACCGTACCAGCCGCCACTGTTCGCTGACCGAGATCGGCCAGGCCTACTACAACCGTTGCCTGGCCATGCGTGTGGAAGCCGAGGGCGCGGCAGAGATCATCGAGCGCAACCGCAGCGAACCACGTGGTCTGGTGCGCATCAGTTGCCCCACCACCCTGCTCAACTCGTGGGTCGGGCCGATGCTCACGCGCTACATGCTCAAGTACCCGCAGGTGGAGCTGTTCATCGAGAGCACCAACCGTCGCGTCGACCTGTTGCATGAAGGCTTCGATGTGGCGCTACGGGTGCGCTTCCCGCCGCTGGAGAACACCGACATGGTGATGAAGGTGCTGAGCAACAGCACCCAATGCCTGGTGGGCCATCCATCGTTTCTCGCCCAACTGCCCGAAGGTTTCGAACCGCAGGTACTGAGCTCGCTGCCAAGCCTGCACTGGGGCGCGGCGCAGCAGAAGTATCAATGGGAGTTGTTCCAGGGGGAGGACATGGCGCGCAAGCTGGTGATCACGCACACGCCGCGCATGGTCACCGATGATCTGTTCGCGCTGCGGCATTTCGTGGTGGCGGGGGTGGGCATCGCGCACTTGCCGCGGGTGGCGGTGCGCGAGGACCTGGCCCAGGGGCGCCTGGTGGAGATGTTGCCGGCGTGGCAGCCGCGCTGCGGGATCGTCCATGCGATCTTCCCGTCGCGGCGCGGGCTGCTGCCTTCGGTACGCTCGCTGATCGACCATCTGGCCGAGGAGTTTGCGGTCAGTGATATGGCTTGAGTTTCAGAACGCGAAGCAGGAACAGCCCAGCGCTCCCCAGAAGCCCTGATAGTCGCTCACCGGCACGCTGGAATGGCGTGCCTTCTCATGGCTGTGCGCATGCACCCCGCACGGCCCGACGCACTGGTGTACCGCCGCCGCCAGCGGCGCACCGGCCCGCCAGTGGCCCGGCACCTTGGCCACCGGCGACCACTCGGGCACCACCGGAATCTGCGCCGGGCCGAGCTTGTCGAACTCCGCCGCGCCGTACACCACCTTGCCATCCACCACCGTCAGCACCGACTCGATGCTCTTGATCGCCTCTTCCTCGACGCTGAAGAAGTCCAGCGACAGCGCCGCCAGGTCAGCCAATTGCCCGACCTTGATCTGCCCCTTCTTGCCCTGCTCGCTGGAGAACCAGGCGCTGCCATGGGTGAACAGCTCAAGCGCCGTGGCGCGACTCAGGCCTTCCGGATACAGCTCCAGGCCGCCAACGGTCTTGCCGCTGACCATCCAGTACAGCGACGTCCACGGGTTGTAGCTCGATACTCGGGTGGCATCGGTGCCGGCACCGACCGGCACACCCTCGGCGAGCATGCGCTGGATCGGCGGGGTCTTCTCGGCGGCCTTGGCGCCGTAGCGGTCGACGAAATACTCACCCTGGAAGGCCATGCGGTCCTGGATGGCAATCCCGCCATTCAACGCCCGCACCCGCTCGATGTTCTTCGGCGAGATGGTTTCGGCGTGGTCGAAGAACCACGGCAGGTTGTTGAACGGGATGTCGCGGTTGACCTTCTCGAACACATCGAGCATGCGCGAGATGGACTCGTCGTAGGTGGCATGCAGGCGGAACGGCCAGCGCTGCTCGACCAGGTGACGGATCACCGGCTCCAGCTCTTCTTCCATGGTCTGCGGCAGGTCCGGACGCGGCTCGAGGAAGTCCTCGAAGTCGGCCGCGGAGAACACCAGCATCTCGCCAGCGCCGTTGTGGCGCAGGAAGTCGGTGCCGCTGTGAACTTTCACGCTGGAGGTCCACTTCTTGAAGTCGTCCAGCTCTTCCTTGGGTTTCTGGGTGAACAGATTGTAGGCGATGCGCACGGTCAGCTGGTCGTTGTCGGCCAGTTGCTGGATCACCGAATAGTCGTCCGGGAAGTTCTGGTAGCCGCCACCTGCGTCGATGGCGCTGGTCAAGCCGAGGCGGTTGAGCTCACGCATGAACTGACGGGTCGAGTTGACCTGGTACTCCAACGGCAACTTCGGCCCCTTGGCCAAGGTGGCGTAGAGGATGGTCGCGTTGGGACGGGCTATGAGCATGCCGGTCGGGTTGCCGAACTTGTCGCGCTGGATTTCGCCACCGGGCGGGTTGGGCGTGTCCTTGGTGTAGCCGACAGCACGCAACGCCGCACGGTTGAGCAGCGCCCGATCGTACAGGTGAAGGATGAACACCGGCGTGTCAGGCGCAGCCTGGTTGATTTCTTCAAGGGTAGGCATGCGTTTTTCGGCGAACTGGAATTCGTTCCAGCCACCCACCACTCGCACCCATTGCGGCGTTGGTGTACGCAGGGCCTGCTCCTTGAGCATGCGCAGGGCATCGGCCAGCGATGGCACGCCTTCCCAGCGCAGTTCGAGGTTGTAGTTGAGGCCGCCGCGGATCAGGTGCAGGTGCGAGTCGTTCAGACCCGGGATCACCGTGCGCTGCTTCAGGTCGATGATCTGCGTGCTGTTGCCCTTGTGGGCCATGGCCTCGGCATCGCTGCCCACGGCGACGAAGCGCCCGTCCTTGATGGCCACGGCAGTGGCGGTCGGTTTTTCACGGTCGACGGTGTGCAGCTTGCCGTTGAACAGAATGAGGTCGGCGGTCATGGGATCTCCTGAAATGTCGGCATGGGCGGAATCGGTGAAGGGCAGTGCGGACCAGAGCGCGCCGGCCGCACCGAGCAGGGTACTGTTGGCGAGGAAACGGCGGCGGCTCTTGTCGGTGGGGTCCTGGTTCATGGTGCTCTCCGTCCGGTGGTGATGATCGGGCGATTGAACGCTAGCAGTGGATCGTCGGGCGTGCGCTCAACGGCGCAGCCATCCGGCGCAGCGGCGCGTCACCCACGGCATGATGAAGAACACCACCGGGAGGATGACGCACAGGTTGACCAGCAAGTTGCTCGCCAACGGCCCGCCCAGCGGCGGCACCTTTGCGAACAGCGGCGCCAGCAACAGGGGCACCAGCAAGGTCATCGGGCAGATAACCAGATAAGTCAGCACCGCCTGCTTCCAGCGCGCAGGCTGTGTCGCTGCCGTGCTGGATGGGGTGAACCAGAACTCCGGGTCATCGTGGATACGGGTCTGGTCACCCTCCTCCAGCAGCGGCAGCACTTCGGCGACCAGGCGCTGGCGCTCCGGTGAATCGACCCAGGCACGCAGTTGTCCTGCATCGGCAAAACGCACCACGGTGGTGAACTGACCGCCATTGGCGTCCGGGCGGATCACGTTCACGTCCAGATGACCCGGTTGGCGGCGGGCAACCCCGACGGTATGACGCAACCAGGTCTCGTAGTGCGCCAGGGCATCGGCCCGGACCTTGTGCTGGATCACCAGGGTGACCACGCTGCTGTTGTTCATTGCTGAATACCTGAGCAAAAGTTGACCAGGCGCCGCAGAGGGCGCCTGGCGGGGCGGCTCACTTGCCTGCGGTGAGGGCGTTGTAGCTGGTGATCAGGTTGCGGTAGTCGGGGATGTGGTTGGAGCACAGCGCGGCCAGGCCTTCGACGTCGTTGCGCCAGTCGCGGTGCAGCTCGCAGGCCACGCCGAACCAGGTCATCAGTTGCGCACCGGCAGCTTCCATCCGGCGCCAGGCGGCATCGCGGGTCATCTCGTTGAAGGTGCCGGAAGCATCGGCCACCACGAACACTTCGAAGTCCTCGGCCAGGGCCGACAGTGCCGGGAAGGCCACGCACACTTCAGTCACGACACCGGCGATGATCAGCTGCTTCTTGCCGGTGGCCTTCACCGCCTTGACGAAATCTTCGTTGTCCCAGGCATTGATCTGGCCAGGGCGGGCGATGTAGGGCGCGTCCGGGAACAGCGCCTTGAGCTCTGGCACCAGCGGGCCGTTGGGGCCTTGCTCGAAGCTGGTGGTGAGGATGGTCGGCAGGTTGAAGAACTTGGCCAGGTCGGCCAGCGCCAGCACGTTGTTCTTGAACTTGTCCGGTTCGATGTCGCGGACCAGCGACAGCAGGCCTGCCTGGTGGTCGACCAGCAGTACGGCGGCGTCGTCTTTGTTCAGGCGGTTGTAGGTGAATTGGCTCATGGTCGTGCTCCTTCGGATGGGTTGGGTTGTTGTCTCGACTGCATGGGCACAGATTAAAAACATTGCATTTCTTGCGGTAGATAGTGAAAAACAGCCTTAGCGTTCCTTTTTTGGAACGATGAAATCGGTGCGGTCTTGTTCGCGGGCAAACCCACTCCCACAGATGCCCCATTGCCTGGGCAACCAACCTGCTCTTTACTACCCCTCAGCCCTCCCCTAGCCCCCCGAGACCACCATGCTGGCCTTCATCCAGTCTTATCCCCTGCTGCTGGGTACCTGCCTGATCTTCCTCGACCTGCTGCTCTGGCAACTGATCCCGCTGGAGCGCCGCGCCTGGCGTATCGTCACGCGCCTGGGCATCTTCGTCATCTTCAGCGCGGTTCTGCTGGCTGCCGGCATGAGCCCACTGCAACCGCCGCCATGGGCGGACGATGTCGCGCGCAACCTGATCGCCACGGTGCTGACCATCGGCTGGTGGCTGTTCGGCGCGCGCACGGTGACGGTGGTGTTCGGCCTGCTGATGATCGCCCGCGGCAGTCACGGCGGACGCCTGCTGCAGGATGTCGTGGGGGCGCTGATCTTTCTCGCCGCGGCCGTGGCAGCGGCGGCCTATGTCCTGCAACTGCCGGTCAAGGGGTTGCTGGCGACCTCCGGGGTGATGGCCATCGTCATCGGCCTGGCGCTGCAGAGCACCCTGGCCGACGTGTTCTCCGGCATCGTGCTCAACACCACGCGGCCCTACCAGATCGGTGACTCGATCTCCATCGACGGCACCGAGGGCAAGGTGGTGGATATCGACTGGCGCGCCACGCGGCTGATCACCGGCAGCGGCAGCCTGGCGGTGATTCCCAACTCGGTGGCAGCCAAGGCGCGCCTGCTCAACCACAGCCGGCCTGCCGACCGCCACGGAATTTCGATCAGTGTGGTGGTACCCGCCAGGATCCGCCCCAAGCGGGTGTTCGATGCGCTGGAAAAGGCCCTGCAAGGCACCAGCGCCCTGCTCCCGTCACCCGCAGCGAAGGTGTCGGTGAAAGCCTCGACACTGGAATCGGTGGAATACGAGGCCAGCGGCTTTATCGCCGACGCGGCGCACAAGACCGAAGTACGCAACCAGCTGTTCGACCTCGCCCACCGCCATCTCGAGGCCAGCGGCGTGATGTGGAACCTCGACCTCGCCGTGACCCCACGCAGCCGACAGCGTGAGCTGCTCGACGAAGTGCGGGTGTTCCGTTCCCTGAGCAGCGAGGAGCGCGATGCCCTCAGCCAGCGCATGATGGCGGTGGAGTATCTGGCCGACCAGGTGATCCTGGATGTCGGCGAACAGTCCGATCACCTGCTGGTGATCGGCAGCGGCGTGGTCCAGGCATCGATCCGCAATGGCGACAAGCGGGTGGAGGCCGGGCGCATGGGGCCGGGGGAAGTGCTGGGGATCGAGGGCATCATGGACGAGGACAGCTCGTTCGCCGAGTTCCGCACCCTGACTGGCTGCCTGCTGTACCGGATCGACAAGGAGCAGGTGCGCAGTTGCCTGGCCGAGCGCGGCGACGTGGTGCAGGCGTTGAACAAGCTGCAGCGCTTCAGGCTGCAGAGCCGGGAGTCACTGCTGCTGCAGAAACCGGCAGCGGTGAAGAAGGGTGGCTTCCTGAGCTGGCTGCACAAATAAACGGGCCCTTTCGCGGGCTTATCCGCGAAAGGGCCAGCGCAATCACAACACCACGCGCAAGCACTGCCCAGCGTGATACAGCGAGAAGCCCGACTCGTAGAAGGCCGTGCGCAACGAAGGCGCACTCACCGGTTTCATCGGCGAGAACGGGATCGGCAGGTGGTCGGGATCATCCTTGAGCAGAAACTCCGCAAGGGCCCGCCCAATCACCGTGCCCGTGGTATTGCCACGACCGTTGTAGCCCGTCACCGCCACCACCCCCGACGCCGGCTCGAACAGGCGCATCAGATGGTCGGGGGTGAAGTCGATGCAACCGGTCCAGTGCACCTCCCACTCGACCTTGCCCAGCTCGGGGAAGTAATGGCTCTGGATTCGATCGGCCCAACTGCGCACGAACCACGCCGGCTTGTTGTCGACCCGGCCCAGGCTGCCGAGCAGCAGGCGACCTTGATCATCGCGGCGGATGCTGCTGAGTACGGTGCGGGTATCCCACGAGCCCTGGCCATGGGGCAGGATCCTGTCGGCCGCCGCCCCCTGCAGTGGCTTGGAGGCGACCTGGTAGTAGTAGCCGCGGAAGAAGTGCTTCTGCAAATGGCTCCAGTCGCCCTCGGTGTAGGCGCCCGTGGAAATCACCACCTTGTCGGCGCGCACGCTGCCACGGTCGGTGGCGACTCGCCAGCCGTCGCCATCACGCGTCAGGCCTTCGACCGGCGATTGCTGGAACAGCTTACCCCCCAGACGCTGCACTGCGGCGGCCAGGCCCTGGGTGTAGCCCATGGGGTTGATGGTGCCAGCGCGGCGGTCGAGCAGCGCGGCGGAAATCTTGTCGGTACCGCAGTATTCCTGGCACTCGGCCCCCCGCAGCAGTTCCACGTCGGCACCACGGCGGCGCCATTGCTCGTGGCGTGCTTCGAGGTCGGCGAAGCCCGTGGCGTTGTGCGCCATGTGCAGGTTGCCTTTGTGCTGAGCCTGGCAGTCGATGCCCAGGCGTTCGATCATGGCGAAGACTTCACCGGGCGCCTCGCCCAGCACCTTGTTCAGGCGCCCGCCCTGCTCGACGCCCAGGGTTGCCTCGACGTCGTCAGGGCGAATCCAGGTCCCGGCATTGACCAGCCCGACATTGCGCCCGGAACCGCCATGCCCAACCTTCCACGCCTCCAGCAGGACGACCGACTTGCCTTGTTCGAGCAGGTGGATCGCCGTCGACAGCCCGGTGATTCCTGCGCCGATCACGCAGACATCGGCCTTGTATTCACCGGCCAGGGCCTGTGAAGCAACGGTCGGTTGGGTGATCGATTCCCACAGACATTCTTGACGCAGTTCGGACATGGCCCGGCTCCAGCAATATTATTCTTGTTGCGGTTAGGGCGGCGTATCGCCCAATCGCGGGACAAGCTCGCTCCTACAGGGATCCCCATCGCCTGCGCGATCCTTGTAGGAGCGGGCTTGCCCCGCGAACCGGGGCCAAGGCCCCCGGCCATTACATCAGTCGAACACGATACCCTGCGCCAGCGGCAGCTCACGCGAGTAGTTCACGGTATTGGTCTGACGGCGCATGTAGCCCTTCCACGCATCCGAACCGGACTCACGGCCACCACCCGTCTCTTTCTCACCACCGAAGGCGCCGCCGATTTCCGCGCCGCTGGTGCCGATGTTGACGTTGGCGATACCGCAATCACTGCCCGAGGCGCTCTGGAAGCGCTCGGCCTCGCGGATGTCGGTGGTGAAGATGCACGACGACAGGCCCTGTGGCACTTCGTTGTTCAGGCGCAGCGCCTCTTCGAAATCATCGTAGGCCAGCACGTAGAGAATCGGCGCGAAGGTTTCGTGGCGCACCACCTCGCTCTGCGCCGGCATCTCGGCAATGGCAGGCGATACGTAATAGGCATTGGGGTACTGGTCGGCCAATTGGCGCTCGCCACCGAAGACCTGCCCACCCTCGTCGCGTGCCTTGGCCAGCGCGCCCTGCATGGCGTCGAACGACAGCTTGTCGATCAGCGGGCCGACCAGGTTGTCCTTGCGCGGGTCGCCGATGCGCACCTTGCCGTAGGCGGCTTTGACGCGGGCGACCACTTCGTCCTTGATCGAACGGTGGACGATCAGGCGGCGCAGCGTGGTGCAGCGTTGACCAGCAGTACCCACGGCCGAGAACAGGATGCCGCGCACGGCCAGGTCGAGGTCGGCGCTCGGGGCAAGGATCATGGCGTTGTTACCGCCCAGTTCGAGGATGCTGCGGCCGAAGCGCGCCGCAACCCGTGGGCCTACTTCGCGGCCCATGCGGGTGCTGCCGGTGGCGCTGACCAGCGGTACACGCGGATCATCGACCAAGGCTTCACCGGCTTCACGCCCGCCGATCACCAGTTGGCTGAGCCCCTGCGGCGCCTCACCAAAGGCTTTCAGGGCCTTCTCGAACAGCGCCTGGCAGGCCAGTGCGGTCAGCGGGGTCTTTTCCGAAGGTTTCCACACCACCGAGTTGCCAGCTACCAGCGCCAGCGTGGTGTTCCATGCCCATACCGCAACCGGGAAGTTGAAGGCGCTGATCACCCCAACCACGCCCAGCGGGTGCCAGGATTCACGCATGTGGTGGCCCGGACGCTCGGAGGCGATGGTCAGGCCGTAGAGCTGACGTGACAGGCCGACAGCGAAGTCGCAGATGTCGATCATCTCCTGCACTTCGCCCAGCCCTTCCTGGGTGATCTTGCCGGCTTCGATGGACACCAGCTCGCCAAGGTCAGCCTTGTGCGCACGCAGCACTTCACCAAACAGACGCACCAGCTCGCCGCGTCGCGGGGCCGGTACGTTGCGCCAGGCTTCGAAGGCTGTTTGCGCCTGGTCGATGCGGGCGATGGTCTCGGCCTTGCCGAGCAATTTCACCGAGGCGATCTGGCTGCCGTCGATCGGCGTGTGGACAGGGTAGTCGCCCTGGGTGTGATCCGCGGCGGCGACGCCGAGGCGCTCGAGCAATGCAGCAACCATTGTGCTTCTCCTACATCGGGTGAAGGGTTGAAAAGGTGATGGGGATCAGTATTAATCCGATTACATTGCTGCAACAAACGACCTTTATTCCTCTTATCATTCCCCTGCGGAATGGTATCGCTGCCGTAGAGAGTGCCATGTCCAAACGCCTGGTTCCGTCGATGACGGCCTTGCAGTGCTTCGAGGCTGCCGCCCGCCACCTGAACTTCACCCGCGCCGCCGAAGAGCTGCACCTGACCCAGAGCGCTGTCAGCAAGCAGGTGGCACAGCTCGAAGAGATGCTGCGTCACCACCTGTTCCTGCGCATCCGCCGGCGCCTGCAGCTCACGCCGGCGGGCTCGCTGTACCTGGCCGAGGTCAACAAGATCCTCACCCAGGTGGACATGTCCAGCCGCTATGTCCTCACCTATGGCGAGCAGACCGAAGTATTGAAAGTAGCCACTCAACCGAGTTTTGGCGTGCGCTGGTTGATTCCTAGGCTCAAGGGCTTTGGCAAACGCCACCCGAACATCCACCTGGACATCCGCAACGAAATGGAGCCCTTCGCCCTGCTGCAGGGTTCGGCCGACGTGGTGTTCTTCTTCGGCCAGGGCACCTGGCCGGGTGCGACCTGCGTGGAACTGTTCGGCGAAGAAGTGGTGCCGGTATGCGCCCCGGAGCTACTGGCCGGACAAGTGCTGGACAGCCCCGGCGCGCTGGCCGGGCAGGTGCTGCTGCAAAGCACTTCGCGGCCGGAGGCCTGGCATGAATGGTTCCTGGAACAGGGGCTGCACACCGACAACAGCTACCATGGCCCGCGCTTCGATACCTTCTACATGGCCCTCAGTGCCGCGCAGTCCGGCTGCGGCGTGGCCCTGGTGCCGCGCTACCTGGCGGCCAAGGAGTTGGCCGAGGGTAGCCTGGTGGTGGCCTGGAACCATGCCATGCCGAGCAACGGCAAGCACTACCTGGCGTTCGCCGAACATGCCGCGGAGGTGCCCAAGGTGCGGGCGTTGGTGGAGTGGATTCGGGCGCAGTTGCCTGGGTGATGCGCTGGAGCGGCCGGCCCTATCGCGGGACAAGCCCGCTCCCACAGGCACCCCGCCGACTCTGAGACCTGCGGGGTGCCTGTGGGAGCGGCGGTTCGCCGCTGCGACTGGCCCCGCGATAGGGCCGGCAAATTCAATAGCAAAAGGAATGACCCTCACACTTTTTTTCGCTTGTGGACAAAGTCCATTCCCCGCTTTCATGTAAGGGTATCTACTGACCTTCAGGAAGCTAGCGATGCCCGCCCACGATTTCGTCAGCCCCGACAACATCCGCGCGCAGTTCTCTGCCGCCATGTCGCTCATGTACAAACAGGAAGTGCCGCTGTACGGCACGCTGCTGGCGCTGGTGAGCGAAATCAACCAGCAGGTCATGGCCCAGCAGCCTGAGGTCGCCCAGGCCCTGCGCTGGACCGGTGAAGTCGAACGCCTGGATCAGGAGCGCCATGGCGCGATCCGCGTCGGCACCGCCGAAGAGCTGGCGACCATCGCCCGCCTGTTCGCCGTCATGGGCATGGAGCCGGTTGGCTACTACGACCTGAGCTCGGCCGGCGTCCCGGTGCACTCCACCGCCTTTCGCGCGGTGCACGAACAGGCGCTGCACATCAGCCCGTTCCGCGTGTTCACCTCGCTGCTGCGCCTGGAACTGATCGATAACCCGCCCCTGCGCGCATTGGCCCAAGACATCCTGGCCAAACGCCAGATCTTCACCCCGCGCGTGCTCGAACTGATCGCCCAGCGCGAACGCGACGGCGGCCTGAACGCAGCCGATGCCGAAACCTTCGTACAGGAGGCGCTGCACACTTTCCGCTGGCACCAGCAAGCCACGGTCACCGCCGAACAGTACCAGCAACTGCACGATCAGCACCGCCTGATCGCCGATGTGGTGGCCTTCAAGGGCCCGCATATCAATCACCTGACCCCGCGCACGCTGGACATCGATGCAATCCAGGTCGGCATGCCGGCCAAGGGCATTCCGCCCAAGGCCGTGGTCGAAGGCCCGCCCACTCGGCGTCACCCGATACTGCTGCGTCAGACCAGCTTCAAGGCGTTGCAGGAAAAGGTCGCGTTCAGCGATGCCCAGGGCAGCCACACCGCGCGCTTCGGCGAGATCGAGCAACGCGGGGCGGCGCTGACGCCGAAAGGCCGGGCGCTCTACGACCGCCTGCTCGACGCGACCCGGGCCGCCCTCAACGGCGTACCGGCCGAAACCAATGCCGAGCACTACAAGACGCTGCTGGCGCAACACTTTGCCGAATTCCCGGATGATCTGACGCAGATGCGCGAGCAGGGGCTGGCGTACTTCCGTTACTTCGCCACCGAAAAAGGCCTGGCCGAGCGAGGTCGCCAGGATCGACCGTCCACGCTGCAAGGCCTGATCGACGCTGGGCATGTGCATTTCGAGGCGCTGGTGTACGAGGATTTCCTGCCGGTCAGTGCCGCAGGGATCTTCCAGTCGAATCTGGGCGACGATGCCCAGGCCGACTATGGCAGCAATGCCAACCGCGACGCCTTCGAGGCAGCGCTGGGACTCAAAGTGCAGGACGAACTTGCGCTGTACGCCCAGAGCGAACGACGTTCGCTGCAAGCCTGTGCACAGGCCTTGGGCGTTACGCTGGCATAGGGCTGCCAGGCAGCCCCTGTGTGCGGCCTCGGCCGCACGCCATCACTCGCCGATGGCAGCCTTGTAGCCTGCCGCGTCCAGCAGTTTGTCCAGCTCGGCCTTGTCGCTCGGCTTGAGCTTGAAGATCCACGATTCGTAGGGCTCTTCATTGAGCAGCTCAGGGCTGTCGGCCAGCTCCTCGTTGACGGCGATGACTTCGCCGCCGACCGGGGCGTAGATGTCGGATGCGGCCTTGACCGACTCGACCACCCCCGCAGCGTCGCCCGCGGCGAACACCTTGCCGACTTCGGCCAGTTCGACGAACACTACATCACCCAGAGCTTCCTGGGCGTGATCGCTGATACCCACGGTCACGGTGCCGTCGGCTTCCAGGCGCGCCCATTCATGACTTTCAGCAAAACGCAGGTCGGCGGGGATATTGCTCATGTGTCGTATTCCTCGGTTGGCTCAGCGGTCTACCGCCGGTAATTGAGTGTTCAGATCAGGGTCTTGCCGTGGCGCACGAAGGTCGGTTTGACCACCCGCACCGGATACCACTTGCCACGAATCTCTACTTCGGCGCGGTCGCCAGTGGCGATGGGCACGCGCGCCAAGGCAATGGACTTGCTCAGCGTAGGGGAGAAACTACCACTGGTGATCTCTCCTTCGCCAATACCGGCAACACGAACTGTCTGGTGGGCACGCAGAACGCCGCGCTCCTCCAGTACCAGGCCGACCAGTTTGTCCTGCACACCACGCTCGATTTCCGCCAGCAGGCCGCTGCGGCCGATGAAATCGCGTTCAGCAGGCTCCCAGGCAACGCTCCAACCCAGGTTGGAGGTCAGCGGTGTGTGGGCTTCGTCGATATCCTGGCCGTACAGGTTCATGCCGGCCTCCAGGCGCAGCGTGTCACGAGCGCCAAGGCCGCTGGGGGCGATGCCGGCGCCGACCAGGTCGTAGAAGAAGCTTGCGGCCTGATCGCCCGGCAGGATGATTTCCAGCCCATCTTCGCCGGTGTAGCCGGTGCGGGCGACGAACCAGTCGCCTTCGGCGACACCCTCGAACGGGCGCAGCTCGCGAATCAGCGCCGCACGCGCAACACTGAGCAATGCGGCGACCTTCTCACGGGCGTGGGGCCCCTGGATGGCGAGGATCGCAAGCTCGGGGCGTACCTCGATGCAGACGGCAAAGCCTTCGCTCTGGGCCTTCAGCCAGGCCAGTACCTTGTCGCGGGTGGCAGCATTGGCCACCAGTCGATAGCCGTCTTCGGTGCGGTAGGCGATCAGGTCGTCGATGACCCCGCCCTGCTCATTGAGCAACGGGCTGTAGAGGGCTTTGCCGGGGCTTTCGAGGCGGGCCACGTCGTTGGCCAGCAGGCGCCGTAGCCAGGGGGTGGCGTCGGCACCGTCGATGTCGATGACTGTCATGTGGGAAACGTCGAAGACGCCGCAATCACTGCGGACCTGATGATGTTCTTCGACCTGAGAGCCGTAATGCAGGGGCATGTCCCAACCGCCGAAATCGACCGTCTTGGCGCCAAGCGCCAGATGCAGGTCGTACAGGGGCGTGCGCTGTCCCATGGGTTTCTCCTTCCGGGCGTGGCGAAGCAGAGGCGGTCGGTGCTGTTGAATCAACACCTGATCTTGTAGGACCCACCTCTACGAATGCCGCGCATTGTAGCCGCAAGGGCGGGGACTGGCACCCTCAGCGAGGATGCCCAGGACGAGAGGCAGAGCGGCGGATCAGGCCGATGACCGGCAAAAGCCCCACCAGCACCAGGGTCAGGGCCGGCAACGAAGCGCGCGCCCATTCGCCCTCGCTGGTCATCTCGAACACCCGCACGGCCAGGGTGTCCCAGCCGAACGGCCGCATCAGAAGCGTGGCCGGCATCTCCTTCAGCACATCGACGAACACCAATAGCGCGGCACTGAGCGCACCCGGCACCAGCAGCGGTAGATACACCTTGAAAAACAATCTCGGCCCCGCCACGCCGAGGCTGCGCGAAGCCTCCGGCAGCGACGGGCGGATCCGCTCCAGGCTGCTTTCCAGCGGCCCGTAGGCCACCGCGATGAAGCGCACCAGATAGGCCAGCAACAGCGCAGACACACTGCCCAGCAACAGCGGCTTGCCGGCGCCGCCCAGCCAGGTGGAAAGCGGAATCACCAGTTGATTGTCCAGATAGCTGAACGCCAGCATGATCGACACCGCGAGCACCGAGCCAGGCAAGGCGTAGCCCAGGTTGGCCAAGCCGACGCCGGCACGAATCGATGGCGTGGGCGCCTGACGCCGGGCAAAGGCCAGCAGCAGCGCCACGCTGACGGTGATCAACGCCGCCATCGCGCCCAGGTACAGGGTGTGCAGGATCAACGCGCCATAGCGCTCGTCCAGATCATGTCGGCCCCGCTGCCAGAACCACGCCAGCAACTGCAGCAGCGGGATGACGAAGGCGCAGGCGAACACCAGCAGGCACCAACCACTGGCCGCCAGCGCCTTGAGCCCGCGCAGATGATAGAGCGCCTGCCCGCGCGGGCGCTCGTTGCCGCTACGGCTGGCGCCACGGGCGCGGCGTTCTCCATAGAGCACCAGCATCACGGCCAGCAGCAACAGGCTGGCCAGTTGCGCCGCACCGGACAGGCTGAAGAATCCGTACCAGGTCTTGTAGATGGCGGTGGTGAAGGTGTCGAAGTTGAACACCGAGACCGCACCGAAGTCCGCCAGCGTCTCCATCAACGCCAGGGCGATGCCCGCGCCAATGGCCGGCCGCGCCATCGGTAGCGCCACCCGCCAGAACGCCTGCAACGGCGACAGCCCCAGCACCCTCGCGGCCTCCATCAGGCCCTTGCCCTGGGCCAGAAAGGCGGTGCGCGCCAACAGGTAGACATAGGGGTAGAACACCAGCACCAGCACGATGATGACCCCGCCGGTCGAACGTACCCGGGGCAGGCGCATCGGCCCGAACAGCTCGCGCAAGGCACTCTGCACCGGGCCGGAGAAATCCAGCAGGCCGACGAAGACGAAGGCCAGCACGTAGGCCGGGATGGCAAAGGGCAGCATCAGCGCCCAGTCGAGCCAGCGCCGGCCGGGGAACTCACAGAGGCTGGTGAGCCAGGCCAGGCTGACGCCCAGCACGGTGACGCCGACACCCACGCCCAGCACCAGGGTCAAGGTGTTGCCCAGCAGGCGGCTCATCTGGGTGTCGAGCAGGTGCGACCAGATCTGCGTGTCGATCGACTGCCATGACAGCACCAGTACGCTCAGGGGCAGGAGCACCAGGGCGGCGACAAGGCTGACCGGAAGGTACCAACGGCGTTGGGGGGAGTGGGGCAAGGCAGGTATCTCGGTTGCAGGTTGCGACCGCTGTGCAGTCGTTCGCAGCTAAAGCCGCTTCCAACCTGTGGGAGCGGCTTCAGGCGAAGGGGCCCAGGAAGGCCCCGAGAGGATAAGCTGTGAAACTCAGTTCCAGCCAGCCCGATCCATCAGGCGAATGGCTTCGGCCTGGCGCTTGCCGGCCACTTCCACCGGCAGACTGTCGGCCTTGAAACTGCCCCAGGCCGCGACTTCATCCGATGGCTTGACCTTGGGGTTGGCCGGGAATTCCTGGTTGATGTCGGCGAACAGCTTCTGCGCTTCCTCGCCCGTCATCCACTCGACCAGCTTCTTCGCCGCTTCCGGGTGCGGGGCATGCTTGGTCAGGCCGATACCCGAGAGGTTGACGTGCACGCCACGGTCGCCCTGGTTGGGCCAGAAGATCTTCACCGGCAGCTTCGGGTCGGCCTTGTGCAGGCGCCCGTAGTAATAGGTGTTGACCACGCCCACGTCACACTGGCCCGCGGCCACGGCCTGGATCACTGCGTTGTCGTCGGAGAACACGTCGGTGGACAGGTTGTTGACCCAGCCCTTGACCAGCTTCTCGGTCTCGGCCTCGCCATGGGTCTCGATCAGGGTGGCGGTCAGCGACTGGTTGTAGACCTTCTTTGCGGTGCGCAGGCACAGGCGGCCTTCCCACTGTTTGTCGGCCAGGCCTTCGTAGGTGCTCAGTTCCGAGGGTTTGACCCGCTCGGTGGAGTAGATGATGGTCCGCGCACGCAGGCTCAGACCTGTCCAGTCGTGGGAAGAGGCGCGGTACTGCGGCGGAATGTTCTTGTCGATGACGTCCGACTTGATCGGCTGCAGGATGCCCATCTGCTCGGCCTGCCAGAGGTTGCCGGCATCAACGGTGAGCAGCAGGTCGGCGACGCCGTTCTGGCCCTCGGCCTTGATGCGCTGCATCAGCGGCGCTTCCTTGTCGGTGATGAACTTGATCTTCACCCCGGTCTTGGCGGTGTAGGCATCGAATACCGGTTTGATCAGTTCGTCGATGCGCGAGGAGTACACCACCACTTCATCATCCGCCGCCTGGACGGAACCGGCGAACAGGGTCAGGGCCAGGGCGGCCAGTAGGGGCTTGCGGGGCGACATGGTGGATGCTCCTCGGGGTTAAAGAGATGCAAATGGTAGTGAATCCCATTTTCCCACTCACCCTGGAAGCAGTTACCGGATGTTGCAAAGCAATCGCGGGGCACGCCCGCGCCTACAGAACCACCCCGTTCTTCAGGCAGGTGGCGTACCTGTAGGAGCGGGCTTGCCCCGCGATAGGGCCCTCACGCCTTGGCCAGGTCTGGAAGGTCGCCGCTCAACCCCAAGGCCTGGCGCACGAACACTGCCTTGGCCTCGGGCATCCCTTCCACCAGTTTCAAGCCCGTGTTGCGCAGCCAGCGCAGCGGCAGAGGATTGGCCTGGAACAGGCGTTCGAAGCCCTCCATCGCCGCCATCAGGGCAAGGTTGTGCGGCATACGTCGACGCTCGTAGCGACTCAGCACCTTCATATCCGCCAGGCGCTCGCCACGCTCGCACGCGTGCATCAGCTCCTCGGCCAGCACTGCCGCATCGAGAAAGCCCAGGTTGACGCCCTGCCCCGCCAGGGGGTGGATGGTGTGGGCAGCATCGCCGATCAGCACCAGGCCTTCATCCACATAGCGCTTGGCATGGCGCTGGCGCAGCGGTACGCAGACACGGCGGTCGGCATGCAGCACCTGGCCCAGGCGGCCTTCGAAGGCGCGCTCCAGCGCCTGGCAGAACGCCGCGTCATCCAACGCCATGGCCTGCTCGGCCTGCTCCGGGGTAGTGGACCAGACGATCGAGCACCAGTGCTGCCCGTCATCGCGCGACAACGGCAGGAAAGCCAGCGGCCCTTCGTCGGTGAAGCGTTGCCAGGCCGTGGCGCGGTGCGCCTCGCTGCAGCGCACGCTGGTGACGATGGCGTGATGCAGGTAATCCCACTCGCGCGTCTCGCAGCCCGCCAGGCGCCGCACGGCCGAATTGGCGCCGTCGGCGGCGACCACCAGCGGCGCACGCAGGCGACGGCCATCGGACAGGGTCACCAGCCACTCATCGCCGGAGCGGCGCAACTGCTCCAGGCGAGCATTGGGCAGCAGCCCGACGTCACTGTCGTGCAGACGGTCCAGCAGGCCGTCCTGAACCACACGATTCTCGACGATGTGGCCGAGCACCTGGGCATGCACACTGGCGGCCGAGAAATGAATCTGACCGGTACCGCTGCCGTCCCAGACCTGCATGTCCGAATAGGGCGTCACACGGCGCCCGACAATGCCCTCCCAGGCGCCAAGACGCTCGAGAATGCGCTGGCTGGCCGCCGACAGGGCACTGACCCGCGGCTCGAAGGGCGCGGCGTCATCGAAAGGCTTGACCGACAGCGGCCCGCCATCGAGCAGCAGCACCTCCAGGCCACTGTGGCGCAACGCCAGGGCCAGGGCGCTGCCGACCATACCGGCACCGACAATCAACAGATCCGCGCGCATGTCCATGCCTTACGCCTGCCTCGCTTGCGGCTTGAGCCGCACGTATAGGGTTTTGTCGACCCGCGCCACCAGCTCGCCGGCGCCATCGCGGATATCGACCTGCAGACGCGGCAGGCACTTCTTGCCACCGGCCGTCTGCTGGCGGATGTCGTCCAGCAGTGCGTCATCGATGTGGAATTCGGCGAACACCGGGCCCTTGCCCGGTGCGATGAAGTCGATGCTGGCGGCCTTGTCCCAGACGATGTACTCGCGGCCCAGTTGCTCGATCAGCAACAGCATGTAGAACGGGTCGACCATCGAGTAGAGGCTGCCACCGAACTGGGTGCCGACATAGTTGCGGTTCCAGCGGGTCAGGTTCATGCGCACCTTGACGCTGCGCATGTCGGGGCTGATGTGCTGCACGCGGATACCCGCCCCCAGGTAGGGCGGGTAGAAATTCAGCAACCAGCGCAACATGCGGGCCCGACGGGCGAGCTTGCGGGCGTCCTTCATGCGCGGCCCCGCGGGTCGGGGCGGGTTCCCAGGCCCATGGCCTGGCGGGCGAACCAGCTCTTGGCCGGTGGCAGCAGGTCCAGGCCCAGCAGGCCGAGGTTGCGCCCGGCGGCGAGCAGCGGTTGGGCGCTGCCGAACAGGCGGGTGACCTGGTCGGAAAAGCCGATGGTCAGGCTCTGGTCCAGACGTTGGCGCTGGCGATACCCCTGCAGTGTTGCCAGGTCGCCCGGCTGCTGCGGGCCTGCGAGCAGGGCCTCGGCCAGTGCCTGCACGTCGCGCAGCGACAGGTTGAACCCCTGACCTGCGATCGGGTGCAGGCTGTGCGCCGCGTTGCCCAGCACCACCAGGTGCGGGCGTACCTGCTCCTCGGCTTCGACCAGCGCCAGCGGGTAGAGATGCCGTGCGCCGACCTGGCGCAGAGCGCCGAGGCGGTAGCCGAACGCGTCCTGCAGTTCGCGCAGGAAGGCGCGCTCGTCGATATCGGCCAGACGCCGTGCGTCCATGCCCTGCCGCGTCCAGACCAGCGCGCAGCGGTTTTCCGGCAGTGGCAGCAAGGCCATCGGGCCTTGCTCGGTGAATCGTTCGAAGGCCTGGCCACGATGGGCCTCGCCTGGAGAGATGTTGGCGATCAGCGCGCTCTGGTCATAGGGCGTGCGGCGCACATGAATGCCCAACTGCTCGCGCAGGCCGGAGCGGCCGCCGTCGGCGAGAATCGCCAGGTCGCATTCAAGGCTGGTGTCATCGTCGAGTTGCAGGCGATAACCGCCCTCGACAGGCTGCATGGCCCTGACTTCGGCCGGGCAGCGCCAGCTCACCACCTCGCTGTCCAGCCCCTGCCACAGGCACTGGCCAAGCCAGGCGTTTTCCACCACATAACCCAGCGCAGGCACACCTTCTTCCTGGGCATCCAGGCGGGTGGCGCCAAAGCGGCCGCGGTCGGACACCTGGATCTGCCGGATCGGTTCGGCACGGCGCTCGATGCCCTGCCACAGGCCAAGCTGGTCGTAGATCTGCCGAGTGCCGAAGGACAGCGCCGAGGAGCGTGCATCGTAGCTGGGCTGGAAGCTGTCGCCGGGGGCGAACGGCTCGATCAGCAGGATCTTCCAGCCGCGCGCCTTGGCCCCGGCCTGCAGCGCCAGCGCCAGGCTGGCACCGACCAGGCCGCCGCCGATGATCGCCAGGTTGACCCGGCTCATGCCACGTCCTTGCGCGCGTCGAGCATCAGTGCCTCGATTTCGTCGACTGTCTTCGGCACACCCGAAGTGAGAATTTCACAGCCCTTTCTGGTGACCACTACGTCGTCCTCGATCCGCACCCCGATGCCGCGCCACTTCTTCGCCACGCTCTGGTTGTCGGCTGCGATGTAGATACCTGGCTCGACAGTCAGCGCCATGCCCGGTTCGAGCACCCGCCACTGACCGCCGACCTTGTATTCACCCACATCGTGCACATCCATGCCGAGCCAGTGTCCGGCGCGGTGCATGTAGAACGCGCGGTAGGCTTCGCTGTCGATCAGCGCCTGCACCTCACCCTTGAGCAGCCCCAGTTCGACCAGGCCCTGGGTGATCACCCGCACCGTCGCTTCATGGGCGTGATTCCAGTGTTTGCCTGGCGCAATCTCGGCAAAGGCGGCTTCCTGGGCCTTGAGCACCAGTTCATAGATCGCCTTCTGCTCGGGCGAGAACCGCCCGCTGACCGGGAAGGTACGGGTGATGTCACTGGCGTAGCAGTCGATCTCGCAACCGGCGTCGATCAGCACGAGGTCACCGTCCTTGAGGGGCGCATCGTTCTGCTGATAGTGCAGGATGCAGGCATTGCGCCCGGCGGCGACGATCGAGCCGTAGGCCGGCATCTTCGCGCCACCCTTGCGGAACTCGTAGTCCAGCTCGGCCTCCAGGCTGTATTCGTGCAGACCGGCGCGGCAGGCCTGCATGGCTCGTACATGGGCGCGCGCGGAAATCGCCGCAGCCTCACGCATCACCTTCACTTCCGCTGCCGATTTATACAGGCGCATGTCGTGCAGCAGATGATCCAGGGCAACGAACTCGTTCGGCGGCTGCGCGCCAAGGCGTGCCTTGGAACGGATCACATTGATCCAGTCCATCAGCCGGCGGTCGAACTCGGGGTTGCTGCCCATGGCGCTGTAGACCCGCTCGCGACCTTCGATCAGGCCAGGGAGGATCTCGTCGATATCGGTGATCGGGAAGGCATCGTCGGCGCCGAAGTCGCGTATCGCGCCCTCCTGGCCGGCACGCAGGCCGTCCCAGAGCTCGCGCTCGGGATTGCGCTCGCGGCAGAACAGCACGTACTCGCCGTGCTCGCGACCGGGGATCAGGGCGATCACCGACTCGGGTTCCGGGAAACCGCTCAGGTACTGGAAATCGCTGTCCTGGCGATAGACGTGCTCGACATCGCGATTACGGATTGCGACCGCCGCCGCCGGCAGGATGGCGATGCTGTCGGGGACCATCTGCGCCATCAGCGCCTTGCGCCGACGGGCGTACTCCGCCTTGGGTATGTGGCTCATGGGCAAACGACCCCCGGGTCGATCAATGCAGCGATGGTTTTGGTGCCGGCGCAACAGGCGCGGCCAGCTCCGTGTACAGCAGCAGCGGGGCGACGCGCAGGTACTCCATGACTTCCATGTAGTCGCTCTCGCCGTCCTCGGACTCTTCCAGCGCTTCTTGCACTTGCGAGATGGCGACCAGGTCCTGGAGCACTTCCTTGGCATCGGTGGACAGGTCCTTGCCGCCGGCGTTCAGGCCAAAACCGGTAATGAAGCCCTGGCACCATTGGCCCAGGGCGGTGGCGCGATCGCTCAGGGCGGCATCATCGGTCGGCAGCAGCAGCACGATGGCGACGTCTTCGCCGGTCAGCTCGGCCTTGACCATCTCCTGCAGGCCGATCAGGGCGTTGCGGACGTTGTCACCGGGCTCGGTTTCAAGCAGTTGGGCGGCGTCGGCCAGCCAGCCGTCGGCATCGAAGCCGGCACCGGCGCAGCTGCGGCCGATCAGCAGGCCGTGCAGCTCGGCAGGGGTGGCGGGATGGCCATTGCTGGAGAGCAGCATGGCGAAGGCGGTGTAAGGCGATTGGGTATTGGGCATGGGCGGCTAGGCGCCAGACGGCGCATATGACTAGAATGAAGACCTTGTATCCTAGCACCGGCAGGCGCGCCAAGACCATCTGCGCTGGCCGTCGCGGCTCGGGCAGAGGCATGATCGCCAGGCGATCGACGAAGGAGCGGATCGAGTGCAACCCATGCAAGACAATGACCTGCAAGCGCTGATGAGCCGATTCGAGTTGCTGATCGAGCGCGTCGAGCAACTAAAACGGCAAAATGCACTCCTAGTAGCTCAGGAAAAATCCTGGCGCGAAGAGCGCGCCCACCTCATCGAAAAGAACGAGATCGCCCGGCACAAGATCGAGTCGATGATCTTGCGTCTGAAGGCCCTGGAGCAAGACTCATGAGTTCAAGCAATAGCGTCACCGTCCAGATTCTCGACAAGGAATACTCGATCATCTGCCCGCCGGAAGAACGCAATAACCTGGTCGGTGCCGCGCGCTACCTGGACGGCAAGATGCGCGAGATCCGCAGCAGCGGCAAGGTGATCGGTGCCGACCGCATCGCGGTAATGGCAGCGCTGAACATCACCCATGAACTGCTGCACCGCCAGGAGCGCCCTGACGTCGCCAGCGGCGGCACCACCCGCGAGCAAGTGCGCGACCTGCTCGAGCGTGTCGACCAGGCACTGTCCGACGACGCGGTTAGCAAAAACGATTGAGATTGGTATACTGGCGCCACTCCCTGGGGGATGCGCCAGTCGGTTATGTCCCTGAGCCGATACGCACAACCACGGGGGTTGCACGTGGGGCAGGTGTGCATGTCCGCTCGACGGAAAGCCTTAACGCCTCCTGCAATCTCCACCTTGAACTTTCGGGTTCAAGGGCTACACCGATAGCGGTCTTGTCGGGGAGCCTGAATTCTCAATGCCCGCCTTTACCGGCGGGCATTTCGTTTGTGCCGCCGCCATCGGCGGCCAGCATCCGGGATCGCCTGTGCCATGACCGACACCGTGCCGCTCACCCGTCCACAACTTCGCCGCGTGCTGCGCAACGCACGACGCGCGCTGACGCCCGCCCAGCAACGCCAGGCCGCCGTCGGACTGTACCGGCAACTCGCCCAGCACCCGCTGTTTCGCCGCGCGCGACATATCGCCCTGTATCTGCCCAACGACGGCGAGATCGACCCACGCCTGCTACTGCGCGAAGCCCAGCGGCGCGGCAAGCGCACCTACCTGCCAGTGCTGCATGCCTGGCCGCGCACGCGCATGGTGTTCCAACGCTTCGAACAGGGCGAAAAACTGCGACGCAATCGCTTCCGTATTCCTGAACCGGTCATCGAGCGCAAGCGTCAGCGGCCGGTCTGGTCGCTCGACCTGATCCTGCTGCCACTGGTGGGTTTCGATGAAGTGGGCGGACGGCTGGGGATGGGCGGCGGCTTCTATGATCGCAGCCTGGCCTATCAGGGGCGGCGCAAGGCGTGGAAGAAACCGCTGCTGCTGGGGCTGGCACATGAATGCCAGAAGGTGGAACGACTGGCGCAGGCCAGTTGGGACGTACCCTTGCGCGGAACGGTCTCGGACCGTGACTGGTACCTGGCGCCGGCCTGAACGTCAGGCCGCGCGCCGCAGAACTTCAGCGTTGCTGTTGGGCGGATACGGCCGGCGCCTGATAGGCGGCGTCCAGCTTTCGCTCCCACAGACCCTGCGCATAACCCGTGGTGACGACACCCAGACCGAAAATGAAGGCCAGGATCCACAGCAGGTCCGGTTTGCGTTTGTTCATCGTTGCCCCCCTAGGCAAACTGTTCAGGCTCGGCAGCCTTCTTGGTGCTACCGGAGCGTATAGCTTTAAAATCGGCGCATTTTCCGACAACGTGACGCGGCACGCAAATGTTGACGCCAACCGGCTGTCGGTTTGATGCAACATCTTATTTCAAACCTTGTCAGGAGCAGCACCCATGGCCTACTGGCTGATGAAATCCGAGCCCGACGAACTTTCCATCGAAGGCTTGGCCCGTCTCGGCCAGGCGCGCTGGGACGGGGTGCGCAACTACCAGGCACGCAATTTCCTGCGGAACATGAGCGTAGGCGACGAATTCTTCTTCTACCACTCCAGTTGCCCGCAACCGGGCATCGCCGGGATCGCCCGGATCAAGGCCGGCGCCTACCCCGACCCGACGGCGCTGGACCCGCAAAGCCACTACTTCGACGCCAAGGCCAGTGCCGACAAGAACCCCTGGAGCGCAGTGGATGTCGAGCATGTGCGCACGTTCGGCCAGGTGCTTGGCCTCGGCTTGCTCAAGCAGCAGACGGCGCTGGAAGCGCTTGCACTGGTACAGAAGGGCAGCCGCTTGTCGGTAATGCCGGTGACCCCGGAGCAATGGCAGGCAATCTGCGCACTGGCGAGGTGATCCAGGCAGCCGATGTGTGGGCGCCCACCAGGGAACTCACTGCACGATCAGGTTGTTGAACAGCAGGTCCTCGACGATTGGCTTGCCTTCTTCGGTTTCCATCACCTGCTGGACCTGCTTCAAGGCTTCCTGACGCAACGCCTCCTTGGCCTCGACATTGCTCATGTTATCCACACCTTGCTGGGTGAACAGCGCCACCAGTTGGTTGCGAATCAGCGGCTCATGGTGCTTGACCGCCGCGGCAGCGGCATCGCCAGTCACGCGCAGGGCCACGTCGGCCTTGTAGACGCGCAGCTTGGGGCCGCCATCCAGGGCGTAGTTGCCGACCAGAGGCGGGCTCAGGTTGATGTAGGCAACCTTCGGCTGGCCTTCCTTGCTCTCTTCGGCCATGGCCGCCACGGGCAGCATCAGGGCCAGCACCATCAAGATCCACGCTTTCACGAAATCGCTCCTCAATACAATTGACGCCAGCTTACCCAGCGCATCGCTCAAACCCAAGCCCAGGCTTATGCCGACTCATCAGAGCAGGCCATGCTCGTTGACCCACCCCTTCGTCCTCCTACACTTATCGGCCATCACCCGCAAAGGAATAGCCCGATGAAAGCTGTGTTGTGCAAAACCCTGGGCCCGGCACGGGACCTGGTGCTGGAAGAGGTCGCAGGCCCCGTGCCGAAAAAGAACGAGATCCTCCTCGAGGTGCATGCCGCCGGGGTCAACTTCCCCGACACCCTGATCATCGAAGGCAAGTACCAGTTCCAACCACCTCTGCCCTTCTCGCCCGGCGGCGAAGCAGCTGGCGTGGTGGCGGCAGTCGGCGAGAAGGCCGGGGCTTTCAAGGTCGGCGACCGGGTCATGGCCCTCACCGGCTGGGGCGCCTTCGCCGAGCAGGTCGCGGTGCCTTATTACAATGTGCTACCCATCCCGGCAGGCATGGATTTCACCACGGCGGCCGCCTTCGGCATGACCTACGGCACCTCGATGCACGCACTTACCCAGCGTGGCCAACTCAAGGCAGGAGAAACCCTGCTGGTGCTCGGCGCGTCAGGGGGCGTGGGTCTGGCAGCGGTGGAGATCGGCAAGGCACTGGGTGCACGGGTCATCGCGGCGGCCAGCAGCACCGAGAAGCTCGCCGTGGCCAAGGCAGCCGGGGCGGATGAGTTGATCGACTACAGCCAGGCCAGCCTCAAGGAAGAGATCAAGCGCCTGACCAACGGCCAGGGTGTGGATGTGATCTACGACCCGGTCGGCGGCGAGTTGTTCGACCAGGCCGTACGAGGCCTGGCCTGGAACGGCCGGCTGCTGGTGGTGGGATTCGCCAGCGGAACCATCCCGCAGATGGCGGCCAACCTGGTGCTGCTCAAGGGCGCGGCGGTGCTGGGGGTGTTCTGGGGCGCGTTCGCCCAGCGCCAACCCGAAGACAACGCTGCCAACTTCCGCCAGCTGTTTGCGTGGCACTCCGAGGGCAAGTTGAAACCGCTGGTGTCGCAGACCTACGCGCTGGGCGAGGCGGGTGCGGCTATCGAACGGCTGGGGCAGCGGCAGGCAGTGGGCAAGCTGGTGGTGTTGGCCAGGTGATTCGGTGATGACTTCTTCGCGGGCAAGCCCGCTCCTGCAAACTGTACCGTCTCTGTAGGAGCGGGCTTGCTGCGAAGAGCCGGCGCGGTCAAACCTCGCGCAGGTTGTGGCAGCGCTGAAACCGCGCTTCCAGCTCCCGATCAGGCATCTGGTGGCTGCGCAGGGCATTCAGCGTCTGCTCCACGTACTCCCGCGTGGTGCCGTAACGCCCCTTGGCGCTGGCCAGAATCTGGCTGAACAGGGTGTCCGGCAGGTTGCCGGCATAGCACGGCAAGTGACGCTCCAGCACGAAACCCAAGGCCTGCACCTTGCTGCCGTCATCGAGTCGGCAGGTCAGCCAATGCGGACGATAGGCCGGATAAGGCATCTCCCGCTGCCACAGGGCCATCAGCGAGTCGTCCAGGCAGCTCTCGTCCAGGCGATAGGCAAAGCCGCTGCACGAACCACCGCGATCCAGGCCGAACACCAGCCCTGGGCATTCTGGTGTACCGCGGTGCTCATGGGACCACAGGTAAAGCCCACGATGATAACCGTGCACCCGTGCACGCTGACGCTCTACCGAGTTGCACTCCGGACGCCAGATCAACGAACCGTAGGCGAACAACCACACAGGCCCACCGTCATGACGGGACATGGTCGTTGTCATGGAGTGCTGCAATTGCTCAGGGGTCAGTTGTTGACCGAAGTCGAGCGACGGAGGATAAGAAACCTGCCACGAAGAACTTTCAAGTGCCGACATAGGCTGCCGCCATTATTTCCTGTGTAACTACCGGAGTGCTGTATTGCGATCGACGCATTCACCTGCGAGCCCGCACCCAATGCTGCGGGGCCTGTACCGCAAGAGGTTGATGACGATGTGCCTACCGTAAGACATATGACGGCGAAACCTCAACCCCTTTTGGCAAAGTTTCACGCGCGATACCGACGACTGGAAAGTGTTGTTATAAGCATAGTAAAAGTTATTAACCCGGCGGGTAATAATTCACTGCTTATAATCGACGACGATAACTTTGGTTATTAATCACGGCGCGCCATTGCAGCGCGCCGTAGGCTCTCATGAAGACCTAATTACTCAGCCGCGTGGAGCGTAGGCAAACACGTCGGCGCGCATGCGGTGCGCATCCATGCCCGCCTCGACCAGCGCATCGAGCGTGCCATAGACCATGTTCGGTGAACCGCTGGCATAGACATGCACACTGTTCAGGTCGGCGATATCCTCGCACACTGCCTCGTGCAAAAGGCCGCAACGCCCCTCCCAGCCACACAGGTCGCTGACCACCTTGTGCAGGAACAGGTTGGGCAGACGCTCCCATTCGGCCCAGTGCTCGAGGGTGTAGAACTCCTCGGGCCGACGTACACCCCAGTACAGGTGCACCGGATGCTCGAAGCCGTTGGCGCGGCAATGCTCGACCAGGCTGTGCATCTGGCCCATGCCGGTCCCGGCAGCGATCAGCACCAGCGGTCCGTCCGGCAGCTCGGCCAGGTGTGCGTCACCGAATGGCAGTTCGATGCGGGCCATGCCGTTGCGTTGCAACTGCTCGATCAGCTTTACCGCACTGCTTTCACGGGCCAGCACATGCAGCTCGAGATCGCGACCTGCATGCGGGGCAGACGCCAGCGAGAAGGCAGCCTTGTCGGCCCCCTCCCGCTCGATCATCAGGTATTGCCCAGCGTGGTAGCGCGGCGGCTTGCCGGCGGGCGCGCGCAGACGCACCCGCCAGACATCCCCGCCTACCTCGACGCACTCGCTCACGGTGCAGGCCAGCTTGCGCACGGGCAACTCGCCCAAGGCCAGCACGCCATCCCACAGCAGCACGCAATCTTCCAGCGGTTCGGCGATGCAGGTGAACAGTTCACCGTGATCGCGGACCTCACCGTCCTGCCGCACCCGCCCTTCCACCAGCAACGCCGCACACACATGGCAATTGCCGTTGCGACAGCTGCTCGGGCACTCGTAGCCCAGGCGCCGCGCTGCATCCAGAATCCTCTCGCCCGGCTCGATGGACAGCACCGCGCCGGACGGCTGCAAGGTCACCTGCATCAATCTATTCCCAACTGGTCCCACAGCTCATCGATACGGCGGGTGACGGCCTCGTCCTTGACGATGACCCGGCCCCATTCGCGTGTAGTCTCGCCCGGCCACTTGTGCGTGGCGTCCAGGCCCATCTTCGACCCCAGGCCCGATACCGGCGACGCGAAGTCGAGGTAGTCGATCGGCGTGTTGTCGATCATCACCGTATCACGCTTGGGATCCATGCGCGTGGTGATGGCCCAGATCACGTCGTTCCAGTCGCGGGCGTTGACGTCGTCGTCGGTGACGATAACGAACTTGGTGTACATGAACTGTCGCAGGAACGACCACACACCCAGCATCACGCGCTTGGCGTGCCCCGGATATTGCTTTTTCATCGTCACTACCGCCATGCGGTAGGAACAGCCTTCCGGTGGCAGGTAGAAGTCGACGATCTCGGGGAACTGCTTCTGCAGGATCGGCACGAACACTTCGTTCAGCGCAACGCCCAGGATCGCCGGCTCATCTGGCGGCCGGCCGGTGTAGGTGCTGTGGTAGATCGGCTTCTGCCGATGGGTGATGCGTTCGATGGTGAACACCGGGAAGCTGTCCACCTCGTTGTAGTAGCCAGTGTGGTCGCCGTAAGGGCCTTCCGGGGCCATTTCACCCGGATGGATCACACCTTCGAGGATGATTTCGGCGGTGGCCGGCACCTGCAGATCGCTGCCGCGGCACTTGACCAGCTCGGTGCGGTTGCCGCGCAGCAGCCCTGCGAAAGCGTACTCGGAGAGGGTGTCGGGCACTGGCGTCACGGCGCCCAGGATGGTGGCCGGATCCGCGCCGAGTGCGACGGCCACCGGGAACGGCTGGCCGGGGTGCTTCTCGCACCATTCGCGGTAATCCAGCGCGCCGCCACGATGGCTCAGCCAGCGCATGATGACCTTGTTGCGACCGATGACCTGCTGGCGGTAGATGCCGAGGTTCTGGCGGTCCTTGTTCGGCCCGCGAGTCACCGTCAGGCCCCAGGTGATCAGTGGCGCCACGTCACCCGGCCAGCAGTGCTGGATCGGCAACTGAGACAGGTCGACATCCTCACCCTCGACCACCACCTCCTGGCACACCGCGTCCTTGACCACCTTGGGCGCCATGGACACGACTTTCTTGAAGATCGGTAGCTTCGACCAGGCATCCTTCAGGCCCTTCGGCGGCTCGGGCTCCTTGAGGAAGGCCAGCAGCTTGCCGATTTCACGCAGCTCGCCAACCGACTCGGCGCCCATGCCCATGGCCACACGCTCGGGGGTACCGAACAGGTTGCCCAACACCGGGATGTCGAAGCCGGTGGGCTTCTCGAACAGCAGCGCCGGGCCCTTGGCCCGCAGGGTGCGGTCGCAGACTTCGGTCATTTCCAGGACGGGCGAGATCGGAACCTGGATGCGCTTGAGTTCGCCGCGCTGCTCCAGGCCACGGATAAAGTCGCGCAAATCGCGATACTGCATGCGTGAGCCTCGTGTTGGCTGTATCGGTCGGGGGTGCAGAGTGTAGCGCCGATCGGGCTTTGATAGCCAAATGGCAGAGTGCAATGCGCTCGTTCGTAGGGCGCATCAATGACTTGGGGCCGTTCGCGCCCTTCGCGGGCAAGCCCGCTCCTACAGGATCTGTGCGATATCTGTGGGAGCGGGCTTGCCCGCGAAGGGACGCGAAGCGGCCCCAATCATTTCCAGCTTGAAACGCTTACTTGCGCTTCATCGACAGGAAGAACTCATCGTTGGTCTTGGTCTGCTTGAGCTTGTCGATGAGGAACTCGATGGCCGCCACTTCATCCATCGGATGCAGCAGCTTGCGCAGGATCCACATGCGCTGCAGCTCGTCGTCGGCAGTCAGCAGCTCTTCGCGGCGGGTACCGGACTTGTTGATGTTGATGGCCGGGAATACGCGCTTTTCAGCGATGCGGCGGTCCAGCGGCAGCTCCATGTTGCCGGTACCCTTGAACTCTTCGTAGATGACCTCGTCCATCTTCGAGCCGGTCTCGACCAGCGCGGTGGCGATGATGGTCAGCGAGCCGCCTTCCTCGATGTTACGGGCAGCGCCGAAGAAACGCTTGGGCTTTTCCAGGGCGTGGGCGTCGACACCACCGGTCAGGACCTTGCCGGAGCTCGGGATCACGGTGTTGTAGGCACGCGCCAGACGGGTGATGGAGTCGAGCAGGATGACCACGTCCTTCTTGTGCTCGACCAGGCGCTTGGCCTTTTCGATCACCATTTCGGCAACCTGCACGTGGCGGGTCGGTGGCTCGTCGAAGGTCGAGGCGACCACTTCGCCGCGCACGGTGCGCTGCATCTCGGTCACTTCTTCCGGGCGCTCGTCGATCAGCAGGACAATCAGGTGGCACTCGGGGTTGTTGCGAGTGATGTTGGCCGCGATGTTCTGCAGCATGATGGTCTTGCCCGCTTTCGGCGGAGCGACGATCAGGCCGCGCTGGCCCTTGCCGATAGGTGCGCACAGGTCGATGACACGACCGGTGAGGTCTTCGGTGGAACCGTTACCGGCTTCCATCTTCAGGCGATGGTTCGGGAACAGCGGCGTCAGGTTCTCGAACAGGATCTTGTTCTTCGCGTTTTCCGGACGGTCGAAGTTGATGGTGTCGACCTTCAGCAGGGCGAAGTAACGCTCCCCTTCCTTCGGCGGGCGGATCTTGCCGACGATGGTGTCGCCGGTGCGCAGGTTGAAGCGGCGGATCTGGCTGGGCGAGACGTAGATATCGTCAGGGCCGGCCAGATACGAGGCATCTGCCGAACGCAGGAAACCGAATCCATCCTGGAGAATCTCCAGCACGCCGTCACCCGAGATCTCTTCGCCGCTCTTCGCGTGTTTTTTCAACAGGGCGAAAATCACGTCCTGCTTGCGCGAACGGGCCATGTTTTCGATGCCCATCTGTTCGGCCATTTCCAGCAGATCGGTAATCGGCTTTTGCTTGAGTTCTGTCAGGTTCATAAGGGGAGTGACGTAATCATGTAAGAAGGGGGGAGAATTAAGCTTCTGGCTTAATGAGGCCGCGCCGCTAGACTGGCGACAGGATCGCGTACTGATTCGAATTGGGAGTGCGTCGGCGACGGCGTGCGAAGGGCACTGGAGAAGCAGTGCGAGGCCGAATGTAACACTTGCTTTTTTCGGCGTCTAGTGGTTTTGACAGGGGAAATCGAGCCTCGGGGGCAAAAAAAGCCCCGCATTTGCGGGGCTCTTTCACATCACAGGTGGGCGTCGAGGAACGCAGCCAGCTGGGACTTGGACAGCGCACCAACCTTGGTCGCCTCGACGTTGCCGTTCTTGAACAGCATCAGCGTCGGGATACCGCGCACGCCGTGCTTGGCCGGGGTTTCCTGGTTGTCGTCGATGTTCAGCTTGGCGACGGTCAGCTTGCCTTCGTAGGTGGAGGCGATGTCGTCCAGGACCGGAGCGATCATCTTGCATGGACCGCACCATTCAGCCCAATAGTCGACCAGCACCGGGCCTTGAGCCTGCAGCACTTCGGCTTCGAAGGTGGCGTCGGTGACGTGTTTGATCAGATCGCTGCTCATGGAGTTCTCCAGGTCGTAAGCATAAAAAACGTTGCCCATCATAGCCGCACCCACGCCCTACAGGAAGCCACGGCCGATTGAGTGTAACTATAGTTGTGCAAGACGCCACGAATCGAAACTGTCATACAAGCGTCATAGGATTTGTCCGAGGCCTTTGTTGATCAGTCATCCAGGCCACCCGCACATTGCCCTGCATCAATCCTCGCCATGTCGCGCGTTGGCGTATGCCCGCGATCATGGCAGGATTGCCGGGTTATCGACCGAGAACATCCAGATCATGCCGCAAACCACCGCGAAGAACCTGTCTCTGATCGCCGCCATCGACCTTGGCTCCAACAGTTTCCACATGGTCGTGGCCAAGGCCCACCATACCGAGATCCGCATTCTCGAACGGCAGGGGGAGAAGGTTCAGCTGGCTGCGGGCATCAGCGAAGATCGCCAGCTCAGCGAAGAAGCCATGCAGCGGGGCCTCGAATGCCTCAAGCGTTTCGCCCAGCTGATCAATGGCATGCCGGCCGGCGCTGTGCGCATCGTCGGCACCAACGCCCTGCGTGAAGCTCGCAACCGCAATGACTTCATCCTGCGTGCCGAAGCCATTCTCGGCCATCCGGTCGAGGTCATTTCAGGTCGTGAAGAGGCGCGCCTCATCTACCTGGGCGTGTCGCACACCCTCGCCGACACCCCCGGCAAACGCCTGGTCGCCGACATCGGCGGTGGCAGTACCGAGTTCATCATCGGTCAACGTTTCGAGCCACTGCTGCGCGAAAGCCTGCAGATGGGCTGCGTAAGCTTCACCCAGCGCTATTTCCGCGACGGCAAGATCACGCCGGCACGCTACGCCCAGGCCTACACCGCCGCGCGCCTTGAGCTGATGAGCATCGAGAACGCCCTGCACCGCCTGACCTGGGACGAAGCCATCGGCTCGTCGGGCACCATCCGCGCCATCGGCGCCGCGATCAAGGCCAGCGGCCATGGCAACGGCGAGGTCAATGCCGAAGGCCTGGCCGTGATCAAGCGCAAGCTGTTCAAGCTGGGCGAAGTCGACAAGATCGACTTCGACGGCGTCAAACCGGACCGGCGCACCATTTTCCCTGCGGGGTTGGCGATTCTCGAGGCGATCTTCGACGCCCTCGAACTGCAGCGCATGGACCACTGTGACGGCGCCCTGCGTGAGGGCGTATTGTTCGACCTGCTCGGCCGCCATCATCACGAGGACGTGCGTGAGCGCACACTGAATTCGCTGATGGAGCGCTATCACGTCGACCAGGGCCAGGCCGCGCGCGTGGAGCGCAAGGCGCTGCACGCCTTCGACCAGGTGGCCAAGGCGTGGGATCTGGAAAACGGCAACTGGCGCGATCTGCTGGGCTGGGCGGCGAAGGTGCATGAAGTCGGGCTGGACATCGCCCACTATCACTACCACAAGCACGGCGCCTACCTGATCGAACACTCCGACTTGTCGGGCTTCTCCCGCGAGGACCAGCAAATGCTGGCCCTGCTGGTACGCGGCCATCGCCGCAACATTCCCAAGGACAAGTTCGCCGAGTTCGGCGACGAAGGCGTCAAGCTGATCCGCCTGTGCGTGCTGCTGCGCTTCGCCATCCTCTTCCACCACATCCGCGGCACCCAGCAAATGCCCAAGGTCGAGCTCAAGGCTGCCGACGACAGTCTGGAAGTGGTGTTCCCTGAGGGCTGGCTCGAGCAGCATCCGCTTACCCAGGCCGACTTCGCCAACGAGGCGGAGTGGCTGGCGCGGGTCGGGTTCGTGCTGAGCGTGCGCTGAACCCCGACGCTGACCCTATGTAGGCGCGGCCTTGTGCCGCGCCTACAGCGTGTCTAGCGTACGTTCAGCACCGGGTTGCTCAGGCGCTCCAGCAGGGTCGCCTGGGCGCTGCGCGGGTTCTGGTTGCCGGTCGGGGTACTGCGCACATAACGACCGTCAGGCTGCAGGGTCCAGGCCTGGGTGTTGTCGGTCAGGTAGCCCTCAAGCTCCTTCTTCACCCGCAGCAGCAACTTCTTGCCCTCCACCGGGAAGCAGGTCTCGACGCGCTTGTCGAGGTTGCGCTCCATCCAGTCGGCGCTGGACAGGTAGATCTGCTCCTCGCCGCCGTTGAGGAAGTAGAACACCCGCGTGTGCTCAAGGAAGCGGCCGATGATCGAGCGCACATTGATATTGTGCGAAACCCCCGGGATGCCCGGACGCAGGCAGCACATGCCACGCACCACCAGGTCGATGCGCACGCCCGACTGGCTCGCCTTGTACAGGGCCTTGATGACCTTGGCATCGGTCAGCGAGTTGAACTTGGCGATGATGTGCGCCGGCTTGCCGTCGAGCGCGAATTGCGTCTCGCGGGCGATCATGTCGAGCATGCCCTTCTTGAGGGTGAAGGGCGCATGCAGCAGCTTCTTCATGCGCAGGGTCTTGCCCATGCCGATCAACTGGCTGAACAGTTTGCCGACGTCCTCGGTGAGCGCATCATCGGAGGTCAGCAGGCTGTAGTCGGTGTACAGGCGAGCGTTGCCGGCGTGGTAGTTGCCGGTACCCAGGTGCGCGTAGCGGACGATCTCGCCCTGCTCGCGGCGCAGGATCAGCATCATCTTGGCGTGGGTCTTGAAGCCGACCACGCCATAGATCACCACCGCACCGGCCGCCTGCAGTCGGCTGGCCATCTGCAGGTTGGACTCTTCGTCGAAACGCGCGCGCAGCTCGATCACCGCAGTGACCTCCTTGCCGTTACGCGCGGCATCGACCAACGCGTCGACGATCTCCGAGTTGGCCCCGGAGCGGTACAGGGTCTGGCGCACGGCGAGCACGTGCGGGTCCTTGGCGGCCTGGCGCAGCAGGTCGACCACCGGAGTGAAGGATTCGAACGGGTGCATCAGCAACACATCCTGCTTGCTGATGACGCTGAAAATGTTGTCGGCGTTCTGCAGGATCTTAGGGATCGCCGGGGTGAACGGCGTGTACTGCAGCTCCGGGTGGCTGTCCAGGCTAGTGATGCTGAACAGACGAGTCAGGTTGACCGGGCCATTGACCTGGTAAAGCTCGCTCTCGCTCAGGCTGAACTGCTTGAGCAGGTAGTCGGAGAGGTGCTTCGGACAGGTGTCGGCAACCTCCAGGCGCACGGCGTCGCCGTAGCGGCGCGAGAACAGCTCGCCACGCAGGGCACGGGCAAGGTCGTCGACCTCTTCGGAGTCCAGCGCCAGGTCGGCGTTTCGGGTCAGGCGGAACTGGTAGCAGCCCTTGACCTTCATGCCCTGGAACAGGTCGTCGGCATGGGCGTGGATCATCGACGACAGGAAGACATAGTTGTCGCCGGGGCCGCCAACCTCTTCCGGCACACGGATCACCCGTGGCAGCAGACGCGGCGCCGGGATGATCGCCAGGCCCGAGTCGCGACCGAAGGCATCGACGCCCTCGAGCTCGACGATGAAGTTCAGGCTCTTGTTCACCAGCAGCGGGAACGGGTGGGTCGGGTCGAGGCCGATCGGGGTGATGATCGGGGCGATCTCGTCGCGGAAGTAGCGACGCACCCAGGTCTTGAGCTTGGGCGTCCAGTAGCGGCGTCGGATGAAGCGAATCGCATGCTTCTCCAGCTCCGGCAGCAACACGTCGTTGAGGATCGCGTACTGGCGGTCCACCTCCAGGTGCACCAGCTCGCTGATCCGCGCCAGCGCCTGATGCGGCTGCAGGCCGTCGGCACCGGCCTGTTCCCGGGCGAAATTGATCTGCTTCTTCAGCCCCGCGACGCGGATCTCGAAGAACTCATCGAGGTTGCTGGAGAAGATCAGCAGGAACTTCAGACGCTCAAGCAGCGGGTAGGACTCATCCAGCGCCTGCTCCAGCACGCGGATGTTGAACTGCAGCTGCGAGAGCTCACGATGAATGTACAGGCTGCTGTCGTCCAGGCCCGGCACCGGAATCGCCGGGGCCGGCGCCGGGGCGGCGGCCTCGACGACAGGCGCAGGCTCCGGTGCCGCCGGCAGGTCCGGTGGGGTCTGCAGCAGTTCCTCCGGGAGGGCCTTGGCTTCCTTGATCTCGACAGCAGTGAGCACTTCGTTATTCATCTGACGTTCCTGTGAGGGCGTTACTGCCCTCTCAACAATTGAGCGGCACGCACGGCGAAATAGGTGAGGATGCCATCGGCGCCGGCCCGTTTGAAAGCGGTGAGGGATTCGAGAATCACGGCCTCGCTCAGCCAGCCGTTCTGGATGGCCGCCATGTGCATGGCGTATTCGCCGCTGACCTGATACACGAAGGTCGGCACGCGGAATTCGGTTTTGACGCGGTGAACGATGTCCAGGTACGGCATGCCCGGCTTGACCATGACCATGTCGGCGCCCTCGGCGAGGTCGGTGGCCACTTCATGCAGGGCCTCGTCACTGTTGGCCGGGTCCATCTGGTAGGAGGCCTTGTTGGCCTTGCCCAGGTTCAGCGCCGAGCCGACCGCATCGCGGAACGGGCCGTAGTAGGCGCTGGCGTACTTGGCGGAGTAGGCCATGATGCGCACGTTCACGTGGCCGGCCAGCTCCAGGGCCTCGCGGATGGCCTGCAGACGACCGTCCATCATGTCGGACGGCGCCACCACCTGGGCACCGGCTTCGGCATGCGACAGCGCCTGACGCACCAGGGCGTCGACGGTGATGTCGTTCTGCACGTAGCCCTCTTCGTCGAGGATGCCGTCCTGGCCGTGAGTGGTGAAGGGATCAAGTGCGACGTCGGTGATCACCCCCAGTTCCGGGAAGCGCGCACGCAGGGCGCGGGTGGCACGCTGGGCGATGCCATCCGGGTTCCAGGCTTCGGCACCGTCGAGGGATTTCTTCTCCACCGGGGTCACCGGGAACAGCGCCAGCGCGGGAATCCCCAGCTCGACCCAACCCTGTGCGGCTTCGAGCAGCAGGTCGATCGACAGGCGCTCGACGCCCGGCATCGACGGCACTTCCTCGCGACGATTTTCACCGTCCAGCACGAATACCGGCAGGATCAGGTCATCGACGGTCAGGGTGTTCTCGCGAACCAGGCGACGGGAGAATTCGTCCCGGCGGTTGCGACGCAGGCGGGTAGCAGGAAACAGGCGGTTGGCGGGGGTAAAGCTCACGGCAGACTCCTGAGCCCGCGCAGGCGGGCTAGCGCGACAGTTATAAGCGCCCATTATGACGCCTAGGTTACAGGGAAGGGCAACCCTGCGACTTGTGGCCGCAGGCATTGTCCTTGTAGGAATTGTTCACGTCGAGACACATTTGGACACTTTCCCCCAGGCGCGCGAAGGGGTAGGCTGCGCGTTCATTTCGCCAGCACCTCAGAAAATGCTTCAACAATTCCTGCAGGATTTCGGCTATTTCGCCCTCTTTCTAGGCACCTTCTTCGAAGGCGAGACCATCCTGGTACTTGCAGGATTTCTCGCGTTCCGTGGATACATGGACATCAGCCTGGTCGTGGTGGTGGCGTTCTTCGGCAGCTATGCCGGTGACCAACTCTGGTATTTCATGGGCCGTCGCCACGGGCGCAAGATCCTCGCGCGCAAACCGCGCTGGCAGGCCATGGGCGACCGCGCGCTGGAACATATCCGCCGCCACCCCGACATCTGGGTGCTGAGCTTCCGTTTCGTCTATGGCCTGCGCACCGTGATGCCGGTGGCCATCGGCCTGTCCGGCTATCCCCCGCGGCGCTACCTGCTGCTCAACGGTATTGGCGCGGCGATCTGGGCCCTGGCCCTGGGCGCAGCGGCCTATCACTTCGGCGCCATCCTCGAAGGCCTGCTGGGCAACGTGAAGAAATACGAGCTATGGGTGCTCGGCGGCCTGCTGGTGCTGGGCGGGCTGCTCTGGCTGCGCCGACGTTTCCGCAACCTGCGTGCCGAGCGCAAGGCGGCGGCAGAAAGCCAGGCCGCACAGGCTGAACAGGCTGTAGAGCCCGAGCAGGAGCCAGGCCAAGGGCGTGACCGCCCCTAGGCCCAACACCCCACCCAGATAAAGCGCCGGCCCGTTGGACGCCAGCCGCAGCAGCTCGAGGCGCGCGGCCCAAGGCCGGTTCTCCAGCGCCACCCCAAGCACGAACAAGCCAAACGCCATCAGTGTCCAGCCAAGCACCAGCGCCGCTGGCGGCACGCGCTCGGCCACCTCCATCAGGTAACTCCCCAACCCTGCGTACACGGCGAACTGCAGCGCCACGTACAACTGCTGGGCTCGCCCCAGCGGTATCTCGAACTTGCGAAACTGCGCCAGATCAACCTTGGCCTGTGGATAACCCGCCTCCACATCCGCCGGTCGCCATCCGGTGGGCATGAACCAGATCCGCAGCTTGTCCCACAGACTGCGAGTGCGCCGCGCATCGCGCCAGAGCTGGGCATAGAACTGCAGGTTGGCCCACAGCGGATTCCAGCTCGCCAGCGGTGTGGTCACGCCGAACACCACGGGCTCGCGCGGGTCCTCCTCCTGGAAAGTGCCGAACAGGCGGTCCCAGAGAATGAACACGCCGCCGTAGTTGCGATCCAAGTACAAAGGATTCTGCGCATGGTGGACGCGATGGTTGGACGGCGTGATCAGTACCCATTCGAGCCAGCCCAGCTTGGGCACGTGCCGGGTATGCACCCAGAACTGGTACAGCAGGTTCAACGATGCCACGGTGACGAATACCAGCGGCGGCACGCCGATCAGGGCCAGCGGCAGATAGAAGATCCACGAGAAGAGAAAGCCGCTGCTGGTCTGGCGCAGGGCGGTGGTGAGGTTGTACTCCTCGCTCTGGTGATGCACCGAATGCGCCGCCCACAACACGTTGCGTTCATGGCCGAGGCGGTGCAGCCAGTAGTAGCAGAAGTCGTAGAGCACGAACGCCAGCAACCAGACCCAGAGCGCACCGTCCGGCAGGCGCAGCAGGGCCAGGTGCTCCCAGGCCAGCGCGTAGCTTACAAGCCCGACGCCCTTGGTCAGCAGCCCCGTGCTGGTCGACAGCGCCCCGGTGCTCAGGCTGTTGATCGAATCGGCCAGGCGATAGTTGCGCTGCCCGCGCAGCCGGTCGGTGACCAGCTCCACAGCAATCAGCACGAAGAAGAACGGCACGGCCAGCAGAATCAGGTCCATGGTGACGATCCCAAGCGTTATCCACAGAGATTAGGCCGCGTCGGGCACAACCCTTATGGCCACATCTGCCAAACTAGAGGACATTTAGCGCCTCGACACTGGAGTAATGAGCATGACGAAAAAGGTAGCGGTGATTCTTTCCGGCTGTGGCGTGTATGACGGCGCCGAAATCCACGAAAGCGTGATCACCCTGCTGCGCCTCGACCAGCGCGGCGCCCAGGTGCAGTGTTTCGCGCCGAACATCGCGCAGATGCACGTGATCAACCACCTGACCGGCGAGGAAATGCCCGAGTCGCGCAATGTACTGGTGGAGTCGGCGCGCATCGCCCGCGGTGAAGTGAAGGATATTCGCGAAGCCAAGGCCGAGGACTTCGACGCGCTGATCGTCCCTGGCGGCTTTGGCGCTGCGAAGAACCTGTCCAATTTCGCCGTCGAAGGGACCAGTTGCAGCGTGAACCCCGAGGTACTGGCACTGGCCGAGGCCTTCGCCGCGGCGTGCAAGCCGGTCGGCCTGATCTGCATCTCGCCGGCGTTGGCCGCGAAGATCTACGGCCCAGGCGTGGTCTGCACCATCGGCAACGATGCCGACACCAGCGCAGCCGTGGTGAAGATGGGCGGCACCCATGAAGAATGCGATGTGCATGACATCGTCGAAGACACCCAGCGCAAGCTGGTGACCACCCCGGCCTACATGCTGGCCAAGTCGATCAGCGAAGCGGCGGGCGGGATCTACAAACTGGTGGACCGGGTGCTGGAGCTGACTCACGAGAAGGACTGAAGCGCATCAGGGCGGGCCTTTTCGCGGGCAAGTCGGAGCGCCGAACCGCCGCGAAAAGGTCAACGCGTCAACCGCGTGAGGATTCGATCCAGCGAATTGGCAAACGCCTGCTTCTCCCGCTCGCCATAGGGCGCCTGCCCGCCGCCGACCTGCCCCTGTTCACGCAACTCGGTGAACAGGTTGCGCACCGCCAGTCGATCGCCCATGTTGCGCTCGTCGAACTCGCGACCACGCGGGTCCAGCGCCGCCACACCCTTCTTGATCAGACGATCGGCCAGCGGTACGTCGCTGCAGATCACCAGCTCGCCGGGCTCTGTATGCTCCACCAGGTAGTCGTCGGCGGCATCCATGCCGCTGGGCACCACGATCAGCCGCACGATCGCGAAGGCCGGTTTGGCCACGGCCTGGCCGGCCACCATTACCACTTCCAGCTTGCGCTTGAGGGCGAATTTGACGATCAGGTCCTTGGCCGCCTTGGGGCAGGCGTCGGCGTCGATCCATATGCGCATGACGATGTTTCCGTGATTCGAAAAGCAATAGTGTGCCAGCCCCGGCCTCAGTTCGCTGCAGCCCTGCGTTTTTCGGCAATGCGCGAGCGTCCGTAAAGCACCACGATAGCCAGCAATGCCACCGCCTGCGCACTCAACGAATAAGCGTCGGCATGAATCCCCAGCCAATCGAACTCGAAGAACGGCACCGGTCGCGTGCCCAGTACCCCAGCCTCCTGCAGCGCCTTGACGCCGTGCCCGGCGAACACCACCGACAGCGCGCACAACAACGCAGCGTTGATGCTGAAGAACAGCGACAGTGGCAGCTTCGCCGATCCACGCAGAATCACCCAGGCCAATCCCACCAGCAACACCAGCGCGGTAGCGCCACCGGCCAGCACCGCCTGGTGCCCGGCAGGCCCGGCCTGCAGCCACAGGGTTTCGTAGAACAGGATCACCTCGAACAGCTCGCGGTACACCGAGAAAAACGCCAGCATGGCAAAGCCGAAGCGCCCGCCACCACTGAGCAGGCTGCTCTTGATGTAGTCCTGCCAGGCTGCGGCGTGGCGCCGGTCATGCATCCACACCCCCAGCCACAGCACCATGACCGCAGCGAACAGCGCCGTGCAGCCCTCGAGCAACTCGCGCTGGGCGCCGCCGACATCGATCACATAGGCCGCCAGGGCCCAGGTGGCGAAACCTGCCACCAATGCCAGGCCCCAGCCAATGTTGACGCTGCGTACCGCCGACTGCTGCCCGGTATTGCGCAGGAAGGCGAGGATCGCGGCCAGCACCAGGATCGCCTCCAGGCCCTCGCGCAGCAGGATCAGCAGCCCGGAGATGTAGCTCAGCGACCAACTCAGACCATCGCTGCCCAGCAGTTTCGCCGCCTGCTCCAGCTTGACCTTGGCCTCGGCCAGGCGCTGCGCAGCCTGCTCGGCGGGCAGGCCATCCTGCAGCGACTGCCGGTAGGCCATCAACGACTTCTCGGTATCCTTGCGCACCTGCGCGTCGATGTTGTCGAGCGAGCTCTCCACCAGCTCGAAGCCTTCGAGATATGCGGCCACCGACAGGTCGTAGGCCTGGTCGTGATCGCCCTCGCGGTAGGCCGCCAGGCTCTTGTCCAGGGTGCTGGAGGTGTATTCGAGCAACTGTGCCGGGCCACGCTTGACCTGCGGTGGCTGGGCGCGCTGGGCACGGAATGCGGCAACGGCGTCGGCGCCTTCGTTGGCGGCGACTTCGGCCGGAGTCTGGCGGGCCAGGTCGGCGATGTTCCAGGTTTTGTCACCCTTGGCCGCCTGCGGGTCGGCGGTGAAGCTGGCAATGTAGGCCGCCACATCCCAGCGCTGGCGTTCGTCGAGCTGGTCGGCGAACGACGGCATCTCGGTGCCCTCGATACCCAGGCCGAGGGTGTTGTACAAGTCGAACAGGCTCAGCTGGTCAAGGCGCTGGGCGTCGCGCAGGTTGGCCGGCGCAGGCTCCAGGCCGACACCCGCAGGGCCGTCACCGGCACCGGTGTCACCGTGGCAGATCGAGCAGTTCTGCGCGTACAACGCAGCACCGCGTGCCGGATCCGGCGTGATCACCGGCGCCTGGCTGACCTCATAGGCCACCGCCAGCCGCGCGCCCAACTGCCGAGCCTGGTGCGCCACGGCGCTGCCGTCATGGCGTTGCTCGATGGCCTGGCGCAGCGCCTGCACACCCTGCTCGAGAGCGTCGCGTTCGGGGTTGGCCGGCAAGCCATTGACCAGCTCGGCCAGCACCCCGCTGAACTCCTGCTGTTCGCGGTATTCACCCTCATCCACCACCTTGCCGCCCTCTACGGTCGGCGGGTAGTCGGCACCGATATAGTCCAGCAGGTGCAACGCCTTGATGGCCTCGGCGGGGGCTTCGGCCTGCGCCAGGGTGCTGCACAGCGCCAGCACCGGACCGAGCAACAAGGCCGGCAACCACGCGAGCGGACGGGAACGGGGAATCATGGGGCGATCTCGGCGAGAATACGAAAGCGAACATTGTTCACTTCCACTTCGACTTGCTCAAGGTTCGCGGGCGGATTTCATGAAAAATCTTGCAACGAATACGTCCTGATCGGCCCGCTCAAGACGCTCCCAGGATCTCCACCTCAGGCAAGTCCATCGCCGCCGCCTCCTCCTGCAAGAAGGCACTCAAACGCCGCAACCGCTCGCCGCCCGGGCGGGTGCGCGGCCATACGAGGTAATAGTCCAGGCCGCTGGCCACCGCCGTCGGCCATGGCAGACTCAGTCGCCCCTGGGCGACGTCTTCGGCGACCATCAGCAGGTCACCCATCGACACCCCATAACCCCGAGCAGCTGCGATCATGCCCAGCTCCAGGGTATCGAACACCTGCCCGCCCTTGAGCGACACCGTTTCGCTCAGGCCCATGCGCGCCAGCCAACTGCGCCAGTCGCGACGATCGGGCGTCGGGTGCAACAGTTCGACACTGGCCAGCCTGCGCGCATCCCACGGCGCTTCGGCCTGCAGGTCCGGAGCGCCAACCGGGATCAGCAGCTCGGCGAACAGCCGGCGCACCTCCCAGTCCACCGGAAAGTTGCCGTCGCTGAGCAGCACGGCGCAATCGAAAGGCTCTTGATTGAAATCCACATGGTCGACGTCCATCCAGGCGCTCGTCAGTTGCACCTCGTTGCCCGGCTGCAGGTGGCGAAAGCGGCTCAGGCGCGCCAGCAGCCAGCGCATGGTCAAGGTCGAGGGGGCTTTCATGCGCAGGATGTCGTCTTCGCCGCGCAAGGTATTGCAGGCCCGCTCCAGTGACGAGAACCCGTCGCGCACACCGGGCAACAGCATCCGCGCCGCCTCGGTGGGCTGCAGATTACGACCGTTGCGCACGAACAGGCGGCAGCCGAAGTGATCTTCAAGCGTGCGGATGTGGCGGCTGACCGCGCTCTGGGTGATGGACAGCTCCTCACCGGCGCGGGTGAAGGAGCTCAGCCGCGCGGCGGCTTCAAATGCGCGCAGGGCATACAACGGTGGTAGCTGACGAGACATGGGGCACCTGTCATACGGGCGCATGAGGCAATTCGGCAGAAGCATACATCCATGAGTTCAACTCATGCCAATGATCGCTTTTATCTTTTTGTGCAATGTTGACCGAAGCCTCAGAATCGTGAGCTCTTTGTGTAGGACCCACACCCAAGGACTTCCCCCCATGCATGTCGCGCCCACCACCGAACTCAAGGCTCTGCTGCGCCTGGCCGGCCCCCTGGTCGCCTCGCAATTGGCGCACATGCTGATGGTGCTCACCGACACCCTGATGATGGCGCGCATCAGTCCACAGGCGCTGGCAGGGGGCGGCCTGGGCGCGGCGAGCTATTCGTTCGTGTCGATCTTCTGCCTGGGCGTGATCGCCGCGGTCGGCACCCTGGTGGCCTTCCGCAAAGGCGCAGGTGACATCGCCGGTGCCACGCGCCTGGCGCAGAACGGCCTGTGGTTGGCCTGGGGCCTGGCGCTGGGCGCGGCCCTGGTGTTGTGGAACCTCAAACCTTTGCTGCTGCTGTTCGGCCAGCGTCCCGACAACGTCGACATGGCCATGCAGTTCCTTACCCTGCTACCCCTGGCGCTGCCCGGCTACCTGACCTTCATGGCCCTGCGCGGCTTCACCAGCGCACTGGGCCATTCGACCCCGGTGATGGTCATCAGCCTGGTGGGCACGGTACTCAACTACCTGTTCAACCACGCGTTGATCGAAGGCATGTTCGGCCTGCCCAAGCTGGGCCTCATGGGCATCGGCCTGGTCACGGCCGTGGTGTCGCTGGGCATGGCCATCGCCCTGGCTCTATACATCCACTGGCACCGTGCATACGACGCCTATCCGCTGCGCAAGGGCCTGTCACACCCATCGCTCGATGCACTTCGCGAGTTGTGGCGGCTGGGCCTGCCGATCGGCGGTACCTACATCGTGGAAGTCGGCTTGTTCGCCTTCGCCGCCCTGTGCATGGGTGTACTGGGCGATACCGAGCTGGCCGCCCACCAGATCGCCCTGCCGATCATTTCGGCAGCGTTCATGGTGCCGACCGGGCTGTCCTATGCGGTGACCATGCGAGTCGGGCTGTACTACGGCGCAGGCAACCTGCTGGCCGCGCGCAGCGCCGGGCGCATCGGGATCGGCCTGGGCGCGGTGGTGATGTTCACCTTCGCGGTGCTGTTCTGGCTGTTCCCGGAGACCTTCGTGGGGCTGCTGGTCGACCGCAATGATCCGGCGTTCGCCGCCATCTTCGCGCTCGCCGTGCAGCTGGTGATGGTGGCCGCCTGGTTCGAGCTGTTCGACGGCACGCAGACCATCGCCATGGGCTCGATCCGCGGCCTGAAGGACGCCAAGACCACGTTCGTGATCGGTCTGCTGTGCTACTGGCTGGTGGGCGCGCCATGCGCCTGGGTGTTCGCCTTCACGCTCGGCGGGGGTGCGGTGGGTATCTGGTGGGGCTTGGCGCTGGGGCTGGCGTGTGCGGCGGTGGCGCTGACGCTGGCATTCGAATGGCGGATGAAGCGGTTGCTGGGCAAGGCGGCCGTGGGGGCGGCGGTTTCGGCCTGAAATCAGTGGCGGCCCTATCGCGGGCCGCTACCGGCTAAACACTCACCAACTGCGGCTTGGCCGCCTGGAACAGGTAGACGATCAGCTCATCGATCGGCAGCGGCCGGCTCACCAGGAACCCTTGCACCTGGTCGCAACCGAAATCACGCAGCAGACCCAGTTGCTCATCGCTTTCCACCCCTTCGGCCACCACTTCCAGGTTGAGGTTGTGCGCCAGGTTGATCATCGCGTGCACCAGCTTGCGGTTTTCTTCGCGCTGTTCCATGCCGGCGACGAAGCTGCGATCGACCTTGAGCAAGGTGATGGGCAGGCTGTTCAGGTGCACGAACGACGAAAAACCAGTGCCAAAGTCATCCAGCGAGAAACGCACACCCAGGCGCCCCAGTGCATCCATGGTCTGGCGCACCACTTCGTTGCGGCGCATCACCGCGGTCTCGGTCAGCTCGAACTCCAGCCAACGCGCATCGACGCCGTGTTCGACGATCAGCCGGCTCAGGGTCGCCAACAGCTGGCTGTCCTGGAACTGGCGGAAGCTCAGGTTCACCGCCATGTGCAGCGGCGCCAGGCCGTGCTCGCCCAGGGCCTGCATGTCACGCAGGGCGCGGGAGATCACCCAGTAGCCCAGCGGTACGATCAGCCCGCTCTGCTCGGCCAGCGGCACGAACTCGCTCGGCGGCAGCAGGCCACGCTCGGCATGCCGCCAGCGCACCAGTGCCTCGAGGCCGACGATGGTGCCGTCCTTGAGGTTCAAGCGCGGCTGGTAGTGCAGCTCCAGCTCGTCACGACGCAGGGCCCGACGCAGCTCGCTTTCCAGGTCGGCGAGGCTGCGGGCGTTGCTGTTTATTCGCTCGTTGAACACGTAATACGTGCAGCCTTGGCTGCCCTTGGCCTGGCGCATGGCGATGTGCGCATGCCACATCAACGGATCGGCGCCCGCTTGCGCACGGGCATGGGCCAGGCCCAGGCTGCAACCAAGCAGCAGGCTTTCGCCATCGATCCAGTACGGCTCGGCCAGGGCTTCGACGATACGCTCGGCGGTGCGCTCGGCGCGGCTGGGGTCGCGGCGGGTGTCGATCAGCAGCGCGAACTCATCGCTGCCCAGGCGCGCCAACTGATCACCGGCCTCCAGCTGCTGCTTGAGTCGGTTGACCACCTGCAGGATCAGGCGATCACCGCCCTGGTGCCCCAGGGCGTCGTTGACGTGACGGAAGTTGTCCAGGTCCAGGTGACCGAGGGCCAGGCCGCGGCCTGCGTTCTCCGCCAGGCGTGCGCTGAGCAGTGCCTGGAAGCCCTGGCGATTGGCGATGCCGGTGAGCGGGTCCTGCTCGGCCAGGCGTTGCAAGGTGGCGACCAGCACACCGCGTTCACGCACATGACGCAACGAGCGGCGCAGCGCGTCACTGCTCAGTTGCCCACGCACCAGCCAGTCACTTACGCCCACCGGAGGCGTCTCGGGCTCGTGCTCCAGCAGCAGGATGGTCGGCAGGTCGCAGCGTCCGGGTGTCGGCTGCAGGTCGGGCGTGGCCAGTACCACGGCTTGGCGATCGTGAACGAACAGGCTGTCCACCGCCTCCCAGTTCGGCGCAGTCAGCAGTACCGCGCTGCCAGCCAGCGGCTGGACACATTCGCGCAGCAACGCAGCCCATTCCGGCTCATCGGCCAACAGCAGCAAGCGCAACGGTTCGACGGGCGTGGACAAGCGGGCTCCTTAGGGCTCGAACAGTGTGACCGAGGATGTGCCGTATCCTAACCGACAAGTGGAAATGATTCTCACTTTTATATGTGGCGTTCCCTGCCCCGCATCTCGACGGATTTTGCCGTGCATCCTGCGCGAAAGTCGCAACGCCCGCAAATCTGAATGGTGCGCTGCATCACACTGTCAGACGGTCGCGCCATAACCGACCCATGCCTGCTAGAATGCGCGGCTATTTTCTGGTTACTCCCGGTTTCTAGCATGTCCCGACTCAACCCCCGGCAACAGGAAGCCCGAGACTACGTCGGCGGCCCTCTATTGGTGCTCGCCGGTGCAGGCTCCGGCAAGACCAGCGTGATCACGCGCAAGATTGCCCACCTCATCCAGAACTGCGGCATCCGTGCCCAGTACATCGTCGCGATGACCTTCACCAACAAGGCCGCGCGCGAGATGAAGGAGCGGGTCGGCACCCTGCTGCGTCCAGGCGAAGGCCGGGGCCTGACGGTGTGCACCTTCCACAACCTGGGCCTGAACATCATCCGCCGGGAACACCAGCGCCTGGGCTACAAGCCGGGCTTCTCGATCTTCGACGAGTCCGACATCAAGGCGCTGCTGTCGGACATCATGCAGAAGGAATACTCCGGCGACGACGGGCTGGACGAGATCAAGAACATGATCGGCTCGTGGAAGAACGACCTGATCCTGCCCGCCGAAGCCCTGGAGAAAGCGCGCAACCCGCGCGAGCAGACCGCCGCCATCGTCTACACCCACTACCAGCGCACGCTCAAGGCGTACAACGCGGTGGACTTCGACGACCTGATCCTGCTGCCGGTCAAGCTGTTCCAGGAGCACACCGACGTGCTGGAACGCTGGCAGAACCGCGTGCGCTACCTGCTGGTCGACGAATACCAGGACACCAACGCCAGCCAGTACCTGCTGGTGAAGATGCTCATCGGCATGCGCAACCAGTTCACCGTGGTGGGCGACGACGACCAGTCGATCTACGCCTGGCGTGGCGCGCGCCCGGAAAACCTGATGCTGCTCAAGGAGGACTATCCCTCCCTGAAAGTGGTGATGCTCGAGCAGAACTACCGCTCCACCAGCCGCATCCTGCGCTGCGCCAACGTGCTGATCGCCAACAACCCCCACGACTTCGAGAAGCAGCTGTGGAGCGAGATGGGCGTGGGCGACGAAATCCGCGTGATCCGCTGCAAGAACGAGGAAGCCGAGGCCGAGCGCGTGGCCATGGAAATCCTCACCTTGCACCTGCGCACCAATCGCCCGTACAGCGACTTCGCCATCCTCTACCGCGGCAACTACCAGGCCAAGCTGATCGAGCTGAAGCTGCAGCACCACCAGGTGCCCTATCGCCTGTCGGGCGGCAACAGCTTCTTCGGTCGCCAGGAGGTCAAGGACCTCATGGCCTACCTGCGCCTGCTGGTCAACCCGGACGACGACAACGCCTACCTGCGGGTGATCAACGTGCCGCGCCGCGAGATCGGCTCGACCACGCTCGAAAAGCTCGGCAACTACGCCACCGAGCGCGGCGTGTCGATGTACGCGGCAAGCGAGGAGCTGGGCTTGGGCGAGCACCTCGATGCGCGCTACACCGAGCGCCTGCAGCGCTTCAAGCACTGGCTCGACGGCGTGCGTCACAAGGTTGCCCTGGAAGACCCGATCGCTGCGCTGCACGAGATGGTCAAGGACATCGACTACGAGAACTGGATCCGCCAGAACACCGCCAGCGACAAGGCGGCGGATTTCCGCATCGGCAACGTCTGGTTCCTGATCGATGCGCTGAAGAACACCCTCGAGAAGGACGAAGAGGGTGACATGACCATCGAGGACGCCATCGGCAAGCTGGTGCTGCGCGACATGCTCGAGCGCCAGCAGGAAGAGGAAGAAAACGCCGAGGGTGTGCAGATGATGACCCTGCACGCCTCCAAGGGCCTGGAATTCCCCTACGTATTCATCATGGGCATGGAGGAAGAAATCCTCCCCCACCGCTCGAGCATCGAAGCCGACACCATCGAGGAAGAGCGCCGCCTGGCCTATGTGGGCATCACCCGCGCCCGTCAGACTCTGGCCTTCACCTTCGCCGCCAAGCGCAAGCAGTACGGCGAGATCATCGACTGCACGCCCAGCCGGTTCCTGGATGAACTGCCGCCGGACGACCTGGCCTGGGAAGGCCTGGAGGATGCGCCTGTGGAGGTGAAGGCGGCGCGGGGCAATAACGCGCTGGCCGACATCCGGGCCATGCTCAAACGCTGACCAACCGTTACTCTTTAAACCTTTGCCGCGACCTTCTGGATGCGGCCACCTTTGCTACATCGAGGAATACACAGTGGAAGCACTGCAGCAGAAGATTCGCGAAGAAGGCATCGTGCTTTCCGATCAGGTTCTCAAAGTCGACGCGTTTCTCAACCACCAGATCGACCCTGCGCTGATGCAACTGATCGGTGACGAGTTCGCCCGCCTGTTCGCAGACTCGGGCGTGACCAAGATCGTCACCATCGAAGCGTCGGGCATCGCCCCGGCGGTGATGACCGGCCTGAAGCTGGGCGTGCCGGTGATCTTCGCCCGCAAGCATCAGTCGCTGACCCTGACCGAGAACCTGCTGACCGCTTCGGTGTATTCCTTCACCAAGCAGACCGAGAACACCGTGGCCATCTCGCCGCGTCACCTCAACAGCAGTGATCGCGTGCTGGTGATCGATGACTTCCTGGCCAACGGCAAGGCTTCACAGGCGCTGATTTCGATCATCAAGCAGGCCGGCGCCACCGTGGCGGGCCTGGGGATCGTCATCGAGAAATCGTTCCAGGGCGGTCGCGCCGAGCTGGACAGCCAAGGCTATCGCGTCGAATCGCTGGCTCGGGTGAAGTCGCTGGAAGGTGGGGTCGTGACCTTCATCGAATAAGGCCGCTACGCGAGCTCTGTGGGAGCGGGTTTACCCGCTCCCACAGGGGCCAGCATGTCCGAGCGTTTATTTTGCAGCCTGCAACCCCGCCAGCAGCAACCGCTGGTACAGCTCCTCCTTCAGCCCCTGCGGTTCACTCAGCCCCATCCGCACCAGATGCGCCGTATAGGCCTGAGGTTCTGGCGCATCCAGCGCCGCCTTGCCCAGCTCCAGCACCTCGCTCAGCTTGAACTTGCTCTTGAGCCAGTTCAGCGCCCGCAGCAGGTCCTGCTCCTCAGGCGTGAAGTCGCTGCCCAGCGGGTACTCGGGGAACAACCCCGCATACCGCGCCCTGATCGCTTCCAGGCGCTCGGGCGTGTTGTCGGTGAAGCGTGCCGATAGCTCGAAGTCCCGCGCCAGCTTGCCGGCCTTCTTGGCCTGCTCCATCAAAGGTTTCTGAAAACGTGAGTCACTGATTGCCAGCAACCGTGCGATCACCTCGCTGTCGGTCTGCCCACGCAGATCGGCGATGCCGTATTCGGTGATCACGATGTCACGCAGGTGCCGGGGAATGGTGCAATGTCCATACTGCCAGAACACATTCGACGTCACCTCGCCACCCGCCTCGCGCCAGCTACGCAGCAGCAGGATCGAGCGCCCGCCCTCCAGTGCATGGCCCTGGGCGACGAAGTTGTACTGCCCGCCCACACCGCTGAGCACCCGGCCATCTTCCAGCTGATCGGCCACCCCGGCACCGAGCAGGGTCATGCCAAACACCGTGTTGACGAAGCGCGCATCGCGGCGCTGGCGACGCTTGAGTGCTTCGTCGCCATACAGCTCGTTAATGAAGCTGATGGCGGTCATGGCGAAGCGTTTGCGCTGCTCAAGAGGCATCTGCCGCAAGCGCTGGTAGAAATCTGCGGTGCCGAGAAAGAACCCGCCATGCACCAGCACGCCCTGCTCGTCGGCCGGGCGCCGCACCACGCCTGCTTCGGCCAGCGCCAGCAGGCCGTTGACGAACATCTCGCTGCAGCCGTAGAGCCCTTGGGCGAAGGCATCCATACCACCCTCACGCTCGATCAGCGTTTTCCAGGGGTTCAGGTCCAGGTCTTCGAGCAACGCGCGGTAGGCGTCGTTGTCGTCCTGGCGCGCGAGCAGCGCTGCGGCCACGGCATCGCCCATGGCGCCGATGCCGATCTGCAGGGTGCCGCCATCACGCACCAGGGTGCTGGCGTACAGGCCGATGCAGTGGTCCTGGAGGGTGACCGGCATGTTCGGGGTGCAGAACAGTCGACGCTGCTCGGGGGTATCGATCAGCAGGTCGAAATCCTGTGCAGGCAGTTCGGCGTCGCCCGGCATGTAGGGCAGTTCGGCATGCACCTGGCCGAGCATGAGGATGGTTTCGCCTGCGGCACGGCGTTTGGCGATCATTGGCAGCAGGTCGAGGGTAATGTCGGGGTTGCAGGCTAGGCTCAGGTGATCCGGACGCTCGGGCGTAGCGGCAACGATCTGGGCGATGAGGTTCAAGCCCTTGGCGTTGATATCGCGCGCAGCGTGGCTGTAGTTGCTACTGACGTAGTCCTGCTGGGCGGTCTCGCTGTGCAGCAGCGAACCGGGCTGCATGAAGAACTGCTCGACACGGATGTTGGCCGGGAGGGTGTCGTTGCGCAGGTCGGCGAGGTAGTCGAGCTCTTCGTAGTCGGCGAAGACGCGCTCGACGAAGGGTTCGAGGAAGCGCCGCTGCAGGCCGTCACCCAGCGGCGGTCTGCCCAGGCTGAGGGCGGTGTAGATTGTCAGGCGCCGCTCGGGCAGGCTGCGGATGCGGGCATAGAGGGCGTTGACGAAGGCATTGGGTTTGCCCAGGCCCAGGGGCAGGCCCATGTGGATATGGGCCGGGAGGCGGGCCAGGACCTGGTCGACGGCCTGGTCGATCGAGCAGCGATGGGGCATCGGGGGCTCCTGTGGCTTTGTGGGGGCTTGCAGGCTGTGACCATTACCCTGGCTGATTTGCTGACCAGACCGGCCCTTTCGCGGGCAAGCCCGCTCCTACAGGTTGGGACCATTGCCCTGGCTGATTTGCTGAACAGGCCGGCCCTTTCGCGGGCAAGCCCGCTCCTACAGGTTGTGATCATTACCCTAGCTGATTTGCTGACCGGGCCGACCTTTTCCCGGGACCGGCACCTACCCATAAATGCAAAAGCCCGCCATCAATGGCGGGCTTTACGCAAATCCAGTCCGGTCTACAGCCCGGACATCTTCTTGATCGCCCCCTTGAGCTCCTCATCCGAGCAGTCGGCGCAGGTGCCCTTGGGCGGCATGGCGTTGATGCCGGTGATGGCCTTGGCCAGAATCCCGTCGAGGCCGCCCTGGTGATCGGCGCGCTCTTTCCAGGCCGCCGTGTCGCCGATCTTCGGCGCGTTCAGCAGGCCCGTGCCATGGCAGGCATTGCAGTGCTTGGCGATGATTTCGTCGGGTGTCTTGGCGCCACCGCCACCGGCCGATACGGCCACTTCCATGCCTTTGCACTCCTGGCCCTGGACGCACACCTGCCCCACCGGCTCCAGGCGCTTGGCGATGTCGTCGTTGGTCGCAGCGCTTGCATTGAGTGCCCAGAGGGCGAATACGGCTGCTGGTACGGCCAGCATTTTCTTGATTTGGTTCACGCGTACACCCTCATGGTGGCTAATCACGCCCGCCGCCACGGTTGGCGAGCGTTGAAAAGTATAGCGGCTACCCGGAAGGCGTGAAACGACCCCACACAGGAAAGGGGTATTGGCGAAACAATACGCTGCGCTGGATCAAAAGTTCGAAGGCGTGGCAGCACTGATCAGGCGGGCAGGTTCGTCGAAAGGGTTGCGGAAACGGTGCGGACGGGTGCTCTCGAAGTAGTAGCTGTCGCCCGCTTCGAGGATGAAGGTTTCGGCGCCGACCACCAGTTCAAGACGGCCTTCGAGGAGGATTCCGGTCTCTTCGCCATCGTGTGTGAGCATCTCTTCACCCGTGTCGGCCCCCGGCGGATAAACCTCGTTGAGAAAGGCGATGGCACGGTTGGGGTGCGATTTGCCGACCAGCTTCATGGTCACCGCGCCGTCGGAAATGTCGATCAGCTCGTGGGCCTTGTAGACGATCTGGGTGGGGCTTTCCGGCGCAAGCTCGACGGAAAAGAACTCGACCATCGACATGGGAATGCCGCTCAGCACCTTGCGCAGGGAGCTGATCGACGGGCTCACGCTGTTCTTCTCGATCATCGAGATGGTGCTGTTGGTTACGCCCGCCCGTTTGGCGAGTTCGCGCTGGGACAGGCCCTTGAGCTTGCGGATGGCTTGCAGTCGTTCGCCGACGTCCAAAGCTTGCGCCTCCAGAAACGGTCGAGATGGGGTCAAATGTGAACGATATCATGGCAATGCCGTTCAGTATTTACAACACGCAAGACCCCAGCCTGTCCGCTTCAGCGCCTCATTCGCCGTAATAATCCAATGGCACGCGCCGCAGGTTGCAGAAGATCTGGTAGGGAATGGTGCCCGCCTGTTGCGCCACGTCACTGGCCAGGACCTGCTTGCCCCACAGCTCGACCGGGCTGCCGATACCCGCTTCGGGCACTTCGGTGAGGTCGACGCAGAGCATGTCCATCGAGACCCGACCAATCAGTTGAGTACGCTTGCCGGCGACCACCACCGGGGTGCCGGTGGGCGCGTGGCGTGGGTAGCCATCGGCGTAACCCATCGCGACCACGCCAACCCGGGTCGGGCGCGGGCTGGTGAACTTGGCACCGTAGCCGACTGGCTCACCGGTCGGCAGTTCGCGCACGCTGATGATCCGCGATTGCAGGGTCATTACCGGTTGCAGGCGCGCAGCTGCGGCCTGCTCGACTTCGAACGGCGTGGCCCCGTACAGCATGATGCCCGGACGCACCCAATCACTCGGCACCTGCGGCCAGCCCAGCACACCGGGGGAGTTGCGCAGGCTGCACTCGGCGGCCAGCCCCTGGCGGGCGGCCTGGAACACGGCGACCTGCTGCTCGGTGGTCGAGGCATCGAGCTCGTCGGCACGGGCGAAGTGGGTCATCAGCACGATGCGCGCGACCTTGCCGCTGGCCAGCAGGCGCTGGTAGGCCTCGTGGTAGTCCTTGGGGTGCAGGCCCACGCGGTGCATGCCGCTGTCGAGCTTGAGCCAGATGTTCAGCGGCTTGCGCACAGCGGTCTGCTCGATCGCTTCGAGCTGCCACAGCGAGTGCACCACGCACCACAGGTCGTGCTCGGCGATCAGCGCCAGCTCGCTGGCCTCGAAGAAGCCTTCGAGCAGCAGCACCGGAGCCTTGATCCCTGCGGCACGCAGCTCCAGGGCCTCTTCGATGCAGGCAACGGCGAAACCGTCAGCCTCGGTCTCCAGCGCCAGGGCGCAACGTACCGCACCGTGGCCGTAGGCATCGGCCTTGACCACGGCAAGGGCCTTGGCGCCGGACAATTCACGGGCCAGGCGGTAGTTGTGACGGAGGGCTTGGAGGTCGATCAGGGCACGGGCGGGGCGCATGGAGGGCAGCCTTCTGGTGGATCTGTTTATGACGGAGGAACGGTGCTGGCCTTTTCGCGGGCAAGCCCGCTCCCACAAGTCCTCATCCTGCCGTGGGAGCGGGCTTTCCCGCGAAGAGGCCAGCGCTGCAATTACTGGTGAGCCGATACCGGGCTACCGTGGCCAGCACTCTCGCGGCTGTTGCCGTAGCGCGAGATATCCAGCCCTTCGGCACTGATCTGCGGCTTCTTGCGCGCGATCAGGTCGGCCAGCAGGCGACCGGAACCGCAAGCCATGGTCCAGCCCAGGGTGCCGTGACCTGTATTGAGGAACAGGTTGCGGAACGCGGTGCCACCGACGATCGGGGTGCCATCCGGAGTGGCCGGGCGCAGGCCGGTCCAGAAACTGGCCTGGCTCAGGTCGCCGCCGCGAGGATAAAGGTCGTTGACGATCATCTCCAGCGTTTCGCGTCGACGCGGGTTCAGCGACAAGTCAAAACCGGCGATTTCAGCCATGCCACCGACACGGATACGGTTGTCGAAACGGGTGATGGCGACTTTGTAGGTTTCGTCGAGAATGGTCGACGTCGGCGCCATGTCGGCATCGGTGATCGGCACGGTCAGCGAGTAGCCCTTGAGCGGATACACCGGTGCCTTGATGCCCAGCGGCTTGAGCAGTTGCGGCGAATAGCTGCCCAGCGCCAGCACGTAGCGATCGGCTGTCTCCAGCTTGCCGTCGATCCACACGCCATTGATACGGTCACCGGCATGGTCCAGGCGCTGGATGTTCTGGCCGAAGCGGAACTCGACGCCCAGCTTGATGGCCATGTCGGCCAGCTTGGTGGTGAACAGCTGGCAGTCGCCGGTCTGGTCGTTGGGCAGGCGCAGGGCGCCAGCAAGGATGTCCTTCACGCCCGCCAGCGCAGGCTCCACGCGGGCGATGCCGTCGCGGTCGAGCAATTCGTAAGGCACGCCAGACTGCTCGAGCACGGCAATATCCTTGGCTGCGGCATCGACCTGGGCCTGGGTGCGGAACAGTTGGGTGGTGCCCAGGGTGCGGCTCTCGTAGGCGATGCCGGTTTCGGCGCGCAGCTCGTCGAGGCAGTCGCGGCTGTACTCGGACAGGCGCACCATGCGCTCCTTGTTCACCGCATAGCGATTGGCGGTGCAGTTGCGCAGCATCTGCGCCATCCACAGGTACTGGTCGACGTCACCGGTCAGCTTGATGGCAAGCGGTGCGTGGCGCTCGAGCAGCCACTTGATGGCCTTGAGCGGCACGCCTGGCGCGGCCCAGGGCGAGGCATAGCCGGGCGAGATCTGGCCAGCGTTGGCGAAGCTGGTTTCCATGGCCGCAGCCGGCTGGCGATCGACCACCGTCACTTCGAAACCTTGCCGGGCCAGGTAATAGGCACTGGCGGTTCCGATCACACCGCTACCAAGTACCAGAACTCGCATCGTTTATCCCTCGCACGCGGTACACCGCAGTCTTTTGTTGAAATGGCATGGATGCGCGCAGTATAAGAATCTCAGCCCAGTGCTTTTCACTATATAAAAACCTATATTTGGCGAGAATTCTCGGCAAAAACGCCTTTCACGGAGGGGCATCCCCTATGAGAACCCAACACCAAAGCAAACGTGAACTGGACAAGATCGACCGCAACATCCTGCGCATCCTGCAGAATGACGGGCGTATCTCCTTCACCGAGCTGGGCGAGAAAGTCGGGTTGTCCACCACCCCCTGCACCGAACGTGTCCGCCGCCTGGAACGTGAGGGCATCATCATGGGCTACAACGCCCGCCTCAATCCGCAACACCTCAAGGGCAGTCTGCTGGTGTTCGTCGAGATCAGCCTGGACTACAAGTCCGGCGACACCTTCGAAGAGTTCCGCCGCGCCGTCCTCAAGCTGCCGCATGTGCTGGAGTGCCACCTGGTGTCGGGAGACTTCGACTACCTGGTGAAGGCGCGCATTTCCGAGATGGCCTCGTACCGCAAGCTGCTGGGCGACATCCTGCTCAAGCTGCCGCATGTGCGCGAATCGAAGAGCTACATCGTGATGGAAGAAGTCAAAGAGAGCCTCTGCCTGCCAATTCCGGACTGAACCGTCAGACCAGCACCTGGCGGGTGCTGGCGATATAGCCATGGATCAGCCGCTCGGCCTCGGGCTCGATCGGCTGCTGCGGACCACGACCACGGGGGCAGGCCATGCGCGGCGTGGTACCGAACAGGCGGCAGATCAGCGGGCGCTCTTCATAGACGGTGCAGCCTTGCGGGCCGAGGTGCACACAGTCCAAGCGCTCCAGCGCGGCATCCTGCTCGGCCTGGGTCTTGCGTGGCAGGCGAGCCATCTCTTCACTGGATGTGGTAACCGGGCCACAGCAGTCGTGGCAGCCGGGCTCGCATTCGAAGGACGGGATGAGTTCGCGCAGGAACTGGATCTTGTGGTTGCAGGGCATGGGCGGTGTGTCGTCGAGGTTTGTGAGGATTATAGGGCCATTCGCCGAGCAAGCCCTCGCCCGGTTGCCCAACCGCGAAACCCCAGCTTATCCTCGCCCCCTTCGCACCGACTCCAGGGCCTTCCCAGATGATCCACAGCGCGCAGCACGCCGCCTTCTACTATGCCGCCAGCAGCGCGCCGCAACCGGACTACCCCAGCCTCGAAGGCGAGCACAGCGCCGATGTGTGCATCGTCGGCGGCGGTTACTCGGGCCTGAATACCGCCATCGAGCTGGCCGAGCGCGGCTTCTCGGTGATCCTGCTCGAAGCCCGCAAGATCGGCTGGGGCGCCAGCGGTCGCAATGGCGGGCAGTTGATCCGCGGCGTTGGCCACGATGTCGAGCAGTTCCTGCCAGTGCTCGGCGAGGATGGCGTGCGCAGCCTCAAGCTGATGGGCCTGGAGGCCGTGGAGATCGCACGTCAGCGTATCGAGCGCCACGCCATCGCCTGCGACCTGACCTGGGGTTACTGCGACCTGGCATACAAGCCCGCCGAGCTGGACGGCTTCGCTGAAAATGCCGAAGAGCTGCGCAGCCTGGGCTACCGCCACGAGGTCCGCGTGGTGCCCGCGTCCGAGATCCGCAGCGTGGTCGGATCCGACAGCTTCGTCGGCGGCCTGGTCGACATGGGCTCGGGCCACCTGCATCCACTCAACCTGGCCCTGGGCGAAGCGGCCGCCGCCGAGCGCCTGGGCGTGAAGCTGCACGAGGGTTCGGCAGTAACCCGCATCGACTACGGCCCGCAAGTCCAGGTGCACACGGCGCGGGGCCGCGTGCGCGCCAGTACGCTGGTGCTGTGCACCAACGCCTACCACAACGACCTCAACCGCGAACTGGGCGGCAAGGTGCTGCCCGCCGGCAGCTACATCATCGCCACCGAACCCCTGGGCGAAGCACGTGCCCGCCAGTTGCTGCCACAGAACATGGCCGTGTGCGACCAGCGCGTGGCGCTGGATTACTTCCGCCTGTCCGCCGACCACCGCCTGCTCTTCGGCGGCGCCTGCCACTACTCCGGACGCGACCCGAAGGACATCGGCGCCTACATGGGCCCGAAGATGCTCAAGGTGTTCCCGCAGCTGGCCGGCGTGCGCATCGACTACCAGTGGGGCGGCATGATCGGCATCGGTGCCAATCGCCTGCCGCAGGTCGGGCGCCTGGCCAGCCATGCCAACGTCTATTACGCCCAGGCCTACTCCGGCCACGGCCTGAACGCCACGCACCTGGCCGGACGCCTGCTGGGCGAGGCCATCAGCGGCCAGCAGGCGGGGCGCTTCGACCTGTTCGCCAAGGTACCGCACGCGACCTTCCCTGGCGGCAAGCACCTGCGCTCGCCGCTGCTGGCGCTGGGGATGCTCTGGTACCGACTCAAGGAGCTGCTCTGATCACGCTCGCCAGAATGGCTTGCACCCTTCCTCCCGAGCCTGCTGGCGGCTGATGCCGATATCCAGCAACTGGTGATCGCTCAACTCGCGCAGCACCCTGCGCGAGCGCCAGCGATGCACCATCAGCCCCAGGCGACCCAAGCCCACAGGGGCACTGGAAACCTTGGGCCACTGCCCTGCGCGCAATTCTTCCGCCAACAGTTGCAGCCGTACATCGCTCAAGCCGTTCATTGCCATGTCTCCTGATTGCCTCGAAAGCTGGAGAAAGCATGCGCTCGGCAGACATGCACGATACAGATTCAACACAGGATTATTATTTCCATACAGAATTGGCGCAACGACGGCTGAATGCCGTATTTTTGGCCAATCTGTATCGCTCACCTTGCCCAACGTGTGCAGGAGTATGCCGTGACCCTCTACATGAACCTCGCCGAATTGCTCGGTGCCCGGATCGAACAAGGCCTGTATCGTCCCGGCGAACGGCTGCCGTCGGTGCGCTCATTGAGCCTGGAACACGGCGTCAGCCTGAGCACCGTACAGCAGGCCTATCGCCAGCTGGAGGACAACGGCCTGGTGGCTCCGCGCCCCAAGTCCGGCTACTTCGTCACGGAAAATCGCAGCCTGCCGGCCCTGCCCGCCATCAGCCGCCCCGCCCAACGCCCTGTGGATATTTCCCAGTGGGAACAAGTGCTCGAATTGGTACGTGCCAGCCCTCACCCCGACGTGATCCAGCTCGGCCGCGGCATGCCCGACATCGAGAGCCCGACGCTCAAGCCCCTGCTGCGCAGCCTTGCCCAGCTCAGCCGGCGCCTGGACATGCCAGGGCTGTACTACGACAACATCCACGGCAACGAAGCCCTGCGTGAACAGATCGCCCGCCTGACGCTCGACTCAGGTTGCAACCTCGGGCCAGGCGACCTGGTGGTGACAACTGGTTGTCACGAAGCGCTGTCGACCAGCATCCGCGCAGTGTGCGAGCCGGGCGACATCGTCGCGGTGGATTCGCCCAGCTTCCACGGCGCCATGCAGACGCTCAAGGGCCTGGGCATGAAGGCGCTGGAGATCCCCACGGACCCAACCACTGGTATCAGCCTGGAGGCGCTGGAACTGGCGCTGGAGCAATGGCCGATCAAGCTCATCCAGATCACCCCCAGTTGCAACAACCCGCTGGGCTACATCATGCCCGAGGCGCGCAAGAAGGCCCTGCTGACCCTGGCCCAGCGCTACGACGTGGCGATTCTCGAAGACGATGTGTACGGCGACCTGGCCTACACCTACCCACGCCCACGCACCATCAAATCGTTCGACGAGGATGGCCGCGTACTGCTCTGCAGCTCGTTCTCCAAGACTCTGGCCCCAGGCCTGCGGGTCGGCTGGGTGGCGCCCGGGCGCTATCTGGAGCGGGTGCTGCACATGAAGTACATCAGTACCGGCAGCACGGCCTGCCAGCCCCAGTTGGCGATCGCCGACTTCATCGCCGAAGGCCACTATCAGCCGCACCTGCGCCGAGTCCGGGCGCAGTACCAGCGCGCCCGCGACCAGATGAGCGACTGGGTGACCCGCTACTTCCCGCCCGGCACCCGCGCCAGCCGGCCCCAGGGTGGCTTCATGCTGTGGGTGGAACTGCCCGAGAGCTTCGACACGCTGCGGCTCAACCGTGCGCTACTGGAACAGGGCGTACAGATCGCCGTCGGCAGCATTTTTTCGGCGTCGGGCAAGTACCGGCACTGCCTGCGCATGAATTTCGCCACCCGCGCCACCCCGGAAATCGAGGCGGCGGTACGCAAGGTAGGTGAAACTGCCTATCGCCTACTGGCGCAGGACAGTGACGCCGGGTAACTTTGCAGCGCTTTGCACGGTCCAACCTTCCAGTGACCTGTCGTACAGGACGATTCGCCTTTGAGACTCCAGCGGGCTCTGCCCCTCCTGCTGGCGCTGCTGCTCGGCCTGAGCGGCTGCGCCAGCGTCGATGCACCTCGCGACGTGAGCCAGGCGCTGCCGGCCAACGACTCGGCGTTCGGCCGCTCAGTCCAGCGTCAGGCCGCGCCCTATGAGGGGCGCTCCGGCTTTCGCCTGCTACCGAACAGCAACGAAGCCTTCCGCGCCCGCGCCGAGCTGATTCGCAACGCCCAGACCAGCATCGACCTGCAGTACTACATCGTCCACGATGGCCTGAGCACCCGCGCCCTGGTGCACGAGCTGCTGCGCGCCGCCGACCGCGGCGTGCGGGTGCGCATCCTGCTCGACGACACCACCAGCGATGGCCTGGACAGCCTGATCGGCACCCTCGCCGCCCACCCTCATATCCAGATTCGCGTGTTCAACCCGCTGCACCTGGGCCGCAGCACCGGCCTGACGCGTGCCATGGGGCGGCTGTTCAACCTGTCGCTGCAGCACCGACGCATGCACAACAAGCTGTTCCTGGTCGACAACAGTATGGCCATCGTCGGCGGCCGCAACCTGGGTGACGAGTACTTCGACGCCGAGCCCAACCTGAACTTCACCGACATCGACCTGCTGGGTGTAGGGCCTGTGGCCGAGCAACTCGGGCACAGCTTCGACCAGTACTGGAACAGCGCCCTGAGTCGGCCGATCGGCGACTTCCTGTGGAGCACGCCGGACGCCAGCGACCTGCGCGCTAGCCGCCAGCGCCTGGAAACCTGGCTGGCGCAGGCCAGGGTGCAGCGCAAGGCGCTGTACGACCGACTGATGGCCTATCAGACCGCGCCACGCCTGGACATCTGGCGCAACGAGCTGATCTGGGCACACAGCCAGGCGCTGTGGGATGCGCCGAGCAAGGTGCTGGCCCGCGGCGAGCCCGACCCCCAATTGCTGATGACCCAGCAACTGGCGCCGGACCTGAAGAACGTACACCGCGAGCTGATCCTCGTCTCGGCCTACTTCGTGCCGGGCGAGCCAGGCCTGCTGTACCTCACCAGCCGCGCCGACGCCGGCACCTCGGTCAAGCTGCTGACCAACTCGCTCGAAGCCACCGATGTGCCGGCCGTGCACGGCGGCTATGCACCCTATCGCCGAGCCCTGCTAGAACATGGCGTGGAGCTGTTCGAGCTGCGTCGCCAGCCCGGCGACCCGAGCGCCGCGCGCGGCGTCCTCAGCTTCAAGGGCCAGTCCGACTCGAGCCTGCACAGCAAGGCAATGGTCTTCGACCGGCGCAAGACCTTCATTGGCTCCTTCAACTTCGATCCCCGCTCGGTGCTGTGGAACACCGAGGTCGGGGTGATGGTCGACAGCCCCGAGTTGGCCGAGTACACCCGCGCGCTGGCCGAACAGGGCATGGCGCCGGCCTTGAGCTATCAACCGAAGCTGGTGGACGGGAAGATGGTCTGGGTGACCGAGGACAATGGCCAGGTGCATACCCTGACCGCTGAGCCGGGCGGAATATGGCGCCGGTTCAATGCCTGGGTGGCCAAGGCGGTGGGTTTGGAGAAGATGCTCTAGCGGACGGGCCGCGCGAGTGCGGCCCGGCTATTTCAGGCAGAGGCGGGCTCGAACGCACCGGGACGCCGGGTCAGCAGCACCAGCCCTGCAGCCCCTGCAGCCATCAGGAACAGCAAGGCATGTCCACTGACCCACTGGCTCCCTGCCCCGGCCAGCAACGGCCCGAGCAAACAACCGATACCCCACAGTTGCGCCACATGGGCGTTGGCACGCACCAATGCGTCATCGCGATAACGCTCGCCGATCAGGATCAGCGACAGGGTGAACAAGCCCCCCGCGCTCGCACCGAACAGTACCCACAGCGGCCACACCGCCGGGGTGTGCAGCAGCAGCGGAATCGCCAGGCTCGAACCCAGCAGACTCACCGCACAGCCACTGAACAAGGCTTGCCGGGACATGCGATCGGCCAGGGCGCCAATTGGCAACTGCAGCACGGCATCGCCGACCACCACGGTGCTGACCATGAACAACGCCACTTCGGCGGTGAAGCCCTGCTGCAACACATACACCGGCAGAAGCGTCAGAATCATCGCCTCGAATGCCGCGAACAACGCAATGGCCCAGGCAATGACCGGCAAACGCCGACAGAAGGCGAACAGGTCGCGGAAGGTGACGCTGCACGCCTCGGTCGACGGCGCACCACCGCGGCCAAGCAGGAGCAAGGGTGCGAGCAACAGCAGGCCGCTGGCGGCCCAGAAACCGAAATCATCTTCCGAGCCGAGAAAGCCCAGCACCAGCGGCCCGGCCAGCTGGCTCAGGGCATAGCTGCTGCCATACAGCGCCACCAGCCGCCCGCGCCACTGCTCGACCACCAACTGGTTGATCCAGCTTTCGCCGAGGATGAACACCACCGTCAGTGACATGCCGATCAGCAGGCGTAGCGCCAGCCACAGCGGATAGCTGGGCAACACTGCCACCAGCACGATCGACAACGCACCGCCCCACAGGCACAGGCGCATCGCCGATGGCACGCCGACCCAACCCGCCAGGCGGCTGGCCAGGCTCGCGCCGAGCAATACGCCGATTGCCGGCATCGCCGCCATCACGCCAATGGCGAACCCGCCGTAGCCCCAGCCTTCCAGGCGCAGGGATACCAGCGGCATGCTCACGCCGAGCGCAAGCCCGACACTGAGCACCGACGCCAGTACGGCAAAGTAGGTTCCCCAACGCATTGCAGACCCCCAGGTAAATTTGTTCAGGCCCATTCGCGGGCAAGCCCGCTCCCACAGGTACGCCGCCGCTCGCAAGGACGGCGCTGGGCCTGTGGGAGCGGGCTTGCCCGCGAAGAAGACTACCGGTTTACAGCTTGATCCAGGTCGCCTTCAGCTCGGTGTACTTCTCCAGTGCATGCAGCGACTTGTCACGGCCGTTGCCCGACTGCTTGAAGCCGCCGAAGGGTGCGGTCATGTCGCCGCCGTCGTACTGGTTGACCCACACGCTGCCAGCACGCACGGCGCGGGCAGTCTTGTGCGCCTTGGAGATATCGGCGGTCCAGATGCCAGCTGCCAGGCCATACGGGGTATCGTTGGCGATGGCGATGGCCTCTTCGGCGGTGTCGAAGGCGATCACCGACAGCACCGGGCCGAAGATTTCTTCCTGGGCGATCTTCATGGCGTTGGTCACGCCGTCGAAGATGGTCGGCTCGACGTAGGTGCCGCCGGTCTCTTCGAGGATGCGTTTGCCACCGGCCAGCAGTTTGGCGCCGTCCTGATGACCGGCGTCGATGTACGACAGCACGGTGTTCATCTGCTGAGTATCGACCAGCGCACCGACCGTGGTGGCCGGATCCAATGGGTTGCCTGGCTTCCAGGCCTTGAGGGCCTCGACCACCAGCGGCAGGAACTTGTCCTTGATCGAGCGCTCGACCAGCAGACGCGAGCCAGCGGTGCAGACCTCGCCCTGGTTGAAGGCGATGGCGCTGGCAGCGGCTTCGGCGGCGGCCTGCAGGTCAGGGGCGTCGGCGAAGACGATGTTCGGGCTCTTGCCACCGGCTTCCAGCCAGATGCGCTTCATGTTCGATTCGCCCGCGTACACCATCAGTTGCTTGGCGATCTTGGTAGAACCGGTGAACACCAGGGTATCGACATCCATGTGCAGGGCCAGGGCCTTGCCGACGGTGTGGCCATAGCCAGGCAGCACGTTCAGCACGCCTGCCGGGATGCCGGCCTCGATGGCCAGTTGGGCGATGCGGATGGCGGTCAGCGGGGACTTCTCGGACGGCTTGAGCACCACCGAGTTGCCGGTGGCCAGCGCCGGGCCGAGTTTCCAGCAGGCCATCAACAGCGGGAAGTTCCATGGAACGATGGCACCCACGACGCCTACCGGCTCACGGGTCACCAGGCCCAGTTGGTCGTGCGGGGTCGGTGCGACCTCGTCGTAGACCTTGTCGATGGCTTCGGCAGTCCAGTGGATGGCCTGGGCAGCGCCCGGAATATCGATGGTGGAGGAGTCGCCGATCGGCTTGCCCATGTCCAGGGTTTCCAGCAGCGCCAGTTCCTCGACATGCTTGCGCAGCAGGTCGGCGAAGCGGATCAGCTTGGCCTTGCGCTTGGCAGGAGCCAGTTGCGACCAGACGCCAGAGTCGAAGGTGGCGCGAGCGTTTTCCACGGCGCGGTTGGCGTCGGCCAGGTCACAACTGGCAACCTTGGCCAGGAAACGTCCGTCGACCGGGCTCAGGCACTCGAAGGTTTCGCCGGAGGCGGCGTCGGTGTATTCGCCGTTGATGAAGGCGCGGCCTTCGATCTTCAGTTGCTGGGCACGCTGTTCCCAATCCGCACGAGTCAGGGTGGTCATACGAAACTCCTCCTCTTGTTAAGGTGCAGCCCCGTATTGAGGACTCACGGGCACTGTCAGAAATTCTGGCCGGGCGACAAGCGCACACGGGCATCCGACACCCTAAACCAGGCCGGTTAAACTATCAATATATTTGACACGAATGGCTTAAAAGCCTACTGATGTGCATTTTATTAAACAACAACAGGGTATCCAGCATGAGCATCGACAGCATCATCGACTTCGCCCAGGTCCTTACCGAAGCCGAGCGCTATCGCCCGGCGGCCGAGAAAATTCTCAAGGGCGAGCCGGACCAGGCGGTTTACAACCACTATTCGAGCCCCTGCGGGCAGTTCGCCGCGGGCGTCTGGGAGGGTGAGGTCGGCCAGTGGACGGTGAATTACACCGAGCACGAGTATTGCGAGATCGTCCAGGGCGTTTCGGTCCTGCGCGACCAGGATGGCGGCGCCAAGACCCTGCGGGCCGGTGACCGCTTCGTCATCCCGGCCGGTTTCAAGGGCACCTGGGAGGTGCTGGAAGCGTGCCGCAAGATCTATGTGATGTTCGAGCAGAAGTAACGGGGCTTGCGAGGATTAAGTACCGCATCCGTCGAACGGGAGGCTGCAACGATGGCAGCGTCCATTTCCGGACAGTCGACAAGGAACAGCATATGACTACCGACATCCTCGCCCCTGCTCGCCACGTCATCGGTTCGCGCTACGTTGAAAGCGTGGGCGCCTACATTCTCGAGCTGACGGGCCTGAGTGCAGTTCGGATTGTTACCGGCGCCGCAGACCTGCGGGACTACAGGTCCGACCAGGTCAGGATCGATGTAGACGACGAAGGCATCATAAGCGGCCTGCGCAACTACTGAACCCTGTGGCGCGTAAGCTACGCCTGAAAAGGCAGCAATAAAAAAACCCGCTTCCTTTCGGTTGCGGGTTTTTTTGGTTGCCGATCAATTACTTGATCTTGGCTTCCTTGTACACCACGTGCTTGCGGACGACCGGATCGTATTTCTTGATCTCGATCTTGTCCGGAGTGGTGCGCTTGTTCTTGTCGGTGGTGTAGAAGTGGCCGGTACCGGCACTCGAAACCAGACGGATCAATTCACGCATGATGTTCTCCCTTAAACCTTGGCGCCAGCTTTACGGATGTCGACCAGAACGGCATCGATGCCGCGCTTGTCGATGATACGCATGCCTTTGGCGGAAACGCGCAGACGCACGAAACGATTCTCGGATTCAACCCAGAAACGGTGGTGCTGCAGGTTCGGCAGGAAACGACGACGGGTTTTGTTGTTTGCGTGGGAAATGTTGTTCCCGGTTACCGGACCCTTACCGGTAACTTGACAGACTCTCGACATGCCTCAGCCCTCTAAAACCACATGCCCAACCCGGCATGGGTTGGCCGCTTAATCTCTCAGTCTATGGCGCCAAGGCGCCGTGTTTCCGGGGGTCTTATCGAACCGGCTCAGATGAGCGACAGACCGAGCCCCTAGAAAAGAGCGCTGCTTTATACCAGAAAGGGTCGGCCACAACAACAGAAGATGCACATTCCGATCGGGCCGATCGCGCCCGGCCAGCATAGCGACAAGGCCCGCGCACTGTCGACCGCTCGTCGCCGCGCAGCATAAAAATCAGGTGGTCATTTCCCGACTGGCGCACTAGGGTAGGACGTTTCCGCCTCCAGACTGCACTGGCAGATGGGCCCCTGACCAGCCGAGGATCCACCATGCGCGTCGCCGCCCTTTCCGTTCTATTCACTTCCCTGCTCGCCGCAGGCATCGCCCAGGCAGCTCCGCTGTCGGTGTGCACCGAGGCCAGCCCGGAAGGTTTCGACGTGGTTCAGTACAACTCGCTGACCACTACCAACGCCTCGGCCGACGTGCTGATGAACCGCCTGGTCGAGTTCGACGCGGCCCAGGGCAAGGTGGTGCCGAGCCTTGCACAAAGCTGGACGGTCTCCAAAGACGGCCTGGTCTATGACTTCACGTTGCGCGGCGGCGTGAAATTCCACAGCACCGACTACTTCAAGCCGACCCGCGAACTGGACGCCGACGACGTGTTGTTCAGCTTCCAGCGCATGCTCTACCCCGCCCATGCCTGGCACAAGACCGCACCCGGCGGTTATCCGCACGCCCAGTCGCTGCAGTTGGGCAACCTGATCAAGTCGATCGAGGCGCCCGATCCACAGAGCGTGCGCTTTACCCTCACCCATCCGGACGCGACCTTCCTGGCCACCCTGAGCATGGGCTTCGCCTCGATCTACTCGGCCGAGTATGCCGACAAGCTGCTCAAGGCCGGCACGCCCGAGAAGCTCAATAGCCAGCCCATCGGCACCGGCCCGTTCGTCTTCCAGCGCTTCCAGAAGGACGCCCTGGTGCGTTATCGCGCCAACCCCGACTACTTCGGCGGCAAGCCTGCGGTCGACCCGCTGGTGTTCGCCATCACCACCGACCCGAACGTGCGCCTGCAGAAGCTCAAGCGCAACGAATGCCAGGTAGCCCTGTCGCCCAAGCCGCTGGACATCGCCGAAGCCGCGAAGAACGACAAGCTGAAGGTAGCCTCCACCCCGGCCTTCATGACCGCCTTCGTGGCCATCAACAGCGAGCACCCGCCGCTGGACAAACCCGAAGTGCGCCAGGCGATCAACCTCGCCTTCGACAAACCGGCCTACCTCAAGGCCGTGTTCGATGACACCGCCATCGCCGCCAACGGCCCCTACCCGCCCAATACCTGGAGTTACGCCAAGGACCTGCCCGGCTACGCGCTGGACCTGAAGAAGGCCAAGGCGTTGCTGACCAAGGCCGGCCTGGCCGACGGCTTCAGCACCACGATCTGGACCCGGCCGTCGGGCAGCCTGCTCAACCCCAACCCTAGCCTCGGCGCACAAATGCTCCAGGCCGACCTGGCGAAAATCGGCATCAAAGCCGAGATCCGTGTGATCGAGTGGGGCGAGCTGATCCGCCGGGCGAAGGCCGGTGAACATGACCTGCTGTTCATGGGCTGGGCGGGCGACAACGGCGACCCGGACAACTTCCTCAGCCCGCAATTCTCGTGCGCGGCGGTCAAGTCCGGGACCAACTTCGCGCGTTTTTGCGACAGCCGTCTCGACCAGTTGATCAACGCCGGACGCACCACCAACGACCAGAGCGTGCGCAGCCGCCTGTACCAGCAGGCGCAGACGCTGATCCAACAACAGGCGCTGTGGCTGCCGTTGGCGCACCCGACCGCCTCGACCCTGCTGAGCAAGGGCGTCGAGGGCTATCAGGTGAGCCCATTCGGGCGGGTGGACTTCAGCAAGGTGTCGGTGGAGCGCTGACTGGCATTCGGTGTCGGCCTTTTCGCCGCTGCGATTTACCCGCGAAAAGGCCGGCACTGCCTCCACTACGCCCCGATCCAACCCTGTTCCACCATCGACAACGGCTCGCCATCGCCTACGATCACGTGATCGAGCACACGCACGTCGATCAGCGCCAGCGCCTGCTTCAACGTGCGCGTCAGGTGGACATCGTCCTGGCTCGGCGCGCTGTTGCCCGACGGGTGGTTGTGACAGATGATCAACGCCGCCGCGTTATGCAGCAGCGACCGGCGCACCACCTCACGCGGATAGATGCTCGCCCGGTCTATCGTGCCGCGAAACAGGATCTCGAACGCCACGGGCCGGTGCCGGGTGTCCAGGAACAGGCAGCCGAACACCTCGCAGCGCTCATGACGCAGCATCGACTTCAGGTAGCGCCGCACCGCAGCAGGGCTTTCCAGCGCCGGCGCGCGTTCGATGGTTTCGTCCAGGTAGCGTCGTCCGATCTCCAGCAGTGCCTGCAATTGCGCGTACTTCACCGGCCCGATGCCCGGCTCGCGCAGCAGCGCGGCGCGGTCGGCCTCGAGAAACACCCGCAACCCGCCAAAGCGCTTGAGCAGGCTGCGCGCCAGGTCGACCACGTTGCGCCCGGCAACGCCAGAGCCCAACAGCACTGCCAACAACTCCCCATCCGACAGCACCTGCGCCCCACGCGCCAGCAACTTCTCCCTCGGCCGCTCGTCCAGCGGCCATTCCCTGATGTTCATACCCCTCCTTGCGTTGTACTGCGGCGCCTTCAAGCCCTGTGTTAATCTATTTCGCCTCGTTAAATGCGACGTTCTGCCGCAGGCAATTTCAAACGTCGCCGCCCGCTTTCACTGGAAAAAGGCAAGCCTATGCAGCGGCTGTATCGCAAGCGCATCGTTCTCGGCGTGGGTGGCGGCATTGCCGCCTACAAGAGCGCCGAGCTGATTCGCCGACTCCTGGAACACGGCGCGCAGGTGCGTGTCGTCATGACCCGCGGCGGCGCCGAGTTCATCACTCCGCTGACCCTGCAGGCGCTCTCCGGCCACCCGGTGCACATGGACCTGCTCGACCCTGCCGCCGAGGCTGCCATGGGTCATATCGAACTGGCCAAGTGGGCCGACCTGGTGCTGATCGCCCCGGCCACCGCCGACCTGATGGCGCGCATGGCCCAGGGCATGGCCGATGACCTGCTGACCACACTGGTGCTGGCCACCGACGCCACCGTCGCCGTCGCCCCGGCCATGAACCAGGCCATGTGGCGCGACCCGGCCACCCAGGACAACCTCGAGCTGCTCAAGCGCCGTGGCATCCAGGTATTCGGCCCGGCCTCCGGCAGCCAGGCCTGTGGCGACGTCGGCCTGGGCCGCATGCTCGAAGCCACCGACCTTGCCTGGTGCGCCGCCGAGAGCTTCAAGCGCCAGGCCCTGACCGGCAAGCACGTGCTGATCACCGCCGGCCCGACCCAGGAAAACATCGATCCGGTGCGCTACATCACCAATCATAGTTCCGGGAAGATGGGCTTTGCCCTGGCCGAAGCGGCCGCCGAAGCCGGGGCCCGGGTGACCCTCGTCACCGGCCCCGTGCACCTGCAGACCCCCGACCGGGTCAACCGCATCGACGTGGTGAGCGCGCGGGACATGCTCGCGGCCTGTGAAGCAGCCATGCCGTGCGACCTGTTCATCGCCTCGGCAGCAGTCGCGGACTACCGTCCCGAGGTGGTCGCCCCGCAAAAGCTCAAGAAAGACCCTACGACCGGCGACGGCATGCTGCTGCAGATGGTGCGCAATCCGGATATCCTTGCCACCCTCGCTGGCCGTGCTGACCGCCCGTTCAGCGTCGGTTTCGCAGCCGAGACCGAGCACCTGCTCGATTACGCAACGCGCAAGCTCAAGGACAAGAACCTCGACCTGATCGTCGCCAATGATGTGGCCAACCCCAGCATCGGCTTCAACAGCGAGGAAAACGCCCTGACCGTAATCGACCGCCAGCAGCACCAGACCCTCTTCGCGCAGACCAGCAAGGGCAAGATCGCCCGGCAACTGGTCGCCTTCATCGCCGAACGGCTCAATCAGGTTCAATAAGTTCCATGCACGCTCTTCAAGCCAAGATCCTCGACCCACGCCTGGGTACCGAATTCCCCCTGCCGCAATACGCCACCCCCGGCTCCGCTGGCCTGGACCTGCGCGCCCTGCTCAAGGAAGACACCGTCCTCGAGCCGGGACAGACCCTGCTGATCCCCACCGGCCTGTCGATCTACATCGGCGATCCAGGCCTGGCAGCGATGATCCTGCCCCGCTCGGGCCTTGGTCATAAGCACGGCGTAGTGCTGGGCAACCTGGTCGGCCTGATCGACTCGGACTACCAGGGCGAGCTCATGGTCTCGTGCTGGAACCGCGGCAACACGCCGTTCACCATCAGCATCGGCGAGCGCATCGCCCAGCTGATCCTGGTACCGGTGGTGCAGGCGCATTTCGACATCGTCGAAGCCTTCGACGAAACCCAGCGTGGCAGCGGCGGTTTCGGTCATTCCGGGACCCGCTGAGCCGACCGTCGGGGCCATGGACGGCGAACTCTCGGGGCTATCTACCGTCCAAGCGTTCAGTTTGCGCTTACCCAGAAGCCTTTGACCCTTGGAGTCCCCAGAGATGAACGACATGGCCCAGCTGGTACCCGCATTGCCAGACAGCATCTTCCGCGCCTATGACATCCGCGGCATCGTCGGCAAGACGCTGCACGCCGAAACCGCCTACTGGATCGGCCGCGCCATCGGCGCCCAGACCCTCGCTCAGGGCGAGCCGAAGATCTCCGTGGGCCGCGACGGCCGCCTGTCCGGCCCGATGCTGGTCGAGCAACTGATCAAGGGCCTGGCCGATGCCGGTTGCCAGGTCAGCGACGTCGGCCTGGTGCCCACCCCCGCGCTGTACTACGCCGCCAATGTGCTGGCCGGTACGTCAGGCGTGATGCTCACCGGCAGCCATAACCCGTCGGACTACAACGGCTTCAAGATCGTCATCGCCGGCGACACCCTCGCCAACGAGCAGATCCAGGCCCTGCTGACCCGCCTCAAGACCAACGACGTACCGCGCGGCGAAGGCCACGTGGAGAAGGTCGAGATTCTCGAGCGCTACTACCAGCAGATCACCGGCGACGTGAAGCTGTCGAAAAAGCTCAAGGTCGTGGTCGACTGCGGCAACGGCGCCGCCGGGGTGATCGCCCCGCAACTGATCGAGGCCCTCGGCTGCGAGGTGATCCCGCTGTTCTGCGAGGTCGACGGCAACTTCCCCAACCACCACCCGGACCCGGGCAAGCCGGAGAACCTCGAAGACCTGATCGCCAAGGTCAGGGAAACCGGCGCCGACATCGGCCTGGCCTTCGACGGCGACGGTGACCGCGTGGGCGTGGTCACCAACACCGGCAGCATCGTCTACCCCGATCGCCTGCTGATGCTCTTCGCCCAGGACGTGCTGTCGCGCAACCCCGGCGCCGAGATCATCTTCGACGTCAAATGCACCCGCCGCCTGACTCCACTGATCGAACAGCACGGCGGCCGCGCCCTGATGTGGAAGACCGGTCATTCGTTGATCAAGAAGAAGATGAAACTGACCGGCTCGCTGCTGGCCGGCGAGATGAGCGGACACATCTTCATCAAGGAACGCTGGTACGGTTTCGACGACGGTATCTACAGTGCCGCACGCCTGCTGGAAATCCTCAGCAAGGCCGACCAGGATGCCGAAAGCCTGTTCGCCGCGTTCCCGAACGATATTTCCACACCGGAAATCAACATCGATGTGACCGACGAGAGTAAATTCAGCATCATTGATGCACTGCAACGCGACGCCGACTGGGGCGAAGCCAACCTGACCACCATCGACGGTGTACGGGTCGACTACCCACACGGCTGGGGCCTGGTCCGCGCCTCCAACACCACACCGGTGCTGGTGCTGCGCTTCGAGGCCGACAGCGAGGCAGAACTCGACCGTATCAAGGCTGTATTCCGCACGCAGTTGCTGCGGGTCGATCCCGGCCTGCAACTGCCGTTCTGACCGACTATCTGTTCCTCACTGGAGCCCTGCATGACCCTCGATCGCGATGCCGCTTCCCATGTAGCCGAGGTTTTGTCCGAAGCACTGCCCTACATCCGCCGCTTTGTCGGCAAGACCCTGGTGATCAAGTACGGCGGCAACGCGATGGAGAGCGAAGAGCTCAAGACCGGCTTTGCCCGTGACATCGTGCTGATGAAGGCGGTGGGCATCAACCCGGTGGTCGTGCACGGCGGCGGCCCGCAGATCGGCGACCTGCTCAAGCGCCTGTCGATCGAGAGCCACTTCATCGACGGCATGCGCGTCACCGATTCGGCGACCATGGACGTGGTGGAGATGGTCCTGGGCGGCCAGGTCAACAAGGATATCGTCAACCTGATCAACCGCCACGGCGGCAGCGCCATCGGCCTGACCGGCAAGGATGCGGAGCTGATCCGCGCCAAGAAGCTCACCGTCAGCCGCCAGACCCCCGAGATGACCACCCCGGAAATCATCGACATCGGCCATGTCGGCGAAGTCGTGGGCGTGAACACCGAGCTGCTGAACATGCTGGTCAAGGGCGACTTCATCCCGGTGATCGCGCCGATCGGCGTGGGTGCCAACGGCGAGTCGTACAACATCAACGCTGACCTGGTCGCCGGCAAGGTCGCCGAAGCCCTGAAAGCCGAGAAGCTGATGCTGCTGACCAACATTGCCGGCCTGATGGACAAGCAGGGCCAGGTGCTCACCGGCCTGACCACCGAGCAGGTCAACGAGCTGATCGCCGACGGCACCATCTACGGTGGCATGCTGCCGAAGATCAAGTGCGCACTGGAAGCCGTGCAGGGCGGCGTGAACAGCTCGCACATCATTGATGGCCGTGTGCCGAACGCGGTGCTGCTGGAGATTTTCACCGACAGCGGCGTGGGTACCCTGATCACCAATCGCAAGCGCCACTGATGCTTTGAGCGACGGCCCGCTCCTGCATAACCCGTAGGAGCGGGCTTGCCCGCGAAAAGTACACCGCGGTAATGGCACCGGCCATACGGGTGTTCGCTGCGATTCTGCGCCCCGACAAGCTTGCTCCTCCAAGGATCGCGCAGGCTTGGCCGAACCAGAACAATGAAACATGGCGCAATGCCATTATTTTTCTCTGTCCCGCCCTCAACTTTCTCTCTAGGCTGCCGACACAACGTGGCAGAATGCACGCCCGTTGCAAATAGTTGCTATTTACCTGGAGAACTCGCGTGAAATACGCATCACAAGGACTCGTGCTGGCAGCTGCCGTCGCGCTCGGGTCCATCGCCGGCTGCGCTACCGAAACTTCCACCGCCGTGGCCGTACAACAGGTCGAGAGCGTCAGCCGCCCGTACAGCGGCGTGCGTGCACCGATCGCCGTAGGCAAGTTCGACAACCGTTCGAGCTACATGCGCGGCATCTTCTCCGACGGCGTCGACCGCCTCGGCGGCCAGGCCAAGACCATCCTGATCACCCACCTGCAGCAGACCGGCCGTTTCAACGTGCTGGACCGCGACAACATGGGTGAGATCCAGCAGGAAGCCGCAATCAAAGGCCAGGTCCAGCGCCTGAAGGGCGCCGATTTCGTGGTGACGGGCGACGTGACCGAATTCGGCCGCAAGGAAGTCGGTGACCACCAGCTGTTCGGCATCCTCGGTCGCGGCAAGACCCAGATTGCCTACGCCAAGGTCGCGCTGAACATCGTCAACATCAGCACCTCCGAAGTGGTCTATTCGAGCCAGGGCGCCGGCGAATACGCCCTGTCCAACCGTGAAGTCATCGGCTTCGGCGGTACCGCCAGCTACGACTCGACCCTCAACGGCAAGGTTCTCGACCTGGCCATGCGCGAAGCGGTGAACAAGCTGGTCGGCGCTGTCGAAAGCGGCCAGTGGAAGCCGCAAGCGCAGTAAGACCCTGCAGCAAGACGACAACGACAAGGAAGCACGTAGATGAGCATCACCCGCTCGGCCTGGCGCACTGGCGCCGGGCTCATGCTGGCCAGCGCCCTGCTGGTCGGTTGCAACTCGCAGAAGCCGCTGTACCAGTGGGAAAGCTACCAGCCGCAAGTACGCGAATACTTCAACGACCAGTCCAAGGAAGAACAGGTCATCGCCCTGGAGCGCGACCTGGAGAAGATCAAGGCCAAGAACGGCGCCGTCCCTCCTGGGTATCACGCGCAACTGGGCCTGCTCTACTCGAGCCTGGGCAAGGACGACCAGATGATCCAGCAGTTCCGCACCGAGAAGGCGCTGTTCCCTGAGTCGGCGGCGTACATGGACTTCCTGATGAAGAACGCCACGCAAGGAGCGAAGCAGTGATCAAGCGCCTTACCCAACTGATCGTCGGCGCCTGCGTGCTGGCCCTGTTCGCCGGCTGTGCCGAGCGCAAGACCACCGACTACGCGGCCTTCAAACAGAGCCGCCCGAAGTCGATCCTGATCGTGCCGCCGCTGAACAACTCGCCGGACGTCAAGGCCAGCTACAGCATGCTCGCGCAGGTCACCTACCCGCTGGCCGAAGCCGGCTACTACGTGATGCCGGTGGCGCTGGTCGCCGAGACCTTCCGCCAGAACGGCATGACTACCCCGGCTGACATCCATGAGCTGCCGATGGCCAAGCTGCACGAGATCTTCGGCGCCGATGCGGCGCTGTACGTGACCGTCAGCGACTACGGCACCCGCTACATGGTGCTGAGCAGCGCAACCATCGTGACCGCCAGTGCCAAGCTGGTCGACCTGAAGTCCGGCACCACACTGTGGACCGGTACTGCATCCGCCTCCAGCGAAGAAGGCCGGCAGAACCAGGGCGGCCTGATCGGCATGCTGATCACTGCGGCAGTGAACCAGGTCATCAGCAGCGTGCAGGAAGACGCCGGTTATCCGATCGCGGGTATCACCAGTGCCCGCCTGCTGTCGCCGAACCCGAACGGCGGGATCCTGTATGGGCCGCGCTCGCCGAAGTACGGCACAGACTAAGCGGCGACTGCTTCGCGGGCAAGCCCGCTCCCACAGAGGTTTACCGCCGTTGTGGGAGTGGGATTGCCCGTGAACGATCCACCGCCGATCCAATGAAAAAGGCGACCCTCATGGGTCGCCTTTTTCATTACCGGTCCGAGATCAGATCCCGTACTGCGCCCGATAGGCCTCGACCGCCGGCAGGTGCTGCTTGAGCTGAGGATCGTCGGCCAGGAACTCCAGTACCTGGGTCAGCGAAACGATACTGACCACCGGAATGCCGAAATCACGCTCCACTTCCTGGATCGCCGAGAGCTCGCCATTGCCGCGCTCTTCGCGGTTCAGTGCGATCAGCACGCCCGCGGCATTGGCCTGCTGGCCCTTGATGATCTGCATGACCTCACGGATGGCGGTACCGGCAGTGATCACGTCGTCGATGATCAGCACGTCACCGGCCAACGGGGCGCCGACCAGGCTGCCGCCCTCGCCGTGGTCCTTGGCCTCCTTGCGGTTGAAGCACCATGGCACGTCGAGCTGATGCTGCTCGGCCAGGGACACCGCCGTGGCCGCTGCCAGCGGGATGCCCTTGTACGCGGGACCGAACAGCACGTCGAAGGGGATCTTGCTGTCGACGATCGCGGCTGCATAGCAGCGCCCCAGCTGGGCCAGGGCCGATCCGCTGTTGAACAGCCCGGCGTTGAAGAAGTACGGGCTGGTACGCCCCGATTTCAGGGTGAATTCACCGAAGCGCAGAACGCCGCGATCGATGGCAAAACGAATGAAGTCGCGCTGATACGGCTGCATGAAAAGTCCCGGACACCACGGATTTAGCTAAATGAGTTGAGCTCGGGTATCATACACGCACGAGATTTTTGGGGCCATTTATGCGGATCATCAGTGTGAACGTGAATGGCATTCAGGCTGCGGCCGAGCGTGGACTGCTCAGCTGGCTGCAAGCCCAGAATGCCGACGTCATCTGCCTTCAGGATACCCGCGCCTCGGCCTTTGAACTCGACGACCCAGCTTTCCAGCTCGATGGCTATTTCCTTTATGCCTGCGAAGCGGAGGTGCCTGCCCAAGGTGGCGTGGCGCTCTACTCGCGGATGCAGCCCAAGGCAGTCATCACCGGCCTGGGCTTCGAGACGGCCGACCGTTACGGGCGCTACCTGCAAGCAGATTTCGACAAGGTAAGCATCGCCAGCCTGCTGCTGCCTTCGGGAATGAACGGCGACGAAGACTTGAACCAGAAATTCAAGTTGATGGACGACTTCGCCAAGTACCTGGACAAGCAGCGTCGCAAGCGGCGCGAATACATCTATTGCGGCTCGTTCTACGTGGCGCAGCAGAAGCTCGACATCAAGAACTGGCGCGACAGCCAGCAATCGCCGGGCTTCCTGCCGCCCGAACGCGCCTGGATGGACGCGATCATCGGCGAGATGGGCTATGTCGACGCCCTGCGCGAAGTCAGCCGCGAAGGCGACCAGTACAGCTGGTGGCCGGACAACGAACAGGCCGAGATGCTCAACCTGGGCTATCGCTTCGACTATCAGATCCTCACCCAGGGTCTGCGCCGCTTCGTGCGCAGTGCTCGCCTGCCGCGCCAGCCACGCTTCTCGCAGCACGCGCCGCTGATCGTCGACTACGACTGGACGCTGACCATCTGAAGACCTGCGGGGGCCTTTGATCAGGCCCCCGCATTTCGTTACGGACTCTCCTCCACCTCGCCAGGCAGCTCCTCATCCAGGTGCAGCCAGGGTAGCCGGCTGCCCGTCCAGATATGCCGACTGGCCCTCACCTGTTCTGGCCGGTCCAGCGTCGCCACCGTCACATCGATGCTCAGCGGGCTATGCGTCGTCTCCAGCGCCACATGCGCGCCGCAGTCGCCGCAGAAGAACCGGGTACAACTGGCCGGCGCCACATAGCGCTTCGGCTCGCCCGCCATCCACTGGAAACCCTTGCGCGGCAGGGTAAGCCAGGTCACCACCAGCCCGCCGCTGACCCGTCGACAGATCGAGCAGTGGCAGTGGGCGACATCCGTCAGATCGCCCTCCAGCCGGTAGCGCAAGGCACCGCAATGGCACCCGCCTTCCTGTACGTCATTCATGAAACGACCTCCTGTCGCCTTCATCGAGGCGAAAGCTGGCTGAAAGCTTACCCCCCTAGGATAGCGCCACCACCGGCGACAGACCGGCCAGCCAGGGTGTCGGCATTACGTACGAACCCGGCCCAATCAACAACAACAATGGTGATACCGATGTTTTCCTGTGCCCGCCTTCCTGCAGTACCCCTCCCGCTATTCCATGCACAGCGCCTGACGCGCTGATCCGCCCGAATCGTCCGTCCTTTCGCCGCGCCACGCCTGGAGTACCGCCATGCTGACCTTCCTTGGCTTTGCCATGGTCATCACCTTCATGTACCTGATCATGACCAAGCGCCTGTCGGCCTTGATCGCCCTGATCCTGGTACCGATCATTTTCGCCCTGTTCGGCGGCTTCTCCGCCAAGATCGGCCCCATGATGCTCGAAGGCATCAGCAAGCTCGCGCCCACCGGCGTGATGCTGATGTTCGCCATCCTCTACTTCGCCCTGATGATCGACTCCGGCCTGTTCGACCCGGCCGTGCGCAAGATCCTCAAGCTGGTCAAGGGCGACCCGCTGAAAGTCTCGGTCGGCACTGCCGTGCTGGCTTTGGTGGTCTCGCTCGACGGTGACGGCGCCACCACCTACATGATCTGCTGCGCCGCCATGCTGCCGCTGTACAGCCGCCTGGGCATGAGCCCGCGAATCATGGCCGGTTTGATCATCCTCGCCGGTGGCGTGATGAACATGACCCCCTGGGGTGGTCCGACCGCTCGCGCCGCCAGCGCGCTGCATGTAGACCCGTCGGACATCTTCGTGCCGATGATCCCGGCCATGGCCTTCGGTGTGCTGGCGATCCTCGCCATCGCCTACATGTACGGCAAGCGCGAGCGTGCCCGCCTGGGTGAGCTGCACCTGCCGACCGACGACATCGATCACAGCGAAATCAGCGTGTCGCAGTTCCCCGAAGCGCGCCGTCCCAAGCTGATCTGGTTCAACGGCGCCCTGACCGCTGCCCTGATGGTCGCGCTGATCTCCGGCGTGCTGCCGCTGCCGGTGCTGTTCATGATCGCCTTCAGTATCGCCATGATCGTCAACTACCCCTGCCTGCAACAGCAGAAGGACCGCATCGCAGCCCACGCCGGCAGCGTGCTGGCCGTGACCGGGCTGATCTTCGCCGCCGGTATCTTCACCGGCATTCTGTCCGGCACTGGCATGGTCGAGGCCATGTCCAAGAGCCTGCTGGCGGTGATCCCGGATGCGCTCGGCCCGTACCTGGCGGCCATCACCGCGATCGTCAGCATGCCGTTCACCTTCTTCATGTCCAATGACGCCTTCTACTACGGCGTGCTGCCGGTACTGGCCGAAGCCGCCAGCCACTACGGCATCACCCCGGTGGAAATGGCCCGTGCGTCGATCGTCGGACAACCGGTACACCTGCTCAGCCCACTGGTACCCTCCACCTACCTGCTGGTAGCCCTGGCGGGGATCGAATTCGGCGATCACCAGCGCTTCACCCTCAAGTGGGCAGTTCTGGTGTGCCTGTGCATAATGCTCGCCGCCTTGCTCATGGGAGTTTTCCCACTGATCAGTAGTCTGTAAGACAAGAGCACCACCCCACCGCGACACGCCCGCTCTCCCGGGCGCGTCGCCTTCATCGTTCGAAGGAATACACATGGAATGGCTGACCAGCCCGGAAATCTGGGTTGCCTTTTTCACCCTGACCGCACTCGAGATCGTGCTCGGGATCGACAACATCATCATGATCTCGATCCTGGTCAGCCGCATGCCCAAGCACATGCAGCCGCGCACGCGGATCTTCGGCCTGGCGCTGGCGATGGTCACCCGGATCATGCTGCTGCTCTCGATCACTTGGGTAATGCGCCTGACCGACGACCTGTTCGTGGTCTTTGGCGAGGGCATTTCGGGGCGCGACCTGATCCTGTTCTTCGGCGGCCTGTTCCTGCTGTGGAAAAGCTCCCAGGAGATCTACCACGGCCTCGAGGGTGAGGAGGAAAGCAGCGACGAACCCAAAGGCGCTGGCGGCAAGTTCTTCTACACCATCATCCAGATCGCCATCATCGACATCGTGTTCTCGCTGGACTCGGTGATCACCGCGGTGGGCATGGTCTCGCACGTTCCGGTGATGATCGCCGCGATCATCGTCGCCGTGCTGGTGATGATGCTTTGCGCCGGCACCATCAGCGATTTCATCGACAAGCACCCGTCGCTGAAGATGCTCGCGCTGTCGTTCCTGATCGTGGTCGGCACCGTGCTGATCGCCGAGTCCTTCGACGTGCACGTGCCGAAGGGCTATGTGTACTTCGCCATGGCGTTCTCGCTGGCGGTGGAAGCGATCAACATCCGCATGCGTACTGCAATGGCGCGCAAGGAAGGCAAGGAGCATGATCCGGTGAAACTGCGCAAGGACATTCCGGGTCAGTAAGTACCGGACGTCACTGAAAAGGCCCTTCGGGGCCTTTTTCGTTTGTCTGGACTGGCCCTGAACCACCCAACATGCTTGTGACAGAAATGTTTCAAATAAATGCCCGCCATGCCAAGCTGGCGACAACCGCGCAAAACAACTAAAGCTTCAGTGAGCACTGAATACAACGCCCACCCCCGGGCCAGGCTCACGGCTTCACCCATTGGCCCCGCACTGGGGCGTCGGTAATAAGGGGGCCTCGAACATGCTCACCCTGCTCAACCTGCTCTCCGCCGTAGCGCTGCTCGTCTGGGGCACGCATATCGTGCGCACCGGCATTCTTCGGGTTTACGGCTCGAACCTGCGCCGCGTGCTCAGCCAGAACATGGACCGTCGTGCGCTGGCCTTCATTGCTGGCATCGTCGTCACCGCCGTGGTGCAGAGCAGCAACGCCACCGCCATGCTGGTCACTTCCTTCGTCGGCCAGGGCCTGATGGCCATGACCCCAGCCCTGGCGATCATGCTCGGTGCCGACGTGGGTACTGCGCTGATGGCGCGGGTGCTGACCTTCGACCTGTCGTGGCTGTCGCCGTTGCTGGTGTTCGTCGGGGTGATCTTCTTCCTGTCGCGCAAGCAGACGCGCCTCGGCCAGATGGGCCGGGTGGCCATTGGCCTGGGCCTGATCATCCTGGCACTTGAACTGATCGTGCAGGCTGCTGCGCCGATCACCCATGCACAGGGTGTGAAAGTGCTGTTCGCCTCGCTGACCGGCGATATCCTGCTCGACGCCCTGGTCGGCGCCCTGTTCGCCATGATCACCTACTCCAGCCTCGCTGCCGTGCTGCTCACCGCGACCCTGGCCGGTGCCGAGGTGATCAGCCTGCCGGTGGCCATCGGCCTGGTGGTCGGCGCCAACATCGGCAGTGGAATGCTGGCCTTCATCAGCGCCCGCATGCAGAACGCTGCTGGGCGTCGCGTGGCCCTGGGCAGCCTGCTGTACAAGCTGATCGGCCTGCTGCTGATCATTCCGGTGCTGCACCCGCTGGTGGACTGGATGGACTCGCTGAGTTTCAGCCCGCAAGAGCTGGTGATCGGCTTCCATTTGCTCTACAACACCCTGCGTTGCCTGGTCATGCTGCCCACGGTCAAACCTATGGGGCGCCTGTGCACCACCCTGCTACCCGAACGCGAAGTCGCCAACGGCCAGGTCAAGCCCCGGCACCTCGACGCCTCGGCGCTGGAAACCCCCAGCCTGGCATTGGCCAACGCAGCCCGCGAGACCCTGCGCCTGGGCGACATCGTCGACAGCCTGCTCGAGGCCATGCTCGGCGCCCTGCGCGGCAGCCAGACCGCGCTGCCACAACAGACCCGCGCCCTGGGCGAGGACGCCGAGGCCCTGTACAGCGCCATCAAGCTGTACCTGGCGCAGATGTCACGCGAAGACCTGAGCGAGCAGGACAACCGGCGCTGGGCCGAGATCATCGAACTGTCGATCAACCTCAAGCTGGCCAGCGACCTGATCGAGCGCATGCTGCGCAAGGTGCAGCAGCAGAAGACCTCACAACGCCGGGAGTTCTCCCAGGTCGGCCTGGAAGAACTGACGGGCCTTCAGGAGCAACTGCTGGCCAACCTGCGCCTGGGCCTGTCGGTGTTCCTCAGCGCCGACCCTGAGAGCGCACGCCTGCTGTTGCGCGAGAAACGCCGCTTCCGCGCCCAGGAACGGCGCCTGGCCCACGCCCATGTCAGCCGCCTGCAACGCAAGGTGGTGCAGAGTATCGAGACCAGTTCGCTACACTTGGAGCTGATCGCCGACATGAAGCGGTTGAACTCTTTGTTCTGCAGCAGTGCCTATGTGGTACTGGGCGGCGCGGACACCGGCGGGCTTCTGCTCGACAGCGTGCCGGACGACGCCCGCCTGTCCTGACCCCCGCACACCTGGAGACCGGCCCGGAAGCCCGCCCATGCGTTGCCTGACCTTCGTTTGCCTGATCCTCTGCAGCCTGCCCTCGTTCGCCCTCGACCGCTCGCGGGTCGAAGGCTATCTGTTGCCCAACGGCCTGCAGGTGATTCTCAAGTCTGGGTACGAACGCGACCATGTGTCGATCCGCCTTGTGGTCGGCGTGGGCCTCGACGACTTCGAGTGCAACCAGCGCGAATTGCCGCACCTGCTCGAACACCTGCTGTTCAGCGGCATCGACGAGACCGGCGAAGGCGGCCTGGAAGAGCGCCTGCAGGCGCTGGGCGGGGAGTGGAACGCCTTCACCAGCGCCGCCGATACCACCTTCGTCATCGAGGCGCCGGCACGCAACCAGCGCAAGGTGCTCGACCTGCTGCTGGCGGCGGTGCGGGACACGAAGATCGATGCCAAGGCCCTGGCCACCGCCAAGAAAATCATCGAGCGCGAGGACGGCGGCCATTACGGCCACCTGCAGCGCTGGCTGGACCGCCAGGACATCGGCCACCCGGCCAGCGACCAGCTTGCCGTGGAACTGGGGCTCAAATGCCCGGAGCGCTCGGATATCGACGGCATGACCCTCAAACAGGTGCAGGCCATGCGCGAGCATTGGTACGCCGCCAACAACATGAGCCTGATCGTCGTCGGTGGCCTCGACCGCCTGCTGCCGGCCTATCTGGAGCGTACCTACGGCGAGCTGCCAGCCACCGAGCCAGGCGAGCGGCGCAACCTCGACAGCATCAGCCAGCAGGCCGAGCAACGCCGCGACCTGACCCGTGGCTGGCTGGGTGACACCGCCAGGCTGCACTGGCTGTTCATCGAGCCGGTACTCGACAACAATCACGACCAGACCCTCGAGCTGCTCTCGCGCTACCTCGACTGGGCTGCGTACGATCAACTGCGATTGCGCCACGGCCTGGCCTACGGGCCCTCGGTGCGGCGTGAAAGTTTCGGCGACAGTGGCATGCTCAGCTTCAACGCCGATCTCGAACGCCAGGACATCGACGAAGCGGTGAAAGTGCTGCAGGACCTGTTCGAGCACCTGCGCAAGCACGGCCTGGATGCAGACACCTTTGCCCGCCTCAAGGAGGCCGCGATTGCCCGCGAAAGCTGGACCACCCAGGGCAACAGCGCACTGGCTGACTACTACTGGGGCGCGCTGAACGACTACGATGACGGCCGTTTCACAGACCCGATCGGCAAACTGCGCAAGGTCAGCCTGAAGGAGGCCAACGAAGCGCTGCGGTTGTTGCTCAAGGAACCTGGCTACCTGCGCATCGAGAAGCCACTGCTGGGCTATGACGAGCTGTACGGGTTGGTGGCGCTGGGGTTGGGGCTGATACTCGCCATCGGGCTGATCCGCAAAAGGCGCCAGCCGGCGGATCGCCCCAGCGGCGCTACACGGGACAGCTGATTCGGCGGTATCCTGTTTCGGCCTCTTCGCCGTTGCGACTTGCCCGCGAAGAGGCCAGAACAGTCACCCCTTATCGCTGCCCATCCCCATGCCTCCCATACCCCACATCGTCCAACGCATCATCGAACTGCTCAAACGCTATCCCGGGGTCATCGCCCTTGGCGGCTTCCTGTCCGGCATTGGCAGTTTCATCCTGGTCGACCGCCAGGCCGGCCTCGCCAGTTGGATCGCCGTGCTGATGCTGATCAGCTGGGTCTGGCTGATGCTCGAGAACACCCTGACGGGACTGTTCGCACGCACGTTCAAGCGCGAAATCCCGCAGCCACTTTTGCGTTACGCCACACAGATGATCCACCAGGAAAGTCTGTTCTTCGTCCTGCCGTTCTTCTTCATCACCACCACCTGGAACAGCGGCCAGTTGGTGTTCACCGGCTTGCTCGGCGCAGCCGGGCTGATCTCCATCGTCGATCCGCTGTACTACAAATGGCTCGCACCGCGGCGCTGGCTGTTCATGGCGCTGCACACCCTGACCCTGTTCGCCGCGCTGCTCACGGCGCTGCCGATCATCCTGCACCTGACCACCGCACAGAGCTTCAAGCTGGCGCTGATCGCGGCCATGGCGCTGTCATTCCCGAGCCTGGCCAGCAGTTTCCCGATCAACAACTGGCGCCGCGCCGTGGCGCTGGTCCTGGTGACCCTGACCGTGGGCGGCGGCGGGTGGCTGCTGCGCTCATGGGTGCCCCCGGCGACCCTGTGGATGACCGAAGTGGCGGTGACCACCGAGCTGCAGGACCGCCAGCCCGGCGAATCGCTGGACGAGATCGCCGCCAGCCGCATTCGCAGCGCGGGGCTGTACGCCTATACCGCAATCAACGCCCCGCGCGGGCTGAACGAGCGGATCTATCACGTGTGGCAGCAGGACGGTAAAGAGGTCGACCGCATCGCCCTGGACATCCACGGCGGGCGCAAGGAAGGCTACCGGGCCTGGACCCACAAGCAGAACTTCCCGCCCAACCCGGTGGGCAAGTGGCAGGTGCGGGTGCTGACCGAGGATGGCCAGGTGATCGGCGTGCTGCGCTTCAAGGTGGTCGAGGATGTACCGGCGGGGTGAGGGTTCGGCACCGCGTCGCCGCCGTTGCGACTTGCCCCGCGATTGAAGCCACCGCCGCTGCAACAGGCTATGATCTGACCCACCGCCGTCGTGCAGAGTCAGAAGCATGGAGCCCAGCGCCACCCTCGACACCCGCCAGCACCCCGCGCGCCTGCTGATCGCCGGCGACTGGACCCTGGCCCACTACACCAGCCTCAAGCGCGACAGCGAGCGCCTGCGCGACCAGTACGGTGCTGACACGATCGCCGACCTCAGCCAGCTTGGGCGCCTGGACACCGCCGGTGCCTCGCTGCTGGCCGAGTTGCTGGGCGCCGAGCGCCTGTCGCACTGCACCGACGAGCTCCCCGAGGCCAGCCGAGCCTTGCTCAGGACGGTGTATGGCTCGGTGCAGGACTACTGCATCCCGATCAAGGAAGCCGAACAACCGGTCCTGCTGCAATTGCTCGCACGCATCGGCTGCGCCGTCGACACGCTCTGGCAGGACACCCGGCAACTACTCGGTTTCGTCGGCCTGATCCTCGCCACCCTCGCCACTCGGCTCCTGCAACCACACAAGTGGCGGGTCACCCCGGTGGTCGCGCACATCGAGCAGACAGGCCTGGACGCCGCGCCCATCGTCGCCTTGCTGACCTTCCTGGTCGGCGCCGTAGTGGCCTTTCTCGGGGCCACGGTGCTGGCCGACTTCGGTGCGACGGTCTTTACCGTCGACCTGGTGGCCTTCTCCTTCCTGCGCGAATTCGCCGTACTGCTCACCGCGATCCTGATGGCCGGGCGCACGGCCAGCGCCTTCACCGCGCAGCTCGGTTCGATGAAGGCCAACGAGGAGATCGACGCCATCCGCACCCTGGGCCTGAACCCCATCGAACTGCTGGTGGTGCCGCGGGTTCTGGCGCTGCTGATCGCCTTGCCGCTACTGACCTTCGTCGCCATGGTCTGCGGCATCGTCGGCGGCGCGGTGGTCTGTGCGCTGTCGTTGGACATCCCGCCGGCCATGTTCCTCTCGCTGCTGCAGAGCGACATCGGCGTGCAGCACTTCCTGGTCGGCCTGCTCAAGGCGCCGTTCTTCGCCTTCCTGATCGCCGCCATCGGCTGCCTGGAAGGTTTCAAGGTCAGTGGCAGCGCCGAGTCGGTCGGGGCCCACACTACCTCGGCAGTGGTGCAGTCGATCTTCGTGGTCATCGTGCTGGATGCCGTGGCTGCGTTGTTCTTCATGGAGATGGGCTGGTGAGTGGCACACGTGAAGCGGTGATCGAAGCCCGTGGCCTGTGCAACCGTTTCGGTAGTCAGAGCGTGCACGAGAACCTCGACCTGGACCTGTACCGCGGCGAGATCCTCGCCGTGGTCGGCGGTTCGGGGAGCGGCAAGTCGGTGCTGCTGCGCAGCATCATTGGCCTGCGTCGGCCCAACGAGGGCAGGGTGAAGGTGTTCGGCCAGGACCTGGGCACGCTGAACGACGACCAACGCTCGCAGGTGGAACGGCGCTTCGGTGTGCTGTTCCAGAAGGGCGCGTTGTTCTCGTCACTGACCGTCACCGAGAACGTCGCGCTGCCGTTGATCGAGCATGCCGGGCTGTCACGCGCCGACGCCGAACACCTGGCCGGGGTCAAGCTGGCGCTGGCGGGGCTGCCGATCAGCGCCGCCGACAAGTACCCGGCCTCGCTGTCCGGCGGCATGATCAAGCGCGCGGCCCTGGCCCGCGCGCTGGCACTGGACCCGGACATCCTGTTCCTCGACGAACCCACCGCAGGCCTGGACCCGATCGGCGCAGCGGCATTCGACCAACTGATCCTGACCCTGCGCGACGCCCTCGGGCTTTCGGTGTTCCTCATCACCCACGACCTGGACACCCTCTACACCATCACCGACCGGGTGGCGGTGCTGTCGCAGAAGAGGGTACTGGTCGCAGGCCCGCTGGCCGAGGTCGAACGCACCGACGATCCCTGGATTCACGAATACTTTCACGGCCCGCGCGGACGTGCAGCCGAACAGGCAGCCGCAAGCGCGGGACAGGAGCACTGACGATGGAAACCCGAGCTCATCACGTCCTCATCGGACTGGTCACCGTGCTGGTCGTGGCCGGCGCCATGCTGTTCGGCCTGTGGCTGACCAAGTCCAGCGTCGACGATGCCTTCAAAGATTATGAAGTGGTGTTCAACGAGGCCGTTTCGGGCCTGTCCCGGGGAAGCGCGGTGCAGTACAACGGCATCAAGGTCGGCGATGTCAGCACCTTGCGCCTCGACCCGCAGGACCCGCGCCGGGTGCTGGCGCGCATCCGCCTGAGCGCCGACACACCGGTCAAGGAAGACACCCAGGCCAAGCTCACGCTCGCCGGGGTGACCGGCAACTCGTTCATCCAGCTCAGCGGCGGCACGCCGCAGAGCCCGTCGCTCAAGGGCAAGGACGGACAGTTGCCGGTGATCGTCGCCTCGCCGTCGCCCATCTCACGCCTGCTCAACGACAGCAGCGACCTGGTGACCAACATCAACCTGCTGCTGCACAACGCCAACCAGATGTTCTCGGAAAACAACATCGAGCGCCTGAGCAACACCCTGGCCAACCTCGAACAGACCACCGGTGCCTTCGCCAGCCAGAAGGGCGGCATCGCCCAGGCCATCGAGCAACTCGGTCAGGTCGGCAAGCAGGCCAGCGCCACCCTGGCCGAGACACAGGCGCTGATGCGCAACGCCAATGGCCTGCTCGGCAGCGAGGGCAAGCAAGCCTTCGGCAGCGCGGAGCAGGCCATGCAGTCGCTGGCTCAGAGCACCGCGACCATCAATGACCTGCTCAAGAACAACCGCGAGGCGCTCGACGACGGCGCCCAAGGCCTGAATCAGCTGGCCCCGGCAATCCGCGAGCTGCGCGAAACCCTCAATGCCCTCAAGGGCATCTCCCGGCGCCTGGAGGCCGACCCCAGCGGCTACCTGCTGGGCCGCGACCCAACCAAGGAGTTCCAGCCATGAGGCCGTCCCTTCGCCTGCTCGCCGCAGGCAGCCTGCTGAGCCTGGCCAGCGCCTGCTCGATCCTGCCACAGGCCGAGCCCACCGATATCTATCGCCTGCCGGTGAACCAGCAGAGCCGCCCGGCGACACCCGTGGATTGGTCGCTGCGCCTGAACAAGCCGCTGGCCAGCGAAGTCCTGGCCGGGCCGCGTATCGCCGTGATTGCGCAAGGCGACGTGATCAGCAGCTACAAGGGCGCGCGCTGGAGCGATCCGGTGCCACTGCTGGTGCGCAATCGCCTGCTCGATGCCTTCCAGCGGGACGGCCGGGTGCAACGCCTGAGTGCCGATGACAGCAATCTGCAGGCCGACTACGAGCTGGCGGGTGAGCTGCAAGCGTTCCAGAGCGAATACCGCGAAAACGGGGTGCAGGTACTGATCCGCTACGACGCGCGGCTGGTGCAAGGGCGCAGCCAGCGCATCCTTGCCAGCCAACGCTTCGAGGTGCTCCAGCCACTGGCCGACAAGCAGGTGCCGGCAGTGGTCAGCGGCTTTGGCGCTGCCAGCGACCAGCTCGCGCGCCAGGTGGTGGACTGGACAGTCGCCCAGGCCTCACGGATGCAGGCTCAGGCGAAGAACCAGTAGCAGACGAAGATCGCCGCGATCACCCCGGACAGCTCGGCCAGCAGCGCGCAGCCCACTGCGTGACGCACGCGCTGGATACCCACGGCGCCGAAGTACACCGCCAGCACGTAGAAGGTGGTTTCGGTACTGCCCTGAATGGTCGCGGCCACGAGCGCCGGGAAGCTGTCGACACCGTGGGTCTGCATGGTCTCGATCAGCATCGCCCGCGCCGCGCTGCCGGAGAACGGCTTGACCAGTGCCGTGGGCAGGCCTTCCACGAAGCGGCTGTCCACGCCCATCCACTCGACCGCATGGCGGATGCCGCCCAGCGCCAGCTCGAGCGCCCCGGAGGCACGCAGCACACCCACTGCGACCAGCATCGCGACCAGATAGGGCAACAGGCTCTTGGCGACGTCGAAGCCTTCTTTGGCGCCCTCGACGAAGGCCTCGTAGACCTTCACCTTGCGCAGCGCACCGATCACCAGAAACAGCATGATCACGCCGAACAGCGTCAGGTTGCCGAGGATCGACGACAGGCTCGCCAACGCAGCCGCCGACAACGTGCCGAGAAACGCCATGAAGCCACCCAGCAGCAGGGCGCCGGGGATGAAGTAGGCCAGCACCACCGGATCCCACAGGCGCAGGCGCTGCATCACGGCAACCGACAGCAGGCCGACCAGGGTCGAGACGCTGGTCGCCAGCAGGATGGGCAGGAACACCAGCGTCGGGTCGGGGGCGCCTTGCTGGGCGCGGTACATGAAGATGGTGACCGGCAGCAGGGTCAGCGACGAGGCGTTGAGCACCAGGAACAGGATCTGCGCGTTACTCGCCGTGGTGCTGCTGGGGTTGAGCTCCTGCAGCGCACGCATGGCCTTCAGGCCGATGGGCGTGGCGGCGTTGTCCAGGCCCAGGCCGTTGGCAGCGAAGTTCATGGTGATCAGGCCCAGGGCAGGGTGTCCGGGCGGCACTTCCGGCATCAGGCGCGCGAACAGCGGGCCGAGAACCTTGGCCAGCCACTCGACGATACCGGCCTTTTCGGCAATCTTGAGAAAGCCCAGCCACAAGGTGAGGGTGCCGAACAGCAGGACCATGACCTCGACCGACAGCTTGGCCATGGCGAAGATGCTCTCGACCATCGCAGCGAAGATTCCCGCGTTGCCGCCGACCAGCCACTGGGCCAGGGCGGAGATGGCCGCTACCACGAAAAAGCCGAGCCAGAGGCCGTTGAGCATCTGCAATCCCCCTGAAAAATGCCCGAATGATAGCGCATAAGGCGCCCTGAATCCGATCCCTGCAAGAGCGGCCGACAGGGGTGGTGTCGGACGCCACAATGCAAAAAGCCCCGACGGGTCGGGGCTCTTGCATGCAGCTGGAGGCTTACTGGTTGACGGTCTTGCCCGCCACCATGGCTTCTTTCTTGCCGTTCGCCTGGAACAGCGAGTTGTAGTATGCCTCGCCCTTGGCGCTGTCGTACATGCCTTGCCACTTGGCGATCACCACGGCGGCCAGGGCGTTGCCCACCACGTTCAGCGCGGTACGGGCCATGTCCATGATGCGGTCGACACCGGCGATGAAGGCCAGGCCTTCCAGCGGAATGCCCACGCTGCCTAGGGTCGCCAGCAGCACCACGAAGGAGACGCCCGGCACACCGGCAATACCCTTGGAGGTGACCATCAGGGTCAGCACCAGCAGTAGCTGTTGGCTGATCGACAGGTCGATGCCGTACAGCTGGGCGATGAAGATCGCCGCGATGCTCTGGTACAGGGTCGAACCGTCGAGGTTGAACGAGTAGCCGGTCGGTACCACGAAGGAGCAGATCGACTTCGGCGCACCGTACTTCTCCATCTTCTCGATCACGCGCGGCAGCACGGTCTCGGAGCTGGAGGTGGAGTAGGCGAGGATCAGCTCGTCCTTCATGATGCGCATGATCTTGATGATCGAGAAGCCGAACACGCGTGCCACCAGGCCCAGCACCATGAAGGCGAAGAAGGCGATGGCGAAGTACACCAGCAGCACCAGCTTGGCCAGCGGCAGCAGCGAGGCGAAGCCGAAGTTGGCGACGGTCGCGGCGATCAGGGCGAATACGCCGATCGGGGCGTAGTTCATGATCATGTGGGTGACCTTGAACATGGTCTCCGACACACCCTGGAAGGTACGCACCAGCGGCTCGCGCAGGTCGGCGTTGAGGCTCGAGAGGCCCATGCCGAACATGACCGAGAAGAAGATGATCGGCAGCATCTCGCCACGCATCAGCGCTGCGAAGATGTTCGATGGGATCAGGTTGAGCAGGGTCTCGATGAACGCATGCTCATGCTGTACCTCGGCCGCCGTGGCCTGGTACTTGGAGATGTCGACGGTGCCCAGGGTGCTCATGTCGATGCCGGCACCTGGGTGGAACACATTGGCCAGTACCAGACCGACGACGATGGCGATGGTGGTCACCACTTCGAAGTAGAGAATGGTCTTCAGGCCGATGCTGCCCAGTTTCTTCGCGTCGCCAACCCCGGCGATGCCCACGATCAGCGACGAAATCACGATCGGGACGACGATCATCTTGATCAGGCGAATGAAGATGTCGCCGGCGGGCTGGAGGACGTTGCTGATCCACCATGCCTTTTCTGCACTGAAATGATTCAGTAGCGCGCCGACTGCAACGCCCAGGACGAGACCGATCACGATCTGCCAGGCGAGGCTCAGTTTTGCCTTCTTCATGTCGTTACCTTTGTTGTAGTGGTCATGGCCAGCAGATCGGAAAAGCGCGTCCCAGAGCCTTTGGCAACGTCACGGGCAGCGATTGGCTTCCGTCTGGCGACCCTGTTCTCAGGTCAACGCCAGCGAGCGAACGAGCGCTCGGGCCAGCTAAAAAGGCGGCAACTATTGCGACGTGGACAGGGCCAGTCTAATGCCGGAAACGACTACCCCATGCCGAATCGGCATAGCAAAAGACAGCAAATCGGCCAATTCAGCGGCCAAAAAATCCAGGCGTTCGGTTTTCCGAACAAGACCAAACCGCCATTTTTAGGCAGAAACGACTGGATCAGTTCGAGGGTGGTGGAGGGTTGTTCGACAATCCGAATGGGAGAAAACACACCCTGCGCACAGCGCAATCGAGGGGAAAAAAATTCGATATACGGTTACGACAAAATGTGTCTTGAGAGAAAAATCGTACAAGTACGTTCTGGAAGGGAAATTTCTGTAAGGACGCTTCGGAAGCCAGGTCGAGTGTTAGTGCCTTTTCCGACACCACTGACCTGGATCTTCCGATGCTGTCTCTCCTGACCCGGCCCTCGTCGGAGGTACTCCCTGTACCCCTAGGCCACTCCGATCCTGACGCGATCAGAACAGCCCGGCCCCCTGGTCATGTGCTGCCTCTCCTCGAGGCGGCGCATCATGGACGACGCAACGGTAAATACGTTCAACGTCCATCCGATTAAGGTGCGCGACCGTAGGTCAGTACCAGTTCGGATCGCGCTTGAGCTGCTCCTGCAGCAGCTTCTTCATGCCGTCATCCGGCTCGCCCAGCCAGCGATAATCCGCATGGCGGGTCGGCGACTTGTCTGAGGGCAGACCTTCGGGAACCTCCACGAGCATCCCGTAGGCTTCATCCTTGTCCCAGCTGAACGCAACGATCAGGCGCTTGTACGTGCAGTTGTCGTCCGACTCGCAGAGAGGGCCGACCAGATACTTGTCGCCGTCCTCGGTCACCGCAGACATCTGCTGCGCAGAGCTGCCGCTGAGGTTGATCACCCACTCGGGCAGGCGTTCTTCATTCTTTATGGTCTTCTGCCAGGTCTGGCGGTATTCCGGGTCCGACCCCAGCAACTGGTTAGCCCGTACCTGACCGTCATTGGCTGCCATCGCCGCCGAGCCACCGCCCACGAGCAGGGCGGTGACCAGGGCGTTAAAGAGCATCCTGCTCATGGGCGTCCTCTACCGCGTCCGAAGAAGAAGGAAGCGACGAACAGGACCAGGAAGACAATGAACAGGATCTTCGCGATACCCGTTGCGGCGCCGGCGATACCACCGAAGCCCAGCACTGCGGCGACAATGGCGATGATCAGGAATGTGATAGCCCAGCTCAGCATGGTGTTTCTCCTTTCTTTTCGGGATAGGGTCGGTGTGGCACTAGAACACCCAGCGTTCCTGAGGAACGATGTTTTCCAGGGTGGCCGGCGAAGCATTGGCCGAAGGCAGCGGCTGTGCCGCCTTGACCAGGGTGGTGGCGTGATTCGTCTTCAATTGCGTCAACAACGCAGTCTGAGCAGCTACCTGGTCGGCCAGGCGCGCGGTCTGCCAGCTGTGATAGAACAGGCCGCCGGCGAGGGTCAGTACCAGTGCCATCGCCAGGTACAGAAACTGATGCACGGGCAGCGCTGCGTCCTGCGAACGGTTGACTGATTGGCGATTCATGCCGGCTCCTCCTGCTGTATTTGTTATCCAAACCTTGAGGGAGTTATTGCAGCCTGCATGCCAGCTTTTTAATCTCAAAAAAATCTTTATAAATCAGTCAGTTATGCGCAAATGGAAAATGCAGCAAGGACGTATCCTGCACGATGCCTTGCTGCACGCCGTGCGTTTTGCACGATTCAACCTTCCACTTTGCTCGCCACCTTCAGCAGGTCCGCATCCACGCCCCGTACTCCGAGGATCTGCCCCGCAATCTGCACGGCGATGGTCTTCTGCTCCTGGCTGACCACCTCGCCAGACAGTCGCACCAGGCCTTCCTGGCTCGCGACCTTGATGTTCGGCCCGTCGAGATTACGGCTGTAGCGCAAGCTGCTTTGTACCTTGTCGATGATCCAGGCATCGCTGGGCTGCGGCCCTGTCGGAACAGTCGGCGGATTTTCACGGGCCTGGGCCATGGCTGCGGAATCCAGGCTGATCAGATTGTTGACCAGGTACACGCCCTCGCTGGTACGGGCGATGACCCCGGCCAGCTCCTTGGCCTCGACGTTGTCGACGCGACCGCGCATGGTCACCACGCCCTCGCGGCTCTCGACCTCGATTGGCGCCTTTTCCGTCACCCGGCTCCAGAGCAGGCGCGCGCGGATGATCGCGGTCAAGGTGGCGTCCTCAAGGCGTTGGGCGTAGGCACGCCGCTCAAGCGGCTGCTCCGCCAGCTCGGCATTGACCTGCAGACGGTTATCCACCCGCTCGATACCGCGGGTGGCCAAGGCGACACGCTCGGCCAGGTCGCGCTCGACAGGATTTTCCACCTCACCGCTGAGGCGGGCCTGCTGCCCCTCCACCTGCACCTCTATGCGGAACGGATTGAGTACCTTGTTGAGGGAAACCGCAGTCTGCACGGCGCCCTCCAGCCGTGCATCCTGCAACGGGTCGGCGACAACGGGACCGACTGCCAGCAGCAGGCCGGCAGCCAGGGCGCAATGACGTGGGAACAAAGGCATGGCACTTCTCCTTTTTCGTAACAAATCCAACCAACCTCGCAACCTGCATGCCAGCGTCACAAATGCTGGAAAATCTATTTATTTCAATCTGTTAGCCAATAAACAGAGCAACAGCTAGCATGCACAGGACGGAATCCTTCAGAATCGACCATGCAACTTGCCCGATTTTTCCGACACTAACTGAGATCAATCCCATAGGAGCGCAGGAAAAATGGAACCAGCCCAGGACAAGCAAGGCCGCATTCTGCTGGTGGACGACGAGTCCGCGATCCTGCGCACCTTCCGTTACTGCCTCGAAGACGAGGGCTACAGCGTCGCCACGGCCAACAGTGCCGTTCAGGCAGAGACCCTGTTGCAACGCCAGGTGTTCGATCTGTGCTTCCTCGACCTGCGCCTGGGAGAGGACAACGGCCTAGACGTGCTGGCCCAGATGCGCATCCAGGCGCCCTGGATGCGCGTGGTGATCGTCACTGCACACTCGGCGATCGATACCGCAGTGGATGCCATCCAGGCCGGCGCTGCCGACTATCTGGTCAAACCCTGCAGCCCCGACCAGTTGCGCCTGGCCACCGCCAAGCAACTGGAGGTGCGCCAACTGTCGGCGCGCCTGGAAGCGCTGGAAGGCGAAGTGCGCAAGCCCAAGGACGGTCTCGACTCCCACAGCCCGCAAATGATGGCGGTGCTGGAAACCGCGCGGCAGGTGGCGACCACCGATGCCAATATCCTCATCCTGGGGGAGTCCGGCACCGGCAAGGGCGAACTGGCCCGCGCCATTCACGGCTGGAGCAAGCGCGCACGCAAGGCCTGCGTGACCATCAACTGCCCCTCGCTGAACGCCGAGCTGATGGAAAGCGAACTGTTTGGTCATACCCGTGGCGCCTTCACCGGCGCCAGCGAGAGCACGCTCGGGCGGGTCAGCCAGGCGGACGGCGGCACGCTGTTCCTCGACGAAATCGGTGATTTCCCACTGACCCTGCAGCCCAAACTGCTGCGTTTCATCCAGGACAAGGAATACGAAAGGGTCGGCGATCCGGTCACCCGTCGGGCGGACGTTCGCATCCTCGCCGCAACCAACCTCAACCTTGAGGAGATGGTGCGCGAGAGCCGCTTCCGTGAAGACCTGCTGTACCGCCTCAACGTCATCACCCTGCACCTGCCGCCACTGCGCGAGCGCAGCGAGGACATCCTTACGCTCGCCGATCGCTTCCTCGCCCGTTTCGTGAAGGAGTATTCGCGCCCGGCGCGGGGATTCAGCGACGAGGCCCGTGCGGCACTGCTCAACTACCGCTGGCCGGGCAACATCCGCGAACTGCGCAACGTGGTGGAGCGCGCCAGCATCATCTGCCCGCAGGAGCGCGTGGAAATCAGCCACCTGGGGATGGGCGAGCAGCCCACCGGCAACGCCGCGAAGGTTGGCGCAGCGTTGAGTCTCGATGAGCTGGAGCGCGCCCACATCGGTGCCGTCCTGGCAGCCAGCGATACCCTCGACCAGGCCGCCAAGACCCTCGGTATCGATGCCTCCACCCTGTACCGCAAGCGCAAGCAGTACAACCTGTGAAGTGGCCCATGAAGCTGCGCACGCGGCTGTTCCTGAGCATCTCGGCACTGGTGACGGTAGCGTTGCTGGGGTTGCTGCTGGGGCTGATCAGCGTGCTGCAGATGGCAGCGGTGCAGCAAAAGCTGGTGCGTGACACCACCCATACCCTGGAAGTCGGGCTGAAGCTGCGGCAGAACCTGGGCGAGCAGTTGAACCTGATACTCGATCCAGATACCGATCCGAAAAGCTTGGCAAGCCTGCAGGAAAACTTCCAGGCGCTATTGGTGGCAGGCCTCGAACAGGGCGGTGAACGCACCGGATTCAGCAAGGCCAGCAGCAACTACCAGACCTTCCTCCAGGCCTATCGCGACAGCACCTCACCGTCGCGCAGCATGGGCGTCGACGACCCTTTGGGCGCCGCGTTCAACCAGGTCCGTACCGACCTGATCGACTCGCACAAGCAGGCGCTGGAGCACATTTCCCGCAGCGAAGAACATGCTCGCGATCATGCCCTGCTGGTCAGTGGTGCATTGGGCCTGATGGGCCTGGCGGTGGTGGTGCTGGGCTTCATCACCGCGCATAACATCGCGCGTCGCTTCGGCCAGCCGATCGAGGCCTTGGCCAAGGCAGCCGACCAGGTTGGCCAAGGCAACTTCGACGTTACCCTACCTGTGACCCAAGCCACCGAACTCAACCAATTGACCCGCCGTTTCGGCCTGATGGCCGACGCCCTGCGCAAGCACCAGGCCACCAATGTCGATGAGCTGCTGGCCGGCCAACAGCGCCTGCAGGCCGTGCTCGACAGCATCGACGATGGCCTACTGATCATCGATCGCCAAGGTCGCCTGGAACACCTCAACCCCGTGGCCCAACGGCAGTTGGGCTGGAATGCCTCGCGGCTTGGCAGCAACCTGGCCGAAGCCCTGAACCGCCCGGAGCTGGAGCAACAGATGCGCCAGGTGCTGCGCGGCGGCAGCCTGGACCGGCCACCGGATGACCTGAGCATCGAGGTGGAAGAAGAGACCCGTCTGCTGACCTTCAGTCTGACACCCGTCAGCCACCCGCAAGGGCCGATTCTCGGCGCGGTGATGGTGTTGCATGACGTGACCGAACAGCGTGCGTTCGAGCGCGTACGCAGCGAGTTCGTCCTGCGTGCCTCCCATGAACTGCGCACCCCGGTCACCGGCATGCATATGGCTTTCGGCCTGCTGCGCGAGCGGGTCTCGTTCCCGCCCGAAGCGCGGGAAAACGATCTGCTCGACACCATCGGCGAAGAAATGCAGCGTCTGACTCAACTGATCAACGACCTGCTCAATTTCTCTCGTTACCAGAGCGGACTGCAGAAACTGGAACTGGCGCCCTGTACACTCGATGACCTGCTGGAGCGTGCCCGGGCACGCTTCGCCGAGTCGGCGGCGCACAAGCAGATCGAACTGGTCAGCGAGCTGGAGCCTCCCTTGCCGCACATCCAGGTCGACCTTGCGCAGATCGACCGGGTGCTGGACAACCTGCTGCACAACGCCATCCGCCACACCGCCAGTGGCGGGCACATTCGCCTGCACGCACGACGGCATGCCGAGCGGGTGATCATCAGCGTCGAGGACGACGGCGAAGGCATTGCCTATGGCCAGCAAGGGCGAATCTTCGAGCCGTTCGTGCAGGTCGGACGCAAGAAGGGTGGCGCGGGGCTGGGCCTGGCCCTGTGCAAGGAAATCGTGCAACTGCATGGCGGGCGCATGGGCGTGTTCTCTCGGCCGGGGCAGGGGACGCAGTTCTACATGGCCCTGCCGGTGTGAGGCGCCTGTTCAAGGCTCATCATCGATCCGCCGCCCGCCCATCCGCCGTCCGCGCGTGATCAGCTCGGCGAACTGTCGGGCGTTGAGCGGATGGGCGAACAGCCAACCCTGCCCATAGTTGACCCCTTCGCTGTTGAGCAACACGGCCTGGTCCTCGCACTCGATCCCCTCGGCGATCACCCGCAGGTGCAGGTCATGGGCCATGCGGATGATATGCGGGGCGACGCCGCTGCTGGCGGCGTCGTGGCCCAGGGCGTCGATGAACGCCTTGTCGATCTTCAGGCAATCGACCGGCAGGGTCTGCAGGTAGGCCAGGCTGCAGTAGCCGGTGCCGAAATCGTCGATCAGTACCTGATGCCCGACCGAGCGCAGGGCCTGCAGGTTGTCGCGGGCCACCACCACATCGATCAGGCCACGCTCGGTCACTTCGAATGCGATCTGCGTTGCGGACACCCGATGCTGGGCCAGCAACCGCGCTGCGACCCGGCCGATACGCGGCACCATCACATCGCACGCTGCCAGGTTCACCGAGATGTACAAGTGCCGATTGGCCCGCAACAACTGGCCCAGTTGCTCCAGTACCCGCTGCAGGACGAAGTCGGTGATCGGGCGGATCTGCCCGGTGTTCTCGGCAAGCGGGATGAACAGCTCCGGGCTGGTCAGGCTGCCATCCGGTCGGCGCCAGCGCACCAGTGCTTCGGCGCCGACACAACGGCGGCTGTCCAGTTCGAAGATCGGTTGGTAGAGCACCTGCAGCTCGCCACGGCGCAGCGCCTGCTGCAACTCCGAGCTCATCGAGCGCCGCTGCAGGATCAGTTGCAGCACCAGCCAGCCGATGCAGCAGGCGAGCAGCAGGCTACCGGGGAACAACAACCAGAGCATGCCGTTGAGCTTCAGCGGCAGGCTTGCACGGGGGGCGATGAGGACGAGTTGGTAGTCCGGTGACTTGGTCGGCATCCGGTAGACGAGGCGGTCGCTGAGCTCGATCAGCGCCTTGCGTGACGGTGGCGGCCAGTCCGGCGCAGGTGGCCAGGGCTGGGGAGGGCCCAGCACGGGGATCGCCCGGCTGCCGCGGTCGAGCACTACCAGCAGGCTGCCACCGGGCGGGAGATCGACCACGTCGGTCAGGTGGCCGCGTGAGGTGGACACCAGGAAATGGCCACGCCCCAGCATCAACGCCGCAAGATTTTCGTTCGGCTCGGTGGTGGTGTTCAGCCAGTAACTGTAGGTCGGCCCCTGGATGTCGGGTGCGCGCATGGGCCGCATGACCTGCTCCCCACCCCGGCTGGAGCAGGCGATGTCTCCGTCGACATAGACCGCCTCGTAGACAAAACGGTAGCTCAGGCCCACCTGACGCAGCGCAGACAACATCGCTGCATCACAGCCGCGCATCGGCAGCGTCTGCAGTTGGTCGACCCCCTCGCGCAATTGACCGAACACTTGCTCCAGGCGCTCGAGAAAACGCTCGCCGCGGGCATTCATCTGCGCGCTTTCGCTCTGTTTCATCTGCTGCAGGGTGACACCGACACTGGCGGTCAGCAGCAGCGCAGCACTGGCCAACGCGACCAGAGAGGCCAACAGCCAGGGGCGGTAGAAAATTTGGCGCACAGAGGCGATCAGCGAAGACATGCGCGGCATCCAGTTGAATACCAAAGGTATAGCAACTGGATGAACAGTTGGCGCGGTGCGATAGGCGGTCCTGATTCACCGCATGCTGTTGAGCACCTGCAGTATTGCCGCGGTCTGCGCATCGGGCATGCCGTCGAAGCGCTGCGCGCGGAAATGCATCTGGAAAGCGGCGATCACATGGCGGGTCGAGACATCCAGCTCGCCAGTCTGCTCGATGGCATAGCCGAAGCGGGCCAATTGTTGCTGGTACCAGAGCGGGCTCGGTGGATTGGCCTCGAAATACACCTGCTGGCGCGCCACGGAGGCAGCGTTCGGCCAGATCCCCAGGCCTGCGTCAGCCAGGCGCTTCCAGGGGAACAGCGGCCCCGGGTCGAGCTTGCGCAAAGGCGCGATGTCGCTATGGCCAATGATGTTGCGCGGCTGGATGTTGTAGCGCTGGACGATATCCTTGACCAAGGCGATCACTGCCTCGATCTGCGCTTCGCTGTAGGGGTGCCAGACACGTCCGCTGGGGGTATCGGTATAGCCGGGATTGACGATCTCGATACCGATCGAGCTCGAGTTGAGCCAGGTGCGGCCCTGCCACTGACTGTCGCCGGCATGCCAGGAGCGGCGGCTTTCATCCACCAGCTGGTAGACCGTGGCATTGCCATCGCCAACCAGGTAATGGCTGCTGACCTCGCCATGGGTCAGCAGCGCCAGCGAGCGCTCCAGCGAAGCGTTGGTGTAGTGCAGGACGACGAACTGGATGCGGCTGTCCTGGTTCGCCGAGGTGTGGCTGCGGTCGATGCGCAGACCGCTGGAGCAGCCGGCGAGCAGGATGAGGAGAAGGGCAGTAGCGAACGTTTTCATCGGATGGAGGCACGTCATGTGTCGGTATAAGCGCTACAGTATAACGTGCTATCGCCGATTACCCATTCCCAACGATGCCCGCTCAGCGGACTGAGCGCACGACCCGTGTCGAAAGCAACAGGGCTGGCGTAGCGGTACTTGCTACCCTTGCTCGACGCGATTGCGCCCCTGGTCCTTGGCGCGGTACAGCGCTTCGTCCGCACGCTTGAGCACCTGGTCGCCACGCTCGCCGGAGCGGAAGGCGCTGACGCCGATGGACGTGGTGATCACCACGCGCTCGCCCTTGAAGTGAAACGGGCAGGCCTCGATCGCCGCACGCAGCGCTTCGGCAACCTGCAGCGCTGTGGGGGGAGATGTCTGGGGGAGCAGCAGGACGAACTCCTCGCCACCAAAGCGGGCGATGAAGTCGCGCCCGCGCAAGCGCTTGCGCAACTGGTCGGCAACGATCTTCAGCACCTTGTCGCCAGCCAGGTGGCCATAGCCGTCGTTGATGCGTTTGAAATGATCGAGGTCGAGGATGGCCATGGCCAGGTGGCCGCCATTCTCCTCCCAGTCGGCAAGCTCGCGCTCGACCCGCTCGCTCCAGGCGGCGCGATTGGGCAGCCCGGTCAGCGGATCGACCAGTGCTTTCTGCCGCTGCTCTTCCAAGTGCTCACGGTAGCCAAGCGCCTCCTGCTCCATGCTCGCCACTCGCTCGGCCAGGCCTTGCAGGCGTCCGGCCAGTTCCTGCTCACGGCGATCGCGTTCGTGCTGGTGGTCATCCATGGTGACCAGCAGGCCCTCGAGCCGGTGGTCCAGCAGGTGCTTGAGGCTGTCGATGTCCACTGCGCCCTGGACGCTGGTTTGCAGGCCATCGACCTGTTCACGCAGCTGACTGTCCAACTCGCGAGCGGCAGTGCTGTTGTCGGCGTGGCCCTCGCTGGCCTCCTGCAGGTGGCTCTGGAAGGTCTCCAGGCGCTCGTTGATCTGCTGCAGGTAGGCTTCGAACTCATGCTGGCCGCTGTCGTTGATTGCCAGCATCAACACCGCCAGGTCGTCCAGTACCGGGATCAGCTCGTACCAGTTCAGCCCGCGCGCCACCCGCTCGCGCATTTCCAGGGCCTGGGCCTTGTGGCGCTCCGGCAGGCTCAGGTCGTCGAGCAGGCCGATCAGGGTTTCTTCGATGTGCGCGGCAACCTGGCTGTAGGGCGGCTCGACGGCATCAGGCAGGGCGTAAGGGCCGTCTTCACCGACTGGTTGTTCTTCCGGGGACTCGGTGGCGGGGGCTTCGTCCGCTGGCGTGCTGTCGGCGGCGGTCTCCGGCTCGACAGGCTCGGACTCGGCGGGAGGAGCGACTGGCTCGGGTTCGACAATGCTCGCCGGCTCGCGGGCGTCGTCAACTGGCTCCACCGTCTCGGCAGCACCGGCCAATTGCGCAACCGGCGCCGGGGCCTCGGGGGCGGGCTCGACAGAGCGGGGCGCCGCAGGCAGAGGCTCCAGTTCATCAGCATCGATCGTGCTGTGTGCCGCAGAGGCTGGGCTCGAGGCTGGGGCTGGGGCTGGGGCTGGGGCTGGGGCTGGGGCTGGGGCTGGGGCTGGGGATCGTGGCTCAGGTTCGCGCACAGGCAACGGTTCGCCCGTTGGCTCGACGGTCTGGCTCTGTGACGTTGCGCGCGAGGGTGCCGGTTCGTGCTCCGGCTCCGGCGCTTCGGCCTGAGCACCCTCTTCGCGACCGCCAAACAAGCGTTGCAGGAAGCCTGGCCGGGCCTCTTCGGTCGCCTTGCGCAGCGACGACAGCGCGCGCCCCTGCAGACCGCTGAGCTCGCCAAGCAGCGGCGGCAACTCACGCGACTGGCTGACACCGCCGTCGAGCTTCTTGGCCAACTTCTTGAGCGGACGGGAAACGTCGCCGGGCAGCTCAAGCCCCTGCAACTGGGAAACCAGCGAGGTCAGCGCATCGCTGACCTGGTTCATCCGCGTTTCGCGACGCTGCTCCGACTCGAGCACGGCCTTTTCCAGTCGTGGGATAAGCCCGGCGAGCCCCGCGTCCATGCTGTCACTGCGGATGACCTCGCGCATCTCCTTCATGCACTGGTCGACGACCTTGTCACTACCCTCGGCGGCCAGCGTGCTGCGGACCAGGCCACGGCGCAGCAGGTCGAGGCGAGCTTCCCAGCGACGCTCGAGCTTTTCCTGCCGTTCGATGCTTTTTAGATATTTTTCTTTCCAGCGCTCGGCTTCGTCGGTCATGCCTGGATCCGCAACGGTAATAGCATCAGAGGGTATGTGAATACTGGATTTCGGCGCGAAGCGCGAACTCTTGAGTGTGTCAGCGCACGACCGGCAGGGTATCCACAGTCAAGGCATCCGGCAATCGGATCTCGACCGCCACAGGCAGGTGGTCGGAAATCGGCTGCGACAGCACCTCGACTCGTTCAAGCGTCAGGCTCGGGCTGAGCAGGATGTGATCAAGGCAGCGTTGCGGGCGCCAGCTGGGGAAGGTCGCCTCAACCTGTGGGGCGATCAGTCCGAGGTCGCGCAAGGGCGAGCGCTCGAGCAGGTCGTTGGCGTGGGTGTTCATGTCGCCCATGAGGATCTGATGGCGGTAGCCGCCGATCAGCTCACGGATATACCCCAGTTGCAGGGCACGGGTCTTGGCGCCGAGCGCCAGGTGCATCATCACCACGATCAGCGCGTCCTCGCCTTCGCCGAAACGCACCAGGATCGCCCCACGACCGGCCGGACCGGGAAGGGGGTGGTCTTCAAGGTGCTGGGGCTTGAGCCGGCTGAGCACGCCGTTGCTGTGCTGGGCGAAACGCCCGAGATTGCGGTTGAGCTGCTGATACCAGTAGGGGAAGGCACCGAGCTGGGCCAAGTGCTCGACCTGGTTGACATAGCCCGAACGCAGGCTGCCGCCGTCGGCTTCCTGCAGGGCAACCAGGTCGAAATCAGCGAGCAGGTCGCCGATCTTCTGCAGGTTGCCGGCCCGCCCGGTATGCGGCAGCAGGTGCTGCCAGCTGCGGGTCAGGTAGTGGCGGTAGCGCTCGGTGCTGATACCGACCTGGATATTGAAGCTGAGCAGCCGCAGGCGACCATCCTCCGGCAGGCCTGGGGCCTGCAGATGATGTTCGTTGACCCGCGGCTGATGCAGGCCAACACTTCGCGTGGTACGCAAGCGGGCCATGGCTGCGCCGCTTACTTAGCGGCACGCTCCTTGGCGATCAGTTGGTCGGCAACGTTCAGGACGCCTTCCGGCCCGCCAGCGGTACCCAGGTCGAAGCGGTACTTGCCGTTGACCACCATGCTCGGTACGCCGGTGATTTCGTACTTCTTCGCCAGTTCCTTGGCCTGGTTGACCTGGCCCTTGATGGCGAACGAGTTGAAGGTAGCGAGGAACTTGTCCTTGTCCACGCCTTGGGTGGCGAGGAAGTCGGCCATGTCCTGCGGGTCGGTCAGGCGCTTGCGCTGGTTCTGGATGGCGTCGAAGACCGCGGCGTGAACCTTGTGCTCGACGCCCATGGCTTCGAGGGTGAGGAACATCTGGCCGTGGGCATCCCAAGGGCCGCCGAACATGGCCGGGACGCGCTTGAAATTGACGTCGGCCGGCAGCTTGTCGATCCAGGGATTGATGGTGGGTTCGAAGTGGTAGCAGTGCGGGCAGCCGTACCAGAACAGCTCGACGACTTCGATCTTGCCTGGCTGCGAGACCGGGACCGGGTTGCTCAGCTCGATATATTCCTTGCCCGCCACAGGCTCGGCGGCCTGCACCGCGGCCATACCGAATACGCTGGCGGCGACCAGCGCAGCGCTGAGAATCAGTTTACGCATGCTTTACTCCTGAGCAATCAATGGTCGCCTCGACACGACCTATGCTGTGACAGGCCATGAAGGGCTCGAGTTCTGTAGTGTAACGGCTGGGACCATAAAAAAGGGCGGCCTACGCCACCCTTTTCATGTTTAGCGATGTTGCATTAACCGAGTGTTAACGCTCGTCTCAATGCAGCCCCTGGATATAGCTGGCCAACGCATCGATATCCTTGTTGCTCAGCTTGCCGGCGATGGTGCGCATGGTCATGGCATCGCCATCGTTGGTGCGATTACCTTCACGGAAGTCGGTGAGCTGCTTGCTGACATACTGCGAGTGCTGGCCGCTCAGGTGAGGGAAGCCGGCAAGGGCGATGCCTGCGCCGTTAGGGGAGTGGCAACCGGTGCAGGCGGGCATGCCTTTCTCCAGGTCACCGCCGTTGAACAGCGCACGTCCACGCTCGACCAGCTTGGGATCTGCCGCGCCGACACTGCCTTTCTGGCTGGCGAAGTAAGCGGCGATATCGGCCAGGTCCTGGTCATTGAAGGCGGCCAGCATGCCGGTCATTTCCAGCACCGTGCGCTTGCCCGACTTGATGTCGTGCAATTGCTTCTCAAGGTAGCGCTGGCCCTGGCCGGCCAGTTTCGGGAAGTTCGGCGCCAGGCTGTTGCCGTCAGGGTTATGGCAGGCACCACAGACCGCAGTCTTCGCCTGGCCGGCAGCGGCATCGCCTTTGATGGGGTCGGCAGCAGTGGCCGCACCTGCGACACCCATGGTCAACAGCAGACTCACGAATAGTTTGTTCATCAGCTAATCCAACACGGCTAAGGGTGAAATGTTATGTATCGGGACTGCCACTCATCCAAAGGATGACCAATCGGTAGTCCTCGGCACTGCAGTCCATGCACAATCCACGCGGCGGCATAGCCTTGAAACCCTGGGTAACATGCGCCACCAGTACATCCACACCTCGCGCCAGCCTCGGTTCCCAGGCCGCCGCATCGCCCTTCCTGGGGGCCTGTGGCAGCTGACCGGCGTGACAGGCCGCACATGTGCGGTTGTACAACGCCTCGGGATCCTGTGTAGCCTGTGCGCTGAAAAACGGCTGGAACATACCGACCGCCAGCAGCCATTTCGCCATGCGGAACGACCTGACAGGGTTGGGGGCCGCGCTGCGTTCTGATGCGCGAGCTAGTGATCGACACCCCATGCTCGTCCTCCTTCGCTGGGAGAATGAGCACACAAAAACTGGGGCATTATATACTTCCGCCCTCCAAACGGAAACGCGGCCTGGATCAGGCAACACCCACATCGGATATCCCATGCAAGTCAAGAACCCCATCCTCGGCCTCTGCCAGAAAGCCAAATTCGCCCTCAGCGCTGCCAAGGTCGAACAATGCCCGGAAGACCAGGGCTACGAGGTGGCTTTCGCCGGCCGCTCCAATGCCGGTAAGTCCAGCGCCCTCAATACCCTGACCCATGCCAGCCTGGCGCGTACCTCCAAGACCCCGGGGCGCACCCAGCTGTTGAATTTCTTCAGTCTGGACGATGAACGGCGTTTGGTCGACCTGCCAGGTTACGGTTATGCGAAAGTGCCGATTCCGCTCAAGCAGCACTGGCAGAAACACCTGGAGGCCTACCTGGGCGGGCGCGAATGCCTGCGCGGCGTGATCCTGCTGATGGACGTGCGCCACCCGATGACCGACTTCGACAAGATGATGCTCGACTGGGCCAAGGCCAGCGGCATGCCCATGCACATCCTGCTGACCAAGGCCGACAAGCTCACTCACGGCGCGGGCAAGAACACCCTGCTCAAGGTGCAGTCGGAAATTCGCAAGGGCTGGGGCGACGCGGCGTCCATCCAGCTGTTTTCGGCACCCAAGCGCCAGGGGCTGGAAGAGGCCTATCGGGTCTTGGCGGACTGGATGGAGCTGGAAGACAAGCCGGTGGCTTGAAGATCCACCTGCACGCTGTGGCGGCGGGCTGATCCGCTGCCGCAGGCTTCTCCAGCAGCCATGAGGCAAATTCCGGGCAAAAAAAACCCCGGACTTCATATGGGGAGGGGGAAGTTCGGGGTCCAAGTCCGGACCGCTAGGGCGGGGTCCAGATATCTGCCAACACTTAACACAACATAGGAGCATCGAAAGGCTTCACCAGCCATTCAGTTACTCTGAGTTCCGGTTCACCGGTTTAGTTCCGAAGCCTTGAAAACTATTTGCGATAGTTTCATGAAACTTCAGAACCGGGGGCGAGGAGCCCAGCCTGCGGATCCGCGACACTACGCCACAGATCCTACTCCTCTTCGCCACGCCGTTTAGTGAGCTTCGTCCCAATTCGAACCAACGCCGACCTCGACCAGCAGCGGCACATCGAGCTGCGCGGCGTTGCTCATGTAGGGGCGAATTTCGGCCTTCACCTGCTCGACCAGGTCTTCACGCACCTCCAGCACCAGTTCGTCGTGCACCTGCAGGATCACCCGTGCATCCAGGCCACTGTCGTTCAGCCAGTTGTCTACCGCGACCATGGCGCGCTTGACGATATCGGCCGCGGTGCCCTGCATCGGCGCGTTGATCGCGGTGCGTTCGGCGCCTTTGCGCAGGGCCGGGTTCTTCGCATTGATGTCCGGCAGATACAGGCGCCGCCCGAACAGCGTCTCGACGAAGCCTTGCTCGGCGGCCTGGGTGCGAGTGCGCTCCATGTAGGCCAGCACGCCGGGATAGCGGGCAAAGTAACGGTCGATGTAGTCCTGCGACTGCTTGCGGTCGACGCCGATCTGCTTGGCCAGACCGAAGGCGCTCATGCCGTAGATCAAGCCGAAGTTGATGGCCTTGGCGCTGCGGCGCTGGTCATTGGTGACGGCCTCCAGCGCCACGCCGAATACCTCCGCGGCCGTTGCGCGGTGCACATCGAGGTCATTGCGGAAGGCATGCAGCAGGCCTTCATCCTTGGCCAGGTGGGCCATGATGCGCAGCTCGATCTGCGAGTAGTCCGCGGCCAGCAGCTTGTAGCCGGGGCTGGCGACGAAGGCCTGGCGGATGCGTCGGCCTTCGGGAGTGCGTACCGGAATGTTCTGCAGGTTCGGGTCGCTGGACGACAAGCGCCCGGTGGCGGCCACCGCCTGCTGGTAGGAGGTGTGGATACGCCCGGTACGCGGGTTGATCTGCTCCGGCAGCTTGTCGGTGTAGGTACTCTTGAGCTTGCTGAGCGAGCGGTATTCCATCAGCACCGTTGGCAGCGGATAGCCTTCGGCGGCCAGGTCTGCTAGCACGGCTTCGGCCGTGGAAGCCTGGCCCTTGGCGGTCTTGCTCAATACCGGCATGCCCAGCTTGTCATAGAGGATCACCCCCAGCTGCTTGGGTGAGCCCAGATTGAACTCCTCGCCCGCCAGCTCGAACGCCCGACGTTCGAGCTCGGCCATCTTCACGCCCAGCTCACCGCTCTGCACCTTGAGCAGCGCAGCGTCGACCAGCGCGCCCTGGCGCTCGATTCTGGCCAGCACCGGCACCAGCGGCATCTCGATATCCATCAGCACCGGCTGCACGCTGGGGGTTTTCGCCAGGCGTGCCTGCAGTGCGTGGTGCAGGCGCAGGGTGATGTCGGCATCTTCGGCGGCGTACGGGCCAGCCTTGTCCAGATGGATCTGGTTGAAGGTCAACTGCTTGGCGCCCTTGCCAGCAATATCCTCGAACGCAATGGTGCTGTGGTCGAGGTATTTCTGCGCAAGGCTGTCCATGTCGTGGCGCGTAGCAGTGGAGTCGAGCACATAGGACTCGAGCATGGTGTCATAGGCCACGCCGCGCATCTGGATCGGCAGCGAAGCGTTGGCCAGGATATTGATGTCGTACTTGGCGTTCTGCCCGACCTTGGCCTTGGCCGGGTCTTCCAGCAGCGGCTTGAGCGCCGTTAGCACCGCGTCGCGGTCCAGCTGCGTCGGAGCACCTTCGTAGTCATGGGCCAGCGGCACATAGGCCGCTTCATGGGGCTCGACCGCGAACGACAGGCCGACCAGCTCCGCACGCTGGGCATCCAGGCCGGTGGTCTCGGTGTCGAAGGCGAACAGCGGCGCCTGGCGCAGCTTCTCGAGCCAGACATCGAAGCGCGCCTGGTCGAGGATGGTTTCGTATTTCGCCTCGACCTGGGCAGCAGGCTCCTCGACCGGAGCAATGGTGTCACCCTCCCGGGCGGCGTCGCGCTGTACCTCGGCGACCCAGCTCTTGAACTCCATTTCGGTATACAGCGCCAGCAATGCTTCGCGGTCCGGCTCGCCGCATACCAGGGCATCGACTTGGACATCCAGCTCGACATCGACCTTGATGGTCGCCAGCTCATACGACAGGAACGCCGCGTCGCGGTGCTCCTCGAGCTTGGCCGGCAGGGTCTTGGCGCCGCGAATGGCCAGGCCCGGAACCTTGTCGAGGTTCTGGTACAGGTCACGCAGACCGCCACCGATACCGGTCAACAGGCCCACTGCGGTCTTCTCGCCGACCCCCGGAACACCGGGAATGTTGTCGACCTTGTCACCCATCAGGGCCAGGAAGTCGATGATGTGCTCAGGGCCCACGCCGAACTTCTCGTGCACGCCTGCCACGTCGAGCACCGTGCCGGTCATGGTGTTGACCAGGGTGATGTGGCCGTCTACCAGTTGCGCCATGTCCTTGTCGCCGGTCGAGATGATGACCGGACGCCCGGCTGCCGCACTGCTGCGGGCCAGGGTACCGATCACGTCGTCGGCCTCGACACCCTCGACGCACAGCAGCGGGTAGCCCAGGGCCCTGACGCTGGCGTGCAACGGTTCGACCTGCACACGCAGATCGTCGGGCATGCTCGGGCGGTTGGCCTTGTACTCGGCGAACATGGCGTCGCGGAAAGTGCCGCCCTTGGCGTCGAAGACCACCGCGAACAGGCTGTCCGGGTACTGCTTGCGCAAGCTCTTGAGCATGTTCAACACGCCCTTGACCGCACCGGTGGGCATGCCTTTGGAGGTGGTCAGCGGCGGCAGGGCGTGAAAGGCGCGGTAGAGGTAGGACGAACCGTCCACCAGGACGAGAGGCGCTTGGCTCATGAGGAGAATCAACCTTTTCGACGGGTCCGGAGCTAGAATAGCCGGATCAGTGACGACAAAAGGACTTAGGTTATCATGCGTACACCCATTCGCCTGTTACTGCTCAGCCTGCTGGCCACCATGCCGGTCGTTACGCTGGCGGCGGACGACGCCCCATCGGCAGATCCCGATGTGACCATTCGCACGGAAGGCGACAGAACCATCCAGGAGTACCGTCAGAACGGTTTCCTGTATGCGATCAAGATCACGCCGAAAAACGGCAAGCCTTATTTCCTGGTACGCGCCGATGGCTCCGATGGCAATTTCATTCGATCCGACCAGCCGGACATGCTGATTCCGTCCTGGAAAATCTTCGAATGGTAAGCTAGTAACGCGTATCGTTCTTATCAACCAGGCACCTCCTCAAGGAGGTGCCCGTATGGGCAACTTTTCAACATGTCAGTCTTCACCCCTGTGTCCCGGCCTGAGCTGGAAACCTTTCTGGCGCCGTACGAGCTGGGCCGTCTGCTCGACTTCCAGGGCATTGCCGCCGGAACCGAAAACAGCAATTTCTTCGTAAGCCTGGAAAAAGGGGAATTCGTCCTGACGCTGATCGAGCGGGGGCCGGCCGAAGACATGCCGTTCTTCATCGAACTGCTCGACGTCCTGCATGACGCCGACATGCCCGTTCCCTACGCTGTGCGCGATCGCGACGGCAAGGGCCTGCGCGAACTGTGCGGCAAGCCGGCACTGCTGCAGCCACGGCTTTCGGGCAAGCACGTCAAGGCGCCGAACAACCAGCACTGCGCCCAGGTTGGCGAGCTGTTGGCGCATATCCACCTGGCGACCCGCGAGCGCATCATCGAGCGCCGCACCGATCGGGGCCTGGACTGGATGCTGGCCTCAGGCGCCGACCTGCTGCCGGGCCTGAGCACCGAACAGGCGCAGCTGCTGCAACCGGCGCTGGACGAAATCGCCGCGCACAAGGCGCAGATCCTGGCACTGCCCAGGGCCAACCTGCACGCCGACCTGTTCCGCGACAACGTGATGTTCGAAGGCACCCACCTGACCGGGCTGATCGATTTCTACAACGCCTGCTCCGGGCCGATGCTGTATGACATCGCCATCACCATCAACGACTGGTGCCTGGACGCCGACGGCGGCATCGATCTGCCGCGCGCCCAGGCGCTGCTGGGGGCGTACGCGGCGCTGCGGCCGTTCACTGCGGCCGAGGCAGAGCTGTGGCAGGTGATGCTGCGCGTGGGTTGCGTACGCTTCTGGCTGTCGCGCCTGATCGCGGCGCGGGACTTCGCCGGCATGGACGTGACGATCCATGATCCGAGCGAGTTCGAGGTGCGTTTGGTGCAGCGTCAGCAGGTGGCTTTGAAGTTGCCGTTTGCGCTGTAAGCGCGGCGGCCCTATCGCGGGGCAAGTCGCAGCGGCGGTTCGCCGCTGCGACTTGCCCCGCGATAGGGCCGGGTCAGCCGCTAGAGATGCTCCAGGCAACCCACCAGGTCGTTGCCCAGCTTCTCCAGCAAACGCTCGTAGCCCTTGCCATCCACCGGATCGTTCCCACCCAGTGCATCCAGCTCCGCCAAGGTCACCGGCAGCCCGGCCACCAGTGTTTCGGCCAGGCGCGGGCGGATCGGCGGCTCGCTGAACACGCAGGTCGGGCCAACTTCCTGCAGACGCTTGCGCATGGCCGCGACATGCTGGGCACCCGGCTGCACTTCGGCGGCGACGCTGAACACGCCGGTATGACGCAGCCCGTACTCGGCTTCGAAATAATCGAACGCTTCGTGGAACACGAAGTAAGGCTTGCCGGCAATGCCTGCCACACGGGCCTTGATCCGCTGGTCGAGCGCGTCCAGACGCTCGACGAAGGCCTTCTGGTTGGCCTGATAGCGCGCCGCATTGGCCGGATCCGCCGCCGCCAGGTCGCTGGCCATTTTCGCCGAAATCACCCGGGCATTGACCGATGACAGCCACAGGTGCGCATCGAGCGACCCCGGCTGGTGGTCATGGTCGTGATCGTCGTGGTCTTCTTCATGCGAGTGGCTGTCCTCGCCAAAACGACGCAGCTTCATGTCCGCCAACGTCTGCACGGCGATGGTCGGCTTGCTGCGGTTTTTCAGCACGCGCGGCAGGAAGCTCTCCATGTCCGGTCCGATCCAGTACAGCAGGTCGGCATCGCCCACCTTCCGTACGTCGGACGGGCGCAAGGCGTAGTTGTGCGGCGAGGCGCCGGGCGGCAGCAGCACTTCGGGGCTGCCGACACCGTCCTGAACCGCGGCAGCGATCTGCTGCAGGGGCTTGATGCTGGTCAGCACACGCACGTCGGCCTGGGCCGAGAAGGTGATGAAAGCGACAAAGAGAGCAAGGAATCGGGACACAGTGGATACTCGGCTCGTCAGAAACAGGTAACATAATAACGTCTCCATCGATAACCGTCGCCGCCCATGTCAATCACGCCGCTGGCTCACCGTCCCCACGATCATTCCCATTGCGTCCACAGCGCCTTGGCCGAAGCCGACGCCCTGTGCGTCCGCCAGGGTCTGCGCCTGACCGCGCTGCGCCGCCGTGTGCTGGAGCTGGTGTGGCAAAGCCACAAACCGCTGGGCGCCTACGACATCCTCGCCGTGCTCAGCGAACAGGACGGCCGCCGCGCCGCACCACCGACCGTGTACCGCGCCCTGGACTTCCTGCTCGAGAACGGCCTGGTGCACCGCATCGCCTCGCTCAACGCCTTCATCGGCTGCAGCCACCCTGAACACAAGCACCAAGGCCAGTTCCTGATCTGCCGCGAATGCCACGTGGCCATCGAACTGGAGCAGGAGAGCATCAGCGGCGCCATCGTCGCCAGTGCCAAGGCCGTGGGCTTTGCCGTCGACACCCAGACCGTCGAAGTGGTCGGCCTTTGCAGTAACTGCCGGGGCGCCGCATGAGCGACGCGCTGATCCGCCTGGAGCAGGTCGGCGTCACCTTTGGCGGCGAAGCGGTGCTCGACAGCATCGACCTGTCGGTAGCACCACGCCAGATCGTCACCCTGATCGGCCCCAACGGTGCTGGCAAGACCACACTGGTGCGCGCCGTGCTCGGTCTGCTCAAGCCGAACAGTGGCAAGGTCTGGCGCAAGCCGCGCCTGCGCATCGGCTACATGCCGCAGAAGATACAGGTAGACGCCACCCTGCCGCTTTCGGTACTGCGTTTCCTGCGCCTGGTGCCGGGCGTGGATCGCGCCGCGGCGTTGTCGGCATTGCAGGAGGTGGGCGCCGAACACGTCATCGACAGCCCGATCCAGACGGTCTCCGGGGGCGAGATGCAACGGGTATTGCTGGCGCGGGCGCTGCTGCGCGAGCCTGAACTGCTGGTGCTCGACGAACCGGTACAGGGCGTCGACGTGGTTGGCCAGACCGAGCTGTACAACCTCATCACCCGCCTGCGCGACCGCCATGGCTGCGGTGTGCTGATGGTCTCCCACGACCTGCACCTGGTGATGAGCGCCACCGACCAGGTGGTCTGTCTGAACCGCCACGTGTGCTGCTCCGGGCACCCGGAGCAGGTCAGCAACGACCCGGCCTTCGTCGAGCTGTTCGGCCAGAACGCTCCCAGCCTTGCGGTCTACCATCACCATCATGATCACAGCCACGATCTGCACGGCGCGGTGATCGCCCCTGGCGCCCATGTTCACGGAGAGCACTGCAAGCATGGCTGATTTTCTTCTGTACGCCTTGCTTGCCGGTCTTTCCCTGGCGCTGGTGGCCGGCCCACTGGGCTCCTTCGTGGTCTGGCGGCGCATGGCCTATTTCGGCGACACCTTGTCCCATGCCGCGCTGCTGGGCGTGGCCCTGGGCTTCGTGCTGGACGTCAGCCCCACGCTCGCGGTAACGGTCGGCTGCCTGCTGCTGGCGATCCTGCTGGTGACCCTGCAACAGCGCCAGCCGCTGGCCTCCGACACCCTGCTCGGCATCCTCGCACCCAGCACCCTGTCGCTTGGACTGGTGGTGCTGAGCTTCATGCACGATGTGCGCATCGACCTGATGGCCTACCTGTTCGGTGATCTGCTGGCGATCAGTACCACCGACCTTTCATGGATTCTCGGCGGCAGCGTGTTGGTGCTGGGCTTGCTTGCGGTGCTCTGGCGCCCGCTGCTGGCAATCACCGTGCACGAGGAGCTGGCGATGGTCGAGGGCCTGCCAGTGGCGGCCCTGCGTATGGCGCTGATGCTGCTGATCGCGGTGGTGATCGCAGTGGCGATGAAGATCGTCGGCGTGCTGCTGATCACCTCGCTGCTGATCATCCCGGCCGCTGCGGCACAGCGTCACGCGCGCTCGCCAGAGCAGATGGCCCTGGGCGCCAGTTTGCTGGGCGTGGCAGCGGTTTGCGGGGGGCTGGCGATGTCCTGGTTCAAGGATACGCCTGCTGGTCCATCGATCGTGGTCTGTGCCGCAGTGCTATTCTTGCTGAGCCTGGCATTGCCCAAGCGCTGAAATTTCAGGGTGCGCATTGACGCACCCTGCAACCTTTGCGCCCGTAAAGGGTCTGTAAGACTTGTTTTCGAGCGTGCGCACCTGGGTGTAGACTTGCTCGCTTTTTGCGCAAATAGAGAGTCGCAGGAATGAAGCCGTTCGCCTCCCGTTATCTGCTTGTTGCCGCGTTTTCCCTGTTACTGGCCGCCTGTTCCAGTGCCCCGGTCGAGCAGCCGGTCGCGCCTGCGCAGCCAGACGCCTGGCAGCAGTTGCAACAGAACATCGCCAGCAACGAGCTGGCCACTGCCGAAGACCAGCTCGCCAGCCTGCAGGCACAGTCGCCGAACGATGCGCGTATCGAGCAATACCAGCGCCAGATCGCCGAAGCCTACCTGCAACGCAGCCAGATCGTCCTGCAGAAAGGCGACGTCAATGCGGCCGCCACTGCGCTGGCCCGCGCCCGTGCACTGATGCCCCAGGCACCCGCGCTGACCGGCGGTGATGCCGTCGCCCATGCTCGCCAGGCCGAGCTGGACAAGGCTGAAGCCGCGCTGAAGGCTGCAGAATCCAAGCCACAGGCACGGGTCATCGACCCGGCGGCACCGAGCACGGTGATTGCACTGAAAACTACGGACATTGCAGCCATGCGCAAGCAACTGGATAACATCGCCGCCGATGTGGTGAGTTACCAGTGCGAAGTGGTGTTCCAGGTGCCACGTACACAGGATGCACCGTGGCTCAAGACGCTGCTGCAGAAGCGGGTGAAGCGGATCGATGCAGACTTTGTGCTGAAGCAGAAGCACGAGATCCAGCGGGCATTGCCAGCACAAGTGGTGCTGGTGCCGCATCAGCGCTGAGACAGCGTCGACATCTTCGCGGGTAAACCCGCCCCCACAGATGCGTACATAACCTGTGGGAGCGGGTTTACCCGCGAACAGATGCTACGGCATCAAGCCGGAATCGCTTCTGCAGCCGCCTCCCGTTCCCACACCCGGTGCCCTTCGACCGCCTTTACGAAGGCTTCCACGGTCTTCTGGTCATCCCCAAGCAGCAACCCCTTGTCCTCCTTGAGCCCCAGCGCCCCCAGGAGCGCCTTGCCATCATTGGCCAGAGCGATCGCCTTGAGGTGCTTGTAGCCCTCGAGCAGGAAGTGCTTGGCCACACCGCTGCCCGCCAGCGCATCCAGCGAGGCCTTGCCAGCGGGCACCAGGATCCCGTCGAACATGACCGAAGGCATGCCTTCCATCGACGCATCCACCGCCAGCGCCTTGCCGCCAGAGGTCTTCACCGGCGCCGAGGTCGGCCCCAGCAGCATGGGACGTGCGCTGTGGGCCTCCAGCGCCTTGACCAGCCTGTCGACGCTTTCGTCATCCACGCCATTGGCCACCAGCAACGCGATCTTGCGCCCCTTGATGCCCACATCGCCCGGATGATTCATCTGGCTCAGGGCCGGCGACGCCTTGAGTTTCGACTCCTTAGCCTTGACCGTCCCGCTCTTGGGCGCCGGCAAACCAAGATTCTGCGCGACCGCCGCCGCAAGCTTCAGGTCGATATTAGCCAGAATCTCATTAACCTCTCGCGCACGAATATGCTCGCGCTCGACCTTGCCCAGTTCGAAGCTGTAGGCCTTGATGATGTGCTGTTGTTCGGTGTCGCTCATGCTGTGGAAGAACAGCCGGGCTTGCGAGAAGTGATCGCCGAACGACTCGCTGCGCTGGCGGATCTTGTGCGCGTCGACGCGCTCCTGGTAGCTCTCGAAGCCACCGTCCTGCGGCGCTGCTGGGGTTTCTTTCGGCCAGCCAGCATCGATCGAGTTGGGCTCGTAGGCGGCGCGGCCCTTGTGAATGGTGTGACGGTGCATGGCATCGCGCTGATTGTTGTCATTGCGCGCCACCGGCCGGTTGATCGGGATCTCGTGGAAGTTCGGCCCACCCAGGCGGCTGATCTGAGTGTCGGTGTAAGAGAACAGCCGGCCTTGCAGCAGCGGGTCATTGGTGAAGTCGATGCCCGGCACGATATGCCCCGGGCAAAAGGCGATCTGTTCGATTTCGGCGAAGAAGTTGTCCGGATTGCGGTTGAGCACCATCTTGCCCAGCGGCGTCACCGGCACCAGTTCTTCGGGAATTATCTTGGTCGGGTCGAGCAGGTCGAAGTCGAACTTGTGCTCGTCTTCCTCCGGCACGATCTGCACGCCCAGCTCCCACTCGGGATAGTCACCGGTCTCGATGGCCTCCCACAGATCGCGGCGATGGTAGTCGGTGTCCTTGCCCGCCAGCTTCTGCGCCTCGTCCCACAATACCGAATGCACGCCCTGACGCGGCTTCCAGTGGAACTTGACGAAATTGGCTACGCCCTCGGCGTTGATCAGCCGGAAGGTATGCACACCGAAGCCTTCCATCATCCGCAGGCTACGCGGGATGGCGCGGTCGGACATGGCCCACATCACCATGTGCGCCGACTCGGGCACCAGCGAAACGAAGTCCCAGAACGTATCGTGGGCCGAGCCACCGGTTGGTATTTCGTTGTGCGGCTCAGGCTTCACCGCGTGGACGAAGTCGGGAAACTTGATCGCATCCTGGATGAAAAACACCGGCATGTTGTTGCCAACCAGGTCAAAGTTGCCTTCATCGGTATAGAACTTGACGGCAAATCCACGGACATCACGCACTGTATCACCTGAGCCACGCGGCCCCTGCACCGTGGAGAAACGCACGAACACCGGGGTGATCTTCTCGGCATCCTGCAGGAAGCCGGCTTTGGTCAGGGCGCTGTGATCGCCATAACTCTGGAAATAACCATGGGCACCGGTACCTCGGGCGTGCACGATGCGCTCCGGGATGCGCTCGTGGTCGAAGTGGGTGATCTTCTCGCGCATGATGAAGTCTTCGAGCAGCGAAGGCCCGCGCGCGCCCGCCTTGAGGGTGTTCTGATTGTCGGCGATACGTACGCCCTGGTTGGTACGCAGCGCCTGGCCGGTAGCGTCGTTACGGTCCTGTTCGAGGCTTTGCAGCTTGGCATTGGTGTTGGCGCGGTCAGGCGTCTGGGTACCGGCCAGTTCGCTCTGCTTGGGCGCATCCGTCCTGTTGCTCGACATCTTGGCTCTCCTCATCAGTCTTCAGGCTGCCCGTTCGGGCTTGTTCAAGTAATGACTGGACCGTTTCGCCAAGCGTTCCATCGGGATTACCGGTTGTCGCGTTATGCCGGATCGATTGGTCGATTACGAAATAAATGCTAAGAACAACTATGGGAAAAGGCTAAAATGCGCCACCGCAGCTCACCGCTGCCCCCAATTTCCATGCGCCCCACAAGGTTCGCTACGTGATCGAGTTCCAACGTGTGCACAAGACCTACCGCGTCGCCGGTAGGGACATCCCCGCCCTGAATCCGACCAGCCTGACCATCGAGAATGGCCAGGTGTTCGGCCTGATCGGCCACTCCGGCGCTGGCAAGAGCACCATGCTGCGCCTGATCAACCGCCTCGAAGCGCCGTCCGGCGGCAAGATCATCGTCGATGGCGAAGACGTCACCGCCTTCGACGCCAACCAGCTGCGCCGCTTCCGCCAGCAGGTCGGCATGATCTTCCAGCACTTCAACCTGCTCGCCTCGAAAACCGTCGCAGACAACGTCGCCCTGCCACTGGTGCTGGCCGGCGAGCTGTCGCGCGCAGAGATCGACAAGCGCGTCAGCCAGTTGCTGGCCCGCGTCGGATTGTCGGACCACGCGAAAAAATACCCGGCACAACTGTCGGGCGGCCAGAAACAACGCGTGGGCATCGCCCGGGCGCTGTCGACCAACCCGAAGATCCTGCTGTGTGACGAGGCCACCAGCGCCCTCGACCCGCAGACCACCGCCTCGGTGCTGCAACTGCTGGCCGAGATCAACCGCGAGCTGAAGCTCACCATCGTGCTGATCACCCACGAGATGGATGTGATCCGCCGAGTCTGCGACCGCGTGGCGGTGATGGACGCCGGGGTGATCGTCGAGCAGGGGCCGGTGGCGGACGTGTTCCTGCACCCGCAACACCCGACCACCAAGCGCTTCGTCCAGGAAGACGAGCAGGTCGACGAGGGCGAGCAGCGCGACGACTTCGCCCACGTGCCGGGCCGCATCGTGCGCCTGACGTTCCAGGGCGACGCCACCTACGCGCCGCTGCTGGGTACCGTGGCCCGGGAGACCGGGGTGGACTACAGCATCCTGGCCGGCCGTATCGACCGCATCAAGGATGTCCCCTACGGCCAACTGACTCTCGCCGTCACCGGCGGCAACATCGACGCAGCGTTTGACCGCTTCAAGGCGGCTGACGTACACATGGAGGTCCTGCGCTGATGGACGCCCTGAATTTCTTCGCCAACGTCGACTGGGCCGAGATTTCCCTCGCCACCGGCGACACCCTGATCATGCTGTTCGGCTCGCTGCTGTTCACGGTGCTGCTCGGCCTGCCACTGGGCGTGCTGCTGTTCCTCTGCGGGCCCCGGCAGATGTTCGAGCAGAAGGGCGTCTACGCGCTGCTGTCGCTGATCGTCAACATCCTGCGTTCGCTGCCGTTCATCATCCTGTTGATCGTGATGATTCCGATCACCGTGCTGATCACCGGTACCTCGCTGGGCGTGGCCGGTGCCATTCCGCCACTGGTCGTGGGCGCCACGCCATTCTTCGCGCGCCTGGTCGAGACCGCACTGCGCGAGGTGGACCGCGGCATCATCGAAGCCACCCAGTCGATGGGCGCCACCACCCGCCAGATCATCACCAACGCCTTGCTGCCGGAGGCCCGTCCGGGCATCTTCGCGGCCATCACCGTCACCGCCATCACCCTGGTGTCCTACACCGCGATGGCCGGTGTGGTGGGCGCGGGCGGCCTCGGCGACCTGGCCATCCGCTTCGGCTACCAGCGTTTCCAGACCGACGTGATGATCGTCACGGTGGTACTGCTGTTGGTACTGGTGCAGATTCTGCAGAGCGTCGGCGACAAGCTGGTCGTACATTTTTCCCGTAAGTAAGCCTAACAGGGTCGGCCCGGCCGTCCCGTTCGGGGGCCGTCGCGGCCCTCACAAGGAGTGATCGATGAAAAAGCTGTTCGCTGTCGTCGCCGCCGTCGCGGCCTTCTCGGCCAATGCCGCCGAAACCCTGACCGTCGCCGCCACCCCGGTGCCGCACGCCGAGATCCTCAACTTCGTCAAACCACAGCTGGCGAAGGAAGGCGTGGAGCTGAAGGTCAAGGAGTTCACCGACTACATTCAACCGAACGTGCAGGTCGCGGAAAAACGCCTGGACGCCAACTTCTTCCAGCACCAGCCTTACCTGGATGAATTCAACAAGGCCAAGGGCACCAAGCTGGTCAGCGTTGCCGGCGTGCACATCGAGCCACTGGGCATCTACTCGGCCAAGATCAAGAAGCTCGATGAACTGCCATCGGGCGCCACCGTGGTCATCCCCAATGACGCCACCAACGGCGGCCGCGCTCTGCTGCTGCTGGACAAGGCTGGCGTGATCAAGCTCAAGGACAACACCAACATCCTGTCCACCGTGAAGGATGTGGCTGAAAATCCGAAGGGTGTGAAATTCCGCGAACTGGAAGCGGCCACCATCCCGCGCGTGCTGACCCAGGTCGATGCAGCGCTGATCAACACCAACTACGCCCTGGAAGCCAAGCTCAATCCAGAGAAGGACGCCCTGGCCATCGAAGGCAGCGACTCGCCGTACGTGAACATCCTGGTGACCCGTGAGGACAACAAGGACGCGGACGCGGTGAAGAAGCTGGTGCAGGCTCTGCACTCGCCTGAGGTGAAGCAGTTCATCAACGAGAAGTACAAGGGCGCCGTGGTGCCGGCGTTCTAAGCCGAACGATCGCGCTGGATTTTTTCGCGGGCAAGCCGGAACGCCGACTTGCCCGCGAAGCTTTTGGGGGCCATCAATCCCGCTTGACCAGCCCCGGCAACTGCGCCACCAGCTTCTGGTTGTTGAACGGCGCACGAATGAACCCGCGCTGACGCCCGTCCGGCCCGACCACCGCCAGGTTGCCACTGTGATCGACGGTGTACCCTGGCTTGCTGGTGTCCGCCGGGATGAACGGAATGCTCAGGGCATTGGCCAGCTTCTGGGTATCCTCGATGGAACCTGCCAGCCCCACGAAATCCTTGTCGAAATAGCCCAGGTACTGCTTGAGCTGCTGAGCCGTGTCGCGGTTCGGGTCGACGCTTACCAGTACCACCTGCAAACGGTCGATTGCCTCCTTGGGCAACTCGCTCTTCACCTGGCGCAACTGCGCCAACGTGGTTGGGCAGATGTCCGGGCAGTAGGTGTAGCCGAAGAACAGCAACGACCACTTGCCCTTCAACTGATCCAGCGCCACTGGCTGGCCGTTCTGGTCGTTCATGGTCACATCCGGCACGCTGCGGCTCTGCGGCAGGAGGATGATGCCGGCATCGATCAGCTCGGCCGGGTTGGCCTCGCTACGGCCATTGAGCACCTTGTTGACGGTCAAGCCCATGATCAGCGCGACCAGGGCAACGAGGATGAAGACGGTTTTCTGGGTTCGGGTCATAGGTTCAGCAACAGGTAGTGGTCAACGAGCAGGGCGATGAACAGCAGGAACAGGTACGCGATAGAGTACTTGAAGGTGCCGATCGCCGCGTGCGGCCGGGTGCCACGGTACAACACCCAGGCCCACTGGACAAAGCGCAGCCCCAGCAACAGGGCGCAGGCCAGGTAGAGCGGGCCGCTCATGTGGATGGCGTAGGGCAGCAGGCTCACCGCCAGCAGCACCAGGCTGTAGAGCAGGATGTGCAGCTTGGTGTAGTGCTCGCCGTGGGTCACCGGCAGCATGGGTATCTCGGCCTTGGCGTATTCCTCCTTGCGGTGGATGGCCAGGGCCCAGAAGTGCGGTGGCGTCCAGGCAAAGATGATCAGCACCAGCAACAGCGGCTCCGCGCTCAGGTGGCCGCTGACCGCGACCCAACCCAGCAACGGCGGGGCGGCGCCCGCCAGGCCGCCGATCACGATGTTCTGCGGCGTGGCGCGCTTGAGAAAGCCGGTGTAGACGACCGCATAGCCCAACAGGGAGGCGAGCGTGAGCCAGGCTGTGAGCGGATTGGTGAAGGCCAGCAGCAACGCCATCCCGGCGATTGCCAAGGCCAGGGCGAACGCCAGCGCCGGCAGGGGCGCAACCCGTCCCTTGGCCACCGGCCGCTTGCAGGTGCGGGCCATCAAGGCGTCGATGCGCCGGTCCAGCACATGGTTGACCACCGCCGCGCCACCGGCGCACAGGGCGATGCCCAAATTGCCGAACAGCAGCACCGTCCACGGCACACCCGCGCGGGTGGCGAGGAACATGCCTACCAGCGAGGTGATCAGCATCAGCACCACCACCTTGGGCTTGGTCAGCTCCAGGTAGTCGCGCCAGCCGGCGCGCTGCCGCCCTTGGCTCAGAACCGTCGCCACGTGTCGTTCCTCAGGTGATGGGAAACGCCAGGCGTGACCGGCCGCAGGCGCCAGCCCAGGCCGACACGCACCTTGTCGACCACCCGAATGCGGTAGTTCACCAGCACCATGGTCAGCAGCAGCAGGGCGCCCCCGGCGTTGTGCGCCACAGCCACCCCCAGCGGCAGGTGCAGCAGCACGTTGCTGATTCCCAACCCCACCTGCAGCGCCAGGGCAGCAAGCACCAGCCGGGCCAGGCCGGACAGGCCATTGCGGTGCAGCTTCCAGCTCAGCATCAACAGCACTGCCACGACCATCAACGCGCCCAGGCGATGGCTGATGTGGATGGCCGTACGCGCGTCACTGTCGAGCTGCCCACCCAGGTAGTTGGGGCCGACGTGCTGGGTGAGATGGAAACCGTTGCTGAAGTCTGCCGCAGGCCACCATTGACCATGGCAGGTCGGCAAGTCGATGCAGGCGACTGCCGCGTAGTTGGCACTCACCCACCCGCCCAGGGCGATCTGCCCAATCACCACCAGCAGTGCCAGCGCAGCCACCCGACGCAGGCTCAACGGCAGCTTGGGCGGTGGCGCAAAGGCCCGGGATAGACGCAGGGATAACAGGAACAGCAAGCTCAGGGTGGTGAAGCCTCCGAGTAGATGCGCCGTGACCACCTGCGGCCAGAGTTTGAGGGTCACCGTCCACATGCCGAACGCTGCCTGTGCCAGCACCACGGCCAGCAGCAGCACCGGCAACCGGTAGGGACCGCCGTCGCGGCCATGACGACGTACCGCACCTATCGCCAGCCAAGCGATGACCAGCGCCAGGGTGCCGGCGAAATAACGATGCACCATCTCCGCCCAGCCCTTGGCTTCTTCCACTGGATGCTCGGGGAAGTGCAACTCGGCATGGGCCAGTTGCGCATCGGTCTTGGGCACCCCAATGAAGCCATAGCAGCCGGGCCAGTCGGGGCAGCCGAGGCCGGCGTGAGTCAGGCGCGTGTAGGCGCCGAGCAGCACGACGACCAGTGCCAGCAGGGTGGCGAACACAGCGAGTCGGTAACCGGGTCTGGCCATGCTGGCCTCCTAGCCGATGTTGGACAGCTTGAGCAGGTGGCGCAGGTCGTCGAGCACATGCTTGCCCTTGACCTTGGCGTCGTAGCGCAGCACCAGGTTGCCGTGGGGATCGACGATCCACAGTTGCGCGCCGGGCTCGACGACCTTTGTGCGATAGCGGTCGGCATCCAGCGGATAGCGCTGCAGTTGCGGATACTCGCGCTCGAGCAGCGCCTGGTAGTCGCCACTCACGGGCGTCGCGGTTGCCAGCGCATGGCTGGCGCGGCTGGCATCGCGGCCAAGGCCGACCTGGATCTGTCGGGCGAGGTAGACCAGTTGCTGGCAGTCCTCGGTGCAGGCATCGGGCGTGCTGACCAGCAGTTGCCAGCGCTCGTCCTGAGCCTGGATGCCGATATCGGCGCGGCTTTGGCCATTGCCGATCATCACGCCATGGTAGCTGCGCCCCTCCGGCACCCAAAACTTGAGCTTGTACATGCTGGTGGCGAGGATCATCGGACCGAGGGTCACCAGCAGGATCAGGATCAGCTGCAAGCGCCCGCGGGTGCGGGACTTGCGCCCTTCAGGCACGTCCAGTGGACTCGTGGCGGCGGCCATGGCGTTTCTCCTTGTTGTCGTTGTGCCAGCCGAAATACAGGTACAGCAGCACCAGCGCCGTGCTCAGGGCGAACCACTGCACGGCATAGCCGAGGTGTTTTTCCGGGCCCATGGCAACGACCGGCCAATCCAGCCGATAGCTGGCAGGGCCTGGTTCCAGGCGCAGTTCATGGGCGAAGCCTTCGCGCGCCAGCTGCTGCCAGAGCTGCGCGGGATCGACAGCGGTCAGCAGGTGCGGCCACTGGCCGCCGGGCGGGTCGGGGTGCAGCTGAAAGGTGCTGCCTGGCGGCACATAGACCGTGGCATGCAACGCCAGGGGCTGGGCCGGGGTGTCGAAACGCACAGGCACGCGGCGGTCCGGCCAGGGCAACCAGCCGCGATTGACCAGCAACCACTGGCCGCTGGCCTGGTCGTGGAAGGGTTGCAGCAGCTCGACACCGGCCTGGCCGTCGCGCAGGCGGTTGTCCAGCAGCAGGCTGTGCTCGGGGTCGAACTGACCGAACAGGCGCACACGGTAGAAGGCCGGCTCAGGCAGTTGCACAAGCTGCGCTACGGCCACCGGTGCCTCGATGCGCCGCTCGGCGTAGCTGTCGAGCAGTTGGCGCTTTTCTTCGGCCCGACGCAGTTGCCAGCAGCCAAGCGCGATCAGCCCCGGCAGCAGTGCGAACACCACCAGGGTCGGGACCAGCCCTGGGCGAAATGGCCTCACCGCGGCCTCGCCCTGTCGATCGCTATACTTGTCCACATCACTGCATCCCCCCGGAGTTTCGCCATGCTCAAGGCCGCGATTGTCCTGATGCTGTTGGCCACTATCGCCAGCCTGTTCAGTGGCCTGGTGTTCCTGGTCAAGGACGATGACCAGTCGACCCGCTTGCTCAAGGCCCTGACCGTGCGCGTGATCCTGGCCGCCCTGACCGTCGGCCTGGTGGCCTGGGGTTTCATCAGCGGGCAGCTGGTTTCGCAAGCGCCGTTCTGAATTGCCCCACCCACAGGGTCCACCTTGCGGCTAAAGCACATACACAAAGATGAACAACCCCACCCACACCACATCCACGAAGTGCCAGTACCAGCTGGCCGCCTCGAACCCGAAATGCTTGTCCGGGTTGAAATGCCCGCGCAGCACGCGCACGAACATCACGATCAGGATCAAGGTGCCGAGCGTGACGTGCGCACCATGAAAACCGGTGAGCATGAAGAAGGTCGCGCCGTAGATTCCCGAGCCCAGGGTCAGGCCAAGGTGCACGTAGGCCTCGTAGTATTCGTAGGCCTGCAGCGCCAGGAACGATAGCCCCAGCAGGATGGTCAGCCCCAGCCACAGTTTCAGCGCGCCGCGATGGCCCTTGCGCAGGGCATGATGGGCGATGGTGATGGTGACGCTGGAGCTGACCAGCAGGAGGGTGTTGATCAGCGGCAGGTGCCAGGGGTTGATGATGTCCTTGGGCGGCGGGAACAGCTTCGGATCGGGCGTGTGCAGCAGCGGCCAGACGAACTCGAAGCTGGGCCAGAGCATGTGCGTCACGCCCTTGGCCCCTTCGCCGCCGATCCAGGGTCCGGCCAGCACCCGCACATAGAACAGCGCCCCGAAGAAGGCCATGAAGAACATCACCTCCGAGAAGATGAACCAGCTCATGCCCCAGCGGAACGAGCGGTCCATCTGCGCGCTATACAGCCCGGCATGGCTCTCCTTGACCACCGCACCGAACCAGCCGAACAACATGTAGGCCAGAAACAGCGCACCGACGAAGAAGATCAGCGGCCCGTGGGATTCCGGATGTCCGGCCTTGAGGTCGTTGAACCAGGTACCCAGGCCGAACACCGTGATGAACAGCCCGATAGTGGCGATGATCGGCCACTTGCTCTGCGCCGGAACGTAGTAGTGCTCATGACTTGCCATTGCTGTTCTCCTTCCCTCAGCGGGCGCCCTGAACGTCCTGTACCGCGGCATGGGCGACCGGCGGGTGACGCGCAGTGATGTCGAACAAGGTGTAGGCCAGGGTCAGGTGCTTCACATTGCCCGGCAGGTCGCGGTCGACGATGAAGCGCACCGGCATCTCGATGCGCTCGCCGGGCTGCAGCACCTGCTGGGTGAAACAGAAGCACTCGGTCTTGTGGAAATACGCGGCCGCTTCGGCCGGGGTGATGCTAGGAACGGCCTGCGCACTCATCGGCCGGTCGGTCGGGTTGTGCGCGACGAACACCATCTGGTTCACCGCACCCGGATTCACTTCGAGCTGGTCAGCGGTGGAGTAGAAGTCCCAGACCATGTCGCTCGCGTTGGTCGACATGAACTGCACCCGCACCGTGCGCGAGGGGTCGCTGACCTGGCTGCCCTCGTACTGCCCGCCCGTCTTGCCGTTGATACCGAAGGCCTTGCACATCACGTCGTAGATCGGCACCAGGGCAAAGCCGAAGGCGAACATCACCACCGTCAGCATCAACAGGCGCAGCACCAGGCGTTTGAGCGACAGGCCGGTCATCGCGTCAGTCTCCTATTTCACTTCCGGCGGGGTCTGGAAGGTGTGGTAGGGCGCAGGCGAGGGCACCGACCACTCCAGCCCGTCGGCGCCATCCCAGGGCTTGGCCGGAGCCGGCTCGCCGCCGCGGATGCACTTGATGACGATGAACAGGAAGAAGACCTGCGTGGCGCCGAACATGAACGCACCGATGGAGGAGATCATGTTGAAGTCGGCGAACTGGAGGTTGTAGTCCGGAATGCGTCGCGGCATCCCGGCCAGCCCGACGAAATGCATGGGGAAAAAGGCCAGGTTCATGCCCACGAACGACAGCCAGAAATGCAGCTTGGCCAGGGTTTCGTCGTACATGTGCCCGGTCCATTTCGGCAGCCAGTAGTAGGCCGAAGCGAAGATGCCGAAGATCGCGCCAGGCACCAGCACGTAATGGAAGTGGGCGACCACGAAGTAGGTGTCGTGGTACTGGAAGTCCGCCGGGGCGATAGCCAGCATCAACCCCGAGAAGCCGCCGATGGTGAACAGGATGACGAAGGCGATGGCGAACAGCATCGGCGCCTCGAAGGTCATCGCGCCCTGCCACATGGTGCTGACCCAGTTGAACACCTTCACCCCGGTGGGCACGGCGATCAGCATGGTGGCATACATGAAGAACAGCTCGCCCACCACCGGGATGCCGACCACGAACATGTGGTGTGCCCAGACGATGAACGACAGGAAGGCGATCGCGCCGGTGGCATAGACCATCGAGGTGTAGCCGAACAGCGGTTTGCGCGAGAACGCCGGGATGATCGAGCTGACCGCGCCGAAGGCCGGCAGGATCATGATGTACACCTCCGGATGACCGAAGAACCAGAACACGTGCTGGAACAGCACCGGATCGCCGCCACCCGCCGCGCTGAAGAAGCTGGTGCCGAAGTGGATGTCCATCAGCATCATGGTCACCACGCCGGCCAGCACCGGCATCACCGCGATCAGCAGGAAGGCGGTGATCAGCCAGGTCCAGACGAACAGCGGCATCTTCATCAGGGTCATGCCCGGGGCGCGCAGGTTGAGGATGGTGGCGATGACGTTGATCGCGCCCATGATCGAACTGATACCCATCAGGTGGATGGCGAAGATGAAGAAGGTCACGCTGGCCGGCGCATAGGTGGTCGACAGCGGCGCATAGAAGGTCCAACCGAAGTTCGGCCCGCCGCCGGGGCTGAACAGGGTCGAGACCAGCAGCAGGAAGGCCGCCGGCAGCAGCCAGAAGCTGAAGTTGTTCATCCGTGGCAGGGCCATGTCCGGAGCGCCGATCATCAGCGGAATCATCCAGTTGGCCAGGCCGACGAACGCCGGCATCACCGCGCCGAACACCATGATCAGCCCGTGCATGGTGGTCATCTGGTTGAAGAATGCCGGCTCCACGATCTGCAGGCCCGGCTGGAACAGCTCGGCGCGGATCACCATGGCGAACGAGCCGCCAAGCAGGAACATGGCGAAGCTGAACCACAGGTACATCGTGCCGATGTCCTTGTGGTTGGTGGTCAGTACCCAGCGCATCAGGCCCTTGGCCGGACCATGCGCATGGTCATGGCCGTGCTCGTCGATCACTGCACTCATGTCCTGTCTCCTGCAATCCGCTGATTGCCACGGCTAACCCGGTTCATTGCGCGTCCGCCTGCTTGAGCGCCAGTACGTCCTTCGGCGTGACCATGTCGCCCTTGTTGTTGCCCCAGGCGTTGCGTTCGTAGGTGACCACCGCGGCGATATCGACCTCCGACAGTTGCTTGCCGAACGCCGCCATGGCGGTGCCGGGCTTACCATGGAAGACGATGCCCAGGTGCGCTTCCTTGGGCCCGGTGGCGATCTTCGAGCCCTTGAGCGCCGGGAACATCGGCGGCAAGCCCTGGCCTTCGGCCTGGTGACAGGCCACGCAGGTGGTGTGGTAGACCTTGTCGCCGCGCTCGACCAGCTCTTCGAGCGTCCACTCCTTGCTGGTCAGCTCCTTGAGCTTGGCCGCTTCGGCCTTGCGCTCGCCGAGCCAGGTGTCGTAGTCGGCCTTGGACTTCACCTCGACCACCACGGGCATGAAGCCGTGGTCCTTGCCGCACAGCTCGGTGCACTGGCCGCGGTAGATGCCCGGCTTCTCGATGCGCGTCCAGGCTTCGTTGACGAAACCGGGAATGGCATCACGCTTGACCGCAAAGGCCGGCACCCACCAGGAATGGATCACGTCGGCGGCGGTCACCAGGAAACGCACCTTGGCCCCGACCGGCAACACCAGCGGCTGATCGACCTCGAGCAGGTAATGCTCGTCCTTGGGCGCCTGGTTGCGGATCTGCTCGGACGGGGTGGCGAGGTTGCTGAAGAATTCGACGTCCTGGCCCAGGTATTTGTAGTGCCATTTCCACTGGTAGCCGGTGACCTGGATATCGATGTCCGACTCGCTGGCGTCGTAGATGTCGATCAGGGTCTTGGTGGCCGGGATGGCCATGGCGACGAGGATGAGGAACGGGACGACCGTCCACATGATCTCGACCCAGGTGTGCTCGTGGAAATGCGCAGGCTGCTGCCCGGTGGAACGGCGATGGATGACCATCGACCAGAACATCGCGCCGAACACCACGACGCCGATGACCACGCAGATCCAGAAGATGGTCATGTGCAGGTCGAACACGGCGTGGGAGACTTCCGTCGCCCCCGGAGCCATGTTCACGGTCCAGGCAGCGTGTGCCTGACCGAACACCGTCCACAACAGGAGGCCCATCCAGACATGTGGATGTCGCATCATTGCGGGTTCCCCTTATCGTTCTTGTAGTCCCGGAGGCGTGGACGACGTTTTCTACGACATAAGGGGGGGAACGGGGGTCAAGACTGCCTGGCTTCGACGACCGAGCCCCCTGCAAACGGCAGTCGGGCCTCATCAACGAATCACGTTCAAGCGGAGTATAGACAGCGGCCAATGGCACGCAACGCGTGATGTGAAAACAACTTCACGCACTGGCTGAAATTGCTGAAAGGATTATTCCAGAGCGTTCGGGGCACAATAGTGGCACATTGATATAACCCAGCGGAACAAGTGCCTTGTTGTTATAACAAATGCGTCTTAGCAATCTACGCAGCCGAGCTAACTTAGTGTCTTCCGTTTGTAACGCCTTGTCCCTGGAGTTGTCATGAACATCGCAGCTGTACGCGAGCAGATCGAAAACGCCCATCAACATGAGAGCCGCACAGGCCAACTGAAGCAACGCCTCGAACAACAACTGCCTCACCTGCATCCTTCGATTCAACTGCCCCCGCAGGACGCCCAGGGTACCTTGACGCGTTTCGTCCGCGCCTACATCGACCAGGTTCCGGAGTTGCTCGAAGCGGCCAACGCCGTCGCCCGCGAGGCCGGCATCGAGTCGCAGATCAAGCCAGTGCTGAAAATCGCCGAAGCCTATTTCCTGCAGCCCCCGGAGGTGATGCAGGGACACGTCGGCCTGGATTGCCTGCTCGATGAAGCCTATCTGGCCCATCGTCTGGTCGAGGAGGTCAACGACCTGTATATCCGCCACTTCCAGCAGCCGCTGATTCCGGTGGACACCACCGTGGCCAACCTCATCGCCCACCAGTTGATCGGCGAGGACTTCGCCAACCAGCTGGATGAAGTGGTGCATCACTCGGTCGAAGAAATGCTCGATGACGAAAGCTTTGCCGTGGAGTCGGTCGAAGCCTATCGCAACACCCTCAGCAGCCCCGAGACCGGCGCAGCCTGGAAGCGCTGGCCGTGCCTGTCGCGCCAATTGAGTGTGGAGCTGGCGCTGTAACACGACGATTCGATCATTGACGGGGCGCAATGCGCCCCTTGATGGTTGCGGGCGCTTTCGGATCGATCGCCAATAGTGGCAAAATGCCTCAACCCCTTGTTTGAGGCATGGATGCTGAAGCCCTCCCTTTTTTCCCTGCGCCAGGCGCTGTTCGGCCTGTCAGTCGTACTGATCGCGTTGCTCGACCCCTTCGGTATCGCCAGCTCGACCGACGATGCCTCGTCGCGCTGGCTCAACCGCCTGTTGGCAGCTACCTACGCCGACAAGGGCCAGCAACAGGTCGTGGTGGTCTTGATCGACGATGACTATCTGCTGCGCAACGACACCTACTGGCCGCTGCCGTACAACGAGCAGAGCAAGCTGTTCAAGCGCCTGCTGGCCTATGAGCCGGCGGCAGTGTTCGTCGACCTGCTCTACAGCCACGACCACTCGCGTGAAATCCCCGGGCAGCCCCCGCGCATGGAAAGCCAGCTGCTGGCCAATGTGTTCGAACGCTATCGCCAGCAGGATATCCCGCTGTACCTGGCCGATACCGGCCTGCCGCGGGCAAGCGAAGGCGCGGTCAACACCCTGCCGCGCCTGGCCGAGGTCAGCACACCAGCGCTGGTGAGCTGGAGCGACTTCGGCAACCAGTACCCGCTCGCCGTGAAGACGCCCTTGGGCACGCTGGAAACTCCGGCCCTGCGGCTCTACCGCGACTATTGCCGCCACCAGGCATGCACAGACCTGCCCGCAGACCCCGCCAGCGCTGCCGAGCTTGCTCCGATGACCGTGCAATGGGGCGTGTACCGCTCGCCCGAGCAGGAAAAGGTCGCCGATGTCAGCACCTGCGATATTCCGGGATTGTTCGAGCAACTGAAGCAGGCGGTGTTCTGGAAGCTGGGCAAACAGGCACGGGCGACCTGCGCGTACACCCTGACGCTGTCGCCTACCGACCTTGAGGTCACCGACCCGGACGACCGCAAGCTGCTCGAATCACTGCTGCGCGGGAAGCTGGTCCTGGTCGGCGCGCAGATCGCTGGCACCGGCGACCTCACCCAATCTGCGCTGCACGGCAAGATTCCCGGCGTCTACTGGCATGCCATGGCCCTGGACAACCTGATCAACTGGGGCATGAACTACTACCGGGCCACGCCCAGCCTCGCCGACCTCGGCATTCCGGCAGGCTCCGTCGATGTACTGGATATCCTCGAACTGCTCCTGCTGGGCGGCATCACCCTGCTCAAGGGCAGCCTGGACGCCCCGCTGTTCACCCGCGCGCTGTTCATCCAACGGCGTCGCCCAAGGCTGCGGCCACTGGCTGCCTGGGCCTTGGTACTCGCCGCCATCGTCCTGCTCAGTTGCGGGCTTTGGTACTACAACTACACGCCGGCCAACGTGCTCGGCCTGTTGCTGTTGTCGCTCACGTTGTTCAGCGCAAGGATCCAGGCCCTGTTCGCCAACAGGGCCTGACACCCGGAATTTCTCTATCAAAGGACCCCAGAGATGATCAAGAGCTCCCTATTGCTGCTGTCGCTGCTGGTCAGCCAGAGCGTGATGGCCACCCCCGAGCCGGTAGTCGAAGCCTGGCTGCGCAAGTCGGTGGCAGTGCTGGACGACCAGGGCAAATCGCTGCGCCAGGTCGACAGCAGCAGCCTGCCAAAAGCGCCCAAGGTGCTGCAGTACAACAAGGAGCTGGACATCATCCAGGTAGGACTGCCCGAGGGTAACGTCTGGATGGACACCATGGCGGTGCGGGTAAACCCGCCGTTGAACATCGTCAAGTTCCCCTGCCAGACCCTGCAAAGCGGCTATTCCGACGACCACCAGAACAACTCGACCATCGGCTACGGCGCCGGGTGCAAGAAATGAGTACGGGCAAGCTCAAGGGCGTCGCTGCCGCCCTGTCGCTGGCAATGCTCGGCGGCTGCAACACGCTCAACGGGGCCAACGACGCCTTGCAGAACCTGGTCGGCCCCTCGACCCAGTCGCGGCTGGACGGGCGTTATGTCGATCATCAGGACGTGCGTTCGTATTATCGGCTCGACCCACAGAAAACCCAGCAACTGCGCTTGAGCTTCGACGGCCGGGCGATTCCCGCCGACGAGATCCGCCAGCAGAACCTGGTGCGCATCCCGGCCCTGGAAAGCTACCTGCAAGGTATCGTCAACCGCCTGGCCAAAGGCTGGCCGGGGCAGGCACCGAACCTGCAGGTACGCATCGTCGACAGCTACGCCTTCGGCCCCTCGGCCGACCCCTACGGCAACCTGTTCGTGCCGCTGGGCATGCTCGACAACGTCGAGAGCGAGGATGAAATCGCGGCCATGCTCGGCCACGAGATGAGCCATGTGCTGCTGCGCCATCATGATCGTCGCGCAGCGTTCCAGGAGCAGAAACAGTTGCTCACCAACATCACCACCACGGTGGTGATCGCAACCGTGGCAAAGAATACCGGACGCAACAAGCAGACCGGCGCGCTGTTCAGCAAGGACCCGGTGGGTACGCAGAAGGCCATCGGGAATACCGTGCTCTACACCTCGCTGGCCAACAGCTTCTCGGACAATGTCTGGAGCACCGCCTGGGGCCGCACCCAGGAAGACCAGGCTGACCTGCTCGGCGCCGACCTGATGATCCGCGCCGGCTACGCGCCGCGGGCCTCGAGTGTCAGCCTGCAACGCCTGGAAGACTTCCAGGGCAAGCAGAAGCCTTTGCTCGCAAGCTTCCTGCAAGAGCGCCAGACGGCGATGACCGACTCGCTGAAAAAACTCGACCTCAACCGCACCACCCAGGAACTTCAGACCCTGCTCAACCAGGGCTTGGGCACGGCATTGAACGCCACCGGCCAGTACCTGACCCGCTCGCACATGTCGCCGATCCAGCGAGACGAAGAGCTGCGCCAGTATCTGGACCGCGAATACCAGCAACAGACCCAGGCGCGGGTAAACCGTCGCACCTGGCCGCAGGTGCGCGATTCGGCGACGGTGCAGCGTTCGCTGCAGGCTTACCGGGACGCCTACGCAGCCACCGCTGCACTGGAGCAGAAGAAGACCCGCGAAGCCGAGGCCTTCGTCAGCCGTGCGCTGGCGTCTCCTGTCGGTAACCAGCCAGGCATCCGGCGTGCGGCTTTCGCCGTGCATTCGGCGCAGGGCAACGGCCGCGCGGCCCTCGCTGACCTGCAGGGCATCCAGGACTGGTCGCTGGCAAGCCCGATGGTCTATGACTTGATCATCGGTCATCACCTGCGCAACCGCGATCCCCAGGCAGCGTTGGGGATGATCGACAAGGCCGAACAGAACCTGGGCTCAGAGGAGTTGTTCATCACCGAGAAGCTGCTGGCCAATCGTCAACTCCAGGCCGATGACCAGGTAAAGCAGGTACTGCGCAAATGCGAGCAGTACCCCAGCCGTAAAGAAGGCTGCCGCAAGCTGGTGCCCAAGTCGGCCTGAGACCTGGGCACACGACGCCTCAGACTTGCACGCTGCGTCGCAAGCGGCCCTCGATGCGCCGCTTGAGCCCGCGCTGCTCGATGGACAGACGTGAGCCGGCGGCGCGGCTCGCGCGCCCCCAGTCCTCGAGCAGCTCCAGCACCGAGTGGTCGATGTAGCTCAGGTTCGCCAGCGGTACATGCAGATGCGTTCCGGCAGGCACGCTTTCCAGCACCTGGGTCAGGGCAGGCACCTTGAGAAAGGTGGCCGCACCGCTCAGGCGCAGCTCCATGTGCCCATGGCGCGGCAGCTCGACCAGGTTGATCTTGAGGCGCGCAGCCTTGAACGCCAGCTTGAGCAAGGTCAGGGCAAAGCCCAGCAGCACCCCGGTCAGCAGGTCGGTGAAGATGATCGCCAGCGCCGTGGCGGCGTAGGTGAACATCGGCATCCGGCCATAGCGCCCGAGGCCGCGGAAGGCCTTGAAATCGACCAGCTTGATACCGGTGTACACCAGCACGCCCGCCAGGCTTGCCACCGGAATCTGCTGCAGCACGCTGCTCAGCACCACCACGAACGCCAGCAACCACAGGCCATGCAGGATCGCCGAGGCGCGAGTCTTTGCACCGGCCTGAACGTTGGCCGAACTGCGCACGATCACGCCGGTCATCGGCAATGCCCCCAGCACACCGCACAGCATGTTGCCGATACCTTGCGCCGACAGCTCCCGGTCGAAATCCGAACGCTGGCCGTTGTGCATGCGATCCACCGCCGCAGCCGACAGCAGCGTCTCGGCGCTGGCGATGAAGGCCAGGGCGAAGGCGGCCACCAGCAAGGTTGGATCGGCCAGTTTGAGCAGGTCGTCCGGACGGATCCAGTCAATCGCCTCCGACAGGTCTGCAGGCACCTGCACACGGTTGACCGGCAGCGCCAGCCAGATGCTGATCGCGGTCATTGTCGCCACGCCCAGCAAGGCACCGGGGATGAAGCGCAGGCGCTGCGGGCGCCAGCGTTCCCAGCCCCACATCATCGCAATGGTGCCCAGGCCCAAAGCGCCGGCCTGCCAGCCATTGCCGGCGGCTTCAAACGGTAATGCCGAGGCCAGGGTCGCGGGGAAGCCCAGCAGGTTCTCGACCCCCGAGGGCTGTGGCGCGCTGTCGAACATGACATGCACCTGCGACAGCACGATCAGCACGCCGATACCGGCCAGCATGCCGTACACCACCGCCGGTGCAGTGACGCGAAACCAGCAGCCCAGGCGCAGCCGCCCGGCCAGCAACTGCAACAGGCCTGCCAGCAGCAGGATCGGCCCGAGCATGGCCACGCCATGCTGGCGCACCAGCTCGAACACCAACACCGCAAGGCCTGCGGCCGGGCCGCTGACCTGCAGGGGCGAGCCGGCCAGGAAGCCCACGACGATGCCACCGATGATCCCGGTGATCAGCCCTTTGGCGGGCGGCATGCCCGAGGCGATCGCGATGCCCATGCACAGCGGCAGGGCCACCAGGAACACCACGACCGAAGCCAGCAACTCTCGCGGCAAGGCCGCTTTTATCTGTGTCATGTTCACCATAACGCTCCTTTTCTGATTCACGGCCATTCCACTGGCCGACGGCACGGGGATCCCTGAATCGCGCGCAGGCGCGGGCCGCCAGCAGGATTGCCGGCCAGTAGGTCAGGGAAATTCAAGGCAGCAGAAAGCCCTGCCGCGCCTGGTGGGCGCAGCCGGCTATCAAGGTTTCTTCAGGTGTTGGGGTCGCTTAGTAGCGGCCTCTCGGAGTTGCGCACGGCACTGGCTCGCCAGCAGCCAGGGGCAGGAAGCTGTCGCTCGCGGCGTCGTAGGCTTCGATGCGGCTGGTTTCGATATCGTAGATCCAGCCGTGAATGTAGAGCTGTCCGGCCGCCAGGCGCGAGGCGACCGAAGGGTGGGTGCGCAGGTGATGCAGCTGAGCGATGACGTTTTCCTTGGTCAGCACCTGCATGCTCTCGTGTTCCGTTTCGCACGAGCAGTTGCTCTCGACCACGGTACGGGCCACTTCGGCGTGGCGCAGCCAGGCGGAAACGGTCGGCATCTTGATCAGCGACTGCGGGTTGAGCACCGCGCGCATCGCACCGCAGTCGGAGTGGCCGCAGACGATGATGTGGTGAACGCCCAAGGCCAACACAGCGTATTCGATGGCGCTGGAAACACCGCCGTTCATCTGCCCGTAGGGCGGTACCACGTTGCCGACGTTACGGGTCACGAACAGATCGCCCGGCGAGCTCTGGGTGATCAGTTCAGGCACGATGCGCGAGTCGGCGCAGGTGATGAACATCGCGCGCGGCTTCTGCGCGGTGGCGAGCTTCTTGAACAGCTCCTGCTGCTCGGGGAAAACGTCATGGTGAAACTTCAGGAAGCCGTCGACGATGTGCTTCAGGGCGGCATCGGCGCTCTCGGCGGGAGCGGCCGGAACGGGCTTGGATGGGTCCTTGACGGGCATGATTCATCCTCTTGACGGTTTGTAGGTAAGTTCCATTTTACCGGGGAAAGATTCTGGCTATGCGGAGAATTAGATGACGCGCACAGGTAATAAATCACAGTCGCTGTGGACTGACTTCCTACGCTAGCGGAGAAAACTTAACTGAAACTGAATTCGGAGGCTCTAGAACGGGCGTTCCAGGTTTTCGAGGGGAGACTTGGATAATAGCAAAAAAGCATCAGCCGCCAATACCCTCCAATGAAATTATTGGTAGGTATGAGTCAGGTTACAGGGTAGTGGAACTGTACGGTGGGGGTTCTTCGTGGGTGAACCCGTTTCCACAAAACCTTCAGCGTCTCAAAACAACGCCATCTGCTCCCCAGGTGGGCAGAACAACGTGCAATCCAGAGCCAGCCCCTCCCGCCCTTCAAAACCCAACTGCCGCGAAGCCTTGCGAAAACGCTGCGCCAGCAGCTCGGCAAAGACTCCTTCACCCCGCATCCGCGCGCCAAAGCGGCTGTCATACAGCTCACCACCCCGGCTCTGACGAATCAGGCTGAGCACGTGGGCCGCACGCTGCGGATAATGGTCCTGCAACCACTGTTCGAACAACGGCGCCACCTCCAGCGGCAGGCGCAGCATCATGTAGGCGGCGCTCTGCGCGCCAGCCTCCCTGGCGGCCTGCAGAAGGTGCTCCAGTTCGCTGTCGTTGATCATCGGGATCATCGGCGAACACAGCACCCCCACCGGCACACCCGCCTCGCGCAACACGCGGATCGCCCGCAGGCGCGCCTTGGGTGCCGCCGCGCGGGGCTCGAGGGTGCGTTTGAGTTCGTCGTCGAGGGTGGTCAGGCTGATCATCACCCGCGCCAGGCGCTGGCTGGCCAGTTCGCTCAAGATGTCCAGATCTCGTAGCACCAGCGAGCCCTTGGTGACGATGGTCACCGGGTGCCGGTAGCGCAGCAGCACCTCGAGCAGGCGACGGGTCAACTGATGCTCGCGCTCTATGGGCTGGTAAGGGTCGGTGTTGGCGCCGAGGTTGATCGGGGCGCAGACATAGCCCGGCTTGCTCAACTGCTGTTCGAGCACCTTGGCGGCATTGGTCTTGGCGATGAGCTTGGTCTCGAAGTCGAGGCCGGGGGAGAGGTCCCAATAGGCGTGGCTGGGCCGGGCGTAGCAATAGATGCAGCCGTGTTCACAACCGCGGTAGGGGTTGATCGAACGGTCGAAGGGCAGGTCGGGCGAGGTGTTGCGGGCGATGATGGTCTTGGCGGTTTCGATCCGCACCTCGGTGCCCTGGGTGAGTGGGACTTCCTGGTGCCAGCCGTCGTCCTCGACCACCGAATGGCTGGGGGCGAAGCGGTTGTGGGGGTTGGTGGCAGTACCGCGACCACGGACTGGGGTTGGTTTCATGGTGGAAAACCCGGATTACTGTATATGAATACAGTAATCCGGGTTTGCTCAGAAGACCAGTGCCGTCAGGCGGACAGGGTCAATCCGGCTTCTTGAGTTTCGGATTCGGGAAGAACTGAACCGTCTGCACCTTTACCGGCTCGGCCTTGACCGCCTGCTGGTTTACCCGGGTACCGAGCTCCTTGGGCACCGACAAGCCCTGCTCGTTGAGGGTGTCGGTGAAGCCGCAGGCCACACACTCGCGGTGTGGCACGCCGTCTTCGTTCCACATCATCAACTTGTCGGGCTCGCTGCACGCCGGGCATACCGCCCCGGCGATAAAGCGTTTCTTGGTCTTGATCACGACGCCCTCACTCATGCCGCCGCATCCTCGGTCAGGCCACTATGACGCAGCAGCGCATCGATGGAAGGCTCACGACCACGGAAATCGACGAACAGCACCATTGGCTCGCGCGAACCGCCCCGGGCCAGGATCGCCTCGCGGAACGCGCGGCCGGTCTCGGCATTGAGCACGCCTTCTTCCTCGAAGCGCGAGAAGGCGTCGGCCGACAGCACTTCGGCCCACTTGTAGCTGTAGTAGCCCGCCGCATAGCCGCCAGCGAAGATGTGCGCAAAGCTGTTGGGGAAGCGGTTATAGGCCGGCGGACGCATCACCGTGACCTCATCGCGCACGCCCTCGAGCACCTGCAGCACACTGCGGCCGTCGCCATGGGTGGCGTGCAGCTCGAAGTCGAACAGCGAGAACTCCAGCTGGCGCACCATCATCATCCCGGACTGGAAGTTCTTCGCCGCCAGCATCTTGTCCAGCAGGTCCTGGGGCAACGGCTCGCCGGTCTCGTAGTGGCCAGAAATCAGCGCCAGGCCTTCAGGCTCCCAGCACCAGTTCTCCATGAACTGGCTCGGCAGCTCGACCGCGTCCCAGGCCACACCGTTGATGCCCGACACACCGGCATGCTCGATGCGGGTGAGCAGGTGGTGCAGGCCGTGGCCGAACTCGTGGAACAGCGTGGTGACTTCGTCGTGGGTGAGCAGCGCCGGCTTGCCCGGTGCAGCCGGGGTGAAGTTGCACACCAGGTTGGCCACCGGGCTCTGCAAGGCGCCTGCCGCGGTGCGGCGACGATCGCGGGCACCGTCCATCCAGGCGCCGCCGCGCTTGTTGGCACGGGCGTAGAGGTCGAAGAAGAAGCGCCCGACGTGCTGGCCGTTCTCCTTGATCTCGAACAGGCGCACATCCGGGTGCCAGGCGTCGAAGCCCTTGAGTTCGGCGATTTCGATGCCGTAGAGGCGTTGGACGATGCTGAACAGGCCGCTCAGCACCTTGTCGATCGGGAAGTAGGCACGCAGGGTTTCCTGCGACACGCTGTAGCGCTGCTCACGCAGCTTCTCGCCGTAATAGCCGGCGTCCCAACTGGCCAGCTCCGGGGTGCCCTGCTCGGCGGCGTAGGCCTTGAGCTGCTCCAGGTCCTGGGCCGCGAACGGCTTGGAGCGCTTGGCCAGGTCACGCAGGAAGCTCAGCACCTGGTCGCTGGATTCGGCCATCTTGGTGGCCAGGCTCAGCTCGGCGTAGTTGGCGTAGCCCAGCAGCGCGGCCAGTTCCTGACGCAGGTCGAGGATCTCGGCCATCACCGGGCCGTTGTCGAACTGCCCAGCGTTCGGGCCCTGGTCGGACGCGCGGGTGCAGTAGGCGGCGTACAGTTCTTCGCGCAGCGCGCGGTCGCTGGCGTAGGTCATCACCGCGTAGTAGCTGGGGAATTCCAGCGTGATCAGCCAGCCGTCGAGGCCTTTGGCCTGGGCAGCGGCGGCCATCTGCGCCTTGGCCGATTCGGTCAGGCCGTCCAGCGCGGCTTCGTCGGTGACGTGCTTGGTCCAGGCCTGGGTGGCGTCGAGCAACTGGTTGGAGAAGCGGCTGCCCAGTTCGCTGAGCTTGCTCTGCACTTCGGCGTAGCGCTGCTGCTTGTCGGCCGGCAGGTCGATGCCCGACAGACGGAAGTCACGCAGGGCGTGCTCGAGAATAGTCTTCTGCGCCACGTCGAAACTGGCGGCCTCGGCGCTGTTGGCCAGCGCCTGGTAGGCATCGAACAGGGCGCGGTTCTGCCCCATCTCGGTGGAATAGGCGCTCAGCGCCGGCAGGCACGACTCGTAGGCCTCGCGCAGTTCCTTGCTGTTGCACACCGCATTGAGGTGGCTGACCGGGCTCCAGGCCGCGCCCAGGCGGTCGTTGAGTTCGTCCATCGCCAGCACCAGGCCGGCCCAGGAGGGATTCTTGCCCTGCTGCGCGAGGATATCGGCGATGGCCTTGCGGTTGTCGGCCAGGATCTGCTCGATCGCCGGCAGCACGTGTTCGGCGCGGATTGCGGAGAAGGGTGGCAGGTCGTGGGACTGCAGAAGCGGGTTGTTCGCACTCACGGTTTGGATACCTTGGCAGGAGAAACACGGGACCATCTTAATTACAATCGACGCCGACCGCAGCAGGCAGCCTGCCTATCGGCATTGCAGAGGGACACTATCATGGCCATCCGGACCTTCCGGGAACACACGCCGAAAGTCGGCCCACGCGCCTTCGTCGACCGTTCGGCGGTGGTGATCGGCGACGTGCAGATCGGTGAAGACAGCTCGGTCTGGCCGCTGACCGTGGTGCGCGGCGACATGCACCGCATCCGCATCGGCGCGCGCACCAGCGTGCAGGATGGCAGCGTGCTGCACATCACCCACGCCGGCCCCTTCAACCCGGACGGCTTCCCGCTGATCATCGGCGACGAAGTGACCATCGGTCACAAGGTGATGCTGCACGGCTGCACACTGGGCAACCGGATCCTGGTCGGCATGGGCAGCACTATCATGGATGGCGCCATCGTCGAGGACGAGGTGATCATCGGCGCAGGCAGCCTGGTACCGCCCGGCAAGCGCCTGGAGAGCGGCTACCTGTATGTCGGCAGCCCGGTAAGGCAGGCCCGGCCGCTGAACGAAAAGGAACGCGCGTTCTTCCCCTACAGCGCCAGCAACTACGTGAAGCTCAAGGACCAGCACCTGGCCGAAGGCTACGATCAACCGGAATGACGCATTCGCGGGCAAGCCCGCTCCCACAGGCTCTGTGATGATCCTGTAGGAGCGGGCTTGCCCGCGAAGCAGTCGACGCAAGACTTGAGTGGAACCGCATACATGCACCAGCAAAACATTCTCTTCGACCTTGACGGCACCCTTACCGACCCCCGCCTGGGCATCACCCGCTCGATCCAGTACGCCCTGGCCAAGCTGGGTATCGACGAGCCCGACCTGACCCGCCTCGAGCACTTCATCGGCCCGCCCTTGCTGCAGGCCTTCATGCAGTTCTACGGCTTCGACGAGGCCAAGGCCTGGGAGGCGGTCAACTTCTACCGCGAGCGTTTCCGGGTCACCGGCCTGTACGAGAACCTGGTGTTCGACGGTGTGCCGGAACTGCTGCAAGCGCTCAATGGCCAGGGCCGCACCCTCTACGTCGCAACCTCCAAGCCTTGGGAGTTCGCCCGCGAGATCGCCCGCCATTTCGCCTTCGACCGGCATTTCAAGGTGATCTACGGCAGTGAGCTGGATGGCACCCGCACCAACAAGGTCGAGCTGATCCGCCATCTGCTGGACGAAGAACGCCTGGACCCGGCGCAGACCCTGATGATCGGCGACCGCAAGCACGACCTGATCGGCGCCCGCAGCAATGGCCTGCAGGCTGTAGCGGTGGGCTACGGGTTCGGCAGCCGCGAAGAGCTGGTGGCCGAGGCGCCGGAGTTTCATTTCGACACGGTGGCAGATTTGCACCGGGCGTTCATCAAGGCTTGATGGCCACGGGGCCGCGCGCGGCCCCGGCATATCAAGGCTGTGCCATCAACCGCTGCAAGGCCGCTTTTCGCTGATCGATCGGCTGCTGCCCCAAGTGCTCGACCCGCTGATAGAACAGCGTCCAGTCCCCGCCTGCCTCACGAAACAACGCCGCAAACGCCGGCACCCACTGGTCATACAGGCCGAACGGCAGCAGCTTGGCGTTGCTCATCGGCCCATACACCCAGGCGTCATAACGGCGATCACCGGCCCAGTCCCGATCGCGCAGCTCGCGGTATTCACGTCGCAATCGCGCGAACTCGGCCTGCTTGGCCACCCGCTTGTCGGCATCAGCAAGCGTCCCGGCATAGATCGCCTGCAGGCGCTCGCGACTCGCCAGCACCAGGCGGATGAACTGTTCACGCTGCCGCGCCCCATCCTCGTGAGCCGCCGCAAGCCCGCGCGCCATGCGCCATTGCCGCGTGCCCTCCTGTTCGACGAAGGTGGCGAAGGACTCGTTGAATTCGGTGTCGTCCTTCACGTAGAAGCGCTGGTGCGCCAGCTCGTGAAAGATCAGCGTGGCCAGGCGCTCCTCGCCCCAGCCCACCATCGACGAGAGGATCGGATCGTCGAACCAGCCCAGGGTCGAGTAAGCCTCGACACCCCCGACGTACACATCCAGCCCCTCCTCGCGCATCAGCGTTGCCGCGCCGCGCGCCGCACCCTGGCGGTAGTAGCCGCGGTAGGCGACGCAACCGGCGATGGGGAAGCAGTGAGTGACCGGCTGCAGCGACAACTCCGGCGTGGCGAACACATTCCACACCACATAAGGCCGGCCAAGATCGGCGTACACCCGGTAGCTACGGTTGTCCGGCAGCTTCAGGTGCTCGCTGGCGAAGGTGCGGGCCTGTTCGGCATGCAGCAGGCGCTGGCGCAGCCGTTCGTCAGTCGCAGGATCGGCCAGCATGCGCTCCACCGGCTGGCGTGCACGCAGCAGTTGCCATTGCCCTTCGGCCAGTTGGCCGTAGTAGCCGAGGCTGCCGCAACCGCTCAGCAGGAGCGCGGCCAGCAGCGGAACAAAAGGGCTGAAAACGCGGTCGAGAGCCCGGTGGCCTGAGCGCTGTAGCAGAAAAAGTCGAAACATCAGGGCTGTTCATCCCGCTCAAGGCCTGTGCGTTCCAAGACTATCTCGCCAGGGGACCCTTTCGCCATGCGTACACTGTTTGCCGTCGGCACCTTCGGGCTGCTGAGCGCCTGCTCCACCTTGCCCGACCCCGATCCCAACCAGGCCTGGATCGACCTCGCCCGCGACGACGACACCTCGCTGCACGCCGTGCAGGTGGACGAGCGCGACTGGGCCGACAACCGCTATTTCGAAGTGCCGCCAGGTAGCCATGAACTGACGGTGCGTTACCAGTTTCCAGTCTCCCCGAGCAATATCGGCCCGGTCGACGAGCCACTGTGGCGCGACTGCCAACTGAACCTGACCTTCAAGGATTTCAGCGCCGGCCAGCGCTACAGCCTGCAAGCCGGCAGCATTGGCTTGCGCCCTTGGGTGAAACTCTATGACGGACAGCAGAAACTGATCGGCCAGGGCCTGCCAGCAGGCTGTCAGCGCACCTGATCAGCGCTATGCTTGTAACCTGTGACCCGCAAGCGGAGTTTCGTCATGCGCCAGCCCATGATGCTGATCGCCCTCAGTGCACTGGGGGCTTGCGCCAGCCCCTTGCCACCCAAAGACCCGGCCCAGGCCTGGGTCGATCTCTACACCGTCACCCCCGGTCGCACCATCATGGCCGACAAGCTCGATGGCAAACGCCTCGACGACGGCCGTTACTTCCAAATCACGCCGGGCCGCCACGAACTGGTGGTGCGCTTCGACTACGAGCTGACTGCCGGGCTCTTCACCACCAGCCCGACCGAGCGCACCTGCTACCTGACCGTGCGCTTCGACAACTTCAAGGCCGGCGAACGCTATCGCCTCGAAGCCCGGGCCCCGGCGATGCAGCCGCAGGTATACCTGTACGACGCCAATCGCCAGGTGCTCGTGGACGAGCCAAGCAACATCTTCTGCATTCCATGAACAACGGGGTCGCACTGCGACCCCGCTGCAACGACCGCTATTGGTCGTTCTTCTGGTAGATGATCTTCTTGGTCCCGCCATCGCAGCTGCCAACGACCATGTTCTGATCACTGACTTCGCTGTTCGGTACGATTTCCAGGGTGTAGGAAGGCACCCCAGCCGCCTGGATCTTCGCCTCGATCTCGGTCTTGAGCTCCTCGCACGGCTTGACTGCCGCCAGCGCGGAGGTGGCCAGCAACGAAGCCAGCACGGCGAATGCTACGCGGATCATGGAACGGCTCCTCAAAGGGCAGGCAAGCTGCCGACCCTTCCAGACTACAGCAAGCAACGCCTCACCTACGAGAGCAGCGTCGCATCCAGGCTGATCGTCGCGTTGAGCACTTTGGACACCGGACATCCCGCCTTGGCCTTGTTGGCGATCTCCTGGAACTGCGCCTCACTGGCACCAGGCACCTTGGCCTTGAGGGTGAGGTGCACGGCGGTGATGGCAAAGCCATCGGACTGCTTGTCGAGGGTGACTTCAGCGATGGTGTCGATGCGCTCGGGCGTCAGCCCGGCCTCACCCAGCATCATCGATAGCGCCATCGAGAAGCAGCCCGCGTGGGCCGCGCCGATCAGCTCTTCGGGGTTGGTCCCAGGCGATCCTTCGAAGCGGGTATTGAAGCCATAGGGATTCTGCTTGAGGGCGCCACTCTCGGTGGACAGCAGGCCCTTGCCATCCTTGAGCCCTCCCTGCCAGATCGCCGATGCTGTCTTTTTCATGATGCCTCCTGGTTGTTCAGTGGGTGTCACTACGGATTCTGAGGACACTGCCTACAGCAAGTTCAGATCAATCCATAGCCAACCATTGAATCCATCGCCGGGTGCCCATACAGAGTCACAAAGGCCCTTGGCCAATCACTTTCCTGCGGAGGCTCCGATGACGCAGCTGCGCGACCTGAAGATATCCACCCTCGACCTGGTGCCCGTGCGCGCCGATGCCGGCCCAGCCCAGTCGCTACGCAACTCGCTGGACCTGGCGCAGCATGTGGAGCGTTTGGGCTACAACCGATTCTGGGTGGCCGAGCACCACAACATGGACGGCATCGCCAGCTCGGCGACCTCGGTGCTGATGGGCTATCTCGCCGGCGGGACCTCGCGCATCCGCATCGGCTCGGGCGGGGTGATGCTGCCCAACCATGCGCCGCTGGTGATCGCCGAGCAGTTCGGCACCCTGGCCAGCCTCTACCCCGGTCGCATCGACCTCGGCCTGGGCCGCGCGCCCGGCTCCGACCAGATGACCGCCCGCGCCCTGCGCCGCGAGCGCTCTGGCAGCGCCGACGACTTCCCCGATGATGTCGAAGAACTGTCGCGCTACCTCGGCCCGCGCACCGACGATCAGAAAGTCATCGCCGTGCCCGGCTATGACACCGAAGTACCGATGTGGCTGCTGGGTTCGAGCCTGTTCAGCGCGCAACTGGCCGGCATGCGTGGCATGCCCTACGCCTTCGCCTCGCATTTTGCGCCGCGCTACATGCACGAGGCGATCCGCATCTACCGCGACCATTTCAAGCCATCGACGACGCTGGACAAACCCTACGTGATGTTGGGTATCCCGATGGTGGTGGCGGACAGCGACGAGAAGGCCGAATACCTGGCGACCTCGGTCTACCAGCGCATCCTCGCGCTGATCCGCGGCCAGAGCCTGATGCAGCGCCCACCCGTGCAAAGCATGGACGGGCTGTGGCTGCCCCATGAGCGTGATGCGGTGGGGAGCTTCCTCGGGCTGGCGATGATCGGTAGCCCGCAGAAGGTGCGGGCGAAGGTGGAGGTGCTGCTGGAGCAGACAGGCGCAGATGAGCTGATCTTTACCTGCGACTTGTATGAACATGCGGACCGGCTACGCTCGTACGAGCTGCTGGCGCAGGCGTTGAAGGGCGAGTAAATGCCACCTGTGGGAGGGCGTGCGCCGCGAAAAAAACGTGTAGCCTGTACAAGGCAACGCGGTGTCTTTTTCGCGGGTAAACCCGCTCCCACACTTACAGCGTTCGGTTGAGCTCAGCGTCGCCTCAACCCCGGCGATAGACGATTTCCTTGGTCCCGGCCTCGCAACTGCCAATCACCTTGCCGGCCGGCGTGCCCTTGTCGACGATCTCCAGCGTATACCCCTGAACGCCCTTGGCATCGAGCTTGGCTGCAATTTCGCTCTTGAGCTCCTCGCACGGCTTGCCTGCCGCCATGGCACCACCGGCCAGCATCATCAGGCCCACTGCCAGAAACACTTTCTTCATCGTTACCGTTCCTTATGCGGATCAAAAAAGCAGAATAGGGCGCCGGCATGTACCGGTGCCCCCTGGAAGTCATACGCCATAAAGCAGGAACAGGCTATCCCCGCACTGTTTCAACTGTTGGCGATGCGGAACCCGACCTTGAGCGTGACCTGGAAATGCGCGGCCTTGTTGTCACGGATGTGACCACGAGTTTCGACCACCTCGAACCACTCCAGGTGCTTGATGCTCTTGCCGGCTTCGGCGAGGGCATTGTTGATCGCATCTTCGATACTCGTGGGCGAGGAACCGACGAGTTCAATCTTCTTGTAGGTGTGATGATCGGACATGAGCGCTCTCCTTGAATGATGTGCTGGATTGAGCCTAGCAGCGCAGGCCCGGTTTACCTGCGAGCCATCGCCTCGGGTGAAAGTTCGATCGCACTTTCGCCACATCGCGCAGTCGCACTCTTTACACCCTACTCAGCGAAGGAGAGTCCACATGGCCCGTAACGCACTGCGCAAGACCTCACTGGAAAGCATGGAAGCTGAGATCGAAAGCCTGCTCAAGACGCTGGAAGACCTCAAAGGCGATGCTTCGGAAGAAACGCAGAAAACCATGAAGGCGCTGCGCGGCAACGCCCAGAACGCTCTCAAGCATTCGCGCAGCCTGCTGACCGACGCCTACGAAGAAGTGAAGACCCGCACCCGGGAAACCGGCATCGCCACCCGTGACTACGCCCAGGAACACCCCTGGACCACGGCTGGCGTGGCCGTTGGCGCATTGGGTCTGCTCGCCGCCTACCTGCTGTGCCGTCGCAACTAACCCTGCGCCTGCAACTCCCGGCGCAACCACTGCGCCAACTGCTCGGCGCGCCCATCTGCGGCGCGCCGCGGCACCCATAGCGCCAACGCCGCCGGCGTCGGCGAAAACCCCCACGGCGCCGCCAGGCGTCCCGCTCGCAGGTCGTCCGCCACCAGCGGTTGCGGCGCGATCGCCACCCCCAAACCGGCCACCGCTGCCTCCAGCAGGTAGTACAGGTGCTCGAATGCCTGGCCGAAGGTCAGCGCACTGGCATCCAACCCTTGCTGCGCAGCCCAGGTCGGCCACGCCTGAGGGCGCGAGGTGGTGTGCAGCAGGGCCTCGCCCAACAGGGCACGCGCAGGGGCCTGGTGCAGACGCTCGAAGCCGGGAAAGTGCGGGCTGAGCACCGGCCCGATACGTTCCTCGGCCAGCACATGCACCTGCATGTCCGCGGGCCACGGCGGCTCGGCATACACCAGCAATGCATCCAACCCTGGGCGGCGCGGATCGAGATCCCCCTCTCCGGCCGACAAGTGCAGGCGCAGCTCAGGCAGATCGGCCTTCAAACGCCCGAGGCGAGGAATGAACCACCGCGCCAACAGGCTGCCGGAGCACCCCAGTACGAAGGGCGCATCGCTGACATCGCGGCTGAGTTCGGCGCACACACTGCGCAGGCGATCGAAGGCATCGAAGCTGGCATCACGCAGGCGAGCCCCGGCATCTGTGAGTTTGACGCCACGCCCATCCTTGACGAACAGGGCAACGCCCAAATGCTCCTCGAGCACCTTGATCTGCCGGCTCACCGCGCCATGTGTCACGTGCAGCTGTTCGGCGGCCTGGCTGACGCTGTTCAGCCGGGCAGTGGCCTCGAAGGCGCGCAGGGCATTGAGGGGTGGGAGGTCCTGGGGCATTTGACTTGTGAGTTTTCCTGACGAGTTGTCGCAATCTTATCGGTTTTCAGGGGACGTTGCGCTGGGTAGAGTAGGCCCATCGATCAGTGGTGGCCTCTTCGCGGGCAAGCCCGCTCCCACAAGTGCAGTGCCGTATTGAGCATCACACCGTTTCTGTGGGAGCGGGCTTGCCCGCGAAGAAGGCAACACGATATCCAATCCAGACCCCTATGGAGCGCCCCATGTCCCAGTCCCAATACCGCCCCGGCCCTGACGCCAATGGCCTGTTCGGCTCGTTCGGCGGCCGCTACGTAGCCGAAACCCTGATGCCCCTGGTCCTGGACCTGGCCCGCGAATATGAAGCGGCCAAGGCCGACCCCGAGTTCCTCGAGCAACTCGCCTACTTCCAGCGCGACTACATCGGCCGCCCCAACCCGCTGTACTTCGCCGAGCGCCTGACCGAGCACTGCGGCGGCGCGAAGATCTTCTTCAAGCGTGAAGAACTCAACCACACCGGCGCGCACAAGGTGAACAACTGCATCGGCCAAGTGTTGCTGGCCAAGCGCATGGGCAAGAAGCGCCTGATCGCCGAGACCGGCGCCGGCATGCACGGCGTGGCCACCGCCACCGTCGCTGCGCGCTTCGGCCTGCCTTGCGTGATCTACATGGGCGCCACCGACATCGAGCGCCAGCAGGCCAACGTGTTCCGCATGAAGCTGCTGGGCGCCGAGATCGTTCCGGTCACCGCCGGCACCGGCACCCTGAAAGACGCCATGAACGAGGCCCTGCGCGACTGGGTCACCAACGTCGAAGACACCTTCTACCTGATCGGCACCGTGGCCGGCCCGCACCCTTACCCGGCGATGGTTCGCGACTTCCAGTCGATCATCGGCAAGGAAACCCGCGCCCAGTTGCACGAGAAGGAAGGCCGCCTGCCGGACAGCCTGGTCGCCTGCGTCGGCGGCGGCTCCAACGCCATGGGCCTGTTCCACAACTTCCTCGAAGACGAAAGCGTGCAGATCATCGGCGTCGAAGCCGGTGGCCATGGTGTGCACACCGACAAGCATGCCGCCAGCCTCAATGGTGGAGTCCCTGGCGTACTGCACGGCAACCGCACCTACCTGCTGCAGGACGACGATGGCCAGATCACCGATGCCCACTCGATTTCCGCAGGCCTGGACTACCCCGGCATCGGCCCCGAGCACGCCTACCTGCACGAAGTGAAGCGGGTCGAATACGTCAGCATCACCGACGACGAGGCCCTGGACGCCTTCCACGCCACCTGCCGCCTCGAAGGCATCATCCCGGCGCTGGAGAGCTCCCACGCCCTGGCCGAGGCGATCAAGCGCGCCCCGAGCCTGCCCAAGGATCACTTGATGGTCGTGTGCCTGTCCGGCCGCGGCGACAAAGACATGCAAACCGTGATGAACCACATGGCTGCCCAGGAGAAACAGGCATGAGCCGTCTTGAACAACGTTTCGCCGACCTGAAGGCCGAAGGCCGCTCGGCGCTGGTCACCTTCATCACCGCAGGCGACCCTGGCTACCAGGCCTCGCTGGAAATCCTCAAGGGCCTGCCCGACGCCGGCGCCGACGTGATCGAGCTGGGCATGCCCTTCACCGACCCGATGGCCGACGGCGTGGCGATCCAGCTCGCCACCCTGCGCGCCCTGGAAGCCGGCCAGACCCTGGCGAAAACCCTGGAGATGGTCCGCGAATTCCGCGTCGGCAACCAGACCACGCCGATCGTGCTGATGGGCTACTACAACCCGATCCATCGCTTTGGCGTGGAACAGTTCGTCGCCGAGGCGAAGGCCGTTGGCGTCGATGGCCTGATCATCGTCGACCTGCCACCAGAGCACGACGCCGAGCTGGCAACCCCGGCCCAGGCCGCGGGCATCGACTTCATCCGCCTGACCACCCCGACTACCGACGACGTGCGTCTGCCACGTGTGCTCGAGCGCAGCTCGGGTTTCGTCTACTACGTGTCGGTGGCGGGTGTAACCGGTGCGGGCTCGGCGACCACCGAGCACGTCAAGGAGGCCATCACCCGCCTGCGTCGCCATACCGACCTGCCGATCAGCGTCGGTTTCGGCATCCGCACGCCGGAGCAGGCTGCAGCGATCGCCAAGCTGTCCGACGGCGTGGTGGTGGGCTCGGCACTGGTCGACAAGATCGCCCAGGCCAAGTCACCCGAGCAGGCTGTGAGCGATGTACTGAGCCTGTGCTCGGCGCTGGCTGAAGGGGTGCGCGGCGCTCGCCGCTGATCCGGTAGCGCTTTCTTCGCGGGTGAACCCGCTCCCACAGGAATGACACCGAACCCTGTGGGAGCGGGTTCACCGGCGAATCGATCACCGCTATTGCTTGAAGATCGACAGGTCCAATGGCCTGATCGCCCCCATCCAGATCGCATGATCGCGATGGTCCGCCAGCTCATCGCCGGTCAGTGGATGCAAAAACACCACCAAGCCCCTGCGATACAGCGCCAGCCACGGCAACACCACACCCACCACCTCCGGCCCGAAGGCCAGTTGGCAACTCCAGTCCGGGTGCGGGCCGACCGGTTTCTGGTGCATGCGGCCCATGGTCACGGGGAACAGCCGAGCCGCCTCTTCGCACAGTTGCCGGGCTTGTTCCTGGGTCGAGGCGTCGTAGTACACGTGGGCATGGTAGCCCTTGATCCTTTGCACGATAGCTCCTGAAATGCGGGGGGTTGCGGGTAGGACTATACGCCGGAGGGCCTCGTCGCGGGCCTGCTCCGTGACGGCATCACTGAGTCCCTCGCTCGCGCTCCAGCCACTCCACGAACCGTTCGATCAACGCCCCACGCCGCTTGCGCGGGGGCAACACCACGTAATACCCACGCGACGAACGCAAACTCCCTTCCACCGGCCGGCACAGCAATCCCTGCTCGACCAGCCCATCGACCAGATGCCCCCAGCCAATCCCGACACCTTGCCCGGCGATTGCCGCCTGGATCAGCAGGGTGTAGTTGTCGAACCGCAGCTGCCCCGGTGGCGGCGGGCTCGCCAGGCCAAAGCCACGAAACACTCCGGCCCAATCGAACCAGCGGCTGGCCTGCTCACCGCGCAAATGCAACAACGGCAAGCGTTGCAAAGCCACGGCTGACAAGGGTTTGCCATCAGTCAGCCGAGGGCTGCAAACCGGAAAGACCTCTTCATCGAACAACCAGCGGCTTTCGCCCTGATGAAAGCGCCCGTCGCCAAACAGCACGGCCACATCGATATCGGGGCGCAACATCCCCTGGCTGCGCTCGCCGGTCACCAGGCTCACGTCCACCTGTGGATAAGCCTCGTGAAAACGCTGCAGCCGGGGCATCAGCCAGAAAGCGGCAAAGGCGAAGTCGGTGGCCACCTGCAGCACCTCGCGCTGCCCACGACCGCTGGCCTCGGCAATGCCTTCATCCATCGCCTGCAAACCCTGGTGGACCTGCTCGAACAGCGACTGGCCCGCATCCGTCAGCGCGATACCCCGGTAGATCCGGTCGAACAGGCGCGTGCCCAGCTGCGCCTCAAGCCGCTTGACCTGCTGGCTCACAGCCGGCTGGGTGGTGCCCAGCTCCAGTGCCGCCGCCGTAAAACCGCGCAGACGCGCCGCCGCCTCAAACACGCGCAAGCTTTCCAGTGACATGCCCGCAAGGTGCTCAAACATAAGCTCAGCTAATCCCAGTCATTGCCCGCCATGGGCTTTACCCATGTTATCCACAGTCGCATCCTCGATCGCAAGCAATTCACATAACGTTCGACGATGGAAGGGCACTTCATGAAGCAACCCAATATCCTGTTCATCATGGCCGACCAGATGGCCGCGCCCATGCTGCCGATCTACAACCCCTCGCCGATCAGGATGCCCAACCTCGCCCGCCTCGCCGAACAGGCAGTGGTCTTCGACTCTGCCTACTGCAACAGCCCGCTGTGCGCGCCGTCGCGCTTCACCCTGGTCAGCGGCCAGTTGCCCAGCCGTATCGGCGCCTACGACAACGCCGCCGACTTTCCCGCCGACATCCCCACGTACGCCCACTACCTGCGCCGCCTCGGCTACCGCACCGCGCTGTCGGGCAAGATGCACTTCTGCGGCCCTGACCAGTTGCACGGCTATGAAGAGCGCCTGACCAGCGACATCTATCCCGCCGATTACGGCTGGGCGGTGAACTGGGACGCCCCCGACGTGCGCCCGAGCTGGTACCACAACATGTCCTCGGTGCTGCAGGCCGGGCCGTGCGTGCGCACCAACCAGCTGGATTTCGACGAGGAAGTGGTGTTCAAGGCGCAGCAGTACCTGTACGACCACGTTCGCGAGGATGACGGTCGCCCGTTCTGCCTGACCGTCTCGATGACCCACCCGCACGACCCCTACACCATCCCGCGGCGCTACTGGGATCTCTACGAGTCTGTGGATATCCCCCTGCCACGCGACGAAATCACCCAGGATCAGCAAGACCCTCACTCGCAGCGCCTGCTAAAGGTCTACGACCTGTGGAACAAGCCGCTGCCTGTGGACAAGATCCGCGACGCGCGACGCGCCTACTTCGGCGCCTGTAGCTACATCGACGACAACATCGGCAGGCTGCTGCAGACCCTCAAGGATTGCGGCCTGGCCGACGACACGCTGATCGTGTTCTCCGGCGATCATGGCGACATGCTTGGCGAGCGCGGGCTCTGGTACAAGATGCACTGGTTCGAGATGTCGGCGCGGGTGCCATTGCTGGTGCATGCGCCCAAGCGTTTCGCCGCGGCGCGGGTCAGCGCCAGCGTGTCCACCTGTGACCTGCTGCCGACCCTGGTCGAGCTGGCGGGCGGGGCTGTGGATAACAGCCTGCACCTGGACGGCCGCTCGCTGCTCGGCCACCTGCAAGGGCAGGGCGGGCACGACGAGGTGATTGGCGAATACATGGCCGAGGGTACGGTCGGGCCGCTGATGATGATTCGGCGTGGCGCGTACAAGTTCGTGTACAGCGAAGACGACCCGTGCCTACTCTACGACCTGAGCCGCGACCCGCACGAGCGGGAGAACCTCACCGGCAGCCCGGATCACCAGGGCTTGCTGCAGGCATTTGTCGATGAAGCCAGGCAACGCTGGGACGTTTCCAGCCTGCGCCAGCAGGTGCTGGCCAGCCAACGCCGCCGCCGTCTGGTGGCCGAGGCCCTGGCCATCGGCAAACTGAAAAGCTGGGATCACCAACCCTTGGTCGACGCCAGCCAACAGTACATGCGCAACCATATCGATCTCGATGACCTCGAGCGCAAGGCACGTTATCCACAGCCCGCACCCATGGATTGAGAAGAGAGGCCGCCATGCAGAAGTTCTCCACCGCCGTGATCGCCCTGGCCCTGGGCCTGAGCACCTTGACCGCCCAAGCGGCCGACAGCGACACGCAATGCAGCACCGTCAAACTGGCTGACCCCGGCTGGAGCGATATCGCCTCCACCAACGCCATCACCCGCCTGTTGCTCGAAAGCCTGGGTTACCAGGTGAAGATCGACAGCCTTGCTGTACCGATCATCTACGGCGGCCTGAAAGACGGCCGCGTGGACGCCTTCCTCGGCAACTGGATGCCAGCGCAGCAGGGCTTTCATGACAAGTTCATCGCCACCGGCGACGTGAAACAATTGTCGCGCAACCTCGAAGGCACCGAGTTCACCCTGGCAGTGCCCGACTACGTGTGGAATGCCGGTATCAAGGACTTCGCCGACCTGCAGAAACACGCCGAGCAGTTCGACAAGAAGCTCTACGGCATCGGCTCCGGCGCGCCGGCCAACCTGTCGCTCAAGGAAATCATCGACAAGAATGAGTTCAACCTCGGGCAGTGGAAGCTGATCGAGTCCAGCGAGCAGGCGATGCTGGCGCAGGTCGACCGCGCCGTGAAGAAGAACCAGTTCATCACCTTCCTCGGCTGGACACCGCACCCGATGAACGTGAAGCTGAAGATGCACTACCTCACCGGTGGCGAGAAATGGTTCGGCAGCAAGGGCGAGGTGTTCACCCTGGTGCGCAACGGTTATCCACAGGCCTGCCCGAATGCCGCGAAACTGCTGGGCAACCTGGCATTTACCCTGGATATGGAGAACGCCATCATGGCCGAGGTCGTGGACAAGAAGGTCAGTTTCGACCAGGCAGCCAAAGCGTGGGTGAAGGCGCATCCACAAGTCCTGGAGGCGTGGCTCGCCGGCGTGAGCAGCAAGGCTGGCGGTGATGCACTGGAGGCCGTCAAGGCCAAACTCTGATTGCCCGCTGCCGCGGTGGGTATGAATCCGCTCCAGAAAGGGGCAAAACTCAGGACTGTGAATAACCCATGCCCCGCCTGACCCAGCTGCTGCCCTTCCTGACCTGGCTTCCCCGGCAATCGCGCCGCAGCCTGCGCCAGGACCTACTGGTGGGTCTGAGCGGCGCGATTCTCGCCCTGCCGCAGTCCATCGCCTATGCGTTGATTGCCGGCCTGCCCGCCGAGTACGGCCTGTATGCGGCCATCGTGCCGGTACTGATCGCCTGCCTGTGGGGGTCGTCGTGGCACCTGATCTGCGGTCCCACCGCCGCCATCTCCATCGTCCTCTACGCCAGCATCAGCCCGCTGGCCGTGGCCGGCAGCAGCGACTACGTGACCCTCGTCCTGCTGCTGACCTTTCTTGGCGGGGTGTTCCAGCTGCTGCTCGGGCTGCTGCGCTTCGGCACGCTGGTCAACTTCGTCTCCCATTCAGTGGTGCTCGGCTTCACCCTGGGCGCCGCCATCGTCATTGCCCTTGGCCAGTTGCCGAACCTGATGGGCATCGACTTGCCCAGCCAGGCCACGGCACTCAAGACGGCCCAGGACCTGTTCGCCCATGCCCGCGAAGTGGACGTGCCCTCGCTGGGGCTGGGCCTGGCCACCTTGCTGATCGGCATCGCCATCAAGCTCTTGCGCCCGCGCTGGCCGGCGCTGTTGATAAGCCTGGTACTGGTGAGCCTGGTGGCGTGGCTGCTGCCCGGATACTTCGCTCACGTGCCCCGCGTTCCCGCGTTCAGCGGCCATCTGCCGCCCCTGAGCCCGCTGCCGTTGCTCGACCTGGACCTGATCCTGCGCCTGCTGCCCAGCGCCGTGGCGGTGGGCATGCTCGGGCTGGTCACCAGCCTGTCGATCGCCCGCTCGTTGTCAGCACGTTCCGAACAACTGATCGACGCCGACCAGGAGATTCGCGCCCAGGGTTTTTCCAACATGGTCGGGGCGTTTTTCTCGGGTTACCTGTCGTCTGGTTCGTTCACCCGCTCCGGACTGAGCTTCGAGGCGGGCGCCCGCTCCCCTATGGCCGGGGTGTTCTCGGCGCTGTGGGTGGCGCTGTTCGCCGTGGCCGGTGCCGGGCTCATCGCTCACCTGCCGATCCCGGCGATGGCCGGCAGCATCCTGCTGATTTGTTGGGGACTGGTGGATCACAAGGCGATTCGCGCGCTGTTCCGCGTCAGCCGTTCGGAGTTCCTGGTGATGGCGCTGACCGCGGCGGCAACCCTGTTACTGGAGTTGCAGACGGCGATCTACGCGGGAGTGCTGGCGTCGCTGTTCTTCTACCTCAAGCGCACCTCGCGGCCACGGGTGCAGCAGAGCCGTGAAGGGGAGGCGGACGTGCTGCGGGTCGGTGGCTCGATCTTCTTCGGTGCCGCGCATTATCTGCAGGTACGCCTGCAGCGCTGCCAAGGGCCGCATGTGGTGATCGACGCGCGGCAGATCAACTTCATCGACTATTCGGGTGTGGATATGTTGCATCGCGAGGCGCGCCGGCTGGCGCGCAATGGCGGCAGCCTGACCCTGCATCGGGCCAGGCCCCAGGTGGTGGAGGAGTTGCAGAAGCTGGAGGGGATCGACGGGTGTCCGATCAGGTTCGAGGAGTAATCTCTACCCCCGCGCCAACTGCCTCCGCAATTCATCCAGCACCGGCCCGGTGTCAGGCCGAATCCCGCGCCAGACGTAAAACGCCTCGGCCGCCTGCTCGGCGAGCATTCCCAGCCCATCCAGCACTTTCGCCGCCCCAAGCTTCGTCGCCCACTGGCAGAACGGCGTCGGCTCCTTGCCATACATCATGTCGTAGCACACGGTGCGACCGGCCTCGACCAGACTCTCGGCGATCGGCGGCAACTCCCCCGAAAGGCTCGCCGAGGTGGCGTTGATGATCACGTCCACCGGCTCCTGCAGCCAGGCAAAACCGCTGGCGACCACCGGCCCGAGTTCATCGAACTCGCGCGCCAGCTGCTCGGCCTTTTCCACCGTACGATTGGCGATCACCAGCGATTGCGGCTTATGCGCCAGGATCGGCTCCAGCACGCCACGCACCGCACCACCGGCGCCGAGAATCAGGATGCGCTTGCCCGCCAGCGTGACCCCGGCATTCACCGTCAGGTCGCGCACAAGGCCTGCGCCATCGGTGTTGTCGCCCTGCAACGTGCCATCGGCCAACAAGGTCAGCGTGTTGACCGCGCCCGCGCGTTGCGCCCGTGGCGTGAGGCTGTCGCACAGGCGGTACGCCTCTTCCTTGAACGGCACGGTCACGTTGGCGCCGCTGCCCTGCTTGAAGAAGCCGCGGGCGCAGTCGCTGAACTCGTCCAGCGGCGCCAGCAGGGTGCTGTATTCCAGATCCTGGCCGGTCTGCTCGGCGAACAGGCGGTGGATCAGCGGCGACTTGCTGTGGCCGATGGGGTTACCGAAAACGACGTACTGGTCCATGGGAAATCCTCGGTTATCCACAGATTCACTGGCCGAGCCAGTCGCGATCCTGCAGGAAATACTCGGTCAGGCGCGCTTCCTCGCTGCCAGGGGTGGCCTTCCAGTCGTAGCCCCAGCGAACCTGCGGCGGCAACGACATGAGGATGGATTCGGTACGTCCGCCGGATTGCAGGCCGAACAGCGTACCGCGGTCGTAGACCAGGTTGAACTCGACATAGCGCCCACGGCGATATTCCTGGAATTCACGCTGCTGCGCGGTGTAGGGGGTGTTCTTGCGCCGCTGCACGATCGGCAGGTACGCCTCGATGTAGGCATCGCCGATGGCACGGATGAAGGCGAAGCAGGTATCGAAATCCCACTCGTTCAGGTCATCGAAGAACAGCCCGCCAATGCCACGGGGTTCGCCGCGGTGCTTGAGGTGGAAGTAGCGGTCGCACCAGGCCTTGTAGCGCGGGTACACGTCGGCGCCGAAGGGGGCACAGGCCTGTTCGGCGACGCGGTGCCAGTGGATGCAGTCTTCCTCGTTGCCGTAGTACGGGGTCAGGTCGAAGCCGCCACCGAACCACCACACTGCCTCTTCGCCCTCTTTCTCGGCGATGAAGAACCGCACGTTGGCGTGGGACGTCGGCACATGCGGGTTGTACGGGTGAATCACCAGCGACACGCCCAGCGCCTCGAAGCCACGCCCGGCCAGCTCCGGACGGTGCGCGCTGGCCGACGGCGGCAGGCCTGCGCCGAACACGTGGGAGAAGTTGACCCCGCCTTTCTCGATCAGCTTGCCCTCGCCGATCACCCGGGTGCGACCACCGCCGCCAGCATCACGAACCCAGGCGTCCTCGACGAAGCGGGCGCCGCCGTCCTCGGTTTCGAGGGCGGCGCAGATGCGGTCTTGCAGGTCGAGCAGATAGGCCTTCACGGCCTCGGTACGGCTGGTCATCGGGTCACCTGGGAGGGGCAGGGAGGAATTCGCCGCGTAGCATACCACCGGCCAGCGCCGCGCCGCAGTTGACGGCAGTCAAGCAAAGGCGTCCGATAGAGGGCCTTTGCGATGACGACAACAGGAGTGTGTGATGGCCAAGCGTATTCAGTTCAGCCAGCATGGCGGCCCGGAAGTCCTGCAGCTCGTGGACTTCGAACCGACACCGCCCGGCCCGCAGCAGGTGCGCGTGCGCAACCATGCGATCGGTCTGAATTTCATCGATACCTATTTCCGTGGCGGGCTCTACGCGCCGCCATCACTGCCTTCAGGCCTGGGCACCGAAGGTGCGGGTGTGGTCGATGCGGTGGGCGAGGGCGTCACCCGCTTGAAGGTCGGCGACCGCGTCGGCTACGGCGGCGGGCCGCTGGGCGCCTATGGCGAATACCACACCCTGCCGGAAGCGAACCTGGTGAAGCTGCCTGACAGCATCAGCTTCGAGCAGGCTGCGGCCGTGATGCTCAAGGGCCTGACCACCCAGTACCTGCTCAAGCAGACCTACGCGGTGCAGCCCGGCGACTTCATTCTGTTCCACGCCGCAGCAGGTGGCGTCGGCTCGCTGGCTTGCCAATGGGCCAAGGCCTTGGGCGCCAAGCTGATCGGCACTGTCAGCTCGCCCGAAAAAGCCGAACGCGCCAAGGCGCTGGGGGCCTGGGCGACCATCGACTACAGCCATGAAGACGTGGCCAAGCGTGTGCTGGAGCTGACCGAAGGCAAGAAGTGCGCGGTGGTGTATGACGGCGTAGGTGCCGACACCTGGCTGACTTCGCTCGACTGCCTGCGCCCGCGTGGCTTGATGGTGAGCTTCGGCAATGCCTCCGGCGCGGTGAGTGGCGTGAATCTGGGAATTCTGTCGCAGAAGGGCTCGCTGTACGTGACCCGACCGACCCTGGCCAGCTACGCCAATAACGCCGAGAACACCCAGGCCATGGCCGATGACCTGTTCGCGATGATTGCCAGTGGCAAGCTGGTGGTGGATATCCAGCAGCGCTATCCGCTGAGCGAGGCGGCGAAAGCGCAGGAGGCCTTGTCGGCGCGCCAGACGGTGGGGTCGACGGTGCTGTTGCCCTGAGGGCCCCATCGCGGGACAAGCCCGCTCCTACAGGTTCAGCGCCGTTCATGCGTGCCGCGCGGTTCCTGTAGGAGCGGGCTTGCCCGCGAAAAGCACACCGCGGTTCGTCGCCCCGACAAGCCCGCTCCCACCGAGGGCTCTGCTCAAGTCATCAGGCTTGGGGGCTACCCGCAGACTCGATCCCATCCAGCATCGCTTCGACCAGGCCCTCTGCCAGCTCGATGGCATGCAGGCTCGACCAGAACATGCCCCGACCGCCGTCGCTCAGGTGGTCAACGGCTTTGATGCCAGTGTCGTAGGCACAGCGTAGGTAGAGGGCGACGTGGACCAAGGCGTCGTGGGGTTCGATGTCGGGGTTGACGGTGAAGAGAGGGGGATGGCCGGCGTCGCAGCGGCCGAAGGGGTGGGCGGTGGTTTTGGGGAGTGGTGGATCGGGGACTAGCTTCTTCATAATTGCTCCAGTGATGGAGCTGACACCCTTTCGTTGCCACACGGTTGGGTGGCAGCTGTACGCGGAGTGGTAAACCGGACTGGAGGCATTTCCGGCAGGCAAAAGCCTCCCGCGCACAGCCGCCATAAGCGGCATTGCCCCAGAAACACCGGGTTACCACACCCGATCGCCAAGTTTGTTCGGCGACGGTCTGGAGCCTAGAGGTAGACGTTCCCACTGAGAAGGTAATGGCGGTCGACAGGCTGCGTAGGATATTTCCCTAAGTCAGAAATGTGCAGTCTTGAGGATCAGAATCAGAAAACCCTGATGAGCGGTGCCTCTCTCCCTTGTAGGAGCAACTGTCTTGCTCAAAATCTAAAGGTCAGCCCAATCCCCTGTGGGAGCGGGCTTGTCCCGCGAACACCGGCAGAGCCGGTGCCATGCACCGCGGTGGCCTTTTCGCGGGCAAGCCCGCTCCTACAAGTGTCGAACAATCACCCCGGCCGCACGACTTCGCCCGTGACCAGATCGCGAATCACACTCGGATTCCTGCGTCCGCCCAGCGCGCCGCCGAGCACCAGGTCCAGCTGGTTGTGGAAATACTGCTCGACCCGCAACCGGCTCTTGGCCGCCGGCCGCCCGGCCGGGTTGGCGGAGGTGGAGATCAGCGGCCCGACCAGCGCGCACAGCTCACGCACCTGCGGATGATCGCTGACCCGCAGCGCCACCGTATCGTGCTGACCGGTCACCCATTCGGGCAACAGGTCCTGGTGCGGCACCAGCCAGGTGTTCGGGCCCGGCCAGGTGCTGCCCATGCGGTCGATCCAGTCTTCGGGGAAATCCTCGAACAGGAAGTCGAACTGGCGGATGTTGTCGGCGACCAGGATCAGGCCCTTATCCACAGGGCGTGACTTGAGCGCCAACAGGCGGTACACCGCGTCTTCGTTCCACGGGTCGCAGCCCAGGCCCCAGACCGCTTCCGTTGGATAGGCGATCACCGCACCCGCCTTCACCTCACGCGCGGCTTGTTGCACACGCCAACTGCTCACCATTGCTGTCTCTCCGCTTTAAGCCTGATGCGCAGTGTACTTAGGCGGAACGGGCAAACCAACGTCCGGCTTCGCTGCTGACCCGTCCTTCGAGTTCGAGCTCGGTCAGACTGGCCAGTACCTGGGCCAATGGCAGCCCGCTGCTGTGGGCCAGGCCCTCGCTGGTCTGCGGAGCGGCATGCAGCAACGCCAGCAGTGGATGACCCGGTTTCTCCGCAGACGCGGGAGGCAGGTTCTGCCAACCGCGCAGGCTGTCGAGGATCTGCCCGACACTCTCCACCAGCAGCGCACCATCGCGAATCAGTTGATGGCAGCCCTTGGCGCCCGGGTGGTGAATGGAGCCGGGAATCGCGTACACCTCCCGTCCCTGTTCGGCAGCCAGCCGGGCGGTGATCAACGAGCCGCTGGCCAGGCTGGCCTCCACGACCAGCACGCCGAGGGACAGGCCGCTGATGATCCGGTTGCGCCGCGGGAAGTTACCGGCCAGTGGTCCGGCGTCCAGCGGGTACTCCGAAACCAGCGCGCTGCCGCTGTCGATCATGGCCCGTGCCAAGTCGCGATGGCGCTGTGGATAAAGTTTTTGCAACCCTGTGCCGAGCACCCCGATCGTGTGGCCGCCAGCGTTCAACGCAGCCCGATGAGCGGCGCCGTCGATACCCAGTGCCAAGCCGCTGGTGATGGTGAACCCGGCGTGAGCCAGGCAACGGGAAAACGCACCGGCCGTATCCAGCGCCGGGGGTGAAGCACGCCTGCTCCCCACGATCGCCAACTGCGGCCGTTCGAGCAGGGCAGGGTCGCCGGCCACGAAAAGCAAAGGCGGCGGATCGTCTATCTCGGCCAGCAATGCCGGGTATCCAGGGCCGTCCCACATCAGTAAACACTGGCCCGGACGCTCTAGCCAGGCCATTGCAGCCAATGCGCCATCGCGTACTTGCGCACTACGCCGGGCGTCTATACTGGAAGCCTTCAGGCCTAGAGCACGCCACGCGCTGGCCGGGGCACTGAGTGCCGAAGAGGCGCTGCCGAATGCTTCGATGAGGGTATGGAAACGACGCAAGCCAATATCGGGAAGGCGATGCAGACGCAGCCGCGCCTCCAGTTCCGCCGGAGTGCAAGGCGACGAGCGGGATGGGTTCATGGTGGATCGTCCTTGATCGGCAGGAGGCCAATGAAGCGGCACATCCTGTGGATAACTTTGTGAATAACACTTTGAAAAGCTGTCGATCAAAACGGCAGCTATCAAGCCCATAGAGACCCTAGCCAAGCTTCACAGGTGCCGAACGCTCCATTTCCCTTTATTATGTGTGCTCAGTTTTCAACCAAACGCACAGTGACTGCCTGACCCTATGGCCATCTTGAACATCCTCGAATTCCCCGACCCGCGCCTGCGCACCCTCGCCAAACCGGTAACGGAGTTCGACGACGCCCTGCAGCAGCTGATCGACGACATGTTTGAAACCATGTACGAAGCGCCCGGCATCGGCCTGGCCGCGACCCAGGTCAACGTGCACAAGCAGGTCGTGGTGATGGATCTTTCCGAAGATCGCAGCGAACCGCGAGTGTTCATCAACCCCAGCGTCGAAGAGCTGACCCACGACATGGGGCAGTACCAGGAAGGCTGCCTGTCGGTGCCAGGCTTCTATGAGAACGTCGACCGCCCGCTGCGCGTGCGGGTCAAGGCCCAGGATCGCGACGGCAAGCCCTACGAGCTCGAGGCCGAGGGCCTGCTGGCGGTGTGCGTGCAGCACGAGTTCGATCACCTCAACGGCAAGCTGTTCGTCGACTACCTGTCTCAGCTCAAACGCGACCGGATCAAGAAGAAGCTGGAAAAGCAGCACCGCCAGCAAGCCTGATCCCCACCTTCCAGAAGGCTTGCTCCGGCAAGCCTTTTTCTTTTTTGAAGCGAGAACTCCATGCGCATCGTCTTCGCAGGCACCCCAGAGTTTGCCGCCGAACACCTCAAGGCCCTGCTCGACAGCCCTTACGAAATCGTGGCTGTCTACACCCAGCCCGACCGTCCCGCCGGCCGGGGCCAGAAGCTTATGCCGAGCGCGGTCAAAGCCCTGGCATTGGCCCATGACATACCGGTGTACCAGCCACAGACCCTGCGCAATGCCGACGCGCAGGCTGAACTCGCCGCACTGAAACCGGACCTGATGGTGGTGGTCGCCTACGGCCTGATCCTGCCGCAGGCGGTGCTGGATATCCCGCGCCTTGGCTGCATCAACAGCCACGCCTCCCTGCTGCCACGCTGGCGCGGTGCGGCGCCGATCCAGCGCGCCGTCGAGGCCGGTGATGCCGAGAGCGGCGTAACCGTGATGCGCATGGAAGCGGGCCTGGACACCGGCCCCATGCTGCTCAAGGTCACCACACCGATCAGCGCCGACGACACCGGCGGCAGCCTGCACGACCGCCTCGCCCAGCTGGGCCCTGGCGCCGTGGTGCAAGCCATCGCCGGCCTTGCCGACGGCAGCCTGCAGGGCGAGGTGCAGGACGACGCCCTGGCCACCTATGCACACAAGCTGAACAAGGATGAGGCGCGTCTGGACTGGAGCCGCCCGGCCGTGGAGCTGGAACGCCTGATCCGCGCCTTCAACCCGTGGCCGGTATGCCACAGCACCCTCGACGGCGAAACCGTGAAGGTGCTGGGCGCGAACTTGTCCACAGGCAAAGGTGAGCCAGGCGAGATCCTCAGTGCCAGCAAGGACGGCCTGGTGGTCGCCTGCGCTGACGGCGCCCTGAGCCTGACCCGCCTGCAACTGCCCGGTGGCAAGGCCCTGGCCTTCAGCGACCTGTTCAACAGCCGCCGCGAGAAGTTCGCAAGCGGCAAGGTGCTCGGCCAATGAACCCACGCCTGGCCGCCGCCCGCGCCCTGGCCGCCGTCCTCAGCGGCAAGGCCTCGCTGAACAGCTCGCTGCCCGCGCAACTGGACAAGGTCGAGGAGCGCGACCGCGGCCTGACTCAGGACCTGGCCTTCGGCACCGCCCGCTGGCAGCCGCGCCTGGACCTGCTTGCCGCGCAACTGCTGCAGAAGCCGTTCAAAGCCGCCGACGCCGATGTGCAGGCGCTGCTGCTGGTCGGCCTGTACCAGCTGTTCTACACACGCATTCCGGCCCACGCCGCCATCGGCGAAACCGTCGGCTGCGCCGACAAGCTCAAGAAGCCATGGGCCAAGGGCCTGCTCAACGCCGTGCTGCGCCGCGCCCAGCGCGAGGGCGAGGAACTGCTCGCCGGCATGGAGCGCGACCCGGTGGTCCGCACCGCCCACCCGCGCTGGCTGCAGAAGTCGCTCAAGGCGTTCTGGCCGGAGCAATGGGAAGCCATCTGCGCCGCCAACAACGCCCACCCGCCGATGATCCTGCGGGTCAACCGCCGTCATCACAGCCGTGATGCGTATCTGGCGCTGCTGGCCGAGGCTGGTATCGGCGCCAGCGCCTGCACGTTCAGCCGTGACGGCATCGTGCTGGCCGAGGCCTGCGACGTGCGCAGCCTGCCGGGCTTCGCCGACGGCTGGATCAGCGTGCAGGACGAAGCTGCACAGCTGTCGGCCGACCTACTGGAACTGGCCCCCGGCCAACGCGTGCTCGATGCCTGCTGCGCCCCCGGCGGCAAGACCTGCCATCTGCTCGAAGCCGAGCCGGGCCTGGCGCAGATGGTCGCCATCGACCTGGAGGCCAAGCGCCTGGCGCGGGTGCGCGAGAACCTCGACCGGCTGAAGCTCGATGCCGAGCTGATCGCCTGTGATGCTCGCGATACCGCCAGTTGGTGGGACGGCAAGCCGTTCCAGCGCATCCTGCTCGACGCCCCATGCTCGGCGACCGGCGTGATCCGCCGCCACCCGGACATCAAGCTGACCCGTCAGGCCGAGGACATCCCGGCCCTGGCCGCACTCCAGGGTGAGCTGCTCGATGCGCTGTGGCCGACACTCGAAGTCGGCGGCATGCTGCTCTATGCCACCTGCTCGAGCCTGCCGACCGAGAACACCGACGTGATCGACGCCTTCCTCGCCCGCACCCCCGGTGCCCGTGAGCTCGACCTGGCAACCGAGGCCGGTCTGCGCCAGCCCCACGGCCGCCAGCTACTGGCCCAGGAAGGCGGCCATGACGGCTTCTACTATGCCAAGCTGATCAAGATCGCCGCCTCGCGCGGATAAGAACGAAAGGTAGGGAGTAGCGGATGAAGATCATCATCCTCGGCGCAGGCCAGGTAGGCGGTACGCTGGCCGAACACCTGGCGAGCGAAGCCAACGACATCACGGTGGTCGACACCGATGGCGAGCGCTTGCGTGACCTGGGCGACCGCCTCGACATCCGCACCGTGCAGGGCCGCGCCTCGCTGCCCACGGTACTGCGCCAGGCCGGCGCCGATGATGCCGACATGCTGGTGGCAGTGACCAACAGCGACGAGACCAACATGGTCGCCTGCCAGGTGGCCTATTCGCTGTTCCACACCCCGACCAAGATCGCCCGGGTGCGCGAGTCGTCCTACCTCAGCCGCGAGGAGCTGTTCGACAACGACCACATTCCGGTGGACGTGCTGATCAGCCCCGAGCAGGTGGTGACCAACTACATCAAGCGCCTGATCGAACACCCCGGCGCCCTGCAGGTGATCGACTTCGCCGAGGGCAAAGCCCAATTGGTGGCGGTCAAGGCCTACTACGGCGGCCCGCTGGTGGGTCAGCAACTGCGCCAGATCCGCGCGCACATGCCCAATGTCGATACCCGCGTGGCCGCGATCTTCCGCCGCGACCGGCCGATCAAGCCCCATGGCGACACAGTGATCGAGGCTGACGACGAAGTGTTCTTCATCGCCGCGAAGAAGGATATCCGTGCGGTGATGGGCGAGCTGCGGCGTATCGACGAGACCAACAAGCGGGTGGTCATCGCCGGCGGCGGGCAGATCGGCGAGCGTCTGGCCGAAGCCATCGAAAGCCGCTACCAGGTGAAGATCATCGAGATGAGCCCGGCACGCTGCCGGCATCTTTCGGACAACCTCGAAAGCACCGTGGTGCTGCAGGGCAGCGCATCGGACAAAGACCTGATGCTCGAAGAAAACATCGCCGAAGCCGATATCTTCCTGGCCCTGACCAACGACGACGAGGCCAACATCATGTCGTCGCTGCTGGCCAAGCGCCTGGGCGCACGCAAGGTGATGACGCTGATCAACAACCCGGCCTACGTCGACCTGGTGCAGGGCGGCGATATCGACATCGCCATCAGCCCGCAGCTGGCGACCATCGGCACGCTGCTGGCCCATGTGCGCCGTGGCGATATCGTCAGCGTGCACTCGCTGCGGCGCGGTGCAGCGGAAGCCATCGAGGCAGTCGCCCATGGCGATTCGAAATCGAGCAAGGTGATCGGCAAGGCCATCGAAGACATCGCCTTGCCACCTGGCACCACCATCGGCGCGATCATCCGCGACGAGGGGGTGCTGATTGCCCACGACGACACGGTGATCGAGGCGGGTGACCATGTGATCCTGTTCGTTGTGGATAAAAAGCACATTCGCGATGTGGAGAAGCTGTTCCACGTCGGCTTGAGTTTCTTCTAGGAGAAGACGGCATGCGCGATTCGCTGGAAAAGATGCTGGCCAAGGGTGTGGATAACCCGCTGCTGAGGTTCGGCCTGGGCAAGGCCTGGCTGGATGAAGGCAAGGGCGCCGAAGCCGCGGTGCACCTGGCCAGTTGTGTGCAGCAGGATCCGAAATACTCGGCAGCGTGGAAGCTGCTGGGCAAGGCGTATCAGCTTGAAGGCGACATCGCTGCGGCGCGTAAGGCCTGGGAAGAGGGGATCGTCGCGGCGCAGACGCATGGCGACAAGCAGGCCGAGAAAGAGATGACCGTGTTCCTGAAGAAACTCAACAAGGCCTGACAGACGCCGCGGTCCTTGTAGGAGCGGCGGTTCGCCGCTGCGACTTGTCCCGCGATCGGGCGCGAAGCGGCCGTAAAACCAGACGCCGAGATCTATCAGGAAAATCTCGGTTGCCGAGGTTGCGGCCGCTTCGCGCCCGATCGCGGGACAAGCCCGCTCCTACAGAGTGTGGATAACTCAGTACCAGCGCGGCTCGCCGGCCGGGCGCTTCTTGAAGCGCTTCATGCTCCACATGTACTGGCTCGGGTACTCGCGCACATAGCGCTCGACCACACGGCTCATGGCCGCCGCAGCCACAGCCACATCCGCGCTGTACATCTCTTCGGGCGCCGCCTCAAGGAACACCTTGAAGCCGGAGCCATCCGGCAGACGCAGGGCATGCAGGAACACACCCACCGCCTTGCCGCCAGCGAGCATGTTGGGCACGAACTTGCTGGTCAGCGCCTGGGTGCCGAGGAAGGGCACGAACACTCCCGCCGACTCGGCCGGCTCAGGGTCGGCAGGAATGCCCACCTGCCCGCCGCGACGCACTTCCTTGATCACGCTGAGAATGCCTTCCTTGGTCGAAGGCGCCACGCGGTTGCCCATCTGCACGCGCTGCTCGCGCAGCAGGTCATCCACGGCCTTCAGCTTGGGCGGACGGTAGAAGATGATCGGCTTGCACTGGTTGCAATAGAAGTGGTTGAGCACCTCCCAGTTGCCCAGGTGGCTGGTGATGCCGACCACCCCTTTGCCAGTGGCCAGGGCTTGCTCGAGCACTTCCAGGCCGTGCACTTCCTTGACCAGCTCCAGCGACTGCTGAGGCGGGCGGATCCAGGCCCAGGCGCTTTCGACGAAAGACTTGCCGATATCCTTCAACGCACGCCCCACCAACTGCTCACGCTCGGCAGGGTTCATCTCGGGGAAGCACTTGGCGAGGTTGATCCGCACCACGTTGCGCGACCCGTTGGGGATTTTCCACATCAGCCAGCCGATACCGGCACCGACGCGCTGCACCGCGCCCCAGGGCAGTTTGGCGAACAGGCGCAGCACCCCGACCATCAGGGCGCCCTTGAACTTTTCCACAGGCCAATTCCTTATTTCTGCAAGGCGCGCATTGTAACGCCTCAACGCACCAGCGCGGCGTAGCGATCGCAATCGGTGGTGTGGTCCATGACCATGCCGGTCGCCTGCATGAAGGCGTAGCAAATGGTCGGACCGACAAAGGTGAAGCCCTTTTTCTGCAGGGCCTTGCTCATCGCCTTGGCTTCGTCGGTGATCGCCGGGATATCGGCGCGCCCCTGGTAATGGTTGATCTTCGGCTCGCCGCCGACGAACGACCACAGCCACTCGCCGGGGTTTTCCAGCGCCAGCCAGGCGCGCGCGTTGCGGCGCACGGCATTGAGCTTGAGGCGGTTGCGGATGATGCCGGGATCGAGCATCAGCTCTTCTATGCGCTCGTCGCTCATCTCGGCCAGTTGCACCGGGTCGAAGCCTTGCAGCACCTGGCGATAGCGCTCGCGTTTCTTCAGCACGGTGATCCACGAAAGGCCCGCCTGGAACCCTTCGAGCAAAAGCATCTCGAAGAGCAACGCCGGGTCGCGCTGTGGGGTTCCCCATTCCTGGTCATGGTAGGCCTGATACAAGGGATCGTCGGTACACCAAAAGCAGCGTGGCATAAGGCTCCAATTACGTAGAGGGCGAGGCGAATCGGGTTATACTCCCGCTCTTTACATCCGCATCCCCAGATACAGGTGAATTTCGTGAGCCAGCCTACGCCAGCCGTGCGTACCTTCCAAGACCTGATCCTCGCCCTGCAGAACTACTGGGCCGAGCAAGGTTGTGTGGTACTTCAGCCCTACGATATGGAAGTAGGCGCCGGCACTTTCCACACCGCCACCTTCCTGCGCGCCGTCGGCCCGGAGACCTGGAACGCTGCCTACGTGCAGCCTAGCCGTCGCCCTGCCGACGGACGGTATGGCGAAAACCCCAACCGCCTGCAGCACTACTACCAGTTCCAGGTGGTGCTCAAGCCGAACCCGGCCAACTTCCAGGAGCTGTACCTGGGCTCGCTGAAAGCAATCGGCCTGGACCCGCTGGTCCACGACATCCGCTTCGTCGAAGACAACTGGGAATCGCCGACCCTGGGTGCCTGGGGCCTGGGTTGGGAAATCTGGCTGAACGGGATGGAAGTGACCCAGTTCACCTACTTCCAGCAGGTTGGCGGTATCGAGTGCTACCCGGTCACCGGCGAGATCACCTATGGCCTGGAGCGTCTGGCCATGTATATCCAGGGTGTCGATTCGGTGTATGACCTGGTCTGGGCCGACGGCCCGTTCGGCAAGGTCACCTATGGCGATGTGTTCCACCAGAACGAAGTGGAGCAGTCGACCTACAACTTCGAGCACGCCAACGTCGAGAAACTGTTCGAGCTGTTCGACTTCTACGAAAGCGAAGCCAACCGCCTGATCAAGCTGGACCTGCCGCTGCCGACCTACGAAATGGTCCTGAAGGCTTCGCACACCTTCAACCTGCTCGACGCCCGCCGCGCCATCTCGGTGACCGAGCGCCAGCGCTACATCCTGCGCGTGCGCACCCTGGCCCGCGACGTGGCGCAAAGCTATCTGCAAGCCCGCGCACGCCTGGGCTTCCCGATGGCCACCCCCGAACTGCGTGATGAAGTACTGGCCAAGCTGGAGGCTGCACAATGAGTGCGCAAGATTTCCTGGTTGAACTGGGCACCGAAGAGCTGCCCCCCAAAGCCCTGGCCTCGCTGGGCGATGCATTCCTGGCCGGCATCGAGAAAGGCCTGCAGGCCGCTGGCCTGAACTACACCGGCAAGTCGGTCTATGCCGCGCCGCGTCGCCTGGCCGTGCTGATCCGCCAACTGGACGTGCAACAGCCTGATCGCAGCATCAACATCGACGGCCCGCCCCGCCAGGCTGCCTTCGACGCCGATGGCAACCCGACCCAGGCTGCACTGGGCTTCGCCAAGAAGTGTGGCGTGGAGCTGTCGGACATCGACCAGAGCGGCGCCAAGCTGCGCTTCTCACAGCACATTCCGGGCAAGGCCACCATCAGCCTGCTGCCAACCATCGTCGAGGACTCGCTCAACGACCTGCCGATCCCCAAGCGCATGCGCTGGGCCGCGAGCCGTGAAGAGTTCGTGCGCCCCACCCAGTGGCTGGTGATGTTGCTGGGCGACCAGGTCGTCGACTGCACCATCCTCTCGCAGAAAGCCGGCCGCGAATCGCGCGGCCACCGCTTCCACCACCCGGAAAACGTGCTGATCACCACCCCGGCCAACTATGTCGAAGACCTGCGCAAGGCCCATGTACTGGCCGACTTCGCCGAGCGCCGCGAGCTGATCGCCAAGCGCACCGCAGAGCTGGCCCTGCAGCAGGAAGGCAGCGCCATCGTGCCGCCGGCGCTGCTGGATGAAGTGACCGCGCTGGTCGAATGGCCGGTGCCGCTGGTGTGCTCGTTCGAGGAGCGCTTCCTGGAAGTGCCGCAGGAAGCCCTGATCACCACCATGCAGGACAACCAGAAGTACTTCTGCCTGCTCGACAGCGAAGGCAAGTTGCTGCCGCGCTTCATCACCGTGGCCAACGTCGAGAGCCTCGATCCGAAGCAGATCGTCGAGGGTAACGAGAAGGTCGTGCGTCCGCGCCTGACCGACGCCGAGTTCTTCTTCAAGCAAGACAAGAAGCAGCCTCTGGAAACCTTCAACGAACGCCTGAAGAACGTGGTGTTCCAGGCCCAGCTGGGTACGGTGTTCGACAAGGCCGAGCGTGTCTCCAGGCTGGCCGCCTACATTGCCCCGTTCATCGGCGGCAGTGCAGCCAACGCCGGCCGCGCCGGCCTGCTGTCCAAATGCGACCTGGCCACCGAAATGGTCGGCGAATTCCCTGAAATGCAGGGCATCGCTGGCTACTACTACGCCGTCAACGATGGCGAGCCACAAGACGTCGCCCTGGCACTGAACGAGCAGTACATGCCGCGCGGTGCTGGCGCTGAGTTGCCGGAAACCCTCACCGGCGCCGCCGTGGCCATCGCCGACAAGCTCGACACCCTGGTCGGCATCTTCGGCATCGGCATGCTGCCGACCGGTAGCAAGGACCCGTACGCACTGCGCCGCGCCGCCCTCGGCGTGCTGCGCATCCTGATCGAGAAGCAGCTGGACCTGGACCTGACCTCTGCGGTCGAGTTCGCGGTCAAGCAGTACGGCGCCAAGGTCAAGGCTGCAGGCCTGGCTGACCAGGTGCTGGAGTTCATCTTCGATCGCCTGCGTGCACGCTATGAAGACGAAGGCGTCGATGTGGCCACCTACCTGTCGGTACGTGCCCTGAAGCCGGCTTCGGCCCTGGACTTCGATCAGCGCGTGCAGGCCGTGCAGGCCTTCCGCAAGCTGCCGGAAGCCGAGGCCCTGGCGGCGGTGAACAAGCGTGTTTCGAACCTGCTGAGCAAGGCCGAAGGCGCCATCGCCGACCAGGTCGAGCCGAAGTACTTCGACAATGCCAACGAGTTCTCCCTGTACTCGGCGATCCAGCAGGCCGACCAGGCCGTGCAGCCAATGGCTGCCGCACGCCAATACAGCGAATCGCTGGCACGCCTGGCAGCCCTGCGCGATCCGGTCGACGCCTTCTTCGAGGCAGTCATGGTGAACGCCGAAGACGCCAAGGTACGCGCCAACCGTTATGCCCTGCTCAGCCGCCTGCGCGGTCTGTTCCTGGGCGTGGCCGACATCTCGCTGCTGGGGTAAGCCTTGAAACTGCTGATTCTCGATCGAGACGGAGTGATCAATCACGACTCCGACGCCTACATCAAGTCGCTGGAAGAGTGGATCCCCATTCCCGGCTCGATCGAGGCCATTGCGCAGTTGAGCAAGGCGGGCTGGACGGTGGCCGTGGCCACCAACCAGTCCGGCATTGCCCGCGGCTACTACCCCCTGTCCACGCTCGAAGCCATGCACGCGCGTCTGCGCGAGCTGGTCGCCGAGCAGGGTGGCGAGGTCGGGCATATCGTCTATTGCCCGCATGGCCCGGACGAAGGCTGCGAGTGCCGCAAGCCCAAGCCCGGTATGCTGCGGGCAATCGCCGAGTATTACCAAGTCGACCTGCGCGGTGTATGGTTCGTCGGCGACAGCACAGGTGACCTGGAGGCCGCCCTGGCCGTCGGAGCACAACCCGTGCTGGTGAAAACCGGTAAGGGGGAGAAGACCCTTAAAACGGGCATCCCTGAAAAAACCTTGATTTTCGACGATCTGGCAGCCATCGCCAGAGAACTTATTTAAAGAGTGCGCCTGTTTGGCGCACTTCCTCAGGCGGGCGCGCCCCGCAACGGTACATGCCACTATGTCGATCCTGCAGGCGATCAGAATCTTTCTTTTTTACCTGCTGTTGGGCACCAGTTCGCTGCTGTGGTGCTCACTGAGCTTCTTTGTCGCGCCTTTCCTGCCATTTCCCAAGCGCTACAAATTCATCAACGTGTACTGGTGCCGCTGCGCGGTGTTCCTGAGCCGCACCATCCTGGGCATTGACTACAAGATCACCGGCGCCGAGAACGTGCCCAAAGAGCCCTGCGTGATCCTGTCCAACCACCAGAGCACCTGGGAGACTTTCTTCCTCTCGGCGTACTTCTCGCCACTGAGCCAGGTGCTCAAGCGTGAGCTGTTGTACGTGCCGTTCTTCGGCTGGGCAATGGCGATGCTGCGGCCGATTGCCATCGACCGCAACAACCCCAAGGAAGCCCTGCGCCACGTGGCGAGCAAGGGCGACGAACTGCTCAAGCAGGGCGTCTGGGTGCTGATTTTCCCCGAGGGTACCCGCGTGCCCTATGGTCAGGTCGGCAAGTTCTCCCGCGGCGGTACCGCCCTGGCGGTGAACGCCGGCCTGCCGGTGCTGCCGATCGCGCACAACGCTGGCAAGTTCTGGCCTAAGGCTGGCTGGGGCAAGCGTTCGGGCACCATCGAGGTGGTGATTGGCGAGCCGATGTATGCCAACGGCACCGGGCCACGTGCCATCGCCGAACTCAACGATCGCGCTCAGGCGTGGAACGAAGCGACGCAGCGGGCCATGGGATCTTTGCCACCAGCAGAAGAAAACGTCACCGAGCCAATCGCCTGACGATCTGTGGATAAGGTGTTAGCAATTTTTGGATTAATGCTTTCGGATCGTAGATAAGCTATTGAATTAGCTATTTATTTCTCTGTATGACGTTTTTTCGAAAATCGTGCATAAGTTTTTTCGAGGCATAAAAAAACCGGCTTTTACGCCGGTTTTTTTATGCCTGGGCAACGGAGGTGTCTGCGTCGCGGGTCAACCCGCTGCTACACCTTGTCGATGTCCACATCCTTGGTCTCTTTAAGGCAGAAGATCCCCACCACCAGGCTGATGCCGGTGATCAATACCGGGTACCACAGCCCATAGAAGATATCTCCGGTGTACACCACCAGCGCGAACGACACCGTCGGCAGGAAGCCACCGAACCAGCCGTTACCGATGTGATAGGGCAGCGACATCGAGGTGTAGCGGATGCGTGTGGGGAACAGCTCGACCATTACCGCTGCCAGTGGTCCGTAGGTCATGGTCGCGATCAGGATCATCGCCACGATCAGCACCACCACCATCACCTGGTTCACATGGGCAGGGTCGGCCTTGGCTGGATAGCCCGCCTGCTCGATAGCCGTGCGCATCGCGACTTCATCGAAGCCGTTGATGGTCTTGTCGCCGATGCTCACAGAAACGTCGCTGCCCGTTGCAGCAACCGAGCTGTAGGGCAGGCCCTGCTTGACCAGGAACGTCTTGACCTTGTCGCAGGGGCTGTCGAAGCGTGCCTTGCCCACCGGATCGAACTGGAAGGTGCAGCCTTGCGGGTCGGCACTGACCACGATCGGCGACTGCCGGCTGGCGGCGTCGATCTGCGGATTGGCGTAGTGGCTGAGCGCCTTGAACATCGGGAAGTAGCACACGGTCGCCAGCAGCAGGCCGATCATCAGGATAGGTTTGCGTCCCACACGATCCGACAGCCAACCAAAGAACACGAAGAACGGCGCACCGATCACCACGCTGATGATCAGCAGGGTATTGGCCTGGGCCGGGTCCATCTTGAGCATCTGGGTCATGAAGAACAGCACGTAGAACTGGGCGGTGTAGAAGGTCACGGCCTGGCCGGCGTTGATGCTGAACAGGGCGGTGAGCACCACCTTGAGGTTGGGCCAGGAGGTGAACGACTCGCGGATCGGCGACTTGCTGATCTTGCCCTGGGCCTTCATTTTCACGAAGGCTGGCGACTCGTGCATGCTCATGCGAATCCAGGTGGAGATACCCAGCAGCACGATCGACAGCAGGAACGGCAGGCGCCAGCCCCAGGTCTCGAACTGGTCGCCACTGATGTAACGGCTGCCCAGCACAACAATCAGTGACAGCAGCAAGCCGAGGGTGGCAGTGGACTGAATGAAGCCGGTGTGGAACCCGCGCTTGCCAGGCGGGGCATGCTCGGCCACGTAAGTGGCCGCACCACCGTATTCGCCGCCCAGGGCCAGGCCCTGGAGCATGCGCAGGATCACCAGGATGATCGGTGCGGCGATGCCGATGCTGGCGTAGGTAGGCAACAGGCCGACCGCGAAGGTCGACAGGCCCATCAGCACGATGGTCACCAGGAAGGTGTACTTGCGCCCGATCATGTCGCCCAGGCGCCCGAATACCAAGGCACCGAAAGGCCGCACGAGGAAGCCTGCGGCAAAGGCCATCAAGGCAAAGATGAAAGCGGTGGTGTCGTTGACCCCGGCAAAGAACTGCTTGCTGATCACCGCCGCCAGCGCGCCATAGAGAAAGAAGTCATACCACTCGAACACCGTCCCGAGGGATGACGCGAAAATGATCTTGCGTTCCTCACGCCGGCTGCCGCTGGTGGCTGCCGCGCCCTGCTCTTGAATGTAATCCGACATCGTTGCTGTCCTCGGCCCGCAGGCCACAGTGATTATTTTTCTTGTTCCACTGTCGGCAGCCATCGACCGCAAGCTGCCGGTGTTGCACGCACCCGGTCAGGGCGTCGGTATCGCGCTGGTGTCGCTGAGGTTGCTGTGGCTTGGGGCCCCCTTGAGAATCAGTTGTGCCGCCTTCTCGGCGATCATCAATGTGGGTGAACAGGTATTGCCGGAGACGATCTGCGGCATGATCGAGGCATCGGCGATGCGCAGGCCAGGTATGCCATGGACGCGCAGCTGTTTATCCACAACGTCCAGCGGCCCATTGCCCATGCGGCAAGTGCCGACCGGGTGGAAGATGGTGGTGCCGATCTTGCCGGCGGCCTCGTGCAGTTGTTGCTCGGTCTGCAGCGAAGGACCCGGCAGGTATTCCTTGGGTTCGAACGCGGCCAGGGCAGGGGCCTGGACGATGCGTCGGGTGATGCGAATCGCATCGGCGGCGACCTGCAGGTCCTGTGGGTCGCTGAGGTAGTTGGGGTCGATCAGCGGCGCTGCATTCATGTCTGCCGAGCGGATGTCGATACGCCCGCGGCTGGCTGGGCGCAGGTTGCACACCGAAGCCGTGAAGGCAGGGAAGCGGTGTAACGGCTCGCCGAAACGCTCGAGCGACAACGGCTGCACGTGATACTGCAGGTTGGCGGTGGCCTGCTCCGGGCTCGAGCGCACGAATGCGCCCAACTGGCTCGGCGCCATGGCCAGCGGCCCGCTGCGGTCGTAGAGATAGCGCAGGCCCATGCCCAGCTTGCCCCACAGACTGTTGGCCATCTGGTTGAGCGTGCGGGTGTTCTGGATCTGGTAAATCAGGCGCAATTGCAGGTGGTCCTGCAAGTTTCCGCCCACGCCTGGCAATTCGTGACGCACCGTTATCCCCAGGTCTTCGAGCAGCTTGCGCGGGCCGATGCCCGAACGCTGCAGGATGCCAGGCGAACCGACGGAGCCTGCGCACAGGACGATCTCGCGCCGGGCACGAAACTCATGCCAGGCCCCTTGCCAGCGTGCCTTCACAGCAGTGGCGCGGGCGTGGTCGAGCACGACCTGGTCAACCTGAACATCGGTGAGCACAGTGAGGTTCGGGCGAGACTGGACGGGCCGCAAGAAAGCCTTCGAGGCATTCCAGCGCACACCACTGCGCTGGTTGACCTGAAAGTATCCACAGCCTTGGTTGTCGCCGGTATTGAAGTCACCGACCTTGCCGATACCGCTCTGTTCGGCGGCATCGCGGAAGGCGTCGAGGATCGGCCAGCTGTAGCGCTGCTGCTCGACCCGCCATTCGCCGTCGGCACCATGGCTCTCGCTGGCGCCAGCGAAGTGGCTTTCACTGGCCTTGAACAACGGCAGTACATCGTTCCAGCTCCAGCCGTCGTTGCCTTGCTCGGCCCAGCGGTCATAGTCCGCAGCCTGGCCACGCATGTAGATCATGCCGTTGATGGAGGAACAACCGCCCAGCACCTTCCCTCGCGGATAGCCGAGGCTGCGACCGTCCAGCCCAGGCTGGGCTTCGGTCTTGAAGCACCAGTCGGTGCGGGGATTGCCGATGCAGTAGAGGTAACCGACGGGGACGTGAATCCAGGGGTAGTTGTCGCGCCCGCCTGCCTCGAGCAGCAGGACGCGGCAGGCAGGGTCTGCAGACAATCGATTGGCCAGCAGGCATCCGGCGGGACCGGCCCCTACGACCACGTAATCGAAGACAGAATCGGCAGATGGCATGTGAAACCTCGCGCCTGATTATTATTCTTGTCCCTACCCATCTTATTGATTAATTTCGCGGTGGAAACACGAGATTTTGCGCAGCCGTTGTGCGTTTTTTCACAACGGTAGGTCTTTATCCGCCGCCTGTAGGAGCGGGCTTGCCCGCGAACAGACCGCCAGAACAACCGAAAGGATCAGCATGTTCGACTGGAACGATCTGCGGTTTTTCCTCGAGTTGCAGCGCAGCGGCCGCCTGCTCACAGCGGCCAAGCGCCTCAACACGACCCACAGCACCGTTGCCCGCCATATCGAGAACATCGAGAAAAGCCTGGGTACCGCGCTGTTCGTCCAGCATGCCCAAGGGTACGAGCTCACCCCCTCGGGCCAGGCACTGCTCAAGCACGCCGAGGCCATGGAAAACGTCGCCCTGCTGGCGCAGGAGGAAATCACCCAGGCCATCACGCCGCTGGGCAAGATACGCCTGGGCGTTACCGAAGGCATCGGCATCATGTTCTTCACCCCGCGCCTGGGGGCCCTGTTCGAGCGCTATCCGGGGCTTGAAGTCGAACTGGTGGCGGTGCCGCGCTTCGTCAGCATTCTCAACCGCGAAGCCGAAATCAGCATTCACCTGGAACGCCCCAATGCCGACCTGCTGATCACCCGCAAGCTCACCGACTACCGCCTGGCCCTCTACGCCAGCCAGTACTATCTCGACCGTGCACCGCCGCTGCGCAACCGCGATGACCTGGCCCGGCACAATTGGATCGGTTACGTGGACGACCTGATCTTCAGCCAGGAACTGTTGTTCCTCAACAGCTTCTGCCGCGCGCCAAACGTGATATTCCGCAGCACCAGCGTGATCGCCCAGCAGCAGGCCGCGCGCGCCGGCCTGGGCATCGCCGTGCTGCCCAACTACATGGGTCGCCACGACCCAGGCCTGGTGCGCGTGCTGCCTAGCGAGACCATCCAGCGCAGCTATTGGATCTGCACACGTCGCGAGCTGCACAAGTCGGTACGCCTGCGGGTGGTCTGGGATTACCTGCTCAAGCTCTGTGCCGAACAGCAGCACGAGTTGCTAGCCGAGTAGCGCCTTGACCGCCAGCGAGAGCGCAGCCCCGATCCCCACCACCACGAACAGTTGCTGCAGACGCGGCCCTGCCAACTTGCCGGCCAGCGGGCGAGTTGCCAGCAACCCGAGCACCGCGCCGAAGGCGAACGGCGCACCAACCTGCCAGTGCATCACCCCTCCCAGGCTCGCACTCACCACACTGCCGGTGGACACCAACGCGATCACCGCCAGCGATGTGGCAACGATGCTTTTCATGTCCAGATTGGTATAGCGGTTCAAGGCCGGGATGATGACGAATCCGCCACCGACGCCCAGTAGGCCGGACAGCAGCCCGGACAACATGCCGGTGAACGCCAGGGCGCGGGCACAGGGGAGGGTCCAGCGCAGGCGCCCCTGCAAGGGGTTGAGCACGCAAGGCATGATTTGTCGCTCACCGCATGGCGATTCGCCGCGCAGCTCACGCGCCGCCTTGCGCCAGATGCGCAGGCAGGCATACATCAGCACGCAGGCGAAGACCAACGCCAGCGGTGTATTCGGTAAACGGTGCGCCAGCATCAGGCCGAAAGGCGCACAGACGATACCGATTGCCGCAATGAACAACGCTGCGCGATAACGCACCAGCCCTTGCCGCAGGCCCAACCCGGCGCCCACGGCAGCCGCCAGGCCGACCGCCAGCAAACCGATCGGCGCCGCCTCGACCATCGACAGCCCCAGGCCGAAGACCAGAAGCGGCACCGCGAGAATCCCGCCTCCTGCACCTGTCAGTGCCAGCACAGCACCAATGATCGCGCCCAACCCGGCGCCGAGAAACTGATGCTCGATCACTTCGACGTCTCAGCGGCTAACGGCTGAGGCCGGGCCAACCATTCCCGGCCCTTGAGCATCGCCTGCCAGTAAAGCGGCGGCAGCACCCGTGCCTTGAGCAGCCAGGCCAAGCGTGTAGGCTTGCGTCCATCGAGCAACCAACGTGGAAAACTCGGTGCCAGCTTGCCGCCATAGGTGAACTCGGCCAGCACGATCTTGCCGCGTTCCACGGTCAACGGGCAGGAGCCATAGCCGTCGTAGGCGACCGGTGTCGGCAAGCGCCCAAGCGCCACCAGTACATTATTGGCCACCACCGGTGCCTGCTTGCGTGCTGCCGCTGCGGTCTTGGCATTGCTGGTGTTGATCACGTCACCCAGGGCATGAATGTTGGCGAACTGGCGGTGGCGCAAGCTGTGCGGATCGACATCCACCCATCCGGAAGCATCAGCCAATGGGCTTTGCCGGATGAAATCCGGGGCGACCTGGGGCGGCACCACGTGCAGCATGTCGAACGCTTCGGTACACGTTTCGCTGCTGCCGTCGGCGAGGGTTCGCACGAAGGTCGCCTGTTGATTCGGGCCATCGACCGCCACCAGGCGCTGGCCGTAGTTGAGGTCGACACCGTACTTGTCGATGTAGCTCATCAGTGCCGGCACGTAGTCGGCAACACCGAACAGCACGGCTCCGGCGTTGAAGAACGCGGGCTTGATGGCGCCCAGCCGGCCCGCGCGCAGCCAGTGATCACAGGACAGGTACAAGGCCTTCTGTGGGGCACCGGCACACTTGATCGGCATCGGCGGTTGGCTGAACAGTGCGCGGCCCTGCTTGAGCGTCTGCACCAGCTCCCAGGTGTAGGGGGCCAGGTCATAGCGGTAGTTGGAGGTCACACCGTTGCGCCCAAGGGTCTCCTCCAGGCCGTCGATGGCCGCCCAGTCGAGTTTGAGGCCAGGGCAGACCACCAATTGTTCGTAACTGACGGCTCGCCCATCCTCCAGCATGACCGTTTGCGCCTGTGGATCGAAGCCCACCACTCGTGCCTTTACCCACTGCACACCCCGTGGCAGGGTTGACGCCGTGGTTCGAGCGGTGGACGACGCGGTGAACACACCGGCCCCCACCATGGTCCAGCCAGGCTGGTAGTAATGAACCTCTGAAGGATCGATCAGGGCGATGTCCAGCGACGGATCGCGTTTGATCAGGCTCGACGCCGTTGCGATACCGGCGGCTCCGGCGCCCACGATCAACACCTTGTGGTGTTCGGTACCGGGCGCAACGGCAGGGGACAGCAAGGCAGACATGGTATTTCCTTTGAATATTGGTCAGAGAGCCGAATGGCTCAGAACAGGTTCAGCGGGATCTTCAGGTAGCGCACGCCGTTGTCTTCCGGCTCAGGCAACTGGCCGCTGCGCATGTTGACCTGCACCGACGGCAGGATCAGCACCGGCATGTCGAGGGTCTTGTCTCGGGCTTCGCGCATCTCGACAAAGCTGTCTTCACTGATGCCCTGGTGAATGTGGATGTTGCTGGCGCGCTGCTCGGCAACCGTGGTCACGTAACGCAGTTCGCGGCCACCGGGGAGGTAGTCATGGCACATGAACAAATGGGTCTGGTCAGGGAAGGCCAGCAAGCGACGGATCGAGCGATACAGTGTGCGAGCGCTGGCGCCGGGGAAATCGCAACGGGCAGTGCCGTAGTCAGGCATGAACAGTGTGTCGCCGACAAACACGGCAGTCTCGCCCGCATCCTCGATCATGTAGCTCATGCACGCGGGGGTGTGCCCGGGCGTGTGCAGGGCTCGGGCATGCAGGTTGCCGATGCGAAACCCTTCCTCATCCTCGAACAACACGTCGAACTGGCTACCGTCACGGGCAAAACCAGGCTCGGCGTTGAACAGCGAACCGAAGGTTTTCTGTACCTGGGTGATGTGGGCGCCAATGGCAATCTGGCCGCCCAGCCGTTGCTTGAGGTAGGCCGCTGCCGAAAGGTGGTCCGCATGCACGTGGGTTTCAAGAATCCACTGCACCTTGGCGCCCAACGCCTCGACCTGTGAGATCAACCTGTCGGCAGATGCGTGGCTGGTACGGCCTGACTTCGGATCGTAATCCAGCACGCTGTCTATCAATGCGCAGTGCCGTGTTTCACGGTCCATGAGCAGGTAGCTGATGGTCGAAGTCGCCGGGTCGAACAGGGCTTCCACATGAAGGTTGTTGCCAATGATCATCACAGTCTCCATAACGCTGCCGCAGCTTGAACAGAGGCATCGGCAGGAACAGACGCTTTATCAAGATGCATGCCAGGCCATTTCTGGCGGATAAGTCCCGCATTTGCGGGCGTTGTACCAACACAATAGTTAAAGACTGCCAGGAAGATTGGCAGTCATCTGACAGCTGCTGGCAGTGATTGGCAGTCCTTGTTAACCTCGCCGGGTAGTTTTTGCCGGTGCCCCCATGTCCGAGCTTCCCGCTGCAACCCATCCTGCCATCCTCGCGCTGGTGTCCTACCTCGAACACGATGTGCTGCCCGCCATCGTGCTCGATACCGACTACAACATTCTTGCCGCCAACGCGGCGTATCGACGCCAGTTCGCCACACAGGATCGCGCCCCCCTGGGGGAGAAGTGCCACAGGGTTTCGCACCATTACGCCGTGCCCTGCGATCAGGCGGGGGAGCATTGTCCGCTGCGCAAGGCATGGGACAGCAAGGTTCCGGAGCGCGTGCTGCACATTCATCACACCCCGCGCGGGCCGGAGCATGTGGACGTCGAACTGCGCCCGATCCTCGACGAGCAGGGCAGGGTGGTGGCATTCGTCGAACGGCTGACCAGCATCACCCTGGCCTCCGCACAACCTCAGCAGCAGGGGCTGGTCGGGCAGTCTCCGGCTTTCAAGTCAGCACTCGCCAGCCTTCGACGGGCTGCTCCGGCTCAAATTCCGGTGCTGCTCCAAGGTGAGTCAGGAACGGGCAAGGAGCTGTTCGCCCGCGCTCTGCACCTGGGTAGCCCACGCGCCAACGGCCCGCTGGTGGTCGTCGATTGCACCGGTCTCACCGAGTCGCTGTTCGAGAGTGAGCTGTTTGGTTACGAGAAGGGCGCGTTCACCGGCGCGACCCAACGCAAGGTCGGTCTGGCCGAGGCGGCGCATGGCGGCACCCTGTTCCTGGACGAGATCGGTGAAGTGCCGCTGGCCATGCAGGTCAAACTGCTGCGCTTGATCGAGACCGGTAGTTTTCGCCCGGTGGGCAGCCTGCGCACCGTACACTCGGATTTCCGCCTGGTGTCGGCGACACACAAGCCGCTCAAGGCAATGGTCGCGCAGGGCGCCTTCCGTGAAGACCTGTATTACCGCATCAGCGGATTTCCGATTCGTCTGCCGGCACTGCGTGAGCGTGTCGAAGACTTGCCGCTGCTGATTGAGAGTCTGTTGCAGCGCATCGCGGGCAACGGCGCACCTCGAATCAGCCATGACGCACTCGAGCGCCTCAACCTGCATCCGTTTCCGGGAAATATTCGTGAGCTGCGTAACATGCTGGAGCGGGCTTGGTTGTTCGCCGATGATGGTTTGATTCGCAGTGAGCATCTGCTCGAAGACACTGGGGCTGATTCACCGGCGAGACAGCAGTCACGCGAGTTGCATGAATTGAGAGCGCTGGCGCAAGCGCTGGACAGCTTTCAGGGGTCGCGACGCGAGCTGGCCAAACAGCTGGGGATGAGTGAACGCACCTTGTACCGAAGGCTCAAGGACCTTGAAGCCTGACGCCATTCGAACAGTGTTTCACGTGGAACATTTGTGTTTCGCGTCTCGGAAAACGAAAAAGCCAAGGCGACAGGCCTTGGCTTTTTCGTAGCTGAAGCGCGTAATCAGAAGTCCAGATTGGACACCGACAACGCGTTGCTTTCGATGAAGTCACGACGAGGTTCCACCGCGTCACCCATCAAGGTATTGAACAGCTGGTCGGCTGCGATCGCATCCTCGATGGTGACCTTGAGCATGCGGCGCACGGTCGGGTCCATGGTGGTTTCCCACAGCTGATCCGGGTTCATCTCACCCAGCCCTTTGTATCGCTGGATGGTGTGGCGCTTGGTGGTTTCGTTCATCAGCCAATCGAGGGCCTCTTTGAACTCGGTGACTGCCTTGCGACGCTCACCACGCTGAACATAGGCACCCTCGCCAAGCAAAGTCGCCAACCTGGCGCCCAGCACGACTACCGAACGATAGTCGTTGCTGCCGAAGAACTCGCGGTTGAAGGTCACGTAGCTGGCCAGGCCGTGGGAAGTAACTTCGACTTCCGGCAGCCAGATGTTGCGTTCCTTGTCTTCGCGCAGGCTGGCCTGGTAGGTCAGACCGGACTTCTGGCTGTTGTTCAGGCGCTCCTGGAATTTGCCCAACCAGGCTTGCATGGTCGCGTAATCGGCCAACTGCGCCTGAGTGACTTCCGGCAGGTAGATGAAGTGCTCGGTCAGCTCTTCCGGGTACAGGCGCGACAGGCGCTTGAGCGTCTTCATCACTCCGCGGAACTCATTGACCAGTGCCTCGAGTTGAACACCCGAAACGGCTGGCGCCGATTCGTCCAGGTGCAGGCTGGCATCTTCCAGGGCCGACTGGGTCATGTATTCTTCCATGGCCTCGTCGTCCTTGATGTACTGCTCCTGCTTGCCTTTCTTCACCTTGTACAGCGGTGGCTGGGCAATGTAGATGTAACCGCGCTCGACCAGCTCCGGCAACTGACGGAAGAAGAAGGTCAAAAGCAGGGTACGGATGTGCGAACCGTCAACGTCAGCATCGGTCATGATGATGATGTTGTGATAGCGCAGCTTGTCGATGTTGTATTCTTCACGGCCGATGCCGCAGCCCAGGGCGGTAATCAGCGTGCCAACTTCCTGAGACGAGATCATCTTGTCGAAGCGGGCCTTCTCGACGTTGAGGATCTTGCCCTTCAACGGCAGGATTGCCTGGGTGCGGCGGTTACGACCTTGCTTGGCCGAACCACCTGCGGAGTCACCCTCCACCAGGTACAGTTCGGACAGGGCAGGGTCCTTTTCCTGGCAGTCGGCAAGCTTGCCCGGCAGACCAGCGATATCCAGCGCACCTTTGCGGCGGGTCATTTCCCGCGCCTTGCGCGCTGCTTCACGGGCACGCGCCGCATCGATCATCTTGCCAACGACCGCCTTGGCTTCGTTGGGGTTTTCCAACAGGAAGTCGGCGAAGTACTTGTTCATCTCCTGCTCCACGGCGGTCTTCACCTCCGAGGAAACCAGCTTGTCCTTGGTCTGCGAGCTGAACTTCGGATCCGGCACCTTCACCGAGATGATCGCGGTCAGGCCTTCACGGGCATCGTCACCTGTGGTCGCGACCTTGTTCTTCTTGGCCAGGCCTTCCTGCTCGATGTAGCTGTTCAGGCTGCGGGTCAGCGAGGAACGGAAGCCCACCAAGTGAGTACCGCCGTCGCGCTGCGGAATGTTGTTGGTGAAGCACAGCAGATTTTCGTTGAAGCTGTCGTTCCATTGCAGGGCAACTTCGACACCCACGCCATCGTCACGTTGGACGTTGAAATGGAAGACCTGGGAGTTCACCGGGGTCTTGTTGGTGTTCAGGTATTCAACGAAAGCGCGCAGGCCACCTTCGTATTTGAAGAACTCTTCCTTGCCGGAGCGCTCGTCCTTCAGCAGGATACCGACGCCCGAGTTGAGGAACGACAGCTCACGAATTCGCTTGGCCAGGATGTCCCAGCTGAAGTGAATATTCTTGAAGGTCTCCGCCGAAGGCTTGAAGTGGATGTGGGTACCGGTGGTTTCGCTTTCGCCGACCACTGCCATCGGAGCTTGCGGCACACCGTGGACGTAGGTCTGTTCCCAGATCTTTCCGCTACGGCGAACGGTCAGGACCAGCTTCTCGGAGAGGGCGTTCACCACCGAAACACCTACACCGTGCAGACCGCCGGAAACCTTGTAGGAGTTGTCATCGAACTTACCACCGGCGTGCAGTACGGTCATGATGACCTCGGCGGCGGAAACGCCCTCCTCTTTATGCACGTCGACGGGAATGCCACGACCGTTGTCGCGAACACTGATGGACTCGTCCGGATGGATGATGACCGTAATGTCATCGCAATGACCGGCGAGCGCTTCGTCGATCGAGTTGTCGACCACTTCGAAGACCATGTGGTGCAGGCCGCTACCATCATCGGTGTCGCCAATGTACATGCCGGGACGCTTGCGCACGGCATCCAGCCCTTTCAGCACCTTGATGCTGGAGGAGTCGTACGTTTGATTTTCGCTCATGCCTTCACTCCCGATGGTCGTGGGTCTGGGTGATACGGCCTTGTTCCACGTGGAACAAAGCAACTGGCGTATCCGTCTGCCAGCCTTCCCTCAGTAATTCGTGATCTACACAGGTGATAAAAACCTGGCAGTGTAATTCTTCAAGCAAGCGACACAGCGCGCGGCGATGCTGATCGTCCAATTCGGACGGCAAGTCATCCACCAGATAAATACACTGACCGCGACGAACCTGGCTGACGAGGTGCCCTTGGGCAATCCGCAGGGCACAAACGACCAGCTTTTGCTGACCACGAGACAGGATATCGGCCGCGTTATTGGCGCCCAATCTCAGGCGTAGGTCAGCACGCTGCGGACCGGCCTGGGTATGGCCCATCTGCTGATCGCGAAGGAGAGAGGTTGCGAGGACTTCACTGAGGTCCCGATCCTTGTCCCAGCCCCGATAGTAGCTAAGGGTCAATCCGTCCAGCTCGACCAGTTCGCTCAGGGTCCGCTCGAAGACAGGCTTCAAGGCCTTGATATAGTTGCGACGGTATTCATCTATTTCCGCGCTGGCGAGACACAGTTCTCGGTCCCAGGCGGCTTGCGAAGCAGCGTCAAGTGTACCATGTCGCAGCCATGAGTTCCGCTGCCGCAGGGCCTTCTGCAAGCGCTGCCAGGTCGCCATGAATCGAGGTTCCACGTGGAACACTCCCCAATCCAGGAACTGACGGCGCACCTTGGGAGCACCTTCGAGCAGGCGGAAGCTGTCCGGATTGATCAACTGCAGCGGCAGCATTTCAGCCAGTTGTGCTGCACTGCGCGCATTCTGGCCGTCGATGCGAATGGTGAAGTCCCCTTGTCGCTCGCGCGAAACGCCAAGATTGCTCGTCGCACCATCGGTGATTTCAACCTGGCCGAATACAGTACAGGTCGGCTGTTCGTACTGGATGACAGGGTTCAATCGGGTACTACGAAATGAGCGTGCCAGCCCCAAAAGGTGCACGGCCTCGAGCACACTGGTCTTTCCGCTGCCATTGGCGCCGTAGAGGATGTTGATGCGAGGAGAGGGGGAGAGGGTCACCGGGTGCAGATTGCGCACCGCGGTGACCGAAAGACGTCGAAGGGACATTTGGCCTGCTACAGGTTACAGACGCATCGGCATGACAACGTAGGACGAGTCGTCATTACCGGCTTCCTGCAGCAGGGCGCTGCTGTTGGAGTCGGCGAGAATCAGACGAACCTGCTCAGTGGTCATGACTCCCAGGACGTCCAGCAGATAGCTGACGTTGAAGCCGATCTCCAGCGAACCGCCTTCGTAGTCGACGCTGATCTCTTCTTCAGCTTCTTCCTGCTCGGGGTTGTTGGCCTGAATCTTCAGCTGGCCGGAGGCCAGTTGCAGGCGGATGCCGCGGTACTTCTCGTTGGACAGGATCGCAGTACGGCTGAAGGCTTCACGCAGCGCCTGGCGATCACCGATCACCAGCTTGTCACCGCCCTTGGGCAGTACACGCTCGTAATCCGGGAACTTGCCGTCCACCAGTTTCGAGGTAAAGGTGAACTCACCGGTGGTCGCACGAATGTGGTGCTGGCCCAGGACAATACTGACCATGCCCTCCGGATCGGTCAGCAGACGCGCCAGCTCCAGAATACCTTTGCGCGGCACGATGACCTGGTGACGCTCGGCCTGGCCGATGGGTGCCTGCATGGCGCACAGTGCCAGACGGTGACCGTCAGTGGCGACAGCGCGCAGGGTGTCGGTGGAAACTTCCAGCAGCATGCCGTTGAGGTAGTAGCGAACGTCCTGCTGGGCCATGGCGAAGCTGGTGCGCTCGATCAGGCGACGCAGTTTGCTCTGCTCCAGGTTGCAGGTGAGCGAACCCGGGCCTTCTTCCACGGTGGGGAAGTCGTTGGCCGGCAGGGTCGACAGGGTGAAACGGCTACGGCCAGCCTTGACCAGCAGCTTCTGCTCATCGACCTTGATATCGATCAGCGCATCGCTGGGCAGGCTCTTGCAGATATCCATCAGCTTACGCGCCGGGACGGTGATCTCGCCGGGCTCAGCCGGCTCTTCCAGCTGCACGCGGCCAACCAGTTCGACTTCCAGGTCGGTACCGGTCAACGACAACTGCTGGCCTTGCACGACCAGCAGCACGTTGGACAGGACCGGCAAGGTCTGGCGGCGCTCGACGACGCCTGCGACCAGTTGCAGGGGTTTCAACAGGGCTTCGCGTTGAATGGTGAAATGCATGGTCTAGTCCCTTGCCTTCAAAGAGCTGCGCCGACACCCATCAGGTGGTCAGCGTGCGCAGCAGGTTCTTGTAGTCCTCGCGGATGTCCGCGTCGGATTCCTTCAATTCGTTGATCTTGCGGCATGCGTGCAGCACGGTGGTGTGATCCCGACCGCCGAACATGTCGCCAATCTCGGGCAGACTGTGGTTGGTCAGCTCCTTGGATAACGCCATGGCCACCTGCCGTGGGCGCGCGACAGAGCGCGAGCGGCGCTTGGACAACAGATCGGAGATCTTGATCTTGTAGTACTCGGCGACCGTGCGCTGGATGTTATCCACACTGACCAGCTTGTCTTGCAGTGCCAGCAGATCCTTGAGCGATTCGCGAATCAACTCGATGGTGATGTCTCGCCCCATGAAGTGCGAGTGAGCGATCACCCGCTTCAATGCGCCTTCCAGTTCGCGCACGTTGGAGCGGATGCGCTGGGCGATGAAGAACGCAGCATCGTGCGGCAGTTCGACCTTGGCCTGGTCGGCCTTCTTCATCAGGATCGCTACACGGGTTTCCAGTTCCGGTGGCTCGACAGCCACGGTCAGGCCCCAACCAAAGCGCGACTTCAGGCGCTCTTCCAGGCCTTCGATCTCTTTAGGGTAGCGGTCACTGGTGAGAATGACCTGCTGTCCACCCTCGAGCAGGGCATTGAAGGTGTGGAAGAACTCTTCCTGGGAACGCTCCTTGCGGGCGAAGAACTGGATATCGTCGATCAACAGCGCGTCCACCGAACGGTAGAAGCGCTTGAATTCGTTGATGGCGTTCAGCTGCAACGCCTTGACCATGTCGGCGACGAAACGCTCCGAGTGCAAGTAGACGACCTTGGCATTCGGGTTCTTCTTCAGCAGGTGGTTACCCACAGCATGCATCAAGTGCGTCTTACCCAAGCCCACGCCTCCATAAAGGAAGAGTGGGTTGTAGCCGTGCTTGGGGTTGTCGGCAACCTGCCAGGCCGCAGCGCGTGCCAGCTGGTTGGACTTACCCTCCACGAAGGTCTCGAAGGTGAAGGTTCGGTTCAGGTAGCTGGTGTGCTTGAGCGCCCCTTCGACCTGGACGGTCCGTTGCTCGGTGCGCGCGGTCGCCGCAGGCGCAGGCGTCGAATCGCCCATCCCGTCGAAACCATCCTGGGAGGCTGCAGATTCCTCCACCTCACTGACCAACGCAGGTTCGGGCGCCGTGACCGGTGCGCTGGCAACCGCCGGTGACTGGACGGGGGGCTTGGCCTGACTCTGAGCCAGCGATGCAGCGACCGCGGCACTGACCGGCGCGTTAGGTGCCGCCCTCGGTGCGGAGCTACGGCGACTGCCTATTAATAAGGAGAGGGCAGGTGCAAGGCCGTTGCCTTGTTCACCCAGCAGTTCGAGCAGGCGGCCGAGGTACTTTTCATTGACCCAATCGAGAACGAAACGGTTAGGCGCATAGACGCGCAACTCGTCGCCTTCGGCTTCGACCTGTAGCGGACGGATCCAGGTGTTGAATTGCTGGGCAGGCAGTTCGTCGCGCAGAAGCTCCACGCACTGCTGCCAAAGTTCCACTGACACGGATATCCCCTGAGTTGAAAGCCGGATGAGGCAAAAACAAACCGCCATTGTACCGGGCGAGCATTCACTTATCCACATGTCGTGGCGTGTTGAGCTGTGCCAAATCAGTCATTTAGAGGCAAAAACGACCCTGCAAGTCGAAAATAAGCCCTGTGGATAACGGCACGTGAGGCCTATGCACAACCCAGGGCTCAACCCTGTGGATAATTCATCTGTGGATAAACACCACTTCCATCCACAGCTTTTCCGCGGTTCCGGCACAGCCAAAGCACCTGTTACCGACATACTTATGATTCTCTGTACAGTCGATAGCTTGTGGCCTGCAGAAGGTTATCCACAGATACTTATCCACTTAAGATCTATAAGTTCTTCAGAAAAGCTTTCTATATGTCTCTCTTTTTTCATGTTGAGCATCTGTTCGGTGTGAATCAACTGCTCTCTCGACCAGTCAGAAGGAAAGGCCGCCTATAAGGAATGCTGGTTGGAAATTGACCTATCGTCTTGCTTTCTCTAGAATCGCCGGTCTCTTAAAAAGGGGGCCATCCCGGCCCGTTGTCGACAACCCAGGTAACACGCCATGAAACGTACTTTCCAACCAAGCACCATCAAGCGCGCGCGCACCCACGGTTTCCGTGCCCGTATGGCCACCAAGAACGGCCGCGCTGTTCTGTCGCGTCGTCGTGCCAAAGGCCGTAAGCGTCTGGCAATTTGATTTTTCGGCACAGGTGGTGAGTCAGGACTTCAGTCGGGATAAGCGACTGCTTACACCCCGGCATTTCAAAGCAGTCTTCGACTCCCCAACCGGCAAGGTTCCAGGGAAAAGCCTGCTCATCCTTGCCCGCGAGAACGGCCTCGATCATCCACGCCTCGGCCTGGTGATCGGCAAGAAGAGCGTCAAGCTCGCCGTTCAACGCAACCGCCTCAAACGCCTGATGCGCGACTCTTTCCGTCTGAACCAGCAAAGCCTGGCTGGACTGGATATCGTGATCGTCGCGCGCAAGGGGTTGGGTGAGATAGAAAACCCAGAATTGCACCAACACTTTGGCAAACTCTGGAAGCGCCTGGCCCGCAGTCGGCCCTCTCCAGCGGTACCTGCCGATTCCGCACGGGTAGACAGTCACGATGCGTAAACTGGCCCTCGTTCCGATCCAGTTCTACCGTTACGCCATCAGTCCTCTGATGGCCAGTCACTGTCGTTTCTACCCCAGTTGCTCCTGTTACGCGTACGAAGCCATAGAAAACCATGGCCTCTTGCGTGGCGGGTGGCTTGCCGTTCGTCGCCTGGGTCGTTGTCATCCGTGGAATGATGGCGGTTTCGATCCCGTCCCGCCTGCTCCTTCCTCCCGAACTTCTTCGATAGCCGAGTAATCATGGATATTAAACGCACGATCCTGATCGTCGCCCTGGCAATCGTGTCCTACGTTCTGGTCCTCAAGTGGAACCAGGACTATGGTCAGGCAGCCCTGCCGACTCAGCATACTGCTGCCAGCAACGCTGCACCGGCACTGCCGGACACCGTGCCGGCAAGCAATAACGGCGCCAGCGCCGATGTGCCGAGCGCCAATGCCGAAGCCAGCCCCGCTGAAATCGCGCCAGTCGCGCTCAGCAAGGACCTGATCCGGGTCAAGACCGATGTCCTGGACCTGGCTATCGACCCGGTCGGCGGTGACATCGTCCAGCTGACCCTGCCCAAGTACCCACGCCGTCAGGATCATCCGGACATCGCCTTCCAGTTGTTCGACAACGGTGGCGAGCGTGTCTATCTGGCACAGAGCGGCCTGACCGGCGCGAATGGCCCGGATGCCCGTTCGAGCGGTCGTCCGCTGTACGCTGCCGAGCAGAAGAGCTTCCAACTGACCGACGGTCAGGACCAACTGGTGGTCGACCTCAAGTTCAGCGAGAACGGCGTCAACTACATCAAGCGCTTCAGCTTCAAGCGCGGTGAGTACGACCTGACCGTCAGCTACCTGATCGACAACCAGAGCGGCGCGGCCTGGACCGGCAACATGTTTGCCCAGCTCAAGCGTGACGCCAGCTCCGATCCTTCCTCGAGCACCGCGACCGGTACCGCGACTTACCTGGGCGCCGCCCTGTGGACAAGTGCGGAGCCGTACAAGAAGGTGTCGATGAAGGACATCGACAAAGGAAGTTTGAAAGAAAATGTGTCTGGCGGCTGGGTAGCATGGCTGCAGCACTACTTCGTGACCGCGTGGATTCCGGCCAAGTCGGACAACAACGTGGTACAGACCCGCAAGGACAGCCAGGGCAACTACATCATCGGCTACACCGGCCCCGCGCTGAACGTGCCTGCCGGCGGCAAGGTCGAGACCAGCGCCATGCTGTATGCCGGTCCGAAGATCCAGTCCAAGCTCAAGGAATTGTCCCCAGGCCTGGAATTGACCGTCGACTACGGCTTCCTGTGGTTCATTGCCCAGCCGATCTTCTGGCTGCTGCAACATATCCACAGCCTGCTGGGTAACTGGGGCTGGTCGATCATCGTTCTGACCATGCTCATCAAGGGCCTGTTCTTCCCGCTGTCGGCTGCCAGCTACCGTTCGATGGCGCGCATGCGTGCCGTGGCGCCGAAACTGGCCCAGCTCAAGGAACGCTTCGGCGATGATCGCCAGAAGATGTCCCAGGCGATGATGGAGCTGTACAAGAAAGAGAAGATCAACCCGCTGGGTGGCTGCTTGCCGATCCTGGTACAGATGCCAGTGTTCCTGGCCTTGTACTGGGTACTGCTGGAAAGCGTCGAGATGCGCCAGGCCCCTTGGATGCTGTGGATTACCGACCTGTCGATCAAGGATCCGTTCTTCATCCTGCCGATCATCATGGGCGCCACCATGTTCATCCAGCAGCGTCTGAACCCGACGCCACCGGATCCGATGCAGGCGAAGGTCATGAAAATGATGCCAATCATCTTCACCTTCTTCTTCCTGTGGTTCCCGGCTGGTCTGGTGCTGTACTGGGTTGTGAACAACTGCCTGTCGATCACTCAGCAGTGGTACATCACCCGTCGCATCGAAGCAGCAACCAAAAAAGCTGCTGCTTGACAGGCCGATCCATTAGCCTGTGAATAAAAACGCCCCCTCGTGGGGCGTTTTTGCTATCCGTCGTTTTGTCGTAGAGGCTTTCGAGCATGAATACCGTGCGTGAAACCATTGCCGCCATCGCCACCGCCCAAGGCCGTGGTGGCGTCGGTATCGTCCGTTTGTCCGGGCCATTGGCGAGCCAGGCCGGTCAGGCCATCACCGGACGTACACTGACCCCGCGCCATGCTCACTACGGGCCCTTCCGTGGCGACGATGGCCTGGTCCTGGATGAAGGCATCGCGCTGTTCTTCCCTGGCCCCAACTCGTTCACCGGTGAAGACGTTCTGGAACTGCAGGGGCATGGAGGGCCGGTTGTGCTCGACATGCTACTGCAGCGCTGTGTCGAATTGGGCTGCCGCCTTGCCCGTCCTGGCGAGTTCAGCGAGCGAGCGTTCCTCAACGACAAGCTCGACCTGGCCCAGGCTGAAGCGATCGCCGATCTGATCGAAGCCAGTTCCACCCAAGCCGCACGCAATGCCCTGCGTTCGCTGCAAGGTGCCTTCTCCAAGCGTGTCCATGCATTGACCGAGGCATTGATCGCACTGCGGATTTATGTCGAGGCGGCTATCGATTTTCCCGAAGAAGAAATCGACTTCCTGGCCGACGGTCACGTGCTGAAGATGCTTGAAGCAGTCAGGAGCGAGTTATCCACAGTGCAGCGCGAGGCTGGTCAAGGCGCGCTGCTGCGCGATGGCATGACCGTCGTGATCGCCGGCCGTCCGAATGCCGGCAAGTCCAGCCTGCTCAACCAGTTGGCTGGTCGCGAAGCGGCAATCGTCACAGACATCGCCGGCACCACCCGGGACATTCTGCGCGAACATATCCACATCGATGGCATGCCGCTGCACGTGGTGGATACCGCAGGACTGCGCGCTACCGACGATCACGTGGAAAAGATCGGTGTGGAGCGTGCTCTCAAGGCCATTGGCGAAGCTGACCGGGTGCTGCTGGTGGTGGATTCCACAGCGCCTGAGGCCAACGATCCGTTCGCACTGTGGCCCGAGTTCCTCGATCAACGACCGGATCCGGCCAAGGTCACGCTGATTCGCAACAAGGCCGACCTGAGTGGCGAGCGTGCAGGCATCGAGCAGAGTGACGATGGCCACGTGACGATCACTCTCAGCGCGAAGGGTGATGCCACGGGGCTGGATCTGCTGCGTGACCACCTCAAGGCCTGCATGGGTTATGAACAGACTGCGGAAAGCAGCTTCAGCGCACGAAGGCGGCATCTGGATGCGCTGCGCCAGGCCAGTGCACACCTTGATCATGGTCATGCCCAACTGACACTCGCTGGCGCCGGTGAGTTGCTGGCAGAGGACCTGCGCCAGGCTCAGCACGCCCTGGGAGAGATCACCGGTGCCTTCAGCTCGGATGACCTGCTCGGAAGGATCTTCTCGAGCTTCTGCATCGGTAAGTAACGCACAGCCCGGCAATACCAAGGCCGCTCCAGTGAGGAGCGGCTTTTTTTTGCCTGCCGGAAACCCGGAAGCGGGCTTCTCTTGAATCGATCACCCGCGTGTAAATCTCATCCACAGGTCTAAAACGATCATCAGAAGCCCTGTGGAAAACTGGCCTTCAGGTCCGTTGATAACCAGGCTTTTTTTCTGAGGACAAACCCACCTGTGGGTAACACGAACTTTAATCCACAGGTTAAACGCCGTTATCCAGAGCCCTCAGCCCACCTTCAACACAGGGTTATGATTCTCTACAGGCATTATGAATACTGGCTTAAAAGCACTTATCCACATGTGGATAGCCGCCTAAGAATAAACATAAAAACAAAGCTTTTATAAATTTTTCCTTTTTGATTTCTATTGCCGCCATTCATCCACAGATTGGTCAAAATTTGCTCAGACGGTTTCACTAGAGCGGGTGATGTCCCTATACTTGTCGGCTTACCTTCTCTATTCGCAAAAACAGGCACGAGGTGCGTGGTGGATTTCCCTTCCCGTTTTGAAGTGATCGTCATCGGCGGCGGCCATGCCGGTACCGAGGCTGCGCTTGCGTCCGCACGCATGGGTGTGAAAACCCTGCTGCTGACCCATAACGTGGAAACCCTCGGTCACATGAGTTGCAACCCGGCCATCGGTGGCATCGGCAAGAGCCACCTGGTCAAGGAAATCGATGCGCTCGGCGGCGCCATGGCGCTGGCTACCGACAAGAGCGGCATCCAGTTCCGCATCCTGAACAACCGCAAGGGGCCGGCGGTACGCGCCACCCGTGCACAGGCCGACCGCGCCATCTACAAGGCCGTAGTCCGCGAGATCCTGGAAAACCAGCCGAACCTGTGGATATTCCAGCAGTCCTGCGATGACCTGATCGTCGAGCAGGACCAGGTCAAGGGTGTGGTGACACAGATGGGCCTGCGCTTCTTCGCCGACTCTGTGGTGCTGACTACCGGCACCTTCCTCGGTGGACTTATCCACATCGGCCTGCAGAATTACTCCGGTGGCCGCGCAGGTGATCCTCCCGCCATTGCCCTGGCTCATCGTCTGCGTGAGCTGCCGCTGCGTGTCGGCCGTTTGAAAACTGGCACACCGCCGCGTATCGATGGCCGCTCGGTAGATTTCTCGGTGATGGGCGAACAGCCAGGCGATACCCCGATCCCGGTGATGTCGTTCATGGGCAGTGCCCAGATGCATCCGCGGCAGGTCAGTTGCTGGATCACCCACACCAACGCCCGTACCCACGAGATCATCGCCTCGAACCTCGACCGTTCACCGATGTATTCCGGTGTGATCGAAGGCATTGGCCCGCGCTACTGCCCGTCGATCGAGGACAAGATCCATCGCTTCGCCGACAAGGAAAGCCATCAGGTATTCATCGAGCCGGAAGGCTTGAACACCCATGAGCTGTATCCCAACGGCATCTCGACCTCGCTACCGTTCGATGTGCAACTGCAGATCGTTCGTTCGATCCGTGGCATGGAGAACGCGCACATCGTGCGTCCGGGTTATGCCATCGAGTACGACTACTTCGATCCGCGTGATCTCAAGTACAGCCTCGAGACCAAGGTCATCGGCGGCTTGTTCTTCGCAGGTCAGATCAACGGCACCACCGGCTACGAAGAAGCCGGCGCGCAGGGCCTGCTGGCCGGCACCAACGCCGCGCTGCGTGCGCAGGGGCGCGAAAGCTGGTGCCCACGCCGTGACGAGGCGTACATCGGCGTGCTGGTCGATGACCTGATCACCCTGGGTACCCAGGAGCCTTACCGCATGTTCACTTCGCGTGCCGAATACCGGCTGATCCTGCGCGAAGACAACGCCGACCTGCGTCTGACCGAGAAAGGCCGCGAACTGGGGTTGGTCGACGATGAGCGCTGGGCCGCCTTCACTGCCAAGCGCGAAGGCATCGAACGCGAAGAACAGCGCATGAAGAGCACCTGGATCCGCCCGGGTACCCCGCAAGGTCAGGCCGTTGTGGATAAGTTCGGTACTCCGTTGGCCCACGAGTACAACCTGCTCAACTTGCTGGCGCGCCCCGAGATCGACTACGCCGGGCTGATCGAAGCCACAGGCGGCGATGTAATCGATCCACAGGTGGCCGAACAGGTCGAGATCAAGACCAAGTACGCTGGCTACATCGATCGCCAGCAGGACGAGATCGCCAGGCTGCGCGCCAGCGAAGACACTCGCCTGCCTGTGGATATCGACTACGCTGGCATTTCCGGGTTGTCCAAGGAAATCCAGAGCAAGCTCGGCCAGACCCGTCCGGAAACTCTCGGCCAGGCTTCGCGTATTCCCGGCGTTACCCCGGCGGCAATTTCCCTGTTGCTGATTCACCTGAAAAAACGCGGCGCTGGCCGCGAATTGGAGCAAAGCGCTTGAGTTCCCTGGTCACCCCGCAACATGCCGAAGAGTTGTCCACAGGTGCGCGCCAGCTTGGAGTCGAGCTGAGTGCGCAGCAGCACGAACTGCTGCTGGGGTACCTGGCCCTGTTGATCAAATGGAACAAGGCCTACAACCTGACCGCAGTGCGCGATCCGGACGAGATGGTGTCGCGCCATCTGCTCGACAGCCTCAGCGTCATGCCGTTTATCCACAATGACACCCAGCGCTGGCTGGATGTCGGCAGCGGCGGCGGCATGCCTGGTATCCCGCTGGCTATCCTGCATCCGCACAAGCAAGTGACGGTGCTGGACAGCAACGGCAAGAAGACCCGCTTCCTGACGCAGGTGAAGATGGAGCTGAAACTCGACAACCTGACGGTTATCCACAGCCGCGTGGAAGAGGTCCAGCCCGAGCAGCCGTTCTGCGGCATCATCTCTCGCGCCTTCAGCAGCATGGAGAATTTCACCAACTGGACCCGCCACCTGGGTGACACCCGAACGCAATGGCTTGCAATGAAGGGGCTGCATCCTGCCGATGAACTGGTAGCATTGCCCGCAGACTTCACAGTGGAAAGCGAGCAGGCCCTGACCGTTCCAGGTTGCCAGGGCCAGCGCCATCTGCTGATACTGCGCCGCAAGGCTTGACTGGGAACACACGCAACAATGGCTAAGGTATTCGCAATCGCGAACCAGAAGGGTGGTGTCGGCAAGACCACCACCTGCATCAATCTCGCCGCATCGCTGGCCGCGACCAAGCGTCGCGTGCTGCTGATCGACCTCGATCCACAGGGCAACGCCACCATGGGCAGCGGTGTGGATAAACACGAGCTCGAACACTCGGTGTACGACCTGTTGATCGGGGAATGCGACCTGGCCCAGGCCATGCAGTACTCCGAGCACGGCGGCTTCCAGCTGTTGCCCGCCAACCGTGACCTCACCGCGGCAGAGGTGGTGCTGCTGGAAATGCAGATGAAGGAGAGCCGCCTGCGCAATGCGCTGGCGCCTATCCGCGACAACTACGACTACATCCTCATCGACTGCCCGCCTTCTTTGTCGATGCTGACGCTGAACGCCTTGGTCGCTTCCGATGGCGTGATCATTCCCATGCAGTGCGAGTACTACGCGCTGGAAGGCCTGAGCGACCTTGTGGATAACATCAAGCGCATCGCTGCCCGGTTGAACCCGGAGCTGAAGATCGAAGGCCTGCTGAGGACAATGTACGACCCGCGCCTGAGCCTGAACAACGATGTTTCGGCCCAGCTCAAGGAGCATTTCGGCGATCAGCTCTACGACACCGTGATTCCGCGCAACATTCGCCTGGCCGAGGCTCCGAGCTTCGGTATGCCGGCGCTGGCCTACGACAAGCAATCACGTGGTGCGCTCGCCTACCTGGCCCTGGCTGGTGAACTGGTGCGCCGTCAGCGCCGTCAATCCCGCACTGCACAAACAACTTAAGGAATCCGCATGGCCATCAAGAAACGCGGTCTCGGACGTGGGTTGGATGCACTGCTCAGTGGTCCTTCCGTCAGCGCGCTCGAAGAGCAGGCTGTCACGGTCGACCAGAAGGAACTGCAGCGCCTGCCGGTCGAACTTATCCAGCGTGGCAAGTACCAACCTCGCCGTGACATGGACCCGGAGGCGCTGGAAGAGCTGGCGCATTCGATCCGCAATCATGGTGTGATGCAGCCGATCGTGGTTCGCCCGATTGGCGAAGGCCGCTACGAGATCATCGCCGGTGAGCGTCGCTGGCGCGCCACCCAGCAGGCTGGTCTGGACACTATTCCGGCCATGGTCCGTGAAGTGCCTGACGAAGCAGCCATCGCGATGGCACTGATCGAAAACATCCAGCGCGAGGATCTCAACCCGCTGGAAGAAGCCCTTGCCCTGCAGCGGTTGCAGCAGGAGTTCGAGCTGACCCAGCAACAGGTGGCCGATGCCGTGGGCAAGTCGCGCGTCACCGTAGCCAACCTGCTGCGCCTGATCAGCCTCCCTGAGGCGATCAAGACCATGCTCGCCCACGGCGACCTGGAAATGGGCCATGCGCGCGCATTGCTGGGGCTTGAGGAAAGCAGGCAGGAAGAAGGGGCGCGACATGTTGTCGCACGAGGCCTCACCGTGCGCCAAACCGAGGCACTGGTGCGTCAGTGGCTCAACGGCAAGCCTGAGCCGGTGGAATCGAGCAAACCTGATCCGGATATTGCCCGGCTGGAACAGCGGCTGGCAGAGCGCCTGGGCTCTTCGGTGCAGATTCGCCATGGTGACAAGGGCAAGGGCCAGTTGGTCATTCGCTACAACTCCCTCGACGAGCTTCAGGGTGTACTTGCTCACATCCGCTGAAACAATTCCCGTTGTAGCGCGCAGTCGGAAATCACTACCCAAGAGTTGAATAGGGGTTAATCCACCCCTATACTCTGCGCGCATTTTGTCGGCACAAATTATGCCAAGTCATAGCTGACTGGGCAGTCGACTTTCGAGGAGCAGTTTTGATGGAAATCCGCACGCCAAACCGCCTGCCTTTCCATCGCTGGGTGGTTTTCCCGGTACTGCTGGCTCAATTTGGGGTGTTATTGCTGGCAACGTTGGTGTTGTGGCAGTGGCAGGGCAAGGTCAGCGGTTATTCGGGCCTCTGTGGAGGTTTGATCGGCTGGCTGCCCAACGTGTATTTCGCCTGGAAGGCTTTTCGCTTCAGCGGAGCCCGGGCGGCGCAGGCCATCGTCAAGTCGTTCTACGCAGGCGAGGCAGGCAAATTGATTTTGACGGCAGTGCTGTTCGCACTGACCTTTGCAGGAGTGAAGCCACTGGCGCCGTTAGCAGTATTCGGCGTCTTCCTGCTGACTCTCACGGTCAGCTGGTTCGCGCCACTGCTGATGAATAAAAGACTTTCGAGACCTTAGGGCGTTTGAGGCAACCATGGCAGCAGAAACCGCTTCGGGCTATATCCAGCACCACTTGCAGAACCTGACCTACGGTCAACTACCAGACGGCAGTTGGGGCCTGGCCCATTCGGCTGCCGAAGCCAAGGCAATGGGCTTCTGGGCATTCCACCTGGACACCCTGGGCTGGTCCGTTGCACTGGGTCTGATCTTCCTGTTCATCTTCCGCATGGCGGCCAAGAAGGCGACCTCCGGTCAGCCTGGTGCCCTGCAGAACTTCGTCGAAGTACTGGTCGACTTCGTTCACGGCAGCGTGAAGGACTCGTTCCACGGTCGTAGCCCGGTCATCGCACCGCTGGCCCTGACCATCTTCGTCTGGGTGTTCCTGATGAACGCCATCGACCTGGTACCGGTCGACTGGATTCCGCAGCTGGCGATCCTGATCTCGGGCGATCCGCACATTCCTTTCCGTGCCGTATCGACCACCGACCCGAACGCCACCCTGGGCATGGCCCTGAGCGTGTTCGCGCTGATCATCTTCTACAGCATCAAGGTCAAGGGCATCGGCGGCTTCATCGGTGAGCTCACGCTCCACCCGTTCGGTAGCAAGAACATCTTCGTGCAGATCCTGCTGATCCCGGTGAACTTCCTGCTGGAATTCGTCACCCTGATCGCCAAACCGATCTCCCTGGCACTGCGTCTGTTCGGCAACATGTATGCCGGCGAGCTGGTGTTCATCCTGATCGCCGTGATGTTCGGCACCGGCATCCTCTGGCTCAGCGGCCTGGGTGTGGCGCTGCAGTGGGCGTGGGCGGTGTTCCACATCCTGATCATCACGCTGCAAGCATTCATCTTCATGATGCTCACCATCGTCTACCTGTCGATGGCGCACGAAGATAACCATTAAGACCGCCTGGCGTGTCTGATAGTCTTCCCCGCCTGTTCGGGGGTAAGACTGAAAAAGTCCGCAAGGGCAGTTGTTTCAAACGATTTGTTTTACCGCTTCAATTAAAAAACCTAACCAATACGACGTAAAAGTCGGGAGGAAAGATGGAAACTGTAGTTGGTCTGACCGCTATCGCTGTTGCTCTGCTGATCGGCCTGGGTGCTCTGGGTACCGCCATTGGTTTCGGCCTGCTGGGCGGCAAGTTCCTGGAGGGCGCTGCTCGTCAGCCTGAGATGGTTCCGATGCTGCAGGTCAAAATGTTCATCGTTGCCGGTCTGCTCGACGCCGTAACCATGATCGGTGTTGGTATCGCTCTGTTCTTCACCTTCGCGAATCCCTTCGTTGGTCAGATCGCCGGCTAATCACTCGTTCCTACGAGTTGATTGGTGTGATGGACAAAGACCGAGCGAGGTGTTGGCGTGAACATTAATGCAACCCTGATTGGCCAATCCGTTGCTTTTCTGATTTTTGTGCTGTTCTGCATGAAGTATGTATGGCCTCCGGTCATCACTGCTCTGCACGAGCGCCAAAAGAAGATTGCCGACGGCTTGGACGCTGCCAACCGCGCAGCTCGCGACCTGGAGCTGGCCCAAGAGAAAGCGGGTCAGCAACTGCGTGAAGCAAAAGCACAGGCAGCCGAAATCATTGAGCAAAGCAAGAAACGCGCTGCTCAGCTTGTCGAGGAAGCCCGTGATCAGGCTCGCGTCGAAGCTGACCGTGTGAAGGCTCAGGCTCAAGCCGAGATCGAACAGGAACTGAACAGCATCAAAGACGCCCTGCGTGCCCAAGTGGGTGCCCTGGCCGTTGGCGGCGCTGAAAAGATCCTTGGCGCCACAATCGATCAAAACGCGCATGCGGAGCTGGTTAACAAACTGGCCGCTGAAATTTAAGCGAGGGCGATCATGGCAGAACTGACCACGTTGGCCCGACCTTACGCTAAGGCAGCTTTCGAGCACGCCCAGGCCCAGCAGCAACTGGCCAATTGGTCAGCCATGCTCGGCCTGGCTGCTGCGGTGTCGGAAGACGGCACCATGCAGCGCCTGCTCAAGGCCCCGCAACTGACTAGCGCAGAAAAGGCCGCCGCATTCATTGAAGTGTGCGGTGACAAGTTCGATGTACAGGCACAGAATTTCATTCATGTTGCCGCGGAAAACGACCGTCTCCTGCTTCTGCCGGAGATCGCCGCTCTGTTCGACCTGTACAAGGCCGAGCAAGAGAAATCCGTGGACGTGGAAGTCACCAGTGCTTTTGCGTTGAACCAAGAACAGCAAGACAAACTCGCCAAGGTTCTCAGTGCACGGCTCAGCCGGGAAGTGCGCCTGCACGCGTCGGAGGATGCCAGCCTGATCGGCGGCGTCGTCATCCGCGCCGGCGACCTGGTAATCGATGGCTCGGTTCGCGGCAAGATCGCGAAACTGGCCGAAGCATTGAAATCTTGAGTTTGAAGGGGCAGCAGAGCAATGCAGCAACTCAATCCTTCCGAAATTAGTGAAATCATCAAGGGTCGCATCGAGAAACTCGATGTCGGCTCCCAAGCCCGTAACGAAGGTACCGTTGTTTCGGTATCCGACGGTATCGTGCGGATCCACGGTCTGGCCGACGTCATGTACGGCGAAATGATCGAGTTCCCTGGCAGCGTGTTCGGCATGGCACTGAACCTGGAGCAAGACTCCGTAGGTGCAGTGATCCTGGGTGCCTATGACACCCTCGCCGAAGGCATGAGCGCCAAGTGCACCGGCCGCATCCTGGAAGTTCCGGTTGGTAAGGAACTGCTGGGTCGCGTCGTTGACGCACTGGGCAACCCGATCGACGGCAAAGGTCCTCTGGGCAACACCCAGACCGACGCGGTCGAGAAAGTGGCCCCAGGCGTGATCTGGCGTAAGTCGGTAGACCAGCCTGTACAGACTGGCTACAAGTCCGTCGACGCCATGATCCCAGTCGGCCGTGGCCAGCGCGAGCTGATCATTGGTGACCGCCAGATCGGCAAGACCGCCATGGCCATCGACGCCATCATCAACCAGAAAGACTCCGGTATTTTCTGTGTTTATGTGGCTGTCGGCCAAAAGCGTTCGACCGTTGCCAACATCGTTCGCAAGCTCGAAGAAGCCGGCGCCCTGGCCAACACCATCGTGGTCGTTGCCAGTGCTTCGGAATCCGCCGCACTGCAGTTCCTGGCGCCATACGCCGGCTGCACCATGGGCGAGTTCTTCCGTGACCGCGGTGAAGATGCCCTGATCGTCTACGATGACCTGTCCAAGCAGGCTGTTGCCTACCGTCAGATCTCCCTGCTGCTGCGCCGTCCACCAGGACGTGAAGCGTACCCAGGCGACGTGTTCTATCTCCACTCCCGTCTGCTGGAGCGTGCATCGCGCGTTTCGGAAGAGTACGTCG